>Ga0208157_1000006_pt1 | contig 440629 bp, 363 predicted proteins | sample 5_EtaG_FD_184077 | JGI IMG/M metagenome (GOLD analysis project Ga0208157, IMG submission 184077) | Marine viral communities from the Subarctic Pacific Ocean - 5_ETSP_OMZ_AT15132 metaG (SPAdes) (version 2) | ecosystem: Environmental > Aquatic > Marine > Oceanic | place: Pacific Ocean...
AAACAGCTGGTAATTAATCCTGATATATATATAATTTTTTTCATCGTTAACAATTTTAATTATAATTAAAAAAATAAGAAATAAGCAATGAGTTGTGTTTCACTTACAGCTCCTACTGAATTTATTAATACTTGACTAGTATGGGGGTCTATTATTTTATTTCCTGACTGAACAGTTGCTATAATCACTTCTCCACCTACTTTAATTTGAGTTTCGCTTCCTGCTACTACTTTTTCTCCTCTTACAAATCCTGATACGTCTTTAAATTCGTCCCCCACTACATTACCTAAGGTTTCTCCTTGTGCATTTTTTATTACTCCTGATGAAGTAATTTCACCTATTGGATTGTTCATTGCATCTGTTATTATGCCAGATGAGCTTATATTTGCTATAGTGTCTTTTTCTCCTACTACTATTTGTTGTGAAAAAGTATTAATTGAACAAATCAGAAATAAGCTCAATAGTAAAATTTGTTTTGTTTTTTTCATTTTTTAAATGTTTATGTTATTAATAAGGTTTAAATTTTAATTGATAATATTAATGGTTAAGTATTTTCAAAAATTCCACCCTTCTTCTTCTGGCAATATCTAATACAATATTTCCTTGTAATAGAATTTGATTTCGGTCTTTATATAATGTTATCATATAACTCGGGTTGATAATATGGCTCTTACTTATTCTAAAAAAATCGTGTCCTTCTAATAGGGTTTCAAATGTGCTTAATGGCTTTGCTACCGTAATTTTTCTATTGTCGTTTAATCTAACATGTGTATATACTTCATCTGCATCGCAACATATAATGTCATCTACATTTACAAACTCTATTTTAGTGGCACTTTTAATGGTTATTATTTTTGACCTTTTAACAGGGTGTTCTTCCTTTAATATAGTTTCTAGCTGCCTGTTATATTCAGCTTCCAACTTTAGTTTTTGTTTAGTTTGAGTTAATAACTTTTCTAATTCTACTATTTTTTTTTGCAGAAATATTGTTTCGTTATTTTCTTTAAGTACTATCAAAAAATTATGAACAAAATAATGTTAAAATAAAGTCCAAACGTAAACGAAAAGATTTTAAAATCAAAAAAATGGTTCATCCATCTAACTAACGGTCGATTTTGACCAATGAACGGTCATTTTTTTTATTTTGTTCCTCCCAAAAAGGAATTTTATAAATAAGTATTTATACTTATTTGAATAAGTATAAATACTTATTTTTTTTTCAATTAAAACGTTATATATTAGCAGCCTGATGAATGACCAAATACATAATATTCAAAATGCACGAATTCATATTAAAGAATTGCAAAAAGCAATAGATAGTAATATGCAAAAAATTTGTTTTCTTGAATCTCAAATACATGAACTCCTAAAAATCCGACAATCTTCAACTATTCCGATTAAAGGAATTTCTAAAATTAATTTTGTTCCTATTAATCAAATACAATATTTTAAAGCAAATCAGTCTTACACTAATGTCATAACCGAAAGACATAGTATTATTTTAGCTACCAAATCAATTAGAGAGTTTGAAACATTATTAGGTGATTATTTTTTCTTTAAAATAAACAAAAGTGTGCTTATAAACACTCATAAGATACATTCATTTAATAAAAAAAACAATCAAATTATAATGAACAATAAAGACTCTTTTGAAATAGCTAGAAGAAGAAAGTGTGATTTTCTATCTGTTATAGATAATATTTTAAGATAATTTTTATTCTTTGTATTAATAGAAAGTTTAAAACGATAAAACCAATATTCTGAAATAATTAATATAAAAATAAATTATGTTATTAAAATATACGAACAATGGAACAATTCTCCATTTAAAAAATGTAAATGAAAACTTAGCTAAGTCACAAGAACAAAAAAGTTCTAACATTTAAATGTTAGAACTTTTTTGTTTTAATTATTTTAAATTTATTAAAATGGTTTATTTCCTCTTATAACTCTTAATAACACAGCAATTACGGCAATTACCAGTAGTATATGAATTAAATTACCTAAATTAAATCCAACGAATCCTATAATCCATAAAATAATTAATATAATTGCTATTGTATATAATAAATTTCCCATATTATTATTTTTTTTCTATTAAACATTAGATTTATTAAATTAAAAAACTATACCAAGGGTAGCTTGCAACAACATATTTTTATATCGAGGTGTTGATGATGTTCCATCTCCGTGATTATCTTGTAAATCCCATGAAGCACGACCACCAATTACAATATTATTAAAATTCAAATCCAACCCTACTGCAGCACCCATAGTATTTTTACGCAAGTTTTCATTTTCAAACTCCTCTTCATCATTAATATCAATACCAAATCCGGTAAATTCATCTTTTCTAGATAATAAATAAGAATATTGTGGTCCTGCTAATAAAGTAATATTTTTGGCTGGTTTAAAAGCAAATAATAAAGGAACATCCAAATAATTAGTTGTTCTTTCTAATTTATATTCACTACCAAAAATGGTTCCTTTACCTTTAAATCCTTTTTGAGAGAACATTACCTCAGGATGAAATCCTAAATACGTCCCTATAGGAATTGCTATAAAACCACCTACAGCCATACCATAATTAGGGTCAGCAACAAACTCATCATTATTTTCATCATAAATATTAGCTTTATTAACTCCTACTTTAGCTCCTATTCTAAGATCATCTCTAGTATCATCTTGTGCATAAGCACTCATACTTACTGTAATCGTTGCAAGTAATATTAATTTTAACTTTTTCATAATTTTATATTTTTTAGTTTATAAATATTTTAACATTATTCTCTTGTCCAATGATTTATCCAAAAAAACAAATAATTGATATCCAGAATTTTAAATACAATTCGATTGTTGTGGCATTTTCATATTGAAAATATACCTTTCAAATAGAAAAAAATTCCTTGTTTTTATAGGTGTGTTTACCATTTATAATTTTTAAATTTGTATGCGTGTACTACCTGAGTGCTGAAATTGGTATACAGGCACGCTTGAGGTGCGTGTGTCGTAAGACGTGTGGGTTCGAGTCCCATCTCAGGTACAGGTACAAGAGAAAACTTAAAAGCCGAATTATATCAGGATATAATTCGGCTTTTTTATATGCATAAAAAAGAGGTTGAAAAAATTCAACCTCTTTTTAAATTACTTAAGATCATTATTATCAAGCTTCGGCAGTTGGTCCTCCAAAGTTCATTGGAATTCCTCCTGTAGGTCCGGGGTCTTTAATTTTACCCATTTTAGACTCAAACTTATCAATATTATCTTGTAATGCATGTAAAAGCCTTTTTGCATGTTCTGGTGTCATCAATATTCTTGATTTCACTTTTGCCTTAGGAACTCCTGGCATTACTTTTATAAAATCTATTACAAATTCTGAATTAGAATGACTTATAATTGCTAAGTTAGAATAAATTCCATCAGCAATATCTTCATTTAATTCAATATTAAGTTTATTGTCTTGATTATCTTGATCCATATAAATTATTTTTTATTCTTGAATAATTGCGTCACTACTAGATTTAGCTTTTGAAAGCTGTTCGTATTCTTCTTTAGATCCAACAATTAAGTTTCTAAACATTTTCATTCCAGTTCCTGCTGGTATTAGTTTACCAACAATTACATTCTCTTTCAATCCTTCTAAATCATCCATTTTACCTCTAATCGCAGCTTCATTTAGAACTTTTGTAGTTTCTTGGAAAGATGCAGCAGAAATAAAGCTATCTGTTTGAAGTGACGCTCTTGTTATACCTTGAATAATTGGACTTGATGTAGCTGGAATTGCCTCTCTGCTTTCAACAATCTTCTTATCCATTCTCTTCAGTTTAGAATTTTCATCTCTTAATTGACGAGAAGAAACAATCTGTCCAGCTTTTAACACCTCAGACTCTCCGGCATCAGTAACAATATACTTATCAAAAATCCAATCGTTTTCTTCCATGAAATCACGTTTATTAACAATTTCTTTTTCAAGGAATCTAGTATCTCCAGGTTCTTCAATAAGTGCTTTACGCATCATTTGTCTTACTATTACCTCAAAGTGTTTATCATTAATCTTTACACCTTGTAAACGGTAAACCTCTTGTACTTCATTAACAATGTACTCTTGAACAGCTGTAGGACCTTTAATTGATAAAATATCTGATGGAGTAATTGAGCCTTCAGAAAGTGGGTTACCTGCTTTAACAAAATCATTTTCTTGAACCAAAATATGTTTAGATAAGTTAACTAAATATTTTTTAACTTCTCCTGTTCTTGATTCAACAATAATTTCACGGTTACCTCTCTTAATTTTTCCAAAAGATACGATACCATCAATCTCAGATACAACTGCAGGATTAGATGGATTTCTAGCTTCAAACAACTCCGTTACTCTTGGAAGACCACCGGTAATATCGGCAGTACCACCCGCAGAACGAGGTATTTTTACTAAAATTTCTCCTCCTTTAACTTTAACTCCTTCATTAACTGTAATGTGAGCTCCTACAGGTAAGTTATAGGTTTTTAAAACTTCATTTTTTGAATTAACAATATTCAACAAAGGAATTTTTTTCTTGTCTTTAAACTCAGAAATTACTTTTTCAGTAAATCCTGTTTGCTCATCAGACTCCTCTTTATAGGTAACCCCTAATTCAAAGTTTTCAAATGCTACTTTACCTTCAACCTCAGAAAGAATTACAGCATTATAAGGATCCCATATACAAATCTTATCTCCTTTTTTAACTTTATCATTATTTTTCACAAATACTTGCGAACCATAAGGAATGTTTCCTGTAGTTAAAACAACATTAGTTTTAGGATCAATAATTTTCATTTCAGCAGAACGACCAATAACTAATTCAATTTTTTCTCCTGCTTCATTCATTTTTTCAATGGTCTTTAACTCCTCAATTTCTATTCTACCATCATATTTAGCTTCAACGCTAGAAATTCCTGTAATTTTAGAAGCTGTACCACCAATATGGAATGTTCTAAGAGTAAGCTGTGTTCCTGGCTCACCAATAGATTGAGCAGCAACAACCCCAACAGGTTCTCCTTTTTGGACCATTCTTCCTGTTGAAAGGTTTCTACCATAACATTTTGCACAAACACCTTGTCTTTGCTCACATGTTAATACAGATCTAATTTCTACTTCATCAATATCTGCAGCTTGAATTACTTCAGCAATATCTTCAGTAATTTCATCTCCTGAAGCAACAATTAATTCTTCTGTCTCAGGGTGATAAATATCGTGAACAGACGTTCTTCCTAAAATTCTATCGTATAAACTTTCAACAACTTCATCATTATTTTTAAGTGCTGTAGCTATTAATCCTCTTAATGTTCCACAATCTTCTGATGTAATAACAACATCTTGAGAAACATCAACCAATCTTCTTGTTAAGTAACCTGCATCGGCCGTTTTTAATGCTGTATCGGCAAGACCTTTACGAGCACCGTGAGTAGATATAAAGTACTCCAATACTGACAATCCTTCTTTAAAGTTTGCCAAAATTGGGTTTTCAATAATCTCTTGACCAGATGATGAACCGGATTTTTGCGGTTTTGCCATCAAACCTCTCATACCTGATAACTGACGAATTTGCTCCTTAGAACCCCTTGCACCAGAATCAAACATCATATAAATAGAGTTAAAACCTTGGTTGTCATTTTTAAGCGTATCCATCAACACATTTGTAAGTTTTGTGTTAGTGTGTGTCCAGATATCAATAATTTGGTTATAACGCTCGTTGTTAGTAATGAAACCCATATTATAGTTATTCATTACTTCTTCAACTTCTACATTGGCTTTAGCTACAAACTCTTCTTTTTCCTTAGGGATAATAATATCATCCAAGTTAAATGATAATCCACCTCTAAATGCCATATCATAACCTAAATCTTTAATATCATCTAAGAACTTAACCGTTTTAGTTGGTCCAGCATGTTTTAATACTCTACCAATAATATCTCTTAACGATTTTTTAGTCAATAATTCATTAACAAAACCTACTTCTTCTGGAACAAGTTCGTTAAAAATAACTCTACCTGCTGTAGTTTCTATAGTTTTTAATACTGTCTCTCCGTTTTCAATGTCAGTAGTTTTTACCTTAATGTTTGCGTGAACATTCAACTTACCTTCATTAAGAGCAATAATTACTTCTTCTGGAGAGTAAAACATTTTACCTTCTCCAACAACAGGGTGTTCTTTAGTTGATTTTCTTTCTTTAGTTATATAATATAACCCAAGAACCATATCTTGAGAAGGAAGTGTTACCGGAGTACCATTTGCAGGATTAAGAATATTATGTGAAGACAACATCAATAACTGAGCTTCTAAAATTGCAGCATTACCTAACGGTAAATGAACTGCCATTTGATCTCCATCAAAATCCGCATTAAATGCAGTACATACTAATGGGTGCAAACGAATAGCTTTTCCTTCAATAAGTTTAGGCTGGAATGCCTGAATACCTAAACGGTGCAACGTAGGAGCACGGTTAAGTAATACAGGGTGCCCTTTTAAGATATTTTCTAAGATATCCCAAACTACAGGTTCTTTTTTATCAACTATTTTTTTAGCCGATTTTACAGTTTTTACAATACCTCTTTCAATTAATTTTCTAATGATAAATGGTTTGTAAAGCTCCGCAGCCATATCTTTAGGGATACCACATTCGTGTAGTTTCAAATCCGGGCCAACAACAATTACAGAACGTGCAGAATAATCAACACGTTTTCCTAATAAGTTTTGACGGAAACGACCTGATTTACCTTTTAAACTGTCAGATAATGATTTTAAAGCTCTATTAGCATCTGTTTTAACAGCACTAGATTTTCTAGAGTTATCTAATAACGCATCTACAGATTCTTGTAACATACGCTTTTCGTTTCGTAAAATTACATCTGGAGCTTTAATCTCCATTAATCTTTTTAAACGATTATTTCTAATGATAACTCTTCTGTATAAATCATTTAAATCAGATGTAGCAAATCTACCACCATCAAGCGGTACTAAAGGTCGTAATTCTGGTGGAATAACAGGAACTACCTTTAGAATCATCCATTCTGGTCTATTATCAATATTTTCTTTAGATGCTCTAAATGCTTCTACAACTTGAAGTCTTTTTAATGCTTCATTTTTTCTTTGTTGAGACGTTTCGTTATTTGCTTTATGTCTTAAATCATAAGACAAACTATCTAAATCTAATCTTCTTAATAATTCATATAAAGCTTCTGCTCCCATTTTAGCAATAAACTTATTTGGGTCAGCATCATCTAAATATTGATTTTCTTTTGGAAGAGTATCGATAATATCAAAATATTCTTCTTCTGTTAAGAAATCTAGATACTGAATTGGTTCTCCATCTACACCATTAACACCAGCTGGATTAATTACTACATATCTTTCATAATATATAATGGCATCTAGTTTTTTTGTTGGTAAACCTAATAAGTAACCAATTTTGTTTGGTAACGATTTAAAGTACCAGATATGAGCTACAGGAACTACTAAAGAAATGTGCCCCATTCTTTCTCTTCTTACTTTTTTCTCAGTAACTTCAACACCACATCTGTCGCAAATAATTCCTTTATATCTAATTCTTTTATATTTTCCGCAATGACATTCATAGTCTTTTACAGGACCAAAAATTCTTTCACAAAATAATCCATCTCTTTCTGGTTTATAGGTTCTGTAGTTAATGGTCTCTGGTTTTAATACCTCTCCACTCGATCTTTCTAAGATAAGTTCTGGAGAAGACAAACTGATAGTAATTCTTGAGAAATTACTGTTAGTGTTTTGTTCACGTTTAAAAGCCATGTTATATAGTTGTTTTTAGTTCAAAATAAATTAATTATCTAACGTTATGTTAAGTGCTAAACCTCTTAACTCATGTAATAATACATTAAACGATTCCGGGATACCAGGTTCTGGCATTGGATCTCCTTTAACTATTGCTTCATAAGCTTTAGCTCTTCCTTTAACATCATCAGATTTAATAGTTAACAATTCTTGAAGAATGTTTGCAGCTCCGTAAGCTTCTATTGCCCAAACCTCCATTTCTCCAAAACGCTGACCACCAAACTGTGCTTTACCACCTAATGGTTGTTGAGTAATTAATGAGTATGGTCCGATAGAACGAGCATGCATCTTATCGTCAATCATATGTCCTAAACGCAACATGTAGATTACTCCAACTGTTGCTGGCTGGTCAAAACGTTCTCCAGTTCCACCATCATAGAGATAAGTTTTACCATATTGTGGAACTCCTGCCTCTATACAATATTTATTGATTTCTTCAACACTAATACCATCAAAAATCGGTGTAGCGAAGTTCTTTCCTAATTTTTGACCTGCCCATCCAAGAACTGTTTCATATACCTGACCTAAATTCATCCTAGATGGTACACCAAGTGGATTAAGAACAATATCAACAGGTGTTCCGTCTTCTAAGAAAGGCATGTCTTCTTCTCTAACAATATTAGCGACAATACCTTTGTTACCATGACGACCAGCCATTTTATCTCCAACTTTTAGTTTTCTTTTCTTCGCCAAGTAAACTTTTGCTAATTTCAAAATACCAGTTGGTAATTCATCCCCTACAGAAATAGCATATTTCTTACGTTTAAACTTTCCTAAAATTTCGTTAACTTTAATGTTGTAGTTGTTTAAAATTTGTTTGATTAAATCATTTAACTCGTCACTTGTAGTCCAGTTTTTAGAATCTACAAATACAAAATCATCTACTTTTTCTAATACCTTAATAGTAAATTTAGTTCCTTTTGGAATAATTACTTCATTATAGTAATTTACAACTCCCTGACTCGTTTTGTTATTTACAACTGTATAAAGTTTATCAATCAATATTTTTTTAAGAGCTGCAACTTCTCTATTATATTCTTCATCAAGTTGCTCTAAAATTGCTTTCTCTTCTGCTCTACTTTTTCTGTCTTTTATAGCTCTTTCAAAAAGTTTTTTATCAATTACAACACCTTTTACAGATGGTTTAACTTTTAGTGAAGCATCTTTAACATCTCCCGCTTTATCTCCAAAAATAGCTCTTAAAAGCTTCTCTTCTGGTGTTGGGTCTGTTTCTCCTTTTGGAGTAATCTTACCAATTAAAATATCGCCTTCTTTCACTTCAGCACCAATTCTAATCATACCATTTTCATCCAAATCTTTGGTAGCATCTTCACTAACATTAGGAATATCTGCGGTTAATTCTTCTTCACCTCTTTTGGTATCTCTTACTTCTAAAGAAAACTCTTCAATATGTACAGAAGTAAATAAATCTTCTTTTACAACTTTTTCTGAGATTACAATCGCATCCTCAAAATTATACCCTTTCCAAGGCATGAAAGCTACTTTTAAGTTTCTACCTAAAGCAAGCTCTCCTTTTTCAGTTGCGTAACCTTCGCAAAGTACTTGACCTTTTTTAACTTTATCTCCTTTTCTTACAATTGGTGTTAAGTTTAAGCAAGTATTTTGGTTAGTCTTTTTAAATGTATATAATTCATAGGTTACAGAATCTCCATCAAAACTCACTAATTGATCCTCTTCAGATCGATTATATTTGATAGTAATATTTTTTGCATCAACATATTCTACAACACCATCAGCTTCAGCATTAATAAGAACTCTAGAATCTTGAGCTACTCTAGCTTCTAATCCTGTTCCTACAATTGGAGCTTCTGGTCTTAATAATGGAACTGCTTGACGCATCATGTTAGATCCCATCAATGCACGGTTAGCATCATCATTTTCTAAGAAAGGAATTAATGACGCAGCAATAGATGCAATTTGATTAGGAGCAACATCCATTAAAGAGATGTTTTCCGGCTCTGTTAATGGAAAATCACCATCTAATCTTGATTTTACTTTATCTGTTAAGAATTGACCTTTATCATCTATTTGAGCATTTGCTTGAGCGATAACTTTTTTATCTTCTTCTTCAGCACTTAAATAAACTACTTCTTTTTTAAAGTTTACCTTACCATCTTCAACATGTCTATAAGGAGTTTCAATAAACCCTAGTTTGTTCACTTTTGCATAAACACAAAGAGACGAAATCAAACCAATGTTTGGTCCTTCAGGCGTTTCAATAGGGCAAAGTCTTCCGTAGTGAGTATAGTGAACATCACGTACTTCGAAACCAGCTCTTTCTCTAGATAAACCTCCAGGCCCTAAAGCTGACATTCTTCTTTTATGAGTAATCTCAGATAATGGGTTGGTTTGATCCATAAATTGAGATAATTGGTTAGTTCCGAAGAAAGAGTTAATTACTGATGATAATGTTTTAGCATTAATCAAATCAGATGGAGTAAATACCTCGTTATCTCTAACATTCATTCTTTCACGAATAGTTCTTGCCATTCTTGAAAGACCAACACCAAATTGATTGTGTAATTGTTCTCCAACAGTTCTAACTCTTCTATTACTTAAGTGATCGATATCATCAACAATAGTTTTAGAGTTAATTAACTCAATAAGGTATTTGATGATAGATATAATATCTTCTCTTGTTAATACCCTCACATCATTAGCAATATCTAAACCAAGTTTTTTATTGATTCTAAATCTACCTACTTCTCCTAAATCATATCTAGTTTCAGAGAAAAATAATTTATCAATAACACCTCTAGCTGTTTCAACATCTGGCGGCTCAGCATTTCTAAGTTGACGGTAAATGTGTTCAACCGCTTCTTTTTCTGAATTAGAAGGGTCTTTTTGTAAGGTATTGTATATAATCGCAAAATCAGATGAATTTACATCTTCTTTGTGTAGAATAATAGTTTTAGATCCTGATTCTATAATTTCATCAATATGCTCTTTTTCAATAATAGTTTCGCGATCAATAATTACTTCATTTCTTTCAATAGAAACCACCTCGCCTGTATCTTCATCAACAAAATCTTCAACCCATGTTTTAAGCACACGAGCGGCTAATTTTCTACCAATAACTTTTTTCAATCCGGATTTGCTAACTTTAACTTCATCCGCTAAATCAAAAAGTTCTAAAATTTCTTTATCTGTTTCAAAGCCTATAGCTCTAAAAAGGGTTGTTACCGGTAATTTTTTCTTTCTATCAATGTAAGCATACATTACGTTATTTATGTCGGTAGCAAATTCTATCCAAGAACCTCTAAAAGGGATAATTCTTGCAGAATATAATTTAGTACCATTAGCATGCTTGCTTTGACCAAAGAAAACACCTGGTGAACGATGTAATTGCGATACGATAACTCTTTCTGCACCGTTAATGACAAAAGTTCCTTTAGGTGTCATGTATGGGATAGTCCCCAAATATACATCCTGTACAATAGTTTCAAAATCTTCATGTTCAGGATCTGTACAATACAATTTAAGTTTTGCTTTTAAAGGTACACTGTAAGTTAAACCTCTTTCAATACATTCTTCAATAGCATATCTAGGTGGATCTATAAAATAATCCAAGAATTCTAATACAAACTGATTACGAGCATCTGTAATTGGAAAGTTTTCACTAAAAACTTTAAATAATCCTTCTGAAGCTCTATTTTCAGGAGTAGTATCTAATTGAAAATAAGATTGGAATGATTTAATTTGAATATCTAAGAAATCTGGATATTCTAATTGATTTTTGGTTGAGGCGAAATTAATTCGAGAATTTTCCACCTTTTTATCTAATGTATTGTTCATTAGTAGTTTTGAGTTTAGTTTGTTTAAATAATACTTTTATTCTTTAACTAGCGAGACTTACTTTTAAGTACACTAATTTTCTCAAAATGACATTAATTCACTTTGAGACAAACACTATAACTCCTTGTAAATCAACAAATAGATTGCTATTTGTCTCAGTTTTCTATTTACAGAGGTTTATAAAGCAAAAGAGGCTTAGGTAATTTACCCTTAAAATAAGGGTAAATACCTAAACCTAAATTGGGTTTGTATCAGTTAAATTACTTAACTTCTACTTCAGCTCCAGCTTCTTCTAATTGAGTTTTAAGAGCAGTTGCTTCGTCTTTAGAAACACCTTCTTTTAATGGTTTTGGTGCTCCATCAACTAATTCTTTAGCTTCTTTAAGACCTAAACCTGTTAGTTCTTTAACTAATTTAACTACTGCTAATTTAGAAGCACCTCCTGATTTAAGAATTACATCGAATTCAGATTTTTCTTCAGCACCAGCAGCGTCTCCACCACCAGCAGCAGGACCTGCAACAGCTACAGCTGCAGCAGCAGGTTCGATACCATATTCATCTTTAAGTATGTTAGCTAATTCGTTCACATCTTTTACAGTTAAGTTTACTAACTCATCTGCAAGTTTTTTTAAATCTGCCATTTTTGTTTTATTTTAGAAATTTAAATTAATATTAATTGTTTGTTTTTAATTATTTATTCAGAACGTTCTGATAAAGTTTTTACTATACCTGCCAGTTTACCACCACTTGATTTAAGTGCAGATACAACATTCTTAGCTGGAGATTGAAGTAATGCAACAATATCACCGATAAGTTCTTCTTTAGATTTAATGCTTACTAATACATCTAAATTCTCATCGCCAACATAAATTGCTTCTTCAATATAAGCTCCCTTCAATAATGGTTTATCACTTTTTTTACGAAATTCTTTAATGATTTTGGCAGGTGCATTACCTACTTCAGAAAACATTATAGAAGTATTTCCTTTTAGTGAATTATACAAACCTTCGTAGTCTTTATCTGCTTTTTCAAATGCTTTTTGCAAAAGCGTATTTTTAACTACTTCAAGTTGAATATTACCACTAAAGCAAGTTTTTCTTAACTTAGAAGTTGTTTCGGCATTTAAACCAGCTATATCTGCTAAATAGAATATATTAGCATTGTTTAACTTTTCAGTTAAACCATCGATATACTGACTTTTTTCTTCTCTTGTCATTTTGCTTTTAGGTTAAATTAAATACTTTGTTAAACTTAAAATGATTTAGGTTCAACTTTAACACCCGGGCTCATTGTGCTTGATAATGTGATACCTCTCACATATGTTCCTTTTGCAGATGCTGGTTTTAATTTTAAAATTGTTTGGTATAATTCATTTGCATTTTGAGCTAATTTTTCAGCTTCAAAAGATGCTCTACCTATAGTAGTATGAATATTACCAAATTTATCTACTTTAAAATCTATTTTACCGGCTTTAACATCAGTAACAGCTTTACCTATGTCCATTGTAACCGTACCTGATTTTGGGTTTGGCATTAATCCTCTTGGTCCTAATACACGACCTAAAGCACCAACTTTACCCATAACACTTGGCATGGTTATAATAACATCAATATCAGTCCATCCGCCTTTTATTTTATCAATAAATTCGTCTAAACCAACATAGTCAGCACCAGCCTCTTTAGCCTCAGCTTCTTTGTCAGGAGTACACAATACTAAAATTTTCACATCTTTACCAACACCATTTGGAAGGGCAACTGTACCTCTTACCATTTCATTAGCTTTTCTAGGATCAACTCCTAATCTAATGCTTATGTCAACCGATGCATCAAACTTTGTAAATGTCATGTCCTTAACAAGCTTTGTTGCCTCATCTAAGTTGTATAACTTTTCAGTATCTACTTTAGATAAAGCCTCTTTCATGTTTTTTGTTAATCTAGCCATTGCTGATACAATTTAATAAATTAGTTTTATGCAGGAAAAGTCCCACTTACTTTTAACCCCATACTTCTTGCTGTACCTGCAACCATTTTCATTGCAGATTCAATTTTAAAACAATTCAAATCAGTCATTTTGTCTTCAGCGATTGTTTTAATTTGATCCCAACTAACGGTCCCTACTTTTTGTCTATTAGATTCCGGAGAACCTTTTTTCAATTTAGCAGCTTCCATTAATTGAACTGCAGCTGGAGGGGTTTTAATTACGAAATCAAAAGATTTATCAGAATAAACCGTAATAACAACAGGCAATACTTTCCCTGGTTTATCTTGAGTTCTTCCGTTAAATTGCTTACAAAACTCCATAATATTAACACCTTTAGCCCCTAATGCAGGTCCTACCGGTGGTGATGGATTTGCAGCTCCTCCTCTGATTTGCAATTTAATTAATCCACTTACTTCTTTAGCCATTTTATTTACTATTTAGATTTGTACTCGCTCAATTGGAAGCATTATATATATTGAGTCTGTACGATTAATTACTATTTAATATTAACTTTCTTTTTCTACTTGTAAGAAACTTAATTCTAATGGTTGTTTTCTTCCGAAAATTTTAACCATTACTTCTAATTTTCTCTTCTCTTCATTTATTTTTTCTATAGTTCCTGTAAAGCCATTAAAAGGGCCATCAATCACTTTAATATTTTCTCCAACAACAAATGGTATTGTCATTTCTTCTTCACTATCTGCTAATTCATCAACTTTACCTAATATTCTATTCACTTCAGATACTCTAACAGGAAGTGGGTCTCCTCCTTTTTCTGCTCCTAAGAACCCAATAACACCATTCACATTTCTAATTACGTGAGGCATTTCTCCACTTAAATCTGCTTCAATTAAAATATAACCTGGAAAAAAATTTCTTTCTTTACTAATCTTTTTTCCATTTCTAATTTGAAATATTTTTTCTGTAGGTATTAATATTTGTGATAAGTTATTACTTAAACCATTTCTAAGAATTTCATCTTCAATGTATTTTTTGATTTTATTTTCTTTACCACTTATCGCTCTAACGACATACCATTTTTTTGTATTCTCTGCCATAGTAATCAAAATAACTTATAAATTTCTTTCATCAATCTGCTAAAAGTACTATCCATCACAAATATGATTAATGCAAATATTACAGATGCAATTAATACAATTACTGAACTACTTTGTAACTCATTCCATGTTGGCCACGAAACTTTGTTTAACAATTCGTCAGTTGATTCTTTTATATAATTTCCAATTTTAGCCATAATATTTTTTATTCTCTGCACGGGTGGAGAGACTCGAACTCCCAGCCAATGGTTTTGGAGACCACTACTCTACCAATTGAGCTACACCCGTAAAAACTTTATCATTCTTAATTAACTTACTGATAAAGTGTACTAATAAAATAAAGTCAAGAAAGGTATCCACTAAAAAGTGGATACCTTTATATTACTTTTACAAAATTCTAATGTAATTATTACTTAAGAATTTCAGTGATTTGACCAGCTCCAACAGTTCTACCACCTTCTCTGATTGCAAATCTTAATCCTTTATTTAAAGCAACTGGCACAATTAATTTAACTGTTACAGTTACGTTATCTCCAGGCATTACCATTTCTCTACCTTCTTCTAAGTAAATCTCTCCAGTAACATCTGTTGTTCTTAAATAGAATTGTGGTCTATATTTGTTTTGGAATGGAGTATGACGTCCACCTTCTTCTTTTTTCAAAACATAAACCTCAGCTTTAAATTCAGTATGAGGAGTTATTGAACCTGGTTTAGCGATTACCATACCTCTTCTAATATCAGACTTCTCGATACCTCTTAATAAAAGGCCTACATTATCTCCAGCTTCACCTCTATCTAATATTTTTCTAAACATTTCAACACCAGTAACAGTTGATGATAATTTTTCATCACCCATACCTAATATATCTACTGACTCACCAGAATTAATAACACCTGTTTCAATTCTACCTGTAGCAACAGTTCCTCTACCAGTAATAGAGAATACATCTTCAACAGGCATTAAGAATGGCTTGTCAATATCTCTTGGAGGAAGTTCGATATAAGTATCTACTGCTTCCATTAATTCCAATATTTTTTCTCCCCATTTATCATCACCTTCTAATGCACCCAAAGCAGAACCTGCAATTACCGGAACATTATCACCATCATACTCATAAAAAGATAATAATTCTCTAATTTCCATTTCAACTAACTCTAGTAACTCAGCATCATCAACTAAGTCAACTTTGTTCATAAAAACAACCATTCTAGGAATACCAACCTGACGACCTAATAAGATATGCTCTCTAGTTTGTGGCATAGGACCATCTGTTGCCGCGACAACCAAGATAGCACCATCCATTTGAGCAGCACCAGTTACCATGTTTTTTACATAATCCGCGTGACCTGGACAGTCAACGTGAGCATAATGTCTATTAGCTGTTGAATATTCAACATGAGAAGTATTAATTGTAATACCTCTTTCTTTTTCTTCCGGAGCGTTATCAATAGAAGCAAAATCTCTTAATTCAGACAGACCTGCTTTTGCTAATACTGTAGTTATAGCTGCAGTTAAAGTAGTTTTTCCGTGGTCAACGTGACCAATTGTTCCGATGTTTAAGTGTGGTTTGGAACGATCATAATTCTCTTTAGCCATGATTTTAGGTTTATTTTATTGTTTTTAAATTATTATTTATACTTATTTAATTATTTACTTTACTCACACTCTTTACACGACTCTTCTCTTCGTTAAGAGCCAATGACGGGATTTGAACCCGTGACCTCTTCCTTACCAAGGAAGTGCTCTACCACTGAGCTACATCGGCTAGTAAAATACCGATATAGAAAAAAAACAAAAAAAGAGCGGGAAACGGGATTCGAACCCGCGACCCTCAGCTTGGAAGGCTGATGCTCTAGCCAGCTGAGCTACTCCCGCTAATTTTTTATTCGTGGGGAAAGCAGGATTCGAACCTACGAAGGCGTAGCCAACAGATTTACAGTCTGTCCTCGTTGACCGCTTGAGTATTTCCCCAACGTTTTTTTCATCGTTTTTAAAGAACTGAGCCAGTAGAGGGACTCGAACCTCCGACCGGCTGATTACAAATCAGCTGCTCTACCAACTGAGCTATACTGGCTTTTACCGTTTTCACAAAAAAAACAGACCTCTCCGTAAAAAGGTCTGCAAATGTATAAAAGATTTTATTTTAAACAAACAATAATTTAATTTTTTTTTATCACACTTTTTTCAGCTTCTCTTTGTGTTTCTTTAATTGCCTCCTAAGTGCCTCAACAGCAGAGTCAGTAGCTTCTTCAAATGACTTGCATTGTTTCTTTGCAAAAGCATCACTTCCGGGTATTAAAAGCTTAATTTCTGCCACTTTGTTTTCAGCTTCAGGGGTATTTTCTAACTTTAATATCACTTCACTATCTATTATTTTGTCATAAAACACACTTAATTTATTTACTCTTTCTTGTATAAAGGCAATTAACTTTTTGTCTGCATCGAAATGTACTGATGTAATTTTAACATTTACTTTCATATTTCCTCCTTTTTTTAATTACGCTCTTGGATGAGCTTGTTTGTATATTGTTTTTAATTTTTCTATTGTGTTATGTGTATATACTTGTGTTGCAGATAAACTAGCATGTCCTAATATTTCTTTTATTGCGTTTAACTCTGCCCCTCTGTTTAACATATGTGTAGCAAATGTATGCCTTATTATATGGGGGCTTTTTTTACCAACTGTAGTTACAAGGCTAAGATAGTTATTTACTATTCTATACACAAGTTTTTCATATATTTTCTTCCCTCTTTCTGTTAAAAATACATAATTAGAATCGGTAGAGATTTCTTCTCTATATATAAGGTAATTTTGAAATAATTTTATAAATTCCATTGTAACAGGAATGACTCTTTCTTTATTTCTCTTTCCTAACACTTTTATAGATAAATTATAGGTGTTAACATCACTTATTTTCAAATTTATTAGCTCACTTAAACGAATACCTGTTAAATAAAATAGTTCCATTATTAATTTATCTCTTTGTCCTTCAAATGTATCTTCAAATTCTATATTAGAAAACAGTTGGTTTATTTCATTTTCGTTAACAAATACCGGAAGTCGCTTAGATGTTTTAGGAACCACTACTTTTAATAATGGGTTGTTTGCTATCAATCCATTTTTCATCATATATTTATATAATGATTTTAATGATGAAATTTTTCTGTTAATAGTTGTTGATGTATTTCCTTCTTCTATTAAGGAAACTATCCACGAGCGAATGATTGATGTGTTTATTTCACTCCATTCGTTTACAGCAAAAGCATGCAGGGCGTATTGTATAAATTGTTCTAAATCGTTTTTATAGGCAGTAACAGTATGGTGGGAATATCGTTTTTGATGCTGAATGTAGTCGCAAAATTGCTGTGTACGGTTTATCATAATTGTAAAACTACTTTAAGATTTATTGAACGAATTTAATTTGAAAATGTTATCTAAAACAGATTAAAAATTAACTGTTTTTAACCTCCCCATATCCCCCACGCTTTTTCAGCTTGAAGTTTGAGCATTTGCTCTCCATTAATGATTAATGCTCCTCTTTTTTTTCCCTCTTTCAAAAAAGCAGTTTCCGCAGGGTTATAAACCAAATCGTACAATAAATGATTGGATGTTATGGCACTATAATATAGCGGTGGTTTTTCTTCCACATTTGGAAAAGTACCTAATGGTGTAGTATTTACTATTAATAAAAAAGAAGCTAATATGTTTTCATTCAGCTCATCATAACCAAAATGATTTTCTCCTTGTGGAGTTCTAGACACAAAAGCGGTAATTATTCCTAATTCATTTAGCACATATTCCACTGCTTTTGATACTCCGCCTGTTCCTAAAATTAATGCTCGTTGATGCTGGTTTTCTAAAAATGGTTTTAAGGATTGTTTAAATCCATACACATCGGTATTGTAGCCTTTCTTTTTTCCAGTTTCCTTATCTATACATATAGTATTAACCGCTCCTATTTTTTTAGCTTGTTCATCTATTTCATCTAAATAAGGTATAATTTGTTCTTTATAAGGTATGGTTACATTTAGTCCGCAAAGGTTGGGGTGTGCTAAAAAAAGGTCTTCTACTTGACTAATATCATTCAGTTCAAAATTTTCATACACTGCATCAATGTTTTCTCTTCTAAACTTATCTTCAAAATATTTTTTGGAAAATGAATGTGAAAGCGTTTTTCCTATTAGTCCGTATTGCTTGTGAGGTTTCAAGTTTAAGGTTTGTTTATGAGGTTATAAGGTTATAGACAAAATTACTCTTTATTAAAAATAGATACTTCACGTCATTTTACATGAAAACGAGCTTTCTGTAAAATTTAGTTCAGCATGACAATAATTCACATATTTACACATCTATTCACCCACACATTAATCACTTTTCTACAATAACAAATTCTGTACGTCTGTTTCTAGCTCTGCCTTCTTCTGTATCGTTGGATGCAATTGGTTGAGTTGAACCAAATCCTTTTGAAGTAAGTCTGGAAGGGTCTATATCTTCCAATAACAAATAGTTATAAACCGCTTTGGCTCTTTGTTCAGATAATTCCATATTACTTTGCATATCACCAACATTATCGGTATGTCCGTGAATAGCAATTTTAACCGTTGGATTGGTTTTTAAAAAATCTATAAATTCATTTAATACGATAATAATTCTTGGTGTAATTTGAAAAGAGTTTGTTTCAAAGTATATATCATTAATAGTATAAGCCTCTCCTACTTCAATAGGTTTTATTTCTACTTTTTTAGTTTGTATTGGTTTTCCTACTACAACTTCATTAGAAGAAATTAACTGCGAAGAAAATGCATAACCTTCTTTTTTGGCAGTAAGCATAATATCTTCATCTTTATCTACCCTAACCACGCCAACATAAGAACCTGTTTGCTTATCAATTACTGCTTCTACTTCTTGATTGGTTTTGGTGTTTTTTAGCATTACTTTAGCTCCATCTGGAACTTTTCCAGTATTATCTAAAATTTCACCATTAACAAAAACAATTTCTTCAGGTCGAGCTTCTTCATACAGTTCAAAAGAAAAAATATCTAATTGTTTATCTTCGCTCATAGAACTGTAATAAGCATAATCTCCATCTTTACTTACCACAAACCCATGCTCATCTTTTTCTGTGTTAATAGGATATCCAATATTAATTGGTTTACTAAACTGACCTGTGGTTTCATTCATTTTAGAATAAAAAATATCATAACCACCAATACCAATATGCTCATTAGAAGAAAAATACAAGGTATAACTATCGGAATGCATAAACGGTGATTTTTCATCTCCAGGTGTATTGATAGGATAACCTAAATTAATAGGGGTTCCCCAAGAGCCATCAGGTTGACGCTCACATTTGTAAATATCCATATCACCACCAAAAGGATCTACCACTCTAGTAAAGTAAAGTGTTTTATTATCAGATGAAATAGACGGTTGTGCTTCCCAAGTTGTTGGTGTGTTAATGTGACTTCCAATAGATTCTAATTTTGACCATTCTCCATCTTTATATTCTGTAAAATAAATATCAGCATTATCAAACATTTGCCCTAAACCTGCTCTATCTTCTCCTCTGTATGGAATAACTTCAACCAAAGTAATAAAAAGCAACTTATTGTCTACTGAAACACTAACACCACCTTGATACTGACCTAAATTAAATGGAGAAGGCATAGGCATTCCACTAGTAAATTTGTTTGTTCCCATTTTTCTACTTTGTACAAACACTTCTTTACTTCCTCCATCAAAAGAGTTTTTGTCTTCATGTGGCATATTTCGGGTATAAAATAAGTACCGATTATCTGGTGACAACATAGGTAAATACTCATTATTTTTACTAGAAGGTCCTTCTAACTTAACTGGAGCAAAAGGAACGGTATCTTTAATTAATTTGAAATAAGTTGCTATATCTTCCAATCTCTCGTGAGCATAACGTTCATCTTTTTTATAAGCATTTGGTGATGCCATTATTTTTTGGAAATAAGGTTTGGCTTCTGCATATTTTCGTTGACCGAAATAATAATTTCCCAACTCCATAGCATGGAAAAAATTTCGATATTCCGGACAAATTTCGACAATCTTGTTCCAGTAATCTATCTTAATTTTAGTGTATTGTTGAATTCCACTTGCATTTCCGCTATTATAAGCTCTTTCAACACTTTTATCAGCAAGGTTTGCCAACTCATCATAAGCCTCTAAATAATTGGGATCAATTTTAACAGCTTCTATTAGTAAAGTCTTTTTATCATTAAATGAAGCTGTTCTGGCATTTTCAAAATATTTTACCGCTTTTTTCTTGGGTTCAGGACAACTTTCTTCCTGAGCATATACACCCGAAAAACATAAAATTGTAATTGCTAAAAATATATAGTTACTCACTTTTTCTTATTTAAAACCCTAATAGAAAACCTGACAAACTTCTGAAGCCTGTCAGGTTTAAATTATTTCAATAATTAAACCAAAATGGCAAATTATTTTTCTTCCACTTTTTGCATCATGTCATCCGCTTCTTGTTTTGCTTTAGAAACTAACGCATCTGCTCTTTTATTACCTTCATTTTCTATTCCTACTGCTTTTTTCTCTGCTTCATCTTTAATTTTTTGAGCAGCCTTCTCTGCGGCAATTTTCTTAAGTGGATTACCTCCCGCTTTAGCTATTAAATCGTTCGCTTGTTTATCTGCTTCAGCTCTTACTTTATCAGCAGCAGACTTTGTTTCATCTCTAATTTTTTGAGCATTTTTTTCAGCTTCAGCAATTAATTTATCAGCTTGTTCTCTGGCTTTTTTCTTAGCCTCTTCTTTAGCTTTATCTACCTGTTCAGTAATTTTTTCTTTTACCTGCTCCTTTATTTCATCTTTAATATTTCCTACTGCATCTTTTAAACTAACACTAACTTTTGGAGCATCAAATGTTCCTTTAATTAATACATCTACACTAACCGTTTCAGCAGATTTCAAAGTCATCCCTAGTCCGGCAGCCTGACTGTTTAACTTATTTAAAGCATCACCAGCTCCTAATTCTTTAGTTGGTGTTTTTAAGGTCATTTTATAATCTATGGTTTGATCGAATCCATTAGAACCTGACATTGTTCCTATAGTTTTACCCAATTTTACATCAAATGGCTCTATAGTAACTCTACCGTCTTTAAAAGCATATTTAATTTTAGCATCATTAACTTCTAATACTCTTAAACTCTCATTTTTAAGTGCATCTGCTAATTGATTCATTGCTTTTACATCTTCCACTTTTATATTTTTGGTAAGCATATCTCCATTTCCTGTTAATGAATTCATATCCGGCATCATTTCTTTATCCAAAACTCCTGAAACAATCATACTTGTATTAAATCTACCTTTAGCATTTTTAGCGTAAGGAGCCATTGTTTCTATCGTATTAAATGTACTTACTACTGTTGCTACATCAAAATCCTGTATTGCCATATCGAAATTAAATCCAGGTGCAGCAGGGTTGGTAGTTTCATAAAATCCACTCATCATCATTTTTCCTCCCAATAAATTCATTCCAACATCTTTCATGCTTACTTTTTGGTCTTTTACTGTTATCAATCCTTTCATATCAGTAATTTCCATGTTATCATAAATTACTTTGTTTAAGGTGGATGTTAAACTAAAATCGATATTTTTCGGAACTTCAACAACCGCTAATGGTTCTTCTGCAACTTCTTCTGTACCTTCTGTTGCGGCAACTTCTTCTTCAGACATAAATTCATTTAAGTCCATCAAAGTAGAATTAAACATGAAATTCCCTGTTAACACATTAGTACTATCATCTAACACATAAGCAATAAAGTTCTCAATTTTTCCATTAGCATGCATATCTGATTTTCCTATTTGAGCATCAAAATTAGCTAACTCAACAAATTGTGGAGAGAAATTTAATGTCATTCTTTGCAACAACACGTCATATGGAAGTGAATCGCTTTTGTATAACATATCGGTAATTCCAAAACTACCTTTAGCCTCAAACTCTTCGTATCTTTCATTATCTATAGAAGACATTTTTCCTTTTAAGGTTACATCTGCATTAATTTTACCATTCATTTCGTCACCTGCTTCCATTGGCATTACATCTTTAACAGAAGCTAAATCTAATTTAGCTATTAAGTTAGCATCAATATTGGGGTCGGAAATTGGTGTGCTTAATTTCATTTTCATTTCAACAGGGTTTCCTGCCATTTCCATGTAAAAACGTTTTAGATTAATAAGTGTATTATCTTCGCTTCCACCAGGATTAGAAATAGCCAAATCAACATGAATATTATTAACAGCTTTAGGTAAATCTGGATATTTAAACATGGCTTTTTCTACCAATAAATCTAATCCAAAAGCAGGTAAAGCAGTTTCTGTCATTTTTCCTTTAGCAAATCCATTCAAAGCTAACTTTCCTTCTGTTTTTACGGATGCAAAATCGGTCATAAATACCGCAGGAACCAACGATAAAATATTTTTGAAATCGGTTTTCTGAGCATTGAAAGTAATGTCCATATCTATATCGTCATTGTCTTCAAAAATGGCTACCCAACCATCAAAACCTAAAAATAATTCGTTTAATCTAAATTGATTATCGGTAAAAGTAAATTTACTATTCGCCAAGTCTGCTTTAATGATGGCATCAGCTTCTACATTCGCTTTTTTGAAATACGCTACATTATCCATAGTCAAATTTAACTCTTCTATCATTGTTTTAGTAACTAAATCTGTTACATCTTGTGTCATATCTCCCGAAAGGTTGAAGTTTAATCCAACTATTGAAGTGGTTAAATTCATGGTAGCATCTTCGTAATTTATTTTAGCACTCTTAATGGTTAAATCTTGTAAATTCAGTTTAAAAGGACTTGCTTCTTCCTCTACAACTTCTTCTTCAATTTCTTCGGTTGCTTTAGCAATATCCCAGTTAGCCGAAGTATCTGCCAATACAATTGCGTTTATTGTGGGTTCATCAATGTAAATGGACTTAATTTTAATTTCATCGCCACTAATTACACTCATTAAATCTACTCTTAAAGATAGGTTTTTGATATTTGCCAACTGCGTTCCTTCAAATTTATCCACACCATCAACAGTAACGTTATTAATAGAAAAATTAAAATTGGGGAAAGTACTGATTAAGCCCATATCAAACTCACCAAAATCTACTTTTGCATTCAGGTTGGCATTGGCTTGTTCTTTTACTATATCTATTATTTTACCTTTAAACATAAAAGGTAACGAAATAATTAAAACCAATAAAACTAATAAGGTTATTCCTGTAATTTTCAGTACTTTTTTCATAGTTGTTCTTGTTATTTAGGTGTATATTATTTTGTTAAATAATGAATTGCTAAATTAATTAAAGTTTTGTCATAATAAAACAAGACACCAAAAGAGTTTTTTTTTCTAAATAAAAAAACAGAAAGTTATTTTAACTCACCCCAAGTTATCTTACGATAACTATTCCCCCTCTCTTTTTATAAGAGGGAGTTAAGGAGAGAGTTGAGAAAATAATCGACTATAAATAAACAACGAGTTAATAAAAATTTAAAATTGATAGCTCAGAAATAAATAAAGATTTCTAATTTCGTAAAAAAATAAAATTACAATGGAAAATATAGAAGCAAATAAATTAATAGAGAAAATTCAGAAAGACATTAATAAATCAGGAATTGATACAAAAAAAACAGTTGAAGGCTTAACACAACTTAGAACTTACGCTCTTGAAGAACAAGACCCGACTGCTACAAAAGTATTACGTTTAGCTTACGAACACATTCAAGAACATGGAACATTTAACATACCAATTCCTGCTGATGAATTAGTTGCAGAAGGAGACACAGAAGATAGTGAGCCAGAATTAATTGAAAACTCTATTGAAACAGATGAAGAAAGAACTGAGAGTTTAGCTTACATGCTTTCTTTATTACTTGACAGACATAACCCAAACAACAGACAAGAATTATTTGAATATAGAGATGCACTAAAAAATTATTAATACAACCCACTTATATTAAAAAAGAAAAGCTGCTTGTGAGTAGCTTTTCTTTTTTGAGTTCATAACTGATATTTATATAATTCTGCTACTACTTTGTTGTATTCCATTTCTGTTTTTAAATAATTCTTCAATGCTTCATAATAATAAGTCATTTCCATAAAATACTCTATAGTGGAAATTTGCCCTAATGATAGAGATTTATCTAAAAGTTCAACATTATTGAAGGATGAGAATAATATTTGGTATTCATCTAATGTTATTTTTAAATTCGTCATTTGTTCATATTTCTGCTTAATATCGAAATAATGTTCGTTGATATGGTCTTGCAGGTTGGCTTCATTCAAATTTAATTCTGCTTGTTTAGTTTTTACAGTGTTCTTATTTTCCCAAAGCGGTATTATTAATCCAATATGCACACCATTAAAACGCTGACCTAAAATAGCTTGATAATGATATCCCGTTTCAATTTTTGGTAGCGTAAGAGATTTTGATAAAGAAACTTCATTCTGACCTATCACTTTTTCTTGTTCTAAATATTTCCGTACAGGGTCTTTGGCTTCTATTTCATTCTCCAAAATTTCAAAATTAGGAAGGAGCGGAAAGGATGAATAAGTTGTTTCTGAAAACTGAATGGATGCTCCTCCGTTAAGTTCTGATAGTTTTTGATTTAGCTGATTACTGATAGATTTATTTTCCTGAAATGCTGCATTAATTTCAATGAGTTGCAATTTCGTTTTATTCACATCCATTATGTTCCCTTGACCTTTCTCTAAACTTTTCTGAAAGGCAACTAACCACTTTTCTGTGTTTTGCTTCCGAATGGTTAATTCCTTATTTAATTTATTTCTGTATATCAATTCAATACAAATTAATTTCGCTTCCAATAGCACTTCCTGTCTCTTAGCATTTAATTGAAATTCTGCTTGTTTTATCTGTTCATTAGACAGTTGCTTTTTTCGAACATATACTGTCGGAAAATCAAAAAATTGTGTAACTGCAAAATCTGTTTGATTACCTGCATTTGAAGGAGTGCCAATCAAATAATCATAATCCACTTTGGGATTATATGGGTTTAATCCTGTTTGATATTCCAGTGTTTTTACTTCCCAATATTTGGTATTTGCAATAATGGTTTTGTTGTTCTTTGTAATGTTTACCAATACCGAATCTATAGTTATTTGACCATTTAGATTAATTCCTGTAATAAACAGTATCAATATTATATAAATTATTTTGTTCATTTTGTTTCTGGTTTTGAATTAGATAAAAAGTACACCACAGGTACCATAAAAATGTTGAGTAATGTAGATGTAAGTAGTCCCCCCAAAATTACTTTTGCCATAGGGCTTTGTATTTCATTTCCTGGCAAATCCCCTGCAATGGCTAATGGAATCAATGCCAGACCTGCTGTTAATGCGGTCATTAAAATTGGACTTAAACGGTCTTTTGAACCTTGGATAATGGTATCATATAAATTCAATCCTTCTTCTTGTAAGATTTTGTAATGTGACACCAATAAAATGCCGTTTCGTGTGGCTACGCCAAAGAGTGTAATAAATCCAATAATGGCAGGAATGCTTAAAATACCACTCGTAAAGTAGATACTTAAAACACCTCCAATAAGAGCCAAAGGCAAATTCAATAATACAATTCCTGCAATTTTTACAGATTTAAATTCTTGAAATAGCAATAAGAAAATAACCAATAATGAAATTAGTGATGTTGCCATCAAAATCTTCGATGCTTCGGCTTCAGCTTCAAATTGTCCGCCATATTCAATGTGATAGCCTTCGGGCAACTGAATTTTTTCATTAATGATTTTCTGAATTTCTTGCACCGCACTCTTTTGATCACTCCCAGCTACATTTGCAGAAACGACTGTCTTTCGTTCTACATTTTCCCTGTTTATCGTGTTTGGGCCAGATGTACTTATCACATCAGCCACATAGTGCAATGGTATTTTTTGCCCATCTTCTGTGTCTATAAGAGCATTTTCTATATCTTCTATTCTCGACCTGCTTTCTTTGTCTAATCTCACGATTAAATCAAAAATTTTAGCACTTTCATAAATGTCGGATACTTTTTCTCCTGCAATAGCAACATCAATAAATTCATTAAATTCACCGATAGTAATTCCGTAATGGTTCAATAAATCTCGCTTGGCTTTAATCTGAATTTGTGGAATTTCTACCTGTTGTTCCACACTTATATCTACTAATCCTTCAACACCTTCAATTTCGTTTTTGATTTGGTTGGAAAGTGAAAACAATTTATTTAAGTCATTCCCAAATATCTTGATGGCTATATTGGCACGAGTTCCTGAAAGCATATGGTCTATACGGTGACCAATGGGCTGACCAATGGTAATATTAGCACCTGTTACACCTGCAAGTTTTTCCCTTACCTCTTCCATAAAATCGGTACGACTTCTGTCTCCCAATGTAAAAGGAGCGTCAATCTCAGAAGCATTTACACCTTGTGCGTGCTCGTCTAATTCTGCTCTTCCTGTTCTTCTTGTTGTTATGTTTATTTCTGGAACGGTAAGCAATGCTTTTTCAATGTTTACACCTATTTTATTGCTTTCTTCTAATGAAATCCCAGGTAAACTCACGGCACTTACTACCAATGACCCTTCATTAAATTCGGGTAAGAAACTTCTACCCAATTGAGTGAATACTAAAAGTGCCAAAACAAATAATCCTATACTAGTGAAAACTACCGCTTTTTTCCAACGCATTGCTTTCTCTAATAAGCTGCTGTAGATTTTTTGCAATCTTTCTACCAACCAACTTTCATTGTGTTGTTTTTGCAACATTTTATCATTAGTCAATAAATAACTACAAAGTACAGGTGTAAGTGTAATAGAAACTACCAAAGAAGCAAATAAAGCAACAATAAAAGCAATGCCAAGTGGAGCTAATAATTTTCCTTCCATTCCCGAAAGGAAAAATAAAGGCAGAAAGGCTACGATGATAATGAATGTTGCATTTATAATAGAATGTCTAATTTCAAATGAAGCGTCAAAAATAACTTTCAGTTTATTAGTTTGTTGTTCAATTGGTTTTTTGGCATTTTCTTTTAGTCGTTTAAACACATTTTCAACGTCTATAATAGCATCATCTACCAAATCTCCAATAGCGATAGCCATGCCACCTAAACTCATTGTGTTAATGGTAAATCCCAGCCATTTTAGGGTAAGTATGGCAACAATCAATGAAATAGGAATTGCTACAAGAGAAATGGCCGTTGCACGCCAATTCATCAAGAACAAAAAGAGAATAATAATTACAAAAGTTGTTCCTTCCAATAATACTTTTTGAATATTGCTAATGGATGCATGGATAAAATCTGCTTGTCTAAAAATTTGGGTATTGATATGGATATCAGCAGGTAAGTTTTTTTGTATATCGGTAACAGCTTGATCTATTTTGTCGGTCAGTTCAAGTGTGTTGGTGGCAGGTTGTTTCATCACCGTCATAATAACTGCCGGGGTTCCTTTAAAAGAAGCATCTCCAATTTTAGGAGCTGCTCCAATTTTTATTTCTGCAACATCCTCAATTTTTATTGGATTTCCATCAATCCGTTTTATAACCGTCTTACCTAATTCATCCACTAAATTGGTTCTACCAATTCCTTTGATGATGTATTCATTACCATACTGATTGATAAAACCGCCTGATGAATTACCATTGGCTTCTTCACTTGCTTTGAGCAGTTCTGGAAGTGAAACATTATAATACTTCATTTTGGTAGAAGATGCCAATACTTGATATTGCTTATATTCACCACCAATCACAATTACTTGTGCTACACCACCAGTTGCCAGTAATCTTGGACGTATTGTCCAGTCAGCAATGGTTCGTAAATCCATTTGACTAGTGGAATCAGTCGTCAAGCTAATAAGCATTATTTCGCCCATAATGCTCGATTGTGGAGCAAGGGTAGGATTGCCAACACCATTTGGCAATTTTTCGCCAATAACACTTATTTTTTCGTTGACAATTTGCCGAGCTTTAAAGATGTCGGTGTTCCATTCAAACTCCACCCAAACAATAGAAATTCCTGACGAAGAAGAACTTCTTACCCTTCGCACGTTAGTTGCTCCGTTTACAGATGTTTCTATAGGAAATGTAACAAGTTTTTCAACTTCTTCAGGAGCCATACCGTGAGCTTCTGTAAGCACAACTACGGTTGGAGCAGTAAGGTCAGGAAATACGTCCACTTCCATTTTTGTGGCTACAAAAGAACCAAACACTATCAACACTACCGAAGTTATTACAATGAGCAGGCGGTTGTTAAGTGCGAAATGTATTATTTTGTTTAACATTGTTTTACAATTTAATTTCTCTATTATTTTTGTTTTTTACTTTTATCCTACACTCTACTATAATTTGTTTCGGTATAATTTTTAATGCAATAAAAATGAGGGTAGGAATAATTATTATATCGTCAATTTGACCTATTATAGGTATAAAATCTGGAATCAAATCAAATGGTAACAAGGCATACCCAATTGCTAATCCAATTAATATTTTAGCTATTTTAGGTGTGCGCTTATCTTTCAAAACCATTCTATAAATAACAATTTCTTGTTTAAATATTTTTCCTATATTTTCAAGTTTATTGAACATAACAAATTAGTTTACTTATTTAATGTTCATGACTGTGTGTAGGCAATTCCCCTGATGCAGACGAAAGTTTAATTTGGTAAACTCCTTTAGTTACCACACGTTCACCTTCGCTTATACCTGAAAACACCTGTACATTTTCTCCATCACTTGCACCAATTTTTATTTCTCGCTTTTGAAAACTTTCACCATCTAATTGCACATATACATAGAAATTTCCTTGCTCTTCCATTAATGCTGAAATTGGAATTACTAAAGCATTCGAAATAGGAGAAGATTTTAAAAAAACTTCTGCTGCAGAACCTGAAATAAGATTTCCTATATTATCAATTTCAAAAATGATGGGTAAAAAAGCTGAATTAGCGGAAGTGCTTTTACCATAAGAGACTATTTTTCCGTTTAACATTTTGGTATCAAATACCTCTTCTGAACCAATCGGTTTAAAATTGGCTGATGAAATAGTAGGCAGTTTACTGAAATATTTTTGTGAAACACTCACTTGAAGAATCAACTTTTTGTTTTTGGAAACAACAGCTAGCGGAGTTCCTACCTCAACATACTGTCCTTCATTGACCAAAATGTTTTTTACAAATCCATTCATTGATGAACCTATCGTCTGTCCATATGCAGAGTAGTTTTTAGCAATAATATTAAAAACGGTTTGTGCATTTTCAAAAGCATTTTTCACTTGTAAAAAGGCCGTTTCCGAAACTATTTTATCGTTCACCAATTCTTTAGATCGCTCAAAATCCGCTTTGGTCTTGTCATAATTGGCTTTTGCTTCTTTGTAATTAGCGTCCAAATTATTTTCCGTGAGATTTCCTCCTGAAATAGTAAACAAAGGTGTGTTTTGAGATACCTCTGAACCAATGATTGTCTTATTTCCTGTAAAATTTATAATTCCGCTTGCGCTGGCAGTTACCACCATTTCATCACCAGGAGCGGAAAGTATTTGTCCACTTGTTTTGATGATTTCGGAAAATGCAGTTTTAACTACAGGAACATTGGCAAATTCTATTTTCCAAGCTTGTTCTTTAAGGTAAACTATTTCATCTGAAATAGTTGTTTCTGTTTGATTGTACAATGCAGAGTGTTCACTGGCATACACCGTGATGTTTTCAATAACAATTTGGTCGGTGTAACTTTCTGTTTCGATATCAAAAACAAGTTTTCCCTTTCCTGCTGTCTTTGGAATTAATGCCAATCTGTAAATACCAGGTGAGCTTGCCGAATCGGCACTATGGCGAATACCACTATCACCAATAATCAAGTTGATAGTTACCTTTCCCTTTGTTAGGGGTAAAAACTGTTCTCCTAAAATGGTAAAGTGCACTGCAAAGCTGGACTTGCTGTCAACCACAAGGGGCTTAAATTCTACAAAGAGTTCTGTTTTATTAGAATAAACGGTATAAACAAGCGGTTCTAAGCCGCCTGCCCCGTGTTCGTGACTGTGTTCATCTGCTGCTTTATCGGCACAACCTATAAAAAGCATAATAAACAAAGCCATCAAAATTGATGCTGTCTTCATTATATAAGAGTTTAAGGGTGATTAATGCTTGTGATTACCATCTTCGTGACTATGCCTGTGTTCCTTTTCTGTTTTCACAACGGAGCTGTTGCTTTCTACCTTAAATTCCTCTTGATGGTGTTCAGCATCTTGATAGTTTTCGTGAACCGAACCATCTTCGTGTTCGTGAACGCTTTCTGTATTAGTATGATTCTCCTCACTATCGTGAGAATGTTTATTGTTTTTATTGTTGTTGCCACATCCAGCAAACAGTATGGCTGCAATAGCCAATGATAATATGTATTTTTTCATCGTTTAAAATTTTTGAATTAAATAAAATTGAAAATGTACTTGTCAATTAGTTCAACAAGTGGAAACTATCCTCTGAAAAACAAAGGATATTAAACGATGGAAATGGGAGGGGCTCTTAACCCACAAGGGAAGAAAATTCGAGAATTGTAATAGTCGGCAATATAAGGCGGTGCATTTTGCCGAACTTCAATTATTACCTGGTTAAAAATAATATTTGATACGTGAATTGCAGTGAGCTGAGTAACTTGTTTTGAAAATTTGTCAATAAAACTATGACTGGTTAAAAAAGTCAGTCCTTCTTCACCATGCTGTATTCCCGAAAATAAATGGCTCCAATCATTACTTTCATCTTCTGTATCGGTATCATTATCATGATGGTGTCCGTCATTGTGATAATGTGAAACTTCGCTATGCTCAAAATCGTGATGGTGGTGTTCAATAAAATTATGCCCAAGCATTATTGCAAGTGCAGAAAATAACATCAATATGGACACCAACTTTTTAAACATTGGTCTCAAATGTACGATTATTTTTTTATAAATACATTTTTATAATGTAGGAAAAACTAAACACTTCTTTCTAGAAAAACTATATAGTTTAATTAATAATTTCTACTAAGCATTACTCTTAGGCTTGTTACTTCTCCAATTATTTCTATTGTTATTGTTCTTTGGTTTGGCTTGCTGTTGTTTTCTGTTATTGCTTTGTGGCTTTTTATCTGGAATTAGCTCCTCTTTACTTGCATCAGCATAGGGGTGAATGGAAACTACTGGAATTTGTTGCTTAATTAACTTTTCAATGTCTTTTAAGTACGGTCTTTCCTCTATATTACAAAAAGATATAGAAATACCGCTAGCACTTGCTCTTCCTGTTCTACCAATTCGGTGTACATAGGTTTCGGGTACGTTGGGCAAATCATAATTAATTACCAAAGCTAAATCCGAAATATCTATACCACGAGCAGCAATATCTGTAGCTACTAATACTTTTGTTCTTCCTTCTTTAAAATTACTTAATGCTCGTTGCCTTGCATTTTGAGATTTATTTCCATGTATGGCTTCGGCTGTAATTTTAGCTTTTGATAATACCTTAACTACTTTATCTGCTCCGTGCTTGGTCCTTGCAAATACCAATGTAGAAACTGCATTTTCTTCTTTTAACACATGTACCAAAAGTTTTGTTTTGTCTGCTTTACTTACAAAATAAACAGCTTGACCTACTCTTTCAGCTGTAGCTTGTTCTGGTTTTACGGTAACGCTTTCATAGTTTCCTAAAATCTTACCCGAAAGCTCCACTATGGTTTTAGGCATAGTGGCTGAGAAAAACAAAGACTGACGTTTTACAGGAAGCTTAGTAATTAGTTTTTTAATATCGTGCACAAAACCCATGTCTAACATTTGATCGGCTTCATCTAATACAAAGTATTCTACATTTTTAAGCGAAATAAATCCTTGGTTCATTAAATCTAACAAACGCCCCGGTGTAGCCACCAATACATCAACACCTCTTCTTAAGGCATTGGTTTGCGAGCCTTGTTTTATCCCACCAAAAATTACCGTATTGCGAATATCTGTATGTTCACCATATTCGGTAAAATTATCGGCTATTTGTATTGCCAACTCTCTTGTCGGGGTTACTATCAACACTTTTATCTGGCGTTGATTTCTGTTTCGAGTTTTATCTAAATACAAATGTTGTAAAATAGGTATCGCGAAAGCAGCTGTTTTTCCCGTTCCTGTTTGAGCACAGCCTAATAAATCTTTACCTTTTAATAAAATAGGAATGGCTTGTTCTTGAATTGGTGTTGGATGAGTGTATCCTTTTTCTTGTAATGCCTTTAAAATAGGCTCTATTACTTCTAGTTCTTTAAATGTCATATACTGCAAAAGTAGGTTATTTTGTTGGATAATTTTATTCCCATCCTAAACAAACAATTTTTTGTTAAAAACACGTTATACTCATAAGGAATTGGCTCAATTTTAGCCTTAATTTTATAGCTTATCAATTTAATTGGATTTCATGAAGCGTTTCATTAGTTTTTCTTTTTTATTATTTCTTGCCTCAAGTGCTTTTGTTGAGCCAACTATGGAGGTCTCAAAGCCAAAAAATACGCTACCAGAATTTATCATTAATGAAACTCCTTGGGCAGATTCGCTTATCCAAACGCTAACGTTAGATGAAAAAATTGGTCAGCTGCTAATGGTGGCTGCTTATTCTAACAAAGATGCTAAACATGTTACTGAAATTGAAAAACTAATTACCGAAAACCACATCGGTGGGTTAATTTTTATGCAAGGTGGTCCTGTTCGTGAGGCAACACTTTACAACCGCTACCAACAAAAAAGCAAAATACCTTTATTAATTTCTATTGATGGCGAATGGGGCTTGGCAATGCGATTGGACAGTACTATTAAATATCCGTGGCAAATGACCTTGGGAGCTATTCAAAACAATGAGTTAATTTATCAGATGGGTGTTGATATTGGCGAACAATGTAAACGATTAGGTATTCAGGTAAATTTTGCTCCCGTGATAGATATTAATGTAAACCCTAAAAACCCTATTATAAACGCTCGTTCTTTTGGTGAACAAAAAAAAAATGTAGCCTTAAAAGGAATTGCCTACATGCAAGGAATGCAAGCTGTAAAAGTAATGGCAAATGCCAAACACTTTCCCGGACACGGAGATACAGACAAAGATTCTCATAAAGCCCTACCTGTTATTAATCACTCTAAAAGCAGAATGGACAGCATTGAACTCTACCCATTTAAGGGATTAATAAACAAGCAATTAGCCAGTGTAATGGTGGCTCACTTAGATATTCCTGCTTACGCAGAAGAAGCAGGAACTGCTACTACTTTATCGAAAAATGTGGTAACCCATTTGTTAAAAGACACTTTGGGTTTTAAAGGGTTAATTTTTACTGATGCACTAAATATGAAAGGCGTTAGCAATTTATTTCCTCCGGGAGTGGTGGATGTAAAAGCCTTATTAGCAGGAAATGATGTGTTGCTTTTTTCGGGCGATGTACCTACAGCTATTACTGAAATAAAAAAAGCCATTGAAAATGGAGAAATTTCTGAAGAAGAAATTTCTGCCCGTTGCCTAAAAATATTAAGAGCTAAAGAATGGACAGGCGTTCATAAAAATAAAAAAGTAGCAGCCAAAAATCTATACGCAGATTTAAATAAAAAGAAGTACGAAGTTCACAACAAAAAGCTGTTTCATGCTGCTTTAACTGTGCTTAAAAACAATGCTGACATTTTACCCATAAAAACTTTAGACACGCTTAATATTACTAGTTTAAGTATTGGTAATGAAGGCGAAAACCACTTTCAGCAGACTTTAGGTTTATATACAAACATTACGCATTATTCTGCTGAAGATATCTCTAAAGAAGATACCATTAAATTATTAAAAAACCTTAGTCAGCACAATTTAGTAATTGTTGGAATACATAAATCAGATAAACATCCATGGAAAAAATATGATATTGATGCCGCTACTAAATCATTTATTGCCAAGCTGCAAGAAAAAACAAAGGTTATCCTTACTGTTTTTGCTAATCCGTATAGCTTAATAGATTTCCCCGAAGCAGAAAATACTGACGGATTAATTATGGCTTATCAAAACAATCCTTACGCACAAAGTGGAGCGGCTCAGCTTATTTTTGGAGCTATTGGTGCCAACGGAAAATTGCCCGTAAGTGTTTCCGAAAACTTAGTTGCAGGAACTGGAATTGACATTAGTCCTATTGGCAGATTGGCTTATGGCGAGCCTGAAGATGTTGGCTTACGTACCGAAGATTTGTATCGCATAGATTCCATTGCTTTATCGGGAATTTTAGAGCAAGCCTATCCCGGTTGTCAGGTTTTTGTAGCTAAAAACAACAAAGTAATTTACCACAAAGCTTTTGGACACCATACTTACGATAATAAAATTCCTACCACCATTAATTCTATTTACGATGTGGCTTCGGTAACAAAAATTTCTGCTTCTTTGTTGGGATTAATGCAATTGCAAGATAAAGGCAAACTGAGTTTAGACAACAACTTAGGTGATTACTTACCAGATTTAATTCCTGATAGTTCTGAATATAGCAACCTTAATTTAAGAGAAATTTTGGCTCACCAATCGGGCTTACAAGCTTGGGTTCCATTTTATGTTAAAACCATGCGAAATGGTGTGTTAGATTCTGTAATTTACAGCAAAGATTCTACTGTTTATTATCCTTACAGAGTTGCTAAGAACCTTTACATTAATCAAGAATATCCCGATTTTATTTTTCAACGTATTTTAAAAGGACCTATAAAAACAAAAGAATACCGATACAGCGATTTAGGCTATTATTTTATGATGAAAATTATTGAAAAGCAATCGGGAAAATCCTTATCACAATATGTAGATGACGTTTATTCACAAATGGGAATGAGCACTGCGGGCTATATTCCGAGAAGAAAATTTCCATTAGACAGAATTGTGCCAACAGAATATGACAAAGTGTTTAGAAAACAACTTATTCATGGTGATGTTCATGACCCGGGTTCTGCTATGTTGGGCGGAGTTGGCGGACATGCAGGTGTATTTTCTAATGCCAATGACATGGGTAAATTAATGCAAATGTATTTAAACAAAGGTTATTATGGTGGTAAAAGATACATTAGTGAGGAAACGCTAAATGAATACATTAAATGCCAGTTTTGTGATGAAAGCGATAACCGTAGGGCTGCTGGTTTCGACAAGCCAATGATGGAAGGTGGCGGACCAACTTGTAATTGTGTTTCTTTTGATAGTTTTGGTCACTCAGGTTTTACAGGAACACTCGTTTGGGCTGACCCTGTAGAGCAAGTGGTTTATGTATTTATGTCGAACAGAATACATCCTGATGCAGAAAACAAAAAGTTACTAAAAATGAATATTAGAACAGATATTCAACAAGTAATTTATGATGCCATAAATAAGCGAAAACAATTAGTGGATTAGTTTTACAAATGTATTTACAAATAAAGATTTAATTGTCCATCACAATAAATTAATTATCTGACTGTAACCTTTTAATAAGTGCTTTCATTTCTGTTATCTCTTTTTCTTGGGCCTTTATAATTTCATCTGCTAACTCCCTTACTTCCGGATCTTTTATATCTGCCCTTTTACTCGTAAGAATAGCTATTGAATGATGTGGAATCATTCCCTTCATATACAATACATCTCCAACCGGAACTTGTGCTCTTACCAAACTTAAAGCACTTATAAAAAGAATTAAACTGCCCATAACAATAGCAATATTTTTCTTTTTATCCTTGTACATGTTTAGCATAAATAATAGCATTATCACTGCCATTGCAGAAATCCCTAAACAAGTCATATAAAAACGAGTAAGGCTAAAATAAACGTGATCCATTTCATAGGTATTAAAATACATTGTAATGTACATTGCAATAAAAGACCCTAACAACATCAATGCAAATTTTGTATACTGACCTTTATTTCTTTTGTTCTGATTCATTCTGTGATTATCTTCCATTTTCTTATTTTTAGATTAATATATTTCTACGTATGCAGTTAATTATTTCAAATATACATTTTTTCACCCTCTTTAAAAAGGGTATTAAGCTTTCCTCTTAAGCAAACCTCCATATCTGTAAATAGAAGTTTTTAATATAGTTCGCATAGCCATAGAAATCTAACTTTAAAAAAGACATAAATTCCTATTAAGCTAAATTTTATTACCTTTGGTAAAGTAAAGTTACTATTGATATCCATTTTAACCCACACACAATTATGCTATTAACCGAAGATAAAATAAAATCCGCTCTCCTTCAATTAAACAACTGGAAACTACTAGATAATCGTATTGAAAAAAAATTTGTTTTCACTGATTTTTTAGAATCCATACAATTTATTAATGCTGTTGCAACTATTGCCGAAACAATGCAACACCATCCTGAATGGAGTAATGTTTATAATAAAGTAACGGTAACATTAACTACACACGATGCTGGAGGTATTACTCAAAAAGACATTACCTTGGCTGAAAAGATGGATGAAATTGAAAATTCGATTTGATTTTTCCTAAGGTCTTTATTCTTCACAAACTTAGAATGACAAAACTATTGGCGTGATGAAATGGAAAAATCCCTCTTCAGGGGATTAGTGACTTCTTATCCTCCTTCAAAATCACCATTAAAATCTCTTTGGTAATTTTCTTGCCTTTTCTTTTGCTGATTAATTCTATAAGAGAAACTTAAACGAGCCCAACGTGTTCTCCATTGTCTTTCATTTACAGAAATGAAATTATCTCCTTCTGAAGTTCCTCTCCATTTACGCGTATTAAAAATATCGTTCACATTAAAAGTGATTGTTCCTTTACCTTTTAGCAAATCGAAGGAAAAACCAGCATCTAAAGAATACATTGATTTATCATTTCCTTGTACTTCCTGACGAGGAGCTCTATAAAATGCTGATGCTTGTAAATTCACTTTCTTTTTTATTGTCCATTTTGAGTTTAACCTTGTTGACCAAGTATAAGTATCTGCATCATAACGTTGGTTATTCAATTCACCTTCTTGAATTTCTCTAAAAAAGTTAAAACTGCCTCTTACACTCCACACTTTAAACGGCTCATAAGAACCAGAAAATTCAACACCATAAGCATCTCTTGTTCCTAAATTATAAGGCAAGCGGATAGTATTTCCTTCATCATCAGGAACAATAATTCTAGTAATAACATCTGTAGTATAGCGGTAATAAACACTAGAAAGTAAAGAACCTTTTTTCCACATTTTTAAATACCCTGCTTCATAAGAATCTGAAAGTTCAGGATCTAAATTAGGGTTTCCTGAAAAAACATTTCTAGCATCACTAAAACTAAAAAATGGCAATAAAAACCAATGCCTTGGACGTTGAATTCTCTTGCTATAACTCAACTGAACAGAATTTTCATTTTTTAATTCATACGAAAAATGTACACTCGGAAATAAATTAAAATACTGTCTGTTATTTTCTTCATCTGTTAGTTTTAATAAGGTAGTCACATCCGAATATTCAGCTCTTACACCCAACTGATAGGAAAATTTCTTTTTAACCTTATTACCAAACATCATATAGGCTGCATAAATGTTTTCGTTATACTCCATATCATTATAAAAGCCAGGTAGAGCTCCAAATTGTTGAGAAGCATCATTAAAAGTTCCTACTGCATAAGGATTGGTAATAGTTCTTAAAGTAGACTTTAAACCTGTTTCAAACTTTCCTTCTTTATATGGATGAATATAATCTGCTTGAAATAACCAATCGTCAGATTTCTCATTATTATATACACTTTGAACAGAGTTTTGAGAAGCGTCAGTAGATTTTTGATAAATAAATGAATCTTCAAAATCCATTGCTCCCGATTTTTGAGCATCTATAGTAAATAGTCTATCTTTCTGCTTAAAGGTTTTTCTATAATTAAAGGAAACATCATAAGAAGAGAGGTCTTTATCTTCTACCTCGTCTCTATAAACTACTTGTGTTGGTAAATCTAAATTATTAAAATCAGAGTATTGAAGTTTTACACTATTATCAGCATCTCCTGCATTAAAACTACCTGAAAGTGTTACAGAATTATACTCATTCCAATCATAACTCGTTCCTGCTCTAAAATTGTGATTAATGGTATTTCTTTCTGTTTCCGAAACACTTTCATAACTAAAAGAAGTATCTGGGTAAAAGAAACGTTGCATAGAGATACTTGTACCGGGAGATTCTCTATAATTTACTCCGTAACCAAAAAAATAGTTAATCTTTTCTTTTTTAATGTTTAAGTTAAACCCTCCACCATAATTACTTGGGTAGCCAACATCGACATTTACAACTCCGTTTATACCTTCTCTTTTATCTTTTTTAAGAATAATATTAATAATCCCTACCTCTCCTTCAGCATCATATCTTGAGGATGGGTTGGTAATCACTTCAATTTTTTCAATCTGATTTCCTTGTAATTGTTTTAATGCCTGAGAAGTACTCATACCTGTCATTCCAGAAGGTTTACCATTTATTAAAATTCTTACATTTCCACTTCCTCTTAAACTCACATTTCCATCAATATCAACATCAACAGAAGGTACGCTGTTTAATACCTCTGTAGCATCAGCTCCTTGGTTGGTAATATCTTTATCTACATTAAAAACTCGCTTATCCAAATCCATTTCCATCAGCTTTTTTTCTTCTACCACTTCAAATTCATCTAAGGCTAATGAAGATGATCTCATCACAATTTTCTTCATTTCTACTGCTTTATTAGCAATTTCTATGTTAGGAATGATTTTATTCTCAAAACTTAAAAAAGATAACTTAGCATAGTAATTTCCGTTGGAAAGTGGAATTTCAAACTTCCCGTCCATATCAGTAGCTGCTCCTTTTACATAAGTAGAATCAGCAGTTTTATAAATAGCCACCGCCACATAGGGCAATAGTTCTCCTTTATCATCAATAACTTTACCTGAAAAATCGTATGTTTTTCCTCCCCCTTGAGCTGACAAAGTAGTAGTGAAAATTATAGCTGTAAACAACTGAAGAATTATAATTTTTATAACTTGCATAAGTTGACAAAGCTAAGAATAAGCATTTTTAGATTATTTTTTTTAGGAGATTTTAACAAAAAAATAATCGGTTTAAGCTATTGTAAACAAAGAATGACAAGGATTTTACGTTCTTTTGTACTTCTATTTAAAAATCTATGTATTTTAAGTTTATTATAACTGCTTCCATTTTTGTTTTAGTAATAGATTGGTACTACTTCCGTTCAATTAAAAAGCTAACGGAACCATTAGCAAAAACTTGGCGAAAATCCATTATTATTGCTTACTGGATATTTACACTTATGATACTAGCTACACTTGCTTATACCTCTTCATTTTTTATTGAAAAAGCTGCTATTCCTAAAATTTTGAGAACCTATTTAATGGGTATTATATTCGTTATTTATGTCTCTAAAATTGTAGGTGTTTTGTTTGTAATGATGTATGATTTACAATCTGTCATTCTGTTCATCAAAAAAAATATCATTAAAAAATTTCGTCCTGAAAAAATACAACAAGATATTGGCAGAAGAACTTTTTTAAAGAAAACGGCTATTGTGGCTTCTGCCATTCCTTTTGGCACATTATTATTTGGAATGTTCAATTCTGCTTTTGATTACACTGTTAGAAAACAAAAGCTAAAAATCCCAAACTTACCGAAAGCTTTTAAAGGACTTAAAATTATACAGATTTCTGATATTCATACAGGTAGTTTTGTGTCGAGTACACCATTAGAAGAAGCTGTGCAACTAATAAATAAACAACAAGCTGATATTATTTTCTTTACAGGCGATTTAGTAAATGACATAAGTGAAGAGGCTTTGTCTTTTATTGACACACTTAAAAAAATACAAGCTCCTCTAGGTGTTTATTCCGTATTGGGAAACCACGATTATGGCGATTATTTTTACCAACCGGAAGATGTTGAGGGCAAACAGCACAACCTGAAATTGATGAAGGAAATTCACGCCAAAATGGGTTGGAAATTACTTAACAATGAGCATCATATTCTTGAAAAAGACAACGAACGCTTAGCAATTATTGGTGTAGAAAATTGGGGACACGGAATGCGATTTCCAAAGTACGGAGATATTGAAAAAGCAAAAAATGGCTGTTTACAAGAAGATGTTAAATTGCTTTTAAGTCACGACCCATCACATTGGGAAGCTCAAATACTAAAAGAACACCAAGATATTGCTGTTACCTTTTCAGGACATACTCACGGCATGCAATTTGGTATTGAAATTCCTGGCTTTAAATGGAGTCCTTCGGAATATATTTATCCTCAATGGGCAGGTTTATACCAATATAATAAACAACAAATTTATGTAAACAGAGGTTTAGGCTTTTTAGGTTACCCCGGAAGAGTAGGAATATTGCCTGAAATTACTGTGTTTGAGTTGGGGTAAATTGATTTTTCACATTTTATTTAGCTTTTAGGTAAATCAATAACTATTTTTCTATTTTTGAATTTCATTTAATTAGTATATAGAGTGAAACCTAAATTTATTTTAATAGTTGTGTTGTTGGGTACTATGAGTACTTATGCTCAAGAATACATTGATTTAATTAAGTTTCACTATTCTCCTACTCCAAAAAATAGTTTTGTAGATACTGCAGGAAAAGCTCCGTTATCTGAAATGGGTTTAGATTTAACACTTCCCTTAAAAATTAATGATTCGTTGGCTATTATTACTGGTGTTTTTTGGGAAAACATTACTACTCAACTTGCTCCAGAAATAGAAAAAACTACAGTTTCTACCTTTAATATTAGAGTAGGAATTAACAAAAAGCATAACGAAAAATGGTCGGGCACTTACTTGCTTTTGCCTAAAATTAGCTCCGACCTTAAAGACGTTAATAAAAATCATTTTCAGCTAGGTTTGTTAGGTTTGCTTAAACGGAGCTATTCTGCTAAAAAGAGTTATAGCCTCGGATTGTATTATAACCAAGAATTATTTGGTCCTTTTTTCGTTCCATTATTGGGCATCTATCGTAAAACAGAAAAATGGGAAATTAATTTTACCTTACCCATTTGGGCAGACATCAAGTATAGTATAAACAAAAAATTTAGTGTTGGAGCAACTTTTAGTGCTTTTGTAAGAAGTTATTATTTAGGAGAATACGATAGCTATTTGGTAAAGAAAAACAACGAACTTTTTGGATATCTGCAATACAATCTAACTAAAAGTGTTTTGTTACAAGCAAAAGTAGGACATTCTATTGGTAGAAGTTTTAGGGTTTATCCTGATGATGAAAAAGTTGACGTTGGTGTTTCTGCTTTTCGTTTTGGAGATAACAGAGAACAACTCAATCCTGATTTTAAAGACGGTTTGGTTTTTAATTTTAGAATGATTTATCGTTTTGATTTAAGTGAGAGATAAAAACTTTCATGAAAATCAAATATCAAAATTCTATATTTTGCCTTAAGGATTTTAATTCACTACTCCTTTTTAAATATCCTAAATAAAAAGAAACCTTTTTTCTCTCCTCTTGCTTTAGCAGCTTTTTTAGCTGTTTTCTTCATTCTTTTTTTGGTTGCCTTAGTCTGAATATTCATGTGTCTCTTCTTGCCTTCTTCTATTGATTTCTCTTGAGCTTTTTCTTTCTCTTCTTTTTGTTTTTCCAACATTTTCTCACGTTGTTTTACTTGCTTAGAAGCTTTTCCCTTTTGAGCACAAGCATCAACAGAAACAACCATAAACATTGCAAATAGTAGGTACGTCCATTTTTTCAACCTCATCTTTTCCCTTAGTTTTTAATAAGCTTCAATACTTGTCGTCCATTATTATTAGTTACATTTAAAAAATAAATACCTTGTTTTAGCCCACTAATATCAATATTCATTTTTGATTGTACGATTTGTTGAGATTTTAATTGCTTTCCCAACATATCTATCAACTGATAAGAAGCATTATTCAAGTCGTTTTCACCCATTTCTAAAGTTACTAAACCATTGGTTGGGTTGGGATAAACTTTCACATCAATAAGCATATTATTTTCCTGAATAGTAACTGGCTCAACACCTTGATACACCCAAATATTATCTAAAAACAAATTGTTTCCTTGTCGATTAATACTTTCAAACTTAACTAAAATATCACTTCCGCCATAAGCAGAAATGTCTATATAATCAGTTCTCCAATGAGAAGCATATTGTGGTATAAAATTGTTGGTTAAGGTATCTTTTGTTTGTAAGTCTGTTCCTCCTTTTTTGTACACCTGAGTATATATTGCTCCACAATCATCAGAAACATAGACCACCAAAGTATCCGCAATAACAGATAACCTCATTTGATAAGCAACATCAAATTTAATGAATAATGAATCTCTATTAGGTAGTTTAATTTTAGGCGTAATTATCGCATCTAATTGGCTCTGACGAGGAGCATAATCATACAAATTAATATATGCTGAGTAATTGCTATTTATCAACCCTTGAGTTGCAAGTGTATCCCAAGTAGTTTTTACATCAGGGTTTTCTATAAACCAATTAGAGCTATCTAACTGTGTGTTTTCAAAATTTTCATAAAAAGGCAAAGTGGATACCATTTCTCTAATATTAAATCTCACCGCTCTTTGGTTATTTACAAAATCAATTTCGTTAATACTAGTATCTAATGCTGCTTTAATGAGCAATTCATAATTTCCTAATGTTTGAGCAGTTATAGTTGGTAAATTAACATGAACAGTGTCTCCAGGTATTAAGGTTCTAGTAAGCGTATCGTAATGAAGTGCTTCATTGTTTAAATGATAAGAAAAGTAAATATTCGAAATTGTACTATCACCATTATTTTTGACCACTACAATAGGATTAAAATCTTGTTGACACTGAATGTTGTTTGTTGGGCTAAGAATTTCAGTAATAGTTAAATCATAAGGAATATTATTAGGTGGAGTTGGTGTATGTGTTAGTGCTAAATAATTATAAGCAGCTAATACATCTATCATTCCCATTCCGTAGGTGTTATCTTCTCCTATATCTCCTAAATCAATAGCAGAATAATATAATGCTAACAAAATATCTTCACCACTAACATTTGGAAAAGCTTCTTTTAGCAACAGAACAGCACCTGTAGCATGTGGCCCTGCCATTGATGTTCCATTATAATTTGCATAATTATTTTGATCTATACAAGAACGTACATTCATTCCTGGAGCAACAACTTCAGGTTTTATTAATAGTGAACCTGATAAGTTTGGACAAGGAGATGGTCCTCTACTAGAAAAGTTAGCAATAGGAAATGATGCATTCGCTCCATTTACTGCTCCAACCGTAAAGGTGTTTACTAATCCTGTGCTTACATATTGCGGTTGACCAATAGTAGTAGCACCCGGTCCTTCATTTCCTGCCGAAAACACATTGGCAATTCCTGCTGCCTCAACGGCATCAAACATTTGGGTTACATAACCTGCACATATTGTGGTGTCATCATGCGTATCAATACCCCAAGAATTGTTTATAGCATCAGGCATATCATGTGTAGTAGATGTATCTCCATCTGGATTAAAAGCAAACTCAAAAACATCAATATAATCAGGGAGCGGTTTGATTAATGCAATATTATCTACAATAGGGTCTGCTGCCATAAAATAAGCATTAAAAGCTACACCAATAGTATCATTTGTTGCTTGCTCTAATCCCAAAACTGTTCCTGTTGTATGCGTTCCGTGGCTACTAGATTTATCCACCGGTGTTGGTGCATCTACAGCATACCACGCCTGATTGATAGGTTGATAATTTCCAAGCCAAGCATTACTAATAGCAGGATGATTTGGCCAAACTCCTGTATCTATGCTATAGAACTTTCTTGCCTTACCTGTATAACCCATTGCCCATAATGCAGGTGCATTAATAGCTGATAACCCAGGCTCATTACCATTAATAGACTTTTGTGTTTCCGTACCTTTTTCTACTTCTATTGGTTTAGAATGAAAATAATCATATTCTTCCACATATTCAATTAATGAATGATTTAAAAATTGCGTTAATAGTGATTTCTCTATCTCAACAGTCATCATGTTAATTAACCAAAACTGTTTAATAGATTTTACTTTGCTTGCATTTTGACTTAATAAATTTACTATTTGACGTTGTTCACTTTCTGCCAATTGCATAGCGGTTTTCATTACTTTTTTAGCCCTAACATCCAAAGGAATATTGTTCTCCTTAAACTGCTGATTCATTTGCTGAAAATTTACTTGATTTTTAAAAATTAAATTAACTTTTAAAAGACTATTATTATCCGCAACCGCTAATTTTTCTGATAAGGTATTGGTAATATGTACCGATTGTGCTTTTAGCATTAAGCTCAATACAGCAAAGGATATTAGGATTATCTTTTTCATCTTTGTTTATATTTGTTTACAGTTTTTCAGTTAAAGATTTTTATTTTCAATTTCTTTATCTCCTTCTTCTTCCATTCCCGGTAATTTTTTACCCATTTTTGATAAAACAACTACAACCAAAAAGCCTATCATACAAATTAATGAAAATACGAATGTAATATAACTTCCTGTATAATGCGTTTTAGGGTAAAATTTGAATTCAACTTTATGTGTTCCTTCAGGAATTAATAAGCCTCTTAACAAATAATTTACACGAATAAATTCAACTTCTTTTCCGTCAATATAAGCTTTCCAATCTTCATTTCCTTTGTACCAAATTTCTGAGAAAACAGCCAAATTAGTAGTATTTGCAGTGGCTTCATACACCATATTGTCTGGGTGAAAAGAAGTTAGTTTTACTGTATTTTGAACTGAATTATTAGGTGTAAAATCTTTTAAGTAATCTTTAAAACGTTCATCAATAACTACTGTTGCTTTTGGTAAAAAATCAATTAAAGCCGCCATCTCTTCGTCTGCATTTTTCACCCATTTAATATTGTCTATAAACCAAGCTGGCCCACATGCATCAGGGTTAGTTCTTGCCATTTCTTGTCCGGGTTGACCAACAATAAAATACTTTGTATTTAGCATGTTAAACACATTCATATTGTTTTTAGCCAACTGGTTTTCAATTATATCTTGATAACGAATTAATTTTACTGCACTATACCCTCCAACACTATTGTGGAAGTAAGAAGTTTTAACATCATTGAATGAACTTACTGTTGTATTAAATACTCTAAAATATGAAGGGTCATTTTGAATTTGTAAATCAGCTTGTGTAGGTTTTATAGATTTTGCAAAAGAACTTGCTTTAGTAAAATCACTATCATTTAGGTATCTTTTTCCAACCATCCACATATCTCCAACAATAATTATTGCTAAAATTCCAAAAACCACTTTTGCATCTTTAAGCTTATCAGTAACAAACATCCATAACAAACCAAAAGTTAATCCTATAATTACAAGTGTTCTTAGTGCATCAGACTTAAGCATCGCAATTCTATCTTCAATAAGTACATTTATATCAATACCTGATTCTGCTATTTGTCCGTCATAAGCACCTTCAAAATCTGAAAAAGAGCTTCCAAATAACCAAGTAAACAAAGATAATCCTCCTAAAAAAGCTCCAGAATACATTAAACCTTTTTTAATTTTTTCGGTGCTTACTTTTTTGTTTATTATAATATTTAAAGCAGTTATTGCTCCCAACACAACCGCTATCATTGCTATAGAAAGCCACATAGATGGCGTTCTAAATTTATTGTATAATGGAAAATTATTAAAGAAAAACTCATTTACAATCAAGAAGTTTTTTCCCCAAGAAAATACGATAGCCATTACGACAACCGCTAAATACACCCACCTCAACCTATCAGAAGAAATGAAAAACAACAATAAAAATAAAAAGATAATTGCAGCTCCCATATAAGAAGGACCTGTGGTAAATGGTTGGTCGCCATAGTACAGTGGCAATCCTTTAACATAATCTAACGCTTGTTTTTTCGGTACACCTTTTTCCACCAACATTTCGTAAGTAGCCGAATTTTCATCTAAGGAAGCTCCTCCTGCAAAAGCTCCAGGTATTAGTAAATTAATGGTCTCTACTTTACCATAACTCCACTGCATGGCATAATCTAAATCCAAACCTGTTCCTTGTTTTACATCCTCTTTAGTTAATTCAGATTTTCCACCCCTAATAGTTTCTTTACTATAATCAAAAGTTGTCCATAAAGCTGCGGTATTGGCTAACACTCCGATTATTCCAAAAGCTAATAAAATAAATGAACGTTTAAAAAATACAGGCAACGTTTTATTTTTTATTGCCTGAACAAACATTACGATTACTATAGCCATTATCATAAAAAAGGCATAATACACAATTTGGGGATGGTTTGCCATAATGGCTAACCCTGTAAATAAACCAGCTAATACTCCTCCAATAAGCCACCTACCTCTATATGTTATTAATATTGATGCTATTAATGGTGGTACAAATGCAAGTGTTGTCATTTTACTAGAGTGACCTGCTTCTATGGATAAAAATAACCATGTACATAAACCAAAAGCTAAAGCTCCCAAGACACTTATTTTAATATCATATCCAAGTATGGAAAGAGCAATATAAAATCCTAACAGTAAATAAAACCACAACCACATACTTTTAGGAAGAAACTTATTAGGTATTAAAGCATTATTTAATAAATTAGCATCCGTTTGGTAAGCCACCTGAAACAAAGGCATCCCTGAAAAAATTCTTGAACTCCATAAAATCGTTTCTCCTTTTTCTTTGTAATCTCTATATTGAGCTCCTGCTGCTGCTGCACTTACTTGGTCATGACTTAATATTTTCTTCCCTTGTAATTCTGGATAAAAATAAGCTGCTGCTACCACAAATAAAATTAATACTGCTAAAAGATGTCTTAAAATAGGGTTACTTTTCTCCATGAAATGATTTTTAAATATTGGCTAAAATTAATCACTTTGAGCAAAAGACAAAATAAATCACAAAAAAAATCCTGAAAGGTTATTAACCAATCAGGATTTTTAAATGCTAAACATTAATGAACTTACCTATCTTTTCCTTCTATTTTGTTTCTAAATACAAATTTACCGTCAAATTCATCTAGCACTATTTCTGATGCCGGAGTTACTTTCCCTGCTAAAATTTCTTTAGAAAGTTCGTTCAATACATTTTTCTGAATTACTCTTTTTACAGGTCGTGCTCCAAATTGAGGATCATACCCCAATAGTGCTATTTTATGTATTGCTTCATCTGTAGCTGTAAGTTTTATGTCATTTTTAGCGACCATTTTAGCCAATATATCCAACTGCAATTTTACCACTTGATAAATATCTGCTTCGCTTAGCGGAGTAAACATAATGGTTTCATCAATTCTGTTTAACAACTCTGGTCTAATAGTTTTTCTAAGTAAACCCATCACTTCTAATTTAGTTTTCTCTACCACACTTTCTCTATCTATTTTTCCCATGTTTTCAAAACTTTCTTGTATAATCTGCGAACCTAAGTTAGAAGTCATGATGATAATGGTGTTTTTAAAATTCACTACTCTACCTTTGTTATCGGTCAATCTTCCATCATCCAACACCTGTAATAAAATGTTATACACATCGGGATGAGCTTTCTCAATCTCGTCTAACAAAATTACAGAGTAAGGTTTTCTTCTAACCGCTTCTGTAAGCTGACCACCTTCATCGTAACCAACATATCCCGGAGGAGCACCAATCAATCTCGAAACGGAATGTTTCTCTTGGTATTCACTCATATCTATTCGGGTCATGGCATTTTCATCGTTGAATAAAAATTCGCTCAATGCTTTTGCCAACTCTGTTTTTCCGACACCTGTTGTTCCTAAGAAAATGAAAGAACCTATAGGTCTTTTTTCATCTTGTAACCCTGCTCTGCTTCTTCTTACGGCATCGGCAACAGCTGTAATTGCTTCTTCCTGACCAACCACTCTTTTATGTAGTTCATCTTCCAAACGAAGTAATTTTTCTCTTTCCGTTTCTAGCATTTTAGTTACTGGAATACCAGTCCATTTAGAAACTACCTCTGCAATTTCTTCCACCGTTACTTCTTCTTTAATCATTTTTGATCCCAATTGCATCTTAGCTAAATCTGCTTTAAAAGCTTCCAATCTTTCTTCCGCTTCTTTGGTTTTTCCGTAACGTATTTCGGCCACTTTTCCATAATCTCCACTTCTTTCTGCTTGTTCTGCTTCGTATTTTAAGTTTTCTAATTCTTCCTTTGCTTTTTGAATGCCTTCAACCACCTCTTTTTCAGCTATCCATTTCGCATTTAAGCTATTTTTTTCTTCATTCAAATTCGCTAATTCCTCTTGGATTTTAGCCAATTTCTTATCATCTTTTTCTCTTTTAATAGCTTCACGCTCAATTTCTAGCTGCATAATTTTACGTTCAATCTCATCCAATACTTCCGGCTTAGAATTAATTTCCATACGCAATTTTGAAGCCGCTTCATCAATTAAATCAATGGCTTTGTCTGGCAAAAATCTATCAGTAATATAACGTTGAGAAAGCTCTACAGCCGAAATAATAGCTGCATCTTTGATCTGCACTTTATGGTGATTTTCGTATTTTTCTTTAATCCCTCTCAAAATAGAAATAGCATCCTCTGTAGTTGGTTCGTCTATCATCACTTTTTGAAAACGTCTTTCCAAGGCTTTATCTTTCTCAAAATATTTTTGATATTCATTTAAGGTGGTTGCTCCAATCGCTTTTAATTCGCCTCTTGCCAAAGCAGGTTTTAAAATATTGGCAGCATCCATTGCTCCCTCTCCTCCTCCAGCTCCCACTAAGGTATGGATTTCATCAATAAATAATACGATATCACCTTCTGCACCAATTACTTCTTTTACTACTGCTTTTAAACGTTCTTCAAATTCTCCTTTGTATTTTGCTCCAGCTATTAATGCTCCCATATCTAAAGCAAAAATTTGCTTGTTTTTCAGATTTTCAGGAACATCTCCCGAAATTATTCTGTGTGCCAATCCTTCTGCAATAGCGGTTTTACCAACTCCTGGCTCTCCAACTAAAATAGGATTGTTTTTAGTTCTTCTGGACAAAATTTGAAGTACTCTTCTGATCTCTTCATCTCGACCAATAACCGGGTCTAACTTGTTTTCTTTAGCTAATTCATTTAAGTTTTTAGCATATTTTTTCAATGAATTATATTGCTCTTCCTGACTTTGAGAAGTGACCTTTTCGCCTTTTCTCAACTCCTGAATAGCTGCTTTCATTTCTTTTTCTTTAATGCCGTTGTCCTTCATAAACTGAGCAACAGTATCTCCAGCATCCAGCAACGCCAATAATAAGTGTTCTATGGTTACATATTCATCTTTAAATTCTTTTAAATAGGAGGTAGCTTTTTGTAATGCTTTATTTGCATTTTGCGATAAATATTGATTTCCTCCGGAAACTTTTGGGTAAGATTCTACAATTTTATCTAAAGTCTGTTTGAATGCATTGGTATTAATGCCCAATTTACTCAGAATAAAAGGAGCAACATTCTCGTCCACCTCTAAAATTCCTTTTAGAATATGTCCTGTTTCTATAGCCTGTTGCTCTAAACCTGTAGCAATTTGCTGAGCTTGTTGAATGGCTTCTTGCGATTTGATGGTAAAATTATTAAAGTTCATAGTACTTGTATTAATAAGGTTTTTTAAATTTACAATTGAGGCATCAAAATCAACTCCAACTACAAAAATGCATAAAAAACCTGAAATTTTGACTTAATAACAAGCTGTCAACCTGAAATAATGTCGCTTTCAGCAGTTTTTACTGACAAAAGAATTACTCTACTTTCTATTAGTCGCTGTGTTTAAATTGGAATTTGTGAAAAAACTTAGCATCTTTTAATAAAACCAAGAACAAAGTACTATCAACCAATATTCTTACAAAATAATAGTAAGTTTGCATAAATTATAAATTAAACAAAAAAACATGAGTGAATATCAACAAATGGATATGCCCGAATTTCCGGCAAATGGTAAAAAAATAATTTTAAGCGTAGTAATAGGAATTATTGTAATTGTAGCTTTATGGAAAAGCTCTGTAACAATTGGAGCAGGTGAAGCTGGTGTGCTTTTCAAAACTTTTGGAGAAGGAGTTGAAAAAGACAGAACATATACTGAAGGGTTCCATCTAATAGCTCCTTGGAACAAAATGATAACCATGGAAGTTCGTCAGCAACAGGTAATGGAAAAAATGGCTGTATTATCTTCTAACGGGTTAGAAATCTCTGTAGATGTTTCTGTGTGGCATCAACCTGATTTTGTTAAACTACCTTTATTATACCAAGAAAAAGGAATTGACTATGTAGAAAGAGTAGTTCGTCCTGCTATACGTTCTGCAACAAGAAGTGTAATTGGTAGATATACGCCTGAAGAAATTTATTCTTCTAAAAGAGATATTATTCAGGAAGAAATCAACATCGAAACTAAAAAAGTATTGGATAAACAACATATTCAATTGAATGAAGTATTAGTTAGAGACATTATGTTACCTCCAACTATTAAAGCTGCTATTGAAAACAAATTGAAGCAAGAGCAAGAATCGTTGGAATACGAGTTTAAATTAGAGAAAGCAAAAAAAGAAGCCGAACGTCAACGAATTGATGCTGAAGGTAAGGCAAAAGCTAACGAAATTTTAAGTGCTTCATTAACAGATAAAATTCTTACAGAAAAAGGTATTGAAGCCACCTTAGAATTAGCAAAGTCTCCTAATGCAAAAGTTGTGGTTGTTGGTAGTGGAAAAAATGGTTTACCAATAATTTTAGGGAATAACTAGTTTCGAGTTTAAATATCACGAGCCTTGAACTACTTCTACTGTCCTGATATTGATGAGCAGCAAGTTTCTTTTACGTTAGATGAAACTGAATCAAAGCATATTTCGCGTGTATTACGGTTAGCTATTGGCAACGAAATAATGCTACTTAATGGTAAAGGCTTGATTTTTCAATGTGAGCTTACTTCCGTTGGCAAACAATGTACTGTTAATGTTATTCATTATACAAAAGAAGAAAAGGAACAACCCAATATTCATATTGCAATTGCTCCCACCAAAAACAACGACAGGCTAGAGTGGTTCATTGAAAAGACCACGGAAATTGGTATCAATGAAATTACACCAATTATCTGCTTTAATTCCGAGCGAAAAGTAGTAAAACAAGAGCGTATGCTAAAAACCGCTATTGCGGCCATGAAACAATCTGGTAGGACTTATTTACCTCAAATTAATGAAGCAGTTAAACTAAAAGATTTTCTGAATCAACGTAATACTGAACAAAAATTTATCGCTCATTGTTTTAAAGAAAATCAACAACACCTAAAGGCATTTTATACCTTGGGTAAAGATGTTGTCCTATTAATTGGTCCCGAAGGAGATTTTAGTTTTGAAGAAGTTGAAATTGCCATAAAAAAACATAATTTTATCCCTATAAGTTTGGGTAAAAACAGACTCCGAACAGAAACTGCAGGAGTTTATGCTTGTACCACAATAAAATTACTAAATGAATAAAATGCGTTTTTATATCCTATTTGTATTGGCAGCTATTTTTTCTTTTTCTGGAAAAACTCAACCTTACTCCTACCAAATTGCTTTGGCAAAATACAATGGTGGTGGCGATTGGTACGCTAATTTAGAAACCTCACTACCGAACTTGATAAAATTTTGCAATAAAAACTTAAAGACCAACATCAATCCTGAGCAAGCCATTGTTGAAGTGGGCAGTAAAGAAATTTTTAATTATCCTTTTGTTCATCTTACCGGACATGGAAATATTATTTTTTCTAATGATGAAGCTCAAAACATTAGAAACTATCTTATTGGTGGTGGTTTTTTACATATTTCAGATAATTACGGGTTAGATCAATTTATCCGACCTCAATTAAAAAAGGTTTTTCCTGAATTGGAATTAGTAGAATTACCTTACAACCACCCTATTTATCATCAAAAATATAATTTTAACGGATTGCCAAAAATTCACGAACACGACAACAAACCAGCAAAAGGTTTTGGGTTAATTTACGAAGGTAAATTAGTTTGCTTTTATGATTTTGAATGCGATTTAGGTGATGGTTGGGAAGATGCTGTAATTCATAACAATTCAGAAGAAAACAGATTAAAAGCACTGCAAATGGGTGCCAATATTATTCAATATGCACTAACTCAATAATTTATTATCGATGAAATAAGCCATGAGCAAAATACTCACCAACAACAATAAATATTTAACATGGCGATTCCATATAACCAATTTAATAAAAATACACATATGAAAAGAAAACTACCTTTTTTGTTATTGTTAGCATTAATAACTTCAGGAGCTTACGCTCAAAAAGTCTATTTTAAATTAAATCCGTCTTACAATTTCGGAATGAAAGACCAGGTATTAAGTTATGATTATTCTCTTCGATATTCTGCAGCTGCAAATACTATTGTAGAAGAATATTCTAATGTAAGAACCTCTTTGGGAAAAGGATATATGGGAAGTTTTGCCATTGGTTTTAAACACAATGAAAATATAAGTTCAGAATATACTTTTTCTTATTTGAAAGGAAAACCATCCTCATTTAGTGATATTATTCACTACTATAGTGGAGACGAAAAATATACAACAACTTTAGAAGCTAATATAATGTCTTTTACACCAACATTGGTTTTTTCTGCAACAGAAAAAGATTGGACACCATATTTAGCAGCAGGACTTTCTATAAATTTTATTACTGTAAAAGAAAATACTGAATTTTCTAGCTTTTTTATAAACGGAAATACAGTTATTGATGCTGAATACAAAGGCTCCCCTACTATTGGCTTCACTACCAAAATTGGTGTCATTAATAAAATTAGTGATGTATTTTCTGTATTTGGTGAGTTCACTTATGCTCACTTAAATTTTTCTCCAAATACCAAAGAAGTTACAGGCTATACCATTAATAAACAAGATTCTCTCTCTACATTAAAAGAATATGATATCCACACAGAGTACGAAAATGAAATTTCTATAATGTATGAAGACAATGGAAATGGTTTTGAAGAAAAACGCAACATGAACAAGCCAAGAGAGGCAAGAAAGTTTAGTATGCCATTATCTTATTTCTCTTTTTCAATCGGTGTTAGAATAAACATTGTTCGTAGAGAAAAGCCTAATAATGATGCTATTAAAATAGAAAATTAAGTCCATGGAACTATCTAACAGCATATCAATGAAAACTACCTCTAAAATGTATGAGAAGCTTTCTGAAATTGGCTTTTCAAAAATTTTTAAGGAAGGGGAAGTTATTATAAACGACCATAGTTATATAAAGTCTATTCCCATTGTAATTACTGGAAGTATAAAAGTAATGCGAACAGATGATGATGGTAGAGAAATTTTGTTGTATTACATTAAATCTGGAGAAAGTTGTATCATGTCATTTTTAGGTGGTTTACACCAAGATACTAGCAAAATTAAGGCTATTGCAGAAGAAAATACCGAGATACTTTTTATTCCAACTGAAAAGTTGAGCGAATTAATGAGGGAATATCCGGAATGGTTAGATTACATGTTTAGACTTTATCACAAACGATTTGAAGAACTGTTGGATGTGGTAAATGAAATTGCATTTAAAAAAATGGACGAACGCTTGTTGAACTACCTCGAAAATAAAGCTGCCTTATCAAAAAGCAATATTATTTCTATTACTCACGAACAGATGGCAAACGAATTAGGTACAGCTCGAGTTGTAATTTCTAGGTTACTAAAACAACTAGAAACTGAAGGTGTGGTTGAGTTAGGAAGAAATAAGATTACTTTGTTGTAAAACTAAATTCTTTAAAAACCCTTAAAGAAACACAACCCATGCTAATAGAAACAAGTAGACTCATCATCAAGCCCATTTCTATTGAAGATAAGAATGCAGTTTTTGAATACCGTTCTGATGCTGAAACAAATAAATATCAGGGTTGGATACCAAAAACTATTGATGATGTAGTAATTTTTATTAATAAAACAGCAAAACAAATTAACTTACCCGAAACTTGGTTTCAACTGGTTATTCAAGAAAAAGAAACTCTGAAAATAATTGGTGATATAGGTATTCATTTCTTCGGTAAAGAAAATAAACAAGTTGAAATTGGATGCACCTTACATAAAAAATTTCAGCATAAAGGTTATGCAACAGAATCTCTAAAAAAAGTAATTGAATATTTGTTTAATGAATTAGAAAAACATCGAATCATTACATCTATTGACCCTGAAAATATAAACTCTATAGAACTTGTTAAAAGAATTGGTTTTAGAAAAGAAGCCCACTTTATAGAAAGTTTATATATTAATGGCAAATGGGTGGATGATGTAATTTTTGCATTACTAAAAAATTATTACTTCAATTCCAATAAACCTTCCTAATCTGAACTAACCAAACATTTGTTATTTTCCCATTTTCCAATTAACGTTTCTTTTGGAATAATTTCTCCCTCACAAGTTAAAAAATTGCCTTGTTTGTTCATTTTTATAACCTTACATTCTCCATTTAAAACAGCATTTATCACAGCTTCTTTAGTTGTTTCTACCGGGGTGTTTTTTCCAATTTCTATTCCTACTTCATTATTAAAAAAATCCATATCAGAACTAATTTTATCAGGGATAGCTCCATCTTCATACTTGCCTTTTTTAAATGCTTTATAATTACCTTTTTCGTGAGCCTTTCCTAATCTTTTAGCCCTTCTGTGTCCTATTTCTTGTGTTAAACGTGCCATCCAATAAGCATGTCTAAACGCATCAATTTGACCTCCATTCCCATTGCCTTTCAAAATAGTGTCTTTTTTTAATTGATTCACTATTTTTTTAGTTTCTATAGTTACTTTTTTTGCTTTTTTTAATGCAAAAGGATGTTTAACTGCCCACCACTTTTCAGGACAACTCACTTCCTTAGTACTTATTTTATCATTTTGAGCAACTGAAAATGAAGTAAATAAATAAATTATTGAAAAAATTAAAATTTTCATACTACTGAAACTAACAAAATGTGCAAAAGTTTAGAGCCAAAATACTTAAAATTTAGCTTAAAAAAATAGAAATTTTACGCTACATTTGTACTTCATTAAATTTAAACAGTTAATAAAAATGGCTCAAGTTGAATTGATTATGCCTAAAATGGGCGAAAGTGTTGCAGAAGCAACCATTACAAATTGGTTAAAAGAAGAAGGTGACACCATAGAATTGGATGAGGCGATTGTTGAAATTGCAACAGATAAAGTAGATTCAGAAGTTCCTTCAACTACAGAAGGTGTATTGATAAAAAAACTTTTTAATGAAGGCGATGTAGTTCAGGTTGGTCAGGCAATAGCCATTATTGGCAGCGAAGGAGAAGCTGCTGCTCCGACTCCTGCGGCAACACCCGAAACAAAAACAACTGAACCAGTAGTTGCAGCTCCGGTAGCTTCTATACCTGTAAGTTCTACATCGGAAAAAATTGGAAAAACTTCTGATTCAGGAAGATTTTACTCTCCATTAGTTAGAAGTATTGCCGAAACCGAAGGAATTGCTCTTAGTGAATTAGAACAAATTGAAGGAACAGGCAATGGCGGTAGAGTTACTAAAACCGATATTTTAAATTATATTCCTAACAGAGGACAACAAACTGCTGCAGCTGTTAAAGCTGAACCTACAAAAGCAACAAACGGTGTTGAAACACCAAAACAAACTCTTTCTACAACATCTACTCCTTCACCTACTAAAAAACCTGTAATGCTAATGGAAGGCGATGAGATTGTAGAAATGGACAGGATGAGAAAAATTATTGCTCACCACATGGTTGAGTCTAAACATACTTCTCCTCACGTTACTTCTTATGTTGAAGCAGATGTTACCAATATTGTAATGTGGAGAAATAAAGTAAAGAATGAATTTGAGAAAAAAGAGAATGAAAAAATTACTTTCACTCCTATTTTTATCGAAGCCATTGTAAAAGCTATAAAAGATTTTCCAGATATTAATATTAGTGTTGATGGTGAAAATATCATTAAAAGAAAACACATTAATATTGGAATGGCAGCAGCACTTCCTTCAGGTAACTTAATTGTTCCTGTTATTAAAGATGCAGACAGGTATAACTTAGTAGGGTTAACAAAAGCTGTAAATGATTTAGCTAATAGAGCTAGAAACAACCAACTTAAACCTGATGAAATTTCAGGTGGGACATACACGTTAACCAATGTAGGTTCTTTTGGAAATGTAATGGGTACACCTATTATTAACCAACCACAAGTAGCTATTATGGCCGTTGGAGCAATACAAAAAAAACCAGCTGTTATTGAAACTCCTAATGGAGATGCAATTGCTATAAGACACAAAATGTTTTTATCTCATGCATACGACCATAGAGTGGTTGATGGTGCTTTAGGTGGTAGATTTGTAAGACGTGTTGCCGATTATTTAGAACAATTTGACGTTAACAGAAGTTTATATTAATTCTGTTACTATCAATAATTTAAACGATTATATATTTTGTATGTTAAAACAAATGAAATATATTTGCATCTTATCAAATGCTATTTTTTGATTTAAAGTAATAAAGTTTTTAAAAAATCAGACAAAATTTAGCATTTGTAAACGTAAAATTTGTCAAAAAATATACATACAACGTTTTATAAAGATATACTATGCACATGAAAAAAATAGCTTTATTATCTATATTAATTAGTATTACAACTTTAAGTTTTTCTCAAGATAATTTCAGACAAAAATTTCTGGAAGCCAATACTCTTATGGAAGAAAGCTCTTACAATGTTGCTCTTCCTATTTGGTTGAAACTAAGTATTGAAGAGCCGGATAATTTTAATATCAATTATAAAATTGGTATTTGTTATATGAATTCAGCAAACGAAAAAGCAAAAGCATTAGACTATCTAATTAAAGCATCACAAAATACTACATCTAATTACGATCCATTTTCCCATTCAGAAAAAAGAGCTCCTATAGAAGCCTTATTTTATGTTGGTAGAGCTTACCATTTAAACTATGAGTTTGATGCAGCAATAATGAACTACAATACTTTTAAAGGTAAAATCACTAAAAAGCATTATTTATTCAACGAAATAGATCGTTATTTAACTCAAGCTCAATTTGCTAAAGAAGCTGTTGCTAATCCGATAAATATTCTTCTTAAAAATATTGGTTCTGAAATTAATTCAGAATATGCAGATTACAGCCCTGTAGTTTCTATTGATGAATCGAGTATTTATTTCACTTCCAGAAGGTTAAGACCTGATAGCTCCAACTATTACATAACTGATGATTTTGATGGAAAACATTTTGAAGACATTTATGTTTCTCATAATTATGATGGTGTTTGGACCACTCCTGAATTACTAACTATTAATACTGACGGGCATTTAGCTACTATAAACATTTCTGCCGATGGACAAACACTTTTCGTTTATCGTGATGATAACGGAGATGGAAATATTTATACTACAACCAAAAACGAAAATGATCAATGGGGAGAATTAGTAAAACTAGGGTCTGATATCAATACAGAATACAAAGAATCTCATGCCCATATTACTCCAGATGGAAATACATTATACTTTATTAGTGATAGAAAAAAAGGAGGGTTAGGTGGTCAAGATATTTATTTCTGTAAAAAATTACCTACCGGTGATTGGGGATTAGCCCAAAATGCAGGAAATACCTTAAATACTCCTTATGATGAAGATGGTATTTTCTTACATCCTGATGGAAAAACAATTTACTTTTCTTCTAAAGGACACAGCAGTATAGGTGGTTTTGATATTTTTTATTCTGAATTAGATGAAACAGGAAACTGGGGAACTCCAATAAATATGGGATATCCTATTAACTCTACTGATGATGATGTTTTTTTTGTTACTTCTACAGATGGAAAAAGAGCTTACTACTCCTCATTTAAACAAGATGGTTTTGGCGAAAAAGATATTTATGTAATTACACTCGTTGATGCTCAAGAAAAACCTCTTACCTTATTAACAGGTTTTTTAAAAGTAGCAGGTTTTGATGAAACTCCTGAAAGTGCTGTGATTACCGTTACCGATAATGAAACAGGAAATCTAATTGGAAGGTATGTGCCTAGAAAAAAAGATGGTAAATTCAGTATTATCCTAAATCCGGGAGGCGATTACCACATTGAATATGCTGCCGAAAGTTACACTATGGAAGAAGATATTTATATTCCACCGGTTTCTGCTTACAACGAAATTAACAGAGGTATTGATTTAAAAGATGTAGTTTTTGGAGATCTTGGAAATACCAATACTAAAACAGATACCAAAACAGACACTAAAACTGACAACAAAGAGGATGTTGTTGCCTTAAAAAATGAAATCAAAAACCTAAAGAAACAAATTAAAGACTTAGAAAATGAACTAGCTAAAAAACCTGTTACAACTAACACTACAGGTAATGACAGTGAAAAAGTTAAAAACCTTCAAAATGAAGTGAATGCTTTAAAAAATCAAATTGCTGAGTTGAAAAAACAAGGTAATAACAACGATTTTACTCCTACTCCAACGGAAGTTAAAGATGCTGTTGCTCATTACCAAGAGTTTTTTAACTACAATGTTTCTAAAGTAAATACCGCTAACGCTAAATATATTGAAATGATTAACAAAGCGTTAGCCCATGAAAAATCTAATGGTAAAATAACTATTGATATCGAATCTAGCGCTTCTAAAGTACCTACAAAAACTCATGGTTCTAATGCAAAATTAGCTTATAAAAGAGCTATAGCTGCCCAAGAAACTGTTATTAATTCATTAGTAAACAAAGGTATTGCTAGAGAAAATATACTTATCAATAACGTTAATACAGGAGTTCAAGGTCCCGAATACAATGGTGATTATACAAACAAAAAGATGTACGAACAATATCAATTTGTTATTATAAAAGTTAAATAACCATTAATTTATAATGAAAAATAATAGACCTATTTTCCCTCATACCACCTTAGTTTTTACCTTATTATTTTTTATTGGTATAAATAGTTTCGCTCAATCTGAAAAAAAAACTTTAAAACAAGCAAGAAAATATTTAGATGACGAAAAGTATGAATTAGCTCAAGAAAAGTATAAAGAACTACTTTCTATAAACCCAACTAATGATGTCTATAATTTTGAAGCTGGAATTGCTTACTTTTTTCCTCTTCAACAAAGAACCAAGTCTATTTCTTATTTTGAAAATGCTTTAAAAAATAGTACTGAAGACACTATCCCTGAATTGTATTACTATTTGGCAAGAGCTTACCATTATAATAATGAATATGATAAATCATATAAAGCTTTTCAAAACTTTAAACCTTTTATTAATGAAAAATCTACTGCCGGAAGAAATCTTATAAAAGAAACCGATTATTTTATTGAAAGGAACCAAAATGGCGAGTTTTTTTTAACCAATATTAATGAAGATGTGGAAATTACCAACCTCGGAAATATTATAAACTCCGAATATGGTGAATACGCTCCTATTTTCAAACCTAATGAAAATGTATTAATTTTTACTTCAAGAAGAAAAACCGATGACAATAAAATTGCTCCTGATACAAAACCTTACGAAAATATTTATGCTGCCAAGCTAAACAACAATAATTGGGAAATAATTACCGATAAAAATGAACTTTTAAAACATTTACCTGAAAATTATAACTCTAAAAAACACAATGCAGGCATTATCTATTCTTCTGACGGAAAACGTTTATATCTTTATAAAGAAGATAAAATTTGGCAGTCCAACCTAAAAGATAATAATTGGACAGAACTTAAAAAATTAGAAAAATCTATTAACTCAAGTATCTATAATATACCAAGCATTAGCATTTCTGCCGACAATAAACAATTATTCTTTGTAGCATTAAGAAGTGATGGTCTTGGAGGTAAAGATATTTACAAAGCTACCCTTAACGATCAAGGAGAATGGAGTAATGTTATAAATTTAGGCGATAAAATAAACACTAGATATGACGAAGATTCTCCTTACCTATCTGAAGATGGAAAAAATCTTTATTTCTCTTCTCGCGGACATAAAGGTATGGGAGGTTTTGATATTTTTAAATGTGAATTAGTTAATGGAGAATGGTCTGAACCAAAAAACTTAGGTATTCCCTATAACTCCCCCGCTGATGATATTTTCTTCATCCCACAAAGTGAAACAGAAGGCTTTTTTGCTTCCTCTCGTAAACATGGTTTTGGCGAAATGGACATTTACGGTTATGCTCCTAAAAAAACCGAGCAAGAGTTTATTGTTGAAGGTAACTTAACCGATAACAACAACTCTCCTATTAATAAAGGTACTTTATCATTAAGCAACTCAGGTGAAACTGTTGCTGTAAACATAGATGAAAATGGAAACTATTCACTTACACAACAAAATGCCGGAGAAACAAAACTGACGATAGAAAATGATGCTTATAAAAAGCAAAGTGTATCGTTCAACATCCCTGATGGTGCTAACAAATCTAATATCAAAACAAAGCTTTACCAAGAACAAATTAACACAAAAACGTATCAATATTTAACCGTTAGTTCTGAAGAATTAAACCTTAATATTACTGATACTTTATTGGTTGTTGATGATGCTTTAGCTCAAAATAATGAAGACACAACTACTAACAACGAAAATAACACTAATAATACAAACGAGGATATTAATAATAAACCTGTTTTAAAATCTTATAAAGAGTTGTTTACCTACAAAAATACTAGCATTAATACCAATAAAAATGAATTTTCCACCTTAATCAATGCAGCTAAAGAACAACTCAAAACAAATGATAAAATTTACATCAATATAGAGGCAAGTGCATCAACAGTTCCTGTTTCTACCTACTCTTCTAATAAGGCATTAGCAATCGCTCGTTTAAACGAAACGAAGAAAATTCTATTAAATGCACTTACTACTAAAGGAGTTGATAAATCAAAAATTATATTTAATAAAACCGGCAGTTTAGTTCAAGGACCTGCTTATGCAAACGACTCAGAAAACATTTCCAAATATGAGCCTTATCAATATGTAATAATTGAATTAAAATAGTTTTTACATTTGGTATTAAGTTTGTATCTTTCCAAAAAAATTGAACAACTTAAAATACATATTAACCCTATTACTCACTAGCTTAGTATTTACAAGCTTTTCACAGCGTGTTGACCCTGAGGAAGCTGCTGAACATTTTAAGTATGGAAACTTTATTGATGCTCTTGTTGTCTATGAAAAGTTGATGGAGAAAGACCCTAAAAATCCTGAATATCCTTTTAAAGCCGGTTTTTGTGTTTTGCATATCAACAGTGATAAATCTAAAGCCGTTAAATATTTAGAATCCGCTTCTGAAAGAAAATCTGATCCTGATGTAGATTTTTACCTAGCTAAAGCTTATCACTACAATCTTAAGTTGGATGAAGCCATTGAAACAATGGAAAAATATAAAAAATCGGGAACAGGATTATTGCAAAATCAAGCTGATAGAGAATTAGAGATGATGAAAAACGCTAAAAAATTAGTTGTTAGCCCCATTGATATTAGCTTTGAAAATGTTGGAGAGTTAATTAATTCTGAATATCCGGATTATTATCCTTTTGTTACTCCTGATGAATCAACAATATATTTTACTACCAGAAGAAAGGGCGTAGTTGGCGGAATGAGAGAGTTTGATGGTTATTATTCTTCCGATGTATTTTATTCTGAAGTTGAAAACGGTGAGTTTGTAAAAGCTAAAGGTGTAGGAATGATGGTCAACTCTGCTTATGATGAGCAAGTTGTTGGTCTTTCTTACAATGCCGATTTACTTTTTGTTTACCTCGATCATATTAAAGATTATGGAGATATCTATACCTCTAAAATTGTAAAAGGAAGACCTAGAAAAATTGAAATAATGGGTGAGAATGTAAACTCTAAAGAATTTGAGAGTGCTGCTACTATTTCTGCCGATGGAAATACGCTTTTCTTTGCAAGTAAAAGAGATGGTGGTTTAGGCGGGAAAGATATTTGGATGACCAGAAAATCACCAACAGGCGAATGGGCTGAACCTCAAAACTTAGGATCAAATATCAATACACCTTATGATGAAGATTTTCCTAATTTATTTTATGATGGCTCTACCCTATACTTTTCCTCTAAAGGACATAACAGCATGGGAGGATTCGATTATTTTAAATCAACTTGGAATCCTGAAACTAACGAATGGTCCTTAGCAGAAAACATTGGCTTTCCGTTAAACACTCCTGAAGATAACGTTTGTATTTCTTTTACTGAAGATAAAAGACATGCTTATATTTCTGCTTGGAGAAAAGATTCTTATGGCGATTTAGACATCTATAAAGTTAAATTTAATGAATATGATGACAGACAAACCATCATTAAATCTAAAATTGTAAAAGAAGGAACTGAAGAAGTGATTACTGATGCCTTTATAATTGTTACCGACAATAGAACTCAAGAAGAAATAGGAAATTACACTCCAAATGCTAAAAATGGAAGTTTTATTATCACATTAATACCCGGAAGTTATAATGTTATGATTGACGCTCCCGGTTTCGCTCCAAAAAGCGAAGATATACTTGTTAAAGGAAAAAGTGATTTTGAACAGTTTATCAATAAAGATTTTACTGTAACTCCTTAAACAAATTAAAAAATATTATGCCATTAAACCTTACAAAGCCCCTTGCTTTTATTGATTTAGAAACAACCGGATTAAATATTGCCTCCGACAGAATTGTAGAAATTTCTATTGTTAAAATTCATCCTAACGGAAATAAAGATATTTTAACTAGAAGAACAAATCCTACTATACCTATCTCTGCAGAATCTACTTCCATACATGGAATTGGTGATGATGATGTGAAAAACGAACCTACTTTTAAACAAATGGCTAAAGAATTAGCCAGCTTTATTGAAGGATGTGATTTGGCAGGCTACAACTCTAATAAGTTTGATATACCTATGTTGGCTGAAGAATTTTTAAGAGCTGAAGTTGACTTTGACATTACCAAAAGAAACCTTGTTGATGTTCAGAACATTTTCCATAAAATGGAACAAAGAACCTTATCTGCTGCATATAAATTCTATTGCGATAAAGATTTAGTTGATGCCCACAGTGCCGAAGCCGATACTATTGCCACTATGGAGATTCTTCTTGCTCAAGTTGAAAAATACGATAGCTTAGAAAACAATGTGGCTTTCCTTTCTGAATTCTCTAAAGCTACCAATAACGTTGATTTATTAGGACGTATCGTTTATGATAAAAACAATGTTGAAGTATTTAATTTTGGTAAACACAAAGGAAAAGCTGTTTTAGAAGTATTAGAAAAAGAACCAGGCTATTACCATTGGATGATGAACGGAGATTTTCCACTCTATACTAAAAAAGTACTTACTCAAATTAGACTTAAAGCACTTAATGAAAAATAAACGCACTAAGTTTTTGTTCAAGTTTAACTACTGAAAAATAATCTTAATTTTACAAATCAGTAAAAACTAAAACTTGTGCTAACAGCTATAAACATTACAACAGACTATCCTATTTGGACGATTCTTTTTTGTTTCCTTTTAGGAGCTGTTTATGCGGGTGTTTTATATTACAAAGAATCTAAACTCGATACTATAGCTAAGTGGCTAAAAAACAGTTTGCTAATTTTTCGTTTTTTGGCAGTAAGCATCATTGCTTTTTTATTACTTTCTCCATTTATTAAAACCATTTTTAATAAAACGGAAAAACCTATCATCATTTTTGCTCAGGACAACTCCAACTCACTACTTATTCATCAAGATTCCGCTTTTTATGCGAATAACTACCTTAAAAAATTAAATGCACTAAAAGAAAAATTGGAGAAAGACTATGAAGTGAAGTCCTTCACTTTTGGAGAAAAAGTAAAAGAAGAAGGGACTATAGATTTTACTGAAAAAACTACCAACATTGCGGAATTGTTTGAAGCAGTTGAAACCAAATTTTACAACAGAAATATCGGAGCGTTAATTTTAAGTTCTGATGGTCTTTACAACGAAGGTTTTAATCCTGTTTATTCTGCAGAAAATACTAATTATCCAATTTATACTATTGCGTTGGGAGATACTACCATTCAGCCCGATATTGTATTAAAAGAAGCCATTGCCAACAAAATCACTTTCCTAAACAATAAATTTCCTATTGAAATTCTTGGTCTTGCCCAATCTTGTAAAGGAGAAAAAACTACCCTTAGTGTTTCTCATAAAAACAAAGTGGTGTTTACCAAAACTTACGACATTACCAAAAACAATCAATTAATTGAAGAAACCATTATCTTGGAAGCCAAAGAAAAAGGCGTGCAACATTATACCATTTCTTTTTCTGCTTTAGCAAACGAGGTAAGTACAAAAAATAATAGTAAAGATGTTTATATTGATGTATTGGATGGCAGACAACATATTTTACTTTTAGCTCACGCACCACACCCAGACTTAAAAGCACTAAAGACCAGTATTGAAGCCAATGAAAATTACGAAGTCAGTACTACGTATTTTGATGATTTTGATGGTAACTTTGAACCTTACAACCTTGTTGTGCTACACCAATTCCCAACCTACTCTCCTGTTTGGTTGAGAAAAATTAGCGAGAAAAACCTATCTGTACTTTATATTTTAGGAAATCAATCCAACACCAATGCTTTTAATCAATTTCAGACACACATAAAAGTATTACAATCGAACCAACGCTCTAATACTACTACTCTGGCATTAACAGAAAATTTCCCACTATTTAATTTATCAGAAGCTACCTTAAAACAAGTGCCTAATTTTCCTCCTATAGAAAGTATTTTCGGGACTTACCTACCTCAAGAAAAAGCCTATATATTATTTAATCAAAAAATAGGAAATGTAGCTACCGAACAACCTTTAATGGTCTTTTTTCAGGAAGGTAAAAACAAAGCTGCTTTTATAAGTGGTGAAGGATTGTGGAGGTGGCGATTAAATGAATTTGCTAAAAATAACAATCACCAAGCATTTGATGAAATCATCAACAAAACTGTTCAGTTTTTATCTGTAAAAGATAATAAAGATAAGTTCAGGGTAATTGTTGACAAGCAGTTTAATGAAAACCAGGAGATTATTTTTAATGCTGAATTGTACAACAATAGTTATGAGTTGGTAAATACTCCTGAAGTGAAATTAGAGCTTAAAAATGATGCAGGGGTTGATTATCAATTTGTTTTCAATAAAAGCGGAAATGCCTACATATTAAATGCGGGAATTTTACCGGTTGGCAGTTATTCTTATTTGGCTTCAACTACTTTTTCAGGAGAGCAATATGCAGTTAAAGGACCGTTACAAATTAATCCGCTGTTGGTGGAGTTGAACAATACGGTTGCCAACCACCAATTGCTTCAAAACGTTGCTAATAAATACAATGGAAAAATGGTATTACCACCTGAAATGAATGAATTAGAGCAACTTATAAAAGAAAACACAGCCATTTCTTCTCTTATTTATGAAGAAACCGACATCAAGGAAATCATTCACATCAAATGGATTTTCTTTTTAATTTTAGCCCTTATCTCTACCGAATGGTTTATTAGAAAAAGAAATGGAGCTTATTAGGTAAGAAATACTTGCAAGTTAGTTGTCAATCTAGAAGAGTCATATCGATCGATATTTTACATTCGACTAAGTCAGATAGTAAAATGAAGCTAGAAATATCTTGTTCCTTGCTAACAAAAACCATTTGCTTGATTTTTAGGCTATTTTTGATATATTTGGATATATGACAATCATTGTAACGAACAACCATAGCAATAAATGAAGTATAAAAAAATAAACAATGAGTCACCAACAATACTTATAACTTATAAAAAAACAGTCAAAACTATACCAATTACTAAAATTGTGGCTCAAATCAAACCTTGAACTTAACCAAAAGTTCGGTGTTTCAAAATCTCCTACTTTTCATATACTAACCATTTTCCTCCCCTATTTCACCAAACTTTTATTCGCTACAATGGCTTCTTTTGCCATAACTTTCATTACTTCTCCGGCTTGTATAATTAAGGCTTCAGAAGGCGGAAAAGGAACTGCTTGTGTGCTGAGCTCTTTTCTTGTTTCAGGTGTTAATGCATCTAAGTTACCAACGGCAACAGTATAAAAATGCTCAAATAATGCATCAGAAACGATTGGCTCGGCTTTTAGTTTGCTTTCAGATAAATTATCATAATAATTCATAGAACCTGTTATACGTGCTGCTTTCTTTTGTTGATAACGATTTACGGTACAACTAATGGTTTTATATTTTTTAATTTTTATATCGTTACCCAAACTATCTTTAGTCACATTTCCGTTAGCATCTAACACATAATCAAAACCATCTTCCACCTCTTTGGTTTCTACTGTGGTAGTTTCTTTCAATTCTTCGGGAGTTACTTCAATTAAATCTAAACTTAATATAATGGAATAGTGATACAGCTTCGTATTATCAACATACGCATCATAATTTATCCAATTACCATCTAAATCATTTACTTCAATATTCTGTACATTATCCATCATTGCTTTTGGAGCTACCAACTGAGCATTATCTTCTATTTTAAAATAAACATTGGTGGTGCCTATCAATAAGGCTTGGCTTATTTTATCGTCAACGTCATTATAATTGGGAGTATATTTTTTTGCTTCTAAAAAATAAGTGTGTGCTTGTCTGGCTTTAAACCTATCGTTGGTTAACAACAATTCATTTCCTTTTTCATAAGCATAAACAGTAGCTTGGGTTTTAGCGTTTTCAACATCCGCAGCATAGTTGGTTTCATCGTAATTGATACCAACAGGCGGTAATGTAGCTGCTAATTCCTGTCTTCTAACTAAATTACCGTATAGATTATAAATTTTACCCCAGTTGGCAGGGTCACCAATATTTTTTAGTCTATCAATTTCCGTTTTATCTCTATGGTTGGCTAATTTATAAGCATCATTAAAAACATCTACTTCTTCAAATTTACCTGGATCTTTCATTATTTTTTTTGCAGAAATTTGCATGGCTGCATCATAATCTCCCTTGTCTAACCTTTTTGATGAAGATGCACAACTGTATAAAAATGTAGCTATTAATAGAAGGTAAATTATTTTTCTCATAATCAGATGGTTTTAAATTTGTAATTAGATTTCCAAAAATATAAATATTTTAAGGTTTTACATAAAAAGTGCCAAGTTTTAAAATGGGTATCCAATACCTAAATTTAAGTTAGGTGTTCTCCATTGTAATTTAAATTCTTGCGGTTTTTCGGATGCTGGGTCTTTCAGTTTTGCAGCTAAATCAAATCGGAACAAAAAGAAACCGAAATCAAGTCGTAGCCCTATTCCTGTTCCTACTGCCACATCTTGCCAGAATCTATCAAATTTAATTTCTGCATTAGGTCGTTGTTCATCCTCGCGAGTAATCCAAATATTTCCGGCATCAACAAAAATAGCTCCTTCAAATAATTTAGTAATATCAAATCGATACTCCACATTTCCTTCTATTTTTATCTCCCCAATTTGATTTACATATTGAGATGAAATTAATGAATCGGGCATAGAACCAGGGCCTAAAGTTCTTGCTTGCCAAGCCCTAATTCCATTTGCTCCCCCACCAAAATAACTTTTCTCAAAAGGCAAGACTTTCAGGTTTCCGTAAGGTCTTCCTATTCCTAAAGCAATTCTACTTACTATATTTCCGTTGGATGATTGATTGTAATATCGATAATCAAAATCTACTTTTATAAATTGTGCATATTGAATGTTGAAAATTTCAAAACTACCATTTTCATTTCTTTCTGTACCCACCATCTTATCATACAAGGTATGTGCATTTCCTGCTGCTTCTATATTAAATCTAAAAAATTGAAAATCTCTAGTTTTATTGAATGTATGGTTAGAGTAAACAAACGTATAAGTAGATGAATTGATAAAATGATCTGTAAAACTATTTACAATAAACGGATTGTTCTCTTCTTCTATTCTCTCTTTAAATTCATCGGTAAGGTCTATCTTAATTAAACTTACACTAATTGGATTTAAATAATGCTTAACAAACCTGCCTTGATTCCAAAAATAACCAAATGTAAATTGAGTAAGATTTCTGGTATATTCAGGCCTATTTTGATAATTCAATAAATAATTTAATGATGTTTTTGGATTTAAACTTTTAACAAAATTTTCTGTATTTACAAAAGGTAGTATAAATCTGGGAAATTCTAAATTAACCTCGGGACCAAACTCTAAAGTATTAAATGGCAAACCAAAAAACTCCACTTGCTCTGCCGATTGATTAATAAGTTGCTGAGCTTCCAATCCTCCATTTAACCTAACTGTTAACCTTTCTCCTCCTTTAAATAAATTTTTATTCACAAATACTATCCCTCCTTTCATCCCAAGATTTCCACCACTATTTGTTCCTGTTACTTCTAATGATAAAGATTTTATTTTTAGAGGTGTTAAATAAATATTTACATCCAATGCTTTTTTATTATCTCCTGCCCTATTTTCAGCATTATTAAACTGAATATTTACTGTTCTAAACAACCCTAATTCTGTTAGGTATTTGTAGGTTAATTGTTGGTCTTCTAGAGAATAATCTTCATCTGGTTTAATGTTTATAGCATGATTAATCATTTTCGGGCGATAAATTAATTTATCTTCATGTCCAATAGTTATTTTTTTATAACTAACCGTATCGAAAGTACTCACGTTTTTATTCAAAAAATCTTTGCTTAAGTAAACGTTAATATCATTAATAATATATTTTTTATGCCTCACTTTTTCTGTATTAGACGTGTCATTTTTGTCTGTTACTTTTTTGTTAAGCACTTTAACAGTAATGTCAACTTTTCTATGTTCATTAGTAGTATCTACTAAAAACTCTACATACTCTTTTGTAAAACTAAAATAGCCTTCGTTTCTAATTACATCTCTAATCCTTTCTCTTTCTTTATCTAAGACTTCTAAATCTAAAGGCTTTTCTTTTTTTATGTGAGACTTATAATGCTTTAAGATTACTAAATTAGTTAAAGCAGTATCTTCAACATAATATTTAACACTATTAACCAAATAAGGTTCTCCTGTTTCAACTATATACTTAACTTTAACCTTTTTTTCGCTAACGTAAGTTACTTTATACTCTACTTTATTTTCAAAATAACCTTTACTATCTAAATACAAACTAAGCTGATCAGCACTTCTTTGAGTTAAAAGTGAATCATAAACCACAGGAGCTTCTCCAACATTCTTCTTTATAAAACTATTTTTTTTATTTGCTATGTTATAAACCCCTAAATGAAACCTAAAAATCCCTAGTATTTTTTTGTTATGTTTTTGTTTCACATAATTGCTTAATTCATCTTTATCTATTTTTTTGTTGTCAACTTTAACACTTGATTTTTGGAGAAATATCTCACTCGGTTTTAAATGTTTAGTTGGGTTACAAGCAAATAAAAATAAAACAACATACAGCGCGAAAACTGCCCTAAAAGATTGATAATATGTTTTGTATTTTAGTCTCAAAAAAAAAGTTTTACTATCTATTTGAATTGCTTATGTTTGCTTTTTTTTATTTCTGCAAAATAACTATTTATAAAATTATGAAACGACCATGAGGAAAAAATTTCTCACACAAGGAAATAATTAATTTGGGAGTTACATATGACTAATAAAAAAATAATAAAATTAAACATATGAAAATTAAAATAAGCTTACGATTATTAACTATTTTGATGTTATTAACTTCTATGTCTATTTTTGGGCAAACTGAAGAAGTAAATTCTCTTTCCAAAAAAGAAGCCAAACAATTACTAGAACAAGCCGAGCAAGATTTTGAAGAAAGAAATTATTTGGATGCGTTAGATAAATTCTCTCAATTACACGAATACGACCAAAAAGACATCTATTATAAAATGATGACTGGTATTTGTGCCACTTTCGACCCTAATCAAAAAGAAAAATCAGTTAAATTATTAGAAGAAGTAAAGCAAGAAAATCCAGAATATGGTATCATCAATTTTTATTTGGGAAAAGCTTACGCTGTAAATTATGACTTTGATAAATCTATCCAACATTTTAATTTTTATTTAGCTACTGCTCCAGCAGATGAAGCGGAACAAGTTAGAGATGCTAACCAAATGATGAAAAATGCTCAAAATGCAAAAGAAATTCTTGCCGATACTATTCATGAAAATATTATAGAAAATGTTGGTTACCCCATCAATTCTCAGTACTCAGAATATGTTCCTGTAATTTCTGCTGACGAATCAGTAATGATTTTTACCTACAGAGGAATAAAAAGTGTGGGGGGAGATAAAGTTCCTCAATCTATGGGTTCTGAACCTTATTTTGAAGATGTTTTTATTGCTTACAAAAAAAATGGTGAATGGACAGAGCCTGTAAGTATTGGAGCAAATATTAACACTGAAGGACATGATGCTGCAATAGGGTTATCTGTTGATGGACAAACCTTATTTATCTACAAAAGTGAAAACAATAATTTAGGAGACATTTATGTAAGTCAGTTGGAAGGAAATGACTGGACAAAACCTAAGAAACTTGATGGTGATGTAAACAAAAATGACAGCTGGGAAGGAAGTGCCAGTTTATCTGCCAATGGTAAAACACTTTATTTCTCTAGCGATAGAGAAGGCGGAATGGGTGGTAGAGATTTATACAAAGCTGAATTACAAACTGATGGTTCTTGGGGAAATGTGCAAAATTTAGGAGGTATGATTAACACCATTTATAACGATGATGCTCCATTTATTCACCCTGATGGAAGAACGCTTTATTTTGCTTCTGAAGGACATACTAGTATTGGTGGATATGATATTTTTTCTTCTATTTTAGATGAATATGGTGCTTTTACCGAACCGAAAAACATGGGATATCCTATTAACACTATTGATGACAACCGCTATTTTGTACTCTCTGCCGATGGTAATACAGGTTACTATTCAGGAGGAGGAGTTGCTAGTATGGGAGAACAAGATATTTTCAAAATTACCACAGGAAGAATTGAAAAACCAGTATTAGCATTGCTGCTAGGGAATGTATATTTTAATGATGTACCTACTGGCTCTTTTATGAATTTATACAAAAGTACTGATGGTGAATTAGAGGGAATTTTTAAATCTAATGAAGAGACTGGAAAATATGTTATGGCATTAGCTCCAGGAAGGTATGAAATTGAAGTAGAACTAGAATCTGGCGAAATTGTTAGAGACTCTATTCGTTTAGATGATATAACTGAATATATTGAAATTTATAAAGATTTTAGAATTTATAGTGATTCTGCATTAATTGTAAACAACAATAAAGCTCTTGCTGATGCATTAGCCGAAGCACTGAAAAAAGAAAATAAAACCGTTGATACACTTTATACCGATGATATCAAAAGTGCAAAAGATCTTACCGCTGGTAAAACTTTTGTGTTAAACAATATTTTTTATGATTTTGACAAAGCAAGCTTAAGAAATGAATCGAAAGTTGAGTTAGATAAATTAGTTGGATTATTTAAAGAATATCCTGAACTAAAAGTGGAAATTTCTGCTCATACAGACGCTAGAGGTAGCGATGATTACAATCAAAGGTTATCTCAGAGAAGAGCTAATAGTGTGGTAAATTATTTAGTTGCTAAAGGCATTAAGAAAAATCGTTTTGTAGCTGCCGGAAAAGGAGAGTCTGAACCTTATGAAGATTGTAGTAAATATACTGAATGTGGCGAAACTAGAAATGATGAATGTCCTTGCTATCAAAAAAACAGAAGAACTGAGTTTAAAGTGTTAGGTAATTGAAAATAAATAATTTTAAATGAGTTTATCTAACCAACAAAAGAAATTTGTAAAATCACTCCAGTTAAAGAAAAACAGAATAAAATACAACCTCTTTTTAGTGGAGGGAGAAAAAATAGTGGAAGAACTATTAAATTCTGATTTTGAAGTGATAGGAGTGTTTGCGACTAAAGATTGGAATGGTTCTTTTATAGGAAGTCTAACTGAAGTATCTGAACAGGAATTAGCCTCTATTTCTACACTAAAAACTCCCAATAATGTGTTGGCTGTGGCAAAACAAAAACAACAGCAACTAAGCAATAACTTTTCAAAACCAATTATTGCACTAGATACCATCCAAGATCCAGGTAATTTAGGCACTATCATTCGTACAGCAGATTGGTTTGGCATGAACAATATTGTTTGCTCCGAAAGTTGTGTGGAAATTTACAACCCGAAAGTAGTACAAGCTACTATGGGGTCTATTTTTAGATTAAATATTGTTTTTACTTCGTTGGTTGATTTTTTTAAAGAAAATGAACATTTACAGGTTTATGGAGCATTGTTAGACGGAAAAAATTGTTTTACTACAACACTCCGTGTCGACAATTCCGTATTGCTTATGGGCAACGAATCAGTAGGTATAAACCCTAAATTATTTCCTTATATTCATGAAAAAATTGCCATTCCAAAGTTTGGACATGCGGAATCGCTAAATGTTGCTATAGCCACCAGTATTTTATGTGCTGAATTTGTGAAGTAAAAAACTATTTCAAAATAGTAATATCCTCAACCCCCACTACTCTTTCAGTAACAAAACCTTCTGCGTAATCAAAGCCTGCCTCTCTGCCAAGCGTTACCATTCTTCCTTTAATAAAATCCATAAAAGTTTTGGTAGTTAACGGTGTTTCTGGTTCATTATCGTTGTCTTTAAAAAACTGAGAACTATAAGCTGCAATAGCTTCCATTTTTTTATCTACATGTTCACTTACATCCACCACAAAATCAGGTTTCATGTATCTATCCTGAATATAATGATACACTACTTTGGGTCGCCAATGTTCCTGAGAATATCCTTCAATATCAGTTTCAATTTTTCTTAATCCAGAATAAAAACAAGCATCAGAAATTAATTTAGCCGCTCTCCCATGGTCAGGATGCCTATCTGAAATAGCGTTTGCCAACACAATATCCGGTTGATAAAGTCTGAGCATCTTTATAATAGCTAATTGGTGTTCTTTGTTATTCTCAAAAAAACCATCAGCAAAATTTAAAATCTCTCTGGTATGTACCCCTAAAATTAAAGCTGCTTTTTTAGCTTCTTGCAAACGCAACTCAGCACTACCTCTAGAGCCTAATTCTCCGTGGGTTAAATCTAAAATACCCACTTTTTTTCCTAACTGAATGTGTTTTAAAAGTGTTCCGGCACAACTCAATTCTACATCATCTGGGTGAATACCTATTGCTAATATATCTAATTTCATTATGTTTAAAATTCAAATTCCTAATCTCAATTACCTATTTTTCAACAACTATTTTTATAGTTTAATAATTTTTAAAATTATTCATATTTATTTAACCATACAATAAGTACATTTATAATTTATTTACAACTTATATAATCTACGTATGAAAATTGAATTCAAAGGTGCAGCAAGAACAGTTACCGGAAGTAAACATTTGATTATAACCAGAAACGGGAAAAAAATTTTACTAGATTGTGGTTTGTTTCAGGGTGAAGATGCCAAACGAAAAAATTACAATAAAGAGTTGGGTTTTGAAGCATCAGAAATTGACTATTGTATTCTTTCTCATGCTCATATAGACCATTCTGGAGCTATTCCTTATTTGGTAAAAAAAGGTTTTAAAGGAAAGATTTATTGCACATTTGCAACATTAGATCTTTGTGAGATAATGCTTATTGACAGTGCTCATATTCAAGAATCGGATGTAAAATATATAAACAGAACACGAATACAAAAAGAATTAGACCCTATTGACCCACTTTACACAATTGAGGAAGCTCAAATAGCACTCCAACAATTTGTAGGAAAAAAATATGATGATTGGTTTGAAATTGATGAGGAAATTGAAATCTGTTTTACAGTTGTTGGTCATATTTTAGGAGCAGCAGCTGTAAATCTAAAAATTAAAGAGGATGGTCAAATTCACCGTTTATGTTATACAGGTGATATCGGTAGAAAAAAACACCATATAATAAAAAGCCCTAAACCTTTTCCTCCTGCAGACTATATTATCTGCGAATCTACTTATGGTAATCGTTTGCACGAAAGCACTTTAGAAACCATTAATAAACTTCTAAATGTTGTTTATTACACTTGCGTAGAAAAGAAAGGCAAATTGATAATTCCTGCTTTTAGCCTAGGAAGAACACAAGAAATCATATATGCCTTAGATCAATTAGAATCAGCAGGAAAATTGCCTAAAATACCTGTTTATGTCGATAGCCCTCTTTCTACAAATGCTACACAAATTTTAATAAATCACCCAGAAGCGTATAATGAAGATATTAGAGAATATATGAAAAAAGACCCTAATCCTTTTGGTTTTAATGGTTTATTATACATTAGAGATGTGGAAGCATCTAAAGCTATCAATAATTCTGATGAACCTTGTATTATTATCTCAGCATCAGGAATGATGGAAGCTGGAAGAGTGGTTCATCATCTTAGAAATAATTTAGGTAACAAAAAAAATACTGTTTTAATTGTTGGTTATTGTGCTCCATTTACTTTAGGAAATAGATTGTTACAAGGCACTAAACAAGTGAAAATTTATGGTGAAGAAATAGATATGCATGCTGATATTGAAGTAATAACAGAATATAGTGCTCATGGAGATTATGAGGAAATGATAGATTTTTTAAGCTGTCAGCATCCGGCAACTATTAAAGAAATGTTTTTGGTTCACGGAACCTATGAAGTACAACAAGAATTTAGAGAAAAATTAATGGAGAAAGGCTATCGTAATATCCGAATTCCTGATGAAAATTCTGAATATTTGATTGATTAAAAATCATAATTTTACCATCAATAAAAAACGATTACATTCATGACTTCTAACGGATATTTTCCTATTTGTTATTTTGCACCAATTAGCTATTATTACTATTTGTTGCAACATCCTACTTGTTATCTTGAAATGCATGAACATTTCATAAAACAAACTTACCGTAATCGTTGTCAAATTTTAAGTCCGAATGGTATCCAAAATTTATCTATACCCATTAAAAGTGTTAAAAGCAGAAAAACATACAAAGCAACCAAAATTGCTTATGTAGAAAATTGGCAAATGATGCATTGGCGTTCTTTAGAGGCTGCTTACAGAAGTTCTCCATATTTTGAATTTTATGAAGACCATTTTGTTCCTTTCTTTCTTGAAAAAAAATATGAATATCTACATGAACTCAATTTAGCATTAAACAAATTAATTATTAAACTCATTAATATTCCTGTAAAAGTAGAATTAACAACTTCTTTTGAAAAAACTCCCGAAAATTCTACCGACTACAGAGGAATAATGTCTTCTAATAAAATACCTACAAATTTAGAATTGAAACCTTACATTCAGGTATTTAGCGACAGACATCCATTTATGCCCAACCTCAGTATTTTAGATTTACTATTCAACCAAGGTCCAAATAGCATCAGCTACTTAAAAGGGATAAAGGAAGTTTAAAGTATGGTAAATGTTCCTTTATAAATGGTTTTCCCTACCTCAACTATATAGAAATACGTTCCCTTTGGCACTAACTCTCCAGATGTTGTTCTCGTATCCCACATTTCTGTAGTTTTACTTTCATAAAGTAATTGTCCCCAACGGTTAAATATTTTATAACTTGTACAAGCTTCTAAATCTGCATCAACAGGTAAAGTAAAATAATCATTATGTCCATCATTATTAGGCGTTATAACATTAGGAATTATTAACTGAAGCTCTGCAATTACTAAATTATAAGCATGACTATCGCTACAAATACTACTGTCAACTGTTAGAACTACATTGTAATTTCCTGAAGCTGTAAATACATGTGTTGGATGTTCTTCTGAAGAAGTCATTCCATCACCAAAATTCCAGAAAAAACTATTAGCATTTGCAGAATTATTTATTAACTGTACTTGTGTTCCCTCACAACTTAGGTTCATACCAACTACTTCAAAATCTGCTGTAGGCTGAGAAATAACTGTTACTGTAGTTTGTATGATACTATCGCATCCATTTGATGTACTAGTTGTATCAACAAAAACTCCTGATGTGGTTTGGTAGGCTCCTCCTACGTAAACACTATCTCCTTGACATAAATCTATTAATAAAGTATCATAGAAGTAACTATTAAAAACTAATGTTGTAGATAATACGCTGTCACAATTATTGCTTGTTGCTAAAGTATCGTAATAGGTTCCTGCTGTCGTTTGAAATGCTCCTCCAACAAAAATGCTATCTCCCTGACAGGTAATTACAGTATCTGTAGTTGAAGCTATTGGCAATATTGTAAGAACAGTTGTCAACACACTATCACATCCATTAGCTGCTGTTAATGTGTCGTTATAACTACCTGCTGTATTTTGGTATGTACCTCCAAGCAACACACTATCTCCTTGGCAAATGCTTAAGTTAGTTGTAAATGTTGATGGACCTATCACACTCAAAACAGTCGTCAACACACTATCACAACCATTTGTTGCAACTAAGGTATCATTATAACTACCTGCTGTGTTTTGATATACACCTCCGAGCAATACACTATCTCCTTGGCAAATACTTAGGTTAGCTGTAAATGTTGATACAGGTAATAATGCTAGTGTTGTAGTTAAAATACTATCACACCCATGAACTGAAACAAGCGTATCATAATAATTTCCAGTTATTGTTTGGTAATTCCCACCGACAAGCAAGCTATCGCCTTGACAAATTTCTACATACTGACTATCTGAAACATTTGGTAATACAGAATCTACAACCAATGTATAAGTTGTATCGCAACCTAGTGCTGTATTGGTTACCAGCACATTATATGTTCCTGGAGCTAAATTAGTAGCCATCGAATCTGTTTGAGCTAAAGGATCATCCCATAAATAAGAAAAATGGCTACCACAATCGGGAGTTACAACAGCTATTCCTGAATTAACTCCATTATCACAAACATTTATATAGGTTGAATCAGAAAAATTAAATGGTGGACAACCTGCAGGATTGGTAGAGTTTGTAGGGCAGGTTGCTGTTCCACAACTAATTACAGGACATATCTGAACAGAACCGCAAGTTCCTGTAACTGTATAACATATCGTTATGATATCTCCCGGAGTATAACAATTTCCTCCTCCTGTTCTTATACCATTATTAAGAAAGTTACAATTATTATCATAAGTTGCTGATCCAGAAATATCTGAACTTGTATTGTTAGCTGTGTTGCAACCTCCTCCACCGATATTCGATTGATTAGTTGAACTTGTATTGCAGCCACTTATACTTAATGAAACACTGGCATCTACTCCTGCTGGTGGTACTATGTATTCAAAACAAACAGTTTGAGGAAATGGGCCAATAACTGTATAACACCATCCATTAGCGTTAGCTGTACTATAATTTACAGGATAAGTTGGAGAAGTATGAAATGTTCCTATTGTATTAGAACAATTAAAAGAAGTAGTGCCACAATCATAAGGACAATTAGTTGCATTTTCTCCGGGATCACAAACTCCATCACCACAACATTGTGGGTACAGATTTCCTGAGAAAGAAATAAAAAGACTCAAGATAAAAACATTAAAGTATTTCATAACTTACACTTTTAGTTAATTATTAATTTTTCAGTAAACACTTCTCCACTTTCCATCTCTACTTGCAATAAATAAATTCCTTTCGAAAAAGAACTTACATCAATATTAGTTTGTTTAACTAACTCTGCTGTTTTACTCATAATGACTTGTCCGAGATAATTAATAATTGAAACAGTTTTAATAGATATTGCCGCATTTACTGAGACAATATTATTAGCTGGATTAGGAAAAATAGCTAAAGTTTGATTCTCTTCACATTTTACTGAAATCATATCTGAATAAGTAAATGTCCCATCAAAATCGGTTTGTTTTAATTGATAATAATTAGTTTCTCCAACATTTTCAGCTAAAAATTCATATTCATAATTAATAATTTCATTATTATTTCCTGCTCCTGGAATAAAAGCTACTGGTTCAAAAAATATCCCATCACTACTTTTCTCAATTGTAAAATAGTCGTTATTAATTTCTGAAGCAGTTGACCACCTTAAATAATTTTTACCATTAAAACAATTTCCATCAAATGATAATAAACTGACTGGAAGAGTTGTTTTACAAGAGCTTGATCCACAAAAAGCAGTTGGACAGATTGTTATTGGCTCACATACAGTTGAAGTATTAATACTAAAGCAAATGGTTAAAATATCACCGGAAACTGCTCCTCCACAATACCCTACGTAAGCTGCATTACCAATAAGGTTACAATTAGCATCGTAAGTAGCTGTTCCTGTAAAAGTTGAATTACTTGAACTTGTTCCACTACAGCCTCCTCCATAACTTCCTGTGTTTATTGAACTTGTACTACCACAAGCATTTAAATGTAAAGAAAACAACACTGTATCTGAAAATGGCACCTGATATTCAAAACATAATGTTGGAGGATATGGTGGTGTAAAGGTTAAACAATGTCCGTCACTTTGTGCAGTAGCATAATTAGTGGGCCATGATACTATATTATTGAAGCTACCAACAACATTTAGTGACGGACAGTTTTGAGTATAACCATTACTTAAAAACAAGCTAATTGTTATGATAAATAAAAAGGGATATAAGTAAATTCGTGTCATGGTAATTAAATATTAATTAAACCTTGCTTTAGATTTTCCTGTTCCAAAAGGACTTGGATTTACAAACGTTAATGTAATTTCAAATCCTCCTACTCCACCACTTGCTACTGCTAAATCAGAAATATTAGCATCATAACTCACACATAATTTCCAATGAGAAATTTCGTAAGTTATTGAAGGTATTAAAGCGTCTCCCCACCTAGAGTGAACTCCAAAAGCTATGGCAGATTCTTGAAAAATTCCGGTATATTTTGAATCCTCTCTCAACCTGTGTCTTAATAATGCTCCAAATAAAAACTCTGAATTAGGTCCTTGCTTATTAAATACCAGTGTTGGTATAAAAGACAATGAACTATTTGCTATTCCTATGTTAGAAGAAGTGTGAAAGGTTATTTTATCATGTAACTTATCAGAAAAATCACCATAAGCTATATCTGGTTTTGTTAAATGATTATAAGCGATTCCTGCTCTAACAGAAAAAGCATCGTTTGAAGTTATTGTTTTTTGAGCATCTGAATAAACCCAGGCAACTCCCACATTTACATCAGCAATTCCAAATGGTTTGTTATAATCTCTAAACTCGAAACTAGGTGCTGTTGGCACATAAGAGTTGCCATCAAACTGATTATCCCAAACCATATTAGATTGGTTAATACTTCGTTGGTCAAAACCTCCACGAACACCTGCTGTTAAATGTTGTTTATCATGAACTTTTACAATACCACTAACAGAAAGTCCTGCACTTGTAATTCCCATTTCCGTATCTCCGGCAACATCTTTATAAACATTAAAACCCACTCCAAGCAAAAAGTTTTTTCTACTTTTTTCAAACAATCGAGTATCAAATGATACTCCATATGTTTTGTAAGGAGATGCAACACTCGCCCACTGATTTCTATAAGCTAACATAGCACGTTGATCTCCTCCAAAAACACCTGTTAATGCCGGGTTTATTATTAGTGGAGTATTAAAATATTGTGAAAAATGAATATCTTGACCCTTACTGTTTGTCCAAATAAAGGTTAAAATCATGATTAGTATGGCCGCTTTTTTCATGGTAATTAATTTTAATTTGTTCTTATAATTATCTTACTAGAGTGATGTTTCCTTGTTTTTGCACTTTATCTCCATTGTATAATTCTAAATTGATATAGTAAACAAAAACTCCTGTATTCATTTCTTGTCCATTAAAAGTTCCGTCCCATCCGGTATTTACATCATCACTCTCAAAAACTTTTTGTCCCCATCTGTTAAATATGTTAATGCTTATGGATTTAAATCCTTGACCTCTCACATAAAACACATCATTTTCATTATCACCATTAGGTGAAAAAATATTAGGGACAAAAAACACAAAACTGTCATCCATAAAAATGGTTACTTGGTCGGTTGAAGAACATCCGTTAGCATCTGTTACCATAAGATAGAAAGTTGTTTCATTCGTAATTGTAACAGTTGGATTAGCACAGCTAGAGCAACTTAATCCTGTTGATGGATTCCATGTATAAACTATTCCTCCAGAACCATTTAAAGTTATAGTAGAATTATACCCAACTGTCGTATCATTTCCTGCAAAAGCTATTGGTAATGGATTTACTGTTAAATTAGTTGTAACAAGACTATCACATCCGTAAATTGAGGTATAAGTATCTACATACGTTCCACTTATTGTTTGATTTGCTCCTTGCAAGAAAGCACTTTCTCCATCACAAATACTCATATTATTGATGACATTAAACGTATCTCTTTGAATAATTTGATAGGTAATTAAGCTATCGCAACCAATAGCACTTGTAAATGTATCTACTACTGTAGCGTTTGTATAATAGGTATTCGCTCCTAAAACAACACTATCGCCTGCACAAAAGTTAATTACCTGTGTGGTATTGGTTGGAGCATTCACTACTAAGGTTACATTTTCTATACTATCGCATCCATTAGTATTGGTAAAGGTTTGTGTATATACTCCGGCTGTTGTCTCATAATTACCATGTATTAAAGCACTATCTCCTTGACAAATGGTAACAGTTGAATTATTATTGTCTATTGGATTAATTGAAAGTGTAGTGGTTAAAATACTGTCACATCCATTAGTAGCTCCTCCTGTGATGGTATCAACATAATTTCCTGCTGTTATTTGATAAGTTCCTCCCAGCAAAATACTATCTCCTTGACAAATAGTTGCTGTAGCTGTTCCTGTTGCTACCGGATTAACTGTTAAAGTAGTAACTACTATACTATCACATCCGTTTGCAGCTCCAGCAGTAAGTGTATCATTGTATGTTCCTGCAGTAGTTTGGAAGCTTCCTCCTAACAAAATACTATCTCCCTGACAAATAGTAGTTGATGTATTGTTTGTTGATACACTTAATACAGTAATAACAACCGTATCGGTATCTCCACAAGAAGAATTTATGGCATAAGTAATAGTATGATTTCCTGCTCCGGCAACACTTGGGTCAAAAGTACCATTTGTAGTATTTGTAATCCCCGTTCCTGACCAAGTTCCACCACCATCTACAGCTGTTAATGTAAATGGAAGTTCATTTTCACAAATAGTTGCTATAGGTGTTATGGTTGCATTAGCCCCTGAAGTTATGTTTATGATAACAGTACTATCTGAAGGACATGTCCCATTCGTTGTGTAGGTTACATTAAACGCTCCTATTCCTGAAGATGCAATATTAATCTCTCCGGTAGTTGAATTAATTACTCCACTATTATCAATTGTAAATGTACCTCCCGTTAATCCTGTTATGGTTGGTGATGGATTTGGGTCTGATAAGCAATAAGTACTGGCTGAATAACTAAAGCCGGCATCGTCTACTGAATTTACAGATAATGTGGTTGTTAACACACTATCACAACCAAAAATATTGGTTAGTGTGTCATAATAATTACCCGCTACTGTTTGGTAAGTTCCTCCTAATAAAATACTATCTCCCTGACAAATGGTAGCTGTTGTCGTGCCTGTTGTCGGTGCTAATACGGTAATTACAATTGTTGTATCATCCGTATTTGAATTTGCATCAGTAACTTGAAGTGTAATATTATGTGTTCCTGGAGTTGTATAGCAAATATTTCCCGGGTTTTGGGTTGAACTACTTCCTGGTGTTCCACTAGTAAAAGTCCAATTCCAAACATTAATATTCGCTCCTGTACTGTTATCTACAGGAGTAAAACAATCTCCAACACAAATAGTATCTGATGGCAATGTAAAAGATGCTGTTAATGTTTGAGGAACACATGGATCTGTAATAGTAAAAGTATCAGAAACAACACATGCATTCTGTCCGGTAATAGTTACCCAATAAGTTCCCTGTGGCAAACCACTTACATCTTGAGTTGTGTCTGACGTTGACCATAAATAAGTGTAGCTATATGGAGCTTGTCCTTTAACCCTAATAAAATCAAAAGCTGATTGACGCAAACTTGACCCACTCATATCAGTGCTTACACGTACTTCTATATTTACTCCTGTAACTGGAACTTGGTAACAAAAATCTTGAAAAGTAGTTGATAAGGCTGTTCCATCACCAAAGCCATCGTTATTAGTATCTTCTGCTAACCCTGATGGAAAAGTTCCTGATGGTGGTCTGAATGTAGCTAACGTGTTCCATCCTAAACCATCTACATTATATTCTACAGTCATGTGGTTATTAGGATCAACACTCATGTTATTTCTTCCTAAAGCTAATAAAACACAAACTTCAATATTTGAATATCCGGCTATATTAGTTGGATTAGTAGTAACATCACATGTTACGGGAAGACTAGAAAAACCTGTTCTCCTTGCTCCAAAATAAAAGCTACCTTCTTCATTAGTTGGGTTGGTTGTAAAGTTAATAGTATTATCATCTCCTCTTGTAAAAAAGTAAAAAGTACTTGGTGTTCCAGGATATGGATTAGCAGTATATCTTACTCCATGTCCATCAGTCTCAAAGCCTTCTGCTAATAACGTAGTAAGTGTATCAAAACCAACTACAGATGTGTGAATATCTATGGCTCCATCAGTAGCTCCACAGGTAGAAGCATTAATGATAGTAGCACTATCTATAGAAACTGTTTGAGGTTGATTTACAAATATACTGTCGGTAATACTACAACCACTAGCATCAGAAACAGTTACTGCATACATTCCTCCACTTAAGTTGTTTATAGTTTGTGCTGTAGCTCCTGTTGACCATAAAAAGTTAAATTGAGGTTGTCCTTGTAAATTGATAACACTCGCAGAACCATCATTTACACAACTGGCATCTATAGCAGAAAGAGAAAAGTCTAACCTAGTTAAACAAGGATCTTCAAAGAATGAAGCACAAAAATTAGTTAAACAATGATTAAAAGTTCCTGAACTAATGGTTACAGCATTTTGTACAAAACCACTTCCAGCTCCAAAAACATTAGGATTATTAAATGCCGAAAGATAATTTCCACTTGCCGGCATCGCATATAACCTACAGTCTGAAGCCAACTGTAAAGCTTTGTAGGAAGAACCAGACGGTGAAACCTGAGTCATAGAATTTTGAAAAGCTGTAACGTTTGCTGCATTCAAATCAAACTGATAAATTCCACTTCCTTGTCTTGTTCCATATAAAATATTTCCATCAGGAGAAAATTCAAAAGACCCCATAAACGGACTAACAACTGCTTGCCACTTATGAGTTAATGTTCCTGTAGAGTTATCAAAATCATAAACATTTAAATCAGGATGTGCAGTTACCAAAGCATTACCTTGAGGAGACATATACATTCCATAAGAATTCCAGTTAATCATTGGACCTGTTGTGGATATTACCGGCACAGGATTTACACCTGCTACTGTTACTTCATATGCATGAAATTCATTGTATCCTTGGTTAGAACTAGAAGTTGATGTAGGATGAATTTTTAAAACCACTATCCAATAACCAGTAGATGTAGCATTTCTTACAGCTACTAATCTTTCTTGAGTTTTATCAGTAAGCATATTATTCTTAGTAATAACATCTCCATTACCTGCATTTAAAGTCATATCAACCTCATGCCATTGTAATCCATTAATACCATTATTTTCAAATATGGCATCTGTGGTAAAAATAAAATATCTATCATTATTCCCTGGATGTGGAACAATGACAGCAGCCTGTACAGAAGAAGGATTTCCTAACAACCCTGTTCCGTTAGGCATTATATTATTATTTCTATCCCAAACTGTTGTTCCTTGTGTATAAAACTGAAGAATTCCATTAGTATCACTTATAGTAGCCGAACCTTCAAAAGAATTCATTTGACTGCCCGCAAAACTAACGGGCTGACAAGTAAAATCTAACGCTGCTTGATTTCCAAAATGCCAAAAGGTAGCCCTCTTCTTCTCTTGAGCCTCACTTTGAACTGAAAAAGCTAATAAAATTGCTGATAATACAATTGTTTTATAAAAATTAAAGAATTTGTTTTTCATGGCTAAAACTAATTATTTGTTTTTCAAAACAATATTAGTTTGCTTTACCATTAATAAAAAATAAGCAATTCTTAATAATTACTATTTAAACCTGTATTATTTCATATTTTAAGTTATATAATATAACTTAAAAAGGTAAGTTATATAAACATTAAAACCATTGATATCTTTAAGAAAATTCAGTATTATAAATTTTTAAACATTTTGCCATTTCAACACCTTTTACCTCACTTTGCACCCAACAAAGAATATTGAAATTACTAAGTAATTGACGTTCTTTAGGTGTTTGAACAATCTCTAATAATTCTACTTCATATTTTTCAAAAATACCAATATTATCATCATGTATTAATTGTTTAATAAATCTTAAAAAACTATGGTATAAAACGTAATTTATATTTTTTTGCTCAAAAAGGTATTTCATTGCATTATAAAATGATTCATATAAATCTATATTTTTCATCTTATAATGAAGAATAAACTGAATTATTTTAGAAATAAGATAAACATCGGATCTAAATGTATCATCTTTTTCATTTACAATAATAAAATTATAATACTGTGCTTTTTTATAATCTTCTAACAGAAAATAGGAATAACATAAATTGAATTGAATAATTTTCTTGAAAAGTGGTGTTATTTTACTATCATATTTTTTTAAACCAAGCTCTATTTTAGGCAGCTCTTTTTTCATTTTATCTAAATCTACATCCTCAATTAAAAGGTTTAAATAATTACACGATAGATATTCGAATATTTTAATTTCGATTTGATTTGAATTTGGAGAAATAGCACTTAACTTCTTAAAGTAATATTGTGCTTGTTCCCAATCTTTATTTCTAGAACAACCAACTGCATAGTTATTCAAATAAGTAATGTAGTTATATTGGTCGGTATCTTTTCTTAGAGGATAATCTTCATAAAGTTTTATTACTTGATACAAACACTTATGTTCTTCTTTATAATTATTTGTGGCGTAATGATAATTAGCCCAAATGCTATGAAAACACCTTGTAGAAATAAAACTATTGGTTAAAACATCTTCAGAAAGTAAAGGGTTATTAATAATCTCATTAAATTTATTTAAGTTTTCTTGAGATTGCAACAAGCCACTTTTCTTGGTTAATATAAACCCTTTATTACTTAAGTTTAAATATTTTCTTTCAACACTTAACTTATTTATTGCCTCATTTTGAATTTTTTGAAGTCTATCATACTTTGCCTGATATTTTTTCCCTTCAAAGGTTTTTAAGGCATTCATATACCAACTTATGGTTTCTATAATATAAGTTTGGTTATCTATTTTCTGAGAAAGCTTAAGGGTTTTATCTGCCATTACAACAGCCTGTTTATACAAAGCCTTATTATACAATATTTCTATTTGATTAATTTTTCTCCTTACAGTAATATTGATAGACTTTTGAACGTGATAATCTTCTAATGCTTTTATTACGATATCATAAAGATAATTTTTAAGTCTTGAAGAATGTTTTGTAAATGTTATTTTCCCCTCTATATACTCAACAGATTTACCTTCTTTTTTTAGTATTAAGTCAAAAAGTTTTAAGCTAAGTTGATTTTCTTTCCCAATATGTTTTGTCATAAACAACTTAACATACCTTTTTTCACTACTCGATAATGAAAAAATTAATTCATACAAGTGATTAGACAGTGTTTTTGACATTTTTATTTGTTTTCTGACTTGTCGATATTTTTATTAGCAATACGAAAAAGTGTAAAAAATACAACTAAAAAGAAACCACAAAATAACAACGTATAAACATGCGTCCATTTAGGAATATAATTTACTATAACAACTACCATAATAGCAGCCACAACAGAAATGATTATCATAATAATAGCCACTTGTTTCTCATTAAATCCTAGATAAGATAAATGATGTGTTGTATGGTCTTTACCTCCAACAAAAGGTGATTTTCCTTTACTTGCTCTTTTAATAACTACGGTTGTTGTATCAATAATTGGAATAATAAAGCTTAACAAAGGAATGATAAATTGTCTTGAAATGGCAAATTCATTTCCATTTTGAACCGGATTCCATAAATAATGAATACTTAATGCTGCTAAGGCTATTCCTAAAAACTGACTTCCGGTATCTCCCATAAACATTTTAGAAGGATTCCAATTGAAGTATAAAAAGCAAAACAAGGTGGCAATTAAACCAATTACAATGGTTAAATAAGTAGGATTATGCTCATGCCCTAACATTACCATAAGGATTATTATTAAAATAATTAATGAAATAGATGTGGTAATACCATCCATATTGTCCAGCATATTAATAGAATTCATCAAACCCACTACCCATACTATAGTTAAGATATAATTCCAACTATTATTTTCGAATAAATGAATAAATGTTCCTGAATAAATTAAAATAACACCACAAGCTATTTGTACAATTAATTTTAGAAAAGGTTTGGTATTGTATGCATCATCAGCCAATCCCATTAAAAAACCCAAGGAAACGGCTCCTATCATTCCCGTTGTTTGGAAATCCATAGCTATGTTTTGATAAGAAAAAACAAATGGATGTAGGGTAATTGATAATAAAAAAACAATGTAAAAAGTTAATCCACCAAGTGCAGGTTTAGATTTGGCACTCCACCTAACATCAATATCTTTATCATTTCTAATTCCAAGTGTTTTAACAAACCTTAACAATATACTATTAATGAAAAACGAGAACAACAATGCTCCTAAAAAGAAAAAAATATGTTTGTTAGAAAACAGTTCCATCTAGAAAGGTGTTGAGAATAATTTTAAGGCAGATGCTTTTTTATCTTTTTCTGATAAAACAGGTGTTGTAATTCCCCAATTAATAGCTAAATCTTGATCATCCCATAACAAAGATCCTTCTGATGATTTGTTATAGTAATTAGAGCATTTGTATGAAAAAATAGTATTATCTGTTAAGGTAAGAAATCCATGTGCAAATCCTTCAGGAATATAAAGTGTTTTCTTATTGTTTTCGGAAAGTTCAACAGCAACATGCCTTCCATAGGTTGGAGATTTTTTTCTGATATCAACCGCTACATCTAATACAGCTCCCTTAATTACTCTTATTAACTTAGCTTGTGCATAAGGTGGAGCTTGAAAATGAAGACCTCTTAATACACCTTTTTGAGATAAGGACTGATTATCTTGAACAAATTCTGTTGTTATTCCATTGTTTACAAACAATTCTTTTTGATAATATTCAAAAAAATGTCCTCTTTCATCCTCAAAAACAAGTGGCTCAATAATTATTATACCTTCAATAGCTGTCTTAATAAAATTCATTTAATCCTATTCTTTATTTTTTTAGCCCAACTTTCTTTAATAACCTATCAAAAAATGAAGCTGATTCTTCACTTCCATCATAATAGTAACTATTTTTACTTCCGTAGCTATAACTATAATTATACCCATAACTATAGAATTTGTCTCTAAAGTCTACCCCATTAAGAATGATAGATAGTTTAGAAATTTCATTTTCAATTACTAACTTATCTATATTATTGATGAAATTCTTTCTAGAATATTCGCTTTTAAATACATAAATAGGATAATCGGCAAACTTTAATGTTTCCATAGCATCCGAAACCAAACCTATTGGTGGGTTATCAACTACCACATAATCATATCCATATTTATTTTTAAGTGTATTTATTAAATTTTCTATCCCTCCTCCAATAATTAATTCTGATGGATTAGGTGGAATTGGTCCTGAAGTGATAAAATCTAAATTTTCCAGTTCACTTTTATGAATACACTCTTCAATTTCACTTTTATTAATTAAAATGGTACTCATTCCGCTAGTATTTTTAACACCAAAACCAATATGAATTTTGGGTCTTCTCATATCCAAATCTATAATTACCACTTTTTTACCCGACATAGCAATAATTCCGGCTAAGTTTATAGCACAAAATGTTTTTCCTTCTCCAGAAATAGTTGATGTTACGGCAATTGTTTTCTTCTGATTATTACTTGTTATAAACTGTAAATTAGAACGTACCGATCTAAACGATTCTGAAATAACAGACTTGGGTTCTCTGTTAATTACCAGCTGAGAAACGGGTATTTTATTATGGTACAATGGAATATTTCCTAAAAATCCTACAGAAGATTTGATATGTCTATTAATTTCATCTATTGTTGAAATGGTATTTTTAAAAATATACCTAATGATTAATAATACCAAACTAATTACAACCCCTAATAAAACACCTGTAATCAAAATAAGGTTTCTATTTGGAGACATAGGCAATGTTGGCACATTTGCTTTGTCTAATATAGTATGTTGAGGAACAAAACCTGCTTCTGAAATCGAATATTCAGTTCGTTTTTCCATTAATAAAGTAAAAAATTTCTCATCTATAGATAAAACCCTTTGCAAACGGGCATATTCTAATTCATTTGCTGGAACTGTCAAGTATTTAGTTTGTATTTCATTTACTTTTTTAACTACTTCTTTTCTTCTGAGTTCCAATTTAGTAATTAGTGAGTTTATAGTTGTAAATAATATTTGTTTTTGAACATCAATTTGATTTTCCAAAGACTTAATACTTCCACTATTTACAGTTACCTCACTAAGCAAATTTTGTTTTTGAACCATTAAACTTTGAAGATTTGTAATTAATGCCGTAATACTTGCTTCATATTCTGTTCCTGTAAGAGTTGGCAATAAATTATATACATCTATCGTATTAATTTTTCCAGTTACCGATTTACTTATTTCTTTTAATACACTCGTTTGAAAATCGATATCTATTAATTGATTTTCGAAACGATTAATTTTGTCTAAGTATATAGAAGAAACTTCATTTGGGTTTCCAATTTTTTTAGAAGTTTGAAAATCTTGAATTCTATTCTCAGAAAGTTTTACTTTATTATAATACTTATCCAATTGGTTATCTAAAAACTGAATGATTTTCTTAGAACTTTTACTTCTTTCTTCAATATCATATAAAATATATTCATTAGCCAAAGAGGTAATTATATCAGATGTTTTAAGCGCATTATTATCATTAAATGAAATACTAATAGTTTTAGCTGATGGGTTTAACGGAAAGACTCCTAATTGTTGAATATATTTATTGGTTAATGCTTCTAAATCGTTTATCGCAAAAAACATAGAATTATTTTTGTCAGCACCAAACTCATTATAGTTATCAAAAACAATTCTTAAAGTAACCTCTTTTAATTCAATTGGCACATTAGAGCTAAACTCTCCTATTAATTTTTCAGATTGGAATAAATTGAATTTTTCGTTATTAGTTTTTTCTATGTAGAACTTTTTACCTAAAACTGAAGAGTCTTTTACTTCAAAAAAAACTTTAAAAGGCGAGTTTTTATACAACTCATACTCTAAAATTTTTCCTTGGTTAAAATAGCTAACTTCTAAAGGTAGTTTACTTAAAGCTCTTTTAAGTAATAGTTTAGATCTCAACAATTCTACATCTTTTGCTACATCTTCTGTTTTACTAAAATTATCAACCTGAAGTACTTTGTTGGCAGTATTTTCACTTCCTACTTGCAACACTAATTTAGACTGATAAATAGGTACCGTATATCTTAAATAGATAAGTGATAATGTAACGCATATAGCAATAATACCCACAAAATAGATAAAAGTCTTTTTAAAAACTTTCAATAATAAAATAATATCTAACTCTGTATTAAAGTTAGATACTACCTCTTTTTTGTGTGCAAATTGATCTTCTTGCATTAATTTTTAATTATTCAGCACCTAGCCTATCTATAACAATAATAAGCGTTAATGTACTGGTTATTAAACTTACTATTGGAGCTATATCTCTAATTGCTTCTCTCACAAAATTATTTCTAAACTCAACATAAATTATGTCATTTGCTTGTAGCGGAAAGTCAATGGTTTTTAATCCATCAATCGTACTCAAGTCAAATAAAAATACTTGCGGATTACTTAAATCTCCTCTTACAACTTTGATTCTCTTAGCTTTAGAATCGTTAGTTAAACCTCCTGCCAATCCTAGTGCTTCTATTAAAGTTACATTTTCATTAGTAAGTGGCACCACTTTTCCGCTTCCTCCTCCACCTGTAAAGACAGTTACTCTTCTGTTTTGAACTCTCAAAACAACAAATGGTTTAATATAATATTTCGAATAAATTTCTTCTAAATGTTTTTCTGCTTCTCTTAGTGTTTTTCCTCTCAATTCAATCCTTCCTACTATTGGTAGTTTACAAAAACCATCATAATCTATTAAATATTGAACCTGACCTACTTGTTGTCTTGCTACTCCTGCTCCACCTCCATCAATAGCGGTAAAATCTACCAAAGAAGTTCCATCATTAGTATAAAGTTTAAACTCTAAGATATCACTTACTGCAATTACATATAAAGGATTACTATCGGTTGGCGGTGCTGCAAACTTATAATCTTTAGGAGTTTTTAACATCCTGTTGGAGTTATAGTTACAACTCACGAATGATATTACCACCAACAGACCTAATGTCCATTTTAAAATATTCAATTTCATATCTAGATATTTAACAAATTATAATTGTTAATGATAAATTCTTAACTTACACTATATGACAAAACTATAAAAATTGATTGTAAAAATTGATAAATTTATTTTTTATTGTTCTCTAACAAGGAAAAATACAATTCTCTCATATCATTCACTAACCTTTCGTAATGAAATTTTTCTTTCACAAATTCCCAACCTTTTTCACTCATTTGCTTTCTCAATGCATCATTTTCAACCAATTTCAAGAGTGCTTCAGAAAAAGCTTGCTTATCTCCTGATGAAACAATAAGTCCTGTTTTATCTTTCAACACTACGTTTTCAACACCACCAACGTTGGTTGTTACTATCGGGTTGTTTGCTGCTTGTGCTTCAATTAGGCTTACAGGTGTACCTTCATTTAAAGAAGATAAAGCAATAATATCTAATCCTGAATTTACCCAATCTACATTCTTAATCCAAGAAGTAAATGTAATAGTGGCTTTCTTTTTCTGTTGATTGAATTCAGTAAAATCTAAATGAAGTTCCTTGCAATACTGAGTTAAGTTTTCTTTTTCTTCACCATCTCCAATAATAAAAACCCTTACTTTCTTGGTGGTTTTTTTCAAAAGTTGATCTATCGCTTCTAAAAATAAGGTATGATTTTTAATTGGAACCAGCCTACCAATAATCCCAATAGTAATTTCATCGTCTTCAAGCAAATAATGTTGCCTAAAATCATTTCTCTTCGATTCATAATCTTCTTGAAACCTGCTTAAATCAAACCCTAGAGGAACAACTGCAACTTTATTTTTATTACAAATTCTATATTGTCGGGTTAGTTCCTTTTTTTGAATATCACTAATAGCAATAATTTTAGTAGATTTTTTAGCTAAATAGCGTTCTATGTTTTTATAAAAAACAGTTTTTGTTTTACCAAAATAAGAATGGAAAACATGCCCATGAAAGGTATGAACAATTACAGGTACTTTACATTTATAAGCCGCCATTCTCCCCAAAGTACCAGCTTTTGATGCGTGTGTGTGTACAATATCGGGCTGAAATTCTTTAATGATATCTTTTAATTTTTTATACGCTATTTTATCTTCTTTAAAACCAATTTCTCGCTTCATTTCAGAAATAATGGTTGGTGTTAAATGTAAACTATCCAATATAAAAGTTGAACTCTCTTCTGTTTCATCTTTTTCTCCTCCTATTAATAAGGTTTCAAACTCATCACCAATATATTTGGTTAAATAAGCTGCATTAAAAGTGGGACCTCCTAAATTAAAGCGATTAATTATTCTTAGTATTTTTATTTTTTCCTTCAATTAATTATCAAGTTAAATTTATACTGCTATATATTTTCTCCACCAAGTATTAAAAACCACAATTGCCCAAACTGTTGCCGGAGTATCTTCCGGATTATTGGAGAATAATTTTTGTTTCAATTCGTCTATTGCCGAAACATTAAAAACTCCTTGTTCCTCAATAAACTCCTTACTTAATAAATCATCGCAAATAGTAGTTTTAAGTTCATTTTTAAACCAACTTAAAAGTGGCACCTCAAAGCCATGTTTAGGTCTATTATAGATTTCTTCCGGTAACTCTTCATAAAAAGCATCTTGAAGAATTTTTTTCTTCATATTCTCATTAATTTTAAAAGCTCTAGGAAGGTTAAAAGCAAAATTTACTATTCTATGATCCATAAAAGGCACCCTAACCTCTAAGCTATTTGCCATACTCATCATATCTACTTTTCTAAGCATATCGTTGGGCAAAACCATTTTGGCATCTGTATAAAGTACATCATTTAAATCTCCATCTTTTCTGATATACTTAAGCAATTCATCTTTACGTTTTTTGTAAGTAAACGCGTCATCTGTTAGTCGCTGTGGATTAAAAACCAATTCCTCTTTTAATAAATAATTAGATTTTTCTTCATTAATAATAGATGCCCACAGCCAATACCTGTCTTTATGAGACATATTTGCTCCTGAACTAAATTTATACAATTGCCTGTTTAAGTTAGTGATTTTGGTATTTCTAGATTTTGGCAACCTTTTCCATAACGGATATCCCAACTTTACCAAAGCCTCTTTCATTCCTAAATGTCTAATTTTATATTCCGCCATGTGTTTATTATAGCCAGAAAATAATTCATCAGCACCATCTCCAGAGAGAGCAACTGTAACATGTTTTTTGGTATATTTACTTAAAATATAAACTGCAATTGCAGAAGAATCTGCAAAAGGCTCATCAATACTTTCTAATATATCATTAAGATGCTCATACATTTCAGCATTAGTAAGCGAAAAAACATGATGCTTACTTCCTATTTTATCTGCAACAGCTTTAGCATAAATCGTTTCATCAAAAAAAGGTTCATCTTTATAGCCAATTGAAAATGTATTTAAGTCTGATTTATATTTCTTAGCAATTAAACTAATAATTGAAGAATCTACTCCACCACTTAAAAAAGTACCAACAGGAACATCAGCTACTAATCTCTTCTCTACCGCATCATGCAATAGTTCATAAAGTTTTTCTTTAGATTTATCATAATTTAAAGCCGACTTTTGAATGGTTTCTTTTTCTGTATAAGGAATGCAATAATACTCGATTTCTTGCACCTCTTTTATTTCATCAATATTTTCAATAAACATGAAACTTCCAGGAGCTAATTTACTTACTTGCTCAAGCATACATGAATTTGATGGTATATAATTAAATTGCAAATAATTAAACAAGCTCAATTTATTAATGGACTTATTAATTTTAAATTGTAAGATAGCTTTTAACTCAGATGAAAAAATAAACTTTTCGCCATCAAAATAATACAATAAGGGTTTTATACCATATCTATCTCTTGCAATAAAAAGGCTTTTCTTTTCTTTATCATAAACAGCAAAAGCAAAAAAGCCATTCAACATTTCCAAGCAATCTTTCCCATACTTAATATACAGATATAAAAGCACTTCTGTATCGCTTTCTGTTTTAAACTCAATTCCTGACTGTTCTAAGTCAATTCTTAATTCTTTATAATTATAAATCTCACCATTAAAAATGATAAGATACCTTTTAGTAATATCAAGAAACGGTTGGTTAGCTCCTTCAGAGGTATCTATAATAGATAAGCGAGCATGACCTAGTGCAATGTTTTCAAAAGCAACTGTTGCCTGACAATCCGGACCTCTTTTATCTAATACATTAGTAGCAATTTTTATCTGCTTAAGGTCTATTTGTTTAGAAGAAATTACACCTACAATACCGCACATATAACTTTATTTATTGTGTTGCTTTTTATAAACCAAATATACATTTAAGATTATAAAGATACCTTTAAATTATATTTATTTTGAAAATTAATAATCTTATCTTGCACAAAGTTTTAAAAAAATAAATAAAATCATGTTCAAAAAAATCTCTATTGTATTTTTAATTTTAGTTTTAGCTTTAACCGCCAATGCTCAATCTAGTAAAAACATCAACTTACTCTCTAACTTAACATTTCCAGGAAGCCGAGGAGCGTTAAATGATATTTGGGGAGTTAAAAAAGGAGTTAATGAGTATGCTCTGGTAGGTTTTGAAACAGGTGTTGCCATTGTTGATGTTACTACTCCAACCAATCCGGTAGAAGTATTTTTTGCTCCGGGTGCTAACTCAACTTGGAGAGATTTAAAAACATGGAATAATCACGTTTATATAACAAACGAAAATACAGGTGGAATGATGATTATTGACATTAATCCGCTACCAGGAGCTTTAAGTGCTGCTAATGTTACCAGCTATGGAGGAAGTACGTATCCTTTTGAATCTGCTCATAACTTATATATTGACGAAAATGGCGTATGCTACATTTTTGGAGCTGATAACGGAGTTGGCGGTGCTATTATGTTAGATTTAACCAATAACCCTAAAGTTCCTATTGAATTAGGAAGATACAATACTTACTATTTTCATGATGGTGTTGCCAGAGGAGATACACTTTGGGGAGCAGCTGTTAATGATGGAATTTTTGTAGTGGTTAATGTTGCTAATAAAAGTGCTCCTACAACTATGGCTACACAACCAACTTCTAATTTTTTTACTCACAATATTTGGTTTTCAGATGATGGACAAACCGTTTTTACAACTGATGAAAAAAAGAACTCATTTATAGATGCTTATGATGTAAGTAATCTAAATAACATAACCTTTTTAGATAAAGTACAGTCGAGTCCAGGACAAGATGTGATTCCGCACAATACTCATTTTTTAAATAATTACTTAATTACTTCTTACTATAGAGATGGTGTAACCATTCATGATGTTTCTGATCCTGCAAACATGATAGAAGTTGGGCATTATGATACTTCCCCACAATTTAGTGGAGATGGCTTTAACGGATGTTGGGGAGCTTACCCATGGTTACCTTCAGGCATTATTTTAGCAAGCGATATTGAAAATGGATTATTTGTTTTAGGTCCAAACTACGTTAGAGCTGCTTACTTAATAGGAAACATTACTAACTTAAACACTTCTGCCCCAATTAGTGGAGCAAATGTTGAAATTCTAACAACAACTAATAACACCACTTCAAATCTTAATGGAGACTACAGAACAGGTATAGCTGATGCGGGTACTTATGATGTTGTTTATTCTAAATTTGGATTTATTCCTGATACTGTATTTAATGTTGTACTTACTTCTGGACAAACCACTACAATTAATATTCAGTTAGAGCCTATACAGCCTTTTAATCTTAGTGGACAAATAATTGAAAATACTACAAATAACCCTATTGCTAACGCTCAAATTCGTTTTAGTAACTCACAATTCTCTACTACTGTTACTACAAATGCGTCAGGAAATTTTACTATTAATAATTTTATTCCTGCTACTTATGATGTAAATATTGCTCATTGGGGGCATCAATCAGTTTGCTTAAGTACCCAAAATATTAATTCAACAGGAAATCCTTATACTTACTCTATGGAGGTAGGTTATTATGATGATTTTGATTTTAATTTAGGTTGGACAGCTTCAACATTAAATAATCCTTCTTCTGGATTTTGGGTAAGAGATGTGCCTATAGGAACTTTTTTAAGTGGTGTTCCTGTAAACCCTGGTAATGATATTAATACCGATTGTGGGAACCAAGCTTATGTTACTGGAAATGGTGGTGGACAATCAGGAACAGATGATATTGACGGAGGAACTGTAGTTTTAACTTCTCCTATTTTTGATTTATCTTCTTCAACAGATCCTTATATTCACTTTGATAGATGGTTTGTTAATGGTGGTGGTTCTGGAAATCCTGATGATTCTATGGTAGTTATCCTAACTAATGGAATAAATGAAGCCAGATTAGATTATGCTGATGCTAACACTCCAAATTTTGCCACATGGGTACATAAATCATTTAAAATAACTAATTATCTACCACTTACCGCCAATATGCAACTTATTGTTAAAGCTACGGATGAAGGTGCTGGTCACATTGCTGAAGCTGGTTTTGATGGTTTTGCTATTTACGATTCTGCTTTAGTCTCTGTAAGTGAAATACAAACAACAAATATTATTAAAACATATCCTAATCCATTTAATGAAGTAATTAATATAGCTATTGAAAATAATGATTACAAAACAATTAATATTGAAATTTTCGATATAACAGGAAAAGTCATATACAGTAAAACAATTAATAACAGTAATGTTTTACAAGTAAATACTAATTATCCTTCCGGAATTTATTTTATTAAAGTTTTTGGAGATACTACATTACTGAAAACAGAAAAATTAGTAAAGTTTTAATACACAACCCAGAATTAAAAGAAAACTCCAAACACCAATTTGTTTGGAGTTTTTTCTTTTAAAAAATAATTAGTCTATTGACTTATTACGCTTTTATTAGCTACTTTTGCCGACCTAAAAAATAAGTAATCAATAAAAATATTTATAATGGCAACAAACAGAACTTTTACAATGATTAAACCTGATGCAGTTGAAAAAAACTACATTGGAGGTATTTTAAAAATGATTAATGACGCTGGTTTTAAAATTGTAGCGATGAAATACACGCAACTTTCAAAAGAACAAGCTGGTGCTTTTTACGAAGTACATAAAGAGCGTCCTTTTTACGGTGAATTAGTAGAATATATGTCTTCAGGACCAATTGTAGCAGCAATTCTTGAAAAAGATAACGCAGTAGAAGATTTTAGAACTTTAATTGGAGCTACTAATCCTACTGAAGCTGCTGAAGGAACTATCAGAAAAATTTATGCTGAGTCAATCTCTGCAAATGCAGTTCATGGTTCTGACAGTGATGAAAATGCTAAAATTGAAGGCGATTTTCATTTTAAATCAAATGAAATTTTTGCATAAAATTAATCAATTATACCAAACAAGAAAGGCTGTTCAATTGAACAGCCTTTCTTGTTTATTTAAAGTATTTTATTTATTGAATCACTTCTCTACCAATACTGCTATAATAGAAACCTAATTCTTTCATTTCTGTTAAATCGTAAAGGTTTCTTCCATCAAAAATTACTTTTTGATTCATTTTATTGGCTAACTTATTAAAATCCGGATTTCTGAATACCTGCCACTCAGTAGCAATTACCAATGCGTCTGCTCCATCTAAAGCACTATCTCTATCTGATGCGAAATTTATTTTATCGCCATATTTTTCTTTTACATTATCCATTGCTTCGGGATCGTAAGCTGTAATTTCTGCTCCCAATTTAAGCAATTCATCAATAATATAAAGAGCAGGAGCTTCTCTAATATCATCAGTATCCGGTTTAAATGCTAATCCCCATAAGGCAATTTTTTTACCTTTCAAATCATTATTAAAATAAGCTTTAATCTTAGGCATGATGATTACTTTTTGCTCTTCGTTTACACGCATCACTGAATCTAAAATACTAAACTCATAACCGTATTCTTTACCTGATTTTGCTAATGCCTGAACATCTTTAGGGAAACAACTTCCTCCGTAACCAATGCCCGGAAATAAAAAACGTTTTCCAATTCTAGTATCTGAACCAATTCCCATTCTAACCATATCAACATCTGCACCTACTTTTTCGCAAAAGTTGGCAATCTCATTCATAAAAGTAATTTTGGTAGCCAAAAAGGAATTAGCTGCATATTTGGTTAATTCAGCAGATTTCTCATCCATAAAAATAATAGGATTTCCTTGTCTAACATAGGGTTTGTACAAGTGCTCCATAATTTTTCTTGCTTTAGTAGAAGAAGTTCCAATTACTACTCTATCTGGTTTAAGGAAATCATCTACAGCAAACCCTTCTCTTAAAAATTCAGGGTTAGAAACCACATCAAAATCAACTTTAGCATTTTTAGCAATTGCTGCGGTTACTTTTTCGGCAGTCCCAACAGGAACAGTACTTTTATCAACAATAACTTTATAATTGGTAATAATTTTTCCTAATTCATCAGCTACTCCTAAAATATAAGATAAATCAGCTGAACCATCTTCTCCTGGAGGAGTTGGCAAAGCTAGGAAAATAATTTCTGCATCATCTATAGCTCCTTTTAACTCGGTAGTAAATTTTAATCTGCCTTGTTTTATATTTCTTTCAAAAAGTACATCTAAATGTGGTTCGTAAATGGGTACTATTCCATTTCTCATTTTTTCTACTTTGTTGGCATCAATATCTACACAAATTACATCGTTACCAGTTTCGGCAAAACAAGTTCCTGTAACTAAACCTACATACCCTGTTCCTATTACTGCTATTTTCATATGTTTATTTTTTTACTGTTTTATATCTTCAATTATTTCTTTTACCGTTTTGGTTATAAAAGCCAACTCGTCTTCTTCTAATTCTGTATGCATAGGCAATGAAAATACTGACTTGCATAACCCATTGGTAATTTCAAAATCTTCATCTTTCATTTCAGGAGTGCGGTAAGCCTCTTGTGTGTGTAAAGGTACCGGATAATATATCATACAAGGCACTCCTTTTTCTGTGAGTCTTTTTTGCAGTTCAAAATTACCTACAGAACACCCTACTAATGTATATTGGTGAAAAACGTGAGTTGATTTTTTATCTCTAACAGGTGTTTTAATGTTCGGATGATTTTTAAAAGCCTCATCATAATAAGCTGCTGCTTTGTTTCGTGCTGCGGCGTATTCATCTAAATGACGAAGTTTAACTCTTAAAATTGCTGCCTGAATGGTATCTAGGCGAGAGTTCACACCTATTCTATCGTAATAATAACGCACTTTCATTCCGTGGTTTACAATAGAACGAGCAATTTCTGCTAAATTATCATCATTAGTAAATAAAGCTCCACCATCGCCATAGCAACCTAAATTTTTTGACGGAAAAAATGAAGTTGTTCCCAATGTACCTATTGTTCCTGCTTTTTTTGTTGTTCCATCATTAAAAGTATATGAAGCACCAATAGCTTGAGCAGTATCTTCAACTACTGCAATTTGGTTTTCATTAGCAATTTGCATAATGGCCTCCATATTGGCACATTGTCCGAATAAATGAACAGGAATAATAGCTTTTGTTTTTGGTGTAATGGCTTTTTTTAATTTATCGGTATTTATGCAATAGGTATTAGGATCTACGTCTACTAATACAATTTTTAGTTTTAATAACCCAACCACTTCAACCGTTGCTGCAAAAGTAAAGTCTGAAGTAATTACTTCATCTCCAGGCTCCAATCCTAATGCCATAAGGGCTATTTGAAGTGCGTCAGTTCCATTGGCACATGGAATTACATGTTTTACTCCTAAGTAATCTTCCAATTCTTTTTGAAAAGCTTTTACTTCATCGCCATTGATAAACTGAGTGCTTTCTATAACTCCTGCTATTGCAGCATCTACTTCATTTTTGATGGCTAAATATTGCTTATGCAAATCAACCATCTGGATATTATGTATTGCCATTAATATAAAATGTTTTAGGATAACAAAACTAACATAAAAATATTAATCATGCTATAAAAAAGAAATTGTAAAATTAACACCAAATCTATGTGGTTAAAAAACTAATTATCCAACAGCAGTTGCAACAACTTAGTGGTAGCCAATGCATCTCCTGCTGCTCGGTGTCTTTGTTCTTGGGGTATTTCTATTCCTAATTCTTTACACAGCTTTCCTAAACTGTATGATGGCTGTTCTGGGAAAACAGTTCTACTCATTTCTATAGTACAAAGTTTAGGCTGTTGTATTACCAAACCAGTTCTTTTTAGTTCTGATTTTAATATTTTATAATCAAAATTTACATCGTGAGCTACAAATATTTTATCGCTAATTAATTGGTGAATTTCATGAGCTACATCCATAAAAGTAGGAGCATCCTTTACCATACTATTGGTAATTCCAGTAAGTTTAGTTACATACCAATCTATATTAACTTTAGGATTTATAAGAGATGAATATTCATGAACAATTTGAGTGCCGTCAAAAACATAAACCGCTATTTCAATTATTTTTCCTTTAAGGTGATTACCTCCTGTTGCTTCAATATCAACTACTGCATACATAATCAGGCAAATTTACATTAAAAATTTATTTCTATTTGCTTGATAGAGCTGAATATTACATCCATTACTTTTTAATAGCTGCTTTCTATTTTTAGCTATCACATCATAAAAATAATCTCTAATGAATACAGGAACGATTTTAAACACATAAAACAATTGTAAAAATCCACCTAAAGTCTTGGCTATTTCTAACGCAGCATTAGATTTTAGGTATAATTTATTATCTTTTAGCAACATAACCGTATCTACATTTTTTGCAAATGGGTATTGATTTAAAATAGTTTTTGCCGTTTGGCTTGATAATCCAGCAAAAAGAAAAATATGCTTTGTATCTTTTTTCAATACAAAATTTACCCAAAAGCTACAAAAATTGCATTGGTCATCATAGAGAATTATGGGAGATTTTTCTTGCATGATTCACGAATAAAATTAGCCTAATAATCTTAAAAATGGTAACTTTAAGCAATTAATTAACTAAAATAATTAATAACTCTTAAGAGTAGTTTAAATTTGCATTATAAATTTAAAGTATTTCAATTGTGAAAATAGCTATCTACGGAAAAAAAGTTGCTAACATTTACATTTCTAGCATTCAGTTTTTGTTTGATGAACTCAAACGAAAAGATGTTACCTTATCTATAGATGCTAATTTTCACGATTATCTTCAACAAAAAAAGATTTCCTTTAACGAAAATATTAGGTTATTTAACGATAGTAATGATTTAGGAAAAGTAGATTACCTTATTAGCATTGGTGGTGATGGTACTTTTTTGGAGACCATTGTGTTGGTCAGAGATAGTAACATTCCTGTTTTGGGAATTAATACTGGCAGATTAGGTTTTTTATCTAATGTGAAAACCGATGAAATTGCGGAAGCTATTGAAGCCTTAATTAATCAAGAATATGATATTGATGAAAGAAGTATGTTGAGTATTGAAGCTGATAATTATGACTTTGGAATAAACAACTACGCCCTTAATGAAATTACGCTTCATCGAACAGATAGTTCTACCATGATTACTGTTCACACTTATTTAGATGATGAATTTCTAAATTCTTATTGGGCAGATGGACTGATAATTTCAACACCAACAGGTTCTACAGCTTATTCATTGAGTTGTAATGGTCCTATATTGTTGCCCGACTCTGAAAATATGATTATTACTCCTATTGCTCCTCATAATTTAAATGTTAGACCTTTAGTTATTAATGATGAAAAGGTATTGAAAATACAAATTGATGCTCGCTCAGATAATTATGTAGTAGCATTAGATTCTCGTTCGTTTAGCCTACCGTTAGATGCTACGCTAAAGATTACCAAAACACCTCATACTATTAAACTTATTAGGTTAAAAGAACATACTTTTTTGAAAACATTAAGAAGTAAATTGATGTGGGGAATTGATAAGAGAAATTGATTTTGTTTTAACCTACTCCGAATATAGATAAATTCATCGCAATGTGCTTATATTAAAAAAATAATAGAATTGAGCATCCACATTTTCGAGACAAAATAATTTAACAAACTTTAAATTTACCTATCATTTAAAAGACTAACTTTGTATCATCATATAAAGATTACAGTTAAAAAAGCATGATTATTTCATCAAATACTACATTTATAAAGCAGCTGTTTCTTTTATTTTCTAATAATAGGGCTTTTATTACTATTGCCTCCGTTTACTAACTACTATATAACGGAGGAGAAATACCACTCAATTTTTTATTAATGCTAAAACAACATTCGTGTTGTAATTAAATTCATTGTGTTTTAATTAACCGCAATGAAAATAGCTACTTGCATTATTTTTTCTAACATTTCACAACATTTTATATTATGAAACCAATAATATCAAAAAAAGATTACAATGTGTTACAGTCAATAATTACAGGACATCAAACCAATTTAAGCACAAAAGAAACAAATGGTTTAAAAGCTGAATTAGAAAAAGCTGAAATAGTAAACGAAAATGAAGTTGATAGTAAAACTATACAACTAAACACCCTATTTGAAGTAGAAGATATTGCTACTAAAAAAACTTGGAACCTAATTCTTACTTTACCAAATGAAGTAAACATAAAGGAATGCAAAGTTTCTGTTTTTTCGCCTTTTGGCGTTGCCTTAATAGGGTTTTCAGAGGGTATGATAATAGAGTGTAAGCTACCTTCAGGATCTAAAAAACTTAAAATTCTAAAAGTAAATACAAAATAAACATCAACTTTTACCTTCTAAATTCATCTAAAAATGAGATTAAATTTTATAATTATATCCTTATTGTCATTAACTATAACCATTCTGTTAACTTTATATGTAAGCATTTATTGGTTAGCTACCGTTGCGATAACAGTAGTTTTATTTGGAATTGGGTTATACGACATGTTTCAAGAAAAACATTCTATAATGAGGATTTATCCTTTGGTTGGCAGATTGCGTTTTTTCATGGAAGAACTTCGTCCTAAAATTTACCAATATTTTATTGAGTCTGATATTGATGGGAGACCATTTAACCGAATAGATAGATCTACGATTTACCAACGTGCTAAAAAAGAAAACGATACCATGCCATTTGGTACTCAACTGGATGTTTATACTGAAGGTTATGAATGGGTTTGCCACTCTATGTCTCCAAAAGATTTTAATTTACTTGATCAAGACCCACGTGTAATTATTGGTAATAAAGATTGTAAACAACCTTATTCAGCTAGTATTTACAACGTTTCTGCAATGAGCTTTGGTTCTTTAAGTTCTAATGCTGTTGAGGCAATGAATGCTGGAGCAAAAATTGGAGGTTTTGCTCAAAACACTGGTGAAGGAGGCTTAAGTCCTTTTCATCTTAAACATGGTGGTGATTTAATTTGGCAAATAGGCACAGGATATTTTGGTTGTAGAACAGATGATGGCAATTTTAATAGCACATTATTTCGTGAAAAAGCACTTTTACCTGAAGTTAAAATGATAGAAATTAAAATTTCTCAAGGAGCAAAACCAGGGCATGGAGGAATTTTGCCAGCTGCCAAAAATACTAAAGAAATTGCTGCAATTAGAAACATTAAACCTCATACTTTAGTTGCATCTCCTCCATTTCACAATGCATTTAACTCACCAAAAGAATTAATGCGTTTTATACAAAGATTAAAAGATTTATCTGATGGTAAACCTATAGGATTTAAACTTTGTATAGGGCATAAAAGTGAATTTATTGGAATTTGTAAAGCAATGATAGAACTTGATATTTATCCTGATTTTATAACAGTAGATGGTTCGGAAGGAGGTACAGGTGCTGCTCCACAAGAATTTTCTAACTATGTTGGTGCTCCATTGCTTGACGGATTAGATTTTGCCCACAATATATTAACTGGTTTAAATATTCGCCAACATATTAAAATTATTGCTTCAGGAAAAATAACAAGTGGGTTTCATATTATGCGAGCTATGGCTTTAGGTGCTGACGCTTGTTATTCAGCAAGAGCAATGATGATGGCTGTTGGTTGTATTCAAGCACTATTGTGCAATACCAATAAATGTCCGGTAGGTGTAGCCACTCAAGATCCAAAACTCTCTGTTGGGTTAGTTGTTAATGATAAAAAAATACGAGTTGCCAATTTTCATAAAGGTACTGTACATAGCTTTGTAGAATTGCTTGGTGCTTCTGGTTTAGATAAAAAAGAAAATATAACACGAGCTCATATTTATAGAAGGATATCATTTCAATCTATGCTTACTTACGAAGAAATTTTTACATCATATAAAACAGGAGAATTTTTAACTGAAATACCAGAAAGGTATGCAGTAGATTTTAAATATGCTAACGCAAATGCTTGGGGTTTCTCAAACATCGGTAGCTGGAGTGAGTAATTGAACAATTTTATAATATGAACTAGAAGGTCTATATCTATATAAAGTTATAAACTCTTAGTCTATAAACTAATTGGTACTTTCCACTATTTTTTCGCCAAAAGCGTTTAAATCAACTCCATCAAAATTTCCTGAACTCATGAGTAACAATACACTATTGTTCCAGTTTTTATTTTCCAATAAGCTTACCAATTGTTTAGAATCGTTAATTACCTCAACATTATCAGATGCAAAAGCCTTTTTAACTTCAGTAGGTGTAATGTGTTCTAATTTTTTATGCTCCAAGGTATGTTCACTGTAATAAACATAAGCTTCATCAGCATCGCTCATAGCATTTTCATACTCGCTTAAAAAGTTTTTATTTAAGCTGCTAAATGTATGCAACTCCATGCAAGCCACTACTTTTCTGTTAGGATATTGTTGTTTAACTGCTTTAGTGGTTGCTTTTAACTTAGATGGCGAGTGTGCAAAATCTTTATAAACAGCAACAGTATTGTTCTTAGCAATTAACTCTAATCTTTTTGCTGCTCCTTTAAAACTAGCAATAGCTTTATAAAAGTCTGCATCTTTAACACCTAACTGATTACAAATTAACTTTGCTCCATTTAAGTTTTGTAAATTGTGTTCTCCAAATATAATTAAAGGAATATCTCCATCAGCTGTTTTCAGGTAGGTAGTCCCGTTATCTATATAGTAACTAGGTGTTGAATAAGCTACTTTGGTAATATTTTTTGTGGTTTTTTCGGCAAGCTCTTTTAATATTTTATCGTTTTCGTAATAAGCTAAATAGCCATTCTCTTCAATTAAGTCAATAAATATTTTAAACTGTTCTACATAGTTCTCGAAAGTTGGAAAAACATTAATATGATCCCAAGCAATTCCGCTGAGCAAAGCTATGTTTGGTTGGTACAAATGGAATTTTGGCCTTCTGTCTATTGGTGAAGAAAGGTATTCATCTCCTTCTAAAACAATAACCGGAGCATCTGTAATTTTTACCATGGTTTCAAATCCTTCGAGTTGAGCTCCAACCATATAATCGGCATCAACATTGATTTTTTGTAACACATGCAACACCATAGCTGTAATAGAGGTTTTTCCATGACTCCCTCCTATTACTACTCTAGTTTTGTTTTTAGATTGCTCATAAATATATTCAGGATAGGAATAAATTTTTAGTCCTAATGTCTTAGCTTTTATTAACTCCGGATTATCATTTCTTGCATGCATTCCAAGTATTACAGCATCCAAATCGGCATGAATATTTTCTTCATTCCAACCTTCTATTTTAGGCAATAAACCATATTTGGCTAACCTACTTTTACTGGGTTCAAAAATTTCATCATCAGAGCCTGTAACTTTATACCCTTTTTTGTGAAGAGCGATAGAAAGATTATGCATGGCACTTCCACCAATAGCAATAAAATGAATCTTCATATTTGACAATTATAGCATTGGTTATAAATCGGTTTCACTTTGAACTTTACCGCTAGCATATTTTACTTTTTTGATAGCTTTTCCATTTTCATCATATTTAGTCCACGTTCCAATTCTTTCATAATCAAATAAAGCTTTGTTGTACTTCATTTCACCTTCTTCCTTAAGGTTGCCATTTTTATGGTAGTACTTTTGATCATAAATTAACTTCTTTTTATCTGTTAATTCTAAGGTGTTTTCGGGCTTACCATCTTCAAAATAATTGGCTTTAAAAATATAATATAAAAAAGATTTGTGATATTCTTCAACAAACTCTATATTTCCATTAGGGTAGTAATCTGTCCATTTTTGAGCTTCTGTTTCTACATATTCAATTTCAGATTTTGGTTTGCCATCACTATAATAAATTGACATTTTACTTTTTTTAATATCTGTAACTCTAAAGTTTCTTTCTACTGTTCCGTTAGGATAATAGTTTTTGTATATCTTTAGCTGCCCGTCAACATAAAAGCCTTTGTGAAGTAATTGTCCACTGCTATAAAAGTCTTCAATAAAACCATTAGCAGCATAGCCATTTTCATCATTTCGTACAGTATCTCTTCCAAGCATCATGTTTAATGGCTCATACATTTGAATACCAAATTTTTGATCAATTACTTCTTCTGGAGCATAACTTTTAGATTGAGCAAAAAAAGTTGATGTTTTTAATACTAAAATAGTAACTAAGGTAATATAAAATATTTTCATGTGTTTTGAATTTTTATTTTTTTGTTACGGAATTTACCTCATTTGGGTTATGTTTTTCTTTATATACAAGTTTAGCAATTTTAATATTAAAAACACCAAAAATTATCGTCATAATTGGGCTTAAAATATTGAAAAAACAATACATAAAATAATCGCCTGTTGCCACACCTAAAACTCCTGAGTGATAAGCTCCGCAAGTATTCCAAGGAATAAGTACAGATGTAACTGTTCCCGAATCTTCGAGTGTACGGCTCAATACTTTTGGATGAAGTTCTCTTTCTTTGTATATTTTGCTAAACATTTTTCCAGGAACAACAATTGCCAAATATTGGTCGGAAGCGGTTACATTAAACGTTACACAAGTAACAGTAGTAGTAGCTATTAAAGAACCTGTAGATTTTGCTAATGGAATTAATGTATTAGTAATGGTTTTCAACATGCCTGTTTTTTCCATTACTCCTCCAAAAATCATTGCACAAATAATTAACCAAATGGTTCCTAACATACCATTCATTCCTCCTGTTTCCAACAATTCATTTACCAACTCGTTTTCTGTGGGAATACTCATATCTGTTGTCATAGCATTTACAATAACTTCATAAGCAGCTTCAAAAGTTAATGAAGTGCTTTCTGCCAACGCAACAATTAAATCTTGTTGAAAAATAAGAGCAAACAAACCACCTAATAAACTACCAATAAACAAAGCTGGAATAGCATCCACTTTTTTCACAATCAACAATATTACAGCAACAGGAACTAAAAATAACCAAGGTGTAATTACTATTTTTGATGCTATAGCTGTTTTTAACTCATTTACATCTGTAACATTACCAACCGATTCAAATGTAAATCCAATAACTAAAAATATAAGTAACGTAATAGCAATGGATGGTACAGTCGTTAATGCCATATATTTAATGTGCGTAATTAAATCTGTACCTGCCATTGCAGGGGCAAGATTGGTAGTATCCGACAAAGGCGACATTTTATCTCCAAAATAAGCTCCTGAAAGAATTGCTCCTGCCACCATTCCTTTATTAAACCCTAATACATCTCCAATTCCTATTAAAGCAATACCAACCGTTGCTGCGGTTGTCCATGAACTACCTGTTGCCAAAGAAACAACTGCACAAATAATACAGGTGGCTACTAAAAAGATTTTTGGATGAAGTATATCTAACCCATAATAAATCATTGCAGGTACTACTCCGCTTATCATCCATGTTCCGGCTAAAGCACCAATTAATAATAAAATAATAAGTGCAGGTAAGGCAGATTTTATACTTTTTACAATTCCCTTTTGAATAGATATCCATGTATATCCGTTGTACATTCCTATAGCAGCAGCAACTGATCCAGCAAGCAATAAAACTATTTGATTTGCTCCGCCTAATGCATTATCTCCAAAAACCAACACTACATTTATCACTAAAAGTAGTACTAAAACTACTATTGGAATTAATGCTTGAAATAAATTTGGTTTTTTTACGGACTCCATGTACAATTTTTATGAAGCGTAAATGTAAAAATAAATTGTGGAACTAAAAAAATGATTGATGGGTTTGTTAGAATTTCTATTTTTCAATAGATTCATTATCCCAAATGTTTTTTGAAATACTAACACCATTTTTAGAGTAATAAACTCCACCCCATTTATAAAAAATTCTTTCATAAACATCTGCATGATCTCCAGTAACTTTAATTCTTCTAATTACAATTGCATTACCTGTTTCTCTTTCTTCTTCGGTAATTCCTTGTGGGTATTTTTTATCAAACTGATCTAAGTTACTCGATAATTTCTTTTCTCCAACATAAACATCATATACTTCTTCTGATGCTTTGGTTGATTTTTCAATTTGTTTGGCATTTAATTGAGATTGATAATCTGTATAAAACTGCTTCTCTTTTTGTAATTGTTTCTCCGCATTTATAGTTCTTTGCAATTGTTCTTTGGTTGGTTTGTTTAACAATTCCTTTTGGGCAATTGCTTCTTGTTCATTTTTTGAACGTTTAAAGTCAGCATCTTTCTGATATTTTTGTTGCTCTTTGATTAATTGAGTTTTATAATCTTTTAATTCAGCAGTAGCCTTATCATTTTTTTGTTTTTCCTCGGCAATTCTTTTCTCATTATATTCCATATAAAGCAGTTTATCTGCAGCTAATTTTTCTGCTTTAGCTTTATGTTTTTTAGTCTGTTCTATTTGCATTAAAGCAATTTGGTCTGCATATTTTTGAAGTTCTCTTCTGTTATCTTCCACTTTTTGCAATGAGGCATTTATTCTAACTTCTTCTAAAGTTGCTAAATCTTTACTATACTTTTTCACATCAAACTCTCTATCTTTTCTTCTTGCCTCATAATCTTTTTGGTTCTGTTGAATAGTAGTTTGTTGATTGTCTATTGCTTCTTGATTTTTTTGTCTCTTTTTATCTGCATTTTCTATCATTATCCACCTGTCTTCCTGAATGTCGCTTTTATAAGAATATAACTCTTCTACTTTTTGTTGGTATCTAGGCTCATTGTCTTTAGCATATTTACTCATATTATCTTTTTGCTCATTAGCATAAGTGTGTGCCTCTTTTGTTTTATCGTTAGCCGTTTTAATGTTGTTTAATTGTTGTTGATTGTAGTATGCTTTATCACTTTGTAGTTGCTTTTCATTTTCTAAATATTTCTTGTCGCCATCTTTTTGCATTTTTTCAACTTGCTCGTAAGTTGCTAAAATTTCGTCTTGAGCCTCATTGGTTTTGTCAACATTGTATTTAATTCTAATTTCCTCTTGTTTGTTATAAGATGCTTTATCGGCCTGTAATTCTTTTTCATTTTCAAGGTATTTTTTATCTCCTTCTTTTTGCATTTTCTCAATTTGCTCGTAAGTTGCTAAAATTTCGTCTTGAGCCTTATTGGTTTTCTCTTTACTTGTTGATACTCTTATTTCTTCTTGTTTATTGTAAATAGCTTTATCTTCAGCTAAAACTCTATCCTTGTCTTTTTCTTTATCTTCCCAAATCTTCTTCATCATTGCTTCAATCTCTTTCTCTCTTTTATCATCAATTTTAGCTCTACTACCCGGTGGTGGAGTATTATTTTTAACCACTACTTCTTTCTCCTCTTTTTCTTTAGCTAACTTATCCAACATTGCCTCAATTTTCACTAATTGATCTTTAGGATATTGCTCTCCTTCAAACAATACCAAAGCTTCTTTGTATTTGTCTTTAGCATTTTCAAATTTGTTAAGTAAAAACATCCTATCTGCATCAAAAATAAGTTGGTCATACTTTTCTCTTTTTGCCTTTAAAGCCAATGCTTCACTTTTATTTTTACGTTGTTCCTCAGCAATTTGAGCTAAAATATTATTTATTTCTTCAATTTTTTGTTGTGGATAAGCTTCACTAGGCATAATGCTCAACGCTTTTTTGTAAAAGCTTTTTGCTGTTTCGTAAGATTTAGAACCAAAATTATCATCACCCATTTTTATAAAACTATCATACTCTGCTTTTTTCTGATCCTGAGCATTTGGCTTAACCGTAATTTGTTCCTTAATTTTAGCTGCCAATATTTTTTCTATCTCATCAATCTGGTTTTTAGGATAAGTTTCTGAAGATTTAAGAGCAAGAGCATCTTTATATTTGACCTTAGCTTGATCGTAATTTTCAGATTTAAAAGCATCATCAGCACTAGCAATTAAAGCATTGTATTTATCGTTTTTCTCTTTTTCTGCTAATGCTTTTGCTTTAGCTACATCTATGGCTTTTAATTGATTCTTAGGATATTCTTCATTCGGATAAATCATTAATGCCTCTTGATATTTTTGAGTGGCTTTATCAAACTTATCTCCATAAAAATCGGCATCAGCTTGGGCAATTACCGCCTGATAGTATTCTCTTTTCTTTTTCTCTGCTTCTTTCTCTAATTCAGTTTCAGCAGATTGTTGAGCTAATTTTGCTAATAAATCATCAATCTCTTTAATTTTATTTTTAGGATATTGTTCATCAGGTTTAATCCCTAATGCTTCATTATACTTACCTTTAGCAGTCTCATAATTTTTACTTGATAAAGCATTGTCGGCAGCAGTGATCAGAGTATTATACTTTTCTTGTTTGGCTTTTTCAGCAGCTTCTTTACCTGCTAATTCAGCTAATATACCTTCAATTTCATTTATTTTATTCTTAGGGTATTGTTCGTTTGGTTTTAACCCTAATGCCAAGTTATACTTTTCTTTAGCCTGATCGTAAGATTTATCATTAAAAGCCTTATCAGCCAAAGCTATCCAACTATTATACTTTTCAGTTTTTTCTAAATCAGCTATTCTAGCTCTTTCTTCTTCCACTTTCTTTTTAGCTATTTCAGCCAAAATGCCATCAATTTCTGTCAGCTTATCTTTAGGGTATTGCTCGTTTGGCTTAACTCCTAGTGCTTCATTGTATTTTCCTTTTGCTGCATCATACGATTTTTCAGCCAACGCTTTATCTGCTGCTGCTATGGCTGCATTGTATTTTTCATCTTTCTCTTTTTGAGCCATCATAGCAGATTCCTCTTCTGCTTTTTTACGAGCAATTTCTGCTAAAATCCCTTCAATTTCTTTCAGTTTATCTTTAGGGTATTTTTCTTCTGGTTTTACAGTTATTGCTTCATTATACTTGCCTTTAGCACCTTCGTAATCTTTTGCTCCAAGCGCTTTATCTGCTGCTGAAATTAAAGCATTATATTGTTCAGTTTTGGCTTTTTCTTCAGCTTCTTTCTTAGCTAAGTCTGCTAATAAACCTTCAATTTCTGTCAATTTTGTTTTGGGATATTGTTCATCAGGTTTTACTCCTAATGCCTCGTTATATTTCCCTTTAGCTGCATCATATTCTTTTGCCGACAATGCTTTATCTGCTGCTGCTATTGCGGCATCATACTTTTCTTGTTTAGCTTGTTCTTCAGCTGCTTTTTTAGCTAGTTCTGCTAATAAACCCTCAATTTCTGTCAGTTTCGTTTTAGGATATTGTTCATCAGATTTTACTCCTAATGCCTCGTTATATTTCCCTTTAGCTGCATCATATTCTTTTGCCGCTAATGCTTTATCTGCTGCTGCTATTGCTTCATCATACTTTTCTTGTTTGGCTTTTTCTTCTGCCTCTTTTTTAGCAATTTCTGCTAATAGTCCTTCAATTTCTGTCAATTTTATTTTAGGATATTGTTCATCAGCCTTCAATGTTAATGCTTCATTGTATTTACCTTTGGCTGCCTCATAATCCTTTGCTGCAAGTGCTTTATCTGCTGCTGTTATTGCTGCATCATATTTTTCTTGCTTGGCTTTTTCTTCAGCTTCTTTCTTAGCTAATTCAGCTAAAATTGCATCAATTTCTACAATTTTATCCTTAGGATATTTTTCTTCAGGTTTTACAGCCATTGCTTCATTGTACTTGCCTTTAGCACCTTCGTAATCTTTTGCTCCAAGCGCTTTATCTGCTGCTGAAGTTAAAGCATTATATTGTTCAGTTTTGGCTTTTTCTTCAGCTTCTTTCTTAGCTAAGTCTGCTAATAAACCTTCAATTTCTGTCAATTTTGTTTTGGGATATTGTTCATCAGGTTTTACTCCTAATGCCTCGTTATATTTCCCTTTAGCTGCATCATATTCTTTTGCCGACAATGCTTTATCAGCTGCTGCTATTGCGGCATCATACTTTTCTTGTTTGGCTTTTTCTTCAGCTGCTTTTTTTGCTAGTTCTGCTAATGCAGTTTCAATTTCTTTCAATTTGGTTTTCGGATAAGCTTCAAAATCCTTAAGTGCTGCAGCTTTCTCAAAGTCAGCTTTTGCTTTTTCATAATCTTTATTTATCATATAAGCATCACCCGAAGTAATTAAGTCAGTATATTCTTTGTCAATTTTCTCTTTGTTCTTAATTAAATCATCAATCTCTTTAATTTTATTTTGCGGATAGACTTCCTCAGGCTTGTAAGTAATTGCAGCATTGTATTCCATTTTAGCTTTTTCCCAATTTCTTTCACTAAATGCTTTATCACCTCTTTCAATAGCTGTTGTATATCTAGCATTTGCTTCATTTGCTGCGGCTAATTCATCGGCTATTAACCCTAATTGAAATTGTGGATATGTTTCACTCGGCAATAATTTAGCAGCTTGTTCGTAAAGTGGTTTTGCTTCAGCATACTTTTTAGAATTAAATAATTTGTCTGCGGAAGCTATTACTGTAGCATACTCTTTTTCTTTAGCTTTTCTGGCTGCTTCTTGTTCCTTACGTTTCTGCTCATGATCTTTTTTAAGTTGCTCTAATTCTTTTTGTATAGATTTAGTATAATTTGGATCAAAGTCCATATATCCATAAGCTGGATCGAAAGCTACTTTTGCGATTGGTTTATCTAAAATAGAAACATCTAGCCCCTCAACCTCTTCAAAAAGATTCATTTCCATAGGAAATTCAAAACCATATTTAGCATCTTCTGGCGGTACATTTTTAGTGGAAAATTCAATTTTTTTTCCTGTAAACCCTGGTTTAGAAAATTCTACCAAATAAACAGCATCGGGAGGTAATTCTAATACAAACTCTCCATTTGCTGGAGTATTAATTGTCTTCCACACTGCTCCATTACGTTTGATGGTAATGGTAACTCCTTCAAATCTTTTTTTTGTATCTTCATTTTTTACGGTCCCCTTAACATCTAATTTCCACTGAGCTTTTAACTCAGTAGAATACATCAGCATTGAAATCATCAATACCAACAATAAAATTATATGTTTATTTCTAATCAACATAAAAGATAACTTACAAATATCGTAATTCCATATTAAAAACGAAAATAAGTTTAATAAAGTGTTAAACACTCATTACCATCTTATTAACGATGTATAGATGCAAAAACTGTGGAAATTGAATAACTAATTTAAAAAGATTGCGCAATTACTAGGAAATCAGTTGCTTTAAGTGACGCACCTCCTATTAGACCTCCATCAATATCCGGATTCGCAAAAAGTTCTTTTGCATTTGATGCATTACAGCTTCCTCCGTAAAGAATAGAACAGTTTTGAGCCACTACTTCGCTATAAAAGTCGTTTAATACCTTACGAATAAATGCGTGCATTTCTTGGGCTTGTTCGGCTGTAGCAGTAACGCCTGTTCCTATTGCCCAAACAGGCTCGTAAGCTATTACTACATTTTTAATTTCACTTTCATTTAAATGAAAAAGCCCTTCTTTTAATTGTTGTTCAACAACACTAAAATGTCTGTTTTCCTCTCTTTCTGAAAGCAATTCTCCACAACAAAAAATAGGAGATAAATCAGAAGCTAGTGCTCTATTTATTTTTTCTGCGATAATTGCATTGGTTTCATGATAATAAGTTCTTCTTTCAGAATGACCAACAATAACATAGGTTGCACCACAAGATTTAATCATTTGTGCTGCTATCTCTCCCGTATAAGCACCTGATACATGTTCTGAACAATTTTGAGCTCCTAAAGCAATTACTGAATTTTCTAATAACTCTCTAAACAATGAAATATATAAAGCAGGTGGATTGATGATTAATTTAACATCGGAAACATTCTTTTCTAATACTTTAATCTCTTGTAGCAATTGTTTAGCTTCATTTAATTGCAAATTCATTTTCCAATTTCCGGCAACTATTTTTTTACGCATGTCTTCAATTATATTGGTAAAATAATGACTTATTTAGCTTACTCTAACCCTTGGATCAAGTATTCCATAAATAATATCTACCACAATATTTACGATTACAAATATGGTTGACGTAAGCAAAACTCCTCCCATAACTATAGGCAAATCGTATTTTGTAAGTGCATCATATAATACCCAACCTAACCCTTTCCAAGCAAATATCATTTCCACAAAAAGTGCTCCCGCTAATAGGCTAGCAAACATTCCTGAAACAGCTGTAACAACTGGATTTAACGCATTTTTAAGTGCATGTTTTATTACTACTACCATTTTAGACAACCCTTTAGCTCTTGCTGTTCTTATGTAGTCTTGAGACATCACATCTAACATAGAACTTCTGGTAAGTTGCAAAATAGCTGAAATTGGTCGAATACCTAATGTAAAAGCAGGCAAGACCAAATTACTTAATTTCAAAATCTCTCCATTACCTAAATCATCGTACTCAAATAAACTACCTGTCATATTAAACAAATTTATTCCTGTAGCTTGTGGCAAGGCAAAACCTATTAACCAAGAAATAATAATAGCTGAATAAAAAGATGGAATAGACATCCCTAATACGGATAAAAATAACAAGGATTTATCTACCCAAGTGTCCTTCATTAAAGAAGTTATAATCCCAAATAAAACCCCAAAAAAAGAAGCAAACAATATAGCAGCAGTTGCTAACACAGCAGTCTCTGGAAGATAATCAAGTAATATTTCTGAAACTTGCCGTTTAGTTTGATAAGACCTTCTCAGATAGGGAGTTTTGACTACTAAAACATTGTTATCTCCAAAAGAAAAAAGAGTAGAATAGGAATATTTATTTTCATCTAAATACAAATAATGTTCTTCTTCTGTACTGTGAACAGAAATAGGCGACAAATCATTCAAGTACATCACAAACTGTGTTGAAAGTGTTTGATCTAATCCTAAATCTTTTTGGATAACTCTTAGCGATTCTTCGTCTGCTCTTTGCCCCATAAGCATACGAGCAGGATCTCCCGGCAATACGTTAAAAAGTAAAAACACTATTGTAATAACTCCCGCTAATACTAATAGTCCGTACAATATTCTTTTAGTGATAAACTGTGACACTATCCGTTATTTTTTTAATATTTGATTTTCAACGTCTTCATAATTTGGCAAATCATTGGCATGCCATTTTGCCAATACTTTCCCTTGTTTTAACAACACTATTCCCGGATTTGCTCTAACAATTGTTTTCAGTGTAATGGCATCGCAAGAATAAAAATCATAATTTACTTGATGTTTACCTTTAAAAATCTCCACATTGTCATTTGATGAAGCTGTTAATCCTATAAAATAATGTCCATTTTTAAAACACTGGTCGGCAAATGTATTAATTTTTTTGATTGCTCGCTCATCCGTTCTTTTAATATCATAAGCTACCATCATAAATAAATATCCCGGATCATTCAAATAATCCTGAGTATAATCGTATTCATCTGCTCCGATTATTGTAAAATCTGTAATGGCTGCTTTATCTCCAATAGAAATAAGTTTGGTGGTCCTATCAGAAAACTCATAGTTTTCATCATCCCAAGGATAGTTGGCTTCTGTAAATTCCTCTACCTTTCCAGTAGTTTTATTTTTATAATAAAAAATATTTTCAAAAACATCTGGTTTGGCTCCTTCAGGTAATTTCATTTGCTCAGGAATACTTTTTCCTATTGCATAAGGCCTGTAATCTTTTACAGGAAGATGATTGTAAGTATAGTTAATAAAAATTAGGGTAATAAGTGTAACCGATGCAATAATTATCCATTGGTTTAATTCTTTTTTGAAGAACTTTTTAATAGCATAATATGCTCCAAAACCAATTAAGGTAAATAAAACAGGAAAGTACCACCCAAATACCCATGAAAGTAAAATTACTCCCACCATTCCTCCAGATAAAAGAATAATATCATCTTGCGTGGTATTCAGCTTAATTTTATTTCTATAAAAGAATATTGGAATAAGGAGAATTATTAATGCGAAGTCTTTAAAAAATGATTCCCAAGGTGTTAAACTTCTACCTAAAGAGCCTTTCATAGCATCTCCAAAACAACCGCAATCGGTAACACATTGAACAGGCATTTCTTCTTTATAAACCACAATTTCACTAGTCTCTTCTACTACAACAATCTTACTATCTGCTTTAGCTCTTTCTATCATCCTAGCATGTTCTGGAGAGTTTACTTGTACTTCAGTTAAATTAGTATAGGTTGCAGAAGTATCGCAAGTAGCAGTATGTAAGGTTAAGAAGAAAAACATAATGGTTAGTGCCAATAAAGAATAAAGTGTCAACTTAATTTTAGTAGCAAAAAGCAACATAAAACCAAGAATTACTTCGGCAGCACACATAATAATAGCTATTCCCAAAGCATATTCCATTAAAAATTCTAATGAAAAAGTATCCCAACCGAACCAATCTCTAATTCTGTAAGCTAATGCTCCGTTTTCAAAATATTCTTCTAGTTTATAGCTAAATCCTAAGGTATCATTAGCTTTTATTAATCCGGAAACAATAAATAAAGCTCCAACTAAAATTCTTGACATGGTTACCAATATTTTCATCTGATCAAAATTTTTATTTATTCTTAAATTCCAGTTTAATTAAAGCAAAAACTGCATAATTTATCATATCGAAATAGTTAGCATCTATTCCTTCAGAAATTAATGTTTTGCCTTTATTATCTTCAATTTGTTTGGTTCTAAGCAGTTTCATCAAAATTAAATCTGTTAATGAACTAATTCTCATATCTCTCCAAGCCTCACCATAATCGTGATTTTTGTTTTGCATCAATTCTTTTGCTTCTAAAAAATATTTTGAATACAATTTTACTGCTTCTTCTTCCGGTAATTCAGTATTTTCATTGTAGCCTAATTCTAGCTGAACTAATGCCATAATGCAATAATTTACTATTCCGATGTATTCAGATGTTACATCTTCCTTAATTTTGCTTTCACCAACTTCTTCAAGCGTTCTGATTCTTTTTGCTTTAATAAAAATCTGATCGGTTAATGAACTTGTTCGTAAAATTCGCCAAGCACTGCCATAATCTTTCATTTTTTTCGTAAATATGTCAGAGCAAATTTTTATTATCGCATCGTATTGTTTGTCGGTTTTATTCATATTAACTTATACACTTTATTTTCATGAAAAAAGAAAAACGGAAAGATACATTATTTTTAAAAAATACACTTATAAATTGCAAAGGTAATTTATTAAATTTAGACGAACCATGCATAATGGGCATATTAAATGTAACTCCCGACTCATTTTTTGATGGTGGCAGCTATCTATCGGAGGAAGAAATTGTTACACAGGTAAAAAAACACTTAGATGAAGGTGCTGCTATTATTGATGTTGGCGGATATTCTACCAAACCGGGAGCCGCTTTTGTTAGTGAAGAAGAAGAATTGAGCAGGGTGTTGCCTATCATTAAATTAATTCACAAAGAATTTCCTGAGTGCATTATTTCTATTGATACCTTTAGAAGTAAAATTGCTGAAAAAGCGGTTGAAAATGGAGCAAGTATTATTAACGATATTTCTGCAGGAAGCATGGATAAGCAACTTTTCGATTGTGTTGCCAGTTTAAATGTTCCTTACATTTTAATGCACATGCAAGGCACTCCTGAAAATATGCAAAAAGCTCCCTCCTACCAACATGTTACGCAAGAAGTAATGTCTTTCTTCTCAGAAAAAGTGGATATCCTCACAAAAAAAGGAATAAATGATATTATTATAGACCCCGGTTTTGGTTTTGGCAAAACAGTAGAACACAATTACGAGCTAATGCACCACTTAGCCGATTTTAATATTTTTGAGTTACCTATTTTAGTTGGTGTTTCCCGAAAATCTATGATTAATAAAATTATTAAAACTACTCCCAAAGAAGCTCTGAATGGAACTACTGTACTAAACACCATTGCTTTAATGAAAGGAGCAAACATCCTTAGAGTACATGATGTAAAAGCCGCTAAAGAAGCTGTTTTGATTACGGAACAGATGAAGAAAAGTAGTTAAAAAATTATTCCAAGCAAATTCTTGAAATAGAAAATTGGATATACTTAGAGGAGATAGGGAGTATAATTATTTAAAATCAGGAATAATGAATTCACCGTCAACCGCCTCAAAAACTTCTGTTTTGATTACTTCATCTTTAGAATTTTTCCATATCCATTCCACTTTACCCTCATTTTCATCCAAAAAGTTACCAGAAATACATTCTCCTTGTTCATTCCATTTTTTTATCGGAAAATATATATTTCCCTCAATAATATTAGCTCTAAAAGAAGTATCTCCTGATTCAAAAAAGTCAACAACAAAGTTAATTAATGTATCATTTTTAAAATGTTCTATTGAACGTATAGTACCTGTTGAATAGTAATATTTTGCAATTCCATTTTTTATACCATTTTCAACATTTAATTCATTCTGAATTAAACCAAGCGTATCATAATTAGTTATTATTCCATCTGTATTTCCATTAATATTATAATATGTTTGCTTTAACTTTCCATTGGGGTGAAAGATTTCATAAAAGCCATCAGGGCAACAAAAATTAATTCTTCCAGAATCTGTTAAATGACAAAACTCCATTGGATTTCCATTTTCATAATAATTTTTCTTAATTCCTCTGTAAAAATCATTTTTAACAAAACCTTCAAACTTGATGTTACGGTTACTATAATATTCGATATACTTATATTCATTATCAACATCCTTGTCGTTGTATATAAGTTCAATTTTAACAGAACCATCTTCGAACTTTTCTAAAATCTTAGTATAAGGTCTTTTACAACTTAAAAGCACAATGAATATAAGTGTTAATTTGAATTGTTTCATTACTTATGATTGATTACCAACATACGAATAAAACACTTTATCCGTATTATATCTTTACCCCAAATGTAACAATATCTATTTAAATTGTAATGTTTTTACATAGTGTTCCAAGCAAATGCTTGAAACAGAGATTTAGTTATACTTAGAGGAGATAGGGGTTGTACACAGTTTTTATTCAAACCTCTCTCGATTTTCTGGATATAAGTCAATCATATGAAATTTTTCAAAATAACGATTTCTGATATCTTCTTTCTCATTCAAGAGGATTCCTTTTGCATTATCAATAAAAAATTCTCTTGTCAAGTTAAGTCCTTCATTCCTTGGGTCATTAATTCCATCATTAGCTATTTGTTCTAATCTTTCTGAAAACCTTGGCTCTTTATAGAAGTCAGTTTCGTATTTGTCGAACACCCTTTGAAAAACACTATTAGAGTCATAAATTTTATAGTCAATCGGTTTATGTGGATTAGAGAGATTAAGAGCTTTAACAGCCTCTTTTATGTCAAAGTTTTCTAGTAGAGTTTCAAAGAATCTTTCATAACTCATAGGAATGTCTCTAATGTCAATTTCTTCCCATGGACCTATATAACCATAAAAAGGTGATCTATCTGTTGGCTTTACAATTGAATATATATAAGCACCAAAACATGTGGCTAACGAAAGCCAAGTATTATTTTTCACTAGCATGTTTAGCTCCATTAAACGGTGATGTAATTCAATCCAATTTACTTGCTCATTTGACTTAAGGAAAAAACCGTTTTTATTCCCGTGAATTTCGAAATGAAAATATGGAATGATTTTATTCTCTTTTATTTCAGTTTTAACTGTCTCAAAGAGATTAAGAAACTCAAGTTTTGAATTGATAATATTAAGTTCTGATGAGATATTTTTATGGCTCCAAAGTCTTCTTCTTATTATGTCATTGTGTAAGTCTGTACCTGTTTTTGTTTCATTGTCAGGTAATGACTCAATGACATATATTTTGTTAAATGTAATTTCCATATCTAATTGTGTACAACATGTAAATAAAAAACGCTAGTATTCTTTATTCACACTATATATTTATCCCCAAATATAACCATATCCGTTTAAATTAAAATGTTTTTATTTAATATAGTGTTCCAAGCAAATGCTTGAAACAGAGGATGAGATTGGGGTATAGACCTTGTATGCCCTTATTTTTTTAATCATTTTTTAAATTCCCGTGTAATTTACAGTCAAATAATAGGCAGTAAATTGGTTCAACTATTAAAAGCTCATCAACGTTTAAAATTGGTTTGTTTTGAAATTCTTTCTCAATGTTTTCTCGGTATTTAATCTCGTTTTCAAGTTCTATAAGTTTCTCTTTTTTTTCTTCCTCTGAATATTCAGTCCAATCTGGATGATTATCATTTATTTCCTCAATCCACATGTGTCTTTCAGATATCCCTTTTTGCAATTCTATATAAAATAACTTTTTATTAGTTGTGTAAATAGAATAAGCAAGTCCTTTCCAATCAAGTAAGTCGATTCCATCAACTCCTTGTTTTATTGTCCATTGGGCTGATTTTTCAAATTCATTTACTAAAAACAGAAGTTGTCCAATTTCATAATCCATTAGAGGAGCATCTGCTTCACTTGGGTTTTGAAGTTTATCTATTATTTCGGTAACCTTATCAAGGTTGTTTAATTTATATTCTACGAGTGCTAAATTGAAAAGACTTCTATGTTCTAAATCTTCTGTTTCGGAAGATTTAGAAAAGTGACTTTTAGCTAATTGATATTGACCAAGTCTGTAGTAACAAAACCCTAAATTATGTTCAACACCTCTGTTTTTGGTTTTAGTCTTTGCTATATTCAAATATTTAATGGCTTCAGTAAATTTGTCTTCTCCCATTAACATATAGCCATATTGGTAATATGGATAAAAAGACTTAGGATCTAAATCAATACATTCTTTTTGGATTTTTAATGCCTTTTTAATAGCATCACCTTCTTTCCATCGCCATTGGATTTCTGACCATTCAAAATAAAGAAACCAAGCAAAATTATGAGTTGATTTAACAGTTTTTTTTAGAGTATAAGCTTTTTCGAAAAAATCAAAATCATCCTTGTCTGCCTTCTTCTCGTAGTTCTGGAAATATCCAATTGCGATTAAATTAATTATATCAAGGTCATTAGGATTTTCCTTATGCTTAATTAATAATTCGTCTAATTCAGTATCAGTAACTCTGGTCATTTCCGTATTTAGATTGTGTCTTTACCCCAAATGTAACAATATCTATTTAAATGGTAATGTTTTTTAAACATAGTATTTCGAGCAAATGCTTGAAATAGAAAAAGCAACTAACAATCCTGTACAAAAGGACGTTCTACATTAATTTTTGGACTGATATAGGGAATGTTTAAATTCAATCCTCTGAAGATAAACAGCACCCCTATAATGATAATTAAAATTGGAAAGAATTTTCTGATTTTATTTCTGATAGCAACACTTATCACACTTACCAACTGCGTAGCTAAAAACATTAAGAGAAGTGTTCCTAAACCAAAAGCAGCCATAAACCAAACGCTTTTATAAACATCGCCTAGGGCAATGGCTGAACCTATCGCGGTATAAACTAATCCGCAAGGTAAAAAACCGTTTAAAAAGCCAATAAACCACAAGTTGTGAAGTGATGAAGATTTTAATAAGGCTCCTAATTTTTGCTTCACAAAGGCTATTTGTTGATAGACAAAACTCGTGGGTGATAAATTATTCAACCACTTGGAAGGAATTAATACTCCTAAAATTAAAATACTACCTATTAAAATAGATAAAAATTGTTGTGAAGATGCGGTTTTGATGCCCTGACCAAAAAAGCCAAACACAAAACCTAACAGACTATAAGTTACTATTCTTCCAAAATTATAAGTCAAAGCCCCTACAATTCTATACCCTACACTGCTGTTTTTTAAGGGCAATGCAAAAGCTATTGGTCCGCACATGCCAATACAGTGCAAACTACCCAAAAATCCTAAAACAAAACCAACGATTAAAATTTCCATTAACGGAGTTTTTTTACAATTCTACTGTAAGCTCACTGTAATACGCATTACCTGCATTTTGCCATTCTATTCTGAGCTTATACATGCCTGTTGAAAACAAGTCTAAAGGATAAACTAATGTCTTACTTTCTGATGTAAAATCAACTGATTGATCTAAACTTGCATCTGAAGGTTTAAAGAAATTAATATTGCCTTTTACCTCTCCTTCTACTTCGCTTGGAAAAATCAATTGCAATTTATCATTTTCAATTTTGTAGCTAATTTGTTCTTTAAAGTGACTTAACACCAACGCTTCTTTATCTTTCAATCCTTGAAAAGCTAATTCTTTTTCGTAATAATCTTCTGTAACTAAATCTACATTTTGTTGACTTGCTTTAAAAACCATGGCACTCATAGATACTACAAATAGTACTATAAAAATTGTTATACCTGTTCCCCAATTGAATTTCATTATTTAGTAGTGTTAGGTCCTAAAAAGGAGGTTTCATTTTCATGGATAAGCTCGCCATTGTTGTAAATACCTATTTTAATAGGGGTAGATTTTTCTTTCAAATTCTCTTTTGAAATATTCACAAAAAATGCTTGTTGATTGCTTTTTCCTTTTTCAAGTCTTAACGTGTCCATTCCAACCATTTTTACCTCGCCATCCATGTTTTCAAGTTCAAAGGTAAGTTTTAAATCTTTATTGGATTTATTTACCACTTTAACATTATATAAATTACTAATAAAGCCATTTTCTTGTTCTTGATACAACATTCCAGGAGTTCTTAAAATACTGGCTTCCATGTTTCCTCTTAGTGTGAATAGATAAATTACAAATCCAATAAGAACAATTAAAACTGCCGTATATGCCTTTGCTCTTGTAGTAAAAAATTGTCTTTTATTTTCTGCTATCGCATTTTCGGAATCTATTCTAATTAAGCCTTTTTCAAGACCAACATTTTCCATCATGTAATCGCAAGCATCTATACATGCTGTACAGTTAATACATTCTAACTGTGTACCGTTTCTAATATCAATTCCTGTGGGACAAACATCTACACATTGATGACAATCTATACAATCTCCTTTGTTTTCTGATTTTCTGTCTTCGTTCTTCTTGAATTTAGCTCTTTTTTCGCCACGAATATAATCGTAAGCTACTACCAAAGAGTTTCTATCTAGCATAACACCTTGCAATCTACCGTAAGGACAAACAATTAAACAAACTTGCTCTCTAAACCAAGCAAACACAAAGAAAAACACCCAGCTAAAAACTAGTATAGAAATAAAGCCTACAAGGTGTTCTTGAATAGGAGATGTTTGAATTCTTACCAACTCATCTGAACCAATAATATAAGCCAAAAACGTATGGGCTATAATTACTGAGATAAGATAAAACAAGCCGTACTTAAAAACTCTTTTAATTATTTTTTGAGTGTTCCAAGTTTGTTTTTTTAGTTGAATTTGTTGTTTGTAATCGCCATCTATCCAATACTCAATTTTTCTGAAAACCATTTCCATAAAAATGGTTTGTGGACAAATCCAACCACAAAAGACCCTACCATAAACAGCAGTAAACAGCACGATAAAAATAACCATGGTTATCATTATCAATGCAAAGAGAAAGAAATCTTGCGGCCAAAAAACCTGACCAAATAATACGAACTTACGTTCAATAATATTGAACATTAAAAGTGGTTCTCCATCAATTTTTATCCACGGATTAACAAACAAAATAATTAAGAGTAAGTAACTTAAATAAGTTCTGTAGTTGGTAAACTTACCTTTAGGCTTTTTTGGAAAAAGCCATTTTCTTTTCCCCTCATCATCAACTGTTGTAATTCTGTTTCTGAATGAAGCATTATCGTTTGATGTATTTGCTTCCATTTTACTTAAATTTATTGGCATTAATTCACTTTTTCGCCCTGAGGCTCTTTTCCTCCCTCTACATTTTTACCTGCAAATTCATTTAGAATATAGCTAGCAACATTTTGCATTTGCTCCGGATTTAATTGTGCTTCCCAAGGAATCATTCCTTTTTCAGGAACACCATATTTAACCACTTTAAAAACTTCATTAATGCTATTTCCGTGTATCCAATAATCATCGGTAAAATTTGGCCCTACTCCTCCACCACCGTTTAAGGCATGACAAGCCGCACAGTTTTTTTCGTAAATTGCTTTACCATCTGCTAACTTATCAGCATCTGTAACTAGCACAACGCTATTTTCATCTACTACAGCTCCATGTTCTTTTTGGTAAGCTTCAATTTTTTCAGCAGCTACAGCATATTCTGCTTTAAGCTCATCTTGCTGCTTAAATTTTCCCATTCCAAAAAACATAATAACGTATATTATTGAGAAAATTATTGTTCCATAGAACATGTACAACCACCATGGAGGAAGTGCGTTATCTAATTCAACAATTCCATCGTATTCATGATCCATTACATTTTCATCAATACCTTCAATTATTTCCGATTTTTCAACTTTATTTTCCATAATTCCTTAGTTATAAGAGTTATTTATTTCATTACCTTCTTCTAGCGGTAGCTTTTCCATATAATCTACATATTGTTTTTTGGTAGTAATTACCCAAACCAACAATCCGATAAAAAAGAGGAAAAAGATAACCAGTGAAATAATTGGAAAGATTTCTATCCCTCCAATTGTTTCCATATTATGTTTTATAAACTTTAGCATAGTTCTGTCTTTTTTAAAATTATTTTTCTACGTCAGTTCCTAATCGTTGCAAGTAAGCGATAAGTGCAATAATTTCTTTATTAGCATCTGCTTTTTCAATTCCTTCAGTTTTTAATTGCTCTGCTATTTCATTGGCTTGTTTTTTCAAATCATCAATAGCTTGTTGGTCATAACCTTCTGCATAAGGAACTCCCAACGTTTGCATTGCTCTAATTTTTGCAGGGGTACTTTCTATGTCTATGTCTTTTTCTAACATCCAAGGATAAGCAGGCATAATAGAGCCTGGCGACATACTTGTTGGGTCTTCCATGTGGTTATAATGCCAAGAGTGAGATTTTCTTAACTTTTTAGAACCTTCTCTTGCTAAATCCGGTCCTGTTCTTTTCGAACCCCACTGGAACGGATGGTCATAAACAAACTCACCTGATTTTGAGTAATCGCCATATCTTTCCACCTCATGTCTAAATGGTCTAATCATTTGTGAGTGACAATTATAACAACCTTCTTTAACATAAATATCTCTACCTTGTAATTCAAGAGGTGTATATGGTTTTACTGCCTCAATAGTTGGTACATTAGATTTTACTAAGAAAGTTGGTACCATTTCTACCGCTCCACCAATTAGTATTACAATTAATGAGAATATTAATAACTTAACTGGTTTTCTTTCAATAACTCTGTGCCAATGTTCTCCATTATGAGGAGTATAAACAGGTTCTAAAGCAGGAGCTTCGGCAGCTTCATTATTTACAAACTGACCTTGTTTTACAGTTTTAATGATGTTATAAACCATTAATAGGGCTCCAACCAAATATAATGTTCCTCCAATACTTCTTGTCATATACATTGGAACAATTTCAGTAACTGTTTCTAAGAAGTTAGGGTATTTTAAATAACCGTCAGTAGTAAATTCTTGCCACATTAAATATTGTGTGAATCCTGCAAAGTATAATGGCACAGCATAAACTAATATCCCTATAGTTCCTATCCAAAAGTGAACTCCGGCTAATTTTTCAGAATATAATTTAGTATTAAACATTCTAGGGATAAGCCAATACAACATCCCAAAAGTTAAGAAACCATTCCAACCTAAGGCTCCAATATGAACGTGTCCAACTGTCCAATCTGTATAATGGCTAATTGCGTTTACACTTTTTAGTGACAACATAGGCCCTTCAAAAGTTGCCATACCATAAGCAGTAATAGCCACTACAAAGAATTTAAGTACGGCACTATCTCTAACTTTATCCCAAGCACCACGAAGTGTTAATAGTCCATTAATCATACCTCCCCAAGATGGAGCAATAAGCATTACTGAGAAAACTACTCCTAACGTTTGAGCCCACTCCGGTAAAGAAGTATAAAGTAAATGGTGAGGTCCAGCCCAAATGTATAAGAAGATTAACGCCCAAAAGTGGATAATAGATAATTTATAAGAATAAACTGGTCGTTGTGCTGCTTTTGGCACAAAATAATACATTAATCCTAAATAAGGTGTTGTTAAAAAGAAAGCAACAGCATTATGTCCGTACCACCATTGTACTAAAGCATCTTGAACACCTGCATACCAAGAGTAACTTTTCATAAAGCTTACAGGTAATTCAAATGAGTTTACAAGGTGTAAAACTGCAACAGTAACAAAAGTGGCTATATAAAACCAAATAGCAACATACAAATGTCTTTCTCTTCTTTTTAAGATAGTAGCAAACATGTTCCATCCAAAAACTACCCAAATTAAAGTAATAGCAATATCTATAGGCCATTCTAATTCAGCATACTCCTTTCCGGTTGTAAATCCTGCCAATAAGGTTATTGCAGCGGAGACAATAATTAACTGCCATCCCCAAAAATTGATTAAACTTAATGTGTCACTCCACATTCTGGTTTTGAGTAACCTTTGTAAAGAGTAATAAACTCCTGTAAAAATTCCATTACCAACAAATGCAAAAATTACTGCATTGGTATGCAATGGTCTGGTTCTACCAAAAGTGGTAAACTCATAATTAAAATTTAATGCCGGAATATACATTTGAAGTGCTACAAGCAATCCAACTAACATTCCTACTACGCCCCAAAAAATAGTTGCATAAGCGAATAGTTTTACGATTTTATTGTCATAAAAAAACTTTTCTGTTTGCTGTGTCATAATTTATAAAGTTTATTTTGATTGATTTTTTGTTTCTTTTATCTCATCATCAAAAAGCATTCGCATTGATGGTGTATAATCATCTTCGTATTGCCCATCTTTTACAGACCATACAAAGGCTACCAGAAAACTAATAGCTACCGCTAAACTTACAATGATTAATATAAATAGTACGCTCATAATTTTTTGTAAAAGTATTATGAGTAAACTTAAAAAAACATGACTTTTGTCAAATTAGAAAATGTTTTTTAGTGTCTCTTTTAAATTTGATAGTGATAAACATGACATCAACCTACTTTCATCAATTTAGCAGAAAGGTTAGTTGTTATAGTTACAAAAACCACCACTGTAATTGAGCTTAGAGGCATTAAAATAGCTGCTAGCACAGGCGACATTAACCCTTGAATTGCAAAACTCAATCCTACAATATTGTATAAAAAAGAAATGATAAAACTTGCAATTACTATGTTGATACTTGTTTTAGCATACTTAAAAAATAAAGGTAATTTCTCAAACACGGCAGCATCTAAAATAGCATCACAAGCTGGAGAAAAAGTATTAACATCTTCAGAAATAGAAATACCTACATTACTTTGTTTTAAAGCTCCTGCATCATTTAACCCATCACCAATCATAGCTACTTTTTCATTTTGCTGCTGTATTTCTTTAATGTACTTAAGTTTTTGCTCGGGGGTTTGATTAAATAAAAAAGTATTTTCTTTAGAAAAATACGCTAATAACCTTTGTTGTTCACTATCATTATCTCCTGATACTAAATGGAGCTTAAAATATTGTTGCAACTGATTAATTACAGTTTTCAGATTTTTTCTGTAAGTATTCTCCAACTGAAACCTTCCCAAAACCTTATCATTAATTTTCACATAAACTACAGATGTTGTTGCAGCATCTTCTTTTGTAGCTTCAACAAAATTGGCAGAACCAATTTTCACCGTTTTTCCATTTACTGTTGCCACAATTCCTTTGCCCAACACTTCTTCAAAATCTTTTGTTTCTATTATTCGGTAGTTTTCTAATGTTGCGAAAACTAGTTTACTTAGTGGATGTGATGATTGTCTTAGTAAAGAAGCTACCGCATTTAATTCTTCGTTATTCATTTGCTCTCCAATATAAGAAATAGAGGAATTTGCTGCCTGTGTAAGTGTTCCTGTTTTATCAAAAACAATGGTGCTAATTTTTGCTAGTTGTTCTATAACAGCAGCGTTTTTGAGGTAAAATTTATTGCTACCGAAAATTCTCAATACATTTCCAAAAGTAAATGGTGCAGATAAAGCTAACGCACAAGGACAAGCAATAATTAAAACCGATGTAAAAGCATGTATGGCAATTTTCTTATCAATATTCCACCAATAAAACAAACTTCCTAAAGCAATTACAATAATGATTAAAGTAAAATACTTACTAATAGTATTGGTTATTCCTGCAAACTGATCCTGATTTTGTTTGGTAAAAGCCTCATCATTCCACAATTGAGTTAAGTAAGAATTAGAAATTTCTTTCAACACTTTTAATTGTATGGCTTCTCCTTTTTGTTTTCCTCCGGCATAAATTTTTGTACCTACTTTAATCTCTACTGGTAAGGATTCACCTGTAACAAAACTATTATCAATTTTTGCTTCACCTGCTATCAATTGTGCATCTACCGGAATAATCTCATTATTTCTTATTAAAATAACATCGCCTTTTTTAAGTTCAGAAACAGCAATACTCACCTCCTCTCCGTCTTCTTTAATAATGGTTGAAGATATTGGAAAATAAGATTTATAATCCCGCTCAAAAGATAGTACGGCATAGGTTTTTTGCTGAAAAACTTTTCCCAACAACATAAAGAAAATCAACCCTGCCAGTGAATCTAAATATCCTGCTCCTTGGTGGCTAACAATTTCATAAACACTTCTGAAAAACAAAGCTATTACTCCCAACACAATGGGAATATCTATGTTAATTGTTCTGTGTTTTAAAGCTACCCAAGCCGATTTTAAATAATCTGATGCACTATACACCAACACAGGTAGGGAAAGTAAAATGTTAATGTATCCAAAGAATTTGGCGAACGAAAGTTCTTTTATATCATCTAAGCCAAAATATTCGGGCAGACTCAACATCATAATATTGCCAAAAGCAAATCCGGCAATACCTAGCTTATAGACTAAACTTCTGTCTATTTTATACTTTTTATCTTTTGATGTATCTGAGAAATTAATTTCGGGTTCGTAACCTATTGAAGTCAGTAATTCCACCAATTGCCTTAACGAAAGTTGATGATAATTGAAAGACAGTTTAAGCTCTTTCTTTAAAAAATTTATTCTTGATGAAAATACATGTGGATTTAGTTTGTATAAATTCTCTAACAACCAAACACAAGAACTACAATGAACTTGTGGTAAATAGAAAGTAACCAACATTCTTTCCTCATCTTTAAAATCAATTAATTTTTCTACTATTTCTTGATTTTCTAGGTACTCGTGTTTTTTAGAAACATTTTTTGGCGGAGAAATTCCAGGTGTTTTTTCTAAATCATAATAATTACATAAATCATTCTGATTAAGAATTTCATAAACAGATTTACACCCTACGCAACAAAAAGACTTGCTATCGAAAACCAATATTTCTTCTAGGCAATCTTCACCACAATGATAACAAGTCGTTTTTTGCTTTGTATGAGTTTTTTCTGCTTGCATATAAATGCAAAATTCAGTGGTTTTAGTTTATAAAACCATGAATTTTGTCATTTTATTTTTGAGGGAGTGCTGCTTAAATTATTTATTCATTAAGCGAATGGTTCCATTATGATGATATGCTTTACCTGTAGCATCATAAGTAACAACTTTCCATAAGTAAATATCGTTTGGAAGTTGCTCTCCTGAATTGTTTAATTTACCATTCCAAGGCTTGTACTTATCAGTAGTTTCGTAAATTAACTTACCACTTTTATCAGTAATAATCATTTTGAAACTTACATCCCAACCTAATAATGCTTTAGGAATAAATGTTTGATTTTCTTCAATAGAACTATTAGGAATAAATCCTGATGGAGCTAACAAATCCATATCTAAGGTAATTTCTACCGATTTGGTAAACTCTACATAACAACCAGATTGATGAGTAAGCATTAATTTTACATCATAAGTTCCTTTGTCTTCAAAAACAAAACTTGGTGTTGCTTCTGTAGATGTTCTTCCATCATTCGTTTTCCACAAATAAGCACTAATGTTTTGGTTCTCTGTTTTAAGCGTTGTAGCAGGATAAGAAAATTTATTTTTATCGTGAGCTAATGCTTCTTCTGTATAAGTAAATTCTTTAGTTGGTGTTGGAAGAATAGTTATACTTCCCACATTTTCAACTGTTTTTTGTTTGGTTTCATTATTTACAACAGTTAATGTTACCTCATAATTTCCTGCTTTATCATACACATGATGTGGCTGTGCATTATTAGATGTTGTTCCGTCACCAAAATCCCATAAATAAGATGGGTTATAAGCATTAACTTTTGATTTAAATACTACTTGCTGACCTAAACATACTGTCGAACTTAACACTTCTGCCTGTACATTTAAATCTGCAACAGTGTTGTTATTGTTTTCAGGAGATTTATTATCAACTATTTCTTTTTGTTTAATATCTTCAACCAACAAAGGTGTTTTTTCTTCCGATAATTGCTCTGTTATTTTTTCATCAATAACTTGAGTTTGGTTAGCATGATTTTCTTGAATATTATTTTCGTTGTTGGTAGTATTAATAGTTGTATTATTTGTATTGGAAGTTTCTTCCTTAATTAAAGGAGTTTGTTCGTTAGTATTAACTTCTGTTGAGTAATTTTCTATACTATTTTTGTCATCTATATTATTATTGGAGATAAAGTAAGCAGAAACCGCTACAATAGCAACAACTGAAGCTGCAATAGCAATATTTTTAATGTATTGAACATTTTTTAACGAGTTTAATTTAACATCCATATCATTCCAATGGGCTTCATTAAAAGGAACTTCGTGTTGTTCAATTTTGTCTTTTATTAATTTTTCGAATTTATCCATGTTTTTGGGCATTCTTTTTTTCTAATATTTGTCTTAAATTTCTTTTTGCTTTAGCTAAGTTAGACTTAGATGTTCCTTCGTTTATTTCTAGTTCATCTGCAATTTCTTTGTGGGAGTAGCCTTCTAACACATACAAGTTAAAAACTGTTCTGTAAACAGGTGTTAACTCTTGAATGGCTTCCATAATTACTTCTACTCCAAAATTGCTGTAAATACTTTCTGCACTTTCTGAATAATTAGCATCTAAAATGTAATTATCTTCATCTTCTACAAAATATACGCCTTTGTTTTTTCTATAACAATCTATGGCTGTATTTACAATTATCCTTCTTACCCAACCTTCTAAAGAACCTTTAAAATTATAACTTTTAAGATGTTGAAAAACCTTAACAAATCCATCTTGCAAGACATCTTTGGCTTCATCTGTATTATTGGCATAACGATAACAAACACTCATCATTTTCCCATAGTACATCTTATACAGCTCTTTTTGAGCTTGCCTGTTGCCTTTAACACATTCGTTAACAAGACGTTTTAATTTATCTTGATCTTCTCGATCCATTTAATTTTATCTTAAGACGTTATTATGTTGGTTCGGTTGCCTTGTGGCGAAAATATCAATAAATTTTGAAATTATAAACAACACAAGCATTTCAAATAATTTGAAATGCTTGTGTTTAGTATTTAGGTAAAATTAATTTAGGTAAAGGTTTAGAATTTGTAATTTAACCCTACCCCTAATATTTCTTTAAACTGAACTCTTGGTCCAGTACCGTCTATAACGCCATCGTTATTTCTATCAACTGCGATATCAATATCATGATCATAAATTAGCTGAGTAGATACAGTTGCTGAAATAAATTTATTTACTTTAAGTGAAAGTAATAATTCCCAGTTTACATCAATATGTGTTGGTTCTTCAGTATAATTAGAAAAGGCATCGAAACGGGTTTCTAAGTTAATATTTTCCATTATTTCTTTTTTGTACATCACTCTTATGTACCCCCCATATTCAGCTCTAAGCATTTTACCATTTTTAATTTTATTTCCTAAAAGATCAAATTCAGCTGGATCAACACCAAAAGCACCGGCATCTGCTAAGGTTTTATCATTTACTATAGTCATTCTTGCAGTAAAAGGAGATATAAACGCAGTAAAATTATCATGAGGTTTATAGTCCATACCAATTGCTGCTAATGCATAAGCCGGAGCAAGAAAAGTAGATATTTCTGTTGAATCATCAGGATAGTTGTAACCATCAGCAAACTGAGTTTTAAAGTTTACCAAAGCAGCGTAATACCATCTTTCGGTAGCCTTATAACCATATTTCGACATAAAATCTATTCTATCATCTGTTTTTCTAACACCATCTTCTCCTTGTTTTAACATACCGTAAGCAAGGTTAAGTGTATTATCCCAAGATGAACGACCTTTTTTGTAGTTAGCAAAAGTGCTAAGTAAACCATTTACAGCTACAGAGTTTTCACCACCAGCAGCCCAATTGGTAAAACTAGCTTGAGTTAAGTTAACTCCAAATACACCACCTACTTTCCATCCATCTAAACTATCTGCTTCTTGAGCTTTTATTTTTTTTTCTGCTTCAGTTAATTCGTCATCAACAACTTGGGCATTTACCACCTCTACACTTACAGCTAACATTATGGCTGCATAAATTATTTTTTTCATCTATTTATAATTATTTTATAAGTGAATTATTTATTATGAACATGAACATCCATTTGTGGGAATGGAATATTTAATCCTTCTTCATTAAATGTATTATACACTTTTTCATTCATATCGAAAAACACTGTCCAATAATCAGGAGCTTTTACCCAAACTCTTACAACAAAATTAACTGAACTATCTGCCAAAGCAGAAACTGCTATAAATGGAGCTGGATCTTTTAAAATTAATTCATTATTATCAATTAATTTTTGTAAAACTTCTTTTGTTTGTGCCGTGCTATCTCCATACCCAACACCAAAAGTCCAATCTACCCTTCTTAATGATTCCGTAGAGTAATTTATCATCGATCCAGTTGACAATCCTCCATTAGGAATAATTATCGTTTTATTATCTGGAGTCGTTAATATGGTATTAAAAATTTGAATTCCTTTAACTGTACCACTGTAGCCTTGTGCTTCTATAAAATCCCCTACTTTAAATGGTTTAAAAATTAATATAACTACTCCTCCAGCAAAGTTTTGTAATGATCCTGATAATGCCATGCCAATTGCTAAACCTGCAGCACCAAGAATCGCTATAAAAGAAGTCATCTCTATTTCGAGCATACTTAATACACTAATAGCCAATAATGTTTTTAATAGTACACTTACAATACTAGAGAAAAATGGTTTTAATGAAGGATCAATGCTCCTTGTTTCTAGAAATTTTTTAAAAGATTTATTAAGTGCTTTAATGATAAATAATCCAACTATCAATACTGCTAATGCACCTAATAGTTTAGGTCCATAAGTCATTATTAATTCTGCAGCTAAATCGTAATACTTTGTAACGTCAATGTTTTCCATAATTTAATCTATTTTTTCAATTAAATGCGAAATTAAAGAATTCAGCAGTTTTTGTTAAATTATTTCAGGGTAAACTTGGTTTTACCTATATCAACACCATCAGCATAAACTTCTACATTATACTCTCCAACAGGAAATTCATCTATCTTAACCCAGTCTATAGTTACTTGCATGTCTTCATTCTTATAGTCAATTTCTTTTTTAGAAGAGTATAATCCTCTTACTCCATTAAAATCAAATTTATTAGAATCGTCTGTTTTTTCAGATAAAACTCTCCCATCAGGTGTTAAAATCCTAACATAAATGATTTTTTTACCTGGTTTAGTAATGGTATTTTTCTGTACAGTAAATGATGTTCTGATTTTATCTACCTTTTTAGCTCTGTCCATTTCTTTACCTGTATTATCATTTTTTACTTTTACACCGTAAGAAGTAAGATTTAATGTTTTCAAGTGTGAAGCAACCGTAACTAACGTATTTAGGTTTTCATTTTTCTCTGTTAATTCTTGGGCCTTTTTTTGCTCGTTAGATAATTGATTTTTAACTGTTTTATTTTCATCTGTCAGTTTATTGTTCAATTGGTTTAAAGAATCTATTTGTACCACATAACCTTTCATAATTTTACGAAGAGTTTCAGTTTCTTTTTTCAACTGATAAATTGACCAATCTTTACCTTTAGCCTTTTTTATCAATTCTTCAATTTTTGCTTTTTCGGCAGCTAGTTCGGCACTCAATTCTTGATTATCTGTTTCTAAATCTTCATATTTTTTAAGCATTTCTTCCAATTCAGCTTGCACCTGATCTCTTTCAGTAGAAACTTCTGTATAAGCAATTTCTCCTTTGTCAATTGCTTTTTTCAATTCCAGATTTTGCCAAATAAGGTAACCACAAAAACCCAATAACAAAATGATAATAACCATCATGAACTTATTATTCTTGTTTCCTGCAGGTTTATCTTGAACAACCGCTTTATTTGTTTCTTTTGATTCCATAACACTTATTTTATTAAAAAATATATCTCAAAATTATACTATAATATTGTTTTGTTAATACTTATTAGCTAAAGTTATGCAGATATTTTTGTGTAAAACAAAGATGTAAAAAAAGCTTTCAAGAAATATTCCTGAAAGCTTTTCTGTGGTATATAGCTTTATAATTACTTGATCAACTTAAAACTAATTGGCATTTTATACCTTACTTTAACAGCTCTACCTTTTTGTTTTCCGGGCAACCAATTGGGCATGGCCTTAATCACTCTTACAGCTTCTGCATCTATAGATTCACTAACGCCTCTTAATATTTTTACATCTGTAATTTCTCCATTTTTCCCTACCACAAACTCTACAAATACTTTTCCTTCATTACCTATTTGCATATCCCTTTTTGGATATTTAATATTGTTAGCTAAATATTCAAACAATGCTTTATCTCCTCCAACAAAAACAGGCATTTCATCAACAGAATATATTGGATTAATTTCATCATCATCAAACTCTTCTACTTTCACCCATTTTTTATCAAACTTAGTTTCTACAACTGGGTCTTCTTCTATTGGTTCCTCAGTGGTTTTTTCTATTGGTTTATCTACAATTAATATTTCATCCATATTTTTTCTTGGAGTTGACTCTATTTTAACTTTTGGCTGTGGTTTTTCAACAACAAAAATTGGAGGTAACTCAATATCATCATTTTCTATTACATGAGTCCCCGGCAATTCTTTTACAGAATAATAGGTAGTCCACTCGAAAGCTAAAAAGGTTAATGAAAAACTAATTAATAGTCCTAATTGAAAATAAACAAATCTCATTCGTTCATTTTTCTTGGTGGTTTTTTGAAAACGGTTCATGACTTTATGGTTTTGGTTAGACATTTATAATAACTTAAAAATTATATAGTTTAGTACATGGGTGCATAAAATTTATTATTTTCACAATTATTTTTAACTAAAAAAAGAACATGAAACTCCCTTCTATTCAATACCTTCAGGAAAAAGCTGTAACTGCCTTAAAAAGATTTCCGCTAAGCATAGTCTCAGCAACTATTGGAGTAGTTTGTGCTATTTATTTGATAGAGCATGAGCATTATCAAGGCAATTTGTTTCCGATTATCAATCTAATGCTTTGTGCTGCTTTAGGTATTCCTTTATTTTTTTGTGTTACTGTTTTTAGTGAAAAGCTAAATTTTTCTTTCAAAATAAAAACTTTACTCAGCTTAATAACCACCTTAATTTTAGTGGTTATTTATTTTAGCTTACCTAATTCTGATGAATCTTTTAATACCTCTCTACCTTACGTTAGGTATGCTATTTATAACGTTGCAATTCATTTACTGGTTGCTTTTGCTCCATTTATTCTTAAAAAAGAAATTAATGGTTTTTGGCAATACAACAAGGTGCTATTTATTAGGTTTTTAACTTCTGTGTTGTATTCCGGATTTTTATACGTTGGAATTGTATTGGCGTTGGTTTCCTTAAATTTATTGTTTGATGTAAAAATTCGTGATCAGTTTTATTTTGAGTTTTGGGTAATCATTGCAGGCTTGTTTAACACTTGGTTTTTTACTGCCGGAATGCCAAAATCTTTAACCGATTTAGATAATAACTATGAATACCCCGCAGGATTAAAGATTTTTTCTCAGTACATATTACTACCATTATTAATACTGTACTTACTAATCTTATATGGTTATGGCATTAAAATATTTGCAGTTTGGAACTGGCCAAAAGGAATTGTTTCTTACTTGATAGTTTGTGTAGCTATATTAGGAATTCTAAACTTCTTGTTGATTTATCCTTATTCCAAACAAAAAGAAAACAAATGGATTGCCTCTTTCTCTAGGGCATACTATTTTATTTTACTCCCCTTAATCATTATGTTATTCATTGCTATTAACATGCGAATTGGAGATTATGGCATTACCATAAACCGATATATTATTTTATTATTAGGATGTTGGCTTACACTGGTGGCTATTTACTTTGCCATTGGTAAAACCAATATTAAATTTATTCCTATTTCGCTTTTCACAGCTATATTAATAACATCTTTTGGTCCTTGGGGAATGTTTTCTGTAAGCGAAAACAGTCAAGTAAACAGACTAAAAACCATTTTAGAAACACACCAATTATTAGAAAATAATAACATTACAAAAGAACAAGCTATAGATAGCATTTCTTACAACTATAATCATGAATTTAAAGCCCAAAACGAACTACTACTACCCGACTCAATTAAAAACGATATAAAATCTATTTTAGATTATTTAAACGACCATCATGGGCTAACCAAAATAAAACCTTGGTTTAATAATAATTATGATACTGAAATTGCAAGTTTTAATCAAGACAAAAGAAAATGGGAAAGAGTAAATGAAGCTAAAGTGTATATGAATGCTTTAGGGTTAGAGTATACCCATCATTACACGAATAATAATCAAACCTATTTTTCTTTTTCAGCAGAAAATATGCATGACAAAGTGTTGGATATTTCCGGCTTTGACTATCAAGTTAAATTAAGCAGCAACTACAACAATCTAGAAAGTTTAAAAACTTTCCAAATAAACAACAAAGAATATGAAATAAAAATACAAACTAGCGAACACATGTTGCTTTTACTTGAAAACAAACAGCTTAAAAGTACCTTGAACTATAGTGGAATCGTTAAAAATTTAATGGATAAGTACAAAAATTCGAACAACACCTATAATCTTCCTATAGATGAAATGACAATAATATCTGAAACAAAAGAAATTAAATTAAAGTTTATTTTTGATAACATTAATATAGAAACTCCCGACAACATCTTAAAAACAAGCTATCTGAGCGGAAATCTATTACTTAAAATAAATGAAGAAACACCTATAAACACGAAAGAATTAGAATAAAAACTTCATTAAAAATAAAAAAGTGATTAGTTACTTAAAAAAAATGAAATCGATTGAAAAAAAATTCCTAAGTTTGCAGTCCAATTTTTAAAAGGTATATAAAATGGCAAAGAAAGGAAATAGAATTCAAGTAATCATGGAATGCACAGAGCACAAAAATAGTGGTATGCCTGGAACTTCAAGATACATTACTACAAAAAACAAAAAAAATACTCCCGATAGAGTTGAATTAAAAAAATACAACCCTATCTTGAAGAAAGTTACCGTACATAAAGAAATTAAATAATTAGGAATTTTCATAAAAAAGAAAATTTCAAATAAATCAATTAGAAATTTTCACTTTGTGAAAATTTCAAATAAATCAAATAGTTATGGCAAAGAAAACCGTTGGAACAGTACAAAAAGAAGGTGGAAAGAACTACACTAAAGTTATTAAAATGGTTAAGTCTCCAAAATCAGGAGCTTATGCTTTTAAGGAAGAAATCGTTACAAAAGATAAAGTAGAAGATTTTTTCAAAAAATAAATAACATCTTTTTTCTTAAAAAAAAACACTTTATTTAGCTTCTTTCTTGTAGTCAAGGGAGAAGCTTTTTTTATTTCCAATCATTCAAACCTATCAGGATTATCAAAACTTTAATCCTAATTTTAACCACTCAAATACAAACACTAATAAATAATATAAATGTCGTTTTTCAAAATATTTTCAAAAGAAAAGAAAGAGGTGCTTGATGAAGGTTTAACCAAAACCAAAGAAAACTTTTTTTCAAAATTATCTAAAGCTGTTGCCGGAAAATCTAAAGTTGATAGTGAAATATTAGACAACCTTGAAGAAATTCTAGTAACCTCTGATGTTGGTGTAAACACTACCTTAAAAATTATTGAAAAAATTGAAGATAGAGTTGCTAGAGATAAATACTTAGGAACTGACGAACTTAACAAAATACTGCGGGAGGAAATCACCACCCTTTTAGAAGAAAATAATACTGAAAACTATACCGACTTTACTACACCTCAACAAGATGAACCTTATGTGATTATGGTAGTTGGTGTTAATGGTGTTGGAAAAACTACCACCATAGGAAAACTGGCTCACCAACTTAAAAAAACTGGTAAGAAAGTAATGCTGGGAGCCTCAGATACTTTTAGAGCAGCGGCTGTTGATCAACTTAAAATTTGGGCTCAACGAGTGGATGTTCCTATTGTAGAACAAGGAATGAATGCCGATCCTGCTTCTGTAGCTTTTGATACCTTACAGTCTGCAAAAGCGAAGGGAATGGATGTTGTAATTATTGATACTGCAGGAAGGTTACACAACAAAATCAACTTGATGAATGAACTTTCTAAAATAAAAAATGTAATGAAGAAAGTTATTCCTAATGCTCCTCATGAGATTTTATTAGTGTTAGATGGTTCTACTGGTCAAAATGCTTACGAACAAGCCAAACAATTTTCTTTAGCTACAGAAATTAATGCCTTAGCCATTACTAAACTTGATGGAACTGCTAAAGGCGGTGTAGTTATTGGTATTTCCGACCAATTTAAAATCCCCGTAAAATACATTGGTGTTGGCGAAGGAATAGAACATCTACAAGTTTTTAATAAAGTTGAATTTGTTGATTCTTTGTTTAAAGAATAATAAGCTACACTTAACTTCTATAACACAATTATTGTTAGCTTTAACTTTCTAAAGTCTAACACCTATTTTAATGCTAAAATTCAGCTACCATCTATTTTTCCCTCTTATTTTAATAATAAGCACTTCTGTTTTTGCACAAACTTCTGAAGAAAAGATCAATAACTTAACAGAAGAAATAAACCAACTTGACCAACAAAAAGAAGAACTTTACAAGAGATTGGAAACCTATAAACTTACAAAGCTTCGTGAAGATTTATATAAATACGGTTTACCCAAAACCAACGATAATGAAGAAATTATTCATCATGCTGCTATGAGTTTAGTTTATTCCGAACCACATGAACAAGCCAAATGGGTTGCTCATATTATTTTGCCCGATATTATTAACGGAAAAACAGGTAGGACAAACGATTTTAGAGAAGATTCGCTAGTAAAAACAGGTTCGGCAACCGAGATAGATTATTTTCTTAAAACTAAAAAAGAAGATGGCAACTATGAATATGATGGATTTGGCTACGACAGAGGACATCTAGCTCCTTCAGCAGATTTTAGATGGAGCAAAAAAGCACTTTCAGAATCATATTTTTATTCTAATATGTCACCACAATTAGCGGAATTTAATAGAGAAAAATGGGGAGAATTGGAAGATATCTTAAGAGGCTACATCTATAACAATCCAACTACACAGCTTTATGTTGTTACCGGTCCATTATTAAACGATACGCTTCCTAAAGTTGAAAGAAGCGTCAACAAAGTAAGTATCCCAACATATTACTACAAAGTGGTAATGGATTTGAACAACCAAAAAGCCATTGGTTTTATAATGCCCAACCAAAAAATTAACTACCCTTTAAACAATTATGCTATAAGTATTGATGAAGTTGAAGCTGCTACAGGCATTGATTTTTTCTACCAAGTAGAAGATGAACAAGAAAATACATTGGAAAGTCAGAAAAACATCACAGATTGGTTGCCGGAAAAACAAAAAAATGATGTCCAACCACTTTACCAACCCGACTTGCCTAAAGGTGTATATAATACTATACAAGCCAAAAGATTAATGGGTAGCAATAGAAAAGTTACTATTGCCGGAACAGTTGTTAGCACCAAAGAAACCCGCAACGGACATTTATTTTTAAACTTAGATATTAATTATCCTAACCATATTTTTACCATTGCTATTTGGAAACAAAATATATTAAACTTTAGTTATAACCCACACGATATGCTTTTACACCAAACCATTTATGTAACCGGAAAAATTGCTGATTTTGACGGAATTCCTACCATGATTTTAGATAATGAAAAAGCCGTTGAAATTCAAGCAAAAGAAAAATACAAGCTGGTAATTGGTGATGAAGATTGAAGTTATCTTTTCTTAATTATTTAATATTCCTCTAACTATTTTTCAACACATCAGTCACAAAAAAAATCCTTAGAAGAAAATTCCTAAGGATTTTAACCATATCTAAACTATTTATTATAAGCTTATTTTTTAACCATTTTCTTTTCTCTAATACGAGCAGATTTACCCGTTCTTTCTCTTAGATAGAAAATTCTAGCTCTTCTTACATTACCATGTTTATTCACTTCTATTTTTTCAATAAACGGAGAAGCAAATGGAAAAACTCTTTCAACACCAATTCCACCAGACATTTTTCTAATAGTAAATGTTTCGTTAGCTCCTGAGTTTCTTCTTTGAAGTACTACTCCTTGAAAAAACTGAGTTCTTTCTTTATTACCTTCTTTAATTTTATAATAAACAGTAATCGTATCTCCTGATTTGAATTCAGGGTATTGATTTATCTGAGACAAATCGTTTTCTACAAATTTAATAGCTTCCATATCTTTTATTTTTTATCCTAAAAAGGGTTGCAAATTTATACATTAAATATTAGTTCACAAGTAATATTTTAAAAATAATTTTCACGTTTTTACAATTTGATAAAAACTTTTAGAAATCAATAACTTATATTAATTTTTAACCTAATTGTTATATTAGTTTATTGTTTTTGCTTGCTATAAGAAGCATTTTTTATCAACACATCCATAGGTACAATTTCTAAAGTTTTTTCGTTGGTAGCTTCTAAGACTACTTTTGGAGCGGCATTATTTTCATAAGCTTCTAAAAACCGTGCGGCACATAAACACCATTTATCTCCGGGCTTTAATCCTTTAAAATCCCATTCCGGAACTGGAGTTATTAAATCATTTCCTACGTTATAAGAAAAATCTAAAAATTCAGCAGTAACCTCAACACAAACGGTATGTACTCCACTATCTGTTTCATCTGTATTACAGCATCCATCTCTAAAAAATCCTGTTAACGGGTTATTACTACAAGCAATTAGTGGTTCTCCAAATATGTTTAGTTGTTTTTCCATTTGTTTAAAAATATTTTATATCACTCCTGTAGGAGTTTTTGAGCATTTTTTTCACTACATTTATGTTGAACCGAGTATACAAACAAGCTAATTAAAATTACAACCAGAAAAATTACTTTTCCTATTTTATTCCTGTTCATCATCTTAATTATAAAACGCTAAGTTATTCATTTTCATCATTTCTCTTAGCTTCCTCCATTAATTGTTTTTCGTGCATTTTATAATAAGCTCCTTTGGCATTAAGCAACTCATTGTGTGTACCAAACTCCACCATTTTCCCATCTTCCAGCACTACAATTTTATCTGCATTTCTTACTGTTGAAACTCTATGACTCACAATAATGGAGGTTTTATCTTCCATCACTCTTTTTAAGTTGTTTAAAATAGCATCTTCGGTTTCTGTATCTACAGCCGATAAACAATCATCAAAAATTAAAATCTTTGGCGATTTTATAATGGCTCTGGCTATTGAAATACGTTGTTTTTGTCCACCTGACAAAGTTACTCCTCTTTCTCCCACTCTTGTTTTAAATCCTTTATCAAATTCTTTTATACTAGCATAAATAACAGCATCTTTGGCTGCTTGCTCTATTATCTCTTTTTCAGGTAATCTGTTTTTATAGCCAAAAGCTATATTATTTTCAATAGTATCAGAAAATAAAAACACATCTTGAGGCACGTACCCCACATTTTCTCTAAAATGATTTAAATTGATTTCTTTAATGTTTTTATTATCTATCAAAATTGCTCCTTCGTTTAAGTCATAATTTCTTAATAAAAGGTTTACTACAGTAGATTTTCCTGAACCTGTTCTCCCAACAATCGCTAATGTTTCTCCTTGTTTTACTTTAAAAGAAATGTTTTTCAATGCATTTATTCCTGATTCGGGATAGGTAAACGAAACGTTATTAAATTCAATATCACCTTTAACATCCTCTATTTTATCTGTGGGATTTTTAATTTTGGATTTCGTGTTTAAGAATTCATTTATTCTCTCCTGAGATGCTGATGCTCTTTGAATAATTGAAGAAACCCAACCTATTGCTGTTACCGGCCAGGTTAGCATATTAATATAAATTACAAACTCCAAAATATTTCCCTTGGTAATGTTTCCGGCAATGTATTCTTGTCCACCAATGTAAATGGTAAAAATGGTACTTAAACCAATTAACAACAACATTGTTGGAGCAAAATAAGCGTTAGTTCTTACCAAATTCATAGAAAGACTTCGGTAATTTTCATTTTGTTTATTCAGCTCTTTGTTAAAATAATCTTCTTTTACAAAAGATTTAATAATTCTAATTCCAGAATAAGCTTCTTGCGTAAGCGTTGTAATATCTGATAGTTTGGCTTGTACTTTTGAACTTTGCTGATTGATTACATTGCTAACATAATAAATAATGATGGATAAAATTGGTAAAGGAATAAGTGAATACATAGTAAGTTTTACACTAATAGAAAACATAATAGGTACAACAATTATAAACAATACAATTAAATTTAAACTGTACATAATTCCCGGTCCCAAATACATTCTTACTTTGGTAACATCTTCACTAATACGGTTCATAATATCACCTGTATTATTAGACTTATAAAAAGAAGCATCTAAATCTTGATAATGGTTATACACCTCATTTTTTAAATCATATTCTACCAAACGAGACATGATAATAATCGTTTGACGCATAAAAAAAGTAAAAGCACCTTTTATTATTGCCGCAATAAACACAATAGCTCCATAAATTAAAACAACTTTGGTAAGCGGAATTCCATCCATGTATTCTGTTAAAAAAGAAGTATCTGTAATTTCAATTCCTTTAAGTTTTGCCTCAACTAAATCTAACGCCTCTCTAATAAGTTGAGCAGGGTAAACCGCAAAAATATTTGATAATACAATAAATAGAAACCCAAATAGCAATCTGTATTTATATTTAAACAAATATTTATTAAGGTATTTAAGCGACTTCATTCAAAAAAAATTAACCATTATAAATTGAAGAAAAAAAGCTGTATTAACAAGAAAACACTAATTTTGGAACCTGATAATATCCTTCTTTTATTAAATACAAAATTAGGGATTAATATTAGAAACTAAACACGAAACAAACTCATTAAATAATAAAATAAAAGACATGACAGCAGTTAAAGAACAAGCATTTGCTGAAAATCCGGTTATTAGCCACATGACTACCACCGACCATGAACAGTTAGTTTTTTGCCAAGATAATGCTACAGGCTTAAAAGCTATTATTGCCATTCATAACACCACTTTAGGTCCCGCTTTAGGCGGAACAAGAATGTGGATGTACAATAACGAAGCTGAAGCTATCAATGATGTACTGAGACTTTCAAGAGGAATGTCTTACAAAAATAGCTTGGCAGGTTTGAACCTTGGTGGTGGAAAAGCTGTTATCATTGGTGATTCAAGAACTCAAAAAAATGAAGCTTTATTCAGAAGGTTTGGAAAATTTGTAAATTCACTTGGTGGCAAATATATTACTGCCGAAGATGTTGGTATTTCTCCTCAAGATATGACTTGGGTAAATATGGAAACGAATCATGTTGCCGGGTTACCCGGAAAAAGTGGAGATCCTTCTCCTGTTACTGCTTACGGTGTTTATGTAGGTATGAAAGCAGCTGCTAAAGCTCAATTTGGTAGCGACTCATTAGCTGGTAAAAAAATTGCTGTACAAGGTGTTGGTCATGTTGGACAGTATTTAGTAGAACATCTAACCAAAGAAGGTGCTAAAGTTTTTATCTCTGATATTCACGAAGCTACCTTAAAAAATATTGCTCAAAAATTTGGTTCACAAGTAGTAGGTTTAGACGAAATTTATGATTTAGATATGGACATTTATGCTCCTTGTGCATTAGGAGCAACTATAAATGACGATACTTTATCTCGCTTAAAATGTAGCATAATTGCGGGTGCAGCCAATAACCAATTAAAAGACGAAAGAAAACATGGCGAAGCTGTAATGCAAAAAGGGATGGTTTACACTCCTGATTTTATGTTGAATGCAGGTGGTGTTATTAATTGCTATGCCGAAGTAAAAGAACTTTCTCCTGAATGGGCAATGGCTAAAGCAGAAGATATTTATAACACTACAGCAACTATAATTAAACGTTCTCAAGATGAGAATATACCAACTTATGCTATTGCTAATAAAATGGCCGAAGAACGTATTGAAGCAATAGGTAAAATAAAACTTTCGTTTTAAAATAATTCAATTTCATCACTCACCTCCTTCAAACGAGAAGGAGGTGTTTTTTTTTAATCTTGACTTTAAACTTGATAAATGATTAGCAGAAGGTATTTACGAATAAAAACATTTCAAGCACTTTATGCTTACTTCCACTCGGGAAGCGACAATCAACAAAAAATAGAAAAAGACCTCTTTCATAGTTTTGAAAGAATGCACGATTTGTATCTTTTATTCCTAACTATTGGTGATGAACTTATTCATTATTCTAAGCTTAAAAACGAAGAAGCCAAACAAAAAAGATTGCCTTCTGCTGAGGATTTGAATCCTAACACAAAATTTATAGACAATGTTGTTTTTAAAATTCTGAGTGAAAATTCTAAACTAAAAATAGCAATAAACAATAAAAAACTATTGTGGAGTAACGATCAGGAGTTATTAGTAAAGTTAATGAACTTTATGAGAAAACACCCTGTTTACCAGGAATACATGGCCACTAAAAACAGCCATTTTGAAGATGATAAGAAATTTGCCGTAGCTATTTTCAAAAAAATTATTGCTGAAAACGATTTTTTCATTTCTGAAATAAGCGAAAAAAGTATTTATTGGGGCTACGATGAAATAGATTTTGTGTTGAGTATGGTAATTAAAACCATCAAAAAAATTGATGCAAAAGGAGATAATTCAGCTATTATAATGCCTGTTTACAGTGATGAAGAAGATGATATAGCATTTGTAAAAACGCTTTTTAGGGAAACCATAAAAAACGAAGCTGAAAATGCTCAACTAATTGCTAATAAAACCAAAAATTGGGAAATTGAAAGAATTGCCATGGTAGATATTTTATTAATGAAAATGGCTTTGACAGAATTAACTGCCTTCAAATCTATTCCGGTAAAAGTTACACTAAACGAATACATTGATTTATCTAAAGGTTATAGTACTCCTAAAAGTAAGATTTTTGTTAACGGAATTCTTGATAAATTAATTAATGACCTAACTGCAAGCGGTGAAATAAAGAAAACCGGCAGAGGACTGATGTAGGTTTAGTCGTTTCTAGTTTAAATCAAACAATAAAAAAAGCTGCTTAGAATACTTCCAAGCAGCTTTTAAACAATTAACTAAAATTTAAAAACTTATTATAAAATAGCATCTAATTTAGCTGCTAATGTCTGTTTTGGCACTGCACCAACCTGTTTATCTACTACCTCACCATTTTTCATAAATAAAATAGTTGGAATATTTCTAATTCCAAACTTAGCAGCTACTTCAGGGTTATTATCTACATCAACTTTACCTACTAGTGCTTTACCTTCGTAATCGTTAGCTAATTCTTCAACAATTGGCCCTACCATTCTACATGGTCCACACCATTCTGCCCAAAAATCTACTAATACTGCTTTGTCTGATTTTAAAACTTTTTCTTCAAAGTTTGCGTCTGTTAATTCTAATGCCATAATATTATCTTTTTAAATTATTTTCCTGATTTCTTTTGTTCAAAATTACAATTAATAAATCAATTTACTTTGTAACAAATATTACAATTCTTTGATTTTTATACTTTTTTAACTTTCCGAAATTTTATACTTAATTTGGTATAAATTATCTAACTTTTCTAAAAATTCATTAGATACTTCTACCTTCTTAGTTCTAGAGTTCATGTTTACCACTCCATGTTCGTCATCTTGCACCATTAACCTAAAAGGCACATTGCCTTGATGTTGCTCTATAATCGTTTCTATCTCTTCAAACAAATCTGTAGTTAGCGTTTTGTTGGTTAAAGAAATAATTACTCTTTTGGTTCTTTTCTCCCTTACCTCAGAAAGCAGTTGAATGCTAGCAATCTTAAACTCAACATCATTATCCTCTTTTGCCCATTGTTTGGGCTGAATTTTTCCTTTAATAAACAAATATTGCCCCTCTAAAAAATAAGGTTTGTGTTTTACGTATTCTTCTCCAAAAACAAAGAAATCATGCGAACCTTCATAATCTTCCACTTTAAGAATACCGAAAGGTTTTCCGTTTTTAGTCATTCTCTCTTCTGCTCCTGTACAAATCCCGGCAATGGCTAATTCTTTCCCTTTATTTTCTAGCGTATTTTTAACATCACTTAAATTTCCTCTACAAAAGCTTTGCATTTCTAACTTAAAATCATCTAATGGATGTCCGGAAATAAAAATCCCAACCACTTCTTTTTCAGCATTTAGCTTTTTTAAGGTACTCCATTCTTCACAATGTGGTAATTGAGGTTCATCAACTTCTTCTTCAGCCTCCACCATATCGAACATGGATACTTGAGCAGAGTTGGCGTTTTCCTGAAATTTATTTCCAAACTTTATAGCCATTTCTAAAAAAGTACCTTTATTATCGTACTCAGCAAAATATTGAGCTCTGTGCGTATTAGGAAACGAATCAAAAGCTCCTGCCAATGCTAAACTTTCTAAGGTTTTTTTATTAGCAGCTCTTAAGTCTATTCTTTTAGTTAAATCAAAAATGGAAGAATAAGCACCATTCTTTTTTCTTTCTTCAATAATACATTCTACGGCTCTTTCTCCTACGCCTTTTATAGCTCCTAATCCAAAACGTATTTCTCCATTAGCATTTACCGTAAATTTATATACCGATTCATTTACATCAGGACCAAGTACCTTAATTTTCATGCGTTTACACTCATCCATAAAAAAAGTAACCTGATCAATATTGTTCATGTTGTTACTTAACACAGATGCCATGTACTCGGCAGGATAATGAGCTTTTAAATAAGCGGTTTGGAATGCTATCCATGCATAACAAGTGGAATGAGATTTATTAAATGCATAAGCGGCAAAAGCTTCCCAATCTTTCCAGATTTTTTCTAGTTTATCTTCCGGATGACCTTTTTCTTTAGCTTGCTCAATAAATTGGGGCTTCATTTTATCCAGCACCGCAATTTGCTTTTTACCCATCGCTTTTCTAAGCATATCGGCTTCACCTTTGGTAAAATCAGCTAATTTTTGAGAAAGTAACATTACCTGCTCCTGATAAACTGTAATTCCATAAGTTTCTTTTAAGTATTCCTCCATTTCAGGAAGATCATAAATCACTTCTTCCTCCCCATGTTTTCTCTTCACAAAAGAAGGAATGTACTCTATCGGTCCTGGACGATAAAGTGCATTCATCGCAATTAAATCTGCAAAAACAGTAGGTTTTAAATCCTTAAGATACTTTTGCATACCATCCGACTCGTACTGAAATATACCGTTGGTAGCTCCTTTCTGAAAAAGTTCATAGGTTTTTTCATCTTCAATATCAAATTGCTCAGGATCTAGCTCAATACCATGTTTATCTTTAATAATTTTACATGCATCTTTGATTAACGTTAAGGTTTTTAATCCTAAAAAATCCATTTTTAATAAGCCGGCATCTTCCGCTACCGAGTTATCAAATTGCGTACATGCCATATCCGAATCTTTAGCAGTAGCAATAGGTACAAAGTTGGTAATATCATCTGGTGTAATAATTACCCCACAAGCATGTATTCCTGTATTTCTTAGTGCTCCTTCAACAATTTTAGCCTGATGAATCGTTTTTGATGCAGCAGGATTACTTTCTGCATAACTCAAAAACTGTCTCATTCGTTCTGCTTCATCACTGCGGAGTACTTTTTTTATTTCTTCTTCATTTTCCTTTAAAAACCTATTTATACTCCACTTTCCAGGAATAACTTTTGGTAATAATTTGGCTAATAAATTAGCCTCTGAAAGGGGTAAATCAAATACTCTCGCAGTATCTCTAATAGCAGATTTTGCAGCCATTTTACCATAAGTAATAATTTGTGCTACCTGACTTTTACCATATTTCTGGATAACATAATCCATTACTAACTGCCTGCCTTCATCATCAAAATCAATATCAATATCGGGCATAGAAATACGGTCAGGATTTAAGAAACGCTCAAAAAGCAAATCGTACTTTATAGGATCTATATTAGTGATTTTTGTACAATATGCTACCACCGAACCTGCAGCAGAACCTCTACCCGGACCAACAGAAACTCCCATTTTACGGGCTTCTCTAATAAAATCTTCTACAATTAGAAAATATCCGGGATAACCGGTATTTTTAATAACCCCTAACTCAAAGTCTATTCTTTCTCTAAGCTCTTCTGTAATTTCTCCGTAGCGTTCTTTTGCCCCTTCATAAGTAATATGGCGGAGATAAGCATTTTCTCCAATTTTTAAAGTTGGATCTTCTTCATCCTTAGGATCTTTAAATTCTTCAGGAATATCAAATTTAGGAAGCAATACATCACGTTCCAGTTTAAAAGGTTCTATTTTTTCAGCTACCTCAACCGTATTTAAAATAGCTTCAGGCATATCTGCAAAAAGCTGCTTCATCTCGTCTTTCGACTTAAAATAATACTCATCATTGGGAAAACCAAACCTGAACTCTCTGCCTTTTGCCCCTATATATTTTTTTGGCTGAGAAACTTTACTTCCACCACCAATACACAACAACACATCTTGCGAAACGGCATCTATTTTATCTAAATAATAGGTATTGTTGGTAGCAATCTGTTTTACATCGTATTTCTTAGCAAATTCTAGCAATACCTTGTTTACTGCCTCTTCTTCTTGTACACCATGACGATTAATTTCTACATAAAAATCATCACTAAAATTGGTTTTCCACCAAACAAAAGCTTCTTCGGCTTGTTTTGTCCCTTCAAAAAGTATTTTATTGGGAACTTCTCCCCAAATTCCTCCTGTTAATGCAATAAGATTATCTTTATATTCTAATAAAATTTCTCTATCAATTCTAGGAACATAATAAAATCCTTCGGTATTGGCATAAGATGCCAACTTTACCAAATTATGATACCCTTTTTCATTTTTCGCAATTAAAACGGTTTGAAATCCATTGTCTTTTAAATCTTTATTCTTCCTGTTTACACAAAGATTAAACTCACAACCAACAATAGGTTTTATGCCTTCTTTATGGGCTTCTCTAACAAAATGAAAGGTTGCCATCATGTTGCCATGGTCTGTTAAAGCAACAGCACTCATTCCTAATTCTTTGGCTTTCTTTACCAATCCGGCAACTTTTGTGGTAGATTGAAGAATAGAAAACTCGGAATGATTATGCAAATGCACAAAATCTAAGGCTTCCAACTCCGAAGATATGGGAGTGGTTGTTTTTAAAACATCTTCAGCAGAAGTATCCGTAGTTTTTTTAGCAAAATTGGCTTCTGCTAACTTAGGAGCTTCGTAAACAATTTCCTGATTGGTAATTTCTTTGGGATGAATTACCCTAAGCTTAAGCAATTCAAAGAAACAACGAGCTGTTGCATCTACATCATAAGCCGCATCATGAGCATCTCCAAAATCTTTATTAAAAAGTTTAATATGTAAATCCGTTAGCCTCGGATATTTATACCCTCCACCTCTTCCTCCGGGAATAGCACAAAAATCCACACTGGATTTCATGGTATCGAGCAACTTTTTAGCTGCTAAATTATTGGCTATGGAAAGCCTGTAAAATTCTGCTCCAACAATATTAACATCAAACTCAATATTATGTCCTACGTTGTAGGTGGTTTGTTGCACATCTTTTTGGAATTCTTCCAATACAAATTGCAAATCCTCACCATCTGCCAAGGCTCTTTCAGTAGTAATGCCATGCACACTGGCTACTGCAATAGGAATATCAAAACCAACGGGTTTGATAATGTAGTTTTTAGCTGTAATTAATTTACCTGTATCATCGTGCAGTTGCCAAGCCAGCTGCACCATTCTGGGCCAGTTGTCCGAATCGGAAACGGGTGCGTTATAGTCGCGGGGTAAGCCTGTGGTTTCTGTATCGAATATTAAAAACATGGTAAAAACAACTAAAATTTATAAGTGTTTAAAATTAATAATTCTTAAGAGGTAATTTGATTTTATAACACACGTTTAACCAACATTTTTTTAACAACAAGGTTAGTTAGCATATATAGATAATAAGACTAAGCACGTCAAGGTTCCTAAGAAATCGTCTAAAATGAAGCTAAAATTAATTTTATGTGATGAATAATACCCTTAGGATTTATGCTTTAGTCACCAACTTAAGTCCGATAATGGACATAATAAGTGTAGCAATAAAAAAGAGTCTCCAAAAATCGGTCGGTTCTTTAAAAAATACCATTCCTACTAAAACAGTCCCCACAGCTCCTATACCTGTCCAAACAGCATAAGCTGTTCCTATTGGTAAATGCTGAGTAGCTTTTACCAATAGGAACATACTTATAAAAAGACATAGTAGAAAAGCAACAAACCATAATGTGGAAGTTGTACCAACACTCGTTTTTACTTTTCCTAAACAAAAAGCAAATGCGACTTCAAATAAACCTGCTATTACAAGTAATAACCAACTCATTTTTTCAATAAATCTCTAATTTCTGTTAATAACACTTCTTCTTTAGTTGGTGCTGCTGGTGCCGCAGGTTTGGCTTCTTCTTTTTTCTTAGCAGCATTCATTGCTTTTATTACCATAAAAATGGCAAGAGCAATAATTAAAAAATCAAACGTTACTTGAAGAAAATTACCGTAGTTTATAGCAATGGCAGGAGTTTCTCCAACAGCTTCTTTCAATACAATTTTTAATGAAGAAAACTTAACCCCTCCTATTAAAATTCCAATAGGTGGCATTATCACATCGTTTACAAAAGAGCTTACAATTTTTCCGAAAGCTGCCCCGATAATAATGCCGACAGCCATATCAATTACATTGCCTTTAACGGCAAATGATTTGAATTCATCAATAATTTTCATGTGGTTTTTATTAGTTAATAATGAAGTAAAAATATGATTTTAAAATTATTTGAAAATATAATTAGTTGGAAACTATTATCAAATAAGCATAAATAAAAGGAACAGCTATAAACAAGCCATCAAATCGGTCTAAAATACCGCCATGACCCGGAAGTAAGTTTCCTGAATCTTTAACATTTAAGTTTCTTTTGTGCATAGATTCTACCAAATCGCCCAATCCACCGCCAACTACAGTAATTATTGCCAATATCATCCAGTCTTTTAATTCGATATTATGAAAGAACAAACTGATAACATAAGCTGCAATTAAGGACAATACTCCTCCTCCTATGCTTCCTTCCCACGTTTTTTTAGGTGAAATTCTTTCAAAAAGTTTATGTTTTCCGAAAAATCTTCCTGCTAAATAAGCACCTGTATCGCTCGACCATAGTAATATGAAAAAGCCAATAATGATTTGAAAACTAAACGTTGTTGTAAACTGATTTTCCTGATAAAACCCTAAATGATACAACATGGCAAATGGAAAAGCAACATAAAAAACACCTAATAAAGTATAGGCAATATTTATAAATGCATAATCTTTTTTACGATAAAGCTCTATAATAAAAGTTAAAAAGAACATAGGGATAAGATACATGATGTATTTTATTCCCATTATTTGTTGAGCAGCAAAAGCTAACAATACAAAAGAAGTTAATCCGATAAAAACACCCTGAAAATTTTGAGGGTTTATCGTTTTATTTTTCTTAACTAAAGCATAAAACTCATCAATACCCAACAAAACAATAATCATAAACAAAAACAACGTAGAATAAGCACCAAAATAAATGGCAGTAATTAATACCAATACAAATAAAAATCCGGTTATGGCACGTTGTAACATTTGGCTATAATTCGTTTTTATTAATAATGTTCACTGCTTTTATAGCATCGTCAGACTTAACATATAACTCAACTGAAGCATTATTAAGGTGCAAATGCATGGAATCTCTTTTGTTTACAACAACCGCATTAATTCCCTCACTGTCTAAGACAGATTTTACAATTTGGGCACTATTATTATTTGTTGTTGTGTATATCAAAACCCAATCTTTTTGCATTAACTTTTAACTTTAAGCTGTATCTATGTTATCGTCTTTCTTTTCTGTTTTTGTTTCTTCCGACTGAACAGTTTCAGAAACAACCTCTTCCTGTACTTTTTTCTTAGAACTTTTCTTTTCTTCTTTTAGTTCTTCTTCAAAAGCACTCTTACCAAATATTACTTCCAAATCATCTCTAAAAATTACTTCTTTTTCTAATAAAATTTCAGCCAATTGAGTCAACTTATCTTTATTCTCCGTAAGTATTTTAACTGTTCTTGCATAAGATTCTTCAATAAGTTTACTTACTTCTTCATCTATTAATTGAGCCGTTTTTTCAGAATAAGGTTTAGAAAATGAATAATCTGACTGACCGGTAGAATCGTAATAGCTGATGTTTCCTAATTTCTCACTTAAACCATAAATACTAATCATAGCATAAGCTTGCTTGGTAATTTTTTCTAAATCACTTAATGCTCCTGTAGAAACTTTTCCAAAAATTACTTGCTCAGCAGCTCTACCACCTAATGCAGCACACATTTCGTCTTTTAATTGTTCTGTAGTAGTTATTTGTCTTTCTTCGGGTAAATACCAAGCTGCACCCAACGATCTACCTCTAGGTATAATGGTTACTTTTACCAAAGGAGAAGCGTATTTTACGAGCCAACTTACTGCTGCATGGCCAGCTTCGTGATAAGCAATAGTTTTTCTTTCGTGGTCAGAAATAATTTTGTTTTTCTTCTCCAACCCACCAACTACTCTATCAACCGCATCTAAGAAATCTTGCTTACTAATTACTTTCTTTTGTTTTCTTGCAGCAATTAAAGCCGCTTCATTACAAATATTAGCAATATCAGCCCCTGAAAATCCGGGAGTTTGTTTTGCTAAAAAGAATCTATCAACAGTTTCGTCAATTTTTAACGGTTTTAAATGAACTTTAAATATTTCCTCTCTTTCGTGTAACTCCGGTAAATCAACATGAATTTGTCTGTCAAAACGTCCCGGTCTGATTAAAGCTCTATCTAACACATCAGCTCTATTGGTTGCTGCCAATACAATAACCCCTGTATTGGTTCCAAAACCATCCATCTCTGTAAGTAGCTGGTTTAAAGTATTTTCTCTTTCATCATTTGCTCCTTGAGCCATTCCTTTTCCTCTTGATCGACCAATAGCATCTATCTCATCAATAAAAATAATGGAAGGTGCTTTTTCTTTTGCTTGTTTAAATAAATCTCTTACTCTTGAAGCTCCAACACCAACAAACATCTCAACAAAATCAGAACCAGAAAGTGAGAAAAATGGTACTTTAGCTTCTCCTGCTACTGCTCTTGCCAACAAAGTTTTTCCTGTTCCGGGAGGACCAACTAACAAGGCTCCTTTAGGGATTTTTGCTCCTAATTCTGTGTATTTTTCTGGTTTTTTTAGGAAATCAACAATTTCTTGCACTTCTTCTTTTGCTCCTTCCAGTCCGGCAACATCTTCAAAGGTTACTTTAACACTTTTTTCTTTATCGAATAACTGAGCTTTAGATTTCCCAATGTTGAATATTTGCCCACCAGGACCACCTCCACCAGACATTCTTCTCATCAAAAACATCCATATTCCAACAATAATTAAAATCGGTAAAATAAAGCCTATTATGCCTCCTAACCAATCCTCTTCCGTAACGGTTTTGTATTTCAGGCCTTTTTCATCCGACCATTTTTTCAGGTCTTTATCAAAATTATCTAACGAGTTAAACTCAAAAGTATAATGTGGACCTTTATTCCCACTATTAAAATTATTGTTTTTTACTTTTTTTACATGTTCTTCCTTCGATAAGGCTTCTTGAGTCAGTGTAACTCTAGCAACGCCTTTGTTTTTTACCACAACTACCTGTTCTACATCTCCTTGCATCACCATATCTTGAAATTCAGATTCGGTAATTACAGAAGATCCTCCGCTCCAGTTTAATAACTGAAGTGATAAAAGTACTATACCAACAATGGCATAAATCCAATAGAAACTAAACGGTTTTTTATTTGGGTTTTTATTATTTTTTGGAGGCTGGTTTCCTTTTTTATTATTGTTATTTTCCATTCAATACGTTTATTTAAGCTTGTTTTACTTGTGTTATTTCTGCATCTGCCCACAACCCTTCTAGGTTATAAAAATCTCTTTGTTCTTTTTGGAAAATGTGTACCACCACATTGATGTAATCCAATAAAACCCATTCTGCATTTCGATAACCTTCGGTATGCCATGCTCTGTCTTTCAATGTTTTTCTTACTTCTCTTTCTACTGAACTTCCTAATGCAGCCACGTGCGTATTAGATGTTCCTGTACAAATTACAAAATATGCAGTTACTGCATTATCTAATTTTCGCATGTCTATGCTCACTATGTCTTCTCCCTTCACATCTTGCAATCCTTTAATTATAACATCCACAAGGAGTTGCGTATCATCTAACTTTTTTACTTTTGCCATTAATTTTTATAATAAATTTTTAAGTGGCAAAGTTACAGATTTCCTATTGAAGTAATTCAATTTATAAAAAATTGTTAGTTAAGCATTAGCACAAACTATTTAGTTAATTTTGAACATTATGTATAATTGCTTGTTTTTAGGAAGTAAAATTGTTCGGTTAGCAGAAGTGGATTCTACCAATGTTTATGCTGCTGCTTTAATTAAAACCAGCCCTAAAATTATTACTGACGGAATGGTTATATATACTGACAATCAAACTAATGGAAAAGGACAAAGAGGAAGCATTTGGGAAACTACTCCTAATAAAAACCTTACTTTTTCAATCGTGCTAAAGCCCAACTTGCTGGTTAACGAACAGTTTCTATTAAGCAAAATTTGCGCGTTGGGTATTTTAGATTTTTTAACAGATTTAGGCATAAAAAACACCCACATAAAATGGCCGAATGACATTTATGTTGACAATAAAAAAATTGCAGGAATGTTGTTGGAAAACACATTAAAAAATTCAAAAATTGAGTTTTGTGTTGCCGGAATTGGTATAAACATTAACCAAACTATTTTTAATGAACATTTACAACAAGCTACCTCTTTGCAGCTTATCACCAATAAAAGCTATAACTTAACTAGCATATTAAATCAATTGTTATTTTTTATTGAAAAACGCTATTTACAACTTAAAGCGAGTAAAATCCAACAAATCAATAACGATTACCTCAATCACCTATTAGGCTATAATACCGAAAGAACTTACCTAATTAACAACCAAAAAATTTTAGGCGTAATTAGCGGTGTTGCTCTCTCCGGAAAGTTACAACTCATTCATGAAAACAACCTACACGAATACGACATGAAAGAGATTGGGTTTGTACTTTGAAAAATAATCATTCTCCTAATTTAAATTACCTTCCTAACTTAACTCCAACATTCTGTTGACCGATTTTAGGGCTTTTAATCTGGTTTCTTCGGGCACAAAAATTTCGGGTTGTAGATGAACTAAACTGGCGTAAATTTTTTCTAATGTGTTTAGCTTCATGTAAGGACATTCGCTGCAAGCACAAGTATTATTAGTTACTGCCGGAGCAGGAATTAATTTTTTATGCGGAACGGCTTGTTTCATTTTATGGATAATTCCAACTTCTGTTGCTACAATAAATTCTGTTGCATCATCTTCTTCAACAAATTTTAATAAAGCAGTTGTAGAGCCAATAAAATCGGCATCATTTAGTACCACTTCCTGACATTCGGGATGAGCAATTAGTTTGGCATTAGGATATTTTCCTTGCAACAGTTTCAATTTATCAGCTGAAATTTCAATATGTACTTCACAAGCTCCATCCCACAGTATCATCTCTCTACCTGTCTTTTTTTGCACATATTTTCCTAAATTAATGTCAGGAGCAAAAATAATCTTAGCATCTTTTGACAAACTATCTACAATATTTACGGCATTGGAAGATGTGCAAATAATATCGCTCAATGCTTTTATTTCTGCTGAACAATTGATATAACTAATTACTATATGATTGGGATATTGTTTTAAAAAGGCTTCAAATTTATCGGTTGGTGCAGAATCTGCCAAGGAGCAACCGGCATTTAAATCGGGAATAATTACTTTTTTGGTTGGATTTAAAATTTTAGCGGTTTCGCCCATAAAATGTACCCCCGCAAAAAGAATTACATTGGCATCGGTTTTGGCTGCTTCTTGTGCCAAACCTAAGCTATCTCCAATGTAATCAGCAATATCCTGAATTTCTTCTTGTTGGTAATAATGAGCGAGAATTACTGCATTTTTCTCTTTTTTTAATCGAGCAATCTCTTCTACCAAATTTTTCTCTTTCTCTAACTCAGCTGTAACAAAGCCTTGTTTTTCAACTTCTTCTAAAGCGTTCATTTCTTGTTTTTTTTAAATGGTCATAGAAAAAATTCTTGTTGTTGGCTGTTTTCTAATTAAATGCAAATCGAACGCCATACATACATTCCTAACAAATGGTCGAGCTTTTTCGGGCAGTTGCAATCCGTTTTCGGTAAAAACTACCAAGCCGTCACTTTCCATTTCTTTCAACCTCTCAATACAAGCTTCCAACTCCGGAAATTGCATTGCTTCATCTTCCCAAGAAGTTTCAAAATGACACATAATATTTAAAATATGTTTTCTGATAACTAAATCTTCATCCGACAATAAATGCCCTCTGAAAATTGGAATTATTCCTTCATTTACTGTATCTTGATATTCCTCAACCGTTTTTAGATTTTGGACAAAACTGTACCAAGAATCACTAATGGAACTCATTCCCAAGCCTATCATTAATTGTGTTTTAGAGGCTGTATAACCCATAAAATTTCGGTGTAGGCTTTTATTCTCCATAGCTTTATGCATACTGTCTGTTGGTAATGCAAAATGATCCATCCCAATTTCTACATAACCCAAATCGCCTAATAACTGTTTACCCGTTTCATACAACACTCTTTTTTCTTCAGCTGTAGGTAAATCGTTTTCATCGTAGCCTCTCTGCCCTACTCCTTTAATCCACGGCACATGGGCATAACTATAAAAAGCAATTCTGTCGGGTTTTAATATTTTGGTTTTGTTTATGGTATCAATAATTCCCTCTTTGGTTTGGTGTGGCAATCCGAAAACTAAATCGTGACTAATAGAATTGTAGCCTATTTTACGAGCATTTAGCGTTGCTGCTTCAACTTTTTCGTAAGGCTGAATTCTATTAATGGTTTTTTGTACTTTTTCATCATAATCTTGTACTCCAAAACTGCAACGGGTAAAGCCTAATTTATACAAGGTTTCTAAATGCTCGTAAGTAGTATTGTTGGGATGTCCTTCAAAACTAAATTCATATTCTTCGCATTTTTCTGCTCGTTCTAAAATTCCATTTATCAATTTAGCCAAGTTTTCAGGACTAAAAAAAGTAGGTGTTCCTCCACCCAAATGGATTTCTTTAATGCGTGGTTTCTCTTGCAACACATCACAATACAATTTCCACTCTTTTAATACCGTATCAATATAAGGTTCTTCAACACCGTGTTGCTTGGTAATTCGTTTATGACAACCACAAAAAGTACATAATTTTTCGCAAAATGGTAGGTGAATATACAAGCTTATTCCTTCTGTAGCATTAGACTCATCGAAAGTACGTTTCATCGTACCTATCCAATCGTTGTAAGCAATTCCTTTTTCATCCCAAAAAGGTACTGTAGGGTAGCTGGTATATCGTGGTCCGGCAATGTTATATTTTTGTATTAAGTTATTATTAATCATAAATTCATTTTTGAGCTAATATTTTTTCGCCCATTTTTTTGGCAAATTCTCTAATTTCTTCAGCTGTAGCTGTATCGCTTGTTGCTCTTTCGTAGGTATCGCTCATAGTAATCATACTTTGAAAGAAGAAGTGTTTCATTTCATCAATCATCATGTCTTTGGTCCATAAATCTATACGCAAGGTATTGTTTTCTTTAGCATCCCAAAGACTCATCATTAATGCTTTGCATTCGCTTGAAGCATCCTGCACATCATCTTTAGAGTTCCAAGTAATTTTTTGTGGAACATGATTTTCATCTAAACTTACTTTAATGTTTATTTCAGATTGTTTCATTCTTGTAATTATTAAAAATATTATGGTTTATATTTTGATTTTGTCAGTATTTTTTGATAGTCTTTTTCATGCATTAACTCAGGAATAGTTACTTCCTGATTTTTTTTCATATAGGCCTTTACAATTTGCCACCCTAAATAATGTCCTATTCTTCCGGGAGATCCTTCTGGAAAACCCTGAGTAAAAGGAGCCTCTCCCATAAACTTAATGATTTGACTGTTTTCTTTAGTATAGAGCAACTCGTTATCCATAAAATAAAACCAAATTTCTTGTTTGTTATTTTCACACCAATTATATTGTTCTGGAGAATAATTAATTTTTTTAGCATTTTTTTCATTAGGAATAAGGGCATCCAACATATAAATTATTTTTCCCTGATGTATCATTTCTTCCATTAAATTTGGCTGAGCAACAGGCATTTCAAATTCTGTAGAAATCCATCCCAACAACACACTCGACACTAAATATTCTTCAGACATCAACATACTTTTATATTGAGGTAAACCTAGCTGAGCATAGGCTTTGTAATCGCTTCCTAAAAACATATCTAAGCCAATTCCTAAATAATCTTTTCCTGTGGCTATGGCATAATTAAAGCCCGAAACATAAGTAATAATAGTTGGTACTTTTTCGGTAGGAAAGTAATATTTATAATGCTTAAAAGCATTTGTTAATTCTTTTTGATAAGGCGAAAAATCAGTAAATTGTTTTTGTACATCAGCATAAACATCTCTAATTCCGGGGTCGGTTCTAAAAGCATTTAACTGAAAATTAAAATCGCCTCTTCTGGCATCTCCAATATTGATAATTTGGTTGGTAAAATCATCAAAAAAAGGATGATAATTTTGAGCTATCATATCAATTTCATCGTTGGTAAGTTTATCTTTTTTTTGAAACAACTCTTTTTCAAAAGCTTTTACATCTAGTTCCAAATCAACATGCGAAACATCAATCTCTAAAGGGTTATCTGAACATGAAAACAGGCTGAATACAAATAAAATTACAATAAAACAACTGCTAAAAAGACTACTATTTTTTATTATTTTATACATGCTAGATTAATCTTATAATATTTGTATAAATTTGTAATTCGATATTAACTTATAAGCTAAAGAAAATGAAAAAAGCAAAGTTACTTACTTTAATACTATTTATAGGAATTATTTCTAACCTTTCTGCACAAGAAGATGAACTTAGAAAATTTAGATTCGGATTACATTTTTCACCTAATATTGCTTGGTTAAATCCTTCTTCTGATGGCTATGAAAAAAATGGTTCTTCATTGGGTTTTTCTTACGGATTATCTGCAGAGTTTTTTTTAGCTAAAAACTATTTATTTTCAACAGGATTAACCCTTAGCAAATTAGGAGGAAACCTTACCTATTTTGATCATTTTCATGATGCAGATAATAATGTTTATTCATTTACACAAATTGATCAGTCTTACAACCTAAAGTACATTGAAATTCCACTTACGTTAAAATTAAGAACTAACGAAATCGGTTATATGACTTATTATGGAAACTTTGGTGTAAAGACAGGATTTAACTATAGTTCTAATGGAGATTTTGATTACAAAAATGTAAGTGGTGGAATTTCTAAAAGTGATGTAGATATTAAAGATGATATTAAATTTTTTAATGCTTGGTTAGTAATTGGTATTGGTGCAGAATACAGCATTTCCGGAAATACTGCCGTAATGTTTGGAATCACCTTTAATAATGGTTTCATAAATACATTAGACAATAAACTTGTTAATATAGATGGAAATGGAGCTCCTATTTATAATGCTGATGGAACTCCAAATTACAAGAATAAATCAGCCAATGCTAATCTTAATTACTTTTCTTTAGATTTAGGTATCTATTTTTAACATCTGAGCATGATTAATTCTGAAAAAACGGTTATCCATATCGTTAATTGGTTGAAACAATATGCAGAAAAAGCACATGCAAAAGGTTTTGTTATTGGTGTTTCAGGAGGTATAGATTCTGCTGTTACTTCTAGCTTAGCAGCTCTTACCAAACTACCTGTTTTATGTTTAGAAATGTCTATTTATCAAGATATTAATCAAGTGAATAGAGGCCACAAACACATTAAGCAACTAAAAACCAAATTTGATAATGTAACCAACTTACAAACTGATCTTACACCTATTTTTGATAGTTTTTTAAAAACTTTATCCACCGATAAAAACAATCAAAAAGAAGCTCTTGCTCTAGCTAATTTAAGAGCCAGAATGCGAATGACAACACTTTATTATCATGCTCAAAAGAATAGTTTTTTAGTGGTGGGTACAGGTAATAAAATTGAAGATTTTGGTGTAGGTTTTTATACCAAATATGGTGATGGAGGTGTAGATATTAGTCCTATTGCTGATTTAACAAAAACCGAAGTATATATGTTGGGAGAATTTTTAGGTATAAACAATGATATTATGGTTGCTCCACCAACTGATGGACTTTGGGGAGATGAAAGAACCGATGAAGACCAAATTGGAGCTACTTACCCAGAATTGGAATGGGCAATGGCTTTTGCGAATACTAATTCAGCAGAAACTAACCTAACTAACAGACAAAAAGAAGTACTGACTATATACAAAAAACTAAATACAGCTAATCAGCACAAAATGAAACCTATTCCGGTTTGTATAATCCCTGATGAGATAAGAGGTTAATTATTTTTCTTGTTGCGTAATTAATTCCTCTCTTTTCTCAAATCCATTATTTTTAATTATGTTGTAATGAAATCCTCCTTGGTATTGTTTGTACTCAACTATTGCTACAGGAAAATCGAAATCAGAATCATCTAAATCATCCGATATTTTAATTAATTCAATATCACATTCAAATGGTTCTGCGTCATAAACACTTGCTAAAGTAGAAACTATAATTCTTTTGGTAAAATAACCTTCTTTAGAAAGTTCAACTGTATAATACTTGTTTAGCCATAAATTATAAGCAAATTTATTAGCAATAAAATCTGAATGAATTAAGGAGTTTTCTTCATATAACTTTATCTCTACATTATTTAATTTCTTACCTTTTTCATTTACTATATATCCTTTAAATTCTATCTGACCAAATCCATTTATGGCAAACAGTATTGTGGCTAAAAATGTAATTATTGTTTTCATGTGTATATGTTTTTAAATTATCATTGTCTTTTAATTCTTTTGAACTATACAAAATACTGATATTTAAGAACATGAAAAAAGATGTCAATTACGTAAATTAATAAAGAAAAATAACAAATTTTATTACGCAGAATTACGTAATACAACCCACAATAAATACGATAAAAATGATGTTTAAACTTCTACACTTACAACAAAACCAGCATATTTTCTGATGTTGAGTACAATACCATTTTCAAACATTAAATATTGTCCTTTAATACCTACCAATTTTCCTTCGTACTCAGGTACTTTCTCGAAACCTATACTTTTTACTTTTACAGGATAATGTAAAACAGGAAAGTTCATGCGAACAATTTCACTTTTAGGAAGGAGATACTCATGATAAGCTTCATCCACCAACATGGCTACTTTATCTCTTTCAGCAATTAAGTCAATACTGGGTTGTAAATTTTTAAGCATTTGTTGCCAATTGGTTTTATCGTCCATGTGTTGCTTCAGACTAACCTCTATCATTCCTGCTAAATAACGATTAGGTGTTTCTGCTAATTTTATAGCTTGTGAAGCTCCTTGATCTATCCATCTGGTTGGGACTTGTGTATGCCTAGTTACGCCTACTTTAATTCCACTTGTAAGTGATAAATAAACAATATGCGGCTGCAATTGTGCAGCTTGCTCATACGCTAAATCTCTATCTTCAATACCTAAATGAGCTTGTGATTTTTCAGGGTGAATAATCCAATCAGCGGCTTCAGGAGCATCTCTAAAACAAGGATAACAAAAACCTTGATTAAATGATTTTACCGTTTTTCGTCCACATTTAATGCAGTAAATGGCATTTTCATAAGTCAACTTAATGGTTTGACCTATTAACTCATTAAGATAAACCAACTCCTCTCCCACAGGTAGGTGATATTGTACCTCATCCTGAAGTTGTGTTTGCATTTTTAAAAGGGAACCGGTTTTTTTCATAAATCTTCAATTTTTAACTTCGTTGAACTCACAAGCTCGTTTCTCGCAAATCCCGAAATATGTTTTTATTTGAAAAACTAATATTTCGAGGATGCTCGAAAAAAACAAAGAATTGAAAATTCTTGTTTTTTCGGCAGACGCAGAGATGCAATATTGTTAATCGTTCAGCTCTCAGTCTTCAGTTTGCAGTCTTCAATCTATAATTCTTCCGTCTTCTGACTTCGGTCTTCCAACTTCTACAATCTCTAATATCCTAAGTCTGAATCACCCCAACATTATATCTTTTAGTAATAGGAGCATGGTCGGCAGCTTCTATTCCCATAGAAATCCATTTTCTAGTGTCCTTTGGGTCAATGATGGCATCTGTCCAAAGTCTTGCAGCAGCATAGTAAGGAGAAATTTGCTCATCATATCTGTCTTTAATTCTGTTATATAATTCATCTTCTTTTTCCTTGGTAATTTCTTTTTCTCCCTTCGCTTTTAATGAAGCCACTTCAATTTGTAATAAGGTTTTTGCTGCCGAAGCACCACTCATTACCGCCAATTGTGCCGAAGGCCAAGCTACAATTAATCTTGGATCATAAGCTTTTCCGCACATAGCATAATTTCCTGCTCCATAAGAATTCCCCATAATAATAGTAAACTTAGGAACAACTGAATTTGCCTGAGCAGCTACCATTTTAGCTCCATCCTTAATAATTCCTCCATGCTCCGAACGTGAGCCTACCATAAAACCACTAACATCTTGCAAAAACACCAAAGGAATTTTCTTTTGGTTACAATTCATAATAAAACGAGCTGCTTTATCTGCCGAATCGGAATAAATAACACCTCCAAACTGCATTTCTCCTTTTTTAGATTTTACCACCATACGTTGATTAGCAACTATTCCTACTGACCATCCGTCAACTCGAGCATAGCCACAAACAATAGTTTGTCCGTAAGCTTCCTTATATTCTTCAAATTCAGAATTATCAACCAAACGTTTAATAATTTCTCTTACGTCATAAGGTTTTTCACGAGTGTCGGGTAATATGCCATAAATTTCTTTTGGGTCTAACTTAGGCTGAGTTGGTTTCACTCTGTTAAATCCTGCCTTATCGTAATCACCAATTTTATCCATAATGTTTTTAATCCTATCTAAACAATCCTGGTCATCCTTACATTTATAATCAGTTACTCCAGAAATTTCGCAATGTGTTGTAGCTCCACCTAATGTTTCATTGTCAATGCTTTCACCAATCGCTGCTTTCACTAAATAAGAACCTGCTAAAAAAATAGAACCTGTTTTATCTACTATCATAGCTTCATCACTCATAATAGGTAAATAAGCACCTCCGGCAACACAACTTCCCATAATCGCAGCAATTTGTATAATTCCTTCTGAAGACATGATAGCGTTGTTTCTGAAAATTCTTCCAAAATGTTCTTTATCTGGGAAAATTTCATCTTGCATAGGCAAAAAAACACCTGCACTGTCTACCAAATAGATAATTGGCAATTTGTTTTCCATGGCAATTTCCTGAAAGCGTAGATTTTTTTTAGCAGCTATAGGAAACCAAGCTCCAGCTTTAACAGTAGCATCGTTGGCTACCACCAAACATTGTTTTCCTTTTACATAACCTATCATTCCAACTACTCCTCCGGAAGGACAGCCACCTTGTTCTTCGTACATACCTTCTCCGGCAAACGCACCAATTTCTATTCTCGCTGATTTTTTATCCAACAAATAATCAATTCTTTCTCTGGCAGTAAGCTTTCCTTTAGCATGGTGCGATTCAATTTTTTTCTTCCCTCCACCCAAATACACTTTTTCTAATCTACGATTTAAATCTGATACTGAAAGTCGGTTAACATCTTCATTTTTACTGAATTCTAAATCTATCTTTTTTGCCATTTTTTATGCTTTTTTATTTAATTCTCAAAAATACTTTTTTAGAAATTTAATTAAAGTGATTTTGAATATAATTTTTGATTTAACCATAGAGATGTAAAATCATTTTGCTTTATCTATACAAATTCGTTTCATAGATATTTGTGTTCTATACGCCAAAAACAAACTTAAACAATAACATAAACATAGAAGTGACAATAATAACACCCAACAAATTAAATAAAATACCTGCTCGAATCATTTGCTTTATTTTTACATAACCCGATCCAAAAATAATTGCTTGAGTTGGAGATGCTACAGGCATCATAAAAGCACAACTTGCCGAAAGTGTTGCGGGAATCATCAATAAAATAGGTTCTATATCTAATGCTATACTTGCTTGTGCTAAAATAGGTAACACCAAATTGGTAGTGGCTGTATTGGAGGTTACTTCTGTAAGTAAGGTAAGTACTACACAAACTACTACAACCATTACTAATGGAGAGGAAAAGGTCATTTGTGCAAAAAGATTCCCTACAACATCCGATAAACCCGAAGAAGTAAATCCACCTGCAATGGCAAAACCTCCACCAAAAAGCAACAAAACACCCCATGGTAAACTGTGTACATGACTCCATTTTAACAACATTTCTCCTTGTCGTTGTTTGGAAGGAATGAGAAACAGCACGGTTGCTGCAGCAATAGCTATTGTGGCATCAGTTGCCATTTCTAATCCAAAAACAGTTCGCCATCCTTGTATGGTAATGGTTTCCGATAAGCGTAAATCCGAGCCTGTTATCCACAAAACGGCAGCCATAAAAAACACTAACCCTGACAAAGCTTCATCTCTAGTAATTTTTCCTAATCCGTGCAACTGACTTTTTACTACCTCATTACTTTTTAACAGATTGTCTTTGGGCATTCTGTATATTACTTTGGTTAATAATAACCAACCTGTAATGATAAAAGTAATGGCAATAGGTAGTCCCATCATCATCCATTGTGTGAATCCAATAGCTGCTTTATCAGGGAAAATAGTTTGGTACATTTCTATAAAAATCATGTTAGGCATAGTACCAATAACTGTTGCCATTCCGCCAATATCGGCTGCATAAGCAATACATAGCATTAACGCAACAGCAAATCGACTAATCAGTTTTTTGTTGTCGTTGGTAATGCCTACTTTTAATTCTTCAATAATGGATATGCCTATAGGCATCATTACCATTACTGTAGCGGTGTTAGATATCCACATACTTAAAAAAGCAGTGGTAACCATAAAGCCTAAAATAAGATGAGCAGGTTTGCTGCCTATAACACTAACAATTCTCAATGCTAATCGCTGATGCAAGTTAGATTGCTGAATACCTTGAGCTAACATTAACCCTCCGAGAAATAGAAAAATGATTTCTTTACCATAAAATACGGCAGTGTCTTTGGCATCTAAAATACCAAAAAGCGGAAATAAAAACATAGGAAACAAAGAAGTTACGGCTATGGGTAAGACTTCAAAAATCCAACAGACAGCCATAAGAATAACGATTGCTGCCATGATAGGTGCTTTAGAATTAGCTGCAGAAGGCACCAACCAATAACCCACAACAGCCAATACTATTGCCAGTAAAAAGTACATCCATTTTTTTGAAACCGATTTCACTTAATTGATTTAGTAACAGATGTCCAAAAATAGTATAAAAAACTCAACTTAAAAGTTTTAGCCTAACTGAACTTAAAAGATTTCTCTAGCGACATTTTACTAAGTTTCGTTCGAAATGATAACTGCTCCTTACAACTTCAAATTAATTTGACTATCTCTTTTGGTGAGTTTAAATTTAGGTTCTTCCATGTGTCTTAATTCGGAGGTAAGTAGTTTGTTATTGAGCTGAATAAACTCTTTCATCACAAACTTTTTAAGTTGTTTTTTGTTCTTTAACAAATCTTTCAACTCAAAATCTGTATCGTCACTGTTAACAATAATCAGGTTAAACAAATCTTCCACCAACGCAATTTCAATAGATTCTTTAAGTATGGGATTATACTTTTGAATTAGGGCTTTTATTTTTTCTTTTTCATTTAGAGTCATCTTTAGTTTAAGCGTTTATAAGTTTATCAGTTGTTTTATTTGTCTGTCTGTAAAGTAGAGCGTCTGAATTATAATATTCGAAGTTCCGAAATATATTTTTCTTTGAAAAATTAATATTTCGAGAATGCTCGAAAAAATAAAGAATTAAAAATTCTTGTTTTTTCGGTATTCGAGGCTTTCGCAGTTTTGAAATTCAGGAGTTTACTTTCGTAAATGACTGATTTTTAAAAACAAGAGTAACGATGAAATCGGACATTATAAACAGACGTTAACCAAATAATGCATCTTGCATAGTGTATATTCCTTTCTTATTATGAATAAATTCAGCCGCTATTACTGCACCTTGAGCAAAACCTTCTCTGTTGTGAGCAGTATGTTTTATTTCAATATCATCTATACTAGAGGAATACGTTACTTGATGGGTTCCAGGAACATTTTCAATTCTATGAGCTTCAATAAACAACTCACTTTTATCTGCTGATGGCTGTATTCCCCACTTTGTTTTAGCGTCTAAATTAGTAATAATACCTTCTGCCAACGTAATTGCCGTACCACTAGGAACATCCAATTTTTGCGTATGATGCACTTCGTCCATTTTTACTTCATAATCAGGGTGATTATTCATCAACTTTGCCAGCTGTTCATTCAATTTAAAAAATAAATTAACGCCCACACTGCAATTGGTGGCGTACAATAATGTTCCTTGATGTTGAGAACATTTTTGTTTTACGGCATCAAATTGATGATACCAGCCTGTTGTTCCTACTACAATAGGCACGTTGTTTTCTAAACAAATGGAAATAGATTTAACTGCATTTTCAGGTGTAGTAAATTCAATAGCTACATCAACATCTTTTAAATTTTCTGGGTTTAAATCTGCTGCATTATCCACCGTAATTTTTAATGTTACCTGATGCCCTCTTTCTAATGCAATTCTTTCAATTACTTGTCCCATTTTGCCGTAGCCTATTATTGCGATGTTCATGTTTGATGTTTGAAATTTGATGTTCAAATCTATGAATTTATTTTTAATCACTCTACAATTTTATGTTTACATTTAATTCTCTCACAAAGACGCAAGGGTACAAAAAATAGTTAATGGTTAAACGCTAAACTTCAAACCTTAACCCTTTAACCTAAAAACCGTATTTTCTTTCCTAAAACTATTGTTACCAATAGATATTGTATAATTTTGAAGCATGAACAAACTGAAGTTGCTTTTTAACTATCTCGGCTTTCTCTTAAAATCTAGGAATGAACATGGTATTCAGTCTCCATTTGTTTTTGAGCTTTACACTCAAATTATTAAAGATGATCAAAAATATTATTGTTTTGATGATATTGAATCTATAAGAGCTATGCTTTTGCTGAGTAAACAAAAAATTAACGTAACTGATTTGGGAGCGGGTTCAAAAGTTCATTCATCAACGGAAAGAAGAATTGCCAACATCACAAAATTTTCTTCTAAACCAGCAAAATACGGACAGTTATTATTTCGATTAGCCAATAGGTTTAAACCATCATCTATTATAGAAATAGGTACATCGGTTGGAATTAGTACCATGTATTTGGCTGCTCACAACTCAAAATGTAAGGTACACACCATTGAGGGTTGTCCCAACATCACTAAAATTGCCAAAATAAATTTTAAGAAAATAGGCTACAACAACATTAAAATCTACAATGATAGTTTTGAAAATACGTTACCAAATATCATTTCCCAACATACTGTTTTAGACTTTGTCTATTTTGATGGCAACCATACAAAAACTGCTACGCTGTCCTATTTTAATATGTGTGTAGAAAAGGCTTCTGTTAAAAGTGTTTTTATTTTCGATGATATTTATTGGTCGGATGAAATGAAAGCTGCTTGGGAAGAAATAAAAAAACATCCTAAAGTTACTACTACCATTGATGTATTTGCTTTTGGGATTGTGTTGTTCAACACAGATTTGAGTAAGGAAAATTTTGTATTGAGGTATTAATTCTTAAAAAGAAACATTTTCTTTTTCTCCTAAAAACTTAGGCTTAGTGTTAAGAATATATACATCTATTACCGCAAGTGTTTTAGCCAAATACTCTCTCAATTGAGTTTTAAAAGCATATTTTTCAGGTGGATTTTGGGCAGCATAGGCAATCGCATTAATATGAAACTTATTGGCGATAAACAAAGCTCTTTCTACATGGAAACGCTGAGAGATAATGACAAAATTATTTTGCCCGAAAACTTCTTTACACCTAACCACAGAATCTAAGGTTCTGAAACCTGCAAAATCTAACGTAATGGCACTATCAGGAATGCCTAATTTCACTAGGGCTTTAAACATTTGTCGTGGTTCGTTATATTCCAACAAACTATTATCTCCACTTACAATAATGTGTTTTATTTTTTTATTGTGATAAAGTGCTGCAGCAGCTTCAATGCGGTATTTAAAAAACAAATTTGTCCTTCCTTTAATGGTATATTCACTTGTACCAAGTAATAAAGCAACAGGATAATCCTCTGGAAAACCTTCTACCTGATGATGAATAGCCGCTTTTGTAGAAGTAATAATTACGATATTGCTAAAGGTTACTAACAACACCAAAGCAACAACACTTATAATAAAAAAACCTACAACCTTCCTTCTTGTAATTCGCATTAAAATTTAATTTAACAGGCATAAAAAATTCCCATAAAATTATGGGAATTTTTATACTATTTGATGTTATTTGAACTATTTATTATTCGAATACTTCATCACCTAATTTAGTATTTATTTCAATAGCTGTAACAGTCATATCTAAGGTTTGTGGTCCAAAAGATTGTTTAGTTTTATGAGCAAACATAATTCCGTTTACTTCTTTATAATCAGAAAGTTCAGAAATAACTGTAATTGGTTCAGGCATTTCGTCATTTTCTTGAACAGACATAGATTTTACTTTTAAACCTGAAGCTACATTAAACCATTCCGTTTCTGTATCTCCATTTGGTTTAGTTTGAACCATTTTATAAGCATCTTTACCATTAATTGGTTCAATACCTAATAATTCGTAAGTAATTCCATGGTCAGCATATTTAGCATCTAAAAACATAATAGAACTTAATTTCAAATCCTCTAAATCATCTCCTGTAATATCTTTACTACCTTGCATACCAGAAGATTTTCCTATAGTTCCATTAAATGCTTGTTTTTGAACTACCATTGTTCCCATAGTAATTGCATTAGCAAACTTATTTGGAGCTTTTTGGTAGCGAGTAACATTAATAGATTGTCCTTGAATAGTAGCATCCATTCTTACCGTAATATCTTTAATTTTCTTTAATTTTTTGTCTAGCGCTTTACCTTTAGCAACACCATATTTTGCTTCTATGTATTTATTCATAACTGTTTCAGCAGTTACACCTTCTGGAGCAGGTTTTAATGCTTCAACATAATCGTTTCCATAAATATCATAATAATTAATTTTCTGATTAGCATCAAACTCAACAAGCTTGTCAGCAATTTTTTTGTTTCCAACCACTAAAATAATAGCATTGTTTGGAGTGATATATTTTTCAGCCATTTCTTTTACATCATCAATAGTTACAGCTGCAATTTGCTCCATATAAGTAGCGTAATAATCTGCAGGTAATTTATACTTTTCAGTTTCTATGGCAAAACGAGCAATTGTCTGCGGATCTTGTAAAGTATATGCAAAAATTCCTGATGCGTAGTTTTTCATTCCTTGCAACTCTTCTGCTGACACTTTTTCATCGGCAATTCTATTTAACTCTACCATAAACTGAGTTAAAGCACTGTCAGTAACATCATTTCTCACTTTAGCATTAGCATTAAAATACCCCACTAATTCATCTGCACTTAACGTAGAGTAAGCACCATAAGTATAACCATGTTTCTCTCTTAAGTTCATAAACAACCTTGCTGTTGCACTTCCGCCTAAAATAGAATTAAGAATTCTTGTTTTAACAACATCTGGATTGCTTTTTTTAAGGTTTACCGGATAAGTAATGTTAATTACTGACTGAGAAGCTCCTTCTTTATGTACAAAAGCCACTTCTGTTTGTTTTGGTGCAGTAGGCATTTTGTATTTATTTACAGGCACATCCGATTTTTCCCAAGATGCAAAATACTTTTCAATTAATGGTTGAATTTCTTTAACGCTTACATCTCCAACAACTGCTAAGTAAGAAACATTTGGTCTGAAATACGTTTTATAATAATTTTTACAAGCTTCTAAGGTAACGTTTTCAACTGTTTCTTCTGTAGTAATTTCTCCGTAAGGATGTTTTTTACCATAAACTAGTACCGATCTAACATTTGCTGCAATAGCATCTGGATCATCTTTAGATGATGCGATCCCTGAAATGGTTTGCTTTTTAAGTTTATCCAATTCTTCTTGTTTAAAATCTGAATTTAGCACCACATCAGAAAGAATTTCTAAAATTTTAGCTTGATGTTTTTTTAGTGATGAAGCATAAACACCATTCGCAGAAGTGCTTAATGTAGCACCAATAAAATCGATTTCTTCATCTAATTGTTGCTTAGTTCTGTTGGTTGTTCCTCTTTCTAACAACTGTCCAGTAATGTCAACATAACCTTTCATGTCACCTTCTAAAACAGGGTCAACATCTAAGCTTAATGAAAAAGCCACTTTAGGTAATTTATGATTTTCAACCACAAATACTTTTAATCCGTTTGGTAAAGTAAATGTTGCCGGTTGGCTTAAATTAATTTTTGGTGCAGGAGCAGGAGCAGGTAGTTTGCTTCTGTCTAGTTTCTGTGCAAAAGCACCAGTAATCATTGTTAATGATAAAATATATATGCTTAATTTTTTCATGTCTATCTTTTTAATTGTTTTGATTAGTTAATGATTTTAGCTATTAATTATTTTTCTTTAGGTAAATAATGTAAAACCACTCTATTATCTTTTCTGAAATATTTGTTAGCTACACGTTTTAAATCTTCACGTGTTACTTTCATGTACCTATCAATTTCTGTATTGATTAAGTTGGCATCGCCATAATATACATGATAATTAGCTAAATTTTCAGCAATTCCTTCCACTTTTGCATTTTTAGAAACCATATCGCTTTCAATTTGGTTTTTCATTTTTTGAAATTCTTCTTCAGAAATTAATTCATTCTGCACTTTTTCAACTTCTTTATCAATAGCTGCTTCCAACTCATCTATTGCAACACCCATATTGGCTATTCCAAACATTAATGATAATCCTGGATCTTCAGTTGGGAAAGGGAAAGCTCCTACAAACAAAGCTTTTTGTTGTTCATCAACTATGCTTTTTTGCATTCTAGAGCTATTTCCTTGAGAAAGAATTTGAGCTAACATTTCTACTGCATAAGCATCAGGTGTTCCTTGTGCAGGTGTATGGTAACCCATCATTACTGCTGGCAACTGAATATTATCATAAACAGTGTCTCTAATTTCTTTATTTTTAATTGGCTCTACAATTGTTGGTCTTTCAATCTTTTTTGTTCCTTTAGGAATACCAGCAAAATATTTGTTTATCCATTGTTTCGCTTGTTTAATATCAAAATCTCCAGCAATAGATAAGGTAGCATTGTTTGGTACATACCACGTTTTGTAAAAGTCTCTAAATTCTTCAATTTTTGCTTGATTTAAATGTTCTAACGAGCCTATTGGCACCCATTGGTAAGGATGTTCTTCAAAAGCTCTTCCAAACATTTTCATTAAAAAAGAACCATAAGGTCTGTTTTCAAAAGATTGTCTGTACTCTTCTTTTACTACTTCTCTTTGTGTTTCCACACCTGTTTCATCAATTTTAGCATGCAACATTCTTTCCGCTTCCATCCATAAGCCCAATTCTAATTGGTTAGAAGGCAATATTTCAAAGTAAAAAGTTCTATCAAAAGAAGTATTAGCATTTAAAATACCTCCGTTAGAACTTACCATTTTCATATATTCTCCTCTGCCAATGTTTTCAGAACCTTCAAACAATAAATGTTCAAAAAAGTGAGCAAAACCTGTTCTGTTAGGGTCTTCATTTTTAGAACCTACATGATATAAAACAGTAACTGCAACAATTGGTGTTGATTTGTCTTGATGTAAAATCACATTTAAGCCATTATCTAGCTTAAATTGCTCAAATTTAATTTTGTTTGCCTGAGCATTAGCTCCAGTAATAACTGCTAAACACAGGGCTGTTGATATTAAAATTTTCTTCATAGTATAGTTGTTATTCATTAATATTAATAATCTATTCAGCGAAAATAAGAATTATTCCTACTTCATTTATCACAAAATACATCAATGGTTAAATTTTATTATAAGTGGTTTGGAAGTTTAGTTTACCTATTGTTTAATTTCAAACTTCAGTCTTCTCACTTATGATTATCAGTCTCTAATTTTATTTTAACTTACTATAATACTTGCAAAAATGAGTGATTTCGCATTTATCACACTTGGGTTTACGTGCAACACAAATGTATCTTCCGTGCAGAATTAACCAATGGTGAGCAATGGGAATAACTTCTTCAGGCAAATATTTAACCAATTGTTTTTCGGCTGCTAATGGTGTTTTAGCATTTGTTGTTAATCCTAACCTTTCAGCAACTCTAAAAACATGTGTATCTACCGCCATAGTTGGTTTATTATAAATAACACTGGCAATAACATTAGCTGTTTTTCTGCCTACTCCAGGCATTTTTTGCAACTCATCTATATCTGATGGGACAACATTCTTAAAATCATTCACCAATATCTTAGCCATCCCTACAATGTGTTTCGCTTTATTATTTGGATAACTTATACTTCTTATGTATTCAAAAACTTCATCTACATCTGCAATAGCCAACTCATTGGCATTAGGAAAACGCTCAAACAAATCTTTTGTAACGATGTTTACTCGCTTATCGGTACATTGTGCCGAAAGTATTACCGCTACTAATAATTCATAAGGATTACTATAGTTCAACTCCGTTTCGGCAATAGGCTGATGTTTACTAAAGTAGTCTATAAAATGTTGGTAGCGTTCTTTTATTGTCATGGAAACAAAATTAGTTTATTCCATACATTTATTCCTAAAAAATAGATTGAATCTAATAAATTGAGTTATTTTTGAGCCTCATTTTAGTCATTATGCACGATAGACATACAAATAGAGAACGATATTTTAACGAACAAGTTTTTACTACTACCAACTATGTTATTCCTTATTTAAAAGGCTTAATGGATATTACTCCCGAAACTACTGTTGCTGAAATTGGTTGTGGCGAAGGTGGTAACTTACTTCCTTTTTTAGACTTAGGCTGTAAAACTATTGGAATCGACCTTGCTGCAAACAAAATAGAAAATGCTAAAAAGTTTTTTAAAAATCATCCTAATAAACAACTTACTACTTTTATTGCCGAAGATATTTACAAAGTAAATCCTGCCAATTATCCCCAATTCGATTTGATTATTATGAGGGATACTATTGAGCATATTCCTAATCAAGAAATATTTTTAGAAAACCTCAAACAATTTTTATCTCCCAAAGGAAAAGTATTTTTTGCATTTCCTCCTTGGCGTATGCCTTTTGGTGGACATCAACAAATTTGCAGAAGCCGCTACCTTAGTAAATTGCCTTATTTCCATTTACTACCCAATTTTTTGTATGTTGGCATACTTAAAATGTTTGGTGAAAATCAGCAAACGATAGACTCCCTACTCGAAATTAAAGACACTGGAATTTCTATCAGTAGATTTGAGAAAATTGTAAAAAATTGTAATTATAAAATTGAGAAAAAAACTTACTACATGGTTAATCCTAACTATGAAATTAAATTTAAGCTAAAAACCAGAATACTACCGGGAATAATGAATATTCCTCACTTCAGAGATTTTTTTACTACTGCCATGTATTGTGTTATTTCTAAGGATTAGATTTGTTTAGCCTCTCTCCTTACGAAGCGTAGCGGAGATAAGGAGTCTAGCCTATTCTAATTTTACTAATACTGGACCCCTGACCTTCGTTACACTTCGTCAGGGAAGAAAAAATTATTTTCATTTTTATGGAATTTCGCTTTTAATTGCATCACCTTTGATGTAAACTTGCATTTATGAAGCTATTTATCCGAATTTTCATTTTCATTATTACACTGCCAATGGCGACCTTGTTTGCACAAGAGCAAGTAAAAGTTAGCGGAAAAATTCTTGATAAAACCACTCAACAAGCCATAGAAAACGTACATATTAAAGTACATCATCAAAACATTATAAGTCGTACCAACAACAAAGGTGAGTTTGAAATTCGCTTTCAACACCAGCAATTTACTACCTTGGTTATTTCTCATACTTCTTACAATACGCACTACGAAGTAATTACCAACAATACCGATAGTATTTACCTCAACATTACCTTAGAGCAAAAAGTAGTAGCTTTAAATCCTGTTGAAATTACCAGTAGCAATGAACCTATTTCTGTTTTTAAAAGTGTAGAAATAAACATTTTAGATTATGAATTTCATCAAGATAAATTTGTATTTATTGCTTATGAAAAAAATCCTGACAAAGACAGCAAGCTGTATTTAGTAGATGAAAATGAAGAAATTTTAGCTTCACATTTTATTCCTTGCACTCCAAAAGAACTTTATACCGATTACCTTGGAAACATTAACCTTATTTGTAATGATGCCATTTATCGCATAGAAATTATTGGCTACAACTTCACGCTTTATAAATTACCCTTGGAAGATTTTTACCAAATGATTAAACCCATTGTTGACAGCACCGGAAACTCTCTTATTTTCTCTGATTTTATGAGGGATTTTCCCAAGTTTAAATACTATGCTTACAACACACAAGATACTTCTATAAGTGTGATAAAAGAGGTGGTTCATCATGATATGGAATGGCAATATTTATACGAATACCATGATTTAAATAATGCCCAACGACAATTTGCCAAACGTATGGCTAAGCGTTATAAAAATTACGACAAACACGATATTGCTGCTATGATGACCGGGTTTTCTCGCAACTTTTTATACGACCCCGTTTATGCTCCTCTATTTGTAAGTAATGATACCTTACTCATTTTCGACCATTACGATAATTTTATTTGGAAATATACACAAGACACCTTGCTAACAGATAGCATTACCATAGCTTACCACCAAGAAAAAAACAATGGAAAATGGAAAAAACAATTGTTAATGGATGAGCTTAACGGAACAGTTTATGCTTTATTTATAAAACAAGGATATTATCTATTAAAGCACATTAATACCAACACAGGCAAAGTAGCCGACACTTTTCAATTACAGCACCAATTTGTGTCTAAAATAAAAATTAAAGATGGTTTTGTTTACTACACCTACAAACCACAACAAAGCCTACAAAAAAAGTTTCTATTTAAAGAAAAATTGTAGCGAGTTATTTTTCAAAAGTTTTTGAAGTATTTTTTGTATGTTTTGGGGAAATAAGTATGATGTTTTCAATACATATATAAAAGTTGTACTTAACTTAAAAACCTAATCACACAAAAAGTAGTTTTCAGAAAGTCATTCTTTGAATTTTTGAAACTAAAAACTCTTGGCTGTATCATTTATGAATATTTTTTATTACTTTTGAGTTGCTTACTCGGAAGCTTTCTACTCATCATTGAGAAGTTGTATCAACACCGTTTACGTTACATTAGTTTAATATATTCTCGCTTATGGAGAATGGTAGATGAGTGACATTTTTTCTAGCGATTTTAAATATATTATACAATGAAACAAATTGACAAACATAATATTGATTATGTAAAGAGACTTGCAAAAAAATTAGCAAAAGAAAAAAACATTCCTCACCATGAAGCGTTAGATGTAATTTCAAAAGAAAGGAATTATAATAACTGGAAACATTTCTACAACGAAAATAAAAATCATAACGCATTCACGGACTTATCAGTAATTCCTTTAGTCGAATTAGATGGTCTATACCTTAACGGATTTTCATATAAAAGTGAAAAATTTGATCCAAAAATTTTTTCTGAAACAAAAAAAATCAAGAAAATAAGAACTGAGATAAAAAAGTACTTTACAAAAACGAAATCTTTTAACTCAATAAGAACTTCTTATGGATTAAAACATGATTTAGAGAGACATATTGGGAAATATGTAGCTAATGGTGAGTTGATTTATGCTATGTATCTAGAAGGTTATAAAATAAAAAAAAATAACTCTAGCCTTAATTGTTCTTTTAATTTCAGCTCAGTTGGCTTGAAAAATTTAGTGAGTTCAAATAAACTATTAGAAAGTTTAAACACATCTTGGGAGTATCAACTTGAAGATTATCAAAGGCTTCATAAAAAATTCAAAAAATACAAATATCATTTCAACTTAATAATTAAACTTCTAGTAGGAAATGAAGTTCCCAAAAAGAATATTTACGGAATTATTGGAGCTGAAATAGGTGAAACTTCAGAAACTATTAAACAATGGTTTTCTATTGAAAATGTAAGCAGTGAATTAATCCCTGAAGAAAAATTAAAGAGTTTATCTAAAATTTTCGGATTTAAACCTGAGAATGTAAAAAACTAAGTACAACAACGGCTATAAAAAATGAGTAAATTTATAACTCAAAAAAAGCTTTGTTTTGTGCTAAGTCGAAAATCTAGTACTTTTCTAATCCCACACATTTCATAGCCTAAACCGTTAGGTCTCATTAAGAAAAAAATGACAGCTAAAGAGGAGTACATAAAGACTAAAGTTGAAATTCTAAGAAATGAATTGAAAAAGTTTATTATTTTCTTCGAACAAGGGCTTGATTATGATAAAATGATATATGAATACTGGAATGCTAAAGACGTTTTAGGGCATATTACTTTTTGGCACGAGAGTTTTGCAAGGAATATTTCGGATTTAAGCAAGAATATTAAACCAAGTCCCTTAAAAGGAAAACTGTCAGAAGTTAACAAGCAAAGTGTTGAAACAACAAAAAACGAGTCAGTAGAAAACCTGATTAAACGATTGAAAGAAGCACAGAACACAATCGAAGAATATGTTTTTCTTGATAAGATAAATCTGATACCCTACAAAAAGGGTTCACGAGATTATTCAAAATTAGAGCATTTAGAAGTTGTATCAAATCACATTCACAAACACCTAAAAGATATTTCAAAAAAATATAGCACGTCCTAAGCATCCCCCTTCTCGAGCGTATTTGTAATACATTCGTTTACAAAAATTGGTTTTAAATAATGAAAATATTTCTGCTATCTAAATCAAAAGATCTTTCGGCTGCATTTTTCTATCCGTCTCCGGCAGATGAAAAATTTTGCTCAAGATGACATTCTAGTAAGAAGTTCGTTACCCCAATTCTCCTCCAAATTTATTAAACGCTGTTTCAAGCATCTGCTTAGAACCAATTGAAAGTTAATAGCAGCTTACCATTCTATTGGCAATACACTCCCTCTTGTCATTTCGAGCGAAGTGCAACGAAGTCGAGAAATCTTCTTATTTTTGAAACAATGCAGCATAATTATTTTGTATATATCACAACAAACCCTGATAAATCTGTTCTGTATATTGGCGTTACTAATGATTTAAAAAGAAGATTATTTGAACATCAAGAAAACAAAGGCATCTCTAATGCTTTTACAAGTAAATATTATTGTTATAATCTAATTTACTACGAACATTTTCAACAAATAGAACATGCTATCGAAAGAGAAAAACAAATAAAAAAGTGGAGTAGAAAAAAGAAAGAACAATTAATAAAGACCTCAAATCCTAATTGGCATTTTTTAAATGATGAAATTTTCAAATCTTAACCAAGAAGATTTAGCTTCGCTGAACTTACGTTTCTCTAGCTACATTTTACTAAGTTTCGTTCCTCAACTTGTAAAATTTTGTTCGAAATGACATTTAGGATAAAGAAAGCTTAAACTATTTTTCAGATTTCTTCATTTTCCTGTCCTACAAATACAAAATCCCTAACTTTTTGCGTTTCTTTGCAATTAAACGCTACCAAGAAGTTTCATGATGCAACCATCAATAAATCAAAAAGATATACATCAGTTATTTGATGATTTTAACCAACTCAATGTATTAATCATTGGCGATGTAATGATAGATGCCTATTATTTTGGCAAAGTTGACCGTATTTCTCCTGAAGCCCCTGTACCTATTGTGGCTGTGGAAAAGAGAGAAAATCGTTTAGGAGGCGCTGCCAATGTAGCCCTTAATGTACAAGCATTGGGTGGCAACCCTATTTTGTGTTCCGCCATAGGCAACGATGAGGATGGTGCTGCTTTTGAGCATCTACTTACCTCTTCACAACTTACTGCTAAAGGACTCCTTAAACTCGATAATAGAGTAACCACCGTTAAAACCAGAGTAATTGGCAATAACCACCAATTGTTACGAGTGGATTCTGAAACGGAAGCACCACTCAACAATCAAGAAAGCAATGCACTTTTTGATGTTATAAAAAACATCATTACCACCGAAAAAGTAGATGTAGTTATTTTTGAAGATTATGACAAAGGAGTTATCACACCTACCCTCATAGAAAAAGTAGTAGAGCTATGCAATGACAAAAACATCCCAACCACAGTAGATCCGAAAAAGAAAAACTTTTTAGCCTATAAAAATATTACTTTGTTTAAACCTAACCTTAAAGAACTAAGAGAAGGATTAAATTTAGACATTAAAACTTCAGACATCAACAGCATCATCAACGCATTAAAATTATTACACGAAGAACTGCATCCTGCTGCTACTTTAATTACACTATCTGAACATGGTATGTTAATTTTCAATACTTCTTCTCACCAACATATTCCTGCTCATATTAGAAATATAGCAGATGTTTCGGGTGCCGGAGATACCGTAATTAGTGTAGCTTCATTATGTTTAGCCTTAAAACAACCTAATGACATTATTGCTCAAATTGCCAACCTTGCCGGAGGATTAGTTTGCGAAAAAGTTGGTGTTGTGCCCATCAATAAAAACATTTTATTAAAAGAAACTCTAAACCACTTAGCTGAATGACCGTTATTCCTTACAAAGAAAAACAAGAAACCAAGAAAGAGCAGGTGGCTACCATGTTCAACAATATTTCACACAAATATGATTTTTTAAATCATTTTTTATCCTTAGGTATTGATATTCTTTGGAGAAAAAAAGCTGTGAGAATGTTGGCTCCTCATCAGCCTGAAAAAATATTGGATATTGCTACAGGCACTGCCGATTTTGCTATTGAAGCGTTAAAATTAAATCCTGACGAAATTATTGGAATAGACATTTCTGAAGGTATGTTAAATGTAGGTAAGGAAAAAATTAAGAAAAAAGGTGTTGACAATATCATTAGCTTAGAACTTGGCGATTCTGAAAACTTACGATTTGAGACTGCTTATTTTGATGCTTATACCGTTGCTTTTGGTGTAAGAAATTTTGAGAATTTAGAAAAAGGCTTGACAGAAATGTTACGTGTATTAAAACCAAACGGTACAGGAGTAATTTTAGAATTTTCTAAACCAAGAAAATTTCCGATAAAACAATTGTATAATTTTTATTTCAATAAAATCCTTCCAGGAATAGGAAAAATGGTTTCTAAAGATACTGCTGCTTACACCTATTTACCTGAGTCGGTGTATGCTTTTCCTGATGGTGAGGATTTTGTACAGCTACTCACAAAAATAGGATATAAAAATGCAAAAGCAACCACCCTTTTATTTGGAATAGCAACAATTTATAAGGCAAGCAAATAATTTTAATTAGATTCCGTTATGTTTACCCAATAACAAAAAAGAAACGAGTGAAATCTATAAAAATCATATTAATTCTACTTTTCACCCTTTGTTTTGTTGATGCTGATGCACAGACATACAACAAAAGAGAGCACACCAAAAACTTACCTAAGTTTGAGAAACGCTTTATGCACTTTGGTTTTTTATTAGGCTATAACATTGCCAATTTTGTGGTTAAAAGAGACCAAATAGACTTAACCGCCAACGATTCTTTAATGATTTTAGAACCTAAAACTGCACCGGGTTTTAACTTAGGAATTATTTCAGAATTACACATGGGTGATTATTTCGGTTTGAGGTTTACACCCAACTTAGCTTTCTCCTCCAGAAGTTTAATTTACACTTTTGAAACCATGAAAGGGGTTGAGACTTATCAAAAAGACATTGAATCTACTTTAATTAATTTTCCCTTAAACATTAAATATAAATCTGTAAGACTAAACAATTTTAGTGCTTACATTATTGGTGGAGCTGCTTATACTTTAGATTTAGCTTCTAATGCCGATGCCGATAATTTTTCTACCAAACTAAGTGATATTATTGTAAAACTAAAACGAGATGATATTGTAGGACAAATAGGTTTTGGAACAGACTTTTACTTGCAGTATTTTAAATTTGGAATAGAACTTAAAATGTCATATGGTTTGTTTAACCTACTAGAAGATGATGGCACTGCACTCTCTACTCCTATTGGGCAATTACGTTCTAAAATGTTTTTGCTTTCTTTTACTTTTGAAGGATAAAAAAACTGCATTTCAGATGGTATCTTCCATGCAGTTCTTAATTACGGTGTAAACTTTCACATTAAAAACCACCGCTTTTTTTATAGATTAATAATTATTCTATTACTGTCTCCACCATTTTTAAGGCTTTTAACTCTTCCAATTCTTTAGAGGTAATACCTTCAATATCGTTGCAATCTAGACATGTTAATCCTTGCTCTAACATCACCCATTTTCTACCAACCATTTTCTTATCATAGGTATTAGTAAAGTTGTCTATATCATAAATTAGCTCTTTGGTAGATCTATCTAAATAAATACTTTGATAAAGTGGTAAGTACACCGTAATTTCTACTTGCTGACCTCTAATCTTATGTTCTTTATTGGTAGCTAAATAATCAGGAAAAAATAGTATCGAATCGTTAAGCTGATGAACATAGTTAATCGCTTTAGCTTTGTTCAATGCATCTTTCGGGCTTTTTCCGTGGGAAGAAAAATTAGTGGTTATCATCATGCTGTCGTTTTTACTTCTTTCAACAGATAGTTCCACAAATCGTTGATACATCATATCTCCTTCAATAGAAATACTGGTAAATTTATCCTCTAAAACACCTTGTCCCGGCATTTCCGTAATGTTGGTTTTAATTACATACGTATTAAAATCAGGCGAAATAATTTCTGTTTTTTCAAACTCTTCTTCGGCAGACATTTCTACAGCTAACCTCGTTCCTACCATAAAAGCTAAAATAGTTCCTACCACCAACAACCCTACAAAAGTCAACCCAACACTATAGTGAGATCTAACCTTAAACAACATTCTGATAGACAGAAAAATTAAGCCTATTACAGGCACGCCAATTAATAAAAATACAGCTATAGATGCCAAATAAAATTGATCTTGATTTACAAAAATCAAATTAAAAAAATCTTGTGATGCCATGGAATAAACGCCATCATTAGAAATTGAAAATATTGCTGTAGAACCAAAAAGTAATGCTAATAAAACTACCAACATAAAAGTTCCTACAAACAAGAAAACAATCCCTAACACTTTTCCAAAAATATTGAAAACAGCTGTAAAGAAACTCGCAATTGCCATTACAATATTCTCTAATACTGTTCCTGCTTTTGATGAAAATTTGTTGGTATCAACATTTTGTAGTTTCTCACCCACTTTTTGAGCTTCAGATTCAAAAGCTTTACCAATGTTTTTAATATTGATAGGTTCTCCACGCATTTTTAATTTTTCAGCCGTTGTTTTAGCTTCAGGCATTACTATCCATAAAATAATGTAAGTTAAAATACCAAAACCCATAAAAAATGCAGCAACAAAAAACAGTCGAACCCAAACAGTATCTAAGCCAATGTAAGCTCCTAATCCGGAAGCCACACCACCTAAAACTCTATCATCGGGGTCTCTAAAAAGTTTTTTATCCTCTCTTTTTCTGTGCGTTTTTTGAGTAGGAATTTCTTCCTCTTCATCTGTTAAATACTGCTCAGGTTCTCCCATAATAGCGATTACTTTATTTACATCTGCCATTACAATTACCTGGTTTTTATCATTTTGAGCTTCAGCAAAAATTTCTGCCACTCTGGCTTCTATATCAAGCATGATTTCTTCACGCTCTTCAGAATTATTGAAATAGCTTTTAATGGTATTTAAATAGACTTTAAGCGCTTCATAAGCATCCACTTCTATATGAAAAACTATTCCACTTATGTTTATTGTTAATGTTTGGTTCATGATTGTCGTTTTGAAAGTTTGTTTTTATTTTTTAGTTGGTTTTCTGGTAATTTCTACAGCAGCTACAAGGTCGTCCCAAGTTGTTGCTAATTCTTCTAAGAATTTTTTACCTTTATCAGTAAGTTGATAATACTTTCTGGGTGGTCCTGATGTAGATTCCTCCCAACGATAAGAAAGCAAATCGGCATTTTTTAATCGAGTTAAAAGCGGGTAAAGTGTTCCTTCTACTACTATTAACTTTCCTTGTTTTAGTTGCTCAATTATCTCTGACGGATAGGCTTCTCCGTTATTGAGAATAGAAAGAATGCAATATTCAAGCACTCCCTTTCTCATCTGAGCTTGTGTATTTTCTATGTTCATATTAAACTATTTTAATTTTTATATTAATGTGGTAAACAATACCTTTTTCAAGTACACAAATGTCTTCTCCCAATAATTCCAACTGTTGTTTTACATAAGCTGTAACTTCTTTTTTGTTTCCAGATATATTTAGCACTTCAATTTGGCGATCGACATTTATCTTAAATTCTACTTTTACCACTCCGCTGTTAGATTGCTTTTTTAAACTTTCAGGCAATTTTAAATTATTTTCTAATTTATCTTCCAACAAACAACTGTTATCGTCATTCTTGATGGTGGTAGCATTTGCTTTAGTAGTTATTAAGATACTACTCATTAAAAACATGGCTACCATTATTACTTTTTTCATCTTTTGATATTTTTTTTAAATGTTATACAAATTAATTTACATTGCAAAGATATATACAAAAACTAATACTATGCAATACAAAGTAGTGTAGAAAATCACAACATACTGATTATCAATAAAAATAATTTTAAATTATTTTTATGAGGGGTGAAAAAAGAGTGTTTTATGCTTGACTTTTATTCTCTTTAGGTGGTAAATTTTGTCGAAAATCGTGTGTTTTTGGATGAAGAATCAACTTTTTAACTCCTAAGTAATTTAAGTACTACTTAGCTAATACTTGTACTTATCTTTCCAATTTTCTTTAAGAAAATTCCTGATGCTATTTTCTTTAGCATTATTGCCCGGCTCATAAAATTTAGTATTTTTAATATCATCGGGCAAGTACTCTTGCTGAGCGAAGTTGCCTTCATAGTTATGTGAGTACATATAGTTTTTTCCGTAGCCTACTTCTTTCATCAATTTTGTTGGGGCGTTTCTTATATGTAGCGGAACAGACAAATTTCCTGTTTTTTGAACCAATGCTTGGGCTTCATTTATGGCCATATAAGAAGCGTTGCTTTTTGGTGAAGTTGCTAAATAAATGGCTGTCTGCGATAAAATAATTCTAGATTCGGGCATACCAATTACATTTACTGCCTGAAAACAATTATTAGCAATTACCAAAGCTGTAGGGTTGGCATTTCCAATATCCTCAGAGGATAAAATCAACAATCTTCTGGCAATAAATTTAGGGTCTTCGCCTCCTTCTAACATTCTGGCAAGCCAATAAATCGCTGCATTGGGATCACTACCTCTAATAGATTTAATAAAGGCAGAAATAATATCGTAATGTTGGTCGCCTGTTTTATCGTAACGCACTAAATTTTGCTGAATAATGTCCATTACTAAATCATTGGTGATAGGCGTTTTATCATCAGGCAAACTGTTTACTACAATTTCAAGGGTATTGAGTAATTTTCTGGCATCTCCTCCCGATAATTGCAACAGCATTTCGTATTCTTTAATATTTATCTTTCTTTTTTTGAGGTATTCATCTTGAGTAAGAGCAATATCTATTAACTCTAACAAATCTTCCTTGGTTTGTTCTTTTAAAATATAAACTTGGCAACGCGATAAAAGTGCTGAAATTACCTCAAAAGATGGATTTTCTGTTGTTGCTCCAATCAATGTAATAATGCCTTTTTCTACAGCTCCCAACAAAGAATCTTGCTGCGACTTGCTAAATCTGTGGATCTCATCAATAAACAATATCGGATGATTGGTTCCAAAAAACTGTTGCGATTTAGCCTTATCAATTACTTCTCTTACTGCTGCTACACCAGAATTAATTGCACTAAGTGTATAAAAAGGTCGCTTAGCATACTGAGCAATAATGTTGGCTAATGTTGTTTTTCCTACACCCGGTGGACCCCAAAAAATCATAGAAGGAATAGTACCCATCTCTATCAGCTTACGCAAGGTACTTCCCTCGGCAACAAGGTGCTTTTGTCCCACATAATTCTCAAAAGAATTGGGTCTTAATCGCTCTGCTAATGGAATTGATGGTTGCAACATGTTCTCTTTAACTTTTTACAATTCAATACTTACCGGACAATGATCTGAACCATCAACTTCCATGTGTATGGCAGCCGATTTCACTTTTGATAAAAAAGCTTGACTTACCAAAAAATAATCTATCCTCCAACCTACATTCTTAAAACGAGCACCTCCCCTATAACTCCACCAGCTGTACATGTCTTTTTTTTCAGGGTAAAAATACCTGAAAGTATCTACCAATCCGGCATCAATAAAATTACTCATACCATCAATCTCTTGTTGTGTATAACCAGCACTTTTGTTGTAATTAGCAGCAGGTCTAGCTAAATCTATGGCTTTATGAGCCACATTAAAATCTCCACAAACAATTACAGGTTTTTTGCTTTCTAATTCTTTCAAAAAGTTAAGAAAATGAGCATCCCAATTTTGTCTATCATCTAATCTAGATAAATCTGTTTTAGAATTGGGAACATACACCGTCACCAAATAAAAATCACCAAACTCGGCAGTAGTAACCCTTCCTTCTTTATCGTGTTCTGTTTGGTTAATATCAAAAAATACGTTTATCGGTTCTTTTTTAGTCAAAATAGCTGTTCCCGAATATCCTTTTTTTTCAGCAGAATTAGAATAAATATGATACCCTTTTAATTCCGCTAAAGCCTCTTGTACTTGGTCATCTTGAGCTTTAGTTTCTTGCAAACACAACACATCTGGCTGATATTCATCAATAAATTCAAAAAAATTCTTCTTAACGATGGCCCTAATACCATTTACATTCCAAGAAATAAGTTTCATTTTAATAATTAGTTTGTGAAGTTAATTCTATTATTTTTGTCTTTCAAATTGACATAATTTTTTTATTTGTAAAATTACAGAAACAAATGAAAAAATTATACGGAGATTACCTGTGACATTTTATAAAGTTATTATTTCACAGGAAAATTATTCAATTTAAACCTTAAAACCATGAACGCACACAAAATTGATTATAAAATATTTGGCGATGACATGCAATGTGTAGAAATAGAACTAGACCCTCAGGAAACAGTTATTGCCGAAGCCGGAAGTTTAATGTATATGGATTCCAACATTAAAATGGAAACCATTTTTGGTGATGGCAGCAGTCAAAACCAAGGACTAATGGACAAACTGTTTTCGGCAGGAAAAAGAGTATTAACAGGCGAAAGTTTGTTTATGACTACCTATACCAATCAGGGAATTGATAAAAGACATGCTACTTTTGCTGCTCCTTATCCGGGAAAAATTGTTTCTATCGATTTAAGAGCTCATAACGGTAAAATTATATGTCAGAAAGATGCTTTTCTGTGTGCTGCTAAAGGAGTAAACATTGGCATTGAATTTCAGAAAAAATTAGGCACGGGATTTTTTGGTGGTGAAGGTTTTATTATGCAAAAAATAGAAGGTGACGGGTGGGCGTTTATGCATGCCGGTGGGACTATCATAGAAAGAGATTTACAACCCGGTGAAGTGCTAAATGTGGATACAGGCTGTATTGTAGGATTTACCCAGACTATAAATTACGATATTAAATTTGTTGGTGGCATTAAAAACACTTTGTTTGGTGGCGAAGGCTTCTTTTTCGCTCAACTTTCCGGTCCAGGTAAAGTATGGATTCAATCCTTACCTTTTAGCAGATTAGCTGATAGAGTATTAGCCTCAGCGCCAAGTTATGGCGGAAAAAGCAAAGGCGAAGGAAGTATTTTAGGTGGTTTAGGAAGAATGTTAGATGGAGATAGTAGGTTTTAGATTAGGGTAGCTATTAGGGGTAGTAAGAAAATCCTTTAATTCTAAGGTTATTAATCCAATATATTTTCACCATGAAAAGATAAAATTGAGCAAATCGTTATTATTTTGATTAAAAAAACTATTTTTGCAACCCTATAAAAAACAAGAAAACAAAATGGCAAAAAAGAAAGACGAAAATTCGGAAGTAATTGTTGATGTTCAAGAGGTTTACAGTAAAACTGAAAACTTTGTAGAAAATAATAAAATGCCTATTACCGTTGCATTAGGTGCAATCATATTGGTAATTGCAGCTTTTGCTTTTTACTATAAAGTTTACCTTCCACCAATAGAATCTGAAGCACAAGAAAATATGTTTTGGGCTGAACAACAGTTTGAAAAAGATTCTTTAAACCTTGCTATTAATGGCGATGGTGGAACAAACATGGGATTTATTGAAATCGTTGAAACTTACAGCGGTACAAAATCTGCCAACTTAGCTCACTATTATTTAGGTATTGCATACAGAAATATGGGCATGTTTGAAGATGCTATTTATGAATTAAAAGAATTTAGCTCTGATGATGTAATTATTAGTGCTGTTGCTTTGGGTGCTATTGGCGATTCATACATGGAATTAAATGATATTGAAAATGCAGTAGATTATTACGAAAAAGCAGCTGCTAAAAACAGTAATAAACTTACTTCTCCTATTTATTTATTTAAAGCTGGTATAGCTTACGAAACCTTAGGTGACTATACTAATGCGGTAAAGAAATACAAAGAGATTAAAAAAGATTTTGCTGAATCTGCTGAAGCCAGAGATGTAGAAAAATACATCGCTAGAGCTGAAACGATGAGTGCGAAATAAGCAGTTTAATTCCCTAAAAACGTAACAATATTATGGCAACTGTTAACAAAAACTTATCAGATTATGATGCTACATCCATTCCTGATGGTGCTAGCATGAGAATAGCTATTGTTGTTGCCGAATGGAACGAACAAATTACCCAGGGCTTATTAAATGGAGCTTACAACACGCTTTTAAAGCATAATGTTGCTAAAGAAAACATTGTTATTCAATATGTTCCCGGAAGTTTTGAATTGCCTTTAGGAGCTCAAACACTATTAGAAAAAACTACCTTAGATGCTGTAATTTGCTTAGGAAGCGTTATTCAGGGAGAAACCAAACATTTCGACTTTGTTTGTAATGCTACTGCCTTAGGAATTAAAGATGTGGCTCTGAAATACAACAAACCTGTTATTTTTGGAGTACTTACCGATAACACCATGCAACAAGCCATAGATCGCTCTGGTGGAAAACATGGTAATAAAGGCGATGAAGCTGCCATAACTGCTTTAAAAATGGTAGCTTTCCAAAAAGCCTAAATTTATTCCATGAACTATCCTTCGGTAATCCTCAAAAAAGACAAAGAAAAATCTATTGAAAGAAAACATCCTTGGGTATTTTCAGGAGCTATTCAAAAAATTGTTGTAGATACTACTCCACCCGAACCACTTACTGATGGTCAGTTGGTAAATGTTTTTGATGAAAACAATAATTTCCTCGCCACAGGACATTTTCAAGATGGAACCATTGCTGTTAGAATTATAAGTTTTACCCAAGAATCTATCGATGATGATTTTTGGTTTAAGAAATTAAACAATGCTTTTGAAATGAGAAAAGCAATGGGATTAACCGAAAATCCATCTACCAATATTTACCGATTAATTCATGCTGAAGGAGACCAACTGCCGGGATTAATCATAGATTTTTATAATGGTACAGCGGTTATTCAATCTCATTCGGCAGGAATGCATTTTGCCAAACCTCAACTTGTTGCTGTTTTACAAAAAATTTATGGTAAAAAGTTACTAGCCATTTACGATAAAAGTGCCGAAACCCTTGAAAAACAAACTGACCTGAAAATTGAAAATGGATATTTGTATCAAGCTGAAAATCCTGAATTAATTGGAACAGAATACGATTGCAACTATCATTTAGATTGGGTTGAAGGACAAAAAACAGGTTTTTTTATCGATCAAAGAGAAAATAGAAAATTGTTGGGCGAATTAGCTAAAGATAAGTTGGTGCTGAATACGTTTTGCTATTCAGGAGGTTTTTCTGTTGCTGCATTAAAAAATGGAGCTAAAGCAGTTCATTCTGTTGATAGTTCTAAAAAAGCAATTGAATTAACCGATAAAAACATTGAGCTAAACCAACTTACTAACCATCAATCTTTTGTTTCTGATACGCTTACTTTCTTAAAAGAAAATAAAGAAATTTATGATATCATTGTGTTGGATCCTCCTGCTTATGCCAAACACAGAAAGTCTATGCACAAAGCTGTTCAGGGTTATAAAAGACTAAATGAAATGGCATTAAAAAACATGAAATCCGGTGGATTATTATTCACTTTTTCCTGTTCTCAAGTCATTAACAGAAAGTTATTTTACGATACTATTATGGCAGCAGCCATTAGCTCACAAAGAAATGTTAGGGTGTTGTATCATTTATCACAACCTGCCGACCATCCGGTAAACATCTTCCATCCCGAAGGTGAATACCTAAAAGGGTTGGTATTGTGGGTGGAGTAAAAAGAAGCCCCCTAAACCAAAAGCCCCTCCCAGCCTCCCCGAAAGGGAGGAGTATCCAACACACAAACCAATTCCCTCCCCAACCTATTGCCACCATACAAAGCCCATCAGTACTGTCATTCTGAACAAAAGTTTTCATTCCGAAGTATGAGGAATAGAAAAGTGAAGTGATGAATCTTCTTTTTTATTGACTTCTACATTCAATTTAAAACCACAATTCCTAACTAAAAAGATATCTCAACTTCATTTTACTGAGTTTCGTTCCTCAACTCGTAAAATCTTGTTCGATATGACATTCAAAAAGGTATAAGTTTAAAATAAAAAGGTAGTTAGCCCCGACCTTTGATTAATTTTGCTAGTTTTCTTGTTGTTGAAATTTTGAGAAGGAAATGAGAAAGCAATCCTTGAACTGCATAGTTTAAATAAGAAAAAGACGTTTGTCGCTTTTGCAATAAAAAACAAAGCACCTCAATAACAGGGCTTGGGTTGTGTGGCAATTTTAACAACTTAGAAAACCAAAAATTTATCAGAAGTCTTGAATTTTTGTTTCTTTTGTTTCAAGACAAAAGAAAGGCTAAAAAACAAATAAGATTCCCGACAATTTTCTGCGTATCTTGAAAATTTCGAGAATGACACTAAAGATGCTTCCTTAATAACTCTTTCAATAAAGAAAAAATAATCGACTTTTACTAACTTCTCCCAAATACATGTTATTTTCTTAAATTTACATTCTGAAGCTTAAACAACTTCACTAAAAACCAAACTGAATGTTTATCAATAGAATATACCTTTTACCTTTACTATTCTTATGGCTATTAAGCTTTAGTGCTTTTAGTCAAAAAAATAACCAACTAAATAATACCCTTATTTTTAAAGTTAAAGAACAGTACAGAAATATTTGTTTTAATAATAAAATCAATCACCCACAATTTGCTAAAATCAGCACTCAACTAGGAACAACAACGCTGCAAAAAGTATTTCCTCATAAAACCAAGGAGGATAATCCTAACTTTATTGACTTATCACTGATTTACCAACTTACTTTTAATGCTCAGTTAGTGGATGTTGAAACCGCTATACAGAGAATCGAAGCCTCTAAAATAATGAAGTATGTGGAGCCTTATTACTTACCCGAATTGACTTTTACTCCTAATGACACGCTACTTTCTCAACAATATTATCTTGGTTTAATTGATGCTTTTAATGCATGGAACATCAATCAGGGAGATACTTCTATAACTATTGGCATTACTGATACTGGTTGGGAGCCTGCACATCCTGATTTAATATCAAAAATTAAAATTAATTACAGTGACCCTATTAATGGTGTTGATGATGATAATGATGGTTACATAGACAATTACTACGGCTGGGATTTGGGAATGAACGACAATAATGCTCTTTTTGAATCTACCTCACACGGAGTAGCGGTAACAGGAATTGCTGCTGCTGCCACTAACAACACTACCGGAATTGCAGGAGTAGGCTTCAAAACTACATTTTTGCCTGTAAAAATTTCTAATGCTGCGGGATTTTTAACGCACGCTTATCAAGGAGTAATTTATGCCGCAGACCACGGTTGTTTTATCATTAATTGCTCTTGGGGAAGTTATGAAAACAGTCGCTTTCAGGAAGATATTATTAAATATGCTCAAATAAACCAAGGCTGTTTGATAGTTGCTGCAGCAGGAAATGACAATTTAGAAACACCTTTTTATCCTGCAAGTTATGATGGTGTGATAAATGTTGCTGCTACCGACCAAAGTGACATTAGAAAAAACAACTCCAATTATGGTTACCATATTGATATTTCCGCTCCGGGAGAAATAATTTTCACCACCGTTGGCAACAACTACGGTACTAACAGCGGAACTTCTATGTCTGCCCCTATAGTTGCTGCTGCTGCTGCTATTGTAAAAAATGAATTTCCTACCTATACCGCTCAACAAGTAGCAGCCCAACTTAAAGCTACTACAGATGATATCAGTACGCAAAACCCATCTTACATCAATAAACTTGGTACAGGCAGGTTAAATCTTTTTGATGCGTTAAACAACACAACAGCACAATTTGCAGATATTACCAATAAAAACATCACCGACAACAACAATAATTTGTTTAAGAATGGTGATACACTTCGAATCATTACTGAATTGACCAACTTTTTAAATCCTATTAATGGCATTAATGTAACACTCAGTTCTTCCTCACCTTTTGTAAACATTATTAATAATATGAGCAGTTTTCCTAACTTAAACATGCTCGATACTGCCAGCAATTATGCCCAACCATTTACAGTAGAAATCCTTTCGGGAGCTAACCTCAACGAAAATATTTTATTTCAGGCAACTATAAGCAACGGCACTTTTTCATACGATCATTATTTCAACTTACTTATAAATCCTGATTATATCCATTTAGAAGAAAACCTTATTAGTACCACCATTACCAGCAAGGGTAAAATTGGTTTTAATGATAATAACAACAATGTTGGTAGGGGCTTTATTTATAAAGGAAAACAATTACTATACGAAGCAGGTTTTATGATTTCCGATAGTCCATCTAGGGTTTCAGACCCTATCAGAGGAGCAAGTGGTTTCGACCAAGATTTTGGAAGTATTTTTAATGTAGTTTACCATCCGCCTTATGTTTCTGCTTTAGATTTAGTTGGTTTTATGGATGATTTACAATCGCCAAACCCTTTACAAGTTAGTATTAAACAACTTTCTTATGCGTATCCAACTTCTCCAAACGACCATTTTATAATTGTAGTTTACGAAATTGAAAACCAGAGTGGGGCAACACTTAATAATGTTTATGCAGGTATATTTGCCGATTGGGACATTCTCCAACCAAGTGTAAACAAAGCAGGAACAGACCTCAGCAGAAAATTAGGTTTTGTATATGCTCTTGATACTGATTCTTTGTATGCAGGAATAAAACTCTTAACCACCAACAATCTAGTAGCACATGCAATAGATGTAAATGGAAGTGGCAGTAGCGTGAACATTAATGATGGTTTTACCACCCTAGAAAAACATACCGCACTTAGCACCAATAATTTATTAGCAGGTGGTTTTAATGGTGATGATGTAGCTCATGTTATTAGTGCTGATAACTTTTCGATTACTCCAGGTGGTAAACATGTGGTCGCTTTTGCTTTATTGGCAGGAGATAGCTTGTTACACCTTCAACAAAATGCCGATGCTGCTCAAACACAATTTAATAATGATGCACTTACCGTAAATGAACTGAATAACAGAGCTGATTTTACTATTTATCCCAATCCTGCTAAGGAACAACTTACAATAGTTGGTTTGCCTGCTAATGAAAAAAACACTTTTTTTATTACTGATATTAGCGGAAAAATACTAATTGAAAAAACCGATAATTTCACTAATCACATTGTTATTAAATCGCTTCCCCCAGGAATTTATTTTTTAACTATTCGTACAGCAAACCGCCAACAAGTACTGAAATTCGTGAAAAATTAAATACAGATGGACAGAAAAGAACATTGGCAAAACATTTATACTTCCAAGCAATTAAATGAAGTAAGCTGGTACCAGCCAACTCCCGAAACTTCTTTAGAACAAATTACCAAATATGTTAAAGATAAAAGTACTGCCATTATTGATGTTGGTGGTGGCGATAGTTTTTTAGTAGATAATTTATTAACATTAGGTTACACCAATATTACGGTGTTAGATATTTCTGAAGCAGCGATAAAAAGAGCAAAAGAAAGATTAGCCGAGAAAGCCAATAAGGTAAAATGGATAGTTGAAGATGTCACACTTTTTAACCCCACAGAAAAGTACGATTATTGGCACGACAGAGCTGTTTTTCATTTTCTAACCGATAAAAAAGATGTGGAAAGCTACCTTAATTTGGTAAACAATGTAGTAAGCAAGAATGGCATAATGACCATTGCTACTTTTTCTGAAAATGGTCCTAAAAAATGTAGCGGCATTGAAATTCAGCAATACTCTAAAGAAAGTCTTACTACTACTTTTAACGAACATTTTAAATTAGTAGAAAGTTTTTATACCGACCACCCTACTCCTTTTGATACCACGCAAAACTTTGTGTTTTGTACTTTTGAGTATTGTTAAATCTTTTTTTAATCGCAAAGAAGCTAAATTTTCGTTCTGAAATTTTAATACCCTATTAGTTCATCTAGTTAACTTTTATTACCTTCACAAAGCAACTAAAATAAAAAAACAAAGTCTTAGTGCTACTATATTAATAAAATTCAAAAAAACAATGCAAAAAATTTTAACCCTACTTTTAGTAATTGTATTAGCAATCAACTTAAATGCTCAAATCAGTATTGATTCCTCAAGTGTTGTAACTACTTGTTTAGATTGTGATAGTATAAATTCAAACCCATTACCCAATCCTTATGGTAGTTTATATATAGAAGTTTCCGGAGGTGTTGCTCCCTATACTTTTTCATTAACAGGTTCTCACCCTGCGAATACAACACCCGTAAACAATGTTTCTACAACAGGAATTACCAACTATTCTCAATTGTGTCAAGATACTTTTCAGTTAACTATTGCCAACTCAAGTGGAGATACCATTTATTATAATTTTTCTACTAATCCACCAACTCCTCCTGTTTTTAACATAGATTCTGTAACGGTAGAAGCAGATTCTACTAATAATCCAGATTCTGGTTTATTAGAGTTGCATGTAACAACCACCGCAGATTCTGTTTTCTATAAAATAGAAGAACAAAACAATTCATTTCCCTTAGGAACATTGGGAGGTTGGCAAGATTCTACCATTTTCGATTCTCTTCCGGGAGGTTATCACTATCGCGTTTTTGTAGATATTTATCCTAAAGTGAATGGTTGTGGAGGATTAGACACCGGAACAAGTGTAATGCTAATTTATATTCCTTTAGCTTGTGAAAATGATGGTTTTGCCACTATATCTACTCCTACCGATGTCTGTTCAGGCGATGTTGTTACCTTTTTTGGAATGAATAATCCTGGAAGTGGAACGGGCAATGTTGTCGTTAGTGAGTTTTGGGATTTTGGTGATGGTAATTCTCATGTTGGTCCTTCCCCTGTAATGTACACTTATTTTCAACCTGGCACATATATGGTGACCTATATTATCACCACTTCTCATGGCTGTACCTTTATGGGATTTTCTCCAATAACTATACATGATTTTCCTACTTCAAATTTTACACATAACAACAATGGAGCAGGTTTGTTCAATTTTTCGGATCAAAGTACTTTCCCTCTATCACCAATAACAACTTGGTTTTGGGATTTTGGTGATGGTAACACTTCTACTTTACAAAATCCAACACATCAATATGCTGCAACAGGAAGTTACAATGTTTGTTTAACTGTTGCAAACAATGGCGGATGTAATGATTCTTATTGTGATTCTGTTTATTATAATTCTACTGTTGGAATTGCTGAGCAAAACTCAACTGCTCTTTTAATTTATCCTAATCCGGTAAATGATTTTATGATGATAGAAAATGGAAATACTCCTATTGATGAAGTTATTATTTATGACATTACAGGTAAAACCATAAAAACCATTACACCAACAACCAATAGATTAAATGTTAGTGAGTTGTCTCGTGGCGTTTATTTGATTAGTGTTCGAACGAACAAACAAACTACCACTAAAAAGTTTATTAAGAATTAAGAGAATAGTACCATCTAATTAGAAAATACGGTTGGATTTTTTATTTGTCCATCAACACCACCAACTCTTTATCTAGTGGATGAAGGTGCTGCATTAATGTTGGAATAATATCCATTCCGTAGAAAAGCAATAAAGAACTCATATTATCGTGTCGCTCTTGCAAACCACCATTTGGGAAAAGTTTATCTTTTATGCTCCTGATTTGGTTTACTGCAACTTCCTCACGTTGTTTTTCTGCTTTTAGCAGACGAGCTTCAATATTATTAATGCCGTTGGTAGCTTTCTGAAGTTCCGCATTTACAACTGCTTGCAATGTTTTATCCAGCTGAACAGCTTTGTTTTCAATAGTTTCGTACAGTTTAGCAAGTTGCTCTTTTTGTTGGGAAAGTGCTAAATTAATATCGGCATGTTGGGTAACATATTCTTTTATTAGTTCTTCTGTATCTTCAAACAATTGTGGGACTTCCAAGCTTAATTTTTGCATTTTTTTAGTACTTCCTGCATCTATTACTAACACAGAATTTCTTAAAATTAACGTAGGAAAAAATACATTATTTACATTAAACATGGCTTTTAGCTGAAACCAATAAGCCAACTCTCCTCCTCCGCCAATGTAAGCCAAATTAGGTAAAATCACTTCTTGATAAAGTGGTCGCATTACTACATTCGGACTAAATTTTTCGGGATGATTGTTTAATTCCGTAAGGATTTCTTCTTTGGTAAAACTTAAATTGGTATTCAATACCTTGTATTGTTCATCCTCAACAACAATACGTTCTCGTAGGTTGTTGTCAAGATAAAACAAATTAATTTCTCGAGGTGTAACCTGACTTTTATACCCTAAATCAGTTAATTTTTGCGTAGTTTGTTCAATAAATTGGTGATTCTTTTGAGCTACTAATTCTTGCTCAAAATAAGGAATCATGCTTTTTTTCAATTCAGCATCATCACCATCAATAATTACCAAACCATATTCACCAAACAAATGGTTTACCAAGGCTTTTGTTGCTTGTGTAAAATTATTATTACTAGTATAAAACTGTCTAAACAGTTCCACAATTTTATCTCCACCATTTCTATCGCCAAGCAACTCCTCTAATTGTTGAGCTACTTGTGGAGCATTTGTTAAATTTAATCTACCAACTGCGCCATCTTCTCCTGCTTTTTTTTGTATGGATAACCTTTCATTAAATAAATTAAAATGGTTAACTTCCTCAAAATCGTGATCTTCTGTTGCCATCCAAAAAACGGGAACAAAATCATTTTCAGGGTAAGTAGCTTTAAGCGTTTTAGCTAAGTTTATTGCCGATATAATTTTATATATAAAATATAAAGGACCTGTAAATAAATTGAGTTGATGTCCGGTAGTAATGGTAAAGCAGTTGGTATTTTTTAATTGCTCAATATTTTCTTTAACAGCATTACTTATTGGTAAATCATTGTATTGTTGTTGAAGTTGTTTAACAATTAACTCTCTGTTAACAGAAGTTTGTTTGCGTTCAGCAATAGCATCAGCAAAGGCTTGAAGTGAACAATTATGGTTAATAAAAGGATGTAATTTTTCCTCATTAGTCAAATAATCGTTGATTAAGGAAGAAAAAAATGTGGTTTGTGAATATGGTATGGTTTGTTTGTTCATTTAGTTAACAGTTTATCAGTTCTCGGTTGACATTCAATTAAAATCTAACTTTAAATTAAACAATAGGTACATTGTTATATTAAAAAATTAGAACATTAAACCACCTCTCCGTACAAATCAAAATCTCCGGCAGAAATAATTTTAACGTTGGCAAAATCGCCTATTCTCACATAATGTTCAGTGGCATCTACCAGTACTTCATTATCTACTTCGGGAGAATCAAACTCTGTTCTACCAACAAAATAACCACCTTCCATTCTATCGAAAAGTACTTTAAACGTCTTTCCTACTTTCTTTTCATTGAGATTAAGTGAAATTTGTTGTTGTACTGCCATTACTTCTTCAGCACGAGCTTCTTTTTCTTCGTCTGTAAGTGTATCTTCATACTGATATGCATGGGTATCTTCTTCATGAGAATAAGTAAAAACACCCAATCTGTCGAACTGCATTTCTTGTATCCAAGCTTTCATTTCTTCAATATCTTCTCGTGTCTCTCCCGGAAAACCAACAATGAAGGTAGTTCTAATGGTAATTTCAGGAATAATAGCTCTGATATCTTTTATTAACTGAGTAGTTTTTTCTCTGGTAGCTCCTCTCCTCATAGCTTTTAACATATTGTTTGAAGCATGTTGTAAAGGAATATCTAAGTAATTACATACTTTCGGATTACTTTTCATGGTTTCAATAATATCCATCGGAAAGCCTGTTGGGTAAGCATAGTGTAACCTTATCCATTCAATTCCTTCTACTTCTGATAATGCATTAAGCAAGTCTGATAATCGTCTTTCTTTATAAATATCCAACCCATAAAAAGTAAGTTCCTGAGCAATTAAAATTAACTCTTTAACGCCTTGTTTAGCTAAATTTTTAGCTTGTTCCACCAATTGTTCTATGGGCACTGATTCGTGTTTTCCTCTCATTAGCGGAATAGCACAGAAAGAACAAGCTCTGTCGCAGCCTTCAGAAATTTTTAAATAGGCGTAATGATTGGGCGTAGTAATAATTCTTTCGCCAATTAACTCATGTTTGTAATCGGCTTTTAGTGTTTTTAATAATCTTGGTAATTCTTTCGTCCCAAAATAGGCATCTACTTCGGTAATTTCTTTTTCAAGAGAATCTTTATATCGTTCAGAAAGACATCCAGTAACGTATAACTTATCTACAAAACCTTCTTTTTTAGCTTCAGCATATCGTAAAATAGTATCTATCGATTCTTGCTTAGCGTTATCAATAAATCCGCAAGTATTAATAATTACAATTTCGGAATCGTCTTGTTCAGCTTCGTGCTCCACCTCAAAACCATTGGCTTTAAGCTGTGTCATTGCTACTTCCGAGTCGAATAAGTTTTTAGAACAACCTAATGTAATTACATTTACTTTGTTCTTTTTTAGGGTTTTCGTTTTCAAAGAGATTTCAATTAATTTTTTGCAAAGATACAATCCGTTTTTTAGACTTTTGTCCGAAAAACGTTAAATGAGGTTAATGAGTTCGTTTTATCGACAAATCAAGTTTTTTTATTCTTAAGCTTTCGCTTTTATTGCTAAATTTGTCTCCTTAAAAAAACAAACTTTTGCTTATGAATTTTATTGAAGAACTAAAGTGGCGAGGAATGGTTCACGACATGATGCCGGGAACTGAAGAACAATTTAAGAAAGAAGTAACTTCGGCTTATATTGGGTTTGACCCAACAGCTGATTCGTTGCATATTGGGCATCTAGTTCAAATTATGACTTTGGTTCATTTACAAAAATCAGGGCATAAACCTTTTGCTTTAATTGGTGGAGCAACAGGAATGGTAGGAGATCCTTCGGGGAAATCGCAAGAAAGAAACTTATTGACTCCTGATGAAGTGCAACAAAATTTAGAATCCATAAAAGTACAATTGTCAAAGTTTTTAGATTTTGATTGTGGAGCAAACTCTGCAGAAATGGTAAACAACTACGATTGGTTTAAAAATATGAATTTTTTAGACTTTATTAGAGATGTAGGTAAACATATTACTATTAATTACATGATGAGTAAAGATTCTGTGAAAACCAGGTTAGAATCGGGCATGTCGTTTACTGAATTTTCTTACCAACTGGTGCAGGGCTATGATTTTTACTGGTTAAACACGAATAAAAATTGCAAAGTACAATTAGGTGGCTCGGATCAATGGGGAAATATTGTTACCGGAACAGAATTGATTAGAAGAATGTCGGGCAACGAAGCTTTTGCTGTAACCACTCCACTAATAAAAAAAGCTGATGGAACTAAGTTTGGAAAAACAGCAGGAGGAAGTGTTTGGTTAGACCCTGAGAAAACTTCGCCTTATGCCTTTTACCAATATTGGATAAATGCTTCTGATGATGATGCTAAAAATTACATTAAAATTTTTACGCTAAAACTAAAAGAGGAAATAGATAACCTTATCAAACAACATGAGGAAGCACCACACTTGCGTATTTTACAAAAAGCGTTAGCTGAAGATATTACCGTTAGAGTCCACTCGCAAGAAGATTATGATGCGGCTGTAAATGCTTCTGAAATTTTATTTAAAACAGGTGATAAAGCGGTTGAGGGATTAAAAAAATTACCTGAAGATTTATTTAATGCCGTTTTTGAAGGCGTTCCTCAAACAGAAATTTCTAAAAGCCAGTTTAATAGTGGTATTCCTATTATTGATTTATTAGCAAGTCAGACTAACTTTTTAGCTTCTAATGGTGAAGCCAGAAGATCGCTAAAAGAAAATTCTATTAGTGTTAACAAAAGTAAAGTTGACGAAAATACTGTGGTTGATGCTTCATTTTTAATCAATAATAAATACTTGCTTTTACAAAGAGGTAAGAAAAACTATTTTGTGGTAAAGGTTGGATAAATTAACAGTCAATGAAAAAGACCATTGTTATCTTGTCCATCATTTTGGTTGTTATCTTACTTTCATTTGTTTGGTTTGCTTTTTATAATCATACAGGTAATACAACAATAGAAGTTCCAAATCAAGGTACTTCAAGTGCTTTACCTGCAAATGATACATTAGCAACTACAAAAGATACTATTATTGCTACATCAAATAGTTTTATTAAAATAGATTTATTGGAGCTTCCTAGTTTAGCAAATGATGAAGTAATTATTGAACATACTGGTTTTCGTTTAGTGTATAACGAAAAGCATGAACAAGCTAAATGGGTGGCTTATGAATTTACAAAAGCAGAAACATTGAAAAAAGTAGATAGAACTGATGATTTTAGAGACGACCCAAAAATACTTACTGGTTCAGCTACATCAACCGACTACAAAGGTTCCGGATTTGACAGAGGACATTTAGCCCCGGCAGGAGATTTATCTTGGTCGGCAGATGCTATGAGTTGCTCATTTTTCTATAGTAACATGAGTCCGCAAAAACCTAGTTTTAATAGAGGGGTTTGGAAAAAATTAGAAGAACAAGTTAGAGATTGGGCTAAAACATATGATACCATTTATGTGGTTACAGGCCCTGTTTTAGAAGACAGTTTACCTACCATTGGAGAAAATAAGGTGAGCATTCCGAAATATTATTACAAAGTTATTTTGGAGTATAAAAGCAATGTTACAAAAGCGATAGGCTTTATTTTGCCTAATAAAAAATCATCTTTTCCATTAAACAAGTTTATTGTAAGCATTGATAGTGTTGAGCAGATGACAGGCATCGATTTTTTTCATCAGCTCCCTGATAGTATTGAAAATAAAATTGAAAAAAGTGTTTGTAATGCTTGTTGGGGGATGAATTAGAAATAGGAGATTAGGGATTACCTTCTCCTTAAAGGAACTAACAAATGTTCTAAGCCATTTAATTTTATTTCGTGCATGGTTTCTAATAAAACGCCTAATTTACCTTTGGGAAATCCTTCTCGTTGAAACCACTCTAAATAAAATGAAGGTAAATCGCAAATAAGTCGTCCTTTGTACTTTCCAAAAGGCATTTTCATTCTAACTAATTCTATAAGTAATTCCGGATTGCCTTCGTTAGTTTGCATTTATTTGGTTAATGGTTCATCCAACAAATAAAAGTCTACAAATTCTCTAACACAGCCATCGCCTCCTTTGGTTTGTAGAACTAAATCAACGGTTTCTTTTACTTTTAGTACCGCATCGGCTGGACAAGCACTAAAGCCAACAGCTCTCATTACATGTAAATCATTAATATCATCACCAATAATGGCTACTTCAGCAAGTGTAATGTTTAGTTTTTCGCACCATTGGTTAAGAATTTCCGACTTAGGTTCTTGACCAACATATAGGTGTTTAATATTTAATAATTCGGCACGAGCTTTTACCACTTCCAATTTGTATCCCGATGAAATAATACCTGCTTCAACTCCAACTTTTGGCAACGCCATTATTGCCATTCCATCTTTAGCATTATATTTTTTAAACTGGTCGCCATTTTCTGTAAAAAACATTCCCGCATCAGTCATAACACCATCTACATCTAAAATCAATAATTTAATGTCTTTCATTTTAGACCTATCAACAAACATTGGTCTGGTAAGCATGTTTTCAAAATCTAACTGGTTGTTGGTGCAAAACAATTGTAAATCGCCCAAAGACAATTCATTGATGTTGGCAATAGCATATTCAGCACAAAAATCATTCAACGATTTTTTTTCTCGTGCTAAAAATGAGGTGATATTTTGAGTAAGGATTTTCATTATATAATTTTATAGCCAACACTATCAGCTACAGGTTCTATGGCTGATTTTAACGCTGCAAAAGATTCGTGTGTTAATTGCTGTGAAGCATCCGACTTAGCAACAGCAGGGTTTGGATGGGCTTCTATCAACAAGCCATCAATTCCCATTGCTACACAAGCTTTAGATAAGCGTTCAATTCCATAGCGATAACCTAAAGCATGACTTGGATCTAAAATAATAGGTAGATTGGTGTATTCTTGTAAATAAGCTACTCCACATAAATCTAAGGTAAAACGTGTTTTCGTTTCAAAAGTACGTATGCCCCTTTCACACAAAATAACGTTTTCATTTCCTCCTGAAAGCATAAATTCTGCTGCCTGAACAAATTCTTGTAATGTTGTTCCAAAACCTCTTTTTAATAAAACAGGCTTACGAGTTTTAGCACATGCACGTAAAATACCTTGGTCGTACATTGCTTTGGCACCAATTTGAATCACATCACTATGTTCTATCACTTCGTCAACATGGGTAGCATCTCTAACTTCTGTAATAACTGCCAAACCATGTTGCTCACGCATTTTTACTAATAACTTTAACCCTTCCAACCCTAAACCTTGAAAACTATAAGGACTTGTACGAGGTTTATAACAACCACCTCTTAAGGTGGTTAAATTAAGTGATTTTAACAATGCAGCACTTTGTTGAATTTGCTCTTCAGATTCTACTGAACAAGGTCCGCCAATCAATAAGGTGTTTTTAGTATTTCCACCAATGGTAACGTTACCAATTTTTACTTCACGAGTTTGGTTTCTATACGCCCTTGAAGCAAGCTGCATATCATTCTCAAATACCCAGTATTTTTCGATAAAGGCAGAAACTTCACTAGGTACTTCTTTTACAGAAGATGAAGTAATTAATACTTCTCTATCTTGAGAATGAATGTGAAAAGCCTTAATTTTTTCAGCTAACTGACTAGCAGTTGAAGCAGTAATATCTTTATTTAAATGAATTATCATATTTCTCCTTTTATCAAGTTCACAAAAGTAATAATTCCAACGGCATTTCCTTCTGCATTTAGCACAGGAAGATACATTACCGGAAAAGATTGCTCTCTTACTAAATTCAACATATTATCTACTGTTGCTGTATCTAAAATGGTTACAGGCGTTTTATTAATCATTTCCTGCGTATTCATTCCTTCAATATTCTCTAAATTCTGCAACAAGGTTCTTCTTAAATCTGCATTAGAAATTATTCCTTCAAATTTTTTATTCTTCTCCACTAAGGTTACGCCTAGCTTTCCAAAAGTTATTTGTTCTAAAATATTTTTAAGCGTAAGCTCAGACATATCTATAATTGGACATTCTTCTCGAGGAATCATAAAGTCCTTTATCTTAAAAAGAGAAACTATCTCTCGTTTGGTTAAATCCATCAATGCTTGTCCGACACTAGCGGCCTTAAACAAAAAACTCCCAGAAACCGAAGTATGTACCCCCATATTTCTTAAAATAAAAGATACTTCTCCATTTACACCACCATCAACATGTACATTTTTATTTGGGTATTTTTGTTTGAAATTTCTGATTTTTTTAAAGTTTATTGGATCAAAAACACCTCCACTTTGTCCGGGAATAGTCGCCATTATCAGGATGAAATCAAAATCGCTAAACTTATCGAAAGCACTAATATCAGTTGGTGTAATTATCGCTAAACCTTTTTGTCCTTTAATATCGGATGGCATTCTAAAATCTATGGGCAACTTTTCGTACTGAAAAGTAACGTATTCTACAGGATGCTTTCTTAATAAGTCGAAATACTTCTCGGGGGTTTTGGTAATGATATGTAAGTCTATAGGAAGTTTACACCATGTTCTAATATCGACAATATCATCAAAAACACGAATATCATCATTACAATCTATATGCAATAAATCTACCTGATGAGCTTCTAAATCTGCAATGGTTTCTTTTAAAGGTCTTTTGTTATCCGAATAGATAGATCCTGATATTTTCATTTAGTTAATTTCTATTATACATTGTATATACTCTCGAATGTCAAAACTACTTAATTTTTTGACTAAAAAATAAGCTTATTTAAGGTGATTTTTGATTTAAAACACTTGTGAAGCCACTTTTGTCAACAACCTACAAGTCTATAGATAAGCCTGTTTTAAAGGTGTAAATAGTTTTAATTATTGGGACTATGGGTTTGTGTTCGTAAGAAATATCAAAGGAATTAGCAAAGGATATTCTTTTGGCAATCTTTGTATTTAAAATTAAGGAGGCATTTGTTCTATTTCTAAAAGCCGAAATATCACTATCGTAGCCCGTTTGGTAATACCCTACAAAATTGATATCTACATTTTCATTGGCTGTCCAACGAAAAGAAATATAATTAGATGATTTAACCAAAGCAATTTCAATAGTTTGATTGGTTTCGGGATGTGTCCATTTTTCGTATTCGTACAAGGCTCCAACTCCAATTACCAAACTCAACGATTTACTTTTAAAAGTATTCCATCTAATTCCACCTCCACCTAACAAACGTGGAAGCAAACCTCTAAAATTATCGTAAGAATACTGAATATAGTTTTCGAAGTTAATAGGGTTCTTTCTGAAATAATTGACTCTAAAATGCACAAAACCAAAGTTTAAAAAATCCTCATTATTAACTTTTAAATAATCGAATTTTGCCAAGCCCATAAAAGCATGTTTACCCGGATAATACAAAGTATTTACATCTATATTGTATCCGAAAAGGTTTACAGGTTCGTTGGCTGCCGAACTTCTATTATAAATATTCATCCCAGCTGTAATTTTACTTTTAAAGGATGTTGTAGTGTCTCTTTCTAATCGTAATCGCTCAATGTTGAGTACTTGCCCGACAACTGCATGAGAAAATAAAAAAAGAATTACAAGTGAAAATAGATATTTTGCTTTTACCATGTGGCAAAATTAGGAAAGATAATAGGTAAGAAAAAGATTAATTCTTAACCAATATATAAGCATTAAGTGATGTCGCTACGAGCAGCCAAATAAAATAAGGTAATACCCACAAAGTTTTAGCTTTTAGCTGACCAAAATAAGCAAAGAAGAAATAGCCCATTAACACCGTAAGCAACACAATAATAATCAATCCAAATAAAACTTGATGGTATTTAAAAAAGACTGGATTCCAAGATACATTTAATATCCATTGTAATACAAACAAAGCTATTAACAGATTACGGTTTTCATTGAGTTGCCATGCGTAAGCCATGAATACGGCAAAACAAATCATTATAGTTGTCCACGCTGCACCAAACACCCAACCTGGAGGTGTCCAAGGTGCTTTATTTAAGTTTTGATACCAATCGGCAGTAACCGCAGTGCTTGTAAAGTAACTCCCTAAACCCAATGCAGTAAAATTAATGACTAAAAAGATGATTATTTTTAGAAGCATAAATTAAAAACTTGGAGAACTGATTGTTTTAAACCTTTGAGTTTTACGTTTTGAGAAACTAAAACTGCCACCCTCGTATTCAACAGTATAAATCAATTGTTTTTTTACAATTTTGCTAGGAGATAGGTTAATTTTCCAACTGACTTCTCCTTGTTCATTATTATAAATGCCTTCTGACAATTGTTCTAAAATAACATTAGTTGTTTTTGTTTGAGATATAGGTACTTGTTCAAAAAACTCAATAGTAACATCATGTTGGTTGTTGTTTTTTAGTTGAAATTCGTAAGCAAAAGTTATTTTTTTCTTTTTGCCAAATGTTACTTCTTTAGCGTATTTCACGCTCTCGATTTCTTTTCTTTTCATAAATATACTATTGTCTTTACCTACAGAAAGCAATAATGTATCGGAAAAGTCACTAAACTTTAATATGGTTTTACCAACAGAGTTTTTATTATACGTAACATTCGCAACACCATCTACTAACCCAAGCGTATCCCATTCAGCAACTTTTGCAACAAGATAAACTTCATTATCTAAGCTAGGATAAGCATAAAATGAATATTCGGCAGGCAATAAAATATTCATGATTGGAAAAGAAAAAACCGTGCTATTAGATTTTATAGCAAACTTCCCTTTCAATGTTCTTAATTTCAAAAACGATGGTACAAAAATATCCTGATAATCAACACCTTCTAATTTAGCTATTTGCTGTTTTTGTATTGAATTATCTGTCTGATTAATATTATTTTGATTTGTTCTGTAACTTAACACCCATGGTTCTTCAGGTTTTGGAAGCTTTGTTGGATTTTCTAAAGGAAATGCTGATGATAGTTGAAGCGTTATGTTCTCCCAATTTTCACCAGTTTGGCTCATGATTTTTGCAATATATTTTATAGAAATATCTTTACTAGATGAGTTTTCTACTTCAACCTCGTAAAACGGACTCCAACCTATTCCTCCAACAACATATTCAAAAAGTAAAGGTTTTTCTAGTTGTTGCTCTATTGAAACAAGCACCTTTAAAATAGCAGCATCTTCATTATTTAATTTAACACTGTCTAATTTTTCAGCTTCTATTATAGCATTATCAATATTTCTAAGTTCTTTATTTAAACTTAAAATTTTATCGGAATAGAAACTTAACATTTTTTCCAATTCATCTACTTCTTTAATAAAGTTAGCTTCCGCATATTTTTGTTCTAGTAATTTTATTTGATTAATTACAGCAGTTTTTCTGTCTTCTAACTGAAAAAACTCCTCTTTGCTTAATTTCTTAATGAGATTTTTATTTAATATAGTTACCTCTTTATTTTTAATAACAAAAGAATTTAAAACTATTTTAGAGGAGATGTCTTTAAATTCTAACTCAAAAAGTCCTACCCCCATTTTATTATTAGAAACCCTTGAAACAAGAGCTCCAGAGTGATACACTACAACATTCTCTACTTTTGAAAGAACTTCTATATTTTTAGCTGCAAATAAATTGGTTGTAAAAACAATTACAAATACAAAAACAACAAGTTTACAAATTTTACGCATTTAGTTTTTTATTTTTTAATTACCCTAATAACTTCACTGCCTGTTTGATTTACAAATTTTACAAAATAAATACCCTGACTTTGTCCATCAAGGTTAATCACTATTTTAGAGGCATTTAAATTGCTTTGATACATGGTTCTTCCCATTAAATCTATTACTTCTACAGAAGCATTTTCTAAACTATTATTGCCAACATCTAAAGTAATTTGATTATTAGTTGGATTAGGGTAAACATTAATTTTATCCAAAATGCTTTCTTTATCATCAACACTTATAATTGTTCCCGGATCTCCTTTATAGAAATTAACTCCTCCGGCAACATTACCTACAATTAGATCAAAAGCGGTATCATTATTTATATCAGCAACATTAACAAAAGACCAGCCTCCTTGCTTTATGCCTAAATACATAGAATCAATCAGGTTAAAAGTTCCGCCAAGATTTCCATCAATACTATCGTAATAATAAATGTAACCATTAGTAGCTCCTGCAATTAATTTGTAATCGCCATTATCATCATAAATAAAAGGAGTACTGTTGCCGTTGTATTCATCGTACCTTCTTGTTTTCACATCTCCTAACTGAGAAGTTACCCAGCTATATGAAGGCAATACAGCTGTTCCTACATTTTCGTAATAAGATACAAAGCCTAATCGGTCACCAATAATTAAATCTAATAATCCATCTCTATTTAAATCTATTAACTGAGGCACTGAATATAATCCTACATCTATTCCTTCATACTCTGCTTTATTAAGTACAAAGTTGGCAGTATTTCCCGCTCCAGCGATATTTTCAAAATAATGAATTTTTCCGTTGTCTCCCCCTACAATCATATCTTCATCGCCATCACCATCAATATCTCCAAAAGTAGGAGCTAATCTTAACATTGGCTGATTGGTTGCAACATTTAAATTGATATTGGCTAAATCAGCATAGTTAGAATCTATTAATTGATAAGCCGGATTACTAGCTGTTCCAATATTTTCGTACAACCACAATGAAGAAATTAATCCTTGATTGGTTTGCAAAGCAGTATAACCAGCATTTCCAATAACTATATCTATTAAACCATCTGCATTATGATCGAAAAATACTGGGAAAGCCCCTGTACCAACTTCTATCATATCTTCTTGAAGAAAAGCTGTTGTTTTAAAATCAAATTCTGGTAAATTCGTTGAACGTTGATTTTCATAATACCATACACTTTTTAGATTTTCACAGCCATTAAAACAATTCGGACTAGCTAAAAAATCTTTTACACCATCATTATTTACATCTAAATAAAATCCCGCTGGGAAAAGATATAAATCAACAGGAACAGTATTAGCGGTATTCATAGGAAAAGCTGTATCTACCGCAGTTATATGAGATGAAGTAAAGTTAGGAGAAGAGTCTGAGTTATACAACAACACAAAATTATTATGAGAAACATCTCCTAAAATTAAATCTTTAGATCCATTTGAATCAACATCCATCATCATGACTGTGGATCCACTGTGTTTGTTTCCTCCACTAATTCTTTCAGGATTATTAATATTAAACCCACAAGAATCATCCAAAACAACATTATTACTTTGAGCACCTTCTGTAAAAAAGCCCCAACATTTATTTCTCAACTCATAATCTAAGCTATCACAATCTCCATACCTTTCCATACTTAAATTTTTATGATACTCCACTTGAGACCCCAAAATACTAAAGGTAATGATATCTAAATCACCATCTCCATCAACATCTTCTATTGCAGGTATATCTATAGATGACACGTACAGGTTTACCATACTTGGGTTTTGAGAATCAGGTTGATAATTAGAATATAAAATATTAGAAGGTGTACTAGAAGTTTCTATAGCAAATAGAAGCTGCGTAGTAGTAGATACATTTCTATAAACCACAATACCTCCTGCTCCAGAAGTAAAAATATCCATTTTACCATCACAATTAAAATCTCTAAGTAACACCCAATCTCTTATATTTTGAGGAAAGTATTGTGTAAATTCAGGTGCTAAGTGATAATCTACTTTATTTGGTGTTCCATGATTAATAAAGGTAGTCATTCGGTTAATACTTCTGTCAAAAACAAATAAATCCATAATTCCATCCAAATTCAAATCTATTTCTGAAAACTGAGCAGAATTAAATCCGCCTGTCCAAGCATGATAAAGTGTGTCGCTATTAAAATTTAACACCGTAATAGAGTCATATCTATTAACTACAAGTTGTGCTTTTGAAGTAAGCGACAATACTAAAAAGATAAAAAGTGCTAAAAAAGTTGTAATTTTTTTCATAATTTGATGTTAATAATGATAAATCTGTTGCTTAAAGACAAAGCTAACTCCATTCATTTTATTAAAAAATGACCAAACTCATGCTTTCTAACCCCTTTAAACTCCTTGCCAAATTTAAGCTTATTTAACGAAATAAAAAAAAGTAAAATGAAATGAATTTTATGTTTGTAAAACGTTTTTGAAATTCTATATTTGCAGGCTTATAATTTTTTAACAAAAATACACACGAAAAGAAATGCAAAACAAAGGATTATTAACAACGTTTACCATACTTTTTGCAATAGCGAGTTTATACTCATTATCGCTTACATGGTTTGCCGTAAATGTAGAGAACGATGCGAAAGATTACGCAGAAACGTATCATAATGGAAGTTCAGATGCTGAATTTGCTTACTTAGATTCTATGGCTTCAGAAGAAGTTTATCCAGTAATTGGCTATACTTATGGTGAGCTAAGAGCTAAAATGCTTAACTTAGGTCTTGACTTAAAAGGTGGTATGAACGTAACCTTAGAAGTACAAGTTGATGAAGTAGTTAGAGCTCTAGCTTCTTACAGTGACGACCCTGCTTTTAATAACGCTATAAAAAAAGCAAATGAATTACAAGTGCAAAATGGTGGCAACTTTGTTACTTATTTTGAACAAGCATACAACGAAGTTAATCCTGGAGGAAAACTAATTTCTGTATTCTACACTAGAGATAACAAAGAAAAATTATCTCCAAATGCCTCCAACCAAGAAGTAATAGAATTCATTAGTGATATTGCTAATGCTGCTATCGAACAGTCTTTTGAAGTAATTAGAACAAGAATTGGTTTATTTGGAGCTGCCCAACCAAGCATTCAACGTTTAACAGGTTCAGATAGAATTTTAGTTGAATTACCGGGTGTTAAAAATAAAGAAAGAGTTCGTCAGTTATTACAAGGAACGGCTAAATTAGAATTTTGGACTACCTACCAAAACAATGAGTTTTATCCTTTATTAGCAGAAGCTAATTCTACATTAGCTAAATTGCTAAACAAAGACGAAAAAACTGGAGAAACTAACGATTCAACAGCAACTGAAGAAGTTAAAGACACCACTTTGACAGAAGAAAAAGTGGAAGAAACTCCTGCTGTTGAAACCCCAGCTGAAGAAGAAAAAGACTTATTATCTCAATTAAGTGATGATTCAACAAAAACAGATACTTCTTCTAACGATTTATTATCTCAATTAGATGATGCTACAGGCGAAGATTCTTTAGCTTTATTCCAAAAAAGTGTAAAAGAAAATCCGCTATTTGCTATTATGACTATTCCTACTTACCAAAATGAGGAAGGTCAACAAATGTTTGCTGAAGGTCCTGTTGTAGGTATTGTTGCTGTAAAAGATACTGCTAAGGTAAACAGCTATTTAGCTAAGCCTGAGATTAAAGAAATTATTAACCCAAGAAAATACAAGTTACTTTGGGCTTACAAACCTTTTGATGATAATCAGCAATTTATTCAACTTTATGCTATAAAAGTTGAAAACAGAGATGGAAAAGCTGAATTAGAAGGAGATGTTATTGTTGATGCTTCACAACAATTTGGAATGTATAATGGTGCTCCTGAAATTGAAATGATTATGAATGGTGATGGTGCTCAGAAATGGAAACACCTTACCGGACAAAACGTTGGTAAAGCTATTGCTATTGTATTAGATGGATTAGTTTATTCTGCTCCTGCTCCTTCTGAAGAAATTGCAGGTGGTCGTTCTAGTATTACAGGTAATTTTACTATTGAAGAAGCTAAATTAATTGCTAATATTCTTAAAGCAGGTAAACTTCCTGCTCCTGCAAGAATTGTTGAAGAAGCTGTTGTTGGACCGACATTAGGACAAGAGTCTATCAGTAAAGGAATGTTCTCTTTCATTATTGCATTAATGATAGTATTGGCCTATATGGTATTTTATTACTCTAAAGCTGGTGTTGCCTCTGTTATAGCATTGCTTGCCAACATGTTCTTCATTTTTGGAATATTAGCTTCTATGCCGCAATTAATTGCCTTAACATTACCAGGTATTGCAGGTATTATCTTAACTATAGGTATGTCGGTAGATGCCAACGTACTTATATTTGAGCGTATTCGTGAAGAAATTGCTGCAGGTAAAGGTATGAGATTAGCTGTTTCCGATGGTTATAAGTTTGCCTACTCCTCTATTATTGATGCAAACATTACTACCTTATTAACCGGTTTTGTATTATGGTTCTTTGGAACAGGTCCTGTTGAAGGTTTTGCGAAAACCTTAGTAATTGGTATTTTAACATCGTTATTTACTGCAATATTTATTACTAGATTAATTTTTGAATACCAATTAAATAGAGGTAAAGTATTAAAATTTGCTACTAATCTTACTGATGGCTTATTCCAAAACACTAACATTCAATTCTTAAAAAACAGAAAGAAATTTTACATTCTTTCAGGTGTTATTATTTTAATTGGTATTGGCTCTTTAGCAACAAAAGGACTTCAAAAAGGGGTTGATTTCCAAGGAGGAAGAACCTATGTAGTTCGTTTTGAAAATACTGATAAAGTAGAAACTCAAACCGTTAGTCAGCAATTAGCAACATTATTTGAATCTGCTCCTGAGGTAAAAACTTTTGGTGATGATAATCAAGTAAAAATCACCACTACATTTATGATTAATAGCCAGGATGAAAAAGCGGATGACATTGTTGAAGATAAATTATACGAAGGATTGTCTTCAATCTTTGGTAGCGAAGTTACTAAACAGCAATTTATGGACAATTACTTAATGAGTTCTCAAAAAGTTGGACCAACCATTGCTAACGATATGATTCGTTCATCTATCTTATCTATTGTATTCTCATTAATCATCATTTTCTTATACATAGTATTTAGATTTAAGAAATGGCAATATGGTGCCGGTGCACTTATCGCTCTTTTCCATGATGTATTAATTGTATTGTCTTTATTCTCTATTTTCTATGGTATTTTACCGTTCTCTTTAGAAATAGACCAAGCATTTATTGCAGCTATCTTAACAGTTGTGGGTTACTCCATTAATGATACCGTGGTTGTTTTTGATAGAATTAGAGAATACTTAGGTTCATACAAGAAAAGAGAAATTGATGATGTGGTAAATAGTGCTATCAACAGTACTTTAAGCAGAACTGTTAATACATCTTTAAGTACCATCTTTGTATTGTTAATGATATTTATTTTTGGTGGTGAAGTAATTAGAGGGTTTACTTTTGCATTACTTATTGGTGTAATTGTAGGTACTTACTCTTCTGCTTTTGTAGCTTCTCCTATCGTTTATGATTTCATGAACAAACAAAAAGAGAAAGAAAAAAAGAACAAATAATTTCTTTTTAAATAAACTAAAAGAATAAGCTGCTTATGAAAATGAGCAGCTTATTTTTTTGTAGCTTTGTCTAATAAATAAGATTTTATGTTAGTATTTTTTAATATTGGTGGTGGAGAACTGGTAATCATTGTGTTGGTTATCGTTATGTTTTTTGGTTCTAAAAAAATACCTGAAATTGCTCGTACCTTAGGTAAAGGAATTAGCGAATTAAAAAATGCTACTTCGGATATTCAACAAGAAATAAAAAAATCTGTTCCTTCAGAAGTTACCAATATAAAAAACTCTGTAAACGTGGAACATCAGGTAAAAAGCTTTATCAAAAAAGAAATTACCAAACCTATAGAGGATAAGAATGTTGATGACACTTCAGCTCCTGAAGAAGACAACACTCCTACTCCTCCTAACTCAATTTCTAGAAGTTAATTTTTATGGAATACTTATTATTAATTGGCGGATTAGCAGTTTTAATTGGCGGTGGCGAAGTATTGGTTAGAGGTGCTGTTGGTATTGCTGCAAAATTTAGGCTTTCTCCGTTAGTTATAGGTATGACCATTGTTTCTTTTGGAACTTCATCTCCAGAACTGATTGTAAGCTTAAAAGCTGCTTTAGAAGGTTCACCTGAAATTGCCATAGGGAATGTTGTTGGCTCTAATATTGCCAACATTTCATTAGTATTGGGATTAACAGCCATAATCTTTCCTATTCCGGTCGCTGTAGCTACTCTTAAAAGAGATTGGCCAATAATGATGTTCATTTCTTTACTCTTTTTTGTTTTCATTCTTAACGGAATCCTCGACAATTGGGAAGGATTTATTTTTGTAGGACTTTTATTAAGCTACATCATTTACCAATTAAAATCATCAAAAAAGAGTGATGAAGAAAAAACAGAAGTTATAAAACAGCACATTTTTGTAAGTATTTTATTTATTACCGTAGGAGTAATTGGTTTAGCTTTCGGTGCAGATTGGTTAGTACAAGGTGCTGTTACCATTGCTAAAAACTTTGGTGTTAGTGAACACATTATTGCTGTAACCATAGTTGCTTTTGGAACTAGTGTCCCCGAATTAGTGACCTCTGTAGTTGCTGCTGTAAAAAAGCAAATGGATATCTCTGTAGGCAACTTAATTGGTTCCAACATCTTTAACATATTAGCTGTTTTAGGAATTACTGCTATTTTTAAAAAAATTCCTATTAGCGAAACCGTAATTTCTAATGATATTTTTTGGGTATTAGGAACTTCATTTATCTTGCTTCCATTAATGTTAAATTATAACATTTCTCGTTGGAAAGGTGTTTTATTATTCCTCTCCTATTTGCTCTACGTATTCTTCTTACTACAATCTATTTGATTTTTTGGTTTTATTATTGAATATCTATTTTTGATTGGTTAATTTTATAACAAATTTTTTACTTTCATTGAAATACATCATCATCATACTTAGTTTTCTTTTTAGCAATTTATTATTTGCTCAGCAAGCCGATGATGCCTTAAAAGTTAAAAAATTAAAACCTAATTTTCTTTCAGCACTTATTGAAGAAAAAATCAATGACATCCGTAAAGAAAACAATTTACACACGCTTAAAACTGATGACAAACTACAATTAGTTGCATCAGATCAAGCTGAATACAACCTTAAATCGGGCAAACCAGAAGTTACCCAATCCAACAAAAAGAAAGCTACTTTATTAGACAGAATTATTTTTTACGAAAGTACGCATGGCATTTTTTCTGAAAATGTGATAAAAATTGACATGGAAATGAAGGTAAAAGTGCAAGGGGAAACGCGCAGAAGAAACCTTAAAAGCTATGAAGAAGTTGCCAACTTTATCGTAAACTCGTGGATGAAAGACAGAAATATGTCTAAAGCGATTCTTGAAAAATCTTTTTACACTTTTGCAACAGCCATAACTTCCGATAAAAAAACTAAGTCTATTTATGTAAATCAGGTTTACGGAAGCGAACCATTTATTTTACCAGCGGGTATTCCATTTATTAAAGATGATTATAAAATTGAACCTTATAACAAAAGTAAATGCACCGAAATTGAACGAAACTATTCCTATTTACCGGAATTAATGTCCGACAATATTTTTTTTAGAAATGGTGAGATTTTCTTTTATTTCCATGATTTAAATTTGTTAAAAAACATCCTAAAAAATAATAAAGATGGTATTGCTATCGATATTATTACCAAAAATCAATTTGCTTGCGATGTCGGAAATAGAATTTATCCTTCTAAAATTCACTCAGGCATTATGCTTCCTCCTGTTTACAAATCTCATCTTTTTAATAAAAACTTATTGGAAAGTGAAGGGCAAATGGAAGTCTCTCTTGGTCCAATTCCTGATTTTGTTGACACCAACACTACAGAATTTAATTTATTAATTATTCAAGACAATTGTTTATGTAACACTATTATTTACAACAGTTTGGGTGGAGAAAATCTTAAATCATTAGGTTTGTCTTTACTTTTTGATACGCTTTCCGTATCCGATAAAGCAGACTCTGTAAACAGTAAGTTGCAATTTATTATTCCTTTTGATAAAAACAAATCGGTATATAATCCCGAAGATGTAAAAGTATTTTTAGATTCATTAAATCTAAAAAAATACGACCTCAAAAAAATTGAAGTATTTGCTTACTCTTCTATTGAAGGACGACAAAAAGAAAATAAAGCCTTACAAATAAAAAGAGCTAAAAGTATTGTAAACGCCATCCAAAAATACAATGTAAAAAATGTCGAAACCTCCATCTCTACCGAAGAAAATTGGGAAGGATTTTATGAATCACTAAAAGGTTCTCCCTACGAAAGTGATTTTGCAAAACTCAGCAAAGAAGAAATTCTAAAAATTGTAAATGGTAATGAATTAAATTATAACCTAGAACCTTATTTAGCAGACCAACGAAATGCTAAAGTTGTACTTTATGTGGAAAAGGTATACATGGACGAAGAATTAATAAAAGTAGTTCCTGAACGTTATAAATTATCTATAAAAAAGAAAGATTATAAAGGAGCTAAACTTTATCAATCTGTAGCTATAGACAATATTGAAAATGGTAAAATTGATGTTGATTTACTTTTTAGCACAAAAATTCCTTTTGTAAAAGAAGCCATAAATCTCAACAATAATATTATTGCTGCTAAATGGCTTTACAGTAAGAGTGAAAATAGAGACAGCTTGAACAATTATTTACTTAGAGATATTAAAACCCAATTAATAGTTGACCCTACAAACCCTTATTTACTTTATAATAAAGTAACTTTAGAATTGCTTTTATGGACAGAAAATTACGATAGGGTAAAAGATCCTAAATTTTTATTGAGAGACATTAAAGCTCTTTATAATTTGGGCATAGAAAACTGGAAAATCAGTCAGCTGTTGCTTAATTTCCATATTATTTCTGCTGATTTTTATTATGAATCTATGCAATTTCCGCAGCGAGACAAAGCACTTAATGAAGTAAAGAAAATGTTGCTTCAATCTCAATTAAACAGAGACCAAACCTTTAAAGTAGCTCAGTATTTTATTTTCCAAATGCGACTAAATTGGACCATTGAACTAATGAAACCGTGGGCTGAAAAACCTCATATTGACGAAGAATTTTTATTTACTTTTTTAACTGCTGCTATTTACAACAAAAAGCTTGTCCCTGAGAATGAATACCTGATGTTTATGGAAAAAGCTAAAAAATTAAACCCGAAAAGATTTTGCAATCTATTCGGGTATCCTAATATGAGTTTTCAATTGCTTAAAGACTTAAGCGTAAAAAAAATGTATTGCGATAGTTGTTATTAGCCTGATGTTCAAGGTTTAACTTAAAATTTTAAACCTTTATGCCATCTACCAAGCTAATGTCAAACTGAACTAAATTGATAAATTGACTAACCCTATCTTCTAATTCAGTCTGTGTTAAATATTCTAATCTTTCTGTTCCAAATTTCTCTACACAAAAAGAAGCCATTGCAGAACCATAAATTACAGCACGCTTCATATTATTAAAAGAAATATCGCCTGTTTCTGCTAAATAACCAATAAATCCTCCAGCAAAAGTATCTCCCGCACCTGTAGGGTCAAAAACATCTTCTAATGGTAATGCCGGAGCAAAAAATACATTTTCTTTATCAAACAATAAAGCTCCATGCTCTCCTTTCTTAATAATTAAGTACTGAGGTCCTAAAGCCAAAATCTTTTGAGCGGCTTTTACCAAAGAGTATTCACCCGAAAGCTGACGAGCTTCTTCATCATTAATAGACAACACATCTACCATAGAAATGGTGCTTTTTAATTCATCTAAAGCAATATCCATCCAAAAATTCATGGTATCCATTACAATTAATTTCGGACGTTTATGTAAGCCATTAATTACTTTCTTTTGAACAGCTGGAGCTAAATTTCCTAACATTAAAAAATCACAATCTTGGTAATTCGCTGGAATTTTAGGATCGAATGTTTCTAACACATTTAACTCTGTAGCTAAGGTATCTCTTGTATTCATATCGTTGTGGTACTTACCTGACCAAAAGAAGGTTTTTTCATTTTCTCTGATTTCTAATCCTTCTAAATTAACATTATGTTTTTCTAACATTTCCATTGCTTCTTTAGGGAAATCGCCACCAACAACAGATACGATATTGGTTTTTTTAACAAAATTTGAAGCAGATAAACTAATAAAGGTAGCAGCACCACCAACAATTTTATCTGTTTTTCCAAAAGGGGTTTCAATAGCATCAAAAGCCACTGTTCCTATAACTAATAAACTCATATTATCTATTTTAAATTGATTGGTAAAATTAATGTATTATAATCGGAAAATTTAAATTACAAGCAATGAAGTTTCTCTTAAAAATCCACTACGCCAATTCCTTGTCTAAGAATTTCCGGTGTTTCTCCTGTGCAATCTATTACTGTTGACGCTTCATTGTTTCCAAAACCTCCATCTATAACTAAATCTATTTGTCCATCATATCGTTCGTGAATTAACTCCGGATCGGTAGTATATTCCAAAATATCATCATCATCGTGTACAGAAGTTGACAACATAGGATTTCCTAATTGATTGACAATTGTTCGGGCAATGTTATTATCCGGCACACGAATACCAATGGTTTGTTTTTTAGATTGAAACAATTTTGGAATGTTTTTATTGGCATTTAAAATAAACGTATAAGGTCCAGGAAGGGCTCTCTTCATCATTTTATAAATATCTGTACCAAACTGAACAGTATATTCTGAAATATTGCTCAAATCATAACATATCAACGAAAAATTAGCTTCTTCTAACTTAACCCCTTTTAGTTGAGCCATCTTCTCTACTGCCCTTTTATTTGCCATGTCGCACCCCATACTGTAAACAGAATCTGTTGGATAAACAATTACACCACCTTTCTTTAACACATCAATTACTTGTTGTATTCTTTTTTCATCTGGGTTTTCCGAATATATTTTTATTAGCATTTTAGTTATTGATCATTGGTGAATGGTTGTCAGTTCACAGTTTTTGTTTTAATTTACAACTTCAAACCGCTAGTATCTAGTTTATTCTCTATTTTCTAATTGAACCTATTTATTCCCTTTAGCATGGTCGGCTAAAAACTGTGCTAAACCACTATCTGTTAATGGGTGTTTTAGCAAACCAGTTATCGCATTTAACGGACTAGTTACTACATCGGCACCAATTTGAGCACATTGTATGATGTGCATAGTATGACGAACTGAAGCAGCTAAAATTTGAGTTTCGTATCCGTAATTATCGTAAATCATTCTTATTTCAGCAATTAAATGAATTCCGTTAGTGGAAACATCATCTAATCTACCAATAAATGGAGATATATACGTTGCTCCAGCTTTAGCTGCTAGTAGTGCTTGTCCTGCTGAAAAAATAAGCGTACAGTTGGTTCTTATTCCTTTAGAAGAAAAATATTTAATAGCTTTAATTCCTTCTTTAATCATAGGTACTTTTACCACTATTTGAGGGTGTAAGGAAGCTAAAAACTCTCCTTCCTTAATTATTCCTTCAAAATCTGTTGCAATTACCTCAGCACTAACATCACCATCTACAATATCGCAAATTGCTTTATAATGTTTCATAATATTATCATAACCTGTAATACCTTCTTTTGCCATTAATGACGGGTTAGTGGTTACGCCATCCAAAACGCCTAAATCTTGTGCTTCTTTAATTTGGTCTAAGTTTGCTGTGTCTATAAAAAATTTCATGTGTGTATGAGTTTATGATGATTTGTATATTTTTTTAAGTTATTGCCCAAATAATTCTTTAATTACGTTAATGGTATAATCTATTTCTTCTTTGGTATTATATTTACTGAACGAAAAACGTAATGAAGGTTGTTCTTGATTAATTCCTAATCCACTTAAAACATGAGAACCTACTGAACTTCCTGATGAACATGCGCTACCTCCAGAGACACAAATCCCTTCAATATCTATGTTATAAATTAACATTTCATCCATATCTGAATGAGGAAAATGAACATTTAAAACGGTGTATAAGCTTTCTCCCAATGGATCTCCATTAAATTCAATGTTAGGCAAGGCTTTTTTTAGTTCTTCCGCCATGTAAAGTTTTAATCCTTTAATATGTTTTTCGTGGCTTTCCATATCTCTATGAGCAATTTCCATGGCTTTTGTTAACCCAACAATACCATAAATATTTTCAGTGCCTGCACGCATATTTCTTTCTTGAGCTCCTCCGGTAATAATTGGTTTTAGCTGCAAGTCTGAGTTAACAAACAAAAATCCCGTTCCTTTTGGTCCATGAAATTTATGAGCAGAGCAAGTCATAAAGTCTATTTTTAACTCTCTAACATCAAACGGGTAATGTCCTACTGTTTGTACGGTATCAGAATGAAAATAAGCTTGGTATTTTTTACAGATTTCAGCAACTTTTTTAAGCGGTAATAAATTGCCAATTTCGTTGTTAGCATGCATCAAAGAAACTAAAGTTTTTTTATCTTTATTTTCTTCAAGCAGTTGCTCTAAATGATTTAAATCTATGTAGCCTTTGTCATCAATATTGACCAAGCTTAATTTAATATTATTATGCTTTTCAACACATTGAGCAGTATCTATAACTGCATGATGCTCAATAGTAGAGGTAATAATATGATTTACATCTAGATCTTCAGTGCAACTTCTCAATACCATATTATCTGCCTCCGTTCCCCCCGAGGTAAAGAAAATTTCTGATGGAGCAGCATTAATATACCCTGCAACTTGCTTTCTGGCTTTTTCAATTATAGCTCTAGATTGTCGCCCTAAAGCATGAACAGAAGAAGGATTTCCATAATTTTCTTTCATTACCGGAATCATCGCTGCTATCACTTCTTCATCTAAAGGGGTTGTTGCTGCATTATCTAAATATACTTTCATTTATTTATTATTCATTAATTGTTACTCTATTCTTCTAACCTCCCTAAACTTATAAACTCTTAAACCAATCTAACCATTCCTTCCACATCTTTAATAATCTGCTGAGCTAATTCGTCTGCTTTTTCTTTAGTTGTATTTTCAGCATAAATTCTAATAATAGGTTCAGTATTCGATTTTCTTAAATGCACCCAACCATTATCGAAATGAATTTTAACGCCATCAATGGTATTAATTTCTTTATTCGTGTATTTTTGTTGCAACTGAACCAACAGCTCATCCACATTTATATCAGGAGTTAACTCAATTTTATTTTTCGACATCACATAATTCGGATAACTATTTCTTAACTCCGAACAAGTTACATTACTTTTAGCTAAATGTGTTAAAAATAAAGCGATGCCTACCAATGCATCTCTACCATAATGTAATTCAGGATAAATAATTCCTCCATTACCTTCACCACCTATAATGGCATTTTCTTTCTTCATCATTTCAACTACATTCACCTCTCCTACTGCCGAAGCAAAATAAACACCTCCTTGTTTTTCAGTAACATCTCGCAATGCTTTTGTTGAAGATAAATTAGAAACGGTATTTCCTTTTTGATTTTGCAACACATAATCAGCAACAGCAACCAAAGTATATTCTTCACCAAACATCTCTCCATCTTCTGAAACAATTGCCAGCCTGTCTACATCAGGATCTACTACAAAACCAACATCGGCCTTTTGTTTTTTCATTACCGAAGCAATTTCTGTAAGGTTTTCTGGTAATGGTTCCGGATTATGAGGAAAAACTCCATTTGGCTCGCAGTACAATTCAATTACTTCTTTTACCCCCAAAGCTTTTAATAATGGTGGCAAGAAAATTCCACCAGTTGAGTTAACACAGTCTATTGCTACGGTAAAGTTTTTAGCTTTTATAGCAACTACATCTACCAACGGTAAATCTAACACTGCTTGTATATGTTTATCTAAATAAGTAGTATCAACAGAATAAATTCCTAATTCATCAACATTAGCATATTCAAATTCATTAGCTGCTGCCATTCTCAACACCTCTTCTCCATCAGCAGCAGAAATAAACTCTCCTTTTTCGTTAAGCAATTTTAAAGCATTCCATTGTTTAGGATTGTGACTAGCGGTAAGGATTATTCCTCCAGAAGCATTTTCCATAGCTACCGCAACTTCAACTGTTGGAGTAGTACTTAAGCCTAAATCTTTTACATTTATTCCTAAGCCTTGCAAAGTTCCAATAACTAAATGCTGCACCATTTCTCCTGAAATACGAGCATCTCTGCCTATAACTATACTTACGTCTTTTTTATTTGCTCTTTTCTTTATCCAAGCACCAAAAGCCGAAGTAAATTTTACAATGTCTAAAGGGGTTAAACCTTCATCAGGCATACCACCTATAGTTCCTCTAATTCCTGAAATTGATTTTATTAATGTCATATAGAAAATTTTGGGCAAATTTAGCGTAATTCTATTGAACTAACAATCTAAAATTAACTGTTAACTAATTTGTGAAAAATAACTTCCAAAAAACTACTTTCCTGCGTTGAAAAAATTAATTTTACATCTTGTATGGAAGAAAACTTTGATTCATATAACGATGATGCGGATTACGCAGCATCTATTAACAGATTTGAGCAAATGCTCAACGAAAATCATCAGTACTTTTTTGATGTGGAAGAGTTTGAAGATTTGATAAGCTATTACATGGAGATGAATGAAAACGAAAAAGCTAAGAAAGCTATCGACATCTCTTTAGAACAACACCCTGGTTCTTCTTCGCTTAAAATAAAATATGCTGAATATTTAGCATCTATACATAAACCTAATAAAGCCTTAGAAATTCTAAATGCTATTGAAATTCTAGAACCTTTTAACCCTGAAAACCAAATCATTAAAGGTAGTATTTATAGTCAGATAAGACAACACAACAAAGCCATTGATGCCTACAATAAAGCGCTAAAACTTACCAGCGATAAAGCCGACCAAATTTCAATAAAAATGCAAATTGCATTTGAATATGAAAACTTATTACAATTGGATAAAGCCATTGCTATATTTAAGGAAGTGCTAAAAGAAAATCCTGCTAACGAAACTGTTTTGTACGATATTACTTTCTGCTACAACATGAACGACAGAACAGCAAGCAGCATTGAGTTTTTAACCGCTTTTTTAGATGATAATCCTTACAGCTATGTAGGCTGGTATAACTTAGGTATTTGCTATCACTCAGCAGAATTATACGAAAAAGCTATTGATGCTCAAGATTATGTAATTGCCATAAAAGAAGACTTTATTTCTGCTTATTTGAACAAAGCCGATGCCCTTTCTTCGTTAGAAAGATATGATGAAGCTATAGCAACTTATAAAGAAACTTTTACTTTTGAAGAACCCAATGCTGACATGTTTTATTTTATTGGCGAATGTTATGAAAACAATCTTCAATATGATGAAGCACTAGAATATTTTAAAAAAGCAACTCAGCTAGATTCTATGCACTCTGATGCCTGGGCTGGAATGGCTTATGTTTTTAATGAACAAGGAAAGACAGATTCAGCCATATTCTTTATTCAAAAAGCAATTGAAATTGAACCTGAGCATCCTGATTTTTTACTTATCTATGCCGATATTTTAAAAAATATTGAAGCTTACGAAGAAGCGATAGGTCTTTACCAGAAAATTATTAAGATAGATCCTGAAAACAATACTTCTTGGGTTGATTTAGCTGATGCTTATTTTGAACTCGGACAAATTGATGAAGCCCTAAAAACTATTATTAAAGGCATAGAGGCACATCCCGATAGTGGTTTGCTTAAGGTTCGTCTAGTAGCTTTCTACTTAGAAATTGACAACCTTTCAGAAGCAACCAATCAACTTATAGAATTATTAAATATGGATAAGCAATTAGCAAAAGCGTTAATTACTTTTTATCCGGCAGTATTGGATTATCCAAGCTTATTAGAAATCATAGAAAATTATAACGATAATGAATTTTGACTTACCAAACATACCGGAAAGAGACCAAAAACCAAGAAATAATGGGCTAACCATGATGATGGATAAAGGTCTTAGCTGGCGACAAGCAGAAAACTTTGTAGATGCCAATGCTCATCTTACAGATTTAGTAAAATTAGGCTTTGGGACTTCTTATGTAACCAAAGATTTTCAAAGAAAAATTGATATTTATAAAAGCGGAAAATTGAATGTTTACTTGGGTGGTACACTTTTCGAAGCTTTTGTAGTAAGAGGTATGTTTGATGATTACCGAAGATTGTTGGATAAGTTCAAGATTGATACTTGCGAAGTTTCTGATGGTTCTATCGTTCTTCCCAACGAAAAAAAATGTGAGTACATTGCTACCTTAGCTAAAGATTATAAAGTTTTATCTGAAGTGGGTTCTAAAGAGGCAGGAATTTTTATTAGTCCTGCCAAATGGATTTCTATGATGAAAGATGAATTAGATGCTGGGGCATGGAAAGTTATTGCTGAAGCTAGAGAAAGTGGTACTGTTGGAATTTACCGCCCAAACGGAACGGCTCATGTTGCTTTAGTAAACAAAATTATTGCTAAAGTAAAATTAGAAAATATCCTTTGGGAAGCTCCACTTAAAAATCAACAAGTTTGGTTTATTAAGCAGTTTGGAGCAAATGTAAACTTAGGAAATATTTCTCCCAACGAAGTAATTGCATTAGAATGTCTTAGACTAGGGTTAAGAGGAGATACTTTCTTCGAAAATCTTCCGGAAGAAATTACTTCAGCATTTCATTAATAACCTACTACTTTAATTATAGATTTTTTACATTATGAATGAAATAGCTCCTTCAGAACTAAAAAAAATGATAGAAGAAAATGCTAATATTCAAATTATTGATATTAGAGATGATTATGTTTTTGAAGATTTTAATTTAGGAGGAACAAATATTCCCTTAGAAAATGTAATCAATAATAAAGCTCAATTTGAGAATGATAAAAAAACTGTTTTTATTTGTAACTCAGGAAAAAGATCTTCTGCCATTGTACGTACTTTAACAGTAAAATATCAACTTCCAAATATTTACTCCCTAAAAGGTGGTATTGAAGCTTATGTTGAACAATGCTTATAACCTAAAAAATGGCAACAAGAAATCTTAAAGATTACATTTTTATTGCATTGAAAGGTATAGCCATGGGAGCAGCAGATGTTGTTCCTGGAGTTTCTGGTGGAACTATTGCTTTTATTTCAGGAATTTATGAAGAATTACTTGAAACCATTAGCAATTTTAATTTACAAGCATTAAAAATATTAACCAAAGAAGGTGTTAAACCTTTCTGGAAACACATCAACGGAAGTTTTATCACTACACTATTACTTGGAATTGCCATCAGCATAATTTCTTTAGCAAAACTGATTACTTATTTGCTTCATGCTCATCCTGTATTGCTATGGGGGTTCTTTTTCGGGTTAATAGTTGCCAGTATATTTTTAGTAGGTAAAAAAGTAGCTGAGTGGCATTTATCACGTGTCTTAGCAGTGATTGTAGGAACAGTAATTGCGTTTACTATAACCATTTTAAACCCTATGGAAAATACTGATACACTTTGGTTTATATTTATTTCAGGAGCAATTGCTATTTGTGCGATGATTTTACCTGGAATTTCCGGAAGTTTTATTTTACTGTTGCTTGGTTCTTATGAGTTGATTCTTACCTCTATTAAAGATTTTAAAATTACCACTTTACTTACTTTTATTTTAGGGTGTATAGTTGGATTACTATCTTTCTCCAAACTCTTAAATTGGTTATTTAAAAGATACCACGATATTACTGTTGCTGCATTAACAGGTTTTTTAATTGGTTCTTTAAATAAAATTTGGCCTTGGAAAGAAGTGTTATCTACCAGAGAAAATTCTAAAGGTGAAATTGTTCCGTTTATAGAAACCAATGTTTTACCCAACCAATTTCATGAAGAACCACAAATAATGGGTGTTATTATACTTGTTCTTGTTGGTTTTGGTTTAATTTTCGGATTAGAGAAATTGGCTAAAAAGCCTTCTAATTTAGAAACTGACTGACTAATAGAACAATTAATTAAAAGTTGGAAATTGTATATTTGACAAATAACTGTCAACTGAAAACCATGAATTGTCAATAAACTATAAACTATGAAAAATACACTTTTTTTTATCGCTTATTTTTTAATTGAATTATCCACCAGCTTTGCTCAACAAGACTCCATTGCTATAAAATATGCAGCGACTATTACCCAAGAAGACTTAAGCAAACACTTACACATTATCGCATCTGATGAATATGGCGGTAGAGAAACAGGTAAAGAAAGCCTTACCAAAGCCGCAACTTATATTAGTAATTTTTACAAAGAAATTGGCATTCCTCCTATTAAAGACATCAATTATTATCAAACCTATAAAGTGGGTTTGCAAGAGGCAAAAGGTGTTTCTATCACTCACAACAATAAAAATTTCATTCAGAACAACCATTTTTTCAACTTTCCGGCATATTTAAAAAACGAACAAATTGATGCTGAAGTAATTTTTGCAGGCTATGGTATTGACGACTCTCTTTACTCTGATTACTCCAATCTGGATGTGAAAGGCAAAATAGTAATTATTCTAAATGGTGAACCTAAAAATAAAAGTGAACGCTACTGGGTTTCTAATACTGATACCCCTTCTAAATGGAGTAATAGAAGAAATAATCCTAAAGTTGCTACGGCAAAAGAAAAAGGTGCTTTGGCATTGCTTATCATTAATGAAAATACAACTGAAATGATAAAAACCTACACCCATTTTATTGAAAGTGAAAAACTAAAAGTGTTAGATAAACGTGAGATAGATTTCGATTTTCCTAGTTTTTACATTTCTTCCGAAATGGCTGATGAAATTATCGCAAAATCATCACAAAAAATTAAAGAAAAAATAAATAACAAAGGTGTTCCAGAAAGCTTTGTTGTTAAAAACAAGCTAAGTTTAGACATCAACAAAAAAACAACCATTTCTGACGCCCACAATGTATTGGCCTATATTAAAGGAAGTGATTTAAAAGATGAATTGATAATTTTAAGTGCTCATTACGACCATATTGGAGAACATGATGGTAAAATTTTTAATGGTGCTGATGATGATGGGTCTGGAACAGTAGCGATAATGGAAATTGCTGAAGCTTTTATTAAAGCTAAAAAAGATGGTCATGGACCTAGAAGGAGTATTCTGATACTTAATGTTTCCGGAGAAGAAAAAGGTTTACTAGGTTCTAAATACTATACCAATTACCCTGTTTTCCCTTTAGAAAATACAGTTGCCAATCTTAATATTGATATGATAGGAAGATTGGACAAAAAACATGCAGATAACGAAAATTATATCTACATTATTGGTTCCAATATGCTTAGTAATGATTTACATGAAATCAATGAAAAAGCAAATGCTACTTACACTCAACTAGAATTGGATTATGAATTTAACACCACAAAAGATCCAAACAGATATTATTACCGTTCTGACCATTACAACTTTGCTAAAAACAACATTCCCGTAATATTTTATTTTAATGGAATACACGAAGATTACCATAAAGAAACAGATACTGTTGATAAAATTATTTTTTCTAAAATGGAAAAAATTACCCGATTGGTTTTTCATACTGCTTGGGATTTAGCCAACAGAAATGAGCGTATTCAATTGAATGTTTCTGAATAAATGATGGAAAAAGTTTTAGTACTAGACAATTACGATTCTTTTACCTATAATTTAGTGCATTATATTGAAGCTCTTAATTATAAAGTAGATGTTTTTAGAAATGATGAAGTTTCCATTGAAGCTGTTGGTGCTTACGAAACGATAATTCTCTCTCCCGGACCGGGTTTACCAAAAGATGCAGGAATATTATTAGATGTAATAAGAGCTTACGCTCCAACAAAAAAAATATTAGGTGTTTGTTTAGGCATGCAAGCTATTGGAGAAGTTTTTGGCGGAAAATTGGAGAATTTATCTCATGTTTTTCATGGTATAGCGAGTCGGTTAAAAGTTATTGACACTTCTGATAAACTTTTTGAAAATTTACCTCAACAATTTGAAATTGGTAGGTACCACAGTTGGGTCGTTGCTCAGAGCAATTTTCCAACAGATTTAATTATTACTGCTGTAGAAGAAAATAGCCAAATTATGGCATTAAGACATGTAACGTATAACTTATATGGTGTTCAATTTCACCCTGAATCTATTCTTACGCAACATGGTAAAGAAATCATTGCTAATTTTTTGAGAAACTAAACTCCAAAACATTACCTCTTCACCAATTTTGTAGTATAAACCAACTTTTCAGATTGAAGTTGCAACATGTACATTCCACTCGGTAGTGCAGAAACATCTAACTTTTTATTATCAACTAATTGTATTAAGACATCTTTTCCTGTAAAATCTAGTATGGTTGCCATCCATTTCTGATTGTCAGGTAAGTCTAAATTTATAAATGATGAAACAGGATTAGGGTAAATATTGATATTGCCTTCTTCCAACTCATTCACACCTGAAATAACTATTATGTAAGGAGTTGATACTTCACTACAACCATCAGTATAAAACACCTCTACCTCATAATTTCCAGATGCTGTTGCTACAATAGAAACCATATTGCTATTTGGAATTGGGTTGCCATCTAAATACCACTGATAACTTACTCCTGTTGTGGAAGATGTTAATATATTTCCATTGGCATTAATACTAGGAATAGGATTAGGCGTACAAACTTGGTTATGATTTATTCTTGGTGAATTTTGCAATGAATCATTAAACTCAACAAAAGCGTTGCAATCTCCTTTTAAGGTATAATCTAACCAAGGATTTACAAAATCGAAGGTAACAGCATGTTGGTCGCCACGAGTAATAGAAATTCCTGATGAAGCAGTTCCTTCACCAAAATCGCAATTAAAATTAGGCTCTGCAAAATAACAATGAGCTCCGCCTATTATGGAAATAAATGTTTTACAAGCAGCAGCCAATGAATCATACATAGGAATATGATGATCAACTGGAGGAGTAATACCATCTTGAGCTCCTGATAATACCAAACTCGGAACAGTAACTGTTTTTGCAGAATTGATAGATGAAACACCATTGCTTGTAGATTCAGCAGGTGCTAATCCAATTAAAGTATTAAAATATAGTGTATTGGATTGTACTAATGAATCGGCTGCTAAAAATGCTGCTCCACCTCCCATTGAATGTCCCATTAAAGCTGTTTTAGGAGCTACTCCATTATTGAAGATAGAACTTGCTGTTGCTCCTTCTATTTGCATTTGATGTACTAAAAACTGTAAATCCCAGCCAAACCTTTGATGGTCTGTGCTAAAAGCATTTCCTTCTGTTCTGGGAAAAACCATAATATAACCCCTTGGAACAAATTCTGTCCATAAATTTTCATAAGCACTCCAAGCCATTACAAAACCATGTCCGAACACAATTACAGGATATTGCCCCGAAGACATAGCCACATTTGTCCCAGCTGTTGCTGCCGGATAATAAATTTCAGTTTCTATACTGCGGTTATTTCTATTGGCATCCTGAAAAGTAATAGTGGTATGCCCTATTTGATGTTGCGAAAATAAAGCAGTTGATGAAAACAGTAATACAAATAATAAGATAAAAATAAAAACATCTTTCTTCGTGGTGTTTTTCAGGATAGTTTGTAATTTTTCCATAACATTTAATTTAAGTTAGTGATGTAAAATTAATCTGTGTTATTGTTTAAAAAAATTCCCGTATTTTTATCAAAATCAGATGAGTTTTGATAACCCCTCTAAAAAATGGAATTTCTAATTCAAAAAATAAGTGCCTGTTGTTCTTCTCAGCAATTAAATTTGTTTGAAACATATTTAGCTGCGAAAAACCAACTGCTTTCTCAAAAATTAATTCATCATATTAAAAATACCCCTAATCAAACTTTAGATTATTATTGTGAAGTTGTTTATGGAAATACCTCCAAAGAAACACTGAAAAAGTTCAATCAACTTAACCATCATACGCTCAATTATTTTTCATTTATTAGTCAACATTTCCCCTCCTCTCTTAGCCAAAATGTGAGTAAAATAGAATGGCTCATTTACCATGAAGAACACAGCAAAGCCACAGAAAAACTAAAGTTATTGGTTGAAGTAGCCAAAAAGTTTGAAGATTATGGATTATTAATCCTCTTATTTGAAATTACACAACAAAATAAACTACTTTCAACAACACTTGGAAAACAATTAAATCTAGAAAGTAATAAAGAGTATTTAATGCTTTTTAGCGATTTAAAAAATTTACTACAAAAACAAGATGAACTTACATCTACCACACTTATTGAAGAACAAAAGGTTGTAAACCCAAAAGAGTTAGCTTTTTTCAAAAATCATTTTAATTCCAATTCCCTTTCTATTCAAATTATTGCCCGACAATCCTATTTAAATTTACTTAGCAGCTATAATCACAAGTCTTTTTACGATAAAAACACCCTTGAATTAATTGAATACACCAAAAAATTAGCTGAAAAACATGCTTATTTAATGATAGCTCAGCATAGAGAAAAATTGATGAGTTTAGATTATATGTTGGTTAAACACACACGACTAACATTAAGCGAAAAAGAAATAAATAAAACCTGTTCTTCTATCATTAACAAATGGCAAAAATTTTATCATGCCAATAATCAGCTCGATTCGGGATTGATGCTGGCACTTAGTATTAAAGGTAGTTTTTTTATTACCGACTATTTCTGCAAACCACTAAACGACAAACTCCAAAATGAAATAAAGGAAATTATCAGCCTGTTTGAAGAATTGAGCAACAAACTCGATTGGGAAAAAGTAAGCTACCTTAAATACATTAATTTTTATAATGTTTATGCCATGTTTCTTATTTTATATAATCAGGAAAAAACAAGCATCAAGCTCATTGAAAAAGTGTTGCATGAATACCAACAAAAAACTTTCAAAAAAATGTATGATGGGTTATTTGTAGTACTGTTGATGGCTCATTTTCAAGCTAAAAATTTTGATGAAGTAGTTGAAAATTATAGTCGCTACAAAAAACTAACTAAAAATTTTATTTCTATGGAAGAAAACGATTTGGTAATAAAAGCCATTTACTACATCTCCCAACTAAAAATTGCACCAAAAAATCAATATGAGAAAAAATTAAATAGTGTATTGCAAACCTTAAAAAGCAATCCTCATCTTAACAATAATTTATTGCTGGTGGAAAGAGTAATGGAGTTTTAAATTCAAAAAATTCACCAAACAAATCCTTAATTTTGCCTTATGGCATTTGAATTAATATCCGATTTTCAACCAACAGGGGACCAACCCGAAGCCATCAAGCAATTGGTAGAAGGTTTACAAAAAGGGGCTAAAGCACAAACATTACTTGGTGTTACAGGCTCCGGAAAAACATTTACCATTGCCAATGTTATTCAGCAAGTGCAACGACCAACTTTAATTTTAAGTCATAACAAAACCCTAGCTGCTCAATTATACAGTGAATTCAAACAATTTTTCCCACACAATGCAGTAGAATATTTTGTTTCCTATTACGATTATTACCAGCCAGAAGCTTATTTACCGGTAACAGATGTGTATATCGAAAAAGATATGTCCATTAACGATGAAATTGAAAAACTGCGTTTAAGTGCAACTACTGCACTGCTCTCGGGTAGACAAGATGTTATTGTGGTAGCTTCAGTTTCGTGTATTTACGGTATTGGAAATCCAACAGATTTTCAAGAAAATATTATTAAACTAAAAGTAGGTGATGTTATCAGCAGAAATAAATTCTTGCTTCAATTGGTGCAAGCCATGTATTCCAGAACTGAAGTAGATTTTCAGAGAGGAAATTTTAGAGTAAAAGGTGATACCATAGACGTTTATCCTGCTTATGCAGAAATTGCTTATCGCATCTACTTTTTTGGAGATGAAATTGAAGAAATAGAATCTTTCGACCCTATAAATGGAGGCTCATTAGAAAGTTTTACCTACTTAAACATTTACCCGGCAACCATTTTCAATACCACTCAAAACACCTTACATCAAGCTATAAAAGACATTCAGGATGATTTATTTAATCACTTAATTTACCTAAAAGAGATTGGCAAACATACTGAAGCCAAACGTTTAGAAGACAGAGTAACGTACGATATGGAAATGATGCGTGAATTAGGTTACTGTTCAGGAATTGAAAATTACTCTAGATATTTCGACAGAAGAGCACCGGGATCTCGTCCTTTCTGCTTATTAGACTATTTTCCTAAAGATTTTTTGATGGTGATTGATGAAAGCCATGTAACGGTTTCTCAAATTGGAGCCATGTATGGTGGCGATCGTTCTCGTAAAGAAAATTTAGTAGAATACGGTTTTAGATTGCCTTCTGCCATGGATAATCGTCCGCTAAAGTTTGAAGAATTTTATCAATTAATCAACCAAACCATTTATGTAAGTGCTACTCCTGCCGATTTTGAGTTAAAAGAATCTGAAGGTGTTGTAGTAGAACAAATTATTCGTCCAACAGGATTATTAGAGCCGGTTATAGAAATTCGTCCGAGTTTAAATCAGATTGACGATTTGATGGAGGAAATAAACATCCGAGCAGAAAAAGACGAGCGTGTGTTAGTAACAACTCTAACCAAACGAATGGCTGAGGAGTTAACCACATATTTTGATAACAACGGGTTAAAATGTCGATACATTCATTCTGATGTGGATACCATTGAACGAGTTGAGATTCTTAGAGATTTGAGAAATGGATTGTTTGATGTTTTAATAGGTGTTAACTTATTAAGAGAGGGATTGGATTTACCAGAAGTTTCGTTGGTTGCTATTTTAGATGCTGATAAAGAAGGTTTTTTACGCTCGGAACGTTCTCTTATACAAACAGCAGGAAGAGCCGCAAGAAACATGAATGGACTAGTGATTATGTATGCTGATAAAATTACCGGTTCCATGCAGAAAACGATAGACGAAACTGACAGAAAACGAACGAAACAACTACAATACAATGCAGAACACAACATTGTACCTACAGCTTTAAACAAAAGCAAAACTAGCGGTGATAAAACTATGTTTGGCAAATCAGCTTCACCGGATAATTTCTATTTATTAGATAATATTAGTAAACAACCTAGCGTAGCTGCAGACCCGGTAGTTCAATACATGAGCAAACCTCAACTGGAAAAATTATTGGAAGAAACACAAAAAAGAATGAAAGATGCTGCTAAACAAGAAGATTTCTTAGAAGCTGCCAGACTAAGAGATGAAATGATGGAGTTGAGTAAAATGATAAAAGCACTTTAAATCCAAGTTCGATTATTATTTAAAATATTGTAAATTTGAAATCTAATCACGAAAAAATTAAGCTATGCAAAAATTCAACAAATTTTTACTAATTTCTTTATCAGCAATTTTAGTTGCTTGTGGAGGAAAAGACAAAAGTCAAGACGACAATATTGACGTAGAGAAAAACCCACTCGGTGCAGCTATGAAGATGGCTCAAAACATGCAAGAACAGGCTGAAAAAATGGAAAAAGACATGGAAAAGCGTAAAGATGCCAAAGCCATGCACTACGAAGAGTTAATCAAATTTTTACCTACCGAAATTGATGGTTATACTGCCGAAGAACCAGATGGTGGCACAGTTGAAATGCAAGGAACTTCCTACTCTAATGCTGACATCACTTTTAAAAATGAAGCAGGAGAAAGAATTAAAATCTCACTATTAGATTACAATGCCGCTTTATCTATGTATAGTATGGCTACAGCAATGTGGAATAGCGGTTTAAAAATCGACACCAAAGATGAGTTGGCTCAAAGTTATACCGTTAATGATGAAATTTCAGGATGGGAAACATTCAAAAAGAAAACCGGAAAAGCTTCTGTCGTTGTAGGAATTTCTAATAGATTTATGCTCACCATAGAAGCAGATAATCAAGAAAACTGTGACAATGTAAAAAGCATCGCTAAAAGTATGGATTTAAATAAATTAGCTTCGCTATAAATATGTTTATCCCACCCCATCCCTCCCAAAGGGAGGGGAGGGAGTTTCCCTTCCTTTGGAGTGTTGGGGAGAAATTAAACTTCTAAACTCATAAACTATAAAATAAATGAGCAATCAACTTCCTCCATTTTTTAAATCATGGAAAGGCTTCTACTTTTTTGTAGTAGGTTTTTTAGTTTTTTTAATCGTTGTTTTTCAACTGATAACTTCCTACTATAAACCATGAGCAGTATAGATTGGATAATATTACTCGGAACACTCGGTTTCATTGCTATTTATGGCGCATGGAAAACCCGTAAAAGCCAAAACATTGAAGGCTATCTTAAAGGAGATAGCGATATGAAATGGGCTACCATCGGACTTTCTGTAATGGCTACCCAAGCCAGTGCCATCACTTTTATTTCTACTCCCGGACAAGCTTATGAGTCGGGAATGGGTTTTGTCCAAAATTATTTGGGTTTACCCATCGCTCTTATTATTGTTTCTGCAGTTTTTATTCCTATTTATTACAAACTAAAAGTATATACTGCCTACGAATATTTAGAAACCCGTTTTGGTGTTGAAAGTAGGTTACTTGCTGCTTCTCTATTTCTTATTCAGCGTGGATTAGCGGCCGGAATAACCATTTATGCTCCTGCCATTATTATTGCCACCGCTTTAGGTTGGCAACTCGATATTACCATTTTATTAATTGGTGCATTGGTTATTGTTTACACCGTTTCCGGAGGAACAAAAGCAGTTAGCCTTACCCAAAAATGGCAAATGGCAGTAATTATGGGAGGAATGTTCATCGCTTTTTTTATTATTATTTTCAATTTGCCCGAAAATGTTTCTTTTGGTGAGGCTGTTTCCATTGCCGGAATGATGGATAAAATGAATGTAATTGATTTTTCGTTAGACATTGATAAACGCTATACTTTTTGGACAGGCATTACAGGAGGAACTTTCCTTGCCCTCTCCTATTTTGGTACCGACCAATCGCAAGTACAACGCTACTTAAGCGGAAAATCCGTTTATGAGAGCAGAATGGGATTAATGTTCAATGCCTTGCTGAAAATTCCTATGCAGTTTTTTATTCTATTTGTTGGAATCATGGTTTTTGTATTTTTTCAATTTCAAGAACACCGAATTCTGTTTAACCAAACGAGTTTAGACCAAGCTTACCAAACCGAATATGCACCGGAACTGAAAACCATTGAAGAGGATTATCAAGTAGTATTTAGTGAGAAAAAACAATACTTAGAACAAATAAGTACTTCCACCAATCCAACAGAAATTGACCAAGCCATTAAGTTAGCTCAACAAAAAGACCAGCAAGAAATTGAACTGAAAAACCAAGCCAAAGCCATTATTTTAAAAGCCGTACCCGAAAGCAAATCAAAAGATTCCGATTATATTTTTCTATCGTTTATTATGAACTATATGCCTATTGGATTGATAGGTTTGTTGTTGGCGGTAATATTTTCTGCTGCTATGTCGAGCACTGCCGGAGAACTAAATGCCTTGGCTTCTACCAGTACCATAGATTTTTATAAACGTTTATCAAGTGCTGCGGCACAAGCCAGCGACAGAAAAATGGTCATCATTTCTAAATTATTTACCGCCTTTTGGGGAGTTATAGCTATTGGTTTTGCTTTATTTGCCCAATTGCTCGAAAACCTTATTGAAGCTGTAAACATTTTAGGCTCTATCTTTTATGGAACTATTTTAGGTATTTTCTTGGTTGCTTTTTTCATTCATAAAATTAAAGGAAAAGCCACATTTATTGCTGCTATAATTGCACAAGCTGCTGTAATTATTTTACACTTCTTCGGACAAGCTATCTTCTCTTACCTCCTCCAAACACCTGTTAAAGAAGTTGGCTATTTGTGGTACAATGTTATTGGTTGCGGGCTGGTTATTGGATTAGCTGCGTTGTTGCAAATGGTGATTAAGGAGAAAAAATAAGTTCTCAAATAAGCTTATTTACTACTCAATAAAGTTCTTTCAGAATGACACGAAAATAAATTTAACTTTCTACTTTATAAACTTTCTACTTAGTCAATATTTTTTAAAATAAAATCTCAAAACAGTTAATATTTTATAGAGGGTTAAATTTTTAATCTATTTACTTAACTTTACCATTCGTAAAAAAAGGTTAAAGTAATGGCGATAGCAAAAGAAGAAAAAGAAAAAAGTAAAACAGCTTTATCTAAAGATATTGTACAACAAGCTTTTCAGTTAATGAGTACCGCTAAAGCACTCACAGAATTGTATGAAGCCAATAAAGAAATTACTGCTAAATATGTTCATGCTACTTCTCGTGGTCATGAAGCTATACAGTTGGCAATGGGTATGCAGCTAAAACCTCAAGATTTCGTTTTCCCTTATTACCGTGATGATAGTATTTTGTTGGGAATTGGTATGACTCCCTTCCAACTCATGTTACAATTATTAGCCAAAAAAAATGACCCTTTTTCAGGTGGTAGAACCTATTATTCTCATCCAAGTTTAAGAGACGATGACAAACCAAAAATACCACATCAATCTTCTGCAACAGGGATGCAAGCTATTCCTGCCACAGGCGTTGCAATGGGACTTCAATACAAAGAAAAAGAAGGCTTAGCTGAAGATTACAAAGGCGAAAATCCTGTTGTAGTTTGCAGCTTAGGAGATGCTTCTTGTACTGAAGGCGAAGTTTCTGAAGCTTTTCAGATGGCAGTTCTAAAAAAATTACCTATTATTTATTTAGTACAAGACAACGATTGGGATATTTCTGCCAACGCAAAAGAAACCCGAGCTCAAGATATTACCCATTTTGCTAAAGGTTTTAAAGGCATGGATGTAAGAACCATAGATGGTACTGAGTTCGATACTGCCTATGAAACAGTAGCTGAAGTGATAGAAATTGTCAGAAAAGAAAGACGACCTTTTATTATACACGCTAAAGTACCTTTGTTAAACCACCACACATCGGGAGTTAGAAAAGAATGGTATAGAGATGATTTAGAAGAAGCTGCTAAAAGAGATCCTTTTCCAAAATTAAAAGCCTTAGCCGAAAAATCGGGCATTCAAAAGTTTGAATTGTTGGCTATTGAAGGCAAAGCCAAAGAATTGGTAGAGAAAGAATATCAAGCAGCCCTAAAAGAAGAAGATCCTTCTCCTGAAGATTTAACTACACATTGTTTTGCTCCTACTCCAATTACAGAGGAAAAAGGAGTGAGAGAACCAGCAGGAAAAGAAAAAACTGTAATGGTAGATTCTGCCTTATTTGCCGTTAGAGAATTAATGAGTAAACACAAAGAATGTCTGTTGTACGGACAAGACGTTGGTGGCAGATTAGGCGGTGTTTTCCGTGAGGCGGCTACTTTGGCTCAACAATTTGGAGAAAACAGGGTGTTTAATACGCCTATACAAGAAGCTTTTATTGTAGGAAGTACGGTTGGAATGGCTGCTGTAGGTTTAAAACCTATTGTTGAAGTTCAGTTTGCCGATTACATTTGGCCGGGACTTAACCAATTGTTTACAGAAGTTGGACGTTCATACTACCTTTCTAATGGAAAATGGCCTGCCAGTATGATTTTAAGAGTACCTATCGGAGCTTATGGCTCGGGAGGTCCTTACCATTCTTCAAGTGTGGAGTCTGTGGTTACCAACATTAGAGGAGTAAAAGTAGCCTATCCATCAACTGGTGCAGATTTAAAAGGCTTACTAAAATCTGCATATTATGACCCTAATCCTGTAGTAATTTTTGAGCATAAAGGCTTATACTGGAGTAAAATTAAAGGTACTGAAGGGGCTAAAACCGTAGAGCCTGATGATGAATATGTCATTCCATTTGGAAAAGCAAGGACAGTTATTGAAGCTGATGCAGACAAGATTGAAAATGGTGAAAGTGCTGTTATTATTACTTACGGAAGAGGTGTTTACTGGAGTTTAGAAGCTGCTAAACAATTTAAAGGTCAGGTAGAAATTATTGATTTAAGAACGCTTAACCCTTTGGATGAAGAAGCCATGTATGCAGCCACTAAAAAGCACAACAAAGTCTTGTTGGTTACTGAAGAATCTATTGAATCCTCATTTACACTTGGCTTAGCGGCACGTATTCAGAAAAACTGTTTTAGCCATTTAGACGCTCCAATAGAAATTGTAGGCTCAATAGATACTCCTGCTATTCCGCTAAACTCTATATTAGAAGCTACGTTATTACCTAATGGAGATAAAGTTGCAGCAGCATTAAAACAATTGCTGAATTACTAAGCTTTAAATGAAAAATTTATTAATTCTTCATGGTGCTATTGGAAGTAAATCGCAATTTAATTCCTTAGCGTCTTTGTTAAACAATCAATTTAATATTCATTTATTAAATTTTTCAGAACATGGAGGAGAAGCGTTTAAAGAAAACTTTAACATTCCTCAGTTTGCTGATGATGTTTTAGTTTATTTAGAGCAACAAAAAGTTGAATCCATTGATATTTTTGGTTACAGCATGGGAGGCTATGTAGCTTTATATTTAGCAAAAACCATCCGGAAAAAGTAAACAAAATAATTACACTAGGCACAAAATTAAGTTGGACACCCGACATTGCTGCTAAAGAAACAAAAATGTTAGTTGCTGAAAAAATGGAAGAAAAAATTCCTGCTTTCGCTGAAATATTAAAAACCCGACATCATCCCAATTATAGTTAAAGTTTACACATTATCCACATTGTAATGCAAGCCTACGTTATTTTTTCTCTCTGAAGCTGCTTTAGTAACCAAATAAGCAATACTTCTTAAATTTCTCAATTCGCAAATAGCAACACTTAATTTAGAGTTTTCATACAACTTTTCTGATTCATCATATATCAATTTCAATCTATTTAAAGCTCTTTGCAAACGCTCATCAGAACGAACAATACCGACATAATTACTCAATATAGTTTGTAGTTCTTTTTTGGTTTGCTCTACTAAGAATTGCTCATTAAATATTCTAGTACCTTCGTCATTCCATTCAGGAATATTTTCCTGAAATTCAACATTTTCAACTTGTTCAACACTGTCTAAAAAAGCATTATGAGAATAAACCAACGCTTCAATTAACGAATTAGAAGCCAAACGATTTGCCCCGTGTAACCCCGTAAAAGCACATTCTCCTGAAGCATATAGGTTAGTAATAGAAGTCCTTGCGTTAGTATCCACTTCAATTCCTCCACACAAATAATGAGCTGCCGGAACAACAGGAATATAGTCTTTTGAGATGTCTAAACCAATTTCTACACATTTATTGTAAATGGTAGGAAAATGAGCAATAAAAGAAGTTATATCAATATGAGAAACATCTAACAGTATATTAGTAGTTCCATGTTTTTTCATTTCTGCATCAATGGCTCGGGCAACAACATCTCTTGGAGCTAAGTCTTTTCTTTTATCATACTGCTCCATAAAAGCTTCGTTGTTATGATTTCTCAATATTCCTCCCGCCCCACGCACTGCTTCAGAAATTAAAAATGAAGGCGAGACGTTAGGTTGATACAATGCTGTAGGATGAAACTGAACAAACTCCATGTTTTTAATAATAGCTTTTGCTCTATATGCCATAGCAATTCCGTCTCCCGTTGCCACTTTTGGGTTGGTAGTATTTAAATAAGCCTGACCAATCCCTCCCGCTGCCAACAAGGTAATTTTGGATTTCAACACTTTTATTTCTCCCGTTCTACGATTTAACACATACACTCCAAAACACTTTTTGTTGGATGTTGCTCGTGTAACTTTTTCACCCAAATGATGCTGTGTAATTAAATCTATGGCAAAATGATGGTTGAAAACCGTAATATAAGGGTGATTGAAAACTTTATTAAGTAAAGCTCTCTCTATTTCGTTACCTGTAAAGTCTTTAAAATGTAAAATTCTATTGTCAGAATGTCCACCTTCTTTGGCTAAATCATAATCCCCTTGAATAGTTTTGTCAAAATTAGTACCCCAATCTATTAATTCCTTAATTCTTTTAGGAGCTTGTTCCACTACCATTTTAACAACAGCATCATCACATAAACCATCTCCCGCAATTAAGGTATCTTTAATATGGTTTTCAAAACTATCTGATGATTTGGTTACCGATGCAATTCCCCCTTGAGCATACTTTGTATTGCTTTCGTCTTCATCAACTTTGGTAATGATGGTGATAGAAACAACTTGATTTTTTTTATCAAAAAAATCAGCAATTTTATATGCATAACTCAAACCAGCTATACCTGAACCAATTATTAAAAAATCTGTTTTCATATATTCATTTATATTTTTGAAATTGGTCAGATGTTACTACTCATCACAAATATGTTATTTTATTTGAACCGATACTGGTTTTTAACTTACAAAGTTACTTAGAACTAATGAATTCAACATGATAAAAACATACTGCTAATAAATTAATTACAGAAAAAATCAAGTAAAACACGGCTTTATTGTAACTGTTTGTAAAAAAATAAGTAAAACCATTAACATTTATTAGTCAAGATTTTTATATGTAATAAATTTGATTAATTTTATGCCTTAGAACTAATTTTCTAAAAAGAATGAAAAAATCATTATACAGCAAAGTATTGGCGCTTATCTTCATGGCAAGCATGTTTTCTTTGCCTATGTCTTTTCAATCTTGCAAGTCTGGGCCTAAATATCAAAAGCCTCGTAATGGTGGAGCCAAAGTAAATTCATCAGGGCATGTAGGTAACAGAAAGCATAGAAACAGACACGTTTGGGGAAAATAAATAATTAATAAATTATACTTTATTAATTAAATCAACTAATCTATTAGAATAACCTGCTTCATTGTCGTACCAACCTACTATGCGAACTAGATTGCCTGTTATTGATGTTAAGTTAGCATCAAAGATACAAGAATGACTATTCCCTATAATATCTGAAGAAACTAATTCATCAGTAGTGTACTCCAAAATATTTTTCATACCATTTTGAGCTGCCTCAAGAAAAGCCTTATTAACTGTTGCTACATCTACATTAGTTGAAAGCTGTGCACAAACATCTATTAAAGAACCATCCGGAACTGGAACTCTTACTGCATATCCGGCAGTTTTTCCTTTTAAATCCGGGAATATTTTAACGATAGCTTTTGCCGCTCCTGTTGATGTTGGAATAATTGACAAAGCCCCTGCTCTTGCTCTTCTTAAATCTCTATGAGGAGCATCGTGCAGACGTTGATCATTGGTATATGAATGAACAGTTGCTATTTGTGCTTGTTCAATACCAAAGTTATCTTTTAATATTTTAATTATAGGTGCTACTGCATTGGTGGTGCACGATGCATTAGAAATAATCGTATCCATAGAATCAATTAATTCATCATTAATTCCTATAACGATGGTTTTAATGTCATCACTTTTTGCGGGAGCAGACAAGATTACTTTCTTAGCTCCTGCGATAATATGCTTGTTAGCTAATTCTCTTGTCAAGAAAATTCCTGTACATTCAATTACCATATCAATATCAAGTGATTTCCATGGCAAATTTTCAGGGGATTTTTCACTAAAAACAAATACTTTTTTACCATTAATAATTAGCGCATCATCAGTATAATCGACTGTTCCTTCAAAATGCCTATGAACAGAATCATATTTTAATAGATGAGCTAATGTTTTGGTATCAGCTAAATCATTTATTGCAACTAATTCTATTTGATCATTATTTTGGACTAATCTAGTAAGTAACTTACCTATTCGTCCAAAACCATTTATGGCAATTCGTTTCATATATAAATATTTATTATTTTTTTATTCATTAACAAAATTAGACATTTAAGCATTGCATTAACTGATTATGTTTACAAGAAATCTAAAAAACTTAAAGCAAAAAAAGAGGCTAAATTAAAATTCAGCCTCTTTTTTATTAAGTTTCACAATTTATTCAAAGAATAAAGAAGAATTATTTTAGTTTCGCAACGTGTTTAGTCAATTTAGACTTAAGATTTGATGCTTTGTTTTTATGAATAATGTTTTTCTTAGCTAACTTATCTAACATAGAAGCTACTTTTGGAAGCAATTCTGATGCTTCTTTCTTGCTTGTTGAGTTTCTTAAATCTCTAACTGCATTACGAGTTGTCTTATGTTGATACTTATTACGTAATGTTCTCGTTGCCGTCTGTCTTATTCTTTTTAATGCCGACTTATGATTAGCCATAATATTCTTTTTGTTATTTGTTAATTTTTTTGAGGCTGCAAATATAATATTATTTTTAATATTTACACTTTACAAACTCATTTTTTTATTTTTCTTGAATTTTTAAGCATTCACGCTAACTTTTGGTGAGGCAGCCATAATTTCATCATTAGCATAATCAGCAAATTTCTCAAAGTTTTTAACGAATGAGTTAGCTAATTCATTAGCTTTTTGATCGTATGCAGCTTTATCTTGCCAAGTATTTCTTGGATTAAGAATTTCTGTAGGAACATTTTCGCAAGATGTTGGCATTGCCAATCCAAAAACTGGATGATTTTCATAAGTAACTTCATTCAACTTACCTGTAAGGGCAGCTGTAATCATCGCTCTTGTGTATCTTAATTTAATACGCTCTCCTGTTCCATAAGCTCCACCAGACCATCCTGTATTAATTAACCAAACATTTACGTTGTGTTTTCTCATTTTTTCACCAAGCATTTCAGCATATTTTGTTGGATGTAATGGTAAAAATGGAGCTCCAAAACAAGATGAGAAAGTAGTTTGTGGCTCTGTAACTCCTGCTTCAGTACCGGCAACTTTAGCGGTATAACCTGAAATAAATTGGTACATTGCTTGTCCTGGAGTTAATTTTGAGATGGGAGGCAACACACCAAACGCATCTGCTGTTAAAAAGAAAATGTTATTTGGAGTTGTCCCTACCGATGGAACAGCGATATTATTAATATGATGAATTGGATAGCTAACGCGTGTATTTTCAGTTTTTGATTTGTCTTCAAAATCTACTTCTGTAGTTCCTTCGTAAAAATTAATATTTTCTAATAATGCACCAAATTTAATTGCGTTAAAAATATCCGGTTCATTTTCAGCAGAAAGATTAATGCACTTTGCATAGCACCCACCTTCAAAATTAAACACCCCTTCATCAGTCCAACCATGTTCATCATCTCCAATTAACCTTCTGTTAGGGTCTGATGACAAAGTAGTTTTTCCAGTTCCAGATAAACCAAAGAAAACTGAAGTATCTCCAGCTTCGCCAATATTAGCCGAGCAGTGCATTGAAAGCACATTTTTTTGGTGAGGTAAAATAAAATTTAATGCAGAAAAAATTCCTTTTTTCATTTCTCCTGTATAACCTGTTCCTCCAATCAAAATAATTTTTTTGGTAAAATTCATTACCGCAAAATTATGTTGTCTTGTTCCATCAATTTCAGGGTCTGCCATAAAGCCCGGAGCTGCAATAATTGTCCATTCCGGAATAAAATTTAGTACTTCCTCGTTCGTTGGTCTTAAAAACATATTATAAATAAACATGTTTGCCCAAGGAGTTTCGGTAATGGCTCTAATATTCATTCTATATTTTGGATCGGCACAAGCGTAAGCGTCTCTAACGTAAACATCTTTACCTGAAAGATAAGCTGTTACTCTGTTGTATAGTGCATCAAACTTATCAGCATCAAATTTAATGTTAAAATTTTCCCACCATACAGCATCTTTAGTAATGTCATCATAAACAATAAATCTGTCTTTTGGAGAGCGACCTGTAAATTCACCTGTATCAACAGCCAAAGCTCCAGAGCTTGCTAATTCTCCTTCTCCTCTAATAATTGTTTCTTCAACCAATTGAGATGGTTCTAAATTCCATAGAGCAGACGCTACATTTCCTAATCCTAATGATTTTAACGAAGCATTTTCTGCTTTTATTCCAAATTCATTCATAAAGTGTGATTTTGTTAGACTTTCTTTGATGTGTTTTAGATTCTATTTTTTTAATTAAAACGATAGAACAAAGGTCTGATAAGTTACTGAATTATCAAATAAAAAACTTATCTTTTATGAACAGATGGTTGATTAAATGTAATATTAGCCATATCAGTAGATTTTACTTCCTCTTCCATTGCAGCAACGAATTTCTTATGTACTTCTGTTGATAAGTTTTTCAACACAAAATTATAATCTTTCTCGCCTTCTCTTCCCCAACCTACTATTTCTGGTTGAATATCAGTTTTATTCTCTTTATTAAACAATGTAATTCTTGCATCCACTTTATCTTTTAACTCATGATCAATTCCTTCTCCTTTACTAATAAAACTTACAATCATATCATAAATTACCTTTTCCTGGTTTGAATCTCCTTTAGTAAGGTTGGTCGGTTTGGTAGTGTCAGGTACTGGTTTAGTTGAATCCATAGCTTGTGAGGAGTTTTTACAAGAAAATAAAAGAATTGAGATTGCTATTATTAATACTGTTCTCATAGTTGATTGTTTTAATTAGTGATTAATTTTTCTGTTGTTTGTAAAGCGTATAACTTTTCATATTTCGCTTTAGCATATTGCATAAAGTAAGTAAAATTAAGCTTTTCTCCGGTAACTCTTTCGCACAATTCGCTTGCTGAGTATAATCTTCCGTATTGATGAATATTAGTTCTTAACCAATCTAACAATTCCGTATAATTTCCTTGCTCAACCTTTTCTTCTAAATTTTCAATTTGCTCTTGGGCTTTATGAAAAAATTGTGCCGCATAAAAACTTCCTAATGAATATGTGGGAAAATAGCCAAAGCTACCATGCGACCAATGAATATCTTGCAAGACTCCTTTTGAATCTGACGGCACGTCTATATTTAAATAGGCTTTATATTTTTCATTCCACACACGAGGCAAGTCACTTACTTCAATATTTCCTAAAATCAATTCTTTTTCAATTTCGTAACGAATTAACACATGGAAATGATATGTCAACTCATCAGCATTTGTTCTTATAAACGAAGGCTTAACAATGTTCATGGCTTTATAAAAATCTTCAACTGTATAATTCTTTAAATTATCAGGAAACACTTCTTGTAATTTTGGATAAAAATATTTCCAAAAAGAAAGACTTCTCCCCACATTATTTTCCCACAAACGAGATTGAGACTCATGCATTCCCAACGATAAATAAGTTCCCGCAGGAAGCCCGTAGTTTTCTACTTTCAATCCCTGCTCATACAAAGCATGTCCGCCTTCATGAATACTACTCCATAAAATCTCACTCAAATCTTCCTCACTAACTCTGGTGGTGACTCTTGAATCTTCGGGACTAAAACTTGTTGAAAACGGATGTGACGAAATATCTTGTCTGCCCGCTTCAAAATCGTAACCCATTTTTTCTAAAACAAGTTCGGTAAACGCCAACTGTTTTTCTTTTGGATAATGTTGTCGCATTAAAGCATCTTCATTCTGAGGAGCATCAGCAATTTGTTTAACAAAATCTACCAGTTGATTTTTTACGTCAGCAAATAAAACATCTAACTCCGCAACAGTAGTTTTCGGCTCATATAAATCAATTAATGCATCATAAGGATGGTCTTCATAACCCAACAATTCGCACTCTTCTCTTTTCAGCTTTACTAACTTTTCCAAATAAGGTTCAAAAAGTTTAAAATCATCTTCTTTTTTGGCTTTGTTCCATGCCTGAAAAGCTTGTGAAACAGTTTTACTCATTTCCTGAACAAAAGCAGTTGTATATTTATTATTCTTCTCAAATTCTGTTAAAGATTCTGAAACGTTTCTTTTTTGTTCATCACTGAGGGAATTATCTTTAACCAACTGCTCTAAGAGCTTCCCAAAGTCTTCTTGTGCACTTAATTCATGGTGAATTCCCGCTAAAGTAGAAATTTGTTGAGCTCTTTTTTCTGCTCCTTTTGGTGGCATCATCACTTCCTGATCCCAACTTAAAACAGCAATACTATTTCCTACATCAGCTATTTTTGCCAAATGATTTACATAATCTTCATAATTCTTCATAAAAAATTCTTTTAAACAAAGGTAGCTATAATTATCTTTAAAGCCCTTTGTAAGCTTAACATTTTAACCTTAAAAAATTTCTTTAGAAAACTCATAATGATCATAATTTGGTATATTTTGATTATGAATTATGGATTATTTTTTTTAGATTTGCTTGATTCTTAAATTAGTACTAACGAAATAAAATTACAAGGTATGGGAAAAGGTGATCTTAAAACAAAAAAAGGAAAAATTTTTGCAGGTAGCTACGGAAATACTCGAAAAAGAAAAAAATCTAGTAACCCTTTTGCGGCTATAGCTGCTGCTAAAAAGGCTACTACTAAAAAAGCGGTAAAAGCGGAGGAAACAACTACGGAAGAAAAGCCTAAAAAAGCTGTCGCTAAAAAAGCAACCGAGAAAAAAGCGACTACAAAGAAGACTACTACAGCAAAAAAAGCTTCAACAAGCACTGCTGCTAAAAAAACTACAACCAAAAAAGCTGCTGACAAAAAATAATAACTGTCAACCAACTATAATTTAACTTTAAAAGACATTAATTTTGAAAATTAATGTCTTTTTTTGTTTTCTAAAGCTTACCGATATGCATAAAATTGAACCTTCAGAATTAGTTTTACAACCGGACAATAGTATTTACCATCTAAAACTTCATCCGGAGCAATTGGCCAAAAATGTAATTGTTGTGGGTGATCCCGGAAGAGTTAAAGTTATTTCCAATTATTTTGATAGAATAGACCACAAAGTAAGCAATAGAGAAATTGTCACACATACCGGTATTTTAAACAACACACCAATTACAGTAATGTCAACAGGAATGGGAACCGACAATATTGATATTGTTTTAAATGAATTAGATGCTCTAGTCAATATAGATCTAGAAAATCGAATAATTAAAACTGAAAAAAAATCATTGAACATTATAAGAATAGGAACTTGTGGAGCCATGCAAAAAGAAATCCCTGTAAATAGTTTTATTGCTTCTTCCTTTGGTTTGGGGTTAGATGGATTAATGAACTTTTATGAATTTGAACAAACGGACGAAGAAAACCAATTACTAACCGCTTTTTACGAACAAACGAACTATGCTAAAACTTTTGCTCAACCCTATTTTGTAGAGGCAGATAGTAATTTATTAAACTTATTTAAAAACGATTGTCACGTTGGAATTACAGCTACTGCTCCAGGGTTTTATGGTCCGCAAGGTAGAGTGCTTAGAGTTCCTCTTAAGGAAAAACAACTAAATGAAAAGCTAAACCAATTTAACTATAACAACTACCAAATAGTAAATTTTGAGATGGAAACCTCAGCACTTTACGGACTTTCCAGAGCAATGGGACATAATGCCTGCACTGTTTGTGTGGCTGTTGCCAACAGGTTTGCAAAAGAGTTTAGCAAGGATTACAAGCCTCCTCTTAAAAAGCTAATAGAGTTTACTTTATCCAAATTAACAGAATTGAGTTAATAAGTTATTATTTAATTAACTCACAAACTTTAAGTGCTGACGTAAATTTGAAACATGTCAGACAAAGAGTTAAAAGCACTAATAGAGTTATTGGACGACCCGGACAATGCTGTTTTTGATGAAATCAAAAACAAGCTTATCTCCATAGGAAATGATGTAATTCCACATCTGGAAGATGCTTGGGAAACCTCTTTAGATGTACTTCGCCAAGAACGTATCGAAAATATTATTCATCATTTACAATTTGAGGATGTCAAAAAATCGCTCAACGATTGGAAAAATGCTCCTGAAAAAGAGTTGATTCAAGGTGCTATTATTGTTGCCAAATACCAATATCCTGATATTGATGAGGAGTTAATTCATAAAACCATTAATCAATTAAAACAAGATACTTGGTTGGAATTAAATGAAAATCTTACCGCTTTAGAACAAGTAAACGTGCTAAACAGAATTTTTTTTGAAATTCATGGCTTTCATGGAAACACAAAAAATATTAATTCTCCCAAAAATTCCTTTATTAATAATGTAGTAGAGTCCAAATCAGGAAACCCCATTACATTGGGAATTCTGTACATTTCTGTCTGTAAATTGCTAAATATTCCTATTTATGGTGTAAATGTTCCGGCACATTTTGTCTTAGCCTATTCCGAAAAACCTAATGATATTTTGTTTTATATCAACTTATTTAATAAAGGAACCATTTTTAGCAAATATGACATTGATAATTTCTTAGCTCAACTAAAATTAAGTCCAAAAGCGAGTTACTATATACCATGTGACAATCTCACTATTATACAACGCTTAGTCCAACACCTAGTGTTTACCTACGATAATTTGGGTTATTTGGATAAAAAACAAGAGCTGGAACAATTGTATGATATTTTGAAAACATAACATAAACATAAACCCCAAAAATTCACCCCCCTAAATTCTTAACCTTATAAACTATCTAAACTAACTCTACAGCATTTCATTTGCCAAGTTGGCTAATTCAGAGCGTTCGCCTTTTTCTAGTTTAATATGAGCAAACAAATGATGTCCTTTTAGTTTATCTATTAGATAAGAAAGTCCGTTACTTTGCTCATCTAAATAAGGAGAATCAATTTGGTTGACATCTCCTGTGAATACAATTTTGGTATTTTCTCCCGCACGGGTGATAATGGTTTTTACCTCATGTGGTGTTAAGTTCTGAGCTTCATCTACAATAAAATAAACATCGCTTAAACTTCTACCTCTAATGTATGCTAACGGAGTAATTACAATTTTTCCTTGCTCCTGCATTTCATCAATATTTTTATGACGTTTTTCTTTTAATCCAAATTGATTTTTAATAAATTTTAAATTATCCCAAAGTGGTTCCATGTATGGACCAATCTTCTCATTGGCATCTCCTGGCAAATATCCAATATCTCTGTTGCTCAATGGTACAATTGGTCGGGCTAAAATAATTTGACTGTATTTATTTTTTTGCTCTAAAGAACTTGCTAAAGCTAATAAGGTTTTTCCTGTTCCGGCAACGCCTTGTAAGGCTACCAATTTAATGTTATCATTCAACAGGGCATGAACTGCAAAAGTTTGCTCAGCATTTTTGGGTTTTATTCCGTAAACATATTCTTTTTCAACCCTTTCTATAGCTTGTTCTAAAGGGTTAAAATAAGCTAAAGCTGATGACTTCTCATTTCTAAAAACATAATAAGTATTATTTTTAAGCTTCACACCATTTATTTCTGTCTCATAAACCTTATCTCCTGCATAAACCCTTTTGGTAATTTCACTATCAACATCTTCAATAATTTGCTTGCCAGTTTCTACTAATTTCTTAACATCCTTAACCTTACCTGTCAAATAATCCTCCGATTGTACATCCAATGCTTTGGCTTTTAACCTGAGGTTAATGTCTTTTGTTACCAATACAACAGTTTTTGCAGGAAATTCCTCTTTTAAAGAAATAGCAGCATTAAGAATTTTATGATCATTTTTATCATCACTAAAAACCATTGATGCATCTATTTTAGTAGAATTATAGTGCATCACAATTTTAAACAAACCACTGCCTTTTTCTTTAATAGGAATCCATTTTTGTAGGGTATGATTTCCACTTATTTTATCGACAAACCTAATAAATTCACGTGCAGCATAATTTTTGGTGTCATTACCTTTTTTAAAATTATCTAACTCTTCTAAAACGGTAATTGGTATGGCTATATCGTTATCTTCAAAATTGTTAATTGCATTGTAATCATATAATATTACTGAGGTATCTAACACGTAGATTTTCTTAACTTTTTTCTTAGCCATAAGGTGTAATCGTTTTTAGGTTGTTATTTTAAATTTTTCTTTTGAAATTTCAGTGATAAGATTTCTATTGCTTTCTGTTCCGTTTCCAATAACAATCATATCCGCTCCAGATGCATAAATTTGTTGAGCTGTAGCAGCATTAGTTATTCCTCCTCCAACAATTAGTGGAATAGAAATAGTTGCTTTTACTTGCTGAATCATTTCTTGGGCGACATGCTGTTTTGCTCCGCTTCCTGCATCTAAATAAATCATTTTCATACCCAAATACTCACCTGCCAATGCTGTAACCGTTGCAATTTCAGGTTTATTGTGCGGAATCGGCAAGGTGTTGCTAATATAACTTACGGTTGTTGCTGCTCCGCCATCCACCAAAATATAACCTGTTGAAAGTGCTTCTAGATTAGCTTTTTTAATATAAGGTGCAGCTACTACATGGTTACCGATTAAAAACTCTGCATTTCTGCCAGAAATTAAAGATAACATTAAAATTCCATCCGCATAATGGGTTATTTGGTTCGTACTTCCAGGGAAAATAATTAATGGAATAGAGGTATTTTCTTTTATAAAACGTGCTGTTTTTTCTATATCTCCATTAGTAAGTAAACTTCCTCCAACAAAAATAAAGTCAACTTCCCTATCATTACATAAGTGAATAGTTTTTAAAAGCTCAGAATAATTTTGCTTATCAGGGTCTATAAGCACTGCAAGCATCTTTTTGTTACTTGCCATTTTAGCACTTATTTCCGAATAAAGTTGATTAATTTCCATATTACATACAAACGTAATAAAATATTTACCAAACCTATTTAATATTTTTCAAAAAACAAAAGAAAGGTTTCAACAAGTATAAACTAACATAAAACTTTCTATTTTTTCTTTTTTCAAATTCAATTGCTTTTCAAAACCATTAAGCTTTATACTACCAATAAAATCACATTCGGTTAAAGATAGGTTAGTTAGAGATAAATCTGTATCAAAAATCACTTCTTTTCTTCCATAATATTTGTACAATGCTTCTTTTGCACTCCACATAGTTGTTGCCAATTCTTCATTTTCCGCTACCAAATCGAGTTCTTTTTCATTCATAAACTTATTTTTTACTCGTAATGCTTTTGCAGAAATTTTTTCGATATCTACTCCGCAAGGTTCTTGGTAATTTACTGCTATTGCCACAAACTCATTGGCATGAGAAATAGAAATATGCACGTCTTCTTGATCTGCTAAATGAGGTTTTCCTTTATCATCATACTCTAATGTAAAAGAATCAAAAAAATGAGCTAAAAGTAATCTAACCGCAATTCTCTGACTAAATTTTGATTGATTGGAAGAAGTCATAGCATCATCAGGTTCAGATACTTTATCTTTCAGCATCTCCAGTAATTCATCTTGAGATTCACTGATTTTCCATACCGCAATATCAACGTGATTATTAGGTTTTTTTATGAGAAATAATGGCATTTTATTTATTGGTTCATGGTTATTTAGTAACTTCGCATTGTATAATCAAAATTATTAAACTTAACCATAATGAATACTACAAACGTGGAAAAATTACCCTACAAAGTTAAAGACATTTCTCTTGCAGATTGGGGGAGAAAAGAAATTAGATTAGCAGAAGCTGAAATGCCAGGATTAATGGCTATCAGAGAAGAATATGGAGATTCTAAACCTTTAGCAGGTGCAAGAATTGCTGGATGTCTTCACATGACTATTCAAACTGCTGTTCTTATTGAAACATTAGTGCACTTAGGTGCTGAAGTAAGTTGGTCATCATGTAACATCTTCTCAACTCAAGATCAGGCTGCTGCTGCTATTGCTGCTACAGGAGTTCCTGTTTTTGCTTGGAAAGGTTTAACCGAAGATGAATTCAACTGGTGTATAGAACAAACATTATTTGCTTTTGAAGGCGGAAAGCCATTAAACATGATTTTAGATGATGGTGGTGATTTAACTAATATGGTTTTTGATCAATATCCAGAATTAACTAAAGACATTAAAGGATTATCTGAAGAGACTACTACAGGTGTTCACCGTCTTTACGAAAGAATGAAAAAAGGCACTTTAGTAATGCCTGCTATCAATATTAATGATTCTGTAACAAAATCTAAATTTGATAACAAATACGGATGTAAAGAATCTTTGGTTGACGCTATTAGAAGAGCTACAGATGTAATGATGGCTGGAAAAGTGGCTGTTGTTGCTGGATATGGTGATGTTGGTAAAGGTTCTGCTGCTTCTTTAAGAGGTGCAGGAGCAAGAGTTATTGTTACTGAAATTGACCCAATTTGTGCTTTACAAGCTGCAATGGATGGTTTTGCTGTTAAAAAAATGGATGATGTTGTTGGACAAGGTGATATTATTGTTACTACAACAGGAAACAAAGATATTATTCAAGGTCGTCATTTTGAAAAAATGAAAGATAAAGCTATTGTTTGTAATATTGGCCACTTTGACAACGAAATTGATGTTAACTGGTTAAATACAAATGCTACAAAAGATACTATTAAACCTCAGGTAGATATGTATAACCTAAAAAATGGTAATCAAATCATCTTATTAGCTGAAGGTAGATTAGTAAACTTAGGCTGTGCAACAGGACATCCTTCTTTTGTAATGAGTAATTCTTTCACTAACCAAGTTTTGGCTCAGTTAGAATTATGGAAAAACTCTGCTAACTACAAAAATGAGGTATATATGTTACCTAAACACTTGGATGAAAAGGTAGCTCGTTTGCACTTAGCAAAAATTGGTGTTGAATTAGATGAATTAACTCCTGATCAAGCAGAATATATAGGTGTTAAAGTAGAAGGTCCATACAAACCTGAATACTACAGATATTAATTTTCTGTTTTAACATAACTAATTATTAAGAACCGTAGCAATAGTTGTTACGGTTCTTTTTTTATCTTTACATCAAAAATTAAAATGCTTTTTTATCATGCAAAAAACTACTGAATCAGATTCTCATTACGATGAACTTGAAAAAATGTCAACCAAAGAATTATTAACCAACATTAATAATGAAGATAAAAAAGTAGCATTTGCTGTAGAAAAATGCATCGCCAACATCATCCTATTAGTTGATGTTATTGTAGAAAAAATGCAACTTGGTGGAAGGTTATTTTATATTGGTGCAGGAACAAGCGGGAGGTTGGGTATTGTTGATGCTTCTGAATGTCCGCCAACTTTTGGTGTAGATTTTAATTTAGTGATAGGTTTAATTGCCGGTGGAGATGTCGCTATAAGAAAAGCCGTAGAATTTGCTGAAGACGACACCGAACAAGCATGGAAAGATTTGCAAGAATACAACATTAACTCCAATGATATAGTTATTGGCATAGCTGCTTCCGGCTCTACCCCTTATGTTGTAGGAGGTTTATTTGCTTGTAATAAAAATGGAATAGTAACCGGATGTATTGTTTGCAATTCACAATCGAAAATTGCTGAAGTAGCCAACTACCCCATTGAAGTAATCGTAGGTCCTGAATTTGTAACAGGAAGCACACGCATGAAATCAGGAACCGCTCAAAAATTAGTACTGAATATGATCTCTACTTCTGTAATGATAAAATTGGGGAAAGTTAAAGGCAACAAAATGGTGGACATGCAACTTTCTAACGACAAATTGGTGGACAGAGGAACACAAATGATAATGAAAGTATTATCGATAGACTATAAAACAGCTAACAAATTACTAACAAAATATGGAAGCGTTAGAAAAGCTATTGATAATTACAGTTTATAACCCAATAAAAATACTACACAACCCTTTAAACCTTCCTCTTCAGTAGCAGGAATAGTATAAACAACATACATCTTTTTAGATTTTTCCGGTTCAAAGGTATAAACATTTTTTCCTGCTTCTCTTACATTACTTAATGTAAACAGAGCATTCTTCATCTTATTCGAAGGTTTTTTATCAAAAATATTAATTTCAATGTCTTTAGGCAAACCTGCTGTATTAAATACAAAACGGTATTTTTCGCCCATAAATAAAGGCACTTCTATACCCGACTGAAAAGCTTCTTTTTTGTATAAAACCCTTGTAATTTTTGATGAGTCATACTTATACTCCGGTTTAAGTACTGGCATCAATTCATTTTTTAAATCTGCTGCCACACACTGCACTTCTTCTAACTTTAATGCTGTAGTAGTTAATAATAACACTAAAATTGTACTGTAAAATATTACCTTTTTCATCTGTTATTTAGTTATTTATTATTTTATTTCTTAATTTAATAATTTGTATGCTCAACTTCTCAACTTGTTCATCACCCAATTTAGCTTCTTCACCTTCTTCTAACACGTCAAAATTTTTATTCACAACTTTTAAATCAGCAATTAGCTCATCAAAATCATTATCCTCATTTATTTGCTCTAAAGCTTTTAACAGATTCTCTAATACTACCGATTGCTCAGTAAGTCTGTAAATAAGTTTCTCATTACTATTTGCTTGATTTACTTTTGCTCCTAAATACATGGTTTCTATCCATGCCCCAGCAAAAATCACAGGACCTGTATAGCCCATTCCATTTTCTTCTAAATAATCATCTAGCTGAATTTGTAAATCTGCCATTATGGTTGTTAATGAATCATGTTGACCAACATTAGCTTCTAATCTTTTAGATAAACCCATGGTATTAAAAACATCCGTCATCCACATTTTTTCTGAAAGACCTCTTAAGGTTGACAAATACTCAATTGCCGATTGTGTTTGATCATTAATAATACAATAAGCCATGTCTGCCGAATAAATACCAAAATTTAATTTCTGACTGTATTTTGTATTATAAGTAGCAGCTAATTCAGTTGGACTAGTTAAATCGCCAATATAAGTTAACCCTGAGTTTTTAAAAATCTCTGCAATTTGTAGTGGTGATGGCAATAAATAACTCATAGATTCTTCTTCTAAAACCTCATCTACCTCTTCAGTAATCTCTTCTACAGCTTCTACTGTAGCATTTTCATTATTTGATTCACAAGCAAACCATAAAAAACTGCTCGATAATAAAATAAAAAATTTTTTTTTCTTCATAACTCTTTTCAATTTTTGGCTAAGATATAAAAAAAAACGAAAATTGCTCATAATCAGTTATAAATTTAAAATAGTTCTTTTTTAAATCTTATAGCTTTCAATCATTAATTAACTTTGCATCTGATTATATTAAATTTGTAATGAAAAACTACTTATCCCTAGTAAAATTTTCTCACACTATTTTTGCATTGCCCTTTGCTTTAATTGGCTTTTTTATTGCCATTGGTTTGCATGAATATGATTTTAAATGGACAACTTTTATCTATGTAATTCTATGTATGATTTTTGCTCGTAGTGCTGCAATGGCTTTTAATCGCTATGTTGACCGAAAAATTGATGAAGCCAATGAACGTACAGCCAAAGTAAGAGAAATCCCCAATGGAACCATACAGCCTAAATCTGCTCTTTATTTTGTTATTATAAATTGTGTACTATTTATTGCTACCACTTATTTTATAAACCCAATATGTTTTTACCTATCTCCTATTGCTTTGTTAGTTGTTTTAGGTTATAGTTATACTAAAAGATTTACCGCTTTATGTCATTTAGTTTTAGGACTAGGGTTAGGCTTAGCTCCTATTGGCGCATATTTAGCTGTTACAGGAGATTTTGATTGGCTTCCATTATATTTCTCTTTTGCTGTATTATTTTGGGTGAGCGGTTTCGATATTATTTATGCCTTGCAAGATGAAAGTTTTGACAAACAACAACAATTGCACTCTATTCCGGTATGGATGGGAAGAAAAAACGCATTACATTTTTCATCGTTTTTACATTTTGTTGCTGCTTTTTTTGTGATTTGGGCAGGAATTCAGTCAGATTTTAATTGGTTATACTGGATAGGAGCTACTGTTTTTATGGGATTATTAATTTACCAACATTTAATTGTTTCTCCAACCAACCTAAGTAAAGTAAATTTAGCTTTTTTTACTACAAATGGAATAGCTAGCGTTGTATTTGCTGTTTTTGTAATTGGAGATATTTTTCTAAAGTGGTAAAAATCAAGCACTAATTTAATTAAAAAAAAATAGGATTAATATTTCTTCTATAACAAATGGATTATTACATTTGCAGCTCCCATTTGGAGAGATGGGTGAGTGGCTGAAACCACATGTTTGCTAAACATGCGTGCGAGAAATCGTACCGGGGGTTCGAATCCCCCTCTCTCCGCCAGATGCTTTTTAAGAAGCAACATAAAAAATCACTGATTTATAAAACGCCCGTTTTTCGGGCGTTTTTTTTGTTTCAAAAAATTCCCTGAAAGATTTTTTTCATTGTTTAACACTATTTGCTTCGCCAAGTGCTTCACCAAGCGTTTTTTCAATAACTATTTTGTTTCACCAAATTAAAATTAATAATTATGAGTGCTAGTATATCTATATTCTTGAGAGCCGAAAGGATGAAAAGCAATGGTGAAATCCCTATGTATTTACGATTTACTTTAAATAGAAAAAAGGTAGATATTTCATTAAAGAAGTATGTAAGCTCCAAAACTTCTATTCCTATACAAAAACCGGAAAAATTAAAACCATCAGAAAGATTAGAGTATTATGGTTGGAATGCTGAGAAAGAACAATTAACTAAGGGAGCTGATAATTGCGATAAGATTAATTATTTTATTACCAAAGAAAAAAAAGAGAGCTGATAGTTGCCTCTCTATCTAGTTTAAAGGTCCTTATTATTTTTTCACAAGCTTTTTCAATAGATACTTCATCAGGTTTAATTGACCTGTTGACAGGATGTATCTGTTTTAACACATAGTACAGTAATTCTGTTTTGTTTTTAAAAATAAAAATATCATCACCTAAATTTGATATATATAAGCTGCTCCTCAAATGCTAAAACTTCTCCCCATTTATGCCCCACATTTTTAAGTTGGATTGTTTTTATTTTTTTGATTGATTTTATCAATTTTTGTTTTTACTATGTTGTTCTTTTCATGATTGTTACCAAAACTACCAAAAAATAAATATGTATTATCTTTTTTTATTCAAAAATCATTTACGCTTAACCATAAATTTCTCACCCATTACTAAAAAGAAAACGATAAAAAAGAGAATCATAAAAAATATATTGTAACTTTATCTCTTTATAAACCAAACCTATACACCATGAAAAAAACAAAACGCTTCTATTTAAAAAGCTTGTTGGCAAAAACTACGCTGGCAACTTTAGGGCTTATTGTTGGCTCACAAACCAATTTAAACGCCCAATCACAAAACAATGTAATGAGCATTGCTCCTAATTATTATGACTTCGGTTTTGTTAACCTACTCCCCAACGGTCTCAATCCTGCAGATTATGGCGGACAGGCTGCCAGTAACGTACACAATGCCATGCAAGATGCCAATGGCAATTTGCTGTTCTTTATGGTGGACGACCGTGTTTATGACAAAGACGGCTACCTGATAGATGAAGTTATTGACTTCAGCAGTGGCGTACAGGTAAAAGGAACTGCCGAAATTGCTTTTGTACCCGACCCTGAAAACTGCCAGAAATACTACATTATTGCGGCAGGACGACAAAATTACGCTGTCGGGTTTTCAGATAAATTACCTTACTTAGCTACTTTAGATTTATCTCAACCAAATATTTATTATCCTTCTCGTTTTGGAATATTGGAATATACCAATTCGGGTACTGCTTCTTCCATAGCAGCCATTACTCCTAATTTTACCGGTTGGAATCAATCCTTTGGAAAACAAGGCGGATGCTTTATAGCGGCTTCTAAACTAAGAAACGATAACAGCAGACTTGTTTTTATTTCCAACGGTAACGGTATATTTCGATATAGAATTGATGCTAACGGATTTAACTACGATAATTATTTTTTACAATGGGGACCTTCTTCTTTCAATCAAATGTCTATGAGAGGAGAAATGGAACTTATTGAACTTTCTAACGGAAACTATCGCATTGCTGCCCCTTTTGTTTATGAATTGTTTCTTAACAGTAAGATTGCCGTTTTTACTGCTGAACTGGATAATTCAGGTACATTAATAAGCGGAACAAATAATCTGCTTCTTTTTGATTTTGGCTCCGGTTCTTCAGACCGACCTTATATTCACGGCTTAGAGTTTTCTCCTGACGGTAGTAAACTTTACATTACCCATGATGTAGCAACACCACACCCAAACCCTTTTGAATTTTATGACTTTAACAATATAACTGCGGGAGTACAACCTTTAAATGTTACCAATGCTACCGACTTTGAATCTTCACAAATAGAGCTTGGAAAAGATGGCAAACTTTATCTGGCTACTTCCAACAGGTTAGCAACATTAGCTAATCCCAATACTCCAAATATTTCCAACTGGAATAATAACGCTCAACCAATAACATACACTGCTAATTACGAAGGTGTTTCAACACCTGATTACAGTTTGAAAACCTATATGCTGCCTGACCAGATTGATGGCATGGATTACACCACTCACTTTTTTGCCAATGTACAATGCTGTATAATTAATACGGTTTTTGATGCTGATGTGTTTACAGCTCCGGCTAATGCTACATGGACACCGGGAGCTTTTTCCAATCCGTTTGGCTCAACTAGCGGACAAGTACTCATAGAAAAAGAACTTATTATTCCGGCAGGAAAAACCGTTACCATTCAAAACATGACTTTTAAATTTGCTCCCGGAGCAAAAGTTGTTATAGAAAGAGGAACGGGAGCATTAGCAGGCGGTAAGCTAATTCTGAATGGCACTACCTTTACTGCTGATACTCGCTGCGATAATACTGCTATGTGGTTAGGCGTACAAGTCTATGGTCATAGCAACCAAAATCAAACCCCTTATCCTACTAGTCAGCAGGGTTGGCTTATTATGAGAAACGGTGCTGTAATTGAACACGCCTTAAAAGGTGCTGTTGCTGTAAAAATCAACTCTACCAATACGTACCCGTACAACTTTACTTCTTATGATTTTAATTATACAGGAGGTGTAATTCAGGCGAGTAATTCGTATTTTAAAAACAACAGGCAAGATGCTGAATTCAGAAGCTATATTGCTCCAAACAATGTAAATAATCAAAGTCGTTTTACCAAATGCGAATTTACTACTAACGGTTTACTCAATAACCCGATATATTATCCATCTTTTCATGTATTTATGCACAATATAGTTGGTATCGGTTTTTATGGTAATAATTTTAAAAACCTTACTCCCAACTTATACAATTATTTTCAGCAAGGTTGGGGAATTTATAGTGTGGATGCCCATTATTTTGTTAATGCTGCTTGTAATAGTCTATCATTTCCATGTACCAGCTTTCAACCAAATGAATTTACTGACTTATATTTTGGAATAAGAGCATTATCTGGAAATGGGGTACGAACAGTAAAAGTGGACAGAAACAAGTTTACCAATAACTATTTCGGTATTTATTTGGGAGGTCCTGACTTTGCTACCATTACCCGCAACGATTTTGAAGTATATCGTTCGGCTGCCCCCAATCTGACTTTTGCTACCTATGGTATCTATCTGAATGCCTGTCATGGTTACAAGGTAGAAGAAAACACGTTTACCGAGTACAACGATGTAGGTGTTCCGGCTGGTGGTAATACGCATGGAGTAATTGTAAATAATTCAGGTACACTACATAATGAAATTTATAAAAATCAATTTAATGATATTAAAATTGGTGGACAATCTCAAAACATCAATGCTGTACTTTACACAGGACAACCTAACCATCAAATTGAGGGCTTACAATGGAAATGTAATACGTTTACCAATGACATATACCAAGCTGATTTGGCAGTTACCTCAGGTAGAATAGACTACCAACAAGGTTATAAACTGAGCCCTGTTAATTATCCTGTTGATGCGTTACGTTCTCCGGCAGGTAACCGTTTTAGCCATTCTTTATTTTACCCTCAAAATGATATTGCCGCTAATAATTCGGTGCAACAATTCATTTATACTCACCATGCAAATGTAATTACCACCCCACTTTATTATAATACAATAGTGGTATCACCTGAAATGAGTTTTAATTCAACTTATCCGGTTTATTTTAGCAACACACAATCTTGCCCCACAAAAATAAAAGACGGTGGAGTTGTTGTACTGGGTCCTGTTTTAAAAGCAAAAACGGATTCTTTAAAATTGGTTATTGCAGATAAAGAAAGAAGTATTGATGGAGGGAATACAAATGGTTTATTAAATATTATTGCTACACAAAGCAGTGGTGATATTAAGAACGCTCTTATGGCTGCTTCTCCATACCTTTCGGACAAAGTATTGTTGGCTTATTTGGCAACGAATCCTTCTGCCGGGCATATTAAGCAAATTATTTTAGCTAATGCTCCTGTTTCGGATGCGGTGATGGATGAATTAAAAAACATGAATTTACCTAAAGGAATCAGTAATCAAATTGACAACGGGCAAACAGGAACTTCTGCTATGACTTATCTTAGCAATGAGATAGGATTTTCCAAATCAGAAAGAAGTGGATTAATTGATGAGCGTATTCGCTTGTTTTTAAACGACACCACATTAAGAAGCAACTTAGATAGTGTAGCAGCTATTTTGAAGGAAGAAAACATTGAAATCCGTAAAAAACAGTTGTGCGATACTTACATTGCCAAAGGCGATTCGGTTAAAACTGGTGAAACACGTGATAGTATAGCCGCTGAATACGGTTATGATAATTATGTAAAAATGGCAGATGTCTATCAGGAATTGAAAGACCAACCTTCATCATGTTTTGCGGTGATTAATGACCCTTCTATTAGGCAAGAAGTAGAGTATGTAGCTTACGACCAGAACGACCGTATTAATGCGGTAAAAGGTGAGGCTTTATTGGCGGTTGCTTTTGACAGTTTGTTTTTAGCCATTGTAGAAACGCTTGAACCTGTCGGCAGTAATTTACGTATAGGGAATAATGGAAACAATGATAATATGGAGCAGACAAAAAAACAAAGTCAACTTTCCATTTATCCTAACCCTTCTAAGGGTGGCAGTCAGGTAATACTTGAACTGCAATCTGTTGATGGTCAGCTAATGGAAAATGCTTCCATTGAGGTGTATAGTATTACAGGAAAATTGGTAGCTACCTACCAGTTTAATGGTAAAAATAATCAGGTATTTATACAGCCGGGTAAAATTATGCCGGGTATGTATCTGGTAAAACTGTACAACAATAATGCGTTATCAGAAACCAAAAAACTATTGATTAATTATTAATAATCCAACACACCATGACACAAAAAAAATGCGTCATGGTGTGTTATTTTAAGTTCTATCTGCCATGATAAGAGGATTAAACATAAGTATTTTTATAATTGCTTCTACATTAGCTTCTGCCCAAAATTTAGTTCAGAACAGTAGCTTTGAAAACTATACAAACTGTCCAACCACTCTTTCTGAATTAAATTATGCCTATCCATGGGAATCTCCAAGTTTTGGCACTCCTGATTTCTATCATGATTGTGCCGGGCCATGTGATTTTGGTTATCTTGATCCTGTATGTGTTCCAAAAAATGTAAAGGGGTATCAACAAGCCAGAACTGGAAGTGGACATGCAGGTATATACGTTTATGATAACAATGACTATAGAGAATATATTCAGTCTCCTCTATCATCTACCCTTATATCAGGTCAGGTTTATGAAATTGGGTTTTATATTTCTTTACCCGATGTTCACTATATCTGTGCAACAGAATTTGGGATGGCTTTTCAAAATATTTCAATATTCCAAAATAACAACCTTCCCCTACAAAATATTACTCCTAATTTGCAAACACCACAATTATACTCAGACACAACTAATTGGATACATATAACAACAGACTATACAGCAAATGGTTCTGAAAATTACGTTATTATTGGTAATTTCGTTGATAATGCCAACACCGTAACTTCTAGTTCTTGTGGTAATTATAATTCCTATTATTTTATTGATGATGTATATGTAATTCCTAAATCGGCAAGTGGCATTAATAACTATGATAATTTAACATTAAATTTGCATCCAAATCCTGCTTCGGATAAGTTGGTTATTAAAGGACTACCAAATGAAACTTTTATCTTTTCTATTTTCGATTCATTTGGGAAAGTGTATAAATCTGGTGAGGTTAGCCAAAATAATAATTCAATAGATGTTTCTGACTTGTATCAAGGAATATTTTTTATAGAATTTTCAAATAACCAGTCAAAATACACCAAGAAATTTATTAAAAATTGAAGTTTACAAAATTATATATCATCTTTTTGCTATTGTTTTCAAGCACTCTGATAAAAGCCCAAAATCTTTTCCATCAGGATATTTTTTATGGTGGTGTAACAGCAGGTGGTTTTTCAACTGGTGGTGGAGCTGGTTCAGGCACACTAAATTTATACATCGAACCGGGCAGTACCATTAGAAAAGCGTATTTGTTTTCGTATCGTATTGGCTATCCGCCATCAGTCCCAATTACTGTAAATAGTGTGCCTTATTCATTTGATACATTAAATTGTATTATGACGGTTTCACATACAAATTCAACTGCTGTTCCTATCAAACTTTACTACTATGACTTAACAACAGACTTAAACAGTTCTATTACATCTACTTTTAATGTTACCATTCCAAATCAATTTGGACTACCTATCAACTGGGGATGGCATACTGCTTTTTTATATATTGAATACGAAAACCCTATATTACCAAGAGTTGCTTCATCTCTATGGATAAATGATAAAGATTATATGGGTAATGAATCCTATTTAATGACAGGAATTAACCCAATCAACACTGCTAATCCTGTTGGTTTATCTCTTTTTTTAGATAGGGCTATTAATAATACAAATGACGGGAGTATTGTAACATTAAATAGCAATACATTGGGTATTATTGGAGGTCCTGATGCCGTAAACAGTTTGTGGGGATGGGGAGGCTCCAAAGGTCATTTTTATTACCAAAATAATACTTTGTTTGGTTTAGATGACGATACCGCTAATACAACCATGAATGGAGCGGATGCTTTAGCTGATATATCTTCATATATTTCAAATGGAGCTACAGGATATTCATTAAATCTAATGCATAGTAATCCTAACCCGAGTTCTGGTGCACCAAATTTGAATTTAATTTTCCTCAATGCTTACACCACTCCTTGCGATACCTTTACAACAAGCATTATAGCTGATACTGTAATTTGCAAAGGAGACAGCGTACAACTTTTTGCAAGTGGGGGTACTAATTATTATTGGCAACCTGTTACGGGATTAAGTAATCCCAATATTAATAACCCTATGGCTTCACCTGATAGTACAACGCTTTATGTAGTCCGCATTGAAAATACACCTGGATGCTCACGAACAGAAAAAGTGTTGGTAAGAGTAAACGAACCTCCCAAAATAAGTAACATTGGTATTCAAGCTTCCGTTTGTGGTAACAATGACGGACAAATTTCGGTTACAGCAACAGGCATAAATCCATTGCAGTATTCAATAGGCAATGGTTTCCAAAGCAGTAATACCTTTACTAATCTTGCCACAGGAAATTACACCATTACCATTTTAGACAACAACGGCTGCTCCTCAGATACTTCTGTTTTTGTACCCGAAATAAATCCGATAAATACTCTTTTTACTGCGAATCCATTATCAGGAACAGAACCTTTATTTGTAAATCTGTATAATCAGTCAACGGGAGCCAACAATTACAATTGGTTTGTTGGTAATGATTTTTTTTCCAATAGTTTTAATGAAACATATACGTTTGATAGTTCAGGAGTTTATACAGTAACGTTGATTGCTTATAACAACTTACCACATTGTGCCGATACTTTTTCTTTACAGATAATGGTACATGATTCCTTAATGGTTCAAATTCCTAATGTTTTTACCCCAAATGGAGATGAAATAAATGACATTTTTTCGATAAAAATAAAAGGAGCTAAAGAAATAAAGAGTGTTTTCTTAAATCGTTGGGGAAGTATTATTTATGAAAACAATATTAATATCCCTACAAGCTCAGCAACAATAGACTTATGGAATGGTCGCACTTTCGCAGGAGAAAAAGTCTCTGATGGTGTTTACTTTTACGTAATAGAATTGACAAATATGAAAGATGAAATAAAAATAGTAAACGGAACGATAAGTATTTTTAATTAGCTATCCTCTTTGTTTTGAGAGAATAATTTTTCCCCATAAATCACTTCTAAAATTAATCTAATCCAATGTTTGTAGAGTATTGAAAAATAATTTACTTTTACAAAAGTTCATTGGATGTTTCGCCAGATGTTTCACCAAGCAAGTAAGTAACTGTTACAACTGGCGTTTTATATATCATATTGGAAAAAAGGAACGAATCCCCCTCTCTCCGCCACTAAAAAAGCCGAATTCAATATTGAATTCGGCTTTTTTGACTTTATAACCAAAGCTATCCTTAATTTTGCTAACTCAATTATGGAAAACGAAATTAGAATAAACAAATACCTCAGCGAAATGGGTTTCTGCTCTAGAAGGGCTGCCGATAAACTTATTGAGCAAAGAAGAGTAACGATAAACGGAAAAGTTCCTGAAATGGGAACAAAAGTTACTCCTGATGATGTAGTAATGGTTGATGGAAAACCTATAAAAAACACCAACGAAAGCTTTGACTACATTGCGTTTAACAAACCTATTGGTATTGTTTGTACAACAGATACTCGCGTTGAAAAAGATAATATCATAGACTACATCAACTATCCAAAAAGAATTTTCCCTATTGGTAGATTAGATAAACCTAGCGAAGGATTAATTTTACTTACAAGCGATGGGGATATTGTAAATAAAATTTTACGCTCCGGAAATAACCACGAAAAAGAATACATCGTTACTGTAAATAGACCTATAACTGCTGATTTTATTCAAAAAATGGGCAATGGTGTGCCTATTTTAGATACTGTTACTAAGAAATGTAAAGTAACAGCTATTGACAAGTCTAGTTTCAACATCATTCTTACTCAAGGGTTAAACCGACAAATAAGAAGAATGTGTGAACATTTAGGTTATGAAGTAAAAAAATTAAAACGTATCAGAATTATGAATATCCATCTGGATATGCCTGTTGGTAAATGGAGAAAACTTACTGCTGAAGAAATGAACCAACTGAATGAACTTGTGGCAGACTCACCAAAAACTCCTCGTTATACAAAATAGAATTTTAAAAAGCTTACTTCGCAATCAAATTATTTACTGCTCTTAACAAAGATTCGTTAGAATTATTTATTTCTCTCACCATATTTAATAGAGATGGAATGTCTGTTTCAGACTCTTTACTTTCCTTAATAAGCTCATAAATTTCTGCTACCTCATCTTGATAGTAACCTGTCTGAATTTGGTTGAGTTGCTCAATATCGATATAAGAAGATACGCTAAAATGTTCAATTAAAGCTATTAGTTCACTATAAAATTGCTTCTGATTTTTTTTAACCTCCTTATATAATCTAAAAAACTGATCCTCAGCAGATTTATTCAAATCATCTAAATTGTGTTTAATATCTTTTAAATCTTTTGATGAAAGCGTTGCATTTCTAAAACTTGCCACCAACTGATTTATTCGGTTAGCCTCTTCTTCTGAAAGTTGATTTTGCTGTAACGCTACATAAAACCTTACAATTTCAGTTTCATATTGTTTTAAATTAAAATATACTTCATCTACAGTTTGAGTTTGTGTTACTAATTTTAAAAAATGCTGGTTCAAAGCTATTGCTTTTTGAATAAAATCTACACACTCTTGCTCTAAAGCAACAATACCTGCATGTGTCTCCTTAGAATCTGCCAACTCAATTTTTTTAGCTATTTTCTTTTCTTTAGAGCTAATTACTTTGTTTAGTAATTTAGCAAACTGATTTAAAAAAGGAAGCAATAAAATAATACCAACCAAATTCATTATGCTATGGAAAACAACTAATGCAAATAAATCCTCTTGTATCTTTAAAATATCTTTTATAAGGTAGGCATACCCTTTAACAAAAGATAGTGCTAACATTACATTAAACACATTAAATAGTACCTGCGACCACCCTACTTTTTTCTTTATAGAATTAGCATTAATAGTTCCTATAATTGCAGTAATTGTAGTACCTAAATCTCCACCAATCACTAAATAAAAACCTTGATTTAAGGTAATAACACCTGCCGCCAAAGATGATAAGAAAATCATCATAGAAGCAGAACTAGACTGTATACTTGCCGAAAGTAACACCCCAAAAGCAACAAACAACAAAGGGTGTTTATCTGTTATAAAAGAAAAATCAATATGTTCAGCAAACTCAGCAAAACCATTTTTCATATAATTTAACCCTAAAAACATAAAGCTAAATCCCATCAACAATTTACTGATATTAGATAATTTTTCTGATTTCAAGAAAATTATTCCTAACCCACCTATGGCTATAAATGGAAGAATAACAGCACCTATATCTAACTTGAAACCAAGCCAGGAAACAATCCATCCTGTTAAAGTGGTTCCTAAATTTGCACCTAATATTATTCCTATACCATTTTTTAATCCTAAAATTCCTGCTCCGGCAAAAGACATTACCAGCAATGAAACCATAGAGCTACTCTGTAATACTCCAGTAATTAAAGTTCCAGATAAAACTGCTTTAAGAGAATTATTAGTATGCGTCCTTAAAAATTTCTTAAATGTTCTTCCTGCAAGATTTTTCAATGACTCTTCCAACATAAACATACCAAAAAGAAACAGCCCCAAACCGGCCAAAACCGCCCATATTTGTATGTCTTGATATTCCATTTCTTAAGATAAATTCTATTGATTAAAAGAAGTAATTTTGCTTTGATTCTAAAACAAAAATAGAACTTATTTCACTATGAACGAAAAGCAACAAAAAATTACATTAGAATTTCTTTCACTATCTGATTATGAAGAATTGAAAGAAGCTATGATTGCATCCTATAAAAATATGCCCGATTCTTATTGGAGAGAAAGACAAATCAATAATTTGTTAAATAAATTTCCTAAAGGGCAAGTGGTTATTAAAGTAAATGGCAAAATTGCAGGTTGTGCTTTATCTATTATTGTTGATTCTCAAAAATTTGACGACCAACATACTTACAAAGAGATTACTGGCAACTACACCTTTAATACCCATAACGAAGATGGTGACGTGTTGTATGGAATTGATATTTTTATCAAACCAGAATACCGAGGTTTACGATTAGGTAGAAGACTATATGAGTATCGCAAAGAATTATGCGAGAACCTAGATTTAAGAGCTATTTTTATGGGTGGCAGAATACCAAACTACCATTTACATGCTAATGAAATGACCCCTAAAGAATATATTCAAAAAGTTAGAACTCACGAAATTCACGATCCTGTTTTAAACTATCAAATTTCTAATGACTTCCATCCCGTAAGAATTATTAAAGGGTATTTAGAAGGTGATGAAGCTTCTGGAGAGTATGCAGTTTTATTACGTTGGGATAATATTTATTATGAAAAACCTACGAAAAAAGCCAAAACCATTAAAAAAATTGTTCGAATAGGAATTGTACAATGGCAAATGCGTCCTTATGAAGATTTAGATAACTTAATGCGTCAGGCAGAATATTTTATTGATACATTAAGTGGCTATCGATGCGATTTTGCTCTTTTCCCTGAGTTTTTTAATGCTCCTTTAATGGCAAAATACAATCACCTTAACGAATCTGATGCCATTAGAAAATTGGCTGAATACACTCCCGAAATTGTTGAACGTTTTTCTAAACTAGCCATTTCTTATAACATCAATATTATTGGCGGTAGTATGCCAAAATTGGTTGACAATCAACTTTACAATGTAGGTTATTTGCTAAAAAGAAACGGAGAAATTGAAGAATACGAAAAGCTACATCCTACTCCAGATGAGAAGAAAGTTTGGGCAATGCAAGGAGGAAGTCAACTAAAGTCTTTTGACACTGACTGCGGTAAAATTGGCATTTTAATTTGTTATGATGTTGAATTCCCTGAGCTACCAAGAATGTTGGCAGATGATGGTGTTGGAATTTTATTTGTTCCTTTCCTTACCGACACTCAAAATGGGTTTTCTAGAATTAAACTTTGTGCACAATCTAGAGCAATAGAAAACGAATGTTATGTTGCTATTGCCGGTAGCGTTGGTAATTTACCTAATGTACACAATATGGATATTCAATTTGCTCAATCGGGTGTTTTTACCCCTTGCGATTTTCAATTTCCATCAAACGGAATAAAAGCCGAAGCAACTCCAAATACAGAAATGATTTTAATTGCAGATGTAGATATGGACTTGCTTACTGAACTACACAATTTTGGAAGTGTAAGAAATTTAAAAGATAGAAGATTGGATATTTACGAAATTGCTAAAAAGAAATAAGTAAAAAAAATTGTAAATTAGCATATTAGAAAATGTTACGATTATTTACATATTGTCTGATATTGTGTTTTATAACACTTATTGGCTGCAAATCTGATAAAGATAATGTGGTGCGTCCTAATTTAAACTACAATTATGCAGGGCTCTCGGTTGGCAATTACGTTATTTATAATGTGGATTCTATTTATTATAATGATTTCAACAATACTGTTGATACTTTTCAATATCAAATTAAAGAAAAATTAGAATCTCAAATCACGGATTTACAAGGAGACCCTGCTTATAGAATAGAACGTTATAAAAAACATAATGACAGTATTCACTGGGAATTAGTTGATGTTTGGAACAGTAAAATTTCAACTACCAACTACCAAAAAGTAGAGGAAAATATCCGCTATGTAAAGTTGATTTTTCCTGTTCGTGCTAACAAAACTTGGGATGGCAATAATTTTAATAATGAAGGACAAATGATGTACGAATATACGTCTGTTCATCAATCTGAAAACATTGGAGGGCATGCGTTAGATTCGGTTGCAACAGTAATTCAACAAAATGATGTCAACCTTATCAGTCAACAACTTTATGAAGAAAAATTTGCAACGAAAATTGGAATGGTATATCAAAAACGGTTGAGTAGAAAACGAGCCAACCTATCTGCTCCTTGGTTGGGTTTTGATGTTACCATGATTTTAGCCACCTACGGAAACGAATAAATGCTTTTTAAATAATGACTTATAACCAATCAAGCTTAACGGCATTTGCTTCAAAATTTATCAACCATACCAACCGCCATATTTTTCTTACAGGAAAAGCAGGAACAGGAAAAACCACCTTCTTAAAACACGTTGTACAACATACCCACAAAAAAGTAATTGTTGCTGCCCCCACCGGAATTGCTGCCATAAATGCAGGAGGTGTAACGCTGCACTCTTTATTTCAATTGCCTTTTGGTTATTTTATTCCCGAAGATAATAGTGCTAATTATTTTAATGAAAATCAACAAATAAATACGCCTGCCTCTTTATTAAAAAATGCCAAACTCAATAGAAATAAAATAAAACTTTTAAGAGAGCTAGAATTACTAATAATTGACGAAGTAAGTATGCTTAGAGCAGATTTATTGGACGCTATTGATACCATGCTCAGAAGTGTGAAAAGAAGAAGGAACATTCCTTTTGGAGGAGTTCAATTACTACTAATTGGGGATTTATTGCAACTTCCACCTGTGGTAAAAGATTTTGAATGGAATGTTTTAAAAAACTACTATTCGTCAATTTACTTTTTTAATGCTCAAGCATTTAACAACTCTCCTCCTATCCAAATTGAGTTAGACAAAATTTATCGCCAGGCTGACAATAAATTTATTAGCTTACTTAATAATTTAAGAGATAACAAAGTTTCTCCAGCAGATATTACAACACTAAAAGCTCATTTTCAACCCAATTTTAAACCAAAACCTGATGAAGGATTTATACGACTAACTACTCATAACAAGCAAGCCGATAGCTATAACAGAGAAGAATTGGATAAATTAAACGCTGCATCTTATTATTTTCAGGCAGATATAGAAGGTGATTTTAGTCCTTACAACTACCCTCTCGATGAAAGTTTAGAGCTAAAGAAAGGTGCTCAGGTAATGTTTATTAAAAACGACCCTAGCGGAAAACAACAGTTTTTTAATGGTAAAATTGGTGTGATAACCGATTTAAGCGATGATAGTATTGAAGTGAAAACGAGTGATGGCGACTTAATTATAGTCGAGAAATATACTTGGGAAAATGTAAAATATCAACTCAACCTGGCAACTAATGAAATTGAAGAGAATGTAGTAGGAAAGTTTATTCAATATCCCTTAAAACTTGCTTGGGCGATAACCGTTCATAAAAGTCAGGGATTAACTTTTGATAAAGCTATTATAGATATTGGGAATGCATTTGCTCAAGGACAAGTGTATGTGGCTCTTTCGAGGTTAAGAAGTTTAGATGGCTTGGTAATGACCAGTAACCTCAACACTAATAGTTTATCTATTGATCAACATATTGCCCAGTTTTGCCAGTCGAAACCAGATATTGAAGCCATAGAAAACATTTTAAAAACTGAAGAAAAATATTTTTTCTTAAATTATTTAGTAAATAGCTACGACCTATCAGATTTGCTTTATCAGGTAAAAGCTCATGCTGAAAGCTATACGAAAGCAGAAAATCTTTCTGCAAAACAAGCTTATTTGGAGTGGGCAAAAACACTTCAAAGCAAAGTAGAGGAATTAGTACCTCCAGCAGAAAGTTTTAAAAGACAGCTTAAAAAAATAATTTCTGAAAGCAACGACCAACAACATTTGTTTGAAAGGATAATTGCTGCCAACAATTATTTTTCTCCATTATTAAAAACCCAATCTGAAGCTATTTTTGAACATATTGAGAACTTAAAAACCAAAACCAAAGTAAAAAAATACATTACCGAGCTTAAAGAGTTAGAAAGCTATTTTTTTAAACAAATTCAGCAACTAACAAAGGCAAAAACATTAGTAGAATCAGCACTTAACAACCAAGAATTTGATAAAAGTAAATTAAGCTCTAAGGAAGAAGTTGAAACCCGCACAGAAAAATTAAAAAAAGTAGAAAAGAAAGCTCCAAAAGTTGACACCAAAAAAGTAAGTTTTGATTTATACAAAGCAGGTAAAAATGTAAAAGAAATTGCCAAAGAAAGAGGCTTTGTAGAAAGCACCATTATCGGACATTTAGCTCATTATGTTGGGTTGGGAGAAATTGACATCGCCACCTTACTTCCTAAAAAAACCATTGAAGCTATTACTAAGGTGTACAAAAAAAACAAGGAAATTTCCGGACTAAATGAACTTAAATCTCAATTAGACAATAGTATTTCTTATAGTGATATTAAAATGGTGTTAGCGGCTTTACAAAAAGAAAGCTAACTCCAAATCAATTCTCAAAAACCATTTTTCCGTCTATAAAAGTTTTTTCTACTTTAGTTTTAAGAAGTTCTTGTTCATCTACCTTCATAATATCTCTGTTGGTGATAATAAAATCAGCACTTTTGCCCACTTCTAAGCTACCTTTTTCTTCTTCTTCAAAATTAGCTATGGCAGCCCAAATGGTCATTCCTTTTAATGCTTCTTCTCTACTCAATGCATTTTCCATCATTAAGCCTTGTTCAGGTTTTCCTTCTAGGTTTTTTCGAATAGTAGCACTATAAAAAGTATATAAAGGATTAATATCTTCCACAGGAAAATCAGTTCCTAATGCTATCATACCTAATTGATTTAATAAATCTTTATACGCATAAGCTGTTTTCATTCTATCATCACCTAATTTTTCTGCTGCCCACTCCATATCAGACATCGCATGTGTAGGTTGAACAGAAGGTATAATGGTTAGTTTTCTGAATTTCTCTAAATCTTCAGGATGAACTACTTGAGCATGTTCTATTCGCCATCTTTTATCATTGGTTGTTGTTAATGCTTGCTCATAAACTTTCAACATCATCCGAGTAGCAGAATCACCTATGGCATGTGTATTCATCTGAAACCCTTTTTCCGCTAATAATGGTGCGTATTTTTCATAAAACTCGAGTTCATGTAAAATCAATCCTTTATTATGCTTAGTAGTATGATAATCATCTAACAAACAAGCACTTTCTGAACCTAAAGAGCCATCAGCATAAAACTTAAAAGAAGCAACATTTAATTTAGATGTTTTGTAGGTACCTTTTTCTAGATAATAATCCAGTAACTCAGGTGTTGCACTTACCATAACATACACTTTAATATGAAGCTTATTAGCTTGTTGCAATTCATCAATCAACTCAATATCATACTGTTCTAGACCGGCATCATCTACCGTTGTCAAGCCGACTTCAAAAAGATGTTTTTCAGCTGTTAACAACGCTTTTGCTATTTGAGCATTAGTATATTCTGGCAACTGATTTTGCACATGCATTTTCGCATTGTCAATTAAAAGTCCGGTAAGCTTTCCGTTTATTGCTTCTATTCTACCACCTTCAATTTTTGTGTTTGTTGTTATTCCTGTTAAGTCCATTGCTTTTTGGTTAACCAAAGCTGCGTGGCCATCAACTCTTGACAGGAAAACAGGGTTGTCAGGAAAAAGTTCATCTAACTTTTCTTTGGTAGGCATTTTTTTATCTTGCCAAAAATTTTCATTCCAACCTCTTCCTATTATCCAACTACCTTTGGGTGTTTCATTTTTAGCTACAAACTCCCGAAGCCTTTCTATCACTTCTTCAAAAGAATTAGAGCCAATTAAATTTACTTCTAACAAATTTTTAGCATATCCAACAAAATGACAATGGGCATCAATAAATCCAGGATAAATGGCTTTCTTTTCTGCATCAATAACTTCTATTGCATAATATTTATTCAAAATTTCATTTTCAGGTCCTATCGCTACAATTTTACCATCTTTAATTGCCATAGCCTGAACAACTTCAAACATATCATTTACCGTATAAATGGTGCCATTTCTAACAATTAAATCTACCTGAACATTTTCTCTACAAGCCAACAGTGATAATGTTATGAAAAGAAGAAATATTTTTATTTTATGATACATCTGTAAAAAATCATTTTTATAAGAAGTAAAATTAACTATATCAAAGCAATCTATTAGCGATAAACTCTAAAATAAGTTTCTTATATTTACAACGATTATTTAATTTTATATCGTGGTATAAAAATTGAGAAAACAACCATAAACAAAACAATCAACTATGAAAACAACAAAAAAAATATTTGGAACATTATTTTTTTCCATTTTACTTTCAGGAGCTACCAATAGCTTTGCTCAACAAAAAGCTAAAATAAAAGTAAACAAAGAATTACTTAAAGAAAAAATGGTAGAAAAACAAAATGCCAATGTAAGCAATGTCGATGCTTCAAAAGTGTTAAACAAAACCAACCAAGCAATAACAGCTGCATTTACTACTGTTAAAGATAAAAAAGTATATACTGGAGATCTGTCTAAGGCTGTTCATCATCAAAAAATAGCTAAAAAATTAATGAGTGAAAATAAAAATTTTAGGGCTATTCACCATAGCCGTATGGCAAGAACCTTAGCTTTTAGATCTTTACGATTAAACAAAAACTATGATCACGAAAAATGGGATTACACCATGGAAGAACAAGAACTTTTCGGAAATGGCATTCCTGATGGAGAACTTATAGATGAACTTAACAATACTTACCCAAATAATCAGTTTTTAGATGAAAAAATTACTGAAAAAAATTTAAAAGATATTGAAGTTAAAGAGTTAGATCCAGCAGATAGTAACAATAATTAAAAATAAATTTAAGAATTTTTTAAGCTGTCCTGAACTATACATCAAGGCAGCTTTTTTTATTTTTGTATAACATGTTAAAGTACCGATTACTAACAGACGATGAACTTAAAGAACTTGAGCACGAGTTCAAGCAGTTTTTAATTATAAATGAAATTTATGATGAAGAATGGAGAAAGTTGAATGCTGAAAAAAGTGAAAAAGTTGGTGAGCTAGTTATTATGTTCAGCAATTTAGTGATAGAAAAATCACTTAAAAGAATTCAATATTTAGAAATTGTTACTTCTAAAGGAATTAACGCTTACCATTGTAAAGAGGATGAAATTGAACTAATCGGCATAAGTATACAACAAACAGATATTAATTTTTTAAGTTTAACGCCCGATGAACTGTCTAACACTCCACTTTCCATTTTTATGACTTCAAAAAAATATGAGAAAGAAAGAGAAACTACCATTTTTGAGATGCTCAACTCTGGTTGCGGTATAATTGATGAAAAAAGATTTGGACAGTTAAGACTTGCTTATGAATACTCTACCAAACCAAGACAGAATTAGATTAAAGATTTGATTATTAAATGTGACCCAATAAACTAACTTTAAAAATGAAAAGTTTCTTAACCTCAATTACTCTTCTTAGTTTTTTGTTTTTAAGCGGACAATCTCCTACTAATAAAATCTTTACTGAGTTTTTGAAACATAAGGCTTTAAAAAATGCATCGATCAGCTTTTATGTTTACAATTTAACCGACAACAACGCTATTATCAACCACAATGGTGATTTAGCTCTAATTCCTGCTTCTTCTTTAAAATTAATTACTACCGCTACTGCTCTAGAAATTTTAGGAGAAAACCACAGATTTACTACCACTATAAGCTATTCAGGAAAAATAGAAAATAGTGCTTTAAATGGCAACCTTTTCATCAAAGGTGGTGGAGATCCTGCACTTGGTTCTCACAGATATCGTTCATATTACGGAGCGTTTTTAAGCAATTGGAGTACTTCCATTAAAGCTTTAGGAATAGATTCTATTAATGGGAAAATTATTGCTGATGCTAGTATTTTTGATAACGAAGTCCCTCCTACATGGATTTGGCAAGATTTAGGTAACTATTTTGGTGCAGGAGCAAACGGATTAAGCATTTATGAAAATTTCTACACCTTAGCACTTTCATCAAAAAATGAAGCTCAAAAAACAACTATTAGCCAAATTAATCCACACATTCCATTTTTAAGTATTGACAATAATGTTTTAGGAACTTCCACCAATAAAGATTTGTCTTTTATTTATGGAGGGCCTTTTCAATACAACAGATACATTTCCGGAGAAATACCCAAAAACCGAAGTGACTTTAAAGTTAAAGGCTCTATTCCAGATCCAGCATATTTATGCGCTTACGAATTGGATAGCGTGTTAAAAACATCAGGAATTAAAGTAGCTTATCATCCAATAACTAAAAGGTTATTAGGTGATAGTTTTATTGAAGATACTACTACAGAAATTACTTCAACTCAATCACCGACACTTGCTTCACTAATTCAACAAACCAATTTGTACAGCATAAATTTGTATGCCGAACATTTACTGAATCACATTGGTCTACACATTAAAAAAGAAGGTTCTACAACTGCAGGTGCTGAAGCATTAATCAATTTTTGGAAAACAAAAGGAATTGATACCGATGGCATGTATCTTTATGATGGCAGTGGACTTTCTAGATTTAACACTATAACTACAAAACAGCTAGTTTCTATTCTATCTGAAATGGATAAAAGCCAACATAAAGAAGTATTTTACAATTCTTTAGCCATAGCAGGAAAATCTGGCACACTATCGAGTATTGCCAAAGGAACCGCTGCCGAAGGTAAAATTTACGGCAAAAGCGGTTACATGACAAATGTGAGGAGTTACTCAGGATACATTACAACAAATAGCAATAAAAAAATCGCATTTGCCATAATCGTGAATAACTACAATTGTTCCGCTTATGAAATGAAAAAAATGTTAGAAAAAATTATGGTAAGTCTAGTAAACGAGTAGCTTATAATCAAACTGCCTTTAGTTTACCGTTTTTAGATTCTCCTAAAACAACTACGTCTTTAACTCTCTCGTATTCTTTAATTGCAGATAACATTGCTTCTTTTGAATCTCTTCTAATTTTAATTCCAGATTTAGCACCTTTATTTCTAATTTCTAAATAAAATCCGTCTTTAAGTTTGGTAGGTTTTGTTGCTGGTCTTCCCATCGTGTATATATTAAAAAGTTGTGTCTAAAAAATTATTATAATCTAAATTACACTTTTTTTTGGAAATTCCTAATAATAACGATTTTATTTAACAATAATTAACTTAGGTCAGAATATTTTTTTTCTTTCTTTACAAAGTAATGATAGAGAATACTTTTAGGATAAATTGTATCGGGAATTATGTTCTTTTTAATCGGTTTTTCAGTCTTTTTGAACACATAAGCGTAAAAAGCAAAGTGAGCCTTAATAATGGCTAAAAAATGGCTTATTTTGCCTTCTGCAAGAAATTTAACACCCGCTATTCCATCCAAAAAAAGCCTGCCAAACAATATCCTAAACTTTTTATCTTGAGGCAAATTTTTATACAACATTATTAAGTTATTCCTAAAGTTTAAAAACGTTTTTTGTGGCTTTGATTTATGCAATGTTCCTCCTCCAACATGAAAAACAGTAGATTGAGGTACATATTTAATTTTCTTTCCTATATTTTGAATTCTCCAACACAAATCAATTTCTTCCATATGTGCAAAGAAAAAAGAATCTAATCCGTTTAATTCATGATAAATATCTGCTCTAATAACCAAACAAGCTCCTGTAGCCCAAAAGATTTCTATTTCTTCATCATACTGGTTATTATCTTCTTCTAAAGTTTCAAAAATTCTTCCTCTACAAAAAGGATAACCATATTTATCTATAAACCCTCCGGCTGCTCCAGCATATTCAAAATATGTTTTTTGGTGGAAGGCTTTTATTTTTGGCTGACAAGCGGCCATATCATTATCTTTTTTCAGTATCTCTAAACAGGGTTGAAGCCAATTTTCCGTTACCTCAACGTCCGAGTTAAGCAACACATAAACATCTGAATTAACTTGCTTCAAGGCTTCATTATACCCTTTAGCAAAACCGTAATTTTCGGCAAGCGTTATTATACGTATTTGAGGGAAATTTTCCTTTAAAAAAGACAGTGAGTCATCTGTGGAGCAATTATCAGCCACAATAAGTTCTGCAAAAGAAGTGTGTTCTATTAAGCTTGGCAGAAACTTTTCTAAAAAATGTTTTCCATTCCAATTTAAAATTACAACAGCTACTGAATTCAAAGACATTTATTATCGTGGGTTATTATAAAAATCATCAGCTCTTCCACCCCAATGTTGGCTATTGTTTTGCTCTTCCATATCTACAGGCTGATTGGTTCTTTTATGTAACTGAACTTTCCATTGAGGATTGTTTAATTCTCCTGGTAAATTGGAGTGTAATATTGGAAAATCATTGCTTACTAAATCAGGGTTATAAAACACAAAACGAATATTGCTAAAATTCTGAACTTTATAATAATGCCATATTTCGTAAGGATAAGCACTTGGTTCATTTTTCTGCTCTACAATAGTGTTTGGTTTACCATGTTTTAGATACACTCTTCCCCTATCAGTTTCATAGCCTTTTTTAATGGCTGTACTGTATTCTTTATTCACAACTTCAACTTCTTTTTTATATTTTTCCCAAGCTTCTTTTGGGGCTTCAGCATCACGAGTAAACCAAAAATTATAAAAATATTTCTGCATTAACTCTTTATCCTTACCTTTTAGCTGGTTCCTCGCATAGTTTAACTCTATCGCTGTAGAAATTGGTTCTATGCTTCTGATGTACTCTGTAAGCTGTTCAGCATTCATATCTATAACAAAAGTGCTTTCAAAATCAACATTAGCGATATCAGGCACTAATGCCGGGTTACTTCTTTGAAAAAAAACTTTTTTCTGCAACATTAATTCGTTGGATTTATCTCTAGCTTCAATTACCAAATTGTAATTACCCGAAGCTAAATTAATGATATTAAAAGATTTTAGAATTATATTTACAGGCTTAGCCGATTCTCTTACAAATCCTTTAAGATTTCCCACTACCGTATTTGTTTCGTAAGATTCTATGGCATAAGTTACCAAATAACTTTCATTTGCCCCTAACAATTTATCTGCATTATATATCTCTGCATAAAAAGCTATTTTTTCAACATCTTCCGGAAAAAAATCTGAGGTATAAGGCAAAATATCATATCCACTTTTAGAAATAATGGATTTAGTGGTAGTTTTTGATAAGGATTCAATAAACTCAACATCTGAGATATTCATTTTCTTATCATTATAATTCACATTCAATACTTGTGTAGATTTAAAAGGGGTTAACGTGCTATTGATGTCTCTAATATTTATTTCAAACTCGTAACTTCCATTAGGAATAGAAATTCTTTGTTGATCTATAAAATTGGCAAGTATCACGGTGTCTTCATTTTCTGGACTGAGTAAATTATATTTTTTGAATTTTTTAATTTCTTCTCCTTGTTTAAACAAGTAAGTTATTTCTATTGTTCCTTGAAATTTATTATTTTCATTTTTAAGATAATTGATAGAGCTACCTTCTACCGAAAGATAAGTTTCTATATAAGGACCATTTTCAGGAGAATAGAAAGTACAGTAAGTAAAATAGGCTTTTAGGTTTTGTGCCGTTAATTTATTGGCACTAACGAATAAAAATACAATTGAAGAAAGAACAATTAATTTTATTTTATAATTTTTTAATACCACCGATTTGAAATTAGATTTTAAAGTTTATAATTATTGGTTTTATAAGTGCTTCAATATCAAAAAACATACCCAAAAAGCCAACAAGAATACAAAAATAACTATTTATCTGTTAAGAGGGGATGAATATTTATTTTTTCAAAAAAATTAAAAAAACATTTCATATTTAAAATCTATTGCTACTTTTGCAGCGGAGAAATGGCAGAGCGGTCGAATGCGGCAGTCTTGAAAACTGTTGTACCGCAAGGTACCGGGGGTTCGAATCCCTCTTTCTCCGCCAGGTCGAAATGCAAAAAGACGCAAAAAACCTCAATCCCTTATTACTTAACCGTTTTAAGGGATTTTTCTTTTTACAAGAAATCGTAAAAATCACTTAAAAACTCAAAATTGGGTTGCCCTTTTAGTTGTCCTTTTTCATTTCAGGGTAACTAGGGCAACTAAAAAGGGTAATCATTAGGGCAACTACTAATATAAAAAGCTAGTATTCAAATATATAAATTTGTCAAATTGACAAATTTTGACATTTTTTATAATTCACTTGCAGGTTTAATTGTAACTTAAAAATCTGTGATATGAAAAAAATGAGTTTAATCCTTTTCGTTAAGGCTGACAAATTAAATAATGAAGGAGACGTTCCTCTTTATTTGAAAATTAAATTACCTGATTCCTATACAAGTATTGGATTAGGAATAAAAGTAAATCTAGTAAGATGGAAACAAACCAATCAATTTAAGAAATCAAGAATCAACGAAGAGATACTTCTGAAAAATAAAATTAACCAAGTAATTGGTGAAATTATCTCAATTCATGATAAATTGATTTTACGTGGTTTGCCTTTCGGTGCAGATAAAATAAAGAAATTTTATTTAAATGGCGATTTAGAATTAAAAAGTAAAGACATTATGCTTTCTGAACTTTTTGACAAACATCAAAAAATGTTTATCCCGCTTGTGGAAAATGAAATTAGAGCTAAAGACACCCTTAGGAAATATCTTACATTAAAAAACCATGTTTATAATTTTATCACTTATGAATTTGGATTAGAAGATGTTACATTAAAAAGTTTAAACTATAATTTTATTGAATCATTTGATACTTATTTGAGATCAATAAAAAAAATAGGAAACAACACTACAGTTAAATACGTTCAAGCATTCAGACGTTTAATGAGTCTTGCAGTAAAATATGATTGGTTGCTTAAAGATCCTTTTGTTCTTTACGATAAAAAAATAATAGTTGAAGAAGTAGAATATTTATCAAAGGATGAATTGTATAAAATTGAGAACTTAAAACTATATTCTAAAAGACTCGAAGTTGTTAGAGATATTTTTATTTTTGGTTGTTATACTGGCTACTCTCCAATAGATATTCAAAAGCTTATGTATAAGGATATTGTTACAGACCATGAAGGTTGTAATTGGATTATAAGTAAAAGAACCAAAACTGGTATAAAAAGTGATGTTCCAATATTACCAAAAGCTGAAGAAATAATTGATAAATATAAAACTGACCCATATTGTTTAGAAACAGGTATGATTTTACCAAAAAGAAGTAATCAAAAGATAAATGAATATTTAAAAGAAATTGCTGAAATTGCTGAAATAAAAAAGAACTTACATTTCTATGTAGCCAGACACACTTTTGCATGCACTGTAATTTTAGCGAATGGTTTATCTATGGAAGTTTTAAGTAAAATGATGGGACACACTAACATTAAACAAACTATGCATTATGGAAAAATACAAAACGAAAGAGTGGGTAGTGAAATGAAAACTTTAAGAGATAAATTTTTATCAGACAAAATATAATTAAAAAATACATTTAACATAAAAAATGAAGAATATAAAAAAAACAAGTAAAGAATATGAAGAATATTTCAATGCATTATCAGCGAATTTAAGTTTAGATTTATACAAGCTTATAGTTTGTAATATGATTCCGATAAATTCTAACAAATTTGAGGAATTTAAAAAAATGTTTGAGGAAATAAATCTTGATTCACTATATGAAAATTGGAGAAAGTTTCATCAATGTTTACATAATATTTCAGATAAATCGTTTTTGTTAAGCAATATTGATAGGTTGAATTTGTTAGTATCTCACTTTGAATCTATGCTTAAAACATCAAGAGTAGAATATAACAACGAATATTATTTAGAACTTGATGATTGGTATAAAAGCCAAAAGAAATTAAGTGTTTATGATATAATCGATGCAAATTATAATAGTAAGATTTACCTAACTAAGCTTGTCATTCATAAAATGGAATTACAGATTAAATCAATAGATTTAGAAATAAAAAAAAGTGAATCAATCCAAAACAACAAAATTTTAACACTTGAAAAAACCATTTCTGAACAAGTAGCTAAAATTTTGTTATTAGAGAAAGCACAAACATCTTCTCAAATCAAATATAAAGCTTCACAGACTAAGGTGGTATGTTATTATCTTATTGGAATAAAGTTAGGTATTTTTTATAATACTGAAGATGAGAAACCACTAAACAAAATTTTTGAAAATGCTCTATTTGAAAAAGATGGGAATTTCAAACCAGCCTCAAGCATAGATTCTATTATTTCAAGAATTAGAAATGGAGAAGATAAAGATGATAAAAAATCATTAAACAAAAAAATTAAAGCTAGCATGATTAAAGAATTAGAGTTGCTGTTGAAAGATTTTCATGAGCCAAACTCAAACATTAATATTTTTAACAATTAAAGTAAAATTGACAAAAATTGACAGCTAGGATAACTTACTTGCACTCGTATATTTATTACTTAATATGAGAGCTGAAGAAATAGTAACTATTCAGAATTTAAACCAATTAGAAAATAGCTTGATAAATCGAATAAATGATTTAGAAAAAAAACTTATTCAAATTCCAAATCAACATCAAAAAAGATACCTCCGTACTTCAGGTGTTAAAAAACTGTTACAAGTTTCTGATAACAAGCTAAAAACGATGAGAGAGAATGGTGAAATACCATTCTCATTTATCGGTGCTACCTACTATTATCCTGAGTCCGAGATTTTAGAAATTCTTAAACAAAACACAATAAAGAAATGAACCAATTAAATGGATGAAATTAAATACATAGTAGATAAATATTACCCATCAAGAGGGGGGTACTATCATATTTGTATTGTATGTACGAGAGATTTTTTTGGACGGGAGAATAAAATTCATTGTTCTGACAAATGTCGCTACCATAAAAACAACAAAAATTCTAGAAATAAAAAACTTGAAACCCGAAAAGAATTCAAGCAAATTGCTCTAATTAATGAAGTTCTCAAAACATATTATCCCGCTTCAAAAGGTAAAACACCTATTAGTGTTGATGTTTTAACAAACAAACAATTAGATTTTACCCTAATGACAAGGATAACAAAAGATGAGAAAAGTGGGTTAATTATGTATCAATACCTTGACTATAGTTTTTCTCATAACAAAGAAAATAAAACAATAATTATATATAAAATAGATGAATAAAATAATATTAAATCCATTAGATGAGAGTACTTTTTTTGATAGTGTAAAGCCAAAAATGGCTAAACTAATTAATACTAAACCACCAAAAATAAAATTAGATTCTTTTAAAAGGGGTGAAGCCATTATTGATGGAGTGTTAGAAAAAATTACTGAAAAAGTCGATTCTCCGCTAGTGGTTGTCCCTAATTCGATTAAACCAGAAATTGATTCAATAAATGTTATTGCACCAAATGAGGTTTTAGATAAAACTATGAAAAATATATTAATTGTTATTGGTGTAATTGCTGGGTTTGTAATAACGTACTCTTTATATGAAAAATATAAACAAGAAAAGCAACAACACATTATTTGATTCTTTCAAGCATCGAAATTCAAGCATGATCAGTAATTATTGATGAAAATCGATTTTCAACGATTGGAAACGATTTTCAGTGATTATATACAATAAAAGAAGTAAATTAAATTGATCAGTCAAGATATTAAAAATCTTCAGAAAAAAAATCACTTAATTTTACTTCCAAAGCATCTGAAATCTTTAGTAATGTTTTAATAGTGGGGTTAGTCAACCCTTTTTCTATCCTTGCCAAATTGGACTGCTCCATCATAACTAACTTGGCTAGTTTATATTGTGAAATTCCTTTGAGCTTTCTTAATTCAGCTATTTTATTTCCTATAAATTGTAAATATTTTTCAGAATCTGTTATCACAATATTTGTTTTTTGCAAAACTCGTTGATATATCATTTATAATTAGTGTTATAAAATATCACTAATATTTTATGAATAGTATTTTATTTTTTATACATTTACATCGAACTTTAAATTTATACAATATGAAAACACTTTACATTGCAGTATTGACACTATTTTTTAGTGTCAATTTATTATCACAAACAGTTAATCAAAATGAACTAAATGAGTTCTATGAAAAACAACAAAAGCCTTTTTTGGAAGGACACGCTGAAACATTTTATTTAGATGGAATATCTTGGGAAAGATTATATGGAGAAAAAGAGTTTGTCTTAACTCCTTCAATGAATAACAAAGATGAATACTTTAAAAGAATACAATCACTTAATGAACCAACGAAGGGAATTTATAAATCTATATTTCATTTTATAAATGTAGAAGTAACATCTGCTAGTAAAATACTATTAGAAACAATGAATATTTATGTTCCAAACTATATACAAAACAACGTATATGTTTATTTACCTCAATTAGATATTGATAAACTTACCCAAAACAATATCAATTTTACATACTTATTTAATTATGGGACAACATCTCCAATAAAATTTTCTGGAGTCAATAACAAAACTAATCTATATAGTGAAAATTTTGAAACAACATCGGGTACAGTTCCGGGAGCAATTTTATCAACCCAATCCATAGGGCCGTCTAATTGTGGGTGGAAAGATGTAAGTTGCGTTTCAAGGAGTGGTAATTGGAGTGTGTGGTGTGCAGGAGATGGAGCTGCTTGTAATTCATCTTGTACCAATTCTAACTATGTTAATGATGTAGAGTCTTCTTTTTGGAAATCTTCTTTTATTAATGTATCAGGGCATAATAATTTAAGTTTTAGTTGGTGGATGAATTTTGACTTATATGAACCAGGAACAAATGATATATTATATAGATTTTATAACTTTGGAAGTTCTTGGCAGTTAAGTTCTTTGTCATATAATAGTGCTAGTGCAGGAGAAGGTTCAGGAAATTATGAATATCAACAAATAAGTATAACAGGCACACCTAGTTCTTATACTTTTGAATTTAGATTTGTTTCAAATAGTGTTGGTACTAGCGATGGCGTTTATATAGATGATTTACTATTAACAGGCGATCCGATAACAGACATTAATGAATTAGACTTAGCTAACTCCATTTCAATTTACCCTAACCCTACCAATGGTATTTTTTCGGTTGAAGCTGATAATATGAATAGTATAGAAATAACTTCTATTACAGGAGAAATAGTAAAAGAGTTAGTTATAAATAACAGTAAAACCACAATAGATTTAACTTCTTTTTCATCTGGAATTTATTTTGCAAAGATTATTACTGATAAAGGAAGTGCTATTAAGAAAATAGTATTGAACCAATAGTATCAATATTCAAATAAGAAAACAAACATAAGAGCCAACATTAATTTGTTGGCTTTTTTTGTAATAAATAAAATATTAATTAAATTGCTCAAAAAAATAGACCATGCAAGAACTAAACTTTAAAGAATTACGAAATGCTATTTTAAAACAAATAGAAACAATAACAGCTATTGAAGATCAGGGAGCAGAAATAATAAAAAATCAACAATATGAATTAGCTGAAGAATTTAGAACCGATAGGAAATTGCTTGAACTTAAATTAAAAAATAGCATTAAAGATTGGAATGATAATGTAAACTCATTAGAACTTATTGCTGAAAACATTGAATTTATAAAAGCATCTAATCAATTTTTAAGTCAGTTTGAAGATAATACACAAGAGTTTAATCAACTAATATTTGATGAAATAGAAAAACTTACTGAAGCCAGACAAACTGCTTTAAGTAATAAGGATTTTAAATTAGCAGGTCAGTTGGTCGATAAATCAGTTGCTTTAAAGCAAAAATTGGAGTTAAAATAGAAAACTTTAGAGAAAAAGTGAACATTCAGCTTAAAATATCACCTTGAAAAACTAAAAAAAAATTACCATTTCATAATCTCTTCCGAAATGTCTGAAGCTCTTTTTCTGAAATTAATGAGCAAACTTGGGTTGTTGGAGTTTAGCTGTTTTATTTCATCTATATAGTCTTTTAGAGCAGCTATTTTCTTACTTACATTATTACACGCTTCCTTTTTTGCTGCTGTTAATAGTTTACTCTCTTTTAACACTTCTTTCTTTTCATTGAATAAAGCATCAACAGCATGAACTATAGTATAAAACTCTTCTTCCATAATGAGGATGCGAAATTATAAAAGAAGTTTTATATTTATTTAAAAATAATACATCTTTCATTTTTATTTAAGATAGTAACTCACATCCTCTATCTCTATTTGTTTATTACAACTTCGTAATTGGTAGCATTCAATTCAACTTGTTCTAATTCTTTTGCTGATAATATATAAAATTTTGCTGATTTATTAATATAACTGTAATCAAATAGTCTGTACAAGTAATAATTTTCAGGAAAATCTTTAAAAAAAGATACTTCATTTAATGACATATAAAATGGCTCATCTAAATTACGAGATGTTGTTTTTACTTCAATATGAATTTCATTACCATTTTCATCAAAAGAAAGAATATCATACCCTTCACCATCTAATTTTTTATGAACTTGCTCTGCCTTTTCATGCAAACCAGCATCGTGCAATTTTTTCTGCTCATGAAGAATTACTAATTTTTCTCCTTCATCACCTAATAATTTTGAAACAGTATTTTTCTTACTCCAATCTGTTTTTCGTCCTTCAAATGTTCTTTCTATCTTTGTATAAGATTTTGTAGATAAAGGTAAAGGACTTGGTGTTAAAATGTATTCTTTTTTTACATTAACTGTTTCTTTATCTAAAATTAACTTTTCAAGTTCATCATATAATGGAGCATATTTATATATAAAATCTTGTGATATTTTTATAAGCTTATCCCAATCATATCTAACGAGTTCATTTTTATCTATAATTTTTATTTCAAAATCTGAGGAATCTAAATAATCTTCAAATGCTATTATCTTATGTTCAGGAAGAACATCTTTACTCCCTCCAGAGTGGTTTGAATATTGGCAGTTTAACTCAAGGTATAATTCACCCTTATCATTAACTCCAAACACGAAATAAACGTTTTTACTGTCTCCTTCTCTGTATATTCGAAGCCATAAATAAGTTTTAATCGTACCTGACCAGTGCCAGTGATTATCAACTTGAACTTTAAAATCTTCTGTGAGAGATTCTTTTGCCCATAGATTTAATTTTTTAACAAGAGGTCTTAATAATACCCCGTTTCTAACATTATTAGGCTTTTCTTTACGATATTTTCCTCCTGCAATATTTTGATAATGCTCTATCTCTCTTAAAGTGAAAAAATTCAGCTGTTCTTTGTAATAATTAATTCGGAATCCCAACAACTTAACATAGTTCCAATAACTTTCATTTGACTGGAAATCAAGTGTTACATTTTCGTTTCCATCGGTTAATTTATATGCTTCTCTTACCAAATGTTTAAAAGGGTATTCTCTACCATTTGGCAATTCTACCCAATACTTACTATGTATATAATTGGGAGGAATACCATTATAGTCAATAAGTTCTCCAGCTTCAATGATATGTTTTTCCGCTATAGGTGATAATTTCATTTTACTAATCCTATACAGTAATATATTTTAGCTGCGATCAAAATTCAAGCGGAACATCTTCTTCAACATATATTCAACCAAATCTCTAAAATTTTCCAAATCTTCATCTTTAATATCAGCGGAAATTCTTTTATGAACTAAATCACATCTCAGATTATAGAAATATTTTACTTTCTCCCATGTCCCTTTTTTGAAACTAATGTATTTCTTTATTTCATCATGAACCTTATGTCTAGCCTTCATTATTGTCTCCAAAGTATTAGGCGGGTAAAAAACATTGGATTCATTAATTAAATAATCTTTAAACGCTATTTCAAGTGTACTATCTAGAATCAATAAATTAGCACGATTATTCTGTGAAACGTTAATTTTCGATACCTCTTCAACAATAATAATGGCTTCGTAATGTCCCCTAACCCATGGTTTTAAAATAGCTAAATCTTTATTATTTCTTTTTATCTGGTCTATATACTTTGGTTGTTTAGGGCTTCGACTAATTTCTGGAGTGTGAATTCTTATTTCTCTTGATATTTCAGTCAAAACCTCTTTTTTTATAGTACCTGTTTTATATTGAAAAACTTTTTCAGGCCATTGCCCTTCAAAATTTCTAGACATAGAGGCGTATGCAATTAACATATTTCGAATATGAGCTGATATTTCTTGAAATGTTTTATGTTTAAAATCAATAACCGATTTACTACTATTCCAAGGCATAAATTCAACCTCCCCTTTCAGTTTTACGATCACTCTGGCAATAGATAAACTTGGATGAGGTTTCCCAATCTTAAAAGGCGTATTGAAACCAACCTCATCTCCTTTATAAGCCCTAGCAATTAATCGGTCGTTACAATAAAAATAAACCCCATATTCTTCATTACTAGAATCCCCTTCTTTATGAGATTTTGTTAACCCACCTATTATACTCACTTGAATATTTTCTCTATCCTTAATTTTAATTGGCCCTGTACCCTCTTGTGGCTCATACCCAGGAGGGTAAGACCAATTATCAAAAGTTTTTGGAATTATTTTTTCATTATTAATAATAATCTTCATTCCTCCTGCTTCCAGAAATAGAGCATAAGTAGCTCCAAAATGCTCTAATAATTCCTCATGATTTTCCTCTTCTATCTTTTCTCGAAGAATACTTAATTCAATTTGAGTAGTACTTTCATCTATATTATCAACCTGAAAAGCAGGTAAAAGCCAATTATCTAAATCTTTTACCCAATTATCATCAATTTCAACTAATAAAGTATTTTCATTAGAATGTCGAGTATAAATTTTTATTTGTTTGGAAAGAGCTACAACAGCTCGTTTAGAGCCTACACCAAAAACACCTATAATTTCATCTGAACTTGTTTCTCTTGATTGTCCTGGACTAACTATAAGATGAATATCTTCCTCTTTTATACCCCCGCTATTATCTTTTATTTTTATAGTTTGTTGGTCATAATCTAAATCAAGATTAATTTCTAATTCTTGCAATCTGCCATTGAAAATCCAATTATCAATGGCATTATCAATTAATTCACATAATGCTAAATGCAAATGATAATCAGCAATAATAGAGAGATAAATTCTCTTGGATGGTATAGCTGATATGTCATTTAGTTTGGTTTTCAAATTAGTTATTAATCTCTCACCTCAACATAATTTGGATAGTATCTATATGTAGCTTGATATTTTTTTCTTTCATCCTCAGGTATAAAAGCAATTTTCTTTAATCTCATAAATCTATTTTTATGTTTTGGTAAATAATTATTCATCAAATCTAATTCCTGATTAGTAACTACAGGGGACATTAAATCAAGAGATTTGTTTTTTAACCTCACATAAGATAATTTATTAATACTTTTCTTAGAAAAAGATTTATACTCATTTTTATTTAATAAATACCCCCCTAAAGTCATCATTGGAGCTCCATCTTTGTATTCAATAAAAAGTAGTTGATGATAGATTAGTTTTTCTGAATCATCTAAAGCTGAATTACGGAGTTCTAATATATATTTTATTCGACTAGTTATCATGTTATAAATTAACTGAGGAGATTGAGCTTCAGTTAAGTTACTACTAGATGTTTCATCGGGTACTAATCCATCAAAATCATTTTCAAATCCAGAAATATTATGATTACCATCCGGTCTTACATATTTAGATAATTTACTATTACAACTCATTAAGTAAAAACTTCCAGAATTAGCTTTGGTAAAAACCGTGTCAATGTCTTCAAACATAAAAGGTTGAAGTGATTTATCATAATCCAACCAAATAATTTTTCTTCCTTCCCAATTTTCACATGGCAAGACTGCTGTTGTTTCGCCCCACTTCAATTTTATACATGAAAATGGCTTATTAAATTCAAATCGTTTTTTATCATCTTCATTCTTTTCAATATTTATCATTAAGTTAATTCCTAGCTCTTTATGAATTAATTTGAAATCTGAAAAAAAGACTGAGCCTAATCCTATATATGTACAATCCTTACCTGGAAAAACACCATAAATTTCCTTCAACAATTCAGCAAATAATTTTCTTTCTATTGATTTTGCTGGTCTATAATTGTAATTAAATATGTTATAAGAAGCCATAAAATTTAATCTAAATTATTTATTTTACAGAAATAATCAAAAGTATGTTCTCCTAACTCCTTATTACTTGATATACCAACTTCATTTTTGACTCTTTCAACTATTTCCCTTTCTTTCTTGTAGCTAATACCAACATATTTGCTAGCTTCTTTTTGAGCTTTTGTTTTAGGATAGATAAAATTTTCAGAATACTTATGTTTTTTGTTTCGAATCTCAGTAATTTTGACAGGAATAGATTCATTAATTATTATTTGTCCTTCGTCTTTATTTTCAATTTTTCGTAAATAATTTATAACTTGTCTCAAAGATGATAATATGATAGGTCTAGTAGACTTAAAAACAGGATGATCCGAATCAATCCCTGTTTTTGTAGTTGTCATGGGTAACTTACTTGAATTTTTGGAATCAAAAAATATAGCCCCTCTAAACATAGCATAATCATTATGATATTTGATAATATTACCTTCATCATCTCTATTTTCCTTCCACCCTGTTGTATATGACTTATCTGCTTCCAATACTAATCGATCATTGCAGAACACATACCATCCTGCTTTATTAGGAGAATAGTCTCCTACCCCTGCATAAATTTGAACATCTACTCCATCTATTTTTTTAGAAATCTTTAAAGGTTTTAATCCATCTTTTTCTAAAAAAACAATATCTGTTCTTTCAATTAATGAATTATTAACACGTATATCTATTTTTTTTAAAATGCTATAACTTAACGCTAAACTAATCTCTTTCTTTAGTTTACTTTTAAACTCAGTAGAATTAAAGTCTAATTTTATACTATCATATAGGTCTGATACAGTTATCACGGTACCATCTTCTCCATTTAAATTAGATTTCCCTTCTGGAATATTATCTTTTTCTATATAATTAAAAGTCCACTCATTCTGCTTTACCCATTCTTTCACATTGACTTCAACAATAAAATGGTCATTTTTACATTTGGACTCAACAATAAAATGGTTCCCCATTTTAAACAATGATCTTTTCATTCCAACGCCAAAACGACCAATCGAATGATCTACAAATTTTGCATCAGGCTCATCTGGTCTTCCAAATCTAAAAGCATAATTTTTAGCGACTTTTAAAGGAAATCCCCCACAATTATCTATTATTTGAAAGCTATTTTCTGTTAAAGTCAACTTAACGTTTAATCCTTCATAATTTTCATCTGATTTAATATTCTTCGCTCCGTCAATACAATTATCAATCAAATCTATTATTGCTCGATCCAATCTAATATCTCTAGTAAGCATATTGATAAAAAACCCTTTTGTTGGATTTGCATTAATTATATTTTCATCATTCATAATATTTTCTTTTACTCAATTTAAATCATATTAGTCAAACCTATATTTAATTTATTAATCAAAAAACCAAACCCATCTAAGTTTGAATTTTCTTTAATTTCTTGATCAATTAATTCCAAACCATCATCAATATGCATTTTGATATATTTTGGAATATCTTTATCTGTTTTATAAAATTCATAGTGTGTACATAACAATCCTAAATAAATATCAAAGTGATCACCAAACAACACTGATTTAGAATACTCCTTTCCTCCCCCATCTTGAATTTGAGTTAAATCCAATTTTCTATCCTTTGATAGTGAATAGGTAAATGCAATACGGGCTATGGTATTTTCAGCTCCGAGACTTAGTTTTCTAGTCAATTGAGCCACTACTTCTCTATTTGCTTTACTGGTTTTAATTTGTGTAAACATTTTGGTTAACTTGTTTAAAAATTTTGTTTAAATCACATTTTACAATAGTAGAACTGTCTTCTTCATTTTTTATTAAGAAACTTTTACTCAAAGAAGATTCTAAAAGTTTAAACTCTTCTTCTGTTAATTCTTTTTCTAACAATGGTAAAAGCACTACTTGATTAGAAATAGAGGGATAAAATTCCTGAATAATATTTTTAGAATGTGTTTTATCAAATTTTTGTAACGGGCTATCAATAAACACTGGAAATTCAATACCTGATTCATCAACCAAAGCTTTTAATAAAGCTGTAGCATATAATTGTTGTTCTCCTTTTGATAAAGCATCTTTATTGATCACATTTCCGTTTGACCCAATCAAATCAATCTCCATTATATCATCTGTAATTCTTACTTTCACATTGGCTATAAAATTATCTTTGTGCATCAGTTTTGCCAACCCTAATTTCAAAGATTTTTGAAGGGAGTACTTCTTCTCTTCTTTCACTTTAGCCATCAACTCACTTATTTTCGATAATAACTTTTCAGTTACTATGTATTTTTTCTGGTCTGTTTCAACTAATTTAAAATTCTTCTCATACTCAGAAAGTTCTCTCCTAAGAACTTGTAATTTTCCTTTCAAACCTCCTAATTCTTCAATTAGGGATTCTTTGTTATGAGTTAATGCCTCTATTTTATCATTAACTAACAATTTTTCTTCTCTATATTTTTTAGCCACTTCATTATCCTTTCTGGCTTCAGCTTGTTTAATCTTTTTAGTAACTCCAGACAACAAAACTCTATTGTTCTTTTCTTCTTGGGCAATTGAATTTATTTGATCAACAAATGATCCTTTAATATTCGTGAAAATAGCTTCAAAATTTAAAAATTGCTCTTGGGTAAACCCTAGTAAAATTTGATTTGATTTTTTAGCTTGAGTATTTTGATATTTTTCTTTTATAGTGGACTTAAATATTTTTTCTATTTCTTTTTTAGGAATCTCTAATTGATCTAGTTTGTTAAGTACGGTTGCCGTAAATGTTTCTATTTCTTTTTTAATGTCAGAACCATTTAAAGTGTTTTTTAATTCTTGTTGTTCCTTAATTAATTGGTCTCTTAATTCAACAAGTTTTTTGCCTGCAATTACTAATGGGGCTAATTCCATTAGTTTATTTAGTTTGGATTTAATATTAATGGATTCCAGTTTTAAAGAATCTCTTTCCTCTTTAAATGCTTTCAATTGTTCAACTGTAATGGCATTACCTTCTCTAATTAACTTTTCTTGAAACTCATCACTTAATCGTTTTTTTTCTGTTATTTCTCGATCAAGGTTTATTTGTTTTGAAGTATTCAAATCAATTAATTCTAAAAGTTCCTTTTCTTTCTCTACGAGCGAATCTAATTTTGATTTATTCATATCAGAAACACCACTTCTTCTCAACTTAGTTAAAAGTGTTTCGAGATTCTTTTTTAATTCCTCATATTTTTTGATTCCCAAAACCTCAGAGTATGCTTTACTTAATGTTCTTAATTCATCTTTAGATTTTGCTTCTGCCAATGACACAATCTTTTCGGCATCAAAAAAGAAAAATTTAGCAATCTCACGGGGTAAAATAAAGTCATTAATAAACACATCATAGCCAACATCTTTTGTTAATTCATTTTCAGAACCATCTATTAAAATACTTAAATTTTCTTGTTGTGTGTTTAAATTAAATGTACGCTTGATGCTAACTTTTTTACATGGAATGGATGGAATTAAAAGATCTGTTAGTTCAACTTCTACCGATAAAAAACCCTCTTTTAAAATACCTGATTTAAAATCATTTATAACATCTCTGTTAACTAATGATTGTAGAAATAATTCATATCCGCCATAACTTTTAATATCTCTTCGATACTTTTCCTCGACTTGTGTCATTAATTTACCATAAAACACCCAAATTAAGGAAGTTAGAAAAGTAGTTTTGCCGTAACCATTTTTTCCAGTAATTATGCTAATATTATTATCATTAAATGGGGCAAAAGAAATAGTGTTTACACCTTTGTAAATTCTAAAATTAGTTAATATGATTTTAGTTATTTTCATTGCTCTTTTGGAGTTACAAAGTCTTCAATCCTTTTTTCAACATCATTATGTAATCCGTACTTTGAAATCATTAATGATTTAGATTCTTGTAGCGTTATTAAATTATCTATTAAATGGTAATAATCAACTTCATCAGCACAAACTTCTTTAAGAATTCTTCGTTCCGTAGCATCTAAAGATTTTAGGTTATTAGTGTTTAATTCTTTATCATAAACTTTTCGATAAATATCTCCAACTTTATATTCAAAAATTCCATCTCTATTCCAAGTAACCTGAATAGCAATTAATTCCTGATTAGTAATAAGTTTAATATGAGGTCGATCTTCTTGAACCTTTTTTTCTAATTCAAGTAATTCCCTTAACACTTTAGCTCTATAGTGAGGAGCATAACTTCCTTGATTATTTCCTTCTTCATCAATAGCAACCTGACCATTTCGTCTAGTTTTTGATCTGTTTTCACTTTTGTTTCTATCTTCAACTAAATCATTTCTAAAATCTAACAAAGGTTTTAACCACTGCTGTCCATTTTCAACCAAGGCAGACATTGATTTATCTTTTTTAACTACAGTACAAGTCCAACATCCAAACCGACTTTGTCCACAAGACGAATGTTCTTTATTGGTTATTACAGTTGGACATTCGTAATCATCGGCACTCGCATCTGAATAAATTTGGAAAAGAATAGAATTATCAAAATCCCATGGTGATTTAACTGTATTGATAATATACCAAACCTCTTCAAGCATTAATTCCTTTATAGGAGCATAAACCCATGTATTAAGATCATGTGCGTGTTTTGAAAGTCTATTTCCTTCTACTTCGTGTTTTCTTATGGAAGCTTCTCTTTTTGTACTTTCTTCATACCTAGTTCCTAAAAGAACAATAGCTTCTCCTTTATTATCTATTTGTTCATGAAGAAAACTAGAGGTTGGTGTTATTTTTAGTCTATCTGTACACCAACGAAATGAATTATTTGGAGCTGGATATCCTTTTCCTATAAGATTTGTCCAAAAAGTATCTTCTAATTTTGGAGTCGTCTTTTTTACAATAATTGGCAAATCCTGATCTCTTGCAGCAATTTCTATTTTTCTTAATACATCTTCAACATAAGATGCAATTACAGGGTTTTCAACCATAGTATCATTACAAACAACATAAACTGGTCTTTTTAGTTGAAAAGGTATTGGTATTTGCCTGATTTTCTCAAGTGCTTTCCATACTAAGGTTAACAAAACAGTAGAATCTTTTCCACCACTAAAACCAATAATCCAAGGTCTTTCAGACTTGTCAGCATAAGCATACTGATCAACGATTTCGTTTATTATATGATCTATTTTTTTACTCATTGTTACCAGTACTAATTGAACCCGAAAGATACATATAAATTTATATTATACCTTGATTTTTAAAAGAAAATAGACCTAATAGTTTCGTTGCTTCACATGTGAAATTTCTATAAAAAAAACAATTATGTATAGTTATTTTACCTACAACAAATTAAACAATTTCGTGCCCAAACTAATGGCATTGTCAATTAATTCGTTGGCTTCTTCAATTTCATTTGTAGCTACTTGAAACTGTTGAGCAATAACTTTAAGTTCATCAATGTCATCCTGTGTAAAACCAAAATCAGCATTGTTAATTGGTGCCACTAAGATACTAACACGCTTTGTTTCAAGATTGTCAATTAAGTTGGTTAATTCGGCTTTTTTAAAACCGTGTGCTTTCGTTCGAACTAATTTTAGTTCCTCAATTTTTTCATCAAAATCAGTTAATGTCATAAGTTAATCGTTTAGTTTATCAATAAATGGTTCTGCTTCCTTAATGGCTTGATTTGCTTTAGACACATAATCTTTATATTGATTAAGATCTAAATCAATTTGTTCAAGCAATCGTTCTGAAGGTCGTTTGGCTTGTAAATAACCATCTAATTTTTCAATTGCATCTGCTTTTGCTTTTTCGCCCTCTAACAAAAAATTAGAAGCAGTAGCCAACTTGCTTTTAGCCTCATTTAAATCCTGATCTCTTTTCTTTTTATTCTCCTCTGCTGTTTTTATGTAGTTCATAATTTTCTGACGAGCTGTTTCCTCTCTAACCTTCTTCTCTGCCTCACTTAATTTCTCATTTTCATATATATTTTTTAACTCATCTAGCATTGCTTGATGGTAATTTTCCAATGACTCTTCATAAGTTTTCTGACTCCTTGCTATTTCAGCATCAAGCACTTCATTAAAAGCAATCAGAATAACATGATGAAAAGTTTGATGAGCTTCCAAAGATGTTTTTTGCTTAGTAACAAGATTGGTGGAAGCTGTTCGTACTTCTTTTGATATTCCACAACTTAAGAAGAATGGAAAAAACAATACACTTAAAAGGCTAGTAGTAAAAATACGTTTCATTAGTTTACATTTTAATTATATACCTGGCACTGGTAACACTACCATTTTTATTTAAATTTACAGATAACAAGCTAACTGTAAATAATTTACCAAACGTAAATTAAAAATAGTTAAAAACAAAAAAATGGTTCATCCATCTAACTAACGGTCGATTTTGAGCAATGAACGGTCATTTTTTCAAAACAACCCCGTATTAATTTCCATCATAGGGATGTACATGGCAATTACAATAAATCCCACAATAACGCTGATAAATAGAATCACAAAAGGTTCAAGGGGTTTTCTAAATCTTTGGAGTATTGCTCGTCTAAGTTGTTGAAAACAGCATCGAGCTTATTCACTTCTTCTGCTACTTTTATCAGAATTTGTGAGTTCACCTAAATTCCTCCTTATTATCAAGCATTAAGAAATTTTAACATATCTTTGCCACATATACCAATCACTTTATACAATGAAGCTTTTAAAATATTTTTTTTATTACTAATTATTGGGTATCTCTCGAATGGTTTCTGTCAAGATTTGAAATGGGCTAAATCAATAGGTGGAACACAGGGAGATGAAGGAAAAGCTATAACTACAGATAATAATGGTAATGTATATACTACTGGTACTTTTGTAGGAACAGTTGATTTTGACCCTGGAACATCAACATTCAATTTAACCTCTAATGGTGCTGGTACTGGTTCTGATGCCTTCATTAATAAACTTGACAGCAACGGAAATTTTGTATGGGCAATTAACATTGGTGATATATCAAACAACCATGGAATGAGTCTAGAACTAGTAAACAATTATATATACGTAGCAGGATATTTTCAGGGTACTCCTGATTTTGATCCTGGTATTGGAATATCGACAATGACTGCGTTTGCATCAGATATGTTTATTGTAAAGTTAGATATTAACGGAAATTTTATTTGGGCAAAACAAGTTGGAGGTATAGGCGGTTTTTGTGCTCCAAAAAAAATAAAATACAATAATAATTCACTTTATATAACTGGTTTATTTCGTGACACCTTAGATTTTGATCCAGGTCCATCTTCTTTTCCGATGAATAGTAAATCTGCATCAAGTACTGATATTTTTATTTTAAAACTAGATACTAATGGAAATTTTATTTGGTCTAAATCGTTTGGAGGGTTTCAAGGTGACGATGGCAACTCTATTACTATCGATAATGCAGCAAATATTTACATTACCGGAAGATTTCAAAGTACTGTAGATTTCGATCCAAATGTAGGTATAGCTAATTTAACATCTAATGGTTCCTACGACATTTTCATCCATAAACTTGGACAAGATATATGCTCTAACTTTTCACTTATTATTGATAGTGCTTCAAATGTTTCATGTATTGATTCCGGTGATATATTTACCCATACAAACCAAGGTTTACACCCTATATCTTATTCATGGAACACTATTCCTGTCACTAATGATTCTATAGTTGTATTACCATCTTCTGGAATTTATACTTTGTCTGCAACTGATGCTAACAATTGTAATAATTCAACAAGCCTTTTAATAAATGGACCTGCTTCAATGAGTGGATTCGATTTGAATGCAAACCTCATAGCAACTAGTTTTAGACCAGTTTTTCAATCACCAATATACTTAGATGCTTTTAATGACGGATGTGACACAACTTCTGGTCAACTTATATTAGTTCTTAACCAATTAACTAGTTTTGATAGTGCATCGATTACCCCTAATATTATTAGTGGAGATACATTAATATGGAATTTCAATGCCTTAGTTTATAATTCAACTCATTTAACACCAATTATATATATCTGTAGATACAAACGCTGTTATAGGTGATACTGTCTGTTTTAATCTATCTATAACACCTATATTAGGAGATGCAGATACGACAAATAATATCAAACAATATTGTTTTCCTATAATAAATGGTTATGATCCTAACGACAAACAAGTTTACCCTCAGGGAGAATGTATTAACAACTATGTAAAAAAAGATGAACCTTTAACCTATATGATTAGATTTCAAAACACTGGTAATACTGAGGCAATTAACATCCATATTATAGATTCCATTAGTAATAATCTAGATATTACAACATCAAGAGTAATTGGAAGTAGTCACCCAATGTACACCGAAGTGCTTCAAACCAATGTGTTAAAATTCAATTTTGACAGTATAATTCTTCCTGATAGTTCTTCTAATCAAATAAAAAGTAGTGGTTATGTAATCTTTGAAATATATCCTCAATCCGGAGTATCTAATGGAACAATTGTAGAAAATAAAAGTGAGATATATTTCGATTTTAACCCTCCTGTGATTACTAATTCTGTTATGAATACATTAATAGATGTTATCCCTCCTTGTTCTGGAACAGTAGGAATAGAACATCAGTATTTCAATAATATTAGTATCTTCCCTAATCCAACAAAAAACAAACTAAATATCGTTACGAAGCATCAAGTAAAACAAATTGAAATAATTAATATAATGGGAACAAGATTAATGAATTATAAAAATTCAAACTCTATTAATGTAAGTGAATTGGAACCTGGAATTTATTTTATTAACATAGAAACTACAAGCGGAACATTTACGAATAAATTCGTTAAAAAATAATTAACTTAAGTTATTACTTTATATTTAAGCAATAAGTCTTTTAAAAAAAATTGTTTTGATTTACTCACTAGTTCTAACAAATAATTAGTGTACAACGCCCCGTTATGCTTTAGCTCGTAGCTAAGCATTTCATCTTTACCACCTACCAACTCCAATTTTCCACTTTTAAAAGAATAGTTAATTTCCAAGCATTAATAAAGGACAGCCATAGTTATTAAAACTTAATTGAATTGAGTTTTTGTAATTTTTATATAGATATATTATTCTTAATTATATATCTTTGGTTTTTGTCAAATTAATCTTCTTAAAAGATTGAACCTTAAAACCATAAAATATAAATCCTTTTTCCTGATTTGTTTTTTGCTACTTGGCTTTGCTATCAAATCTACTGCTCAGCAAGATTCTACTGAGATTGTTGACTCTGTTAAAACTCAAAAAAAAAGAAATATAAAATTTACATCTGGAGAACTTTCGGTTGGGTACGAATATGGGTTTTTACCTTTTTCAATGTTATTATCCCCTCCGGATCAAAATATCAAATCTACCGGTCAACTAAATTTTGAAATAAGGCGCCTTCCTTTTAATGCAAATTATTATTATTCATCATTAGGTTTTTTATCAGGCATTAACAACCACTTCAGTGTTAAATTCGATGTACATACCTATCTTAATAATCTAAGAGAAGATATATTAGCTCAAAAAATAAAACGCTCTTTTGAAATAGATTCGTTACAACAGAAAAAACAAGCTCTTAGTACCCAGTTAGATTATTTAAAAACAGCTAAAACGGATGCTATAAATGCGGAAAAACTAAAAAACAAAAAAAAATATTTTCCTCCGCCACCAGATGGATCTCTTGACACCTCTCAATTAACACAACATATAAATACTGACACTTTAACTACCAATAAAAAAGACTCTACCACCTCTCCTATCCCTGACACCTCTAATATAAAAAATAAAACTAAACCTACAAGACCAAACAACGTAGATTCTTTAGATAAAGCAGTTGTATCTCTTGAAAATAAAATTACTGAAGTTGATAGGAATATAGCAGAGTTAAAAAAATTAAACAATAACACTTCTTTTGCCGATGATATCTCATCCGACAATATCCCTTTTCCCGAAGAGCAAAGTAATTTTGAAAAATTTCTACTTAGCATTAGAACATTAGAAGTTGGTCTAACATCTCCTGATTTTTCGGAGTTTTTAGTAAGCAGGACTATGGTTAGAGGGATTAATACTGAGTTTCAACATAAAGATTACTACCTTGCTTTTGTTTATGGTACAGCAATTAATACGATTCTGAATTCACAATTAAACCAACCCAATGTCGGAGAGCAATTTTATAATTTTTTAAGTATTAAAAATGTAGATAGTGGACGAAAGATAACATCTTTAAAAGTAGGATACGGAGAGAAAGAATCTTCCCATATTTATGCAGGAATATTGTACGGAATGGGAAAACTAAATTATTCCGAATCGCCTTCATTAAGTCAAAATAATTTAGTTGCAGAAATTGATGGTAGAATAAAGTTTTTAAAACACCACACTTTTGATATAGTATATGGAAGATCTGCACTTCAGGTTGAAAATGTTTTAGGAAACGATGAATCTTTATTAATGGCTCTTTTTAATTTTAAGTCTAGAACAAATGCTGTTTTATCAAGATATAAATTAAAGTTTAAAGGCACATCATTTGAACTAAAATATCGTTTAATTGATCCTTTCTACAAAAGCTACGGAGTTCAATTTATAAGAAATGACAATATAAGGTATGAAGCAAAACTAAAACAAAAGCTAAGTAAAAAAATTACAATTGGTGGTTTTGCCAGAAGAGAAAATGATAACTTATTAGGAATACATACCAATGAAAATGTGTTTCTTTCGTATGGCGCTGACATATCGTATCGACCAACAAAAAAATTACTTTTAAAAGCTGATTATAGACCTTTTGTTCAACAAGTCAACTCAATTGCTGATACAGGAACTATTAGTAATAATAACTTTATAGTTAATACTGTTGCTAGTTATAACAATAGAATAAAAAAAACATTTTTAACAATAACAGGGGTGTATAGCTATTACTCTTTAGCTAGTGTTAATGGAAACGAAATTTTCAAAAACTATAATTTGAATTTAAATCTACAGTTTAAAAAGAAAATAAGTAATGCTATTATTTATAATAGGTTTGATGCGACAGAGGCATTGATTACACTAAATAATATTCTAGAAAATGATTTTAGCATTCAGATAAAGAAATTTACTATTACAGGAATAGGCAAAGTCGCTTTTAACGATAATAATAGTAACCTTCAAAGTGGTTATGGATTAAAATTGGGAATTCCTATTATAAAAAAAACGATGCTTGAGCTTACTGGAGAAAAATTATTATTAGGTGATTTCTACAGTAATCTACTAAGCGTCAACATTGAAGAATTTCCTTACTATTTCTCCGGCAACTTAATTTTCAGATTTTAATATATGATTAAAAATATTTTTTTTATAAAAAATTTATTTTATAATTGTAAATTATTAACATCAAACTGTTGATTATTATGCCTAAAACCCATCAAATTAAAAAAAAAATATCATTATTATCCCTGCTTTTTTTGTTTTGTAGCAATCCAATTGTTTCTCAAAATGTATCTGTTGTAAATGCAACGTTTAATGAGTACAATGCTTCAATTAGTGGATTAAGTCAGATTACTCTTTCATCAAGTATAGAAGGAAAGGTTAGAATTGAAGCCATCATTACAAATGTTTCAAACGTAACCTTACTCAAACTAGTTTCTTCAGAAGTAATTGTAAAAAAAGGAATAACTTCCTTAAATAATTCTACTTTAAAATACACTCAAGTTGCTTATACCAATCATCCTCAAGCTGATTATATGAAAACCTTTAATCAGTTACCTAGTGGAATTTTTAATTATTGTATTTCTGTTATTCCTTTACAAAGTATAGAAGAAGGAGATGATTACTGTCAATCCATTGATGCAACGGAGAAAGAGCAATTATATTTAATTAATCCGGCTGATGAAGATGAAATAGAAACGTCTACCCCCATTTTAATCTGGTTTCACTCCGAACCTTTTAACCTACTTAATCAAGGTGAGTTTTTTAGAGTAATTTTAGTTGAGTTAAATGAAAATCAAAGTGCATCATCAGGCATAACGGCCAATATTCCTTATTTTATAAAAAATAACCTAACCAAACACCAAATTCAATATCCATTTGATGCTAAACCTTTGGAGTACGGTAAAAGATATGCATGGCAGGTTCAGAAAATAGCAAATGGCAACATCATCTCAACTACTGAAGCTTGGGAATTCTCTTTGCCGAAAAAAAATAATCCAACTGACTTTAAATATGTTTATTTAAAAGAAAAGATAGATGGCTCTATTTATAATGTTCAAAATGACAGAATTTACTTTAAATATGATGAAAGATATGTTTCAACAAACCTAATTTGTAAAATTATAAGTGATAAACGTGAAGAAATTAAACCAGAAGTAGAAGATGTTGAGACTAGTGAGGAAGGTGTGAAACAAATTGGTAGCAATAAATATGAATTAGATTTAAAACCATACAAACTAAAAAAAGGGTATTATATTCTTAAAGTCAGAGATGAAAAAAATAGCAAATACCAACTAAAATTTTATATAGATAAATAAATGAAAAATAATAAACTATTAGTTCTAACTATTTTAGTTGTACTAGCTATTGTAATAGGAAGTTTTGCTGTTTGGAATAGTTTCCAATTAAAAACAAGTATTGAAACCACAGCCTTTGTAAATTTAACTGTATTATTTGATCGCTTTGAAATGAAAAAAGAATTTGAAGCTAAACTAAAAAATGATTTATCTCAAAAACAAAATGAACTAGATAGTTTATTATTTCAATTACAAGGATTAAATAATAAGTTGAGTTCAACTGAAAAAAATAACGATGAGGATATAATGAGATTTCAACAAATGCAAAATTATTATATCCAACAAAAAAAATCTGTTGAAGAATATAGCTACACTAAAACACAACAATACGATAGTCAAATTTTAGAACAATTGACGCAGTATGTGAAGGATTATGGTGAGCAAAAAAAATATGACTACATATATGGGTTAAACAATAATGGAAACTTAATGTATGCCAAAGAACAAAAAGACATTACAGAAGAAGTATTGACTTTTATTAATGATAAATACCAAGGAAAAAATTGAATTTCGGAACACTAACATATATTTTTACTATTGCAAGCATATTTTTTCTGTCATGTTCTTACGACCAAGATATAACTACTGAGAAGAATACTCAAGTATTACCTGAAAAGGCTATACTAACTCCTGAAGAATATATTGATTGGTCTTCACAACCTAATAACTTACTCATTAAAGAAAAAACCATTTCCGAATTTAATTACAAAATTAAATACCTACCTACTGAACAATTGGTTATTAGTGAGCTAAAAAAGTCCAACAAATCTATTACCACAGAAAATATAAATACCTTAAAAAAAGAATATGAGGGTATGGAGTATTTTGAAATGAGGGTTCAGGTTGAAAATTACAATGACGAACTAGCAAAATACCGTGTTACTGATATGTCTGAATACCAAACTAGAATTGCTTATATGGCTTTTGCTATGCAAAATAATATTAAACTTTCAACCGAAATAAACAATGAAATCCCATGTAAACTTTTCCACTTCGAACGTACTTATGGAATAACTCCCTATACCACATTTTTATTTGCATTTTCAAAACAAGATATCGGGAATGCATCCGAAAGAACGGTTATCTATGATGATGAATTATTTAATAAAGGTCGATTAAAATTTAATTGGTCGTTTAAAAATATTGAGTTACCTAAAATTGCGATTTTATGACAGCAAAACAAAAAAAGAAATTAGTTCACCTAATTAAAGATAAAATAAAAAGAGGTTCATTTTTAACTTTTGCTATTTATTTCTTTTTTACATCCATTAGCACATTTGCTCCATTAAACTCATTTGCCCTAACAGGAGGTCCAAGTCAACCTGAAGTTCAATCTTTTGAACCTATAGGAACAAGCGACATGGTTAACTTATTTTCCGGAGATTTAACCTATAATATCCCTTTATTAGACATTGATGGCTATCCCGTTAATATAGCATATAATGGAGGCGTAACCACTGACCAAGAAGCATCTTGGACAGGTTTAGGATGGAATATAAATGTGGGAACTATTAACAGAGCATTAAGAGGCTTACCCGATGATTTTAAAGACGAGATAGTAACAACAGAAACCAATATTAATAAAAACTGGACGGTAGGAATAGGTGCAGATATTTCTGATTTTGAAATTTTCGGTTTTGATGCTAAAAAAGCATTTGGCAGTGTCGGTGTTTCTATTGGTTTCGGAATCGGAGTAGAATATAACAATTATACAGGTGTTGGTTCTAATCTTAGTTTTAGCATTGGTTCTTCATTAGACCTAACCAAATCTATTTCTGGAAATGTTGGACTTGGATTAAACTCTAGTAGTTCAGGTGGATTATCTATTTCTCCTAGTGTAGGGTTATCTTCAACCCTAAAAAAAACTAAAGATGCTAGTACATCTTTAGGGACCAGTATTGGCTCCTCTTTTAACTCTAGAAGTGGATTAAGTTCACTTACAATTGGTACAAGCTTAACAACAGGTGGGCTAGAAAAAAAATCTAGTAACAAAACAGTATCTTCAAGTTCAGGAATAAGTATTGCTGCTGCCAGTTTTAATTTTCAACAACCGACATATACCCCATCTATTTCTAATAGCATGAGAAGTTTCGCTGTTTCTACTCGTTTTAAAGCTATTGGACTTGCGATGTTTGGTACACATTTAGGCTTAGCTTTTTCTGCTAATTATTCAGAGCAAACATTAAAAGACAAAATCATCCATAGCCCTTCTTATGGATACCTATATAGCGAAGCTGGTCAATACAGAGGCGATGCCCGCCACGATTTTAATAGAGAAAAAGATGGTTCTTATACAGCTTCTACTCCTAACCTTCCTTTAACCAACTATACTTATGATATTTATTCTGTTTCCGGCCAGGGTGTTGGAGGAAGCTATCGACCATATAGAAACCAAGTGGGATATGTTTTTGATAATGATGCCGATAATAAAAGTAACTCTTTTCCAATCACAGTAGAAACAGGTTTTGGAAATCTATTACACGGTGGTGGTGAAATAGGCGTAGTTATAGCAAATTCAAATTCAGGAAAATGGTTGAGTCAAAATAATGCAAAAAATTATTTAGATTTTAACAAAAAAGAAAATGCTATCGACTTTGAGAATGTAGTTTTTAGAGAAGCCAATGAAGCTTCAATTGATACAGACGCTGATTATTACGATTTGTTAGGTAAGGATTCCCCTGTAAAAGTAGATTTATTGGAAGCTAGTAAGTTTAACGTTTATGCATCCTCTAACTTATCAGGTACTGCTTTACAACGAAACTACAGAAAAGGGAGGGTGAAAAGAAACAGTACTATACAAAACCTTACAATAGAAGAAGTAAACAATGGCGTTGGCATCAATCATTTTATGCAAGGTTCGCTTGCCACAACAGCCAACGGTCATCATATTGGTCAGATTATCTCATTAGGGAATGATGGCTTACGTTATGTGTATGGGCAGCCTGCCTATAACAAAAAACAAGAAGAAGTAACTTTTGCTGTTGGAGCACCATTAACAGGTTCAGGTGTAACAGGTGTGGATTATCCAAAAGGATTAGTTTCATACACCCCTAATGTTGATAACTCTACTAATAACGCCAAAGGATTAGACAATTATTTTCAACGTGTTACCACTCCTGTTTATGCACATTCTTATTTGTTAACAGCTGTTGTAAGTGATGATTATGTTGATACCGACAACATTAAAGGTCCTTCTGATGGAGACTTAGGAACATATACAAAATTTAGTTATGAAAGAATTGATAATTATAAATGGCGAGTGCCGGTTGAACTCAATAAAGCTTCTTATAACGAAGGATTAAAAACGGACATTCATGATGATAAAGCCAATTACATTTATGGCGAAAAAGAACTTTTTTACTTAGATACCATCCAAACAAAAAACTTCATTGCCATTTTTGATAAAGATGATAGGCAAGATGGTTTGGGAGTGATAAATGATAATGGAGGTATTGACAATAATTCCAAACAAAAAGTACTTACTCAAATAAGACTCTACTCAAAACCCGATTATAAAGCAAACGGCAATAATGCTACCCCTATAAAAGTAGTTCATTTTGTTTATGACTATTCACTTTGTCCTGGTGTACCCAATAGTTTAAATGGTCAAGGCAAATTAACTTTAAAAAAGGTCTATTTTACTTACAGAGACTCTAAAAAAGGAAAACTATCCCCCTATGTTTTTACTTATAAAAATAACCTACCTTATCATTTAAAAGCATACGATAGATGGGGGAATTATAAAAAAGTGCCATCTGGCATTTCATCTAACGTATTAACAAGCCCTCTTCCAACTTTCGAATTTCCTTACGTTAATCAATTAGCTACAGATGTTCATGACAATGCTACAGCATGGATATTGAGTAAAATTGAGTTACCTTCAGGTGGGGAAATTAACATTGAAACAGAAGCAGATGATTATGCTTATGTCCAACATAAAAAAGCCATGGAAATGATTAAAATTGTGGATGTTAATACTAATTCGAGTGGCGGGATTTTAAACACAACTATTGCAGAAAAGAGTATGACGGGTAATGAATTCATCTTTTTTGAAATGCAACCTAATACTACTATTGAAGATTATGTTGGGGGAATTAATGAATTATATTTTAGGTGTTTAATGAAATTTAATGGTGGACATGATTATGTATCAGGATATGCTAAAATAATTGGTAAGGGAATAGCAAGTACCAATCTAGGGTATATAAAATTAGAAACTGTCGGGTTTGACGATAATTCCACAAACAGAAATCCAATAACAGTAGCTGCAACACAATTTGCAAGGCTTCACTTGCCCCGTCAAGCATTTAATTCTCCTACATTACAGAATAGCAACCTTGGCGTTCAGTTTATTGCGTCAATATGGTCTTCTATTTCTGGTTTTGCCACGGGGTTTAAAAATCCAAATAAAACTGCATATGATAATGGTAATGGAGAAAAAATTGTATTAAACAAATCATGGATCAGATTAAACGATGTAAATAATAGAAAATTTGGAGGAGGACATCGAGTAAGTAAAATAGAAATCAAAGATAATTGGGAGACACAAACAGGTGCTGCAATGACAACCTCAAATTACGGTCAGGTATATGCATATACTAATGAAGACGGTAGTTCTTCTGGTGTAGCCAGCTACGAACCTCAAATGGGAGGTGACGAAAACCCCTGGAAACAACCTATACATTTTAGTAACGATAAAAAATGGGCTCCTGACGAACGTTTTTTTCAGGAAACCCCTTTTGGTGAGTCTTTTTTTCCTTCCGCTTCTGTTGGTTATAGTAGAGTGGTAGTGAAAAACTTACCCCATCCAAATGTTAGTAGAAATGCTACAGGATTTGTTGAACATACTTTTTATACAGCAAAAGATTATCCCACTATTGCCAAAAAAACATCATTAGAAAACAAACGTCATAAAAATGGACCATTTTCTATTACTTCTCTTTTCAAAATCAATGTAAAAGATTACTACACCGGTTCTCAAGGGTATGTTGTTATTACTAATGATATGCATGGAAAACCTAAATCACAAGAAGTATATGCCGAAGGTCAAACAAATTCCATTTCTAAAGTAGAATATTTTTACAAAGACATACAAGGCTCAGAAGCTAGTACAAAAGAACTGACAAACAATGTACCTTTTATCCAACCTAATGGTAACATTGTAAATGGAAGAATGGGAGTAAATGTTGATATGGTAGCTGATTTTAGACAAAGTAAAACAAATGTTACGCAAGCTTCAGGTAATCTTAATTTAGATGGGTTCTTTTTGTTTTTTGCTCCTGTAAATATTCCTACTATTCTTCCATCATACACAAAAGAAAAAACTCAATTTAGAAGTGCTGTACTTACTAAAGTGGTACAAAAATTCGGAGTATTGGAAAGTACTGTGGCAACTGATTTAGGTTCAAAAGTGGAAACTAAAAACATCGCTTATGATTCCGAAACAGGTCAGGTACTACTTACAGAAACAACAACCAACTTTAATGACAAAGTCTATTCATTAAACTTTCCTGCTTATTGGTATTATGACAACATGGGGCAAGCTTATAAAAATATTGGTTTAACTGTTTCAGGAACAGTAAATAATGCCGGAATTTTAACCACCAATCATGCTCCTTACTTTGTGCCGGGCGATGAAGTTGCTCTAACCAATAGCTCTACAACTTTAAAAGCATGGGTAATTGCTACCTCTAACAATACCGTTGCTTTTCAATTGGCATCCGGAGCTGCCCCAACTGGAACTTTTAGTAAAATAAAAATTATTCGATCAGGCAGAAGAAACCTCACTTCTCAAATGATGGCTACTGTTACTACCTTAACAAATCCTTTAAATACTATTAAAAATAACATCTATGAAAATGTGCTACAAGCCTCTGCAATTGAATATACAGATGAGTGGAGAACCTATTGCGATTGTAATGATAATGTAAATTTAATTGCTAGTACCAACCCATACTTCTTAGGTATAAAAGGAAATTACAAACCTAAAATCTCTTATTTGCATTTGAGTAATAGAGAGCAAAGTGATTATAACAACAATACCAACATAAGAAAAGACGGTACTTTTGAAAGTTACCTCCCTTTTTATAAACTCAATAGTAGCGGCAAATGGATAATAGATAGAAAAGACTGGACATTTACTTCACAAGTAACAGAGTTCAACCCATTTGGACAGGAGCTTGAAAACCAAGATGCATTGGGCAGATATTCAGCAGCCACTTTTGGATTTAATCAAACCTTACCCAAATCAGTTGCTGCAAATTCCAGATACAGAGAAACAGGCTTTACCAGTTTTGAAGATGAAGGTTTTAGCGAGTGTGCCGACAATCATTTTAAATTTAATGAAGATGGTTTAGGAATTAATAATTCTGATGCCCATTCAGGAAGGAATAGTATTAAAGTTGACCCAAACAATAGTGCCTCACTAAAAAGAGAGCTATTTTGGTGTGATCAAACTGGTTGTGAAATGACATTTAGCATGTTAATAGGTGCAAATTTATTACAAATAAACTTGGTAGGTTATTCGGGTGCTTTTACAACAGGTTTTCAGATAATTTCAGGTAGTCCAACTGTTATTCCTACACCTACTGGTTTTGAAGTTGTACCTACACAAGGACAAGATTTTATTATTGAATTTAATGCTGTTGATGATAAAGGTTGTCAAACAACTAACCAACTAACATATACTAATGATTCACCTTTATTATCTGCTAATAATTAAAAATATTTATGATGAACTTATTACTTAGATATATTATAATTTGTTTAGTAGGAATTATCTCAGCAAACAACTATGTTTTTGCTCAATTCCCGACTACATGCACTGCTCCTAGAGCTATTGATGCTACAATTTTTAATACTATAAATGATTTTTCTATTGTCAATAATGAATTCTGGTATGAGTTTAAAATCGATCCTTTAACCGCTAATAGATTCATCTCCATTTCATTAAATAATGGTACTAGACCAACAAGAATAAATTATGAAATTTATGGTCCTTTTGAGACGAGCTACAATTGCAACACACTTGGTACTCCATTTACTCAAGGGGATAACTATTCTTACTCATTAGTATCACAAACTTCTCAATGTGCTACTTACCAAGAAACCTCTACTATTCCTTCAGTAAAATTTCAAATGACTTCTTCTTCAAATACTAGATTTTACTTAGTTAAAATTATTTTATTACCCGGTGAATTTACCACACAACAAGTAATAAACATAAGTAGTACAATGCAGCCACCTTCTGGTAATTCAACTGTTAATCAATATTGTTCTACTTATAATGATGGAGTAAATTCAGGATGTAATCCAAATGAAGAATGTCATTCCCCTTTTACTATTTGTACAGACTTTACACAAGTTTACGATTGTTCTCCTAATTGCGGATTTGAAGGAAGACATAACAGATTTTATGTGTTAGACATTCAATATGCAAACACAACTATTAATGTAAGTATCCCTACACCATTTTCTACTAACTCATCAGTAAATTATTCCCTCAGTAATCAAATGCTATATGGTCCATGCGAGCCTAGCTTAATGTCACCAACTAATTTACTTCAGTCAGGCAGTGGTCAAAGTTTTTCTTACACTTTCCCTAATACAGGGTTGTATCTTTTAAATGTGTCTATTAATGAAGTAGAATGTCCTACAATAGAAATTGATTTTGTGGATATTGATGAAAATTGTCAACCGGTTGTTCCTCCTCCAACATGTGAATCTAATTTGTCATGCGAAACAGTAACAAAATTGTGTAATGATATTCATGTTGAATCTCCTTGTGAATGTAATGGTTCAAGTAATTATTTACTATGGTATGAATTTGTTATAACAGATTTATCCCAGCAATTAAACATTTCAGGAAACGTATATAATCTTAATCCTTTTACAACAAATTCACTTAATTTTCAATATTATTTGGCAAAACCTCCTGTTGCTGATTATGAATGTAATTCTGATTTACAAAACTATATAATTGCTACCGGCACTACTACAAGTTTAAATTATGCTTTCAATACTGTAAATGCAGGTTTAGGAACTTATGTGCTAGTGATAGATCCTCAATGTGATGGAAACCAAACTTATGATTTTGATATTTCTTTTACTCCCGAATTAAATTGCGATGAAGATCCTCTTTGTGAAACCTGCATCGGCTCCTTCGCTCCTATTCCCGGACAAAAATATTTAGTTACAGCTTGGGCTAAAGAAGTAGGAGCTCTCCCTACCAAAACTACCTACGATAACCCCCAACTAAGTCTTTTATTTAACGATGTAAATAATACAGTTCTTGGTCCATTTATTCCTACAGGAGACATAATTGATGGATGGCAGCGCATAGAAGTTGAGTTTGTTGTCCCCTCTTCTGCACAAGAAATGGAAATACTATTCGGTAGCGTTTCCGGAGAAGTATTATTTGACGACATCAGGGTACTTCCTTTTAATTCTAACATGAAATCTTTTGTTTATGATCCAATCAATATGCGTTTAGTAGCTGAATTGGATGAACGACATTATGCTACTTTTTATGAATACGATGAAGAAGGCCAATTAATACGAGTTAAAAAAGAAACGGAAAGAGGTATAATGACCATCCAAGAAACTAAATCTAATACCAGTAAACCTGAATGAAAAAATTACTACTACATAGCATCCTTTCATTGCTGATGGTTTCTTTTTGTAACGCTCAAGAGAAACCCATTTCTATTGATGAAATGACTGAATTAATGCAAAATGTAAATAGCATATATAATCAAAAAGAGTATCATGTGGCTATCGAAATTTCTTCCTATAAAGGTCATTACAGTGTTATACCGGAAGACCACTCTAAAGGATTTATACATAAAAAAAATGAAACAGTAGAGCAATATCAATTAGGAATTTATTCACTACAGAATAAGCAAATTAAAATAATGATAGATTCTACTGAAAATATGGTCGGAATTACCTACCCTGACAGCACATTTTCTCAAACATTTGCTATTGATACGGGCTACGTTAACAAATATAAAAACGCCATTACTAATATTTCCAAAATTGAAACTAATAACGGAGTGGTTTTACTAAATATTTCATATAAAAAGGGACTGCCTTTCGAGAAAATTTATATAAGAATTCATCAGGATTTTATCGAAGAAATTACTCTTTTTTATGCCAATGAAATAGAATATGAAGATGATAATAGTCAATTACTTAAAGATAAACCAAAACTAAAAATTAACTTCAGAAAAATGATTTCGAACCAAAAAACCAAATTCAATTTAACCGATATAGTTTATAAAGTAGATAAAAAATATGTATTAACCGATAAGTTTAAAAACTTTGAATTAATAGATTTTAGATATAATAATTAAATATGTCTATATAAGTCGTGAGGCTTAAATGACAGATTTTAACTTGTGACACTTTTAACCAAAAAGTTATGATAAAAAAAATAACCATATTGCTTTTATTGTTATGTACAACCATAATATTTAAAGCACAAGCATTAGAGTGTAATGAACGCATAGAAACAAATACTACAACACCACTTATACAAGTGGGAGATAACAAAACTGTTTCATCTTGTGCCGGGCTACCCAATGCTGTAGATATTGATATTAGAGATATTGTAACGCTAGGAATAAACTTTAATCATCCTGATTTTATAGACACCCCTTATTTATTAGAGGTGGATATAGAAATCACTACTTTATCGGGACCTCCTCCTTTCTCAGGAACTACTTTTACCATACCTTTAACTATAGAATATGCTCCTTTTGACCAACAAACTTTTAAAGATAAAGACGCTTTTATCTTTAACAACATTAATGAATACCAATTTGAAATTGTTGCTATAAAAGTAGACGGTACATCCGTTACCGACTTACCCTCAAATGCATACATTGATGGAACTATTTTGGTAAACCGAATTGTTGATTTCACTTCCTTTGCTAATACAGCAGTTTCAATGAACCCTCCTACTGAAATAAATTTAGACTGCGATCCATCTAATATTCCTGAAGAAATTGAAATCACTTGGCAAACAATAACAGGAGCGTTAGAATACCAGCTGGAATGGGCTTTTATTAATGATTATGAAGCAACCGTTACTGCTAATAATCCCACTACTATTACCAATCTTTCTGCCAGCACGTTAAATTATGATTTCAAACACAATAGCACCAGAATAAACACAAAATCAACCAATTACACATTACCATTATTGTTCGAAAGAGGATATTTAATTTATAGAGTAAGAGCCGTTGGAAAAGACCCCTTACAATTAGATAAATGGATTTATGGCGTATGGAATGCAAACACAACCGGAAATGTAGGTGGTCTTCCAACTAATCAAAAATTCCAAACCATCTCCCACGAAAATTTAAAAAACTGGCAAGTAACCACCAACTTTGCGGAAGAAGGCAAGAAAAAAGAAGTAATCAGTTATTTTGATGGCTCCCTACGTAATCGTCAAAGTGTTACTAAAATTAATTCTGATGATAATGTAATAGTTGGTGAAACAGTTTATGACCATCAAGGACGTGCTGCCGTTAGCATATTGCCTGTACCTGTGTTAGATGAAAACTGCCCTTCACCCACTACTCCACCTATTAAATTTTATCCGAATTTTAATCAAAACCAAAACAGTACAGGATACAATAAAATTGATTTTGATATAGATGTAGCAGACTGCGAAACTGCTGTAGAACCCATGCTTGATGCTTCAGGTGCTTCATTATACTACTCTCCAAACAACCCGAAACAAGATGCCCACCAACAATTTGTTCCCGATGCGCATGATTATCCTTTTACCGTTATTGAATATACTCCCGACAATACAGGTAGAATTAGAAGACAATCGGGTGTTGGAGAAGATTTTAAATTAGGCAGCGGACACGAAACAAAATTCTTTTACGGCAAACCAGACCAATTACAAATAGACCGACTTTTTAGCTCTGAAGTAGGTTATGCCTCTCACTACAAAAAAAACATGGTAATTGATGCTAACAACCAAATTAGTGTTTCTTATTTAGACCAAGAAGGAAGAGTAATTGCTACCGCTTTAGCAGGAAATCCTCCTACCAATGTAGAACCAATTCCTTCTCAAACCAGTGCATCTGTAAATTTAACGCAAGAAATGATTTTACCTACCGCTGCCAATACTACTGCTGCCGGAAAAGTAAATCAAATGATTTTTAATGAAACTTTCTTAGTAACTACATCTGGACCATATGCCTTCGACTACCAAATGATTACTGCTTCTTTTGAAGAAGCGTGTCTGCCCGACATGTGTTTTAATTGTATTTACGATTTAACCATCAAACTTACGGATGATTGTGGTGTAGTCTTACTAGATGTTGCCACTAATGATCCTATCGAATTTAACCAACTGGTAGGTAATTTTACTGACAACGGTAATAATACCGTTACTTTTAATGTAGATTGTAATTCTCCTAATTATCAAAAAGATATTCAATTTACCGCCCAACTACCTGTTGGAAACTACAACATAGTAAAAACACTAACCATCAATGAAGATGCTATTAATTTTTACTTGCAAGAATATCTAAATCCAGATAACAACACCTGTATCAAAACATTAGAAGATTTTGAAGATGAATTCTTAGCAGAAATAGATACCAACGACTGTAACATTACCTGCGAATCTTGTGCTCAAGCATTAGGAATAAAAGAAGATTTTGTGGCTAACAACCTAGGTACTGCTGCTGAATACGATATGATGCTCGAAGAATGTTTGGCCCCGTGTAAATTACTTACCATGTGCGAAACCGCCTACGAAATGCTATTGGCTGATGTTTCTCCGGGAGGACAATACGGACAATTCTTAGATGCCAACAACAATATAAATGTGGGCATGTATTGGCTAAGTGTTTATAATACTACTGTTACCAATTATTACCTTCAAGCCAACACAAGTTATACCAGTAATTGGAAGTACCCTAAACTATTTTTAAACAATACCAATCAAAATATTTATGTAGATGAGTTTGGTAATGAATCTTTTATTCAGGTAACGCCACTTCCTCAAGGTGGATATGCTCCTGCTGTAGATCCTACTTATGTCGGTAATATTATCAACAACGGTGGATTATTATATATTCGTCCTCAATATTTAGCAAATGTTGGCGATTTTGTAGGTACCTATTGGCAAGATTCATGGGCTCAATCATTAGTACAATACCATCCGGAATATTGCTATTACCAACAATGTTTGGGCCATATGGAAGAAGACAATAACAACCTTTCCAGTGAATTGTTTGATGCTCAATTGAGGGATTTTTCTTTTACGGATGCCGTTGCCGCAGGTTATCTCAGCGGAGACAACATTAATGGCTATACCTTCAATTTCAATGCAGATCCTTTTATCAGCTTTACCGGAGCGGCTAATTACAACGCTACAGCCGCTAATGAATTAATAACCGCCTTTAACAATTCTTATGTAATTGACGGACAAATGAGAAACATGATTGAAGTCGCTGCTTATATCCAAAAGTGTGGTAATGCTGGATTAACAGTTACTCCATCTCCCCTACCATGCTTTAGCTTTGGAGCTGATGTAGGACCTCCTTTAACCCCTCAAGAAGAAGCTGAACTAAAAGATTTTCAATGGATAACACTTATTGCGCTCTACCTAGAAAAGAAAAATAAAATTATTAATACCATTTACGACCAATACGCTATCCAAAATTGTGAAAGTTTTAACGATTGTATCGGAAGCACTTCTTTCAATCCTTTTAATAAAAGTTTTGCTACCACCACCAATATTTTTACTTCCGAATATTATAATCCACAACAAGCTTGTTCTTACCAAAGAAGAGCCTTGTTCAAATACAAACAAAAACGATTTTTAGATGAAAGTGATATGGGAGTTGACCCTAACACCATTGCTTACCAAATGTATGCTATTACAGGACAATGTCCTGTTGCTTTCAATTTCCAAAATGTACTTAATGAACTTGCTGCTACCGGAAATTTAACAGCTACTAATTTCAACTTTAACTCATTGCCTTCCACTTCAGGATTATTAATTGCTTTAAGCAATAATAACCCGCTGTTGCCTTTCCCTCAATTTACCTATGATGCTGCTCTTAGTGGCAATACACTTAAATTCATTACCACTTCTCCTAATGCTGCCAGTTGCGAAACCATTTTAACACCTGTTTCAGGTAGTTTCAACTGGAATGATGTATTAGGTTTTATAGGGCTTGATGCCAACGGATTGAATGCTCCTAACTACACATTTACGGTTTACGCTAAAGTAGATGATGGTAATGGTGGTTTTACACTCGAAGAAATAAACGGAGAAACCTGCATGAACATACTCAACTGTAACTTTAACAGAATTTGCTCTCCTAACGAATTGGCTGAAGACATCCAAATGCTACTAAGCGTTATCGCAATAGAAGGTCACCTTACTTCTTCTAGTTTCCTATTTGGAAATAACCCTAATTATGCTCCTTTTATCACTGCTAACATTTCCAATTTACTTCCTAATACGGCTAACATTACTTGGAGTTTATCTCCTACCTTCGTAGGAACATTTTCTGATGGTACCAATACCATTAGCCTTCAATTTACAGGTAATCCCAACAATATTAATCCTGCTCAAATCAGCTTTTTCAACAACATCAATATTTCCAGTACAGGAAACAATGTGTTTACCATTGAGGCTTTTGATGCTAATGGCTTAAACTTAGGAACTATCTCCGGAACAGCTACCGTTCAAGCTATGGGCAGCTCCACAGAATTAGAACTAGGCAGCTGCGAAAATCCTCCTTTGGTAGATTGTGAAACTCCGGCTCATCAAAATCTAGATGATTTCTTCAACCTGCTTAAAACAGAAATGCTTAAAAATCCTTTTGCAATAAACGATTTAGAAGACATTATGCAAAGTCCGGCTATGACGCAGGGGTTAATCAGCTATTTCGGAACAGCTAACAATGTAACCACCACCGTTAATGAAACCATAGATTGTAATGTTTCTCCTTGTTTAACTACACTCGAATTAAATGTAGGTGATTGTGAAATTACCATGTCTTTCGAATCTGCTGATGGCTTATCTTTTGCCGATTTTGCTCAATTTGAAAACTTTACAGCTACTGGTCAACTTAACAACAATGTCTATTACGATTTTATGTTCGATGCCGCTTATATTGATCCTAATGGTGTCCCTCAGTTTATCTTGGTAAACGGTTCAACCACCTGTGTTCCTTTAAACAATTGCGAAACGTGCATCGATTCCACACAATTTGCCAGTGACCCTGGTAATCCTAATGACACGCTTGGTACAGGTGTTGGTTCAGGAACCAGAGAAACAGACACTACCCTAGCACTCATGCCTACCTTAGAAGCAGCTGTTAACGATGTAAATACACGTTTAAGCTTAACTTCTACCGATTCCGCTTTTGTAGAAACACCTACTTATAATCAAATTATGCATAAAGGTGCCGGAGGTTTTGTACAGCATTATATTCGATTTATCGACAATTTCAATCCTGCCATTGACGATAGCATTTACCTCCATCGTTTTGATATGTTTATTGCCGATTTCGGAAAAATACTTTCCATTGATAAAGAATACAAACGATATAAAAAAGCAGTTAAAATTTATAATATAAGAGCCAATAATCTCTCTTTAGATACCTTAGAAATTGTAAGTATAGATAATTATGCGGCTAACAGACTAGCAACAGGTTGTAATACTTATATCAATCATGTAGATACTTGTTTACAAAACAACACTTCCGAAGCGGTTAATATTATGTCTTTTATGGTGGAAAACAATATGATAGATACCACTTCTATTGATTCAAATAAGTTATTGTATAAAACCTATGTAAATGCCTTTGAAGACTTTAAAACCAATCACCCCTTGGCTAAATATGCCGAATCATACTTAAAAATGGCTTCTTTTCAGGAAACAGAAAAAAATAACCTATACTTTAATGCTTTTGCTAAAGCAGGATTTACCGCCTATATCAACACTTTTGCTGATACTACTCAATTACCTGATATCCTCCCTTTTTATGACACAAAACTCCTGCAATTTACTCGAATTGAACAAAGAAAATGTATTCAGCTTTATTTTCAATTAGTACAATTACTAAATAACTACAACAATTCTAGTTATGCCCAACTCAATAATCACCAATTACCTATTCCAAATGAAGGTTTAGGGATTAAAATGTGTGATTGCTTACCAAGCTACATGACATATATCAGCCCTTATTTAGAAGTGCCTGCCAACCAAAATTTAACCTTACCATTACCACTAAAAGATCCTGATTGTTCAGTAGATGTTCCTTGTGTAGAATTTGATTGTAAAGCCGTTGACCCCTGTAAACAAGCTTTTAAAGATTACCAAGCAGGAGTGTTAGCTTATAACCAAATGATTGCCGATAGCAACCTTACCAACGCAATGATTACAGAAACTTATTCTGCTGCCGAATTTGAAAAAAGAAACTTGTGCGCTTGTGTGCCTAAGTTTAAAGAAACCATAGGTACTATTAGAGATACTACTTCTGCCGGTGGTACTATTTCTTTTCCAAGTACCGGTGCCGGTATAAACGATAGCGTAGCAGCAGGAGACATACCCCCAAGAGAATTAGACTTAGCCAACATCTGTGCTGACTTACCTTGTGGTCCCGATTCTGTTAGTATCGATACCGTTCCGGAGGTTACCATTCCTTACGTAAACCCTTGTGTGGAAAACATGATTAATACCGCACTAGCGAATGCCGCTAATGCATACCAGCAATATATCGATAGCCTTTCGCAAGAATTTATTACACGCTATCGTGAGCATTGCACCAACTACCTAAACGAAAGCTTTACTAAAAATTATGATGATGCCGAACATCATTTTACCCTGTATTATTACGATCAAGCAGGGAACCTTATCAAAACCATTCCACCCGAAGGAGTTGACATTGTACCAACAACTAATTCTTCCGATAATCTTTCTATGAGAATACTTGCTGATAGAAGCACTAACACCAAAAATTTCTATACCAACCACCGTATGGAAACTAAGTACATATACAACAGTTTAAATCAACTGACTAAGCAAACACTGCCCGACCACGACAATATGAATTTAATCGCTTTTCAAGGAGTGAATGGCTTGCCAACCAACCTTCACATTGAAAAAGCTCAATTTGTTACCCCTTCTAAAGGTTTCCTTGTAGGATGGATAAACCAATTGGTGGGTGGCACTCCTAAAGACAGAGGGTTACTTTACACCACCAACAATGGCGGTGCCAACTGGACAAGAGTAAATGATGTAGTAGCTGCCAATATTAATGCCATGCAGTGGACAACTAACAATGATGCCTATGCTGTAGGCAACAACGGTGTTTTCTTAGCTTCTAAAGATGGCGGTTTTTCATGGGACATGATTAACCTTTACACAGCTAATGTTACCGAAAATCTAAATGATTTATACCTAGATGCTTCAGGAAACGGTTTGTTAGTGGGAGATAACCTTTCAATAGTAAATTACCAAAATGGAGTACCAACTAAGTTAACTTTAAGCACTTCTCCTGCTATTTTTTCATCTAATGCCACTATTACCGCTATTGATGCAGATGTTGCTAATAGCATGTATTATCTTTCGGTTTACGACCCTACCAACGGCAATAACTATGTGTGCTATAATACCTTTACAGGAGCAAGTAGTTCTTCTGCTTGGACACCTATTAAAGACATCCGTATAGATGACCTTACTGCTGTTAGCACCATTGATAACAGTGCTGCTGTAGTTGCCGGAAACAACGGATTATTACTAAAAACTACCGATAATGGAGCCAATTGGATCGTTACCGAAACCAACACCAGAGCCAATTTTGAACACATCTATTTTAAAGATGCCAACAACGGAGTAGCCATTATTAACCAACATCTTTGGAAAACCACCAATGGCGGTACTACTTGGAGCTTAATGGACGCTTCACTCAGTTATAACTCCCTGAACTTATACGAAAATGACGGAACTACCGCTCGTTTAATGGCAGGTTGTAATGGCGGCAGAGTAGTAAAAGTGTTTATCAACAATAACGGCATCGGACATGAACCTAAATTTGTTGATGCTACGCCTCCTGTAGTTACGCTTAACGATGCGTATGCTGTACCTAACGGTAATAATTTAATTGTGGTTGCTGTTTCAAATACCGATATGTACGTTACCCATAACTTTAACCTTACTAATCCTACTTGGTCTAAAACAGATATTAGTACAATTGCTCCTAACATTAACCAATTGCGTTTTGTTAAAGGAACAGGCAATCACCTCATGGGCTTGGGTATTGATAACAACGGTGCTTTATTTGAGTTTGAATACGACCCAAACAAAGACATTGTTGCTCCAATAGATTCACTGCTTAAAATTACTAACCCTGCTTTAAGCAGCTTTACCGATATTCAGTTGTTAAATAACACTGCTAATACTTTTGTATTGTACAATCAAACCAACAATACCATGAATCATTTTACCCCAACTTTTGGGGCAAGTGCTCCTACCCCAACTTTCGGTTCGTTTACTAATTCTTCTGTTAGTTTATCGCTGCCTGCTCCAACATCCACCCGCTTATTTAGTGTACAGTCTACAACTGATAATGTGCTAATGATAGACCTTGCAGGAGACATCAACCAATTAGCAGCAACTACTTATACAGCAACGTCCACTACTACCAATGTAAGAGTAGAAAAAATGAATGATGTAGTAGTTACTCAACCTGCTAACATTGCTGCCGTTACCAACAACGGTAAAATGCTTAGCGGAAACAGCAACCAATTAGTACTTAAAATTACCCCAACCATAGCAAACCTCAACGCACTCGACAAAGTAGATGTAAGCAATAATACCCTTATGGCAGGAAACAACGGTAGTTTAGTGTGGTGGAACGGTACTAATTTCACTTTACAAACCACTAATACCACCAATAATTTATTAGCCATAGACAAACAAAATACACCTGCCACTCAAGCATTGGTAGTAGGTGAATCGGGTACCATACTTTATACCTCAGATTACACCTTAAATAATTATACCTCTTTAACTACTGCCGAAAGCGGTAGTATCAATACCGTAAAATACAACGATAACGGCAAACTCATAGCCGGAGCAGATTTCAGTCACGTGCTTTTTGGTGGCAATGCTACAGTGGTGCCTACCAAACAAGTATTTACCGACAGACTTACTGGCGTACATTTTAACTCCATCAACAACGGTACAGTAGTAGGTAAAAACTATACCGTAAGAAGCACCAACAACTCAGGTACTTCTTTCGGCATCATCTTACCCCAAGGTGGATTTACTAGTGCTATTCCTATGGAATTAAACGCTACCTTTACTGCTAACGACCGCTTTATTGTGGGCGAACAAAATTACTTGGGTAGAGCTTCGGCTGCCTTAGCTACAACCGTTACTGTACCGGGAACTGCTACCAACTCCCTTAATGATATCAGTATAAACGGAAATACTGGCTTTATTGTGGGTGGAGATGCTGCCAACAATGCCGTTGCTTACAAAACAACCAATGGCGGTAGCAATTGGAGCAACATCACCATTAACACTCCGGGTACGCCAAGCTCTGCTAATGCTTCCATTAATGACGCTAGCCTGTTGGCATTACACCATTTTACCAACAACAATACCTTTATTGCCGTAGGGAAAGACAATACCATCATTAATTACAACAATACTAACGGTGCTACACCTACCGAAATTACCGTACTCGGCTTAATTTCAGGATTGCCTACTACCGTAAACTTAAATGATGTTGATTTTTACGATAATCAACTCGGTTACATTGTAGGCGACAACGGTCAACTCTTCCGATCCGATAATGTTTCTTGGAACAACGGTACTGACCTGGAAATTACCACCATCACATGGGAAGGAATAAACATATCTGACAACATCCTTACGCAAGCTGTTGATGAAGAAAAAGATACCTATACCATAGCCGTAGCCTCTCGTTTCAATGCCTTTTTGGGTGGCGATTACGATGCTACCAATGCACTACAAACCTACGCCCGTTTAATGCGTGACGAAACCAATGAAATTTCATCTAAATTCTTTTACGACAGACTCGGAAGATTGGTCATCTCGCAAAACAGTAAACAATTTGGTTGCTCACCTAAAAAATACAGCTATACCCTGTATGATGTACTAGGCAGAATTGTTCAGGTAGGCGAAAAAGCCGAAAATACCGCTAATAGGACCTTTACGGATATTTTCGGTACGAACATTGGTGCTTCCTATAACCCTAATGTAATTGACGATGCCAAACTCATTGCTTGGTTAAATGAAGCTACGGGTGCCAGAACACAAGTAACACAAACTTATTACGATAAACAAGCCTTAGGTGTTGCCGCTATTTTACCTGCTACCTTTACCCCTAACCAAGATAACTTCCGTAACCGTGTGGCAATGGTATGTTATGAAGAAACCTTAGATAACGATACCACCACCTACAACCATGCTACGCACTACAGTTACGATATCCATGGCAATGTAAAAACCCTGTTGCAAGATAATAAAGACCTAACAGCCAATACCTCTACTGCCTCTCAACGTTTTAAACGCTTAGATTATTTCTACGATTTAGTTTCGGGCAATGTAAACAAGGTAAGCTACCAAACTGGCGAATCCGACCAATGGCACCATAAATACAGTTACGATGCCGATAACCGTATTAAAGAAGTATTGGTGAGCGATAATAACCTTACTTGGAGCAACGAAGCCCGCTATTTCTATTACGACCACGGACCTCTAGCACGTATAGAATTGGGCGATAACAACGTACAAGGTACCGACTATGCTTACACCCTGCAAGGTTGGCTTAAAAATGTAAACTCCGATGCCTTATATGCTGCCAACGACATGGGGCAAGATGCTACCGGAACCGGTGCAAACTCCCTATTTGCTCACGATGCTGTGGGTTTTAGCTTGCATTACCACAACAACGATTACCAACCCATTGCTGCAGCTAACTTTACCAATAACTCCCTGCCGGTTTCTACCTTAGCAGGAAGCGATGTATTTAACAACTCCTTTGAACTGTTTAATGGCAACATACGTGCAATGGTTACCACCATTAAAAAACCCGAAATTTATACCGCCACCACACCTTCTCCCACTCCTAACCCACTGCCACAAGCAACGGCTTATAAATACGACCAGCTCAACCGACTCATTACCGCTGCTGCCTTTACCAACATAGAGCAAGACCCTAACCAAACTACCTTTAACCAATGGGGAAATACAGGAACTTATGATGGCAGGTTCTACAACTACTTTACTTACGATGCCAACGGAAACATCCTTACCCAACAACGTAACGATGAAGACGGCAATACCTTTGACCAAATGGCTTACCAATATGCCAAAGATGGTGGCAACACCATTGCTAACCGTTTGTACCATGTAAATGATAATGCCGCTACTACTCACCCCAATGCTCCTACTCCCGGCAAAAACCACTTTGATGATGATATTAAAGACATGGGATTATTTAACCCCACCTTGGCACAAATTAACGATGGCTCTAACAATTACATGTACGACCCTATTGGTAACCTTATTGCCGATAAGCAAGAAGAAATACATAAAATTAACTGGAACGTGTATGGCAAAATAAAAAGCATAATAAGAATGGCATCAAGTTTGAAAAAAAATCTTATTTTTGAGTACGATGCCAATGGAAACAGAATTGCCAAACACCAATACGGAAACATGACACCCAACAGCAGCACCATTAATTTTGACCCCGCTATCCCAACCGATTGGGAAAAAAGTACCTATTATACCCGTGATGCCCAAGGTAACGTAATGGCAATTTACGAATACACCATAGACGATGTTACCCAAGACAACCACTATACCCTTACCGAACGCAACATTTACGGAAGCAGCCGCTTAGGCAACAACAATGCTCCCGTAGAAATGATAGCTACCACACCGCCTAACCCTAGCCAATATAGCCACCACATAGGCTACCGACAATATGAACTAAGCAACCATTTAGGAAATGTACTGGCAGTCATCTCCGACCGTAAAATAGCCCGAGATACCGACCAAGACAATACCGTAGATTATTACGAACCCGATGTATTGCTTACTTATGACTACAGCCCATTTGGAGCACCACTACACGCCCGAAGCTTTACCAAAGAAGTGTGCGATGAAGTTACCTCTACCCAAAAAATAGAAGACCTCAATACCGACTTTACTGACGGTACAGCACAAGGATGGACAGCAATGGGCAACACAGCCTTAACCGTAAATACTAGCGGACAACTAAAAATAGAGAAAAACGGTGGCGGACAATTGATGGGGGCAACCCAATCCTTTATGGCAATAAGTGGAGAACTTTACGACTTTACCATTACCATAGATAAAGGCAGTTGTAATACCAATGCCGATATCTTATTAGAAGTGTTGGATATTAACAATACCGTAATTTACACCCAAACCCTTAGCAGTGGTACGCAAACCTATACTACCCAGTTTACGGCAAGCACCTCAGGAGCGTATATTATTACCGTTCAGCGTATTAACAATGCGGCTAATTGTTATTTTTTAATTGATGATGTATTAATTACCCACGAAGAAGAAGTAACACAAACCCTGTGTGAAGATTTTGCAGGGTACAGATACGGTTTTAACGGACAAGAAAAAGATAGTGAGATAAAAGGAGAAGGAAACAGCTATGAATTTACATTCAGAATTTATGACCCAAGAACAGGGCGCTTTTTATCGGTAGACCCAATCGGGAAAAACTACCCACATAGTAGCCCCTATGCTTTTGCTGAAAATCAACCTATATGGGCAATAGATTTAGAAGGTTTAGAGAAATACAAAGTAACAGGAAGGTCATTTATCCCAATGGCAACAGTTCCTAATCCTAACCCTTTTGGCAAATCTTCCTCTTTTGCTGGAGATAATAGGACATCTTACCAATTAAATAGTACTGCTTTTAGAACGGAACAAAAGGTAACGGCTGATTTTGATAATAAAACTGTTTCATATTCAAGCAACAAAGCAAGTGGTTCTCAAGGTTTAAACAAAGCAGGAAAAGTAGTAGAAGAATCCGAGTCAGGTACAGCAGGTCCTGTCCCAACATTCAATAAATCATTTTTACAAAACGGTAATTCTGTAACAATTCATTTAAGTGTTGATGCACCGAATAAATTGGTTGCTGGTGCTCCTTCTATAAATTATCAGTTTGATGTTACCATTACACCAAGTGCAGACGGAAAAACATTTGATTATCAAATTTCAGGTACTACGGATGGTTTCCCTGCTTACGAACTTTGGATAACAGACGAAACAAATAATCAATCATTCTTACTATTTAATTACACACCAACTGAAACGGGAGATACTCCTTTTTCTTTATTTCCACCAATGGAAAACACGTATAAATTAAATGGTAATAGTGGAACTCAGACTCCTGCAACAGAAGTGAAATTTGAGGATACTCAAAATTCTCCACAATGTAGCGATGACTGTGATTAACCTAATTAAATTATGAAAATATATCAATCACCATTATCATTAGGCGGTATTCTTTTACTTATTGCAGGGCTGTATCTTATTATTGTTATGCTCAAGGGTGCTTGGCCAACTTATTTTTCCTTTATTTTTCTGGGACTAGGAATAGCAATGCTAGTAATAGATTATTTTATTAGAAAATCAGGGTTAGAATTTAGCACTAAATTAATAATACAATCGCTTTGTACTATAGCTCCTTTGCTTATAGGATATTTATTTTTTGCAGGAAAAATTTAATAAAAACACCAACCTAAATCCCAGGCTTAACAGCTTGGGATTTTTATTTACTGATGTTCTCCTGAAAGAACGTATTGAATTTTTTAGTAGTCAGCATCTTATCCACGATTTTAAGAACTGTTTGCCTGTCCTCTTCGTCCAACTCATTAAACAGTCTGTTTTGCTCTAAAATAGATTTATCCTCTAAAGTTACAGGAGTTGGCATATCTCCTTCAAAGTTGATAATCTGGTCAACAGTCATATCAAATAACTCTGCTATTTTAATAAGTTCCTGTACGGTGGCTTCACGACCTCCGTTTTCAATCTTGCTGTAAACAGATTTACTAATATTCAAATAAGAGTAAACATCCTTTTGGCGTAAGCCTTTAGCTGTCCTAATCTTAATAATGTTGTCCGTGATGCTCATAGTCTACAAAAGTACACAAAACAAGGATTATTTTACAAATGTTTACAATTTATTGATTTTAATGTTGAAGAAATGAAAACTTATAAATACTTTTGTTGTCAACAAATCGGAAACATATTTTTCTTATGGCAGCAAAAAAGTTCAACATCGCAAACCCTGAAAGCTTAATCTATCAAAATGAAATCCTGCAACTCACAGTATTAGGAGGAATCAAATTAGACGGTTTAGACAGAATGAGAGCCACATTAAAAATAGAGTTGAAAAACACAAGCATACCACCAGTACGCCACAATCTGGACTTGTACAATGACACCCAAACAGAAAAGCTAATCAGGAAAACCGCAGAGAAATTAGAAATCGGGACAAGTGTAATAGCAGCAAGTTTGGCGGAATTAACGGAACAGTTAGAAGCTTATCGGATAGAACAAATCAAAAATGCAGCCCCTGAAATGCCACAAAGACCAACATTAACGGCAGAACAGCGAAAAGCAGCAGAAGACTTTTTGAAATCCAAAAACCTGATGCAACGAACAAATGAACTGATAGGCAAAAGCGGAATGATAGGAGAAGAAAGCAACCGATTATTGATGTACTTGATATTTACCAGTAGAAAATTAAACCAACCCTTGCACATTGTAAGTCTTGGAGCAAGTGGAACAGGAAAAACCCATTTACAAGAAAAAATAGGCGAACTCATACCCGAAGAAGATAAAATCGAAATCACCACACTATCAGAAAATGCCTTTTACTACTTCGGTCAAAGAGAACTTAAAAACAAGCTGATATTGATTGAGGATCTGGACGGAGCAGAAAGCTCACTCTATCCGCTTCGGGAATTACAATCAAAAAAGCGAATCAGTAAAACCATTGCACACAAGAATACCAAAGGAGAAACCCGAACAATACATTTAGTAGTGGAAGGCCCTGTAAGCGTTAGCGGTTGTACAACCCAAGAACAGATTTATGAAGATAACGCAAACAGGAGCTTCCTTATTTACTTAGATGAAAGCAAAGAACAGGACAAAAAAATAATGGAATACCAACGGAAATCATCCGCAGGAAAAGTAAATGAAGAAGAAGAACAAGCAGCCCAAGAGCTAATGAAAAACTGTCAAAGACTGTTAGAACCAATCAAAATAATCAACCCTTTTGCTGAACTCTTAAATATCCCTGAAGAAGTATTAAAACCGAGAAGAACCAATAACCATTACTTGCAATTTATTGAAGTAGTTACCTATTACCACCAGTTCCAACGAGAACAAAAAGCAGATGAACAAACAGGAGAAATCTACATCGAAACCACTTTAGAAGATGTTGCAGAAGCCAATAAATTACTGAAAGAAATATTGCTTAGAAAATCGGATGAACTAACAGGAGCTTGCAGAAATTATTTAGAATCCATTAAAAGCTACTTGGAACAAGAAGGAAAAAAGCAGTTTACAAATAGAGAAATCCGCAAAGCCCTAAAAGTCAATCAGAGCAATCAAAAACGCTATAATCTAAGCCTAACCAATAATTACTACATCAAGAAAGTAAAAGGAAAAACAGGCACAGCCTACCAGTACGAAATCGTGAGTTACAAAGAGTTCCAAGAACTTAGAAACCACATTACAAGCGTGTTGGATAATAACTTAAAAAAGCTTGACCAGTTCGCCAGTCCTCTACCAGTTCAAAAGAAGAATGAACCAGTTAAAGCAAAGAAAACCAGCAAGATAAATAACCAGTCCACAGCAACCCAAGAAAAGGTATCGTAAATGAAATTTTTAGTCCTGAAAAATAGCAGTTATGAATACTTAGAAAAAGCCTTTGCAGAATGGTTAGACATCTTGGGTTATTGTAAAATGAGTACTTACAATATGCCAAGCATCATCCGAGAATTTTTACACTTTTTGGAATCCAACAACATCAACCAAATAACGGCATTACAACAAAAGCACTACAAAGAATATTTTAACTACATCAACAGCAGGGGAAACCAACGCAGAGGCGGTGGATTAAGCAATAACTACCTGAACAAACACATACAAGCCTTAGAAAAGTTTTACGAGTTCCTCAATCATAAAGGCGTTCAGAATCTGCCACCAGTAACATTAAGGCAACTCAAATTAGAAAAGGGAAATATTACCGTACTCACACAAGAAGAAATCCAACAGTTTTACAAAGCCACAGAAAACGAAAGCGAATATTATTACCAACAGGCATTTAATGCAAGAGACAGAGCAATGTTAACCGTTTTTTATGGCTGTGGCCTGAGAAGAAATGAAGGCGTGAATTTAACAGTAGATGACATCAATTTTGACCGCAGAATCATACACGTTAGAAAAGGAAAGAATTACAAAGAAAGATTAGTTCCGTTCAGCAAAACAGCTTCAAATTACTTGCAAGAATGGATTTATGATTACAGAGCCAAGTTAATCAAGAGCCAAAAAGAAGGAGCCTTATTTATTGGAAGAATCGGAAATCCAATGAATGGAAATAGTCTTTATGTTCGGTTCAAGCTGTTGCAACAACAAATAGAAAATCCGGAACTACAAAGCAAAGAAATCGGACTGCATACACTCCGGCACAGCATCGCAACACATCTACTGCAAAACGGAATGGAACTACAGAAAATACAACGGTTCTTAGGGCATAGCTCTTTAGAATCCACACAGATTTACACGCATTTATTAGAAAAAGAGAATGAGCAGCTTTAAAGAACATTTACAATCACAAGGCAAAACAAAAAGCACCGTAACCGCTTACAGCAGCTACGCATTAGACTTTATCAGTTATTTAGATGCAGATAATACAGAAGTAGAAAACGCCACAGCAAAAGAAGTTCTAAGCTACTTAAATCACTTGCAGAAAAAAGGACAAGAAAATAAGACCAGGAACATCAGGTTAAATGTAATCAAGCAATTTTTTAACTGGCAAATCGAACAAGGACAAAGAGCAGATAACCCAATTGCACACCTGAAAATAAGAGGAACAAAACGGCAAAAACTCTATCCGATATTAAGCAAACAAGAACTGGAAGAAATTTACATCAATCACGAAATACCAACAGAGCAGCACAAGAAATCAAAATGTAATTGGTTCAAAACCTATCAACTCGCAAAGCAAAGAAACAAAGCCGTTTTGAGCCTTTTAATCAATCAAGGATTAACCACTCCAGAAGTTGCCAAACTTACCTTAAAAGACTTGAAATTAAAGGAAGGACAGATTTACATAGGTGGAAGCAGAAAGAGTAATGAAAGAAATTTAGAACTAAAATCCAATCAGATCATTGAACTGATGGAATACCAATACACCACAAGAAACGAATTACTGAAATACCAAGAAGTTGAAACCGATTTACTCTTTTTATCTACACCAACAGCAGGAAAATTAAAGGCAACAGAAAACGGAAAACTGGACATCTGGAAAGGCTTACGCAATGATATTAGAAAGCAAAATCCAAAGTTTATCAACTTCAAACAAGTACGGACAAGTGTAATTACTCATTGGTTAAAACAATACAATCTTAGACAAGTTCAGCAAATGGCAGGACATCGTTACGTAAGTTCAACAGAAGCGTATTTAGTAAATCAGACAGAAGATTTACAGAAAGATATTGACCAGTTCCATCCCTTCTAATCCATCGCACTTTTGCCCACGCTCACGCTCCGTAAAACTCCGCTGCCAAACACAGGAAAAGCGGTGTTCCGCCTTCGGTCGTCAGCAAATAAAATCGCCAAGCTTTTGCAGCACATTTTTTGAAAGTGTTGATTTTTTAAAGGTCAAAAAAAGAGCTACAAAACCCTACGGGTGCTCCGTAAACTCCACAGCTTGTCACTTTTATTGCGTTCCTCTGTCAGTTGTCACGGTAGCCTTTTTTGTCTTTTTGGTCGCTTCACTACTTCGGTCATTCATTAATCCAACTTACAGCGGAAAAAGATAGCTTCCAGTTGTCTCGCATTCCTTCCCTCATTCGTTCAGCCACCAAAAATCCATCGGCTACCAATAATTTTGCTCGCCTGCGGGTCGCTGCGGGTAACGGCTGATATTTTTTATTTGCCTCCGCTTCGCTCTGGCGATTAAATCGGTAGCCTACTGCGGGCAAAAAAACAAGCCTCGATTAGTTGATTGATTTTTAAAGGTATCTCCGTTTGTTTTTTGCCCTACGTAGCTGCAAATCGCCCTCGTTCCTCGTGCTTTTATTTGCACCACCCTTGCTCCACTCGCAGGCGGCTCGCGAAGCTTGGTCAATGTCCGCAATCCGTTCCGTTACTCTCCACTCATTGCAGCCATTGCCCAGCCGTTTAGCTCAAGGCTGTTTTTCCTGTGTTTACACACTTTTGCCGACCCACAGTTAAAAAGAAAGTTCCGTGCATCCTTCCGCGCGAAACAAAGCCCTGCCCTCTGAATAAAGTTTATCGGTTCGCTTGGATGCTCATTTTTATCGAAGGATGCCCGACAGGTTTTAGGATAAAAATCAAGTTTTGTGCAGGGCATCCATCAATAAAAATCGAGCGTTGATTTACACATTTTAGAGGAAAATATTACTGAGAATCAGGATAAATCTGTACTTTTAAACCCTGAAAATGGGCTGCCTAAAATTATCATATTACGAACAGGAAAGAGCTTTAGAAGTGAATCCAATTTTTTTTACAAGTGCTGTAGAAAAGAAAAGGTATGCTGAAAAAAATCGCCTGAGTTCCTCTACCTACGGCTTTAACGGACAGGAAAAAGATAACGAGGTGAAAGGAGTTGGAAATAGCTATAATTTTGGAGATAGAATACAAGACCCAAGATTGGGGGGTGGTTTTTTAAGTTTAGATAAATTTGCAGATAAAAACCCTTCATTTTCTCCTTATATTTTTGCAGATAATAATCCAATAGTTTTTATTGATAAAGATGGAAACTTTAGGCTATCAAAGCGAAATCAAAAAAAATATCCTCAATTAACTAATTTGCTAAAAAACATTCAACAAACGGTACATGATGACCCTAAACTTTTTGAAGCTTTTAGAGATAATTTAGGACTAACAGATGAACAAGCAAATGAGATACTTGAATGGGGAAAAGGACCAAAGGTTAAAATGAGAAATTTAGGAAAAATAGATATAACAGAAGAATTTGGATTTACTCAAAATAAAAAAGAAATTAATATAAACAAACATATGGTTAGTGCTCTAGAGGGATTTGTAGACAACCCTGTATCTAAAGAAGCAATTGTTTTTTCAGTTTTTGCTACTATTTTACATGAAGGACAACATTTGGCTGAATTTTTATATGGTATAGATAAGTTTGATCCTTTTGACCAAAGTGACCCTGATAAAGAGGCAGGTTTTGCATTTGAAATAAGAGCTTTTGGAGAAATAGGTTTTATAAACCCTGAAAATGCACCACCAAAAATATTACCTTTTGCGGCCACCTTTGATGAAATGCTAATTAATATGGGTGATAAAGAAGTTAATTTTATACCTGGAGAAAATAAAGGAGGAAAAATCCCTATAGAAATAATTGTTACACCTAAAAAAATCTCAGAAAATTTAGATGTAGATACAGATGTTCAAAAATGATTAATAAATTTTTAATATTAACACTCATATTTTTATTCTCCCTGAAAAGTTATTCAAGAGAATTTCCTACTAATGGAGAGTATATTTTAGTTATAAAAATTCAAACAATTGATGGGACTCCAATTAAAAATCATAAAATAATCTATGAAAATGATATTTATCAAACAGACAGTTTAGGATTAGTTTCAATCAAGGTTGAATGGATATATTATAAAAATATTTCAATGAATATTAGATGGTTTTTTGATAGACTTAAAAAATGTCAATATAGAAGGAAAGTAAATAATATTAATAATGGTAAGTATATTTACTTTAAAGATTTTGAAAACAATAATATATATTTCATTAAAAATAAATGGAGAAAATATGGATTGAAAAATGAAAAAAATAAATCTTACAGAATTGAAGTTGAATTCCCGATATATTACAGAAATATCCAGTAGTATAGGTAGTATTCCAAAAATGTTGTTTTGAATAAAATAAAAAATGGTATATGATGAAGAAAATATAAAGAAAAGAACAAAAAGAGATTTAGGACTTTTGCTTGTATCACTTCCAATAATTGGAATAATAATTATAATAATGGAATGGGAAATTGTTTTGGGTTGGTTTAAAAATTTGTTTGAATAAAAAAGATGGTAAATGGTAGATTTGAAGAAAGGATGGATAGAATGTTTAGCGACACGCATAAACATAACAGTGCGGTGCACAGCTGAATGGGAAATTCAAACCTATAATATTGAAGGGTTGGTTGAGGTAGAAGTAAATATTACTAATTTTTCATCTGTTGCTGGTCAACTAGAAGTAAAAGTAATTAATAAAAGAGGAGCTATCAGAGAAGTTATTAATCCTGAAACAGGAGAACCAATTGAAGGATTTTCCAATGCCTCAAGAACTTATAGCATAAGTGGAGAACAAAACACTGTATTACAGGTCGAATTTAATCATTCTATTGAAGGAATAAGTGAAGCTGTAAAATATCAAATAACATTTAATTATAAGGAAAAGAAAACCACGAAAAAATGGACTCCTGCATATACAGCATATGGAAAAGTATCAAAGAAAAGAGTTAGACAGGAAGCAATTAATTTAGGTAAGTTACATGAATAATTGAAATTATGAGAATTACATTAAGCATATTATTAATACTTGGGTCTCATTTGTTAACAGCTCAACAAGATACTATTTCGGATTTATTATTTGATCTAAAAAAGGCTAACCCTAACAATTATTATAAATATGAGTTAGATAGCACAAGTTATTGTTTGATAAAATATAACACAAAATTAGAAATAGATGATGTAGTTTTTATTAATCAAAATGAACTTTCTAAGATTGATACTGTAAGGCATAAAAAACATAATATAAAGTATTCAGTTATAAATGAAAAAAAAGAAAAAAATGGAGGTGAATTATTTATATTTAAAAAAAATAATGCTTTTTGGATAACTGGCACTTCAAATAATCAAGAAAATGGCAAAACCTATTTTTATTCAGGAAAAAATAAAAAACTGGTTAGTGTCTATAATATGTTAAATGGTGAAAAGTATGGTCTTGACCGTGAATTTGATGATGAAGGAAATGTTACTATAGAATATTTTTATAACAAAACATTACCTCTAGGCTTCAAATGGAGAAAAATATACTATGAAGGAACAAATAATTTGGCTGAGATAGCCACTTCTTATGAGAAGTATGCTGTCAATGAAGTATATCATTTAAATGGTAATTTAAACTTTATAGATACAGTTGATTTTATTGGTAACCGAATTGGGCATTTTAAAAAATATCATGATAATGGTAATATCCAAGAAGAAAGTTTTTTTAAAGATGGATTAAGACATGGTTATACGAAATATTATTATAAAAGCGGTCAATTACACTTGGAAGGGAATTTTAATTTAGGTAAAAAAAGTGGAGTTATAAAATATTATTACGAAAATGGAAAATTAAAATCTGAAGAAGAATTTTTGATAGGAATCCGTCATGGAGTTTCAAAATATTACAATAGTAATGGTGATTTGATACTTATTGAAAAATACAAAGAAGGAAAACGTATTTCAAAAGAAAAAATTAAGTAATGATACTCTATTAAAAACAAAAAAACGTTCTTTTAAAAATGGCAAATTGGAGTTGGAAGATGGGATTAGACGAAATGTGTAGCTACAAGCATACACATAACAGTGCGGTGCACACTTACATTAGTGCAATAAACATGTATGCTGTAAGCAGAGCAAGAGCAGATTTTGAAACTAATTTTGGTTATAGAGACTATTCAACTGAAATAGCTCAACCAAAAGGTCTTGGTATTAAAGTAAAAGGATTAAGACCTTATGATAAATCATGGAAAAGTTTGCTTGGGTCTAATGAATTAGAATCTAGTGTCTTTACTATGGTTGATAATGACATTGTTGAAGCTCAAATTTCTTATACAATTTCAGATATTGAAGGACAAAATACTATTTCAAAAGTAGTTGATGAGGGATTAACAAGAGGATATTTCAGTGAAAATAGGTATAGATTTAGCTTTCAAAGTTCTACAAATAGAGATATTGGAGCTATAGAATTTGCAAATACAAAAAAGGGGAAAGTTGGTTATGAAAACTTTAAAAGAGTAGCGGATATTATTTACAAAGCTGCATATTATTCTGAAGCCATTAAATATGACAAAGAAAATAACATAGATTACAATTCAAAACATAGCACACAACAATACTTAGATAAATTAGATTCTGACTATAAAGATGCTTATAACACAAAAGTTAACATTAAAATGAAAGACAATGTAGTTGCTGTTAAAATTGGTAAAGGAAAAAACAAAGAAAAGTTTAAAATTGAAATCAAAAAAGATTAAATAAAAACTCATGATAAAAAGAAAAAAAGTAATTATATCAATAATACTATTAATAATAACTTCTTACTGTGGAATGTATTATTATAAAATAATTAGATATAAGATTTATGACTCTGCTCATCAATTTGGTCGTGAGAACAGTTATATTTTTAGTAAATTCTATCATGAAAATGGAACGTACCCAAACAAAGAATGTGCCTCGGCACTGTTCGTGAGAGCTTGTAGCTTGAACACCGCTGAAAAAAAACGAAGGTAGTTGATTTTTAGGACAAAGTCAAGGGGTAAATGAAAGATTTTTTTAACAATACGTTCTTTTAAAATGGAAATTGTAAACTGGAAGAGAGGATTAGATGAAATGCTTAGCTGCAAGCTAAAGCATAACAGTGCGGTGCACTCTTATAATGAACAAGGTTTCAAAATAACACCATCAAATAAAATTGAAAGTAGAACTTTTGAAAGGCTATTTATAAGATGATACAATTTTTTAAAATATTAATATTTTATAAGTACAATAACATTAATTTATTGCGTTCAAAAAGATGACAACAGGATAAGTAATGATATTAGTAATATTAGAGTTAATAATAACGACTCATTAATAATAAAATATCCATTAAAAATAGATAGTATTTGTCATTATAATATTATTTCAAATAATGATATTGATTTATTCAAATCAACAAATACCTTACACCAAAATTATATGATTCTCCCAAACCAGCTCCTCTAGCTTGGAAAAACTTAGAATAGGACATTTCTAAAGTAATTTTGTTAAATAGTTGCATTTTAAACCCTAATCCGGCTAAACTATAACCTTGAGAAAAATCATTACCCAAATCTACTAATTCAAAATGCTGAAGATATGCTAACAAGGTATATTTTTTAGTAATAAAATAGCTTAAATACGTACTTACCGGAATCCCTAAACTATTATTAGCATAACGTTCTCCAATATTTTGAAACTGAGTAGCGTCTTTAGCTTTTCCTCCAAAATTATACGCTAAATCTAACTCAGTAAAAAGTTGAAATTTTCTACTCGGAAAAGTTTTATCATAAAAAAAGCGGTTTTCAAAAACATAACTTCTTTTATCTAAAAAAAAACGTGGCTGATCTTCAAAAATTGGAACAAAGAATGAAGATTGTACTGTAAAATTTTTGTTATTTTGAATGGGTTTCCATTTTAAGCTAATGGCAACATTAGTTAATGCTCTAGCAGAATTATTTTTATTATCAATAAATTTTAAAGGACTCCAACGGTTTTCATTAATGGTATTAGATTTAAAATTAAAAACAAATCCAAAATTAGCAGTTGATTTTTTAGAAATGCCTGTAAATATTTCAAAAGTAGAGGTATAAAAATTAGAGCGAGATTCATTAATAATTTCACCATTATCTTCCCTCCTGTTTTGAGTGTATAAACTATTAAACACTTTAATATCCCAATTCTGGTCTTTAATTAATTGTGAAGGGGTAAATTTTTGAAGATTACTTTCTAAGCTATCGCCCTCTTGTGAAAATCCACAAAAAAAATAGAAAAAAAATAGACCTAATAAATAAAATCGCTTCACCTAATATTACAAATTTATGTATTTAACTGTTTAATTTAGACGATGAAAATAGATTAACCTTACAAAAATTAATTATTTTGTAAGGTTTTCCATTATATAACGACTAATATTGAGAAACTATTTTTTTTACCCATGAGTCAAGAACATATTGTAGTTATTGGAAATGGTATTTCGGGCGTTACGGCTGCTCGACATATCAGAAAGCTGTCGGATAAAAAAATTACCATCATTTCTGCCGAAACAGATTACTTTTTTTCAAGAACAGCCTTAATGTATGTATATATGGGGCACATGAAATTTGAACACACACAACCTTATGAGCCTTGGTTTTGGAAAAAAAATAACATAGAACTTAAAAAAGCTTTTGTAAAAATGGTTGATACCACAAACAAAACACTTGTTTTTGAAACAGCTGAAACGATAAACTATGATAAATTGATTATTGCTACTGGTTCAAAACCTAACAAATTTGGTTGGTCTGGACAAGATGCTGAAGGAGTAATGGGCATGTATCATAAACAAGATTTAGAAAATTTAGAAAAGCATGCTCCCAATAACAACGTATGCAAAAGAGCGGTAATTGTAGGTGGCGGATTAATTGGTATTGAGCTTGCCGAAATGCTTATTAGTAGAGCTATTCCAGTAACTTTTTTGGTTAGAGAAAACAGCTTTTGGAGCAATGTACTTCCAAAAGAAGAATCAACAATGATTAATAAACACATTTTAGAACATCATATTGATTTACGTTTAAATACCAATCTTAAAGAAATTAAAACCAATGAAAACGGCAAAGTAAAATCAATAATTATTGAAGAAACCGGTGAAGAACTTTCTTGCAATGTAGTGGGTTTAACTGCTGGAGTTTCTCCAAATATTGATTTTTTAAAAGTTTCGGGAATAACCTTAGGAAGAGGCGTAAAAGTAAATCGTTTTTTAGAAACAAACGTGCCTGATATATATGCGATTGGCGATTGTGCCGAGCAGCACGAACCTATTGGGGAAAGAAGATCCATTGAGGCGGTTTGGTACACCGGAAGAATGATGGGTGAAACAGTAGCTCAAACTATTTGTGGAAATAAAATTGCCTACCAACCCGGACATTGGTTTAATTCCGCCAAATTTTTAGATATTGAATATCAAACTTACGGTTGGGTATGGGCAGAAGCTAAAGAAAACGAAAAACACTTTTATTGGGAACACGAAAGTGGTAAAAAATCTATTCGGTTGAGTTATGATAAAACCTCACACGAATTTATTGGGATTAACAATTTTGGAATTAGAATGCGACACGAGTTTTTTGATAAAATGCTTAACGAAAAACAATCTGTGGAGTATGTATTGGAACATTTAGCTGACGCTAACTTCGACCCCGAATTTTATCAATTGCACGAACAAGAAATTGTAACCAAATTCAATAATGAAAACAATACTAACATTACATTAAAAAAGAAAAGTTGGAAACGAATTTTTTCACTTTATTAAAAATTGAAGTCATGAAACTTATTAGCTTAGCTCTTGTTATTGTAGCATTTATTAGTTGCGGAAATAGTAACAATCCATCTCAAGAAAATAGTACTGAAATATCTACTCTAAATGCTATGGCTGAACAGTCAGAAGAAGTTATTCAAGAAGTTGAAGCAATCCCAAAAGAAGAACTTTTAGCCGAAGTTACCGAAGAACAAACCATAGAAGATTTCAAGAATGAAACCTCAAACTCCAAACCTGAAACTTCAAATAATAAACCTCAAACTGAAAACAAACCTCAACCAATTATTAAAGAAACACTTACTGAAAAAGAAATTAAGGTAAACGACAAACCCAATCATCAAATATGGGATGAATTGACCAAAAAATATGTTTCGACAGATGGGAAAGTAAATTATAAAGGGTTTAAATCAGAACTAGCTCAATTAAAAGAATATATAGATTATTTAGCAAAAAACCCTGTAAAACCTACATGGAGCAAAAACGAAGAATTAGCCTATTGGTTCAATCTTTACAATGCGTCAACGGTTTATTTAATTGCTTCTAATTATCCAACTTCCAGCATCACCAAATTAGAAAAAGGCAAACCTTGGGACAAAAAATTTATAAAGTCAGGCGATAAAACATACTCGCTTAACGATATTGAAAATATTATTGTTCGCCCTAACTTTAACGAACCCTTAGTGCATGTTGCTTTTAACTGTGCTGCAGTTTCTTGTCCTATTTTACTAAATGAAGCTTTTATTGCAGAAAAACTAAATACTCAACTCAATAACCTAGCAATAAATTGGGTAAATGATGTTTCAAAAAATGAAATTACACCTGAAAAAATTAAGATAAGCCAAATTTTTGATTGGTACAAAGCTGATTTCGATAAAGTGGGTGGTGTAATTAGTTTTATCAATAAATACAGCAACACAAAAGTAAACGAAAAAGCTAAAATTTCTTACTTAGAATACAACTGGAATTTAAACGAGTAATACAATGAAGAGCATCAAAACCATAGGATTAATTATATTTTTAATAGCACTGAGCATTTTTACCGCTTTGCTTTTTATTGGAAAATACGAGCTTTCTGAAAACACCTTTACCAACTTTATTGAAAACAAAGGCATTAAAAGTGAAGTGTTTATTGATGGAATAAACAAGCAATTAGTTGATAAAGAGTTTAATAGTCAATTCGAGTTCTCAACGCAACTTATCAACCAATTAGAAGCTGCCAATAACATCCACAAAGAAAAACAAGAATGGGATAAAGTAATTTGGGACAAACCACATAATTTATCTTACGAACTTATAAAGCCATCCGGAAAAGGAATTGTTTACGAAAATAAAAGTTTGTTTTGCTTACTAACTTTTGGCTTAGGAATTATAGGAGCGTTACTTTTTATTCTTCCCAATGTTATTTTACTTGGTGGGCCGGGTATTAAAAATAATGGTATTTATCACAGTACTGCTACCAACAGAGGTTGGATAGGTATTTTAGCTTTTATTTATCTGGTTAGCTTTTATGTGGTACTTTATTTTAAACCCGATTATGTGGTAAACTGGACATATATTGTTGATCCAATCAGCATATTGTTAAGTGGCAATTTAGCCAGTCAGTGGTTTTTATACGGCTTTTTGTATTGTACAGCAATGACTGTAATGGCAGTTAGAATGTACATCAAATACCGCAACAATAAATACCAAATAGTACGTACAACTTCTGTTCTGTTTTTTCAGATAGGGTTTGCTTTTTTAATTCCAGAAATTTTGGTGCGATTTAATCAGCCTTACTACGATTTTAAAAATGCTTTTCCATTAGATTACGATTTCTTTTTCGATTGGAACCTTAACAACTTAATAGCAAGTGGCAATATGGGTATATTTATTTTAGTTTGGGGCTTAGCACTTACCTTAATTATTGTACCTGTTTTAGTCTATTTTTATGGTAAAAGATGGTATTGCTCTTGGGTTTGTGGTTGTGGAGGATTAGCGGAGACATTGGGAGACCCTTATCGTCAACTTTCGAGCAAAAAATTGGTAGCTTGGAAAATTGAACGCTGGTTAGTCCATGGTGTGTTGGTTTTTGCACTTCTCATGACTGTTTTTTCGCTTTATTCCTATTTTTCGGGAGCAGATAGTTTACTGGGAATTAAAACCAAAGAAGTAGAATACTATTATGGATTTTTAATAGGTTCCATATTCGCAGGAGTAATTGGAACAGGATTTTATCCCATTTTAGGTAACAGGGTATGGTGTCGATTTGGCTGTCCATTAGCAGCTTACTTAGGCTTAGTACAGCGTTTTAAATCTCGTTTTAGAATTACCACCAATGGCGGTCAGTGTATTTCTTGTGGTAACTGTTCCACTTATTGTGAGCAGGGAATTGATGTAAGAGCGTATGCACAAAAAGGAGAAAATATTATCCGTGCAAGTTGTGTCGGTTGTGGTGTTTGTGCTGCCGTTTGCCCTCGTGGCGTATTAAAATTAGAAAACGGCCCTGAAGAAGGTAGAATAAAGTCTGTTGATATTCCTTTAGGAAATGATATTGATTTAATAAAAATGATGAATGACAGAAAAAATGCTTCGTAGTTTAGTAATTAAAAAATCCCTACTTGTTTTATTATTTTTAATGAGTTTTTCATTACTGAAAGCTCAAAAAACCTATAAAATTAACTACTATGATAATGGCTCAGTAAAATCACATGGTTGGATGAATAATGGGTTAAAAGACGGTTATTGGAAATTTTATTATGAAAATAGCATTTTAAAAGAGGAAGGGCATTTTTTTCAAAATCAAAAGCATAATTATTGGTTTTATTACGAAACAAATGGTAAAAAAATTAAAGAAGGGCATTATGATATAGGAAAAAAGACAAAATGGTGGAGTTTTTATAACAATAAAGGATTGCTTTCTAATAAATGTCAATTTTCTGATAATAAAAAAAACGGTTATCGTATTATCTACCTCAATAACAAACCTATTAAAGCGGAATATTATGAAAACGATATTAAAACTAACGAATGGGACGATTTTTTTTCATTTCGTAATGATAACCCTGTTTTAAATCTTTAAAAACGTAAATGAACCCAACTATAAAAGTAATTATCCCGGCTTTTAATGAGCAAAATTCCATCGCTCATGTTGTTAACGATATTCCTAATATAGTTAATGAAGTAATTGTGATCAACAACAATTCGACTGATAAAACAGCAGAAAATGCAAAACTTGCAGGAGCAACCGTGCTAAACGAAAACAACCCTGGCTATGGCTATGCTTGTTTAAAAGGAATGGATTATATTGCTCAACATACTCAACAACCTGATATTGTTGTTTTTTTAGATGGCGATTACTCTGACTACCCCGAGCAACTCACAGAAATTGTAGCTCCAATTATTAATAATAATATTGATTTTGTAATAGGAGCAAGAATTAAAAAATTAAGAGAAGTAGCCTCCATGACTCCTCAGCAAGTTTTCGGAAATTGGTTAGCCACTTTTTTAATGAAATTGTTTTTCCGTTCTACTTTTACCGATTTAGGCCCTTTTAGAGCCATAAAATATGAAAAATTGCTCGCTCTTAATATGCAAGATAAAACCTACGGCTGGACAGTGGAAATGCAACTCAAAGCATTAAAACAAAAAATGAGTTATTTAGAAGTGCCTGTAAAATATAGAAACAGAATAGGTGTGTCAAAAGTGTCAGGAACGATAAAAGGTTCTGTTATGGCAGGAATTAAAATATTAGGTTGGATTTTTAAATATAGTTTGAAATAAATGACATTAGCAATTATCATCATCATTATATACACATTAGCTTTGCTGCTCATCTTTTTTTATGCATTGGCTCAGCTCAATTTGTTGTTTAATTACATCAAATACAAAAAAGAAACTAAACATCAAGTTAAACTTGAGTTGTCTGTTTTTAAAGAATTGCCAATTGTTACCATTCAGCTTCCGGTTTATAACGAAATGTATGTAATGGAGCGGTTGCTCAACAATATTGTTCAAATAGATTATCCAAAAGATAAATTGGAAATACAAGTGCTGGATGATTCTACCGATGAATCTTTAGAAACTACCAAAACACAAATTGAGAAATTGCAAAAAACTGGTTTAGACATTCAACACATTACCAGAGTGGATAGAAAAAACTTTAAAGCAGGGGCATTAAAAGAAGGGTTAGCAACTGCTAAAGGCGAATTTATTGCCATTTTCGATGCCGATTTTTTACCTCAACAAGAGTGGCTAAAACTTACCTTGCCTTATTTTATAGATAAAGAAATTGGTGTGGTACAAACCCGTTGGGGGCATTTGAATAGAGATTATTCCATGCTTACCAAAGTACAAGCTTTTGCATTGGATTTGCATTTTACCTTAGAACAGGTTGGCAGAAACAGTCAGCAGCATTTTATCAATTTTAATGGAACTGCTGGTGTTTGGCGTAAAAGCTGCATTTTAGACGCAGGAAATTGGCAAGGCGACACCCTTACAGAAGATTTAGATTTAAGCTACAGAGCCCAACTCAACAACTGGAAATTTCGTTATTTGGAAGAAGTAGAAACTCCTGCTGAATTACCTATAATTATTAGTGCCGCTCGTTCGCAGCAGTTTAGATGGAACAAAGGAGGAGCAGAAAACTACCAAAAAATGATTAAGAAAATTTTTTCTTCTAACAACATTCCATTAAAAACAAAATGGCATGCTACTTTTCATTTATTAAACAGCACCATGTTTTTTACCATATTAATTGTTGCTTTATTAAGCGTTCCTGTTTTATACATCAAAGCTTGGTATCCGGAGTTAAAATATGTGTTTTATGTAATGGCTTTTTTCTTATTGAGTACACTTATTTTCTTTTGCTGTTATTGGGAAATGTTTAAGCAAATATATGGTGGTGGATGGAAAAAGTTTTTTGTTTTTATAGGTCAATTTATTACCTTTTTTTCTATTGCTATGGGATTTTCGTGGAACAATACCGTTGCCATTTTAGAAGGTCATTTGGGTAAAAAAAGTACCTTTATTCGTACCCCAAAATTCAATATCAATACTGTTTCCGATAAATGGACAGGAAACAAATACATTACCAACAAAATTTCTTTTAACACCATTATAGAAGGATTATTGATGCTCTATTTTGCTTTTGGTTTATACAGTGCGTTTATTGTAAAACCAGAAGGACAAGATTTTGGTATGTTTCCTTTTCATTTGATGTTGTTTACAGGTTTTGCGTATGTGTTTTTTAGTTCTATTTTTAGTCGTGCTAAATGAAGTTAATATCAACTATAAAAAACAATCCCATTTTATTTTTTGCCTTAATTAGTTTAAGTGCAATAGGTTACTTTGGATTTGCTTATCACGTCCAACGAGCCGATTTTGCTAATGTTTTTATTATTTACGCTGCTTTGTTTTTGTTGTTTGTTGGAATGTTCCAAACCAAAAAAGATAATTTTTTAACCTTAGCCGGTGTTGGCATTTTTTTTCGAATTATTTTTATTGTTGCCCTTCCTAATTTATCGCAAGATTTTTATCGATTTATTTGGGATGGAAGAATGCTTCTAAATGGATTTAATCCCTATTTATTTACACCCGAATCGTTTATACAAAGTGGTGAATTACCTATAAACCAAGCTCAAAAACTTTACAAAGGAATGGGGCAACTAAACGGCAGCAACTTTACCAACTATCCACCTATCAATCAGTTTTGTTTTGTGTTGGCAAATTTGTTTAGCTCCAACTCTATTTTAGGAAGTATTATTGGTCTTCGCTTCCAGATTATTCTAGCAGATATTGGCATTTTGTATTTCGGAAAAAAGTTACTGGAAAAACTTCATTTACCTGTTTCTGCTATTTTCTTATATTTTTTAAACCCTTTTATTATTATTGAACTTACAGGCAATTTACATTTTGAAGGGGTAATGCTCTTTTTTTTAGTCTGGTCATTGTACCTATTGCATATCCAAAAATGGAAGTGGGCGGCAATACTATTAGCACTTTCTATTTCGGTAAAGCTCATTCCTTTAATTTTTCTACCCTTGTTTTATCAACGATTTAAACTCAAGCAACTACTTATTTTTTATGGAATCACTCTCATTACTATTGCCCTACTTTTTATACCTTTTATTAATACGGCTTTTATTGCCAATTATTCACAAAGTGTTGGTTTATGGTTTAAATCTTTTGAATTTAATGCCAGTTTTTATTATTTAGCAAGAGCCATCGGTTATCAAATTAGCGGTTACAACCAAATTGCAGTAATTGGTAAAATAATTCCTGTAATAGTTATTTTTATTGTTTTAGGGCTTACTTTTTTTCGAGAAACCAAAACTTCAATCCAACTCATTACTGCGATGTTACTAAGCTTAAGTTTTTATTTCTTTTTAAGTACAACCGTTCATCCTTGGTATGTTGCTTCGTTGGTTTTGCTGAGTGTATTTACCAAATATAGATTTGCTCTAGTGTGGAGTTTCGCTGTTATTTTAAGTTACTCTGCTTATTCAAACAATCAATTTAAAGAAAATTTGTGGTTAGTTGTCATAGAATACTTGTTGGTAATTAGTTGGTTGGTTTGGGAAGTATTTAATAGAAAATCAATCTACTATTCGTGATGTTTTTCGCTTTTTAAAGAAAATAAAACTCCCACACTATAAACATGCTGAGCTAAATCTCCAACAATATATTTGTATTCAATAAATGGGAAAAGATTTTTTACCTTATAATGTATTCCATAACCTATGTTTAATCCAAAAGCACTTTCTTTAACTAAATGTTCGTGATGAACTTCTTTTTCGTAGCTATAATTAATCCCAATTAATGGGTACACGGCAAAATTTTCTTTCAGTTCAATTAAATAATGTCCCGTTATATTTAACTCCAACAAGTATTCATCACTATTGAATAATTTATCTTTTGGAAAGTAGGATATTTCAGGCCCAAAACAAATTTTGTGACCAATAAACATATATTCTCTTAAATTATAACCAACAGATTTAATATCGGAGCCATAAGTTGCACCTAAACCAGAAACAAAACCTTGTGCATTTGCTTGAAAGCTATATATTAATATAACAATTAAAATAATTTTATTTAGCATAACTTTTATGTATTAAAATCAGTCATTATAATGAAATGTAATAAGACTCACGAATTATTTTTTCCTGACAATAAATTCCTAACATTAAAAAAATATCATTTAAGAAACAGAGTAAATTATTGGAAATTACTTTCAAATAAATCTCTATTTTTGTTAAATCTTCTAATGATTAAGTTTAAATTTTGAATGTTTGGGATTGGAAGGGTTGCTTTGCTTTGATAACTCAAAACAACATTTTTTTTAATATCTTTATTATTTAGTGAAAGAGAAAATAAAAAATAATAAAAAAGTAGTTACAGAATGGGTTAACCTCTATTCTGACAAGCTTTATTCGTGGGCATTACATAAAACTTCAAACAAAGAAGTTGCTGAAGATTTGGTACAAGAAACTTTTTTAGCTGCTTTCAAGTCGGTTAACAATTTTAATAACGACAGTCAGCCAGGTACTTGGCTGTTTTCAATACTAAATAATAAGATTATTGATTATTATAGAAAGTCTGCTAAAAGTATAGAAAAACCTAAAGAAAATGAATTGCTAAGTGAGAAAGCTACAGATTCTTTATTCAACGCTAAAGGTCAATGGGAAAACGCTCATTCTTCTAACTGGCAAGATGAAGAACACTTGTTAGATAATAAAGAATTTACTATTATTTTGAGTTTATGTATAGGAAAACTTCCTCACAATTGGAGGATAGCCATTGAATCAAAATATCAAAAAGATAAAAAAGCTTCTGAAATTTGTAAGGAATTAAATATTACTTCGTCCAATTACTGGCAAATGATACACAGAGCAAAACTGCAATTAAAAATTTGTATAGAAAAAAACTGGAATAATTAAATTATGAGTCTTTTAAACCTTTCATGCAAAAAAGCTACGGAGATGGTAGAACAAGATAAAATTATATCTCTTTCATTTGTTGATAAAATGAAGTTAAAAATACATTTATCTATTTGTAAAGCATGTAAAAAATACGAAAAACAAAGTCAGTTGATAGATGATTTTTTTAATATTAATAAAAAAAAATATTCCAGTTTAACCAATATAAATATTGAAGAAAACCCTGAACTTAAAAAATATATTCTTAAACGATTAGAAGAAATCCAACCTTAATTGTCATGATTTTAAAGTCTTTTTTTACTTTTTTATTTTCATCTCTAATTTTATTGTTTGTTAGTTGTTCTACAGACAAAGAAAACAACAACAAATTATCCGAACTAACTACCAATACTGGAACTGTTGAAGAAACTCCTAAACGAAAATTTCCAAATGCCCTTGAAAACGGTAAGTTTATAACAGTTAACAACAAACGTATGATGTATGGAGGAGGAGATTCTACTTGGCATTTTGATGTTTCTAATTTAACATTAAAAGAAGAAAACTTTCATTTTGGAATCGGAAGAGAAAAATTTCATGCACTTATCAACCCCAAATATATTTCTATGGAAGAAGCCGAAAAAGATACCGCTATTACGGATTCATCACGATTTTTATATGTAAACATTAATGGCGATGCTCGTGCTTATAGTGTTAATTTATTAACTCATCACGAAATTGTAAACGATGTAGTGGGCGGAGAACCTATTATGGCTGCGTATTGTGTGTTAGCTGATTTAGGTGCTATTTATACGCGTAAACTTGGCGGTAAAGTGTTCACTTTTGCATTAAGTGGTTATACTTATTATGATGAAAATGTATGGGATGGTTTAGATGGTTTTGTTTTTTGGGACAGAGAAACCGAAAGCACTTGGTGGCCACTTATCGGAAAAGCTGTTTCAGGTCCTATGCTCGAAACCAACCTAATAGAATACAATAAAGAAAACTGGGCAGACATTACTTGGACAGAAATTAAAGCTAAAAACATTCCAAATTTAAAAGTGCTAAAGAGTGGTCAAACCATGGAGCCTCCACCAACTTGGAAAAAATTTACCGAAAAAGAAATTAAAGAAATTAAAGCCAACTTATAAATGTGGAGTTAATTTTTATTTATAATGCAAAATCGGGGGCAATTAACTCACTTTTCGATTTTTCTCATAAACTTTTATCTCCATCTACATATAGTTGTTCTTTATGTTCCATTACTTATGGGAGTTTTGGAGCAAAAAAACAATGGCAAAACTTTTTAAATGAGTTGAACGTTAAGACAACATTTCTATATAAAAATCAACTTCAAAAAATAAATTATAAACCGTATCAAGTTCCTTGCGTATTACTTAAAACCAATCAAGAAAATATACAAGAAATTATATCTGCTGAAGAACTAAACAGTTTTTCAACATTATCAGAATTGACAGATGAACTGAAAAAGAAATTATCCTCTTTTTTATAAATTCTTTACAGACCTTTGTAAGGAATTTAATTTTATAACGACTAATCTTTTAAACTTTTTCAATTATGGCAAATAACTATTACGATTCATCAGATTTAAAAAAATTTGGTGAAATAACCGAATGGGGCGAAGAACTGGGAAATAAGTTTTTCGAATATTACAGTAAAGTATTTGAAGAAGGTGCTTTATCTGCTCGTGAAAAATCATTAATTGCCTTAGCAGTTTCGCATGTGGTACATTGTCCGTACTGTATAGATGCTTACACCAAAGATAGTTTGCAACGAGGTATTACCAAAGAAGAAATGATGGAAGCAGTGCATGTTGGAGCTGCCATTCAAAGTGGTGCAACATTGGTACATGGCGTTCAAATGATGAATAAACACAAAAAACTTTCGATGTAACTTATGGCTACAAAATCATTACTTGCAAGAAAAAACAAACTCTCTAAACCTAATGAACAATTGAGGTTTCTTTCCAATGGTATTTTTGCTGATGGAAAATTACCCTCATTTGCCAAAAAATTAAAAGCAAGCGAACAATTTCCGCTAAACCCCAACACCATAGAAATTTTGCAAATCAATGTAGGCTATATGTGCAATCAAGTCTGTGCCCATTGCCATGTAGATGCCGGTCCCGACCGCAAAGAAATTATGACGCGTAATACCATGCAGCAATGTTTGGATGTAATAAAAAATACCGGAGCTCATACGCTTGATTTAACAGGTGGAGCACCCGAAATGAACCCAAATTTTAGATGGTTTGTTGAGGAGGCTTTCAAAATTGGCGTCAACGATTTTATTGTTCGTAGCAATTTAACCATTATACGTTCCAACCCAAAGTATTACGATTTACCTGATTTTTTCAAAAAACACAACATTCATGTAGTTTCTTCTATGCCACATTATACTCAAGACATGACCGACAGGCAAAGAGGTAGCGGTGTTTTTAAGCTATCCATTAAAGCTTTGGAAGAACTAAATGCTGTGGGCTATGGAAAAGAAGGAAGCAACTTACAACTCGATTTAGTATATAACCCAACAGGAGCTTTCCTTCCGGCTGATCAAAAAGCATTGGAAAACGACTTTAAAAAGGCCCTAAAACGTGATTTTAATATCGAGTTTAATCATCTTTTTGCCATTACTAATTTACCCATTAGCCGATTTTTGGAATACCTAATTGCTTCCGATAATTACGAAGACTATATGTTTGCGTTGGTAGAAGCTTTTAACCCAACCGCTGTCGCCAATGTAATGTGCAAAAACACCATTTCCGTAAGTTGGGATGGCTATTTGTACGATTGTGATTTTAATCAAATGTTAGATTTAAAAGTGGCAAGCAAAGTACAGCATATCTCAGAATACAACGAAAAAGTACTACAAAACAGAGGAATTATTACTTCGCAACATTGTTACGGTTGCACTGCTGGAGCAGGAAGTAGTTGTCAAGGAAGTGTGATTTAATATGGAAATGTTGAATGTTGAGTTTTAAATGTTAAATAATGAATTTACATATAACTAATAACTTATCACTTTAAGAACTTTTTACTTTATGAACTTTATACTAACCATACTATTATTTCTAATAACCATGCAACAAACCATGGCACAAAATACTGCGTTTAAAAAAGTGTTAGACGACCATATTGCTCAAACTGTTCCTATTATTTCTGTCGATTCTCTTTACCAAAACCTTTCTAAATTTACTATTTTAGACGCTCGTGAACCTAATGAATTTAATGTGAGTCATATTAAAAATGCCATTTATGTTGGTTATGAAAATTTCTCCATCAAAAAAGTACTAAAAGAAATTCCAAACGATAAACCTGTTGTGATTTATTGCTCTATCGGTTACCGAAGCGAAAAAATAGGCGAACAACTCCAAAAGAAAGGTTACAAAGTGTATAATTTATACGGAGGAATTTTTCATTGGACTAACCAAGGGTATGAAGTAGTAGATTCAACAAAAAAAGTCACAAAAAAAGTGCATGGTTACGATAAAAATTGGGGGATATGGCTAACGAAATCGGAGGTAGTTTATGGAAAATAAAAACTTACTTATCGTTTTTGTAAAAAACATCCGACTTGGAAAAGTAAAAACGCGTCTTGCCCAAACCATAGGCAATGAAAACGCTTTTTTAATCTATAAAGAATTGGTAAAAATTACCGAACAAGCTACCAATCAACTTCAAAATTGCACTATTCAACTTTTTTTTTCCGATGTTATAATTAAAACAAAATGGAAAAGTTGTGAAAAATTTATTCAACAAGGAAATGATTTAGGTGAAAAAATGCAACATGCCTTTCAACAAGGATTTGCATCAGGTCATGAAAAAATTATTTTAATCGGTTCTGATTTGCCTGATATTTCTGCGACCATTATTCAACAAGGATTTGATGCATTAAACAACAACGACATTGTTTTTGGTCCTGCCGAAGATGGTGGTTATTATTTGGTCGGCATGAAAAAACTACATCCAACTATTTTCCAAAACAAACCATGGAGCAACGAAGAATTACTATCCTTAACCCTAAAAGAATTATCGGATTATAAACTACAACTGCTTTCATTTTTAAACGATATAGATGTGTATGAAGACTTAAAAAAACACCCTTCATTACTTCAACTAATTGAAAAACCCGAAACCTCAAATTTCGAATTTCAAACCTTAAACTAATAAAAATATGAGTTATTTAGAAACTACTAAAAATGTATATAAAGATGCAGCGTTAACACCCGACATAGGTTTATGTTGTACCACCAATCCTATTTGGGAATTACCTGGTTTAAAAATTCCAGTAATTATGCAACAAATGAATTACGGTTGTGGAAGTACCGTTCATGCTAGAGATTTAACCAACAATCCTAAAATTTTATATGTTGGTGTTGGTGGCGGAATGGAATTATTGCAGTTTGCCTATTTCTCAAGACAAAATAGCGGAGTAGTGGGTGTTGATGTGGTAGATGAAATGCTGGAAGCTTCTAAAAAGAATTTTGTAGAAGCTGAAGAACTTAATCCTTGGTTTAAAAAAGAATTTGTTGACTTACGTAAAGGCGATGCACTCAACTTACCGTTAGAAGACAATAGTATAGATGTTGCTGCACAAAATTGTTTGTTCAATATTTTTAAAACCGAAGACTTAAAAAAAGCTATTGCCGAAATGTACCGAGTACTTAAACCTCACGGTAGGTTGGTAATGAGCGACCCTACTTGTGAACAACCCATGAACGAAACACTAAGAAACGATGATCGATTAAGAGCATTGTGCTTAAGCGGCAGTCTTCCCATCAAAGAATATGTAAAAATGCTTACCGATACTGGTTTTGGCACCATAGAAATTAGGGCAAGAAAACCCTATCGAATTTTATCGCCCAACCATTATCCTACTGATGAAATCATTTACATTGAGTCGATTGAAGTAGCAGCAATTAAAGACCCTATGCCCGAAGATGGTCCTTGCATTTTTACTGGTAAAACTGCTATTTATTTTGGCAATGAGGATTTTTTCGATGATAAAAAAGGACACGTATTAATGCAAAATCACCCCTTAGCGGTTTGCAATAAAACCGCCCAAGCACTAAAAGATTTAGGTAAAAACGATATTTTTATTAGCGAAGCTACTTTTCATTATGACGGTGGAGGATGCTGTTAAAATAAAAAGATATGATACTAATTATATTAGTTATAGCCGTTTTATTTCTCTCTTACAGTAATGGAGCAAACGACAATTTTAAAGGTGTTGCTACATTATTCGGAAGTAAAACTACTAGCTACAAAAAAGCCATTTCTTGGGCTTCTGTAACTACGTTTTTAGGTTCTATTGCAGCCATATTTTTAGCTCAAACATTAGTAAAAAATTTTTCCGGAAAAGGGCTTGTCCCTGATGAACTTATCCAAAATCCTGCTTTTGCCATTTCTATCGCATTAGGAGCTGCATTAACCGTTTTTATTGCTACTAAAATTGGCATGCCCATTTCTACTACACACGCTTTAGTTGGAGGACTTTTTGGAAGTGGAGTAATGGCTATCGGAACAGCTTTTAATTTTGCTAAATTGGGAAATACTTTTTTAATGCCTTTAATCGTGAGTCCACTAATAGCAGCTTCTCTTAGCTTAATGGTATATTTTATTTTTCGTAAAGCCAGAATTGCGTTAGGCGTAACCAAAGAAAGTTGCGTTTGTGTATCAGAAAAGCAAACCGTAATTCAAACCAATGATTTAAGTCTAACCTCTTCTCTAAACAACCAAATTGAATTTGCAAGTTGCAAGAAAGTTACATCAGAATTTTATGAAGGAACCATTTTTGGAATAACTGCTCAAAAAGTATTAGATGCCCTACATTTTTTAAGTTCTGGAGTAGTAAGTTTTGCACGTGGATTAAACGACACGCCTAAAATTGTTGGATTATTAGTGGTGATAAATGCTTTTAATTTACAACTAGGAATGTTCCTTGTGGCTATTGTTATGGTAATAGGAGGTTTGTTAAACGCCAAAAAAGTGGGTGTTTTAGTGAGTAAAAAAATTACGCCAATGAATCACGGACAAGGATTTACTGCCAATATAATTACGGGTTTATTAGTTACTACCGCCAGCATTCACGGACTACCAGTTTCTACCACACATGTCTCAGTAGGGTCAATTTTTGGTATTGGAACGGCAACAAAAAAAGCAGATAAAACCATTATTTATAAAATCCTATTATCTTGGTGCTTAACTTTACCAATAGCAGCTTTTTTAAGTGCTTTTGTTTACTGGATTATAAATTAAAAATTATGGAAAAGATTTACTTAAAGAGTTTTTTGATACTTATTTTTATTTCTGCATGTAGTTCAAAATCTTCAGATGAAAAACATACATCAAACAACAAAGAATTTACTAATGAGCAATTCAATAAGTATTGGTATAATAATGATGCCGAAATAACTTCTTTTCAATTGGAACAAGCACGATATGGAGAAATTCATAGTGGGAAAGCTATTATGATTTTTGTTACAGAGCCTTTTTCTAAAGAAAAGCAAGTAAAAGTTGACCATCCTTCTCCTAAGGACGAAAATGTATTAAAACTTAATTTTATAAAAAACTTTAATACGGGCATTTACCCTTATTCTATGATGACCTCTTCATTTTTACCTCTGTCAGATTTAACACTTCCTGTTGAGAAAATTACAAGCTCAGTTCAAGAGTGGTGCGGTCATGTTTACACTCAAATAAATAAGAAGAAAAAGAAATGGAAAGTGAATTCGTATTCTTATTTTGAGTCAGAAGGAGATCAACATTTTGAACTTGACCTATATACTTTAGAAGATGAATTGTGGTCCAAAATCAAAACAAATCCGGATTTATTACCAATAGGAAAACATCAAATTATTCCTTCTCTTTTTTATTTGCGATTAATGCATCAACCACTTAAACCCTATCAAGCTGAAATTAATAAAACTGTAAAAAATAATTTCGTTGAATATACCATCTTCTATCCTGAACTAGATAGAAAATTAATTATTCATTTTCACAGTCAGTTTCCTTACTTAATTGAAGGTTGGGAAGAGTTATATAAAAGTGGTTGGGGAGAAAATGCGACTTACTTAACCACTAAAGCGAAAAAAATAAAAACAATCAAAACACCTTATTGGGAGAAAAATACAGTTATTGGTTCCGCATTAAGAGATAGTTTAGAACTCGAAAAATGACACTACTGTTAAAACATCTCATTGTATTTTGTCTAATCTTTTCATCCTTAAAAGCTATGACTCAAAGCCCTTGGACAAAAGAGAAAGGCAAAGCCTATATTCAGTTAGGAGCTTCAGGTATTTTTTTTTATAAAGCTAGAATAAATGGAGATAAAGTAACTTTAGGGGAAGATTTTTCTGACATCACGGTTCAATCCTACACGGAGTATGGCATTACCAACAAGTTAGAAGCTCAAGCAGTTTTGCCTTATAAATTTTTGTATTCCAAAAACAAGGCATCTTCTACTACCAACAATTACAACAATTTAGGAAACATCACGTTAGGGTTAAAATATTTGCTTTCAGACAAAAAATGGAAATTAAGTGCAGGGGTTCAATACTCTCCTAAAACAAGTTCTTACGATAACAATTTAGGCTTTAGCACAGGATTTAATGCACATACCGTTTTGCCTTATATTACGTTTGGTTCAAGCAAAGGAAAATGGTATTATTTTGGAAATATCGGTTATGGTTATCTTAACAATAATTATTCAGATTATTTACGTTTAGTGCTTGAAGCTGGATATAAATTTTCGGAAAAAGGCTATTTAATTTTTGCTGTTGATACCAGAAACATCATCAATAAAGAAGCAGCTTTTTTAAATGACACCAAACAATCTATTTTTTATCTCGATCAACAAAACTATTATGGCGTTGGGTTAAAATTAAATTATGAGTTTAAAAAGGATAATTTTGGCGTAAATTCTTCTGTTTTTGGAGGAATAGATAACAATAATGTTGCTTTAGCTCCATCATTTAATTTAGGCGTTTATCTTAAACTTTAATTGATGAACAACTACATCGAAATAATTACTAATTCGTACTCAGGTTATTGGAATTACCTGAAAAACGAAATCATGCTCAAAAACTCGTGGGATAATTACTTCTATGGGTTAATTATCATTTCTGTTGTAGTTTTTTTATTGGAATTGGCTTTCCCTTGGCGAAAAAATCAACCTGTTATTCGTAAAGATTTTTGGCTCGACACCTTTTATATGTTTTTCAACTTTTTTTTACTGAATTTAATTGTTTTTATAGCTCTCTCTAATATAGTCGAACAATTTTTTAAGGATGTTTTAAGCGTTTTTGGACTTACAATAAATAGTTTTCAATTGATAGATATTGACGTATTACCAAAAGTTATCGGACTTCTAATTTTCTTTATTGTTAGCGACTTTGTGCAATGGAATACACATCGTTTGCTGCATTCAAGTAATTTTCTTTGGAATTTTCATAAAGTTCATCACTCGGTAAAACAAATGGGGTTTGCCGCTCACCTTCGCTACCATTGGATGGAACCTGTTATGTATAAATCATTGTTATACATTCCCATTGCTTTAATTGGTGGGTTTGATGCTCAAGATGTTGCCATTGTTCATTTTTTCACCATTACCATTGGTCATTTGAATCATGCCAATATTGGTTGGGATTATGGAATTTTTAAATACATTTTAAACAACCCGAAAATGCATATATGGCATCATGCAAAACAGCTTCCCGAAAACTTTAAAACTGGTGTAAATTATGGTATCTCTTTAAGTATTTGGGATTACCTTTTTAAAACTAATTACATTCCTCACAGTGGAAAAGACATCGAACTCGGTTTTGATGGTGACGAACATTTTCCTAAAGATTTTATAACACAAGAATTATATCCTATAACTAAAAAACAGAACAAATGAACAATACAACGATTAGCTTATTTTTTGTAAGAGTGTTGCTCGGAATCATATTCTTAATGCAAGGATTTGGGAAAGTTTTTACTTATGGTGTTAAAAATGTGTATCAACAATTTTTTTCTTCATACATGGAGTTTTTTCCTGAGTTTTTAGTATTAATACTGCTTATTTTACTTCTTATATAGAATTGATAGAAGGCTTTTTATTCATAATTGGTTTGTTCTGAAATTATGTATATTATGCTTTCATCTTGGTATTATTAATAGTGAGTTTTGGGCATGGTATTGCTCAACCAATTTGGGATTTACAACATGTTTTTTTAGGGCTAGTCTCTTAACTTTTTTACTTTTTATACCTCAAGAAAAAGACCAATGGGCTATTGATAAACTAATGAAAAAATTAAAATGATAAAAAAACTTATTTCCCTACTTTCCTTTTGCTTATGTTTTACTTGTTTTAACACTGCTAAAGCACAGAAAATGGACAATAAAAAGCTTGAAAAAGTTTTATTGACTCACACAGATAGTCTAAAAGGAAATCCCGGATATTGGCAATTTAAGTACTTTCAAACATGGTTAATTGTTGTTACCGATGAGAATCATAATAGAATGAGAATTATTACCCCAATTATTAAAGTTGAAGACCTTGACAGTACTATAATATCAAGCATTACAAGCAAATTTTCATTCAGTGTTAGATGCTAAATATGCTATTTCTGATGAAATTTTATGGGCTGTATTTATTCACCCTTTAAAAGAACTCTCTGACAAACAAATATCAAGTGCAATTAAACAAGTTTATTCCTCTGCTATTACTTTTGGAACTAGTTATAGCAGTGGAAATTTAGTGTTTCCGTCCAAAGAATAATTTTATTTTTTTTTTTGAAATACTAACTATTTTAAAGCATTAAAAAAGCAGTACGAAAATTTATTTAAGCATTTACTTAAACAATAAAATAATTATTCCTATGTTTGCATTTAAGTATTTTCTTAAATGATTAAAAATGAAAAAAACAGAAGAAAATTGCATTAGAGGTTGTGCCAATGTAAACTTAATTAACAGAGGAATTGAAGAGGTTAACAATTTAACTTCACAAATAGAGTTAACAGCCAAAATTTTAAACTTAATTGGAAATGAAACACGCCTCAAAATTTTATTACTTATTAAAAAAGAAAAAAAAGTTTGTGTATGTGATTTAAGCGATATTTTGGGAATTTCTATCTCTGCTGTTTCACAGCAACTAAGAAAATTAAAAGATACACATCTATTAAAAAGCGAAAAAGAAGGGCAAACCATTTATTACCATATCCATCCTGGAACTAAAGAAATATTAGAACACATATTTGAAATATTTAATCATAAATCAATTAAAAAAGTAGCGTAATGGAAAATCAAAATAAAAATTCAAGAGGAGCTGTTGCAACAGGAGTTATTGCAGCATTGGCAGCTTCATCATGTTGCATTCCACCAGTAATTGCTGCAATTGCCGGAGTTGGTGGAGCAGCTGGCAGTTTATCATGGATGGAACCTTTACGTCCTTATTTAATAGGTTTAGCAGTTGTAGCCATTGGTTATGCATGGTACACCCATTTAAAGCCAAAAAAAGCAGATGATTGCGGTTGTGATATTGAAAAACCAAAATGGTATCAAACCAAAGGTTTTTTAGTTGGAATGACTTTATTTGCTGCTATATCAATTACTTTCCCATATTACTCTGGCATCTTTTTCTCAGACAATAAAAAAGAAGTTGTAGTGCCAGATAATTCAAGTGTCCAGAAAATTGATGTTAAAATTGAAAGCATGACTTGTGATGCTTGTCAGCACCATGTAAATAGTGCAGTAAATGCTTTACCGGGTATTATCAATGTTTCTTCGTCTTACGAAAAAGGAAATGCCATTGTGGAATTTGACAATACCAAAACCAACATTGCTGAAATAGAAAAAGCTGTTAATTCCACAGGATATACTGTAATTGAAATAAAAAATTAAACACATGAAAATAGAACTTAACTCTACCATAACTTGCCCCAATTGTGGACATCAAAAAGAAGAAACTATGCCCACCGATGCTTGTCAATTTTTTTACGAATGTAAAAACTGCAAAACGATTTTAAAACCCATTAACAACGATTGCTGTGTATATTGCTCTTATGGAACAGTTCCTTGCCCTCCCATTCAACAAAAGAATAGCTGTTGTTAGATTTTCTAATTAAAATAAATTTCTTGTAAGGAAATAAAAAACCTTTCGTCTATTCATCCAAACATTTTAAAACCACCAAAAAGGATGAACACAACAACAAAAAAAAGATTAAAAATAACTGCACTTCTTGCTTTAACAGGAATTATAATTGCAGCAGGCGTAATAATCTATTTATTTAATATGCCTCACAGAAATGTGCAAGCTGCATCAGCTGATTATAGTATTAATGCCGAAGAAATTGTAAACGAATATCTAACAGACGCTTTGATTGCTAATGAAAAATACTTAGATGCGGAAGGCGAATCTAAAATATTAGCTGTAAATGGTATAGTACACGAAATAACCGAAGATTATAACGGAGACAAAGTAGTATTACTAAAATCCGACAAAATGCAAGCAGGTGTTAGCTGTACTTTCACCCCTGAAACTAATCCTCAAGCTGCTAACTTAATAGTTGGCGACCATATAACTATTAAAGGAGTTATTCGCTCAGGAGCAAGTTACGATGAAGACTTAGAAATGTACGAGCATGTAATTATGGAAAAAAGTAGTATTCAATAATAAAATAAATCAAAATTAAAAACCATTTAAAAATTAAAAACAAAAGTCATGAAAACAATGTTTCACGAATACAAAAATTTAAAACTAAAAATTATGAGTAAAAAAACAATGTTAACCATTTTGGCTGTAGCTGCAATCAGTTTTACTGCCATGTCGCAAAAATTAGTAACTTCAAAATCAAATATTAAATTTCATTCGCACACAGCTGCTGAAGATATTGACGCAAACAACACAAAAGCTGTTGGAACAATTGACACTAAAACAGGAGAAGTAGTATATTCTGTTCCTATGCAAGCATTTGAATTTGAAAAAGCATTAATGCAAAAACATTACAACAGTCCTAAATTTTTAGACACTAAACAATTTCCTAAAGCAAAATTAACTGGTAAAATAACCAATTTATCTAAGGTATATTTTTCTAAAGATGGCGCTTATAACGTAACCGTTAAAGGAGAAATGGATATGCATGGAGTTAAAAATCCAATTGAAGAACAAGCAATTATAACTGTAAAAGATGGTAAAGTTTCTGTCACTACTAAATTTAAAATTGTATTGGCAGACTACAAAGTCGCTTTTGAAAAAGGAAAACCTTCTACCAATATAGCGAAAGAAGTTGAAGTAACCGTAAATGCTGAGTATATAACTAAAAGTTAATCATGATGAATAAATTGATATATTTAACAATCGGCTTATTAATATTAAGTTTAATTTTCCTTGCCTTTAAAAATCCAAAAGTAGATTTTAACAAAGATACCCCAGACGGAATACAGTTTTATAAAGGAGCCTGGAAAGAAACATTAGCAATTGCCAAAAAAGAGAATAAACTTATTTTTCTTGATGTATATGCTACTTGGTGTGGTCCATGTAAAAAGCTAAAAGCTTATACTTTTTCTGATGCAAATGTGGGAAGTTTTTACAACAACAACTTTATAAATGTAGCTACAGATGGTGAAAAGGGAGAAGGCATTGAGTTAGCAAAAAAATATGGTGTAAAAGCGTATCCAACATTGTTGTTTATTAATTCCTCCGGAGAAATTGTTTATAAAACAGCAGGTTATCATAAAGCGGATGATTTTGAGTTATTAGGAAAGCATATTATTAACAACTATAAAAAATAAATTATGAAATCAACTATAGTAAATACAAGCATTTTATTATTTTTAATGATGTTAATCTCACAAAAAACTGTAGGACAAGAAGCTGACAAAGAAAAACAAGAACCCAAAGGATTAGCTGTTGGAGATACTGTTCAAAATTTTCAAGCCATTGATGCAGATAGTACCCTATATGTATTTAATGAGATGATAAAAAAAGAACCTGTCGTTTTAATTTTTATTCGTGGTCAGTGGTGTCCGATTTGCAACAAACACATGAACCAGCTACAAGACAGCCTTCAGGCAGTTTACAAAAAAGGAGCTAATGTAGTGGTAATATCTCCTGAGAAACCAGAGTACATTGAAAAAACTATTGAAAAAACTGGAGCTCAGTTCACCATACTTTACGATGAAAATCAGAAAATATCTGATACTTTTGATGTAACTTTTGAACCTAGTGGAAAAGATAAAGTGGTTTATAATACCGTACTTGGTGCCAAGTTAAAAGAGGCTCATACTGATGATTCGGAGCGTTTACCAATTCCTGCCACTTTTATTATAGATACGAATAAAGTAATTGTTTGGAGACATTTTGACCCCAACTACAAAAACAGATCTACCATCAAAGAAATTATAAAGAATATCCCCAAAAAAAAGATTGAAAATTAACTGATGGAAAAGCTAACACAAGGCAATAACGCTATTGATTTTAAAATGGAGGATTATCTCGGCAAAAAGATTAAACTTTCCGATTTTAAAGGTAAAAAAGTTTATCTCAGTTTTTTTAGAGAAGCTTCATGCCCGTTTTGTAATCTGAGGGTTCATCAACTTATTAAAAGATACCAAGAGTTTAAAGATAAAAATATTGTTGTTATCACTTTTTTTGCCTCATCAAAAGTAGAAATTACTAACTATGCCGGAAAACAACAACCACCTTTTTTTGTTATTCCAGATGCAAGTTCTACTATTTATGAAAAATACAACGTTCAACAATCTACATTGGGCATGATTAAAACCATGCTGAATCCTGTAAAAATGGCGAAAGTAATGTTTAGTAAGTTTTTTAATTTTAAATCGGTGAACTCAAAACCCATTTTACCGGTAGATTTTTTAATTGATGAAAATCAGTTAATTTATAAAGCTTATTATGGTAGTGATTTCGGAGATCATCTTACATTTGAAGAAATTTTAAATTGGAAATAAGCATGGCAAAAATTAAAGTAATACAACACGAAGATTCTACTGGAAGGCTTAAAGAAATTTATGACGAGCTGGTGCAAAAACGTGGAAAACTTGCTGAAGTTCATAAGATACAAAGTTTAAGACCCGAAAGCATTGTAAAACACATAGACCTCTACATGGAAATTATGTTTTCAAAATCTGAACTTTCAAGAGCAGAGAGAGAAATGATGGCTGTAGTTGTCTCTGCTGCCAATAATTGCTATTATTGTCAAATACACCATGCCGAAGCACTAAACCACTATTGGAAAGATGAACAAAAAGTAGAACTTTTTAGAATTAGTTATAATTCTGTTTCACTTTCTAAAAAAGAAAAATTGTTGTGCGATTATGCAAAAGAATTGACGTTGCAACCTGCGTTTGATAATGGAACAGTTGAGACATTAAAACAACTAGGCTTATCAGATTCAGCTATTTTAGATGCAACTTTGGTAGTGGCGTATTTTAACTTCGTAAACAGAATAGTGCTTTCCTTAGGAGTTAATTTAGAAGAAAACAACCATTCTTCAGGCTATAAATACTAATTATGAATAGAAATTGGATTTACATATTATTATTTCCTTTGCTTTTTAGCTTTTCTGATAAAACAGAAGACGCTAAAAAATCATTATTTAAAATTGAAAGAAGCAAAGATGCTAATCAGATATTTTATGATGTGCATACCATTTCTAAAAATCAATTAAATAAAGACAATCCCATTAGTATTTATTGGATAAAAAAAACCGAAGGAAATAAAATTAAACCACTAACTTGGATTCAACAACATTATGCTTATGGACTAGATTTTACTTTTACTTCAGAAAAAATAGCCCAATTTCATTTTGTTTCTTACGATAAAAGAAGCTTTACCCTAAAGCAAAATGAAAAAGAATGTTTTAAAGTATATACCCAACTTAATGGTAAAGAAGTTATTGTAAATCGTATCTTTATACAAATTGATGGTGGTACTTTTTGGTTTCCGAAAATTTCTAAAGTAGAATTACACGCTCAAGACCCAACAACAAACAAAAAATTAATAGAAATAATTAATCCCTAAAACTTATGATTACTTATTGTAAAAGCAATTTGGAAGAAATAAAAAATTTACTTACAAATTTAGAAAATAAAAAATTTACCTCTCCACTCAGTTTTCTATCAGAATCTACAATTGGACAACATGTTAGGCATATTTTAGAATTTTATCAATGTCTTATCTTAGCTCAAAAAAATGAGTTAGTAAATTACGACAACCGCCCAAGAAACCTTAAAATTGAAACGGATATAAATTATGCTATTATACAAATTGATACTATTATTGAAGAATTAAAAACATATACTGAAACAAAATTTTTAATTCTAGAAGGGAATTTTACAGGAGAAGCTGGTTCATTAACTAAAATAGCTACCACTTTTCAAAGAGAATTGGCTTACTGCCTTGAACATAGTATTCATCATCAAGCGTTAATTAAGGTTGGACTAAAAGAACTAAATTTGGAGAATATAATTGAAAAAAATTTTGGTGTAGCACCCGCAACCATTAGATATCATGAAAAATGTGTACAGTAACTTTTTATCCTAATAACAACGAATATATCTTAACTTCAAGTAGAGATGAAGTGAAGCATCGCCCTACGTTAGCTCCAAAAAAATACACTATTATCAATCAGGAAATAACTTTCCCTAAAGATGAAACTGCCGGAGGGACATGGATTGCCACTAACAATAAAACTAAAACAGTTTGTTTGTTAAATGGTGCTTTTGAAAAACATCAAAGAAAAGAAAGCTATACCAGAAGTAGAGGGTTAGTTTTACTAGAAAGCTTTTCCTATTCATCCATTGAAGATTTTATAAATGATATAAACCTAAATGGTGTTGAACCGTTTACTTTATTATTATTTGACACTAAAAATACCTTAGAAATAACGGAACTAAGGTGGGACGAAACCAAAAAACATGTTTCAAAAATAGATGCAGCTCAACCACATATATGGTCATCAAGCACTTTGTACGATAAAACTACTCGTGAACAAAGAAAAAAATGGTTTCAACTTTTATTAGAGAAAAATGAACATCTTAATAAAGACCTTTTATTAAAATTTCATTTAAGTAAACACGATAAAGATGCTTTTAATGACATCGTAATGAAAAGAGCCAACGGACTACAAACCGTTAGTGTTTCCCAAATTGTAATGAACAATAGTAAAGTAGCTAATTTTGATTATCATGATTTAATTGACAATAAAAAATATCAACTCAACAATAATGAATAAACATAACCATAACGGATTTGCTATTGCCATTGCATGGCCGGAAACCCTGTGTAAACAAGCTGGTGCTTGGTATGATGGCTTAATGAACAGTTTAAAAATAAGCAAAAACAATTACTACAAAGTAGGTCATGCAGCTGTAGTACTAATTAATGCTCAAACAAACAAATGTTATTATTTCGATTTTGGTAGATACCACGCTCCTTATGGTTATGGTAGAGTACGTGATGAAATTACTGACCATGATTTAAAAGTGAAAACTTTTCCTGTCATTAAAAGCAATACTATTGAAAATATAGATGTTATATTAAATGAGTTGTTAAACAACCCTTCTTGTCATGGAAACGGTTATTTATTAGCTTCTTATACTTCGGTGTCATTTGAAAAAGCTTATGCAAAAGCTAAACAAATGCAACAAAGAGGAGTAATAAAATATGGTCCTTTTGAGCCAAATGGCACGAATTGCTCAAGGTTTGTTAGGTCGGTAGTTTTATCGGGCAAACCAAAATTTACTTACCAACTTAAATTATTAACCCCTTATTCTGTTAGCCCAACACCAAAAACAAATGTATTATCGCTTTTAAATAAACTTATATTATTTCCCGAAGAAAATACCCTTTATAAAAATATTGCAATGGCATGAGTTTAAAATCTACCTTATTACCGCCCCAAAAACCTCAACATATTCCTAATGAAAGCCGATGGTTAGCAGGAGAAGGAGCTGGTTCGTGGTTCTGTATTCAATTAGAAAACAGTCAATATAAAATTACTCGCTATTCTCCCGAAGGAAATATAGAATGCGAAGGATTTTTTAGTTGCAAAACAACTGGTTTTGATATTATCAAAGCCTATGAGTTTACACACTTATCACATTGTCAAAGCATTACTATTTATCAAGGTAATATTGTTTTTTGTTTTGAAAGAATAAATTAGTGTGCACCGCACTGTTATGCTTTAGCTTGCAACTAAGCATTTAATCTTTACCAAACCCAACTTTACTATGCACTTTTTTATTTTTTTATTCTACCGGAATCTAATAATAATACTTTCAAAGAATTTTAGCTGATAAAAAGTAACACTTAAACAATATAAATGGATTTAGAAGCGATTTAAAGCTTCTTTTTTGCATCAAACTTACTTTTATACCCTTGTATTTTTATTTTTTATCTTAATTTTTATTTGATTATCAATCACTTACATCTTTAAAATTAAAAAACAGATAAATAGTAACACTACCGATATGCCAAAGCAATTAAAGGACCTATTGCCGCTCCTAATGTATCCATAGACCTGTGAAAACCAAAAACAGTTCCTTTTGTTGCAGAAGTTGCTTCATCAGATAATAAAGCATCTCTCGCTCCAGTACGGATACCTTTTCCAAACCTATCAACTGCTCTTGAAGAAAACACCCAAAGAGGCAAAGTAAATACTGCCATCATTGGTTTAGATAAAGCACTTAGTAAGTAACCCAGCTGTACAAAAGGTAAGCGTTTTCCTTTGACATCAGAGAGTTTATCAAAATAGCCCTTACTAAAACCTGCAATAGCTTCGGCAAAGCCTTCAAGAACACCAATTAAAACTATTGAAAAACCGATACTTTTAAGATATAACGGCATTATCGGATATAGCATCTCACTAGAAATATCTGTAAACAGACTAACTAGAGAAAGCACCCAAACAGATTTAGTTATTATTCGAGTGTATTTGTGATTAATGCCCATTTTCCTCACTTTCTTCTTTTGTATTTTTTATTTTAGCTAATAAAGAAAAAACTTTTTTGGTTCCCATATTATTTCTTCAATGGAAAAGTATTCATAAACTATTTTATTAAAACCTCATTTTTTGTATCCTAACCGCATTTAAAATTGCGAGAAGTGCCACCCCAACATCAGCAAAAACAGCCTCCCACATAGTTGCTATTCCTCCTGCACCTAGAGCAAGAACAATTAACTTTACTCCCAATGCTAAAATAATGTTTTGCCAAACAATTCGCTTGGTTGCTTTACCTATTTTGATCGCAGTTGCAATTTTAGATGGATGGTCGGTTTGAATCACAACATCAGCCGTTTCTATTGCAGCATCGCTACCCAATCCACCCATTGCCATTCCAACATCAGACATTGCTATTACAGGAGCATCATTAATACCATCACCAACAAAAGCTATTTTTCCATCTGCTGCTTTCAATTTACTAACTTCATTCACTTTGTCTTCTGGTAATAAATCCCCAAAGGCTTTATCCAATCCTAATTGTTTTGCTATTTTATCTACTACAGATTGCTTGTCTCCTGATAACATAACCACTTCTCGTATGTTAAGATGATGCAATGCTGTTATGGCTTCTTCAGCGTCTTCTTTTATGGTGTCGGCAATAGTAATGTAACCGGCAAATTTTCCTGCAATGGCTATTAGAACTATCGTGTCTGTTATTTCCGAAATTTTTTCATCATAAGTAACATTAAATTTTTCAAGCAATCTGCTATTTCCTGCTAAAATAGTTTGATTGTTTAGTTCACCTTTTAAGCCATGACCAGAAATTTCTTCCACATTTTTTATTTCAACCTTTTTAAAATCGACTTCGGTATACTTTACAATTGCTTCGGCAATTGGATGGGTTGAATAGGTTTCTATTGCAGCTGCAATATGGAGTAATTCTTTTTCCGATAAACTTTCTGAAACAACTTTTTGTACTTCAAAAACTCCTTTGGTCAGTGTTCCTGTTTTATCCATAACCACAGTATCTATTTCGGTCATTTTATCCAAATAATCAGAGCCTTTAAAAAGAATGCCATTACGAGATGCCGCTCCAATACCGCCAAAATAACCAAGCGGAATGGAAATAACCAAAGCACAAGGACATGAAATAACTAAAAATACTAAGGCACGATACAGCCAATCGTTAAAAACATAATTATCTACAATAAAATAGGGTAAAAATGTTAGAGCTACCGCCAGAAATACAACAATAGGCGTGTAAACTTTAGCAAATTTGGAAATAAAGAGTTGCGTTTTTGCTTTTCTACCACTGGCTTCTTGAACCATTTTAAGAATTTTAGAGAGCTTAGTATCTGCATAAAGTGCCGTTATTTTTATTTCTGCTACGGTATTTAAGTTAACCATTCCCGCCAATACTGTATCTCCTTTTTTCTTATTATCGGGTACTGATTCTCCTGTGAGTGCTGCGGTGTTAAAAGAGGCCTTTTCTGTGATTAGTTCTCCATCAAGAGCTACTTTTTCTCCCGACTTTACTTTAATTATTTCGCCAAGTTTTACTTCTTTTGGATGTTTAATTACTGTTGTTCCGTTTTCTACTACATTCACTTCTTCTATTTGTAATTTTAGTAATGATTCTATAGAGCGTTTCGCATTGTTTACAGCTGCATCCTGAAATAACTCTCCAACAGCATAAAATAACATAACCGCCACACCTTCGGCATATTCGCCAATAAAAAAAGCTCCAATGGTTGCGATACTCATTAGAAAAAATTCATTAAAAACATCTCCTTTAGGTATGCGAGTTATTGCTTTCCATACCACAGGACCGCCAATTATTAAATAGGCTATTCCAAATAAAAACACTTGAAAATAGGTGTTAAACCACTCCATTTCCAATTGATCAAATGTTACCCCTGTTAATAATATAACAAGACTTACAATTGAAGGGAGGTATGCTTTATACTTTTCAAAATAATTTTCTTTTTTTGGTTGTATTTCGTCTGTTAAACAAACTTCTTTTGAACAGGCTTTACTCATAATTTCAGGCTAATAAGTTTATAATTAATCATCATCTTCCACTTCTCCTTTACCCATTTCTGCTAACAAATAGTAAGCTCCATAACTAACAATTTGGGCATTTTTTGGTATTTCAGTCAACAATTTTATTTGATAATATTTTCCGCTTTTAATTCCTCTAATTATTTCAGTTTTTCTAAAGGTCCATTTCTCTTCATTATCTTCACTAGCTTTATCAACTTCTGTTTCATTTTTTTCCGTTTTCACGAAGATGTAAGACAATTCATTCTCTACAAGAACAGCCTCTTCTGGTAATGCCAATACGTCTATGCTTTCAATGATAATTTTTCCTTTAATATACATATTAGGAAAAAGCTCTTTTTTACTGTTAGAAATATCAGCATGTACATGTAGAGATTTTTGATTTTCCTCAAAAACAGCACTAATAGCATGTATTTCACCTACATATTCTTTTGTAGAAGCATGTGTTGTAAAATATATTTTCTGACCTTTTTCAACCTTGCTAATATCTGATTCATAAATTCTAAAATCAGCATGTAATTTTTCATTGTTTACAATTTCAAACAACTTTTTAAGCGGTTCTACATGAGTTCCTAAATTAATGTTAACCTTACTAATAGAACCTTTAATTGGAGACACAATGGGTATGCCAGAAAACATAACTCCATTTGATATTTTAGTAACATCCAGCCCTAACATTTTTAGTTTAATTTCAAGTCCATTAACTAATGATTGTTGATTTTTATAATCTGCATTTATTTTTTGAAACTTTTTATCAGCACCAACTCCCCCATCGTTTAACATACTTTGTCTTTCAAAATCTATTTTTAAATATTTAAGCGTATTAAGATGGTTAATATAGTCTTGTTGTAATTGGATGATATTAGGGTGTTCTATTGTAGCTAAGTGTTCTCCTTTTCTAACTTCATCGCCTTCAATCACTCTAATATCTTTGACTATACCACCCACAATAGAACTAACAAATGCCTTATCTTGGGGGAGTAAATCTAAGCTCCCTGACACAGGTATTTCAATTGTTAAACTTCTTGGCTTAAATTCTATCAATTGTAGATTAATCACTTCCATTTGTTCTCTTGTTAATGAAACAAATTCTGATGAAGCCTCTTCTTCCTTTTCTTCTACGTTAAGGTTAGATGAACAAGAAGCTAAAAAGCTAATGAATAAAATCACTAATACTCTTGTAAATACTATTTTTCTAAATTGCATGGGTCTGTTTTTAATATATTAGGCAAAACTACGCTCTAACATAATGCAATGTATGTGCATTTATCTTTCATTACATTTATCACAAGTACCCTTTACTACTAAATTTATTTCTTCTAAAATAAATGTTTTGGGTAAATTAAGTGATGGTATTTTATTGTCAGGCAAACAAGTTGTTTCACCACAAACATTACAATGAAAATGCACATGCAAATCAGAATCTATTGAACAATGACAATTTTCTGGACAAATGGCATATTTTGTTATTCCAGAACCATCCTCTACTTTATGGGCAATATTATTGTCAACAAATGTTTTGAGGGTTCTATACAATGTAGTTCTTTCCGATTTATAAAAATGTTTTTCAATATCAGTTAAACTAACCATTACATTATTATTAATTAGATAACGTAAAATCAGTAACCGCATGGCTGTCGGTTTTACATTGTTTTTTTCTAATATTTTATCAGGATAATCCATTATTATAAATATTTTAACAGGCTCTATTTCTTTAATATGGGTTTTAGTTTATTTTTTAAATACCTTTCAGCATCGCCAATAGTTTTGAGTCGTTCTACATCGCTGTCAGGTATAATTATCTTAAATGCCTTTTCAAATTCAATTGTTAATTCTACCAATTCGAGTGAATCCGCTCCCAAATCATTGGTAAAATGTACTTCGGATTTAATATCCTCCTGACTAATACCAAGTGTATTAATCAGGAGGTTGTCAAATGTTGTTTTGAAATTTTCCATAATGTTTTTTTATTCTTGCTTATTGTTTTACCCATTTTTTAATCTCTAAAAACTGTTGTTCTTGTGAGGCAATTTGAATGGAATAGATGCCAGCAGGATAATTAGAAACATCCAATTGCATTGTGTGGTTTGTTGAAACCGAATGCAGCATTTGCCCATTAGCATTATATACCATAATGGTATATTCTCCTTGAGCACCATCTATTTTTCGAATGGTTAATTGATGAACTACCGGATTAGGATAAATATTGAAACTTGCCTTTTCAAAATCCTGTTCTTTTGCAGATAAGACGATTGTATTGTCTAAAGCGCATTCCGCTATTGTTGCATAGGCCAATTTGGCACATTTTTCATAAAAGGGTAGGTTAAACTGTCCCAGCAAATCTGCCGGAGTATGCCAATAAGGGTTAAAGTCATTATCGTATTCTTCATTAATGCCTATTGCTGTAAAACCATTGTTCCAAAAAGCTGCATGATCTGTGGCTCCAGTTCCGGGATTCACAATATGTAATCCCAAGCCAATAGAATAGACTGAATCGGCTTCAATAGCTTTGTCCGCTAATTGCAGCGAATTGGCCACCGGCCTTACGTGTAAATCTGCTAATGAGTCGTTGTTACCATCCCATCCCAGCATATCCATATTGATATAACCGAGAATTGTATCGTTATTTGAAGCCGCAAAAGAAGCATAGGCATTGCTTCCTATTAGTCCCTGCTCTTCTTCATCCCATAAAGCAAAAATGACGGTAAACGGAAAATTGTAATTGGAGAATATTCTTGCAGCTTCTATGACGGCTGCCGAGCCGCTGGCATTATCATCCGCTCCCGGAGCCACTGTAGAACCGACATTATCGTAATGTGCACCAAGTATAAATTTTTTGCTTGGATATGTTGTTCCAATTTTGATACCCAGTAAATTTTTTCCTGTCGCACTAAATTGGAGGGAATCTACTTGTAATCCATAGTCTACAAATTTTTGCTTTACAAACTGAAATGCCTTTTCATTGCCGGGCTGGTTTTTATGGCGTGAAAAAATTGTATCAGGAACTCCGCCAATGATTACCTGTTCTTCTCCTGTGAGTTGTTTCACAAAGAAGGTCATGGAATCCATACGGATATCATTCAAGATGTTTTGAACGATGGGATTTTGTGCTTTTCCGACTAAAGTCATTAGGACGAAAAAATACAATACTATTATTTTTATATATTTCATGTTTTCGTGTTTTTATTTTTATTAAAATCTGAACTGGCATCTTGTCCATTTTTTATTTTAATCGCTCTTTCTATGGAGGATACATAAACGATTCCATCACCCGTTTCATTTGTTCTGCCGTTTTGTGTAATAATTTGAACGATGGTGTCCACATCATTTGCACTGCAAACCAATTCAAGCTTAACAAGCTCGCTATCGGTAATGTGAAACCGCAGGGAAGGGGATGCTTCTTCGTTTTGATAAGTGCCTGTTCCTTCACAAGTATTAAATGTAACGTTATAGAAACCAGCACTTTTCAGTGCTTCGAGAATAAGAGTCAACCTAGTTGTTCTTATAAATGCTTTTATTTCTTTCATCTTTTTTAACTTTCCAAATTAATGACTATGTTCCGTTTCTCCTTTGCCCATTTCTGCTAATAGGTAATATGCTCCGTTACCTGCTATTTGAGCATTTTTCGGTAATGGTTTCAACAGTTTAACTTCTGTATATCCATTGCTGGTAGCACCCGTAATTACTTCTACCATTTCAAAACCCAACTTACCTTCTTCATGCCCTTCATGATGCTCATCTTTATCACTTTCGTGTGCATGTTCATCACTACTTTGTGCCTCTTTTTCATGCCCATGATCGTGTTCTTTACCTTCTTTTTGAACAAAAATGTAGGTTTTTCCTTCCTCTGTAACAATAGCATGTTCGGGAAGCACATCGGTTTCAACATCATTGGCAATTATTTTACCTTTGATGTACATACCGGGTAAAAGCTTAGCGTTTTTGGTTACAATGTTGGCATGAACATGTATTGCTTTAGGATTTTGTTCAAAGGCAGGACTTATGGCAAAAATTTTCGCTTCCAATTCTTTATCTGGTACTCCCGTAGTTGTAAAATATATTTTCTGCCCTATCTTGATTTTATCAATGTCTTTTTCAAAAACCATAAGGTCTGCATGTATTTTTTCGTTATCAACGATTTCAAATACTTTGGTAAGCGGTTCTATGTAAGAACCTACGTTGGTTTCTACTAAACTTACTATGCCATTAATCGGAGCAGTAAGGTTTACCAATGGGAAGATTTTTCCTTTAGCTACTTCCGAACTATTGATGCCTATCATATTCAACTTTGCTTTAAGTGCTTCTGCATTTGATTTGCTATTGAAATAATCGGCACTTGTTTTTTGAAAATCTTTACCCGAGCCTACTTTTTCTTCATACAGTTTTTTCTGTCTTTCGTACTCTTTTTCAAGGTATGCCAAACTGTTTACCGTATTGATGTAATCTTGCTGTAATTGAATAAAATCAGGATGTTCTAAGGTAGCTAGTACTTGTCCTTTCCGCACCTTATCTCCTTCAAAAACATTTACCGATTTTACGATGCCGCCTATTACAGGGCTAACATCAGCCTTATCCTGAGGAGCCATTTCTAATGACCCTGAAGCAGTCACGGCAATGTTTAGCGTTTTCTTTTCTATTTGAACGATTTTTAAGCCTATGGCATCCATTTGTTGCTCGGTTAAAGAAACAATTCCCTCTTCTCCATGCCCAGCTTCTTCATGTTCTCCATGTTCCTCTTTTTCTTTTGGTGATGAAGAACCGCAAGCAGACATTAGGGCTACTATAGTTATTATTCCGATGATTAATTTTATGTTCGTTTTCATAATTTTATTTTTAATTTTTTTGAATAAATGATTATTTACCTGCTAAATATTCTATAGCAATAATGGATTGATTATACTGATTGAGTATGTTCAGGTAACTGTTTTTTATTTCCAAGCCATTATTTAAACCTTGAATGTATTCTACATAATCAATTGCCCCACTCTCAAAACTTTTGGTAGCGTTTGACAGTATTAATTCTGCTTGTGGTAAGGCATTGGTTTCGTAGGTTTCAAGGGTGTATTTATATTTCAAATAATCCTGAACCACTCGCTCATATTCACCCAACAATGCTGTTTGGTAATAATCAGCTTCCGTTTCGGCTTTTTGTTGGTTTAATTTAGCTGCTTTAATGCGAGATAAATCTGGTTTCGCCCATAGTGGAATAGAAATGGTAGCTTGTAAACCTGTAAACCGCTGACTTCCTCCAAAAAACTGATCTGTGCCATTAACATTGTAACTACCAATTAAGGATTGATTAAAATATCCGATTGAAAAATCGGGTAAAAACTGTGCTTTATTCACATCCTTTTCTTTTTCTCTAACGGTAATTAGATTGGTTAAATATCCCAAATTGGGGTTGTTGGCAATAATCGCAGTATCTAAAGTGATTTTCAATTCCTTTTTTGGGTCAAAAGCTTCAACAATATCAACAGGCGATAGGCTATTTAGAAGAGTTTGAAGTCTTTTCTTATAGCTTTTTATGTCTGCTTCGTTTTGAGCAATAACTGCTTTTATAGCCGTTACTTTAGATTCAGCGATTACTTTTTCGAGCAAGGTTCCTGCTTCTGTTTGATACCTTAATTCGGCTGCTTTTAAAAACTTTACATACATACTATCTTGATAGAGGAGTAGTTTATTTTTATCCATCAAATAGGCGAGTTGATACCAGGTTAATTTTATTTCCTTAATCAACTCATTTTCAGTAATGGCTTTTTCAAATTCTCCAGCTTTAATATTGGCTTTTGCCAATCCATTTTTACTCGAATAGACCGTAGGAAATTGAAATTTTTGGTCTATCGAAAACGCAAAATCATTTTCAAAACTATTGTATTGCCCGTATTGAACGCCCACATCAGTTTTACCTAAATCAAAGCTTGTTCCCTTTAAGGCTTCTAACCGTTCAATCTCTGTTTCAGCAGCTTTTACATTGCCATTATTGCTCAATCCAAAACTAATCGCTTCATCTAACGTGAGTTGTTTTACTTCACTAACTTGAGTCTGAGCGGTCTGACCAAATAAGGTAAATGACCCAATCAAAGGAATTATCAAAAGTGTAGCGATACTGGTTCCGCTAATATTGAAACCTTCATTGGAATCCTTTTTTAGCCTTTTACGTTCCGCTCTTGCTTCCACTATATTGTATAGAATTGGGATGATAATTAATGTTAGGATAGATGCCGTAAGCATACCACCGATCACAACAGTTGCCAAAGGACGTTGTACTTCTGCTCCGGAAGAGGTAGAAATAGCCATTGGCAGAAAGCCCAATATGTCGGTAGATGCGGTTAAAAAGATGGGGCGAATCCGCTCCTTGGTTCCTTTTATTATCCGTTCTTTCAAGCTCATACCTTCTTGTTTGAGGTCGTTCATACTGCTTATAAGGACGAGACCATTTAGCACCGCAACTCCAAACAAAACGATAAATCCAACTCCAGCAGAAATACTGAAAGGCATGTCTCGTAACCAAAGAGAGAATATACCACCAATGGCTGAAAGCGGTATTGCTACGTAAATCATAATAGTTTGGCTAAACGATTTCAAGGCAAAAAACAGGAGTACAAAAATCAATGCTAAGGCAATGGGTACAACTATCATCAACCGTGCTTTTGCTCTTTGCAAGTTTTCAAATGAGCCACCATATTTGATGTAATAACCCGGTGGTAAATCTAATTGGGCATCTAACTTTTCTTGTATTTCATTTACCACAGATTCTACATCTCGCCCTCTTACGTTTATTCCTACATAAGTTCTACGGTTAGTGCCTTCTCTTGAAATTTGCATAGGACCACCTTGATAGCTGATAGTGGCTACCTCTTTTAAAGGTAGTTGCTGCCCATTAGGAAGTTCTACATAAATATTTTTTAGGTCATCAATACTGGTTTTATGTTCATCTTTTAGTCGAACAACTAAATCAAACCGTTTTTCTCCTTCAAAAATAACGCCTGCTACTTCGCCACTAAATGCAGTTCTTACTATCGTATTCAGTTCCTGAACATTTAAACCATATTGTGCCAGTTTCTCACGTTCGTATTTAACCGTCATTTGGGGTAAACCTTTTGTAGCTTCTACTTTTATATCAGCTACTCCTTCCACCGTTCCTATAATTTCTGACATTTTTTGTGCATAACTCGCTAAAGCATTCAAGTCTTCACCAAAAAGTTTAATGGCAACATCTTGCCTTACACCAGTCATTAATTCGTTAAATCGAAGTTCCAAAGGTTGCGAAAACTCATAATTTACTCCCGGTATAAAGGCTAATTTATCTTTGATTTTATCAATGAGTTCTTCTTTGGTTTCAGCAGAAGTCCATTCAGACTGCGGTTTTAGGATAATAAACATATCGGCAATATCCATTGGCATAGGGTCGGTTGGTAACTCTGCCACTCCTATTCGAGAAACCATTTCGGTTACTTCTGGGAAATTATCCAATATCGTTTTCTCAATTAAAGATGACACTTTTTCAGTTTCTTCTAATGAACTACCGGGTTTTAACAAGGCTTGCATGGCAATATCACCTTCATCCAATTTGGGAACAAATTCTCCACCCATTCGTGAAAAAGTAAAAATAGCCATTACAAGAAAAGCAACGGAAATAGAAAGAATGAGTTTTTTTCTTTTTAATGCTTTTTGTAGAATAGGCTCATATTTATCCGCCATCCAATTGATAACCTTATCTCCCCATAATACTTTTTGAGATGGTTTTTTACTCATAAACAGAGCTGAAACCATAGGTACATAAGTTAAACAAAGTATCATTGCACCGATTACGGCAAAACTGAATGTCATTGCCATTGGTGTAAACATTTTACCTTCTACTCCTTGTAGTGTTAGAATAGGAATAAACACAATTAAAATAATAAGTTGCCCAAAAAAAGCGGCATTCATCATTTTACTAGATGATGTATTAGAGATTTCATCCAAGTCCTGTTGCGAAAGTCGTCCGTTCACTGTATTTCTAACCCTTTGTGAAATGTAGAAGACGACACTTTCGACAATAATCACCGCTCCATCTACTATAATTCCAAAATCTATTGCTCCTAAACTCATTAGGTTTGACCAAACACCAAAAATATTCATCATGATGTAGGCAAATAAAAGTGAAAGCGGAATGGTAGATGCGACAATTAAGCCACCTCTAAAATTCCCTAAAAACAACACCAATACGAATATAACGATTAAACCACCTTCTAACAGGTTGGAAGAAACTGTACTCGTTGTTTTTTCAATTAATGAAGCTCTATCAATAAAGGGTTTAATGCTAATTCCTTTGGGTAGGGATTTTTCAATTTCCACCACACGGTCTTTAACTCTTCCAATTACATCGTTAGAGTTTTCTCCTCTTAGCATTAATATCATTCCACCAACAGCATCTCCTTCGCCATTTTTAGTAAAAGAACCAAACCGAACAGCATGACCAAACCTCACAGTAGCTACATCTTTTATTAAAGTTGGAATATCATTTTCGGTGGTAACAACAATGTTTTCCAAATCTGTTAATGATCTGGCTAAACCTTCTCCTCTAATAAAATTGGCTTTGTGGTCTTTTACAATATAAGCTCCTCCAGTATTTTCATTATTAATCTCAAGGGCTTTAAATATTTCAGCGATGGTAATTCCCATACTTTTTAACCTATCAGGGTCAACCGCTATTTCATACTGCTTTACCCTACCACCGAAACTATTTACTTCTACAACTCCAGGAAGCATAGCCATTTGTCTTTTAACTATCCAATCCTGATAGGTTCTTAAATCAGTATCAGTGTATTTATCTTTATAATTGGAATCTACTTGCAAGGTATATTGATAAATTTCCCCCAATCCTGTGGTTATTGGCCCCATAAAAGGCTCTCCAAACTTCTGAGGAATAGCTGCTTTTACGTCTGCCAATTTTTCAGAAACCAGTTGTCTGGGCAAATAAGTTCCCATATCGTCTTCAAACACAAGGGTTACCACCGATAGCCCGAAACGAGAAATAGAACGAATTTCTGTAATACCAGGGAGGTTAGCCATAGCGACCTCTACAGGATAGGTTACAAATTGTTCAATATCTTCGGTTCCAAGGTTCGGAGAGGTGGTAATTACTTGTACCTGATTATTAGTGATGTCAGGTACGGCATCTATTGGTACTTCTTTCATGGAATAAATTCCAACACCAACCCAAGCTAACATCATTAACCCTATGATGAGCTTGTTCTTTATTGAGAATAAAATTATTTTGTTAATCATAATGAAATATTTTCTTGTTAATAGAATACAATAATGTCTTCTTGGAAAAATCCAAAAAGGAACAAACAGATTGTTATTCCGATACTATCGGCTACAATCGCTTAACAAGAAAATATTGGGGGTCCTCTATGAGGTGAGTTTTCAATTAAAGGAGTAAAAAGAATTTCTTCAACAACTTCAAAATAATTGGAGTCAAGTTTATACGCTACTGAAAGGTCTAAAACAGTAGAAAATAAAATTGCTGTTTGTATTTTACTGAAATCTTTAAAAGAAAAGTCATTGAAATTTACTGTGAAACAATGTTCAATAGAGCACTCATCTACTGGTATCTCAGATTCATTAACTAAACAGGTAATAAAATCATTAATTCCTTCATCGAAATGATCGTCATGAGCGATGTCAGCATGTTCGGAATCTATTGCCTCTCCTTCAGAATGGAAGTGGTGATTATGACTTGGTGCATGATTATGATTTTCTTCACCTGAATCATTACAATGAGGCACTAAATTATGTGCAAACCCAAATGAATAGGTTAACAATAAGGTAAGTGATATAATGAGTTTATGAAAATTCATTACCACAAATATAATAAGTTAATATTTAACACTTAAATTATTATGGAAATTTAACAATTAGAGTTAACTAATTATATTTTTAGGTTAATCTAAAAATATTTAGTAGGTTTGTAAAAAATTAAATTATATGAATAAGTTTATTGTTTTTACTATTTGTTCTTTAACAATAGTGGCATGTGAAAAAACAATGCCATTTGCTCCGGAAGAAAATGAAATATTAGATGGACCTATTGATGGGCTATCAGTTCAACAACAATTACAATTTCTAAAAGGGGATGAAGCATTTGGAGAAGTATTTACCATTGAAAAAGGTTTAGGTCCTGTATTTGTTGCCAATCAATGTACCAGTTGTCATGCTGGTGATGGAAAAGGTTCTCCCTTTGTAAAATTTACCCGATTTGGTCAACCTGATACATTAGGTAATCAATTTCTAAATTTTGGAGGACCTCAGCTTCAACATAAAGCAATTCCTGGATATCTTCCAGAGCAATTACCTTCAGGTGCAACATCAACAGATTTAATTGCTCCTGCGGTATCGGGTCTTGGGTTTTTAGATGCTGTAAGTGATGCGGATTTAATCTGGCTGTCTGATCCGAATGATGCAAATGGAGATGGAATAAGCGGAAGACCTCATTGGAATAACATCCCTAATTATGTTCAACTGAGATCTAATGCGATTTCTCAAAATGGGAGATATATTACTCGTTTTGGAAAAAAAGGAGGAGCTTATGATTTACTTCATCAAACTTCTGGAGCATATAATCAAGATATGGGAATTACTTCGCTATTTGAACCTATCGACCCATTTTCTGGTTTAGAAGTTGACCCAGAGGTAAGCACTCAAACAGTACATAATGTGGTGTTTTACTTAAAGACTTTAAAAGCACCTATTCCAAGAAATCAAGATAATGCAGATGTGATATTAGGGAAACAGCTCTTTTCTCAAATTGATTGTGCCAAATGTCATATTCCAACACTTCAAACTTCCTATTCACCAATTGCTGCATTGTCAAATAAAATATTTCATCCTTATACAGATTTATTGTTGCACGATATGGGGGCGGGATTAGATGATGGTTATACCGAAGGATTCGCTTTAACCTCAGAATGGAAAACTCCCGCACTTTGGGGACTTGGGCTATCCAAAAATGCTCAAGGGGGAACATATTTTTTGCTACATGATGGTCGTGCAAGAAGTATTGAAGAAGCCATTTTGTTACATGGAGGAGAAGCTCAGCAATCAAAAACAAAATACAGCCAACTCTCTGAGACTGAAAAGCAACAGTTAATCAAATTCTTAGAATCACTTTAGTAATATGGAACGTAGAAAATTTATCAAAACTTGTTGCTATTCCGCTATTGGTATTCCAATAGCTGCTACACTCATGCAATCGTGCGGAGGAATTTATTATGCTACCACAAATCGTATTAATGGAAGATTGGCTATTTCAAAATCTGAATTCATCCAGATAAAAAAAGATAAGAAAATCAATAGAAAATTTGTCCTTGTAAAAACAGAAGCTCTTGATTTTCCTATTTGTATTTATAATACAGGGGAGAATATTTATTCGGCTTCATTACTTAAATGTACACACAGAGGTTGTGAACTAAATGTTGGCGGTGGAATCTATACCTGCCCTTGTCATGGAAGTGAATTCTCGATTACCGGAAAAGTATTAGAAGGACCAGCAGATAAAAATTTAATGACATTCAAAACAGAAACAGATTATGAAAATATTTACATCTATGTCTCTTAAACAAATCTTAATTGCTTGTTTATTTTGTGCTATAATAGGCAATATTCAAGCACAAATTATGGACTCGGTTATTAACCGTGTTCCTCTTGATACTTCAAAAACTTCATTAAATATGGATGCGGTTTACAATCGCCCTTTCCTTACTACGGATAAATTTCCTGTTGCTTTAGGGGGTTATTTGGAGGCTAATTCTTTTTATAGTTCTGAAGATGGAGTTTCTGAGGGATTATCATTCCAAGCAAAAAGATTAACTGTTTTTATGTCTGCCTCTATCAGTAAACGAATTAAATTTTTATCTGAAATAGAATTTGAAGATGGGACAAAAGAAATAGGAATAGAATTTGCCGCAATGGATGTAACATTCCATCCTGCTTTTAATTTTAGAGGAGGAATCATCATGAATCCTATTGGAGCATTTAACCAAAACCATGATGGTCCAAAATGGGAATTTGTTGAACGTCCAGATGTAACTGTAAATATGTTACCTGCAACATGGTCTAATGCTGGATTCGGTTTATTTGGTAAAACACACAAGAAAAATTGGGTATTGGGATATGAAGTTTATCTGACAAATGGGTTTGACAATAGTATTATTGACAATGAAGATAACAAAACATTTCTGCCAGCAGCGAAAGAAAACAAAGAGCGATTTGAAGAAAGTAACAATGGTAAAGCACTTGTTACTGGAAAACTTGCTATTAAAAATCGAAAAATCGGTGAAATAGGCTTTTCATACATGGGGGGTATTTATAATAAATTTGAAGAAGATGGACTTATTATTGATGAGCAGAGAAGACTTGATGTTTTTGCCGTTGATTTTAATACTACTATTAAAAAAACAGCTACTTATATTGTTGGAGAATATGTTATAGCAACTATTGATGTTCCTGACACATACACTCAACAATTTGGTAATAAACAACAAGGGTTTTTCGTTGATGTGGTTCAAACTATTTTTAAAAGAAAAATATTAGATTGGGAAAATGCGGGTTTCAATTTTGCAGCAAGATTAGATTATGTTGATTGGAATATAGGAACATTTAAAGAAACTGGAACAAATATAGGAGACGATTTATGGGCTATATCACCTGCTATAAGCTTTAGACCAACTTCTCAAACTGTTTTCAGATTAAATTACAGGTATCAATGGCAAAAAGATATTTTAAATAATCCTCCCTCATTAACTGCGGCTTGGTTGTTTGGTTTTAGTACTTATTTTTAATCTCATTCACAACAATTTTTGCTTTCCTGAACGGGAGGACAAGGAACTGCTCCATAAGAGCAATAAACACAACAATAATTATTAATTGGGTTTAACACTTTTTTACAATTCTCACATTCATAAAAATACTGACAAGCATCTGTCGGCATGCAACTTACACGAGTAAGCCAGTAACTGATTTTTTCCAATAGCTAAACTGATTGGTGAAGATGCCAAAAACCTTACAAGCTCTTTTTAATCCGATGTTTTTCTTAAGGAGAGCAATACAGTTGCAAATAGCAGATTTATTTAGGTAAAAAAGTTTTTTCTTATTATCAGAAGTGTTTATTATAGCAGAATAAGTGTTTATAATCTTCCACAACATCCTTACGCCCTTATAAAATAAAGCACGACTACTTAGGCCGTCAACCATTTTTATAAAATCATCATGACTTACAAAGGATTCCATACCAATAACACCTTCAACAGATTTTGGATTTCCTTTCCATATAGAAATGGTATATGCAGGAATAATAGCTTTATAATTTGCTGGTAATAAATTGTTAATCGCCAATAATTTCAAATTAGAGTGATAGGTATTGTAGTGCGACATAAATGTTTGAATTAAAATAGTTTGTAAAATAAAGGATTAACAATTATTACTTACTTTTTACCTCTATTTATTCAAATAAACTTGGATAAACTCGTTTAAAATTGTTAGTGTAACCGAATAAGTTTGGATAAATCCATTTTGGAAATTTTTGTAATAAAAAGCAATAAAATCAAAAACTGTCTAAATAGTTATGTTTAGTAATGATAGGCGACATTATAGACATTACAAGAGTACCTAAATGAATTCATTTCACTTCTGGAAAAGCAGTTTAGAAATATAAAAAAAGTTAAAAAGGAAATGATACAGAACCAATTTTTTTGCTAATTTTATAAGTTGTAAGTGTTATTTGAAAATTAGTTGCCCATTGGTTGCCCTACTATCAAAAAAATAGGGTTAAACAATTAGTAAATAAGGAATTGGAAGAGTAGGTTCAAAAACCTCTTTCTCCGCCACACTAACGAAAGAAGCCCTTGAAAATCAAGGGCTTCTTTTTTTCTAATTTGATTTACTTAATTTTGATCATGTTTTAAAGAAGAAAAAAATCAATTATGTCATTCAAAAAACTACTTCCTCCTATAAAAAATGCCTTACAAAGTTTAAAGATTGACACTCCAACTTCTTTTCAAAAACTATTAATACCTAAAATAAAAAGCGGAATTGATGTTATTGCTATTGCTGAAGAAGGAGCCGGAAAAACAACTACTTTAATTATTAACACTATTCAAAAATTAAAAGGAGAAGCTTTTGAAGATGTGCCTAGAGCTTTAATTTTTGTAAAAGACAAAGAGGCGGCTTTAACCCTAGAAGAAGAGTTTAATAAGTTTACCAAATATACCGATTTAAGAATTTTTTGTGCTTATGAAGAAAGCACTATTCAATTTCAAAAAGATACTATTTATACTGGAGTTGATATTGTTATTGGTACTCCAAAGAGATTAAATAAAATTTATTTCCAAAATGGAATTAACCTTACAGGTTTACAACTCTTATTAATTGAAGATGCTGATTTTTTGGAAGGAACCAGCTTTCATACAGAAATACACAGAATTGCCGAAAGTTTAAATAAATGTCAGTTTGTTGTTTTTAGCAATCATTTTGGTTCTAAAATAGAAAAACTGCAAGATTTATTTTTGAAACATGCAGAAGTTGTTAAATTATAATAAATGCTCTTTTTTATTATATGAATATTTAATTCAATATTTTTTTATTAAATAAAACCCAATAACCCCTAAAAATGCACCTAAAGAATTGGCAATAAAATCATACCAATCACCATAACGGTTGATAAAAACATATTCTTGCAACAACTCTATTAATCCTCCCATCACTATAGTAAAACTTATACTAAAAAAGTTTTGTAGCTTGCTGTTCAACAAAAATGAATGAGATTGTTTTGAAAAACCTAAAACACTTAAAAAACTAAGTAAAGCATAAATAGCTAAATGCACCAACTTATCAAACTCGTCAAAAGGAGCTTTTGGCAAACTTCTTCCAGGATAGCCGCTAAGCACAACAATAATGATGAGCCAAATTAATGCAGGTATAAAAGGTTTTAGTTTCATTACTTAGATAGGCATATAAAAAAAACAACCAAGTAAGCCAAACAGCTATTCTTGGTTGTTTAAATATTAAATTGATATTTTTACTATCCTATAATTGCTTTGTAATCATCAGCTGAAAGTAATTCGTTTACTTCATCAGGATTAGACATTTCAATTTTAATCATCCAACCGCCTTCGTAAGGGTTTTGATTAACCGACTCCGGAGCAGACTCTAAATCTCCATTTACTTCAATGACTTTACCTGAAAGTGGCATAAACAAATCAGAAACAGTTTTAACAGCTTCTACAGTTCCAAAAATAGCTTCTCTTTCAAGGTCATCTCCTTCTGTTTCAATTTCTACATACACAATGTCACCCAACTCTCCTTGAGCAAAATCAGTAATTCCTATTGTTGCTACATTTCCTTCTATTTTACACCACTCATGATCTTTAGTGTACTTTAAATTTGCAGGTACATTCATTTTACTTTACTTATTAAAAAATTATAATTGATTGATAATTCATTCGGCTAATTTATGACTTTTTGGATAACCTCCAAAAATATTTAACTCGAAATATAAGTTAATAAGGAATTATTGCGATAAAGTAAACCTCAAGCTAATTCCTGCATTAGTATTAGAGGTTGGGAATGTGGTAGATATAAATGGCGTAGTAGATACATAGTCGTAAAAAGCTCTTAGGTTTAAAAACTGACTTATTCTGTAATCTGCAGTAAAACGAATAGACAATACTTTTTGTCCACTAGTCAATTGATTTACTTCCTCTACAATTTTTCTAATAATGGTTTCATTACTTCTTAAAGACACATCAACTCTAGCATCAATATCACTTCTTATAACTCTATTTTTAGAGAATGGAAAACGAACTTGTTTGAATTTATACCCTGTACCTACCGTCCATTCACTACCTTGAATTTCTGTTATTTGATTGTTATTTACACTTAATGCTGCATTTCTATCTTTTGCATATTCAATACGAATAAGCATACTATTTTCTAAAGTCATATCTGCTCCTAACAATGGACTAAATTGCTCTGAAATAGAAACACCTGAAATTTGGTATTGTGAAATAAAGTTTCTATTAATATCTCTATTGGCTCTCCCATCTTCAAAGTTTAAATTAGTAGTAAATGAACTAACATTAAAAGTAGAACGATAAGAATGTGTTAACGTAAATTGTTTAAAGATAGTAGCTAATAGTGGTAATTTACTTAATCCATCAAAAGTAATTCTCCAATTAGGCATAGGAAGGTATTTTTCAAAAGATTTAAGCGAAACTTTATCTCCCGATTTTCCCGAGTATCCAGCAATAAAAGCTGGAATTAAAACTTCTTGAGATGTAGCTCCATATCCATCAGCATAAACATCATTAACCAATCCATTTGAATTAGCATCTTGGGCTCCTAATCTTTGTGATATAATGGCTCTTTCTTCTAAAAATTTATCAAAAACTGATGATGAACGATCTTCGCTATTGTTAGAGGCAAAAGCAGTTCTAATTGACATAAAAGACATACTTAAATTTCCTGTTTCTACTGGAGTTACAAAAAAGAAATCGTTTCTTCGTTCACCTCTTAATGAATCTGTTACAAAACCCGGTTGTACTTCAAAAAATTGTTGGGATAAGTTAGTAGAATAGTTTCTTGTTGCATTTAACTGAATACGTAGGGTATTGATAGGACGAAGTGTTGCTCTTAAATTATAATTTTCTGCATAAGTGGTATTATAATTATACATTAGAGAGTTTGGCTGTAACCATTCTTTTTCAGCAGCACTCATAGCAAAATCATCTTCTTGCATACCGGAAATAAAATTAAACCCTGGAGCAGTAAACCCATTATTATACCCCATAATTTCTGTTTGCTGATTATAACCCGGCAACAATGTCCCTCTAGTTCTGGTATATGTCCCTGAAATATTTTTCGGGCTCATCAAGGTTATCCATAAAGGATCTAACGGATAAATTTTATCCTTCTCTCTCCACAGCTCTACTTTTGTGGTATCTGAATCTTTAAACTCTTTAGTATCGAAACGCTTAATTTCTGCAGGAGGCAATCCGGGTTTCCATCCTTTTAATTTAGCATTTTCAGCATCTGTTTTGTTAGGGTCAGACTTTCTGTTTCTTTGTGCTTTTTTCCTTGCTCTATCTCGCTGTCTTTTCTCTACTTCTTTTAAAAAGTTGATTTGGTTATAAAATTTAGTCATATTTAATTGACTGTTTAAGGTAACGGTATTAGAATTCTGAATAGTATTACCTAAAGTATCAGCTCCTATTGGTGCTCTTTGCCAATCGTAATCACCACCATATTTAGCCGTTAGTGTAGCAAAATCCATAAAAGGCAATTTATCAATAGGTACTGTATAGTTTAGGTTGAATGTATGATGATAATGCATATTAGTTCCAAACTCTTTTATACTCTGCATCACAGTATCTTTCCATGCACTATATTCATCCGGATAATTTTTATCCACCCTACCTCCTGTTGGTCTTCCTTGAAATTCTATTGGTTCATTAACTACAGCATTATTAGTGGCTGTAAAGTCAAAAGTTAAAGCTTTAGTAATATCTTGCCGATAGCCATAAATTCTATTCCAATTAAAATGCTTTTGATAATAGGTTGGTAGATCAAAATCGAAACCTGTATTATTTCTTGCTCTTCTTTGCGAATATTGTCTGTCTATATCTGTTTGAAAAGAAAGTTGTTTTGGAGCTAAATAAAAGTTAAAATCTTTAAGCAATTTAGCTTGTTTACCATCTGCCATTTTAAGATTTTCAAACGGTTTATAATTTTTAGGATTATTAGTAAACGAATAAGCAATTCCTCCTTTATATGTTTTTCTAGTATCAAACTCCGTATCTATATCTCTAAATTGATATTCTGAATAACCATAATTAAGCGAAATATTAGAAATATCATAAAAACGATTTTTCTCTTTACCTTTTGCAGGCAACTTACGCACATTTGTAAAATTAATACTCTTCCTACTTGTAACAGTTTGTGTTCTTTCTGCCAAAGAATCTCTTTCTTGCTGACTAAAAAGGTCACTACTTAATTGGTCTTTTAATTCAATATCCGGATCTAATGGGTTATATTTTGGTGTGACAATTTCTTTAGAATTGCTATAATATACAGGCAAGCTAATTCCAATTTTTTCAGGTATAAATTTACCCATTTCCACACTAGTAGATACATCATACGATTTAATGGTTTCTAATTGTCTTTCATTTAATTTTTGGTCAACGCTACCAAAACCGGGTGTGCTATAAGCTCCCGCTAAAGTCATCGTTCCCAAATCTGCTAACTGAGCTGTTAAACGCCCTCTTGTTGCCCAACCACCTTCATTATCAAACTCTGTCATTCTTAACTCATTCACCCATATTTCTGCACATTTAGCTAAACCATCATCATCTACTGCAGTAGAATTAGATTGCTTACTATTTCTAATTCCTATCATAAACACCTTAACATTAGCTAAATTAGGGTTACCTTTAATTCTCATTTTATTGTTTCCATCTTCTTGCTCATAAGGTCTTATAATAAGTACTCCTGAATTTGGATCTCCTAACAAGCTATTTCTCAACATTTTCATTTCAGTTAACAACGAGAACTTCAAATCAATTTCATTTTCATTAGGCCAAACAATTTCTCTATCAGACTCGTTTGAGGTGTTTTCTGTATCATATCTTCCTGGTGGAGTAACTTTCAAAGGCACTTCATATTCATAATAGTTATCATTAAAATCTGTTCCCATACGTATAAAAACAGATAAATCACCATCATTTAAAGGAATGGTTGGATTACTTTCCTCAGCATGAACAAACATTTTTAATCTTTTATACCTTCTTAAGTCCTGATCCATCACTTTAAAAGCAGCTCTCGCATCTCCATCTTTTAAGTTACATACATTTAAGGATAATGATTGTTCATTTAACTGACGTAAGGTCGCTCCTGTTGATGGATTTGGGTTTAACTCTCTATCAATTCCTGGGGGAATAATATAATTTACAGGAGTTTTCTCACTATTTTCTTCCACATTTACTGCTCCTACAATAAAAGTTGTCTCATCATCATCATTTCCTATATAATCTCCTGGATTTAGTAGGGTTTTAGTGTATTGTCTCCACTCCCCTCTTATTAAATCTAATCGCGCAAAACGCAACACCACTTTCTCATTAAACCCTTTCATAAACATACGCATAAAACGAATAGATTTAAAATCTCTTAAGTTACCAACCACTTTGTCAGGCTCTCTAATTGGAATTTTAAACTGGTACCAACGAACGGTTCTACTTCTTCCATCTTTAGTAGTAACATTAGCTTCTAACACATCTGTTATGTAATTATTTCCAATGTTTGATGGATTAACTTCTGTAGGATTCAAGTTAATTTCATACTGAAAATAATCCTCTCTAAAATCTAAGTTGTTATTCTGATTAATATCTTCAATATCTGGTCTAGTAGATCCTGAAGTGGAATAACTCTCGGTATATTGAGCTGCAGTAGGAGAATTTCCTTGCATTCCATTATAATTTTTATACCTGTCCAATATTGACAACTGAGCTTGATCATAATCAGAACCTCTATAATGATGATAATTATCTGCCGAAGCATCTGCTCCCCAAGTTGTCCCAAAAAAAACTAACTCATCAGCATCATTTAATCCGTCTAAACCAATATCCTGAAAAATTCTTGCATTATCATTATTGTCAAAAGCATTTACCAACACTTGTACTTTTGGCACACGTCCCCAAATAGTGGTATCAATTAATTCAATATTAGCTCCTGTATTATAATCAATAGCAGAAGTTGGCAATCCATTTTCAAAAGATTTTCTACCATCACGCAAAATATCTTCCGATATATTACCTAAGTTAAAATATAATTTACCACCTGCATGATTAGGATTTCCATCTTCATCATGAAAAGGATCCATTACCCAAAACTGAATAAATTCTACGTTAGAAGATTCAAAATCTGTTGTATTAACTTGCCTCATAATTCCTCCCCAACTATTTGTTGGATTGGGCAAAATATTATTAGCTGCTTGCGGATTATAATTATACTGCCCTCTTTCTTCAGGATAAAAAGCTACATCAAAAACAGGTAAATTAGTTACAACACCATTATCAGGACTCTTAAATGGAAAAACTTCCGTTTCTAGTACTTCTCTCATATAATGATTAGACTGCATTATTGGGTCATTTTGAATATGATTGGGAGTTTCAGAATTGTTTCTCCAAAAAAGAGGGTCGATAACATACCAAGCTGTTTTAGCTGCATTATACCTAAAATTTAATGAATCTGACAATGGTAGTTCTCCTTCAGGGAAAAGAGCTGGTTGCCCTTGAGGTGTACTTGCCAATGTCCACATTTGGAAACTTTTCATATCAATTCTTGATTGACTACCTTCAAAATCATCTAAATAAGCTGTACCGTCTTTTCCAATAGCCCCTGGATTTCCAGGAATAAGATGAGCAAACTCACCTTCAAAAGTAATGCTCGATTTTTCTTTTGTACTATAAAGTGGAAGTTTATCTAAAGCTCTTGTTATAAAAGGTGTTTCTTTGGTATAATTCACATCTAAGCCCCAAATGGTATTGTTAATAGGTTCTTCACCAATATTTACTTTTCTAGTTAATGGTCTTTCTGAAAGTCTGATAATGGTACCTCCGATATTAAAATCATCATTAATTTTATAATCGAAACGGGAACCCATTAATGTTTTTGTTCTAATATTAAAAAGTGATTGACTTTCTAATGAAATTTTAATTGGAGTACCTGATTGTAAGATTCCTTCATCAATAATTTTCACCCTACCCAAGTTATAATCAACAGTATATTGCACATTCTCTACTAAAGTAGCTCCTCCGGCAGTTACCACTACCGAACCTTGAGGAACATTCATTGCATTTAATGAGATATCTGAACTTACAGAAGAAGAATATTGTCCTCTAATTTTATACCTATTTTTAACAGCATCCTGCTTAGCAAGCATTTGCGTTGTTGAATAAAGCGTATCAAACGCAAATTTTGCTCCTAATTGAGGGTTACTAAATTTACTCCTAATATGTGAACCAAAAGGTTCTAAAACTGGAAAATAAACCCTACCCGTACGAGAGTTAACGGTAACTCCTTCAATAAAATCAAAAACTCCATCAGGAGAAGCTTGATTAATGTTATTTAACTTATCTAAATTTAATACTTGTACTAAAGGAATCCCGTTAGGTTCACCCTCTGGTAAAAACGGTATTTCTACTCCCGTTGCCGGATTTAAATAGAAAACATTAAAGAAAAAATCTTCCTGAGAAATATTAAATGCTCCCAAAGAATAAACGTTTTTCATCATTAAATCCCACATAGGCAGTTCTGTATCAATAGTAGTTCCTCTCAATAATTTAACATACAGTGAACTTTGTCCAGGCACACCATCTGTTGAAAATTCCCCAACTTGATATACTTGCCCGTCCAACGTATATTGAAAAGCTACCCCCAAAATATCATCTTGATTCAATGCTGAATTTAAGGAAATATAACCCAGTTGTGCATTTAAAGTATATTCTTCAGGCCTTAATAATTTAGCATTTTCATACTTTTCAAAATCTATTCCATTTTCATAACCAATTCTTTCTAGCTCTTGAGCGGAATTCACAAAACCTCTTATTGCTGCTGTATCATAAGTTGATGCTCCCGTTAAGTTAGGATAAAGTGTGTTGGCTTCATTATCAGGAAAGTTAGCTAAAGGAGAAATGTTAGCATCCATTACTAAAGTTGAGTTATGAATATCTCCTTGAACACCCTCACCTAAATCCATAAAACCGATAATATTTTTGGTATTTTCTACCGCATTATTTCTATTGGAAACCCAAACTTCTACCCTTGTTACAGTTGCTCTAGAAGAGATTACTGGTAAACTTGAAAGTGATTGTTCATACGTATTTCTATAATATTGAGATAAAAAGAAGTGGCGGTTTTCTTCATAATCTGAAGCTTCTTTTTCAAATTTTTGAATTTGAGCTCCTCCTTGCACATTTATTTCTTTACGCTCTCCTTTTTCCTGAGAAATAACACTAGTGACATACATTCTACCAAACTTCAACTCAGTCTTTAATCCAAATAAAGTTTGACTACCTGTAATTAATGAACCTTTTAGTGGTAAAGCAACATTACCTGCTTCAATGTTTTGAATAATCTCATCTTCAGAACCTTCATCAATAGAATATTCTATTTTCATTCTATTTTCAAAATCGAAAGTTGCTTCCGTATTGTAATTAAATGACAATTTCATTTTTGTACCTATATTTCCTATAACATTTAGCTGTATTTGCTGATTAAAATCAAAAGTGGTTAGACTTCTTTGATGTACAGGTAATACTGGATTATCTCTAGTGGAACGATTTATTCCAAAAGACAATTCTGCCGAACCTTGCGGACGAATATCAATAGTATTTCCTCCAAAAATTCTATCAAACGCTTTCCCTTTAACATTTAATGTTGGTCTGAAGCCTTTTGTTTGCTCCATGGCATCAGCATCTGCTTTTTGTTTCCAATAATCTTGTAATGATTTTTTTGAATCGTATTCTAAATACTCATCAAAAGTCATATAGGTAGGATCTCTAAAATTTTTATCACCTATTCTCTGGTAATAGTTGTAAGTGCCTGTTTCAGGATCGTATTCAAAACCTGACTTAACATTACTCGGATTATCTAAATACAAGCCTCCTGTATTAGTACTATTGGGATTTGTACCTTCATCATCAAAAGGGTAGATTAAATCTATTTCAGGACTATCAACAGGCAATACCAACTCATTCGTATTAGGACGAGCTATAGAATTTGTTGGATGAGCTATCCAATTTGTAAGAGTTATTACAAAGGAAAGTCCAACAATAAAAAATATTTTTTTATATGTTACCTTGTTTACTACCAAATTAATAAAGCCCCTTAAAGGCTTTTCAATGTTTGTTTAATAAGCTGTTCCACACTCATATCCTCCGAAACAGTAAGTATTTTATTTAGTGCAATTTCTGCTGGTTTTTTTGCAAAACCTAACATAATTAGTGCACTTAACGCTTCATCTTTAATAGTATTGTTCGAAACAGCAAAATTTATGTCACTTTCTCCAACTTTTCCTATTTTATCTCTCAAATCAATAATAATTCTTTGAGCAGATTTTGCTCCAATTCCTTTCACTCCCTTAAGTGTATTCACATCTCCTGTACTTATTGCTCCTTTAATTTCCGAAGCTGTTAATGAAGATAAGATCATCATTGCTGTGGCGGAACCAACTCCTGAAACAGAAATTAGTAACCTAAATAATTCTCTTTCGCTTTTATCTTTAAAGCCATAAAGTAATTGAGCATCTTCTCTCACTATCATATGTGTATATAACAAACAGAGTTCATCTGCATCTATTTTTGAGTAAGTGTTTAGCGAAATGTTAATTTGATATCCCACTCCATTACAATCTATAATTACATAAGTTGGTGTTTTTTCTATTAATCTACCTTTTATTTGAGCTATCATAATTAATTTAAAAATTTATACGTTTAGTATCAATTATATTTATTCTCACATTTACACATTAAATTATTTCCTAGTTTGTGCATCGGTTACAGCAATAGTTACCATATTCACAATTTCTCTAACGGAGCTACCTAACTGTAAAATATGAACTGGCTTTTTCATTCCTAATAAAATTGGTCCGATTGATTCAAAATCACCCATTTCTAACATTAATTTATAAGCAATATTTCCTGCTGCCAAGTTTGGAAAAATAAGTGTATTAGTATTTTTTCTTGCTAATTCAGAAAATGGAAATATTTCGTTTCTCAACTCTTTATTCAAAGCAAAATTGGCTTGAATTTCTCCATCAACTATCAAATCAGGATATTCTCTTTCTAGAATTTTCTTAGCTTCACGCATTTTTATAGCATCTTCTCCATCTGCTGAACCAAAGTTAGAGTAAGACAGTAAGGCTATTTTAGGTACAATCTTAAATCTATCTACAATTTTAGCTGTTAACGCTGTAATATCAGCAATATCTCTTGCCGAAGGATTTAAATTTACAGTAGTATCTGCAAAGAAAATTGGTCCTTTTTTAGTAAAAATAATATACATCCCTGCAATTTTCTTAACATCATCATCTGTTCCAATAACATGTAAAGCAGGTCTTATCGTATTTTTGTAGTTTCTTGTCAGCCCTGAAATTAATGCATCAGCATCGCCCATTTCTACCATAGCAGAGCCAAAATAATTACGACTACGCATCATTTCTTGTGCTTCAGCCAAAGTAACTCCTTTTCTTTTACGTTTTTCATACAGCATTGCTGCATAAAAATTCTTTTTATCTCTGTGCTTAGAGCTTCTTGGATCAATAATTGGAATATCGCCTAACTCTAAATTGTATTCTTTGGCAACTTCTTCAATCTTAGCTACTTTTCCTAATAATATTGGATGAGCAATACCCTCTTCATAAACTACTTGAGCAGCTTTTAATATTTTATAGTTATCCGCTTCAGCAAAAACCACTTTTTTAGGATTACCTTTAGCTTTTTCGGTTATACTTTTAAGTAGTTTATTATTCAAACCTAAACGTTTGGCTAAACTTTCTTTGTACTCTTCCCAATCGGTAATAGGCTGAAGTGCTACACCAGAATCCATAGCTGCTTTAGCAACTGCCGGAGCAATAGTGGTTATCAACCTTGTGTCTAATGGTTTTGGAATAATAAAGTTTCTACCAAAAGTGATGTTTTTTTGATTGTAAGCTTCATTTACTTCTTCCGGAACAGGTTCTTTAGCTAACTGAGCTACCGCTTTTACTGCAGCCAGTTTCATTTCTTCATTAATAGAAGTTGCTCTAACATCTAAAGCTCCTCTAAAAATGTATGGAAAACCCAATACATTATTTACCTGGTTAGGATGATCAGACCTTCCTGTTGCCATAATAATGTCTTTTCTGGTTGCAATAGCATCTTTATAAGGGATTTCAGGATCAGGATTCGCTAAAGCAAAAACGATAGGGTTTTTAGCCATTGATTTAATCATAGTTTTAGAAACAATGTTGCCTTTTGATAATCCTAAAAACATATCTGCACCATCTAATGCTTCTTCAAGGGTATCAATTTTTCTATCGGTAGCATATTGTTTTTTAGATTCAGAAATATCCGTTCTGTCTTTACGGATAACCCCTTTACTATCTAACATTACTATATTTTTAGGATTTACACCCAACGCTACATATAGCTTGGTACACGACATGGCAGAAGCACCTGCACCATTAACAACCAATTTTATTTTATCAATTTTTTTGTCAGCTAACTCTATAGCATTAAGTAGGGCAGCAGCAGTAATTATAGCTGTTCCATGTTGATCGTCATGCATTACCGGAATATTCAACTCATTTTTCAATCTTTCTTCAATCTCAAAACATTCGGGAGCTTTAATATCTTCTAAATTTATTCCCCCAAAAGTGGGTGAAATTGCTTTTACCGTTTCAACAAATTTATCTACATCAGTAGCATCAATTTCAATATCAAAAACATCTATATCTGCAAAAATTTTAAATAACAATCCTTTTCCTTCCATTACAGGTTTTGAAGCTTCCGGACCAATATCTCCCAACCCTAACACTGCTGTTCCGTTAGAAATCACAGCTACTAAGTTACCTTTAGCAGTATATTTATAAACGTCTTCCTTATTAGCGGCAATTTCTATACATGGGACTGCTACACCAGGTGAATATGCCAACGATAAATCTCGTTGAGTACTATATGGTTTTGTTGGTACTACTTCAATTTTTCCGGGCTTTCCTTGTGCATGATATTCTAATGCATCCTGTTCTTTTCTTGTCTTTGCCATTTATTTTTTTATTTAAAAAATGAACTCGTAAAAGTAGTAATATTTTCGTTGCTCGTTAATTTGAAAGAATTGTTTTTTAAACTTTTTTATTGCTCTTTTTTTATTCATACACCATTAACAACACTTTGTTTAATAGTTCACTGCTATTTTACATTTAACTTTAAAAATTGATCTGTATTTTTGTATTTATGTGGCAGAAAATACCAAAATGGCTTAAAAACAAATATGCAATAACATTAGTGTTATTTCTTGTATGGCTAATGTTTTTCGACCAAAATAATTTAATTAATCAGTTTTCCTACAAAACTCAATTAAAACAATTAAAACAAGACCAAACTTTTTATACTAAAGAAATAGATCAAACAAAAAAAGAATTGAAAGAACTTACTACCCACCAAAAAGCATTAGAAAAATTTGCTCGAGAAAAATATTTAATGAAAAAAAATGATGAAGAAATTTTTGTTTTTGAAGTGAAAAAAGAAGAGTAAAAATAAAAATTAGAGATTTGAAACTATGTACAATTTTAAAGAAATAACCCATCAGCAATGGAAAGAGCAAATTATTGCTGATTTAAAAGGAAAAGATTTTGAAGAAACTTTAGTTTGGAACTCAGAGGAAGACATCAATGTTCAGCCATTTTATATGCAAAATGCCTTAGAAAACAACTTGTCTTCCACACTCAATATTATCCCGAAAAATACTACTAACTGGAACATAAATGAACAAATAGATGTTACTGATAATGATGCCAATCAACAAGCACTAACTGCTCTAACAGGTGGTTGTAACAGTTTGGAATTTATAGGAGAAATAGCTAACTTAGAAAAACTTGACATCTTACTAAAAGATATTCAGCTAGATATTATTCAGTTAAATTTTAACAATCAACAACCATTACAAACTGCCGAATTATTTGCTCAATTCATTGAAAAATCTTCTTACAAAAATGTAAAAGCGAATTTTTATAGCGACACGATTACCAACGATATTATTGCGTTGAGTAAAAATCAACATGTTGAAAAATGTGTAATGATAGCTGCAGGTACTAATTCTAAAATGAGTGAGCAACTAGCCGATAGTTTTACAAAAGTGGTTGAAGCAGTTGATATATTAACCAAAAACGGCATTTCTACAAAAGAAGCGTGGAACAAAATAATGTTTCAGTTTCCTGTTCAGAACAATTACTTTTTTGAAATTGCCAAATTAAGAGCAGCTCGCATTTGTTTTGAATTGATTACCAATCAATATCAACTTACTGATGCAGAAATGTATATTGCTGCACAAACTACACTAACTCCTCAACCCGAAATTGATGTCCACAACAATACCTTAGCAGCTACCACGCAAGCTATGTCTGCAATTATTGGTGGTATAAATAGTTTAACTGTTTTACCGTTTAATACTTTAGACGAAAAAGCTACTCCATTTTCTAAACGAATTGCTCGAAATATTCAGCTTATTTTAAAAGAAGAATCCTTTTTAGACAAAGTTGTTGACCCTACCAAAGGGGCTTACTACATGGAAACACTTACCGATGAATTGGTAAAAAAAGCTTTGGAAAGTTTTAAGAAAAAGGTGTCCAATTTTTCATCTTTAACCTATCAATCTGCAAATAAAAAAGCAGCTATTTCTAATAAAGAAATATGGCAAACTGCCGAATCTATTGAAGTTAAAGCAAATTACACCAAAGAAGATATTGCTCCGCTAACGCACTTGAACTACGGTGCTGGTATTGCTCCAAATTTAAGAGGTCCTTATTCTACCATGTATGTTATGCGTCCGTGGACTATCCGCCAATATGCCGGATTTAGTACTGCTGAAGAATCTAATGCTTTTTATAGAAAAAATTTAGCTGCCGGACAAAAAGGGCTGTCAGTAGCTTTTGATTTAGCCACACACAGAGGTTACGATTCCGACCACCCCAGAGTAGTTGGCGATGTCGGTAAAGCAGGTGTTGCAATAGATTCTGTGGAAGATATGAAAATCTTATTCGACCAAATTCCCTTAGATAAAATGTCGGTTTCTATGACCATGAATGGAGCGGTAATTCCGATTTTAGCTTTTTACATTGTAGCTGCCGAAGAACAAGGGGTAAAACCCGAACAACTTACAGGAACCATTCAGAATGACATCTTAAAGGAGTTTATGGTGCGAAACACCTACATCTATCCGCCATTACCTTCTATGAAAATTATTGCTGATATTTTTAAATATACTTCGCAAAACATGCCGAAATTCAACTCTATCAGTATTTCTGGCTACCACATTCAGGAAGCAGGCGGAACCAACGAAATTGAACTGGCTTATACCTTAGCCGATGGATTGGAATATTTGCGTACAGGCATTGCATCGGGTATGGACATTGATGATTTTGCTCCTCGCCTTTCTTTCTTTTGGGGAATAGGCATGAATCATTTTATGGAAATTGCCAAAATGCGTGCAGGCAGGTTGTTATGGGCAAAAATTGTTAAACAATTTAATCCTAAAAATGAAAAATCGTTAGCATTACGTACTCATTGCCAAACCAGTGGATGGAGCTTAACCGAACAAGATCCTTATAACAATATTGCCCGTACTTGTATAGAAGCATTAGCTGCTGCGTTGGGCGGAACACAATCTTTACACACCAATGCGTTGGATGAAGCCATTGCATTGCCAACAGATTATTCTGCTCGTATTGCTAGAAATACCCAATTATTCATCCAAAATGAAACTGAAATTTGCAGAACCGTTGATCCTTGGGGTGGTTCTTATTACATCGAAACACTTACCCACCAATTGGCTGAAAAAGCTTGGGAATTAATTGAGGAAGTAGAAAAACACGGTGGCATGGCAAAAGCCATAGAAAAAGGCATTCCAAAGTTACGTATCGAGGAAGCTGCTGCAAAAAAACAAGCTCGTATTGATGGTGGTAAAGAAATAATTGTTGGTGTAAACGAATACCTGGTGGATAATGAAGAAGAAATTGAAGTAAGAGAAGTAGATAACACCAAAGTAAGAAACAGCCAGATTGAACGCTTAAATAAAATTAAAGCCAATAGAAACAGCGAAAAAGTGCAAGCTACATTAAAAAATATTACCGAAATTGCACGTTCAGGAAACGGAAACCTTTTAGATGCAGCAGTTATAGCAGCAAGAGAAAGAGCTACTTTAGGTGAAATATCAGATGCACTAGAAGAAGTTTTCGGAAGATATCAAGCACAAATCCGCTCTATTAGCGGTGTTTATAGTTCAGAAGTTATGGATGATAAAGACTTTTTAAAAGCCAAAGCACTGGCAGACGAATTTGCTCAATTAGATGGCAGACGTCCACGAATTATGGTGGCTAAAATGGGGCAAGATGGACATGATAGAGGAGCTAAAGTGATTGCTACTTCCTTTGCCGATTTAGGTTTTGATGTAGATATTGGTCCATTGTTCCAAACACCTGCCGAAGCTGCTAAACAAGCTGCTGAAAATGATGTGCATATTTTAGGGGTTTCTTCTTTAGCTGCCGGACATAAAACCTTAGTTCCGCAAGTAATTGAAGAACTAAAAAATATTGGTAGAGAAGATATTTTGGTAATTGTTGGTGGAGTTATTCCTCAACAAGATTATGAGTTTTTATTTAATGCCGGAGCGGTTGGTATTTTTGGACCTGGAACAAAAATCAGTAAAGCAGCACAAGCTATTTTGGAAGTGATGATTGATAGTGTAAAGTGATTTTTTTATTTCTTAAAAGTGAAAAAATGTTAATCCAAACACTTAATTTCATTATCCTTTCAAAAAATGATAACTTAGCAAAAACAAAATCTAACTAAATATTTATATTATGAAAAAAATTATTTTTCCTACAGTAATTATTACTTCTTTGTTTCTAATCTCTTGTGGAGAGAGCAACAAAGACAAAAATAATACAGCTGATAATAGTGAACCTATCTGTTTTTATGAATACACTAAAACATCTTCCGCAACTGTGAGTTGGACAGCCTTTAAAACAACTGATAAAGTGGGTGTTGGAGGAACTTTTAATCAGGTAATGGTTAAAAGTGGAGAAAAATCTACTAAAATAACCGATGTACTTAGTGGAATTAACTTTACTATAATGACTGAAAGTACTTTTACTAAAGATGAAGGCAGAGATAAAAAGATTATCGAATCTTTCTTTGGTGCAATGGATGCTACCGATTTAATTATTGGTCAAGTAAAATCAGCTAAAGGAAACAATGAAAGCGGAACTTGTACATTTTACTTAACCCTAAATAATATTGAAAAAGAAGTTACACTAGACTACAAGGTTAATGATAACAAAATAAGCTTAATTGGAGAGATTGATTTAGTCAACTGGAATGGTGATGACGCTATTGCTTCATTAAACAAGGTTTGTGAAGACTTACACAAAGGAGAAGATGGTGTTAGTAAATTATGGTCGGTTGTTGAATTAAACATTGAAGCATCTTTAGATAAAAATTGTAACTAAAACTTATTTTTATCTAAAACAAAAAACCACTTTGGAGTTCCAAAGTGGTTTTTTTATATGTTTTTATTAGTTTCTTAATTTATTGAAGGAGCTGACCTTACTGTTGGTTTTGTTGGCATTCTTAACGATAAAAATATCTCATGTCCACCAGTAGAAAAATCTCTTATTTCTGTAGTGCTATAATCATAAGCATAACCAAAAGAAAAATTCTTATAATTAACTCCAACTAACGCAACTATAGCATTGTTATATCTGTAAGATGCTCCCAACCAAAATTTTTGATCATAAATCACTCTTGCATTAATATCAAACTGAACTGGTGCTCCTTGTAAATATTTTACCAATGCAGATGGAACTACTGTAATTTTATCACTTGCTTCAATCTTATAGTCTGCAAAAAGATAATAATGTCTTGCTAGTTTGTTTAAATTATTATCTGCTGCTGCTGCTGTTACTCCATACAAGTTGTTTTCTAATAATTGAGAAGATGAAAATCCTATTCTATATTTGCTTGTATAAAACATCATCCCAAAATTAACATCTGGAGACACTGCATTTATTTTCATATTATTTAATGCATCATCCCCACTTTCTTCTGGTCTTAATTGGGCTGTATTGATGTCATGAAAAAACATCATCCCTGCTAAACTAAAAGCTAATTTTGCATTATCGCTAACATTTAAATGATATGCATAAGACAATTGTATTCCTCTCTCACTTATTGGACCTGTTTCATCATTATAAACATAACCTCCTACTCCCATTTTTTCGCCAACTTTTGAATCTATACTAAAAAACTGTGTTCTTGGTGCTCCTTCTAACCCTGTCCATTGTGCTCTAGCTGATAATGAAATGTTTATACTATCTGTTGATCCTGCTGCTGCTGGGTTCAATAAGTAGTCATTAAACATATACTGACTTGTTAATGGAATTTGTTGTGCGTAAACACTTCCTGCTATAAAACAAGTTGTAATAAATATTTTTAATATATTTTTCATGTGTTTATTTTTTATTATCGTGATTATTAGCTTATCTAACTATATTAATTGTTCCTGATAAATCTTCTTCATCATTTCCTAACATAATAACATAATAATACGTTGCTGCAGGAGCTTCTGCATTATTATACTTACCATCCCATGGAGTTTCATACCCTGTACCCGATTCAAACATTAAGTCTCCCCATCTGTTAAATACTTTTACTTTCATATCAGGATAGTTTTCTTTTCCTGCAATGTTCCAAAGGTCATTTTTACCATCACCATTTGGTGTAAATACATTTGGAATAGTTAATGCATCAATACACGTTACATTCACAATAAACTCACATGTATCTGCATTTCCTGATAAGTCTTCTACAATAATAGAAACTACTGTTTGTCCTTTATCATTAATAATATTATCTGCTGTAATAAAACTTCCTGCAGCTGGAATTTGAGTTATAATTACATTGTTCATATCACAATTATCTAAAGATGATGTTGCCATACTTGTATAATCTTCTATCTCATACATACAAGTATTATCTGTTGATACCTCTTGGTTAGTTGGACAAGTAATTGCTGGTGCAATAGTATCGTAAACAGTCACTTGTGCAACACAACTATCTATATTCCCATTATTATCTTCAACATATAAAGTTATATTGTTTAACCCTAATTCCGCACAGGTAAATGTAGTTTGCGATGCTGTTATAGCACTTATTCCACACATATCGGATGATCCTCCATCTATATCATTAGGTGTTATACTCACATTTCCTGCATTATCTACATACACATTTATGTTTTGACACATTACTGTTGGTACAACTGTATCCATAACGGTTACAATTGCTGTACACGAATCAATATTACCATAAGTATCTGTAACATATAAGGTAACATTATTTGTTCCTATTGCCGAACAAGTAAAGTTATACTGAGATAATGTTAATGTATCTATAACACAATCATCTGAAGAGCCTCCATCAACATCCGTTCCTAGTATATTAACATTTCCTGTATTATCAAGGTAGATGGTAATATCCTGACATACTGCTGTTGGAGCTAATGAATCTGCTATTGTTACATTAAATGAACAAGTATCTCCATTATTATTTCCGTCAACTACTGCATAAACTACTGTTGTAATTCCTACAGGAAAAGTTGATCCTGATGCTAACCCACTAACTAATACAGTAGTTGCTCCAGTACAATTATCTGTACCTACTGGTGCTGTGTAATTTACAACTGCTCCACATAATCCAGGTGTGTTTCCTACAACTGTATCACTTGGACAGGTTATAGTTGGATTTTCATTGTCCACAACCGTTACTACTTGGGTACAGGTTACAAAGTTGCCTGTTCCATCTGTTGATGTCCATGTTACTGTTGTGTTTCCTATTGGAAAACTTGCTGGTGCATCATTCGTAATTGTCGGTGTTCCACAGTTATCTGTTCCTGTTGCTGTTCCTATTGAGGCTGTTGATGTACATTGCCCTGCATCTGTATTTATTGTTGTTGCTGATGGACAGGTTATAGTTGGATTTTCATTGTCCACAACCGTTACTGTAAAAGAACATGTTGTAGATCCAAAAGCATTGGTTGCTTGAAATGTATTAGTTGTTATTCCTACTGGAAAAGCTGAACCGCTTGGCAACCCAGCTGTTTGAGTAACAGTGGTAGCACACGGATTAGAAGGTGGAGTATAATTTACAACTGCACTACAGTTACCAGCATCATTGTTTACTACAATATTTGCAGGACATGTTATTGTTGGTGCAGAAGATGGACATAATAAAGTAATTACAACCTGACCATGCCCCGTACCAACACCTGCTGTATTAACTTGATTAGTTCCATTATTAAAAGAACCACCACCGCCACCACCTGATCTTTGGGCTGCACCACAATTACCAATATGAGGACCTCCTGCACCACCAGAATAGCCACCACCACCGCCACCACCAACAGTATTGCAAGTAGTAGAACCACCTCCTCCAAAACCACCTTCTGCATCTTGATTACATGCATTATCCATTCTTCCATCTATTCCACCAACTCCTCCATTCAAAAAAGAAAGTCCACCTCTACCATAATTGACCCCACTAGTAGCGTCTAAACCATTTGTTGAAAATCCGCCACCTCCACCAGCATTATTCTCATTAACTAAACAAGCATTACCTCCATTTCCTCCCAAACCTCCTGAAATTATATTTTGACTGTCAAATGTTCCATTTTGAACAACTACTGCTGCCACTCCATTTTGATCAGAAGATGCTCCTCCTCCTCCTCCAGCAACGATATAAGGAACATTCAAAATAGCAACAAAAGAGCCTCCTCCTCCCCCTCCAACAGCATCTGTTTCTCCTGCTTGACCAACAATTATACTAACAACTTGACCAGCTGTTAAATTAAAATCTCCTTGCATATTAGCTCCTGTACCTCCAAATCGTGTTGTTCCCCATATTGAATTCCCTCCAACTGCACCGGTAACATTTATTCTATATATTCCATTTGCTGGTACAGTCCATTCCTGAATACCTTGAGTATTTATTACAACGTTTCCTGTTAATGGATTAGCACCCGTATAAGTAGCATTAACTTGTGCTTGGGTTGGCCCAAATCGACCAGTTGCTCCACAATTAGTGAATGTATATGTTTGAGCAAAAGCAACTACACTTATTACACTAAAAAATGTTCCTAAAACTAATTTAAGTATTGATTTTTTCATAATAAAAATTATTGAATATAAATGTTTAATGAAAAATCTTTACGTGATTCTTCTTTATTAATAGTAATCATTATTTTTTTCTGATCTAATTCTATAGAGTCAAAAGGCTCAAGAATAGCAGTGTTCTCGAAAACATTAGAATCTGAATCTTTTTTTAAAACCCATTTAAAATTAATAACTTCATTCAACGTGTTTTCAAATTTAACATTCAAAAAGGTAACACCATCTGTACCTGTTGTTTCTAAAAAATAAACTTTAATTCCTTTCTCCTCTTTTACTAACACCCACTCATTAAGATTTTCATTAATAGTAATAATCTCTTTTTTTATTTCCCTTTTTTCCTCTGCCTTTGCATAACCAATAGTCAATAAAGCTAAAACAGGATAAACAATACTTTTCATTTTCATACTTTATATTAAATTAATTTCGGGCGAAAGTATATTATTAATCACAGTAAACAAAAAAAAATACTACTTTATCCCATAAAAAAAACATAATCCACTAACTATAAGACAAATAGACGAAACCTTATTTATTTATTATATTTTAATAATTAAAAACCCCACTTTGGAATTCCAAAGTGGGGTTTTTTATATGCTTTTATTAGTTTCTTAATTTATTGAAGGAGCTGATGTTGTTTTGGGTTCATTTTTATGGAACCTAATACCTATCATCAACTCATGAGAACCATTATTGTAATTTTTTAAATTGGTAGTGGTAAAATCATACGCATAAGCTACAGTAAAATAATCGTAAATCAAATAACCCACCGAAACAGCAACCGCATCACGATGACGATAGGTACCTGCCAACCAAACTTTCTGTTTATACATTATTCTTAAGCTACCGTCATACATTACAGGAGCTGGAGAGATATACTTTACAAAAAAGGAGGGCTCTAACATAAAATCATCCGTTATATCAAACTTATACCCCCCTGTTAAAAAGAAATGAGCCGGTAAGGTTCCGTTTGGATTATCTCCTTCATTAAAAAACTTTACTCTACTGTTTAATAATTGTGGAGCAGAAAATCCCACATAATATTTCTCATGATATAAGTAAGTTCCAAAACCTGCATCGGGCACCAATACTTTTTGTACTCCATTGGTTAAAATAACATCTCCCTCATCTCTTAACGTAACTTTAGAACCATCTATCATAAATTGTAATAATCCGGCAGAAAGTCCAAATGATAATTTTAAGGTTTCATTTAATCTAACATGATAAGAGTAAGCCAAATTAAAACCTGTTCTTCTTGTTGGTCCTACCATATCGGTAAATAAATATCCTCCCAACCCCATCTTTTCATTTTTCATTGGTCCATTTACACTTAACGTATATGTACGAGGAGCATCAGTAATTCCTTCCCATTGATAACGATGACTTGATTTCCCTTCAAAATAATCTCTGGCACCTGCTACAGCAGGATTAATCAAAAAATCATTTAAATAGTACTGACTAAAGTGAGGTAATTGCTGAGCGAATACTGCACTTCCTGACAATATCAAAACCAATATTAATATATATTTTTTCATATACAATTTCATCTTATAACTTACCTCAAAATGGTTATCGGACCTGTGTAAGGTTTAGTTTTTCCATCGTTTAACTCTATTACAAAATAATAAGTTCCTATTGGTAATGGTTTACCATTATAAGTTCCATTCCAATCTTGTTTATATCCATCTGCATGGAATAATAATTCTCCCCAACGGTTGTAAATTTCTACCACATTATTTGGGAATTCTTCTATGAAGTCGATTATCCAAACATCATTTACTCCATCACCATTTGGTGTAATACCATCAGGGAAAACAATTTTAGGTAAAACTGTTACAGTTACACTATCAGTAGAAGTACACCCTGCAGGAGATGTTACGGTTAAATAATAAGTAGTAGTTTGCATTGGATTAGCAACCGGATTAGCAATAGTTGTATCACTCAAACCATAGCCAGGTGTCCAAGTATACGTTACGCCTCCACTACCGTTTAACTGAGTAGAACCTTCTTCAAAAATAGTAACATCAGGCCCTGCATTGGCGATAGGTAGTGGATCTATGGTTATACAAACGGTGTCCATATCAAAACAGCCTGCATTAGCTCCATAAACCTGATAAACATAGCAAACTTGCCCCGCTGATGTTGGAGTAACAGTTATGGTATCAATAGTTGCTACTGAAGTCATACTAGGCAACTCAAACCACTCTACTGAAGCTATATTTCCAATGCCATTTCCCATTAATGTTACTGGAGAACCAAAACAAACATTAGTATCATTTCCAGCAAAAGCCAATACAGTATCAATAGCTCCAATATTTACAGTAAACGAATCTGTACATCCATTTTGGTCAGTTACAACAAGACCATTAGCTCCAAAACATAAATTTGATGCTGTATTTGTTTGTCCGGGAGTTAAATCTCCATTCCATTGAAAAGTATATCCTCCTGCTCCACCGCTTACAGTAATTGTAGCAGCACCATCACAAACCGAAGAACAAGTAACATCTGTTGTTGATGTTATAATAGAAATAGCTGAAGATTCAGTAATAACAACACTATCAACCACACTACATCCATTATCATCAGTAATTGTAACAATATGTGTTCCTGCACTTAAACCAGTTGCTGTTTGGGTAGTTTGAGATGATGGTGACCAACTATAAGTATAGGTTGGAACTCCTCCAATAACATTTGCAGTTGCTGTACCATCATTTGCTCCATTACAAGTAACATTAGTTGAGTTGATATTTGTAAGCATAGCATCAGGAGCAACAACAGTATCAATCACTACACCAATACATCCAACGGAATCGGTAACCGTTACGGTGTAAACTCCACCACAAAGATTAGTTTGAGGATTAGCAGTTCCTCCCGGATTAAATGAAATACTATAAGGAGCAGTTCCACCAATTGGGTTAGCAACAATTTGCCCATCACAAACACCATTACAAGAAACATCTGTAACAGTTGTATTAGGGTCAGGAGCGGTAGTATTACTTAATGCATAATTAAAAGTAGTTACACAACCTGTCCCTTGATCAGTTATATCAACCGAATAAGCTCCTGCACAAAGATTAGTAATCATTGCTGTTGTTGGGTTTGGCGGACTTGTTGGAGTTGTCCATAAGTAGGTAAATGGTCCAATTCCACCAGTTGGATTTAAGGTGATAGAACCATCACAAACATTACAAGCCGGAGTAACTATTACTTCATTAGCTAATACCGCAGAAGGTTCATTAAGTGTAATGGTATCATTTCCAGAACAACCATTGGCATCGGTAATGGTTACCACATAAGTTCCTGCACATAACCCTGTCGCTGTTTGAGTAGTTTGTGCTAAAGGATCATCCCATAAGTAGGTATATGGCGCAGAACCTCCACTTGGATTTGCTGTTATTGCTCCATCACAAACACCATTACAACTAATTGGTGATGTTACAGTAGTTGAAGGAACTAATTGTGTAGGACTGGTAATTGTAGCTGAGATGGAATCAACACAATTTAAACTATCAGTTACTACTGCAGTATAAACCCCTGCACATAAATTAGTAGCAGTTGGTGTTGTTTGTAAAGGATTAGTAACATTCCATTGATAAGTAAATGGGGAAGTTCCAGCTCCTACTGCCACAGTAGCCATTCCATCACAAGCTCCAAAACAAGATTCAGGAACAATATTGCTAATACTTAAATTCAAATTATTAGTATTAATGGTAACTGTATCTGTTAAAATACAACCATTAGCATCAGTAATAGTTACTGTATAAAATCCTGCACAAAGATTGGTTGCTAAAGAATCATTACCTCCCGAAGGTGACCAACTAAACGTATAAGGTGTAGTACCTCCACTAACTGATGCTAAAGCAGTTCCATTACAAGCATTTGCGCAAGTTTCATCTGTTGACGTTATGTTAACTGTCGCTGTTACATCACTATTTATAATTATTGTGTGAGTAGAAACACAACCTGTTCCTAAATCGGTTAATTGTAGTTGAATAGTTCCAGCACATAATCCATTAACGGTAGAACTTGTCGCATTAGTGGTTGTAACAGGTAATGATGGATTTGGTCCTGTAACGGCTGTCCATACAAAATCATAAGGACCAACTCCACCTACAGGTGTTGAAGTTACTGCTCCATTACATACTCCACAAGTAGGATTAGTAACTACAGTGCTATCATTAACAATAGCTGCATTATTAATAACCACTGTATCTGTGGTGGTACAATTATTTCCATCTGTGATAGTTACCGTGTATGTTCCTGCACATAAATTAATTGCTGTAGCGGTAGTTTGTCCGTTACTCCAAGAATAACTATATGGGGCTGCCCCTCCGCTTGGAGTTGTAGTAGCAGTTCCATCACAATTTCCATTACATGTTGGAGGAGTAGTACTTGTTGAAGTAGTTAAAATTGGATTATCTACCACATTAACCACAGCTGAATCTACACATCCATTTGCATCCGTAACTGTAACAATATAAGTCCCTGCACATAAAGCAGTAGCTAATGAGTTGTTTTGTACAGGCGATGTATTCCATGAGTAAGAATATGGAGCAGTTCCTCCTGAAGCGGTTGCTAAAGCTGTTGCATCGCAATCACCATTACATGTTGGATTAGTTGAACTTGCAGTAATTAATATACTTGTTGGTTCAGTTAATGTTACACTATCAGTTATTGAACATCCATTTTGATCTGTTATAACAACTGTATGTGTTCCTGCACATAAGTTAGTAGCTGTTGGCGTAAGCTGCCCATTACTCCATGCATAAGAATATGTTCCTATTCCTCCGGTTGGGTTCGCTGTAGCTGTACCATCACAATCACCATTACAAGTAGGGTTAGTTGATATAATATTCGCTAAAATTTGCTGTGGTGTTCCTACTGTAATACTATCTACACTGACACAACCATTTGCATCTTGTACTACAACAGTATATAAGCCAGCACATAAAGAAGTAGCACTATCTAAATTAGACAAACTTGGATCATCCCATTGATAAACAAATGGAACAGCTCCTGAAGTAACAGTTACATTAGCTGTACCATCACAATCACCAAAACAAGTAACACTATCAGCACTCATGCTTAAAGAAGGTCCGTTTGGATTGCTGATTAAAACATTAAATGTATTTGAACATCCGTTATTATCTGTAACCTCAACAGTGTAAGCACCAGGGCATAATCCATTAATTGAGGCCGTTGTTTGACCACCAGGCAACCACGAATAAGTATATGGCCCTCCAGCACCGCCTGACGGAGCAGTTACTGTAGCTGTCCCATCACAAACACCACAAGTAGCATCTGTTGTATTGATAGTTGCAGTAATGTTAGAACCTTCTCCAATAGTTACGTTACCAGTAGTTGAGCAACCATTAGCATCTGTAACTGTTACCGTATAAGTTCCTGCTGTTAATCCTGAAATAGAAGCTGTTGTAGCTCCGGTATTCCACGAATACGTATATGGAGCTGTTCCTCCGTTTGGCGTAGCTGTTGCTGTTCCATTGCTTCCTCCGTTACAACTAGCATTGTTTCCTGAAACATTAACAGTTAAATTATTAGGTGAATTAATCGTTACATTCTGAACTACACTACAACCCAACGCATCTGTTACTGTTACTGTATAATTTCCGGCACACAATCCTGCTACAGCATTAATAGTGTGTCCTGTACTCCAACTGTATGTATAAGGTGCTGTTCCACCACTTGGAGTTGCAATTGCAGAACCATCACAAACACCATTACATGTAGCATCTATGGTAGAAACACTTACACTAATAGGAGAGTTATCTGAAATGGTAAAAGCTTGAGCAGTTATACATCCGTTACCATCGGTTACTTGCACAGTGTAGTTTCCTGCACATAATCCGTTAATACTTGTTGTGGTTGCACTATTACTCCATAAATAAGTATAAGGTGGCACTCCTGAAGTTACACCAACCGAAGCTGAACCATCACAAATACCACTACAAGTTGCATTCGTTGTATTTAAAGAAATACTTGGTCCATTTGCATTGCTAATTGTTACGGGAACAACCACACTACATCCATTATTATCAGTAATAGTAACAGAATAGGTGCCTGCTAATAAACCTGTGACATTTGGTACGACAGGTCCAAAATCCCAAATATAAGTATATCCTGGTGTTCCTCCTGTAGGGGCAACTCCGGCAGTACCATCAGCATTTCCACATGTAGCATCAGTAGTTGTTAAATTTGGAGTAATAACAGTTGGTTCGTTAATAACAACTGTTTCAACTGTTGTACATCCATTCACATCAGTAACCTGTACATTATAAGAACCAGCACACAACCCTGTTGCAATTTGCGTAGTTTGATTTAAAGCATCATTCCATGAATAAATGTAAGGCGCTGTCCCTCCATTTGGTGTTGCTGTTGCAGTTCCGTCACAATTTCCATTACAAGTAGCATCAGTAGTGGAAGTAGTTGCTATTAATTGAGAAGGACTAGTAATATTAAAATTCACTACTTTACTACATCCATTTGCATCAGTAATAGTTACACTTGCTGCTCCAACACACAAACCTGAGGTTGAAGAAGTAGTTGCTCCATTACTCCATAAATACGTATATGGACTGGTTCCTCCTGATGGCGCTACAGAAGCAATTCCATTACAAGTTCCAGCACAAGTTGCATCTGTAATATTTAAGTTTCCAGTAATACTATCTGCCTGTCCAACAACAACACTTGTCGCTAAAACACAATTATTAGAATCAGTTAATGTTAAATTATACGTCCCAGCACAAAGTCCTACAAGTGTACTATCATTTGCATAAGGTCCTCCAGTAGGAATTGAAGTCCAAGCGTAAGAAAATGGTGCAGTTCCACCAATTGGTAAAGCATTTAAAGAGCCATCACAAGTACCAAAACAAGTGGCATTATTAACAGTTGAAGTAATTCCACTTGGGCCTGTTGGATTACTTACAGCGATAGTAATTACTGCAACACATCCACTATTGTCTGTAATGGTATCTGTATAAAATCCTGCACAAAGGTTAGTTATGGTAGAGCTTGTAGCTCCTGTTGACCAAGAATGAGAATATACTCCATCGCCACCTGTTGGAAATGTAGCAATAACTCCATCACAAACTCCACAATTAGCATTAGTAACCACAGGATTTGCAGCAATAGAATTAGGGTCGGTTAAAGTTACGTTTCCTACAAAACTACAACCTAGACTATCAATAACTGTTACTGTATAATTTCCCGCACATAAACCATTAACTGTAGCTGTATTGTTTGGGGATGGAACACATGTTCCTACCCATGAATAAGTATAAGGAGCAGTTCCTCCACTTGGAGTTGCAGTAGCACTTCCATTAGAAAACCCATTACATGTTGGATTGTTAGAGGTTAAAACAACCGTGAGTGTTGTTGGTGCTGTTACCGTAAATGAATCCACAGTTGTACAACCATTAGTATCTGTTACAGTTACAATATAGGTATCTGGACATAAGCTAGTTAATGATGGTGTAGTTCCAAGATTTGGATTGGAGTTTGTTGACCACAAATAAGTAAACCCGGGAACACCACCAGATGGACTAGCAGTAACACTTCCTGTACATGGTGCCCCACCGCAAGCTACATTAATCCCTGTAGCATTAGCTAATAATTGATTCGGTTCAGTTATAGTAAAGTTCTGAACTGTTGTACATCCATTTGAATCCATAACTGTTACAGAGTAATTTCCAGGCGCTAAGTTGGTTATGGATGATGTAGTATCGGTTGTTGACCAAGTATAAGTATATGGAGAAACACCTCCAGAAACATTTACCCCCGCTGAACCATCATTAGCTCCAAAGCAACTTACGTTAGTTTGTATTGGATTAGATGTTAATGCTAAAGGTGATGTTACAGTAAACGTATCGACCCTTGAACACCCACTTGAATCTGTAATAGTTACAGAATATGTTCCAGCTGGCACATTATTAATACATGCATTTGTACCTAATCCTCCCGACCAAACAAAAGTGTATCCAGGTGTCCCTCCTGTTGGAGCAACACAAATACTTCCTGTATTGTTACCACTACATAAGACATTAGTAATGGTAGGGTTAGGAGCTACGGTATCAGGAGCTACTAATGTTAAGGTATCTGATTGAATACAACCATTGTTATCTGTAACTGTTACAACAGCAATACCAGGACAAACATTGTTCGTATCAGGTACTGACCATGAAATTGAATAAGGTGGAGTTCCGCCTGTCGGAGCTGATGAAACCATTGCATCACAATTTCCAGCACAAGTAATTTGTTGGTCAATAACTCCATTTGGTACTAATACAGATGGATCAACAGGCATATTTACCGAATCAACTGCAGTACAACCGTTCGCATCTGTAACCGTTACATACACCCAACCTGGACATAAGCCTGAAGCAGTTTGAGTAGTATCTCCATTAGACCAATTGTAAGAATAAGGTAATGTTCCACCTGATGGATTAGCTGTTGCACTTCCATCACACACCCCATTACAACTAATAGTGATTGCTGTGGTTGTAATATTAATAGTAATTGATGGAGCTATAGTAACATTACCAGAAGCAGAGCAACCATTAGTGTCTGTTACTACAACACTATAAGTTCCTGCACAAAGATTTGTTGCTGAATCTGTAATTTGACTTCCTGCATTAGCATCCCACTGATATGAATAGCCTGGGGTTCCTCCTGAAGCTATTGCTACAGCCGACCCATCACAAACAGCTTGACAACTTGCATTTGTAGCTGTAACATTAAGGTTTAAGACCGGAGGATTGGTAATGGTAATAGTATCTCTAACTTCACAACCATTGGTATCAAGAATAGTTACTTCATATTGTCCTGCTCCTAATCCATTTATGGGATTTCCTGCAATCGGAGTTCCAGGCAATAATATCCAACTTATATTATAAGCCGGATTACCACCTGTAGGTACTGCTACTGCAGAACCGTCATTTACTCCATTACAACTAATATCGGTAAATTGAGTATTCGGATTAATAGCTTGAGGTTCATTTATCACAATAGTATCGTTAACTGAACAATTTGATGTGTCTGTAATATTAACAATATAAGTCCCTACACAAAGATTGGTTATAGCGTTTGTACCTTGACCAGTAAAAGTAAGTCCCGCAGGTATTGTTGTCCAAGTATAAGTATATGTACCACTTCCTCCTGAAGGAGTGGTTGTTGCAGTACCATTACAAATTCCATTACAAGCTAAGTCAGTTCCTGTTGTGGTTGTTATTAGTGCAGCGGGTTCAGTAATAGTAAAATTAATTGTTGTAGTACAATTATTTGCATCTCTAACAATAACTGTATGATTACCTGCACATAATCCATTTATAGTATTAAACCCACCTACTACTGGGACAAAAGCAAATCCATTCCATGAAACAGAGTATGGTGCGATACCACCTGATGGAGTTATAGTTGCAGATGCATCACAGCCTCCATTACAAGTAACTTCCGTTTGTGTTAAATTAGCATTTATGCTTGCTGGTTCATTTATTACAACAGAAGTATTTGCAGTACAGCCATTAGAATCGGTAACATTTATAGTGTAAGTTCCCGCACAAAGAGCAGAAATAGAGGTTGTTCCCTGACCTACAGCAACCTGACCTAAAGGAACACTTGTCCAAACTATAGTAAAAGGAGTAGTTCCTCCTGTAATTGTTGCTGTAGCTGTTCCATCACAAACTCCATTACAAGACATATCTGTTTTATTAGTAGTGATAGCTAACGGTTGTGGAGAAGTTACTGTCACACTATCTATCACTACACAATTATTAGAATCTGTAACCGTTACCAGATAAGTTCCTGCACACAAACTATTAACAGACTGTGTATTATAAGGACCTCCCGGACCAGTCCAAACATAAGAATAAGGCGTGGTTCCTCCTGTTGGATTAGCAGTTACACTACCATCACAAACTCCATTACAAGACATATCTGTACTACTAGGATTAGCAACCAATAATGCAGGTTCTGTTATGGTTATAGTATCTGATGTTGAACAATTATTGGCATCAACTATGCTCACAACATACTGTCCCGGACATAAATTAAAAATAGAATCTGTTCCTTGTCCGCTAAATGGCAACCCTGCAGGAATTGATGACCATGCATAAGTATAAACAGGAGTTCCTCCTGTAGTTGTAGTTACTGCATAACCATCACAATCACTAAAACATGTAACATTTGAAGAAATAGTTGAAGTTAATAAGGTATCCGGTTCTGTAATAATTATGGTGATAACTGTATCACAACCATTTCCGTCAACTATAGAGTCTGTATAAGTTCCAGCACACAAGCCTGAAATTGTTGAAGACACCCCATTATTAGTTGTTCCGGTACTCCAATTATGCGTAAAAGGTGCTGTTCCTCCACTTAAAATATTTACCGTAATTGAGCCATCACAAACTCCACCACAACTAACATTTTGAGCAGTAGTATCCCATTGTAGTTGGTTAGGAATAGTAATGTTTACACTATCTGTTGTTGAACATCCATCACCATCAGAAACGGTAACGGTATATACTCCAGGGCATAAATTAGTAATCCCTGAAGTTATTTCTCCATTAGGCAACCAAGAATAAGAGTATGGAGGTCCGTTTGCTCCTGCCTCATTAGACACTGTTGCAGTTCCTGTGCATGTTCCAAAGCAGTTAATGTTTGTACTGTCTAACTGAAAAGTTAAAGGAGCAGGTTCTGTAAGAACAAAGTTTTGAGATGCTGTACATCCATTAGCGTCAACAACATTAATATCATAACCACCTGCACATATATTGGTAATTGTTTGTGTAGTATCAGGGACTTGCACCCAAGAAATTGAGTAAGGTGAAACACCAAAGGCTACATTGGTTCCAATTGCTCCATCACAATCTCCGTTACATGTAGGTTGTATAATTCCAATTAAGTTAATTGCTAAAGCTATTGGATTAGTAACATTTACCTGATCAGTACATTGAGTTCCAAATGGAGGGTTTTGCCCCATATCTGTAACTTGCACACCTACATTTCCCTGACAAGCATTATATAGTGTGTCATTCGTAGAACCATAACCTATCCATAGTATATTAAATGGGCCAACTCCACCAGTTATATCTACATAAACTATGGCATCGCAAACACCTTGACAAGAAACACCGTATCCATTATAATTAGATAACACTGAGGTTGTTATAGTAAATGGCACTGCACCACAAGTATTGGTGAGCTTAGAACCATTACTAAATGTAATTTTTTCTTTATCAAGAATTCCTGTATTTACATCCTGAGCTTGTCTAAAAATAATAATATTAGAAGCCTCATTCTTCAGAATAAAATTACCAGCATCAAACCGGGCTTTTTGATGATTGTAAATTACCGCATTTTTAGTTGTGATTTTCTTTACACTATTGCTTCGAACATCAATGCCACCAGAATAAACAGTAACATTTTCAATTACTAACTCTCCTTTTTTAAGGTAAATAAAATTGGAATCCGTTAAGATTAAATCACTAATTAAGTTAAATTTAGAAGAAGCATTAAATTCAACATCACCTAAAAATGTAACTCTATTAGTATTTATTTGTGTTTCGGATTGATTAGATATAAAAATAGTTCTTCCATAAAATTGATTTTCATAATTTTCATTAACCTGAAAATCTCCATTTATGTTTAGTTTAGCAACATTATTAGATGAAAAAATAACTTTATGCGTAGTTTGCACCTGAAATGAAGCACAACTGGCTTGTTGATTAATAACTATCTCTGAAGGTTGTGTGATTGATAAATTATCGAAAATAACATTATCATTTGTTGAAGGAACTCCTACCCCTCCCTGCCCACCACTGCTTAACGACCAGTGAGATGGATTATTCCAACTACCTGAATTGCCTACCCAATAAAAATCAGCAGCAAATAAGTTAAAGGATATGGTTGAAATTACTAAAGTAAAGACAACCATACATATCTTAATAAATTTCATTCAGTTTTTTTTATTAAACGATTTGTTACGACAATAATACAAAAAATGTTACGAAATGCAATATTTGTTGCATTTTCCTATTTAAATTATTTTTGTTCTATTGTTATTGTATTGAGACGCAAATCCACTAACAAACGTTGCAACAATCTATTCTATGAAAATGTTCTTATAAAAGAAATGCTTCGACAACCTTTACAAATTCCTTAGGTTTTTCAGCATGAATCCAATGCCCAGAACCGCTAATCGTTTCCAATTTCATATTAGGAAAAATATTTTTAATATCACTTACATCCTCATCTAACACATAGTTAGAACGCTCTCCCCTAACAAACAAAGTAGGCTCACTAAATGGAAACGGTGCTTTTATTTCTATTCCTACATTTAAAATTTTTTCTGCGATTACATCTAAATTAAATCTCCAAGCTAATTGTTCTTTTTCTTTCCAATACATGTTTTTCAGCAAAAACTGACGAACTGCTAAATTAGGTATGCTTTCAGCCAATTTCTCATCTGCTTCTCCTCTAGTTTTTATCACACTAAAGTCTAATGATTGCAATCCTTTAATAATTTCATCATGATGCACAGGATAAGCTTTTGGAGCAATATCTGCTACTATTAATTTTTTTACTAAATGAGGATAATTAAATGCAAACTGCATAGCTGTTTTACCTCCCATCGAATGTCCCAAAACAACAGTTTCCTCAATTTGCTGTTCCTCCATAAAATCTTTTACATCTTTGGCCATACATTCATACGTAAATTCATCACTATGGAAAGATTGTCCATGATTTCTGGCATCTAACAAATAAACTGTAAAATACTGACTCATTTGCTTAGCAAAAGTCATCCAATTATCTAACGATCCAAATAAACCATGCAATATTATAAGCGATTCCGAAGCATTTCCTTCTTTTTTAAAATTTAATGTCATTTTATAAGTAATTATTATTGTTATTTTTGTGTTCTAAAAATTATTAATCTGCTAAATTAGGTGTTTAAATGAAGGTAATAAGCGAAAACAAAAGAGAATTTAATGTTGAGTTTGATAAAAACGCATTATCAGGAACAATTGATGGAACTCCTTTTGACTGGGATATAAAAAAGATAAAAAACAATCTTTTTCATGTTATAAAAGACAACAAATCATATAACCTTGAGCTTCTAAAACTTAACCCCGAAGAGAAAACTGTCTTCGTAAAGATTAATGGCTTAAAGTACAAGTTTCAATTGAAAGATAAATTTGATGATCTCTTACATAGTTTAGGCATGGACAATTTATTAGTTACCAAAGTTAGTGACTTAAAAGCTCCTATGCCTGGGTTAGTGCTTTCTATTGATGTGGAAATTGGAAAAGAAGTAAAAAAAGGTGATGCGCTACTTATTTTAGAGGCCATGAAAATGGAAAATGTTATTAAATCTCCGACCGATGGTGTTATAAAAAGTATTGCTGTTAAAACTAGTCAGGCAGTAGAAAAAAATCAACTATTACTCAATTTTGAATAATTTTATATGATGAGATTTAAAACGTTTTCTCTTATTATTTTAACCCTTTTTTTTGCTTGCAACACCAACAATAGCAATAAAAAAGAAACCTCTGATGAAGCTTCTTCATCTATAGAAAACACCCAAACGTCTTTAATTATTGAACAAAAAGTAGATAGTGATATTGCCACATTTTCTGCCGATGGGATTACGCTTACCGAAATAAAACCAACCAAAAACAATAAAGAAAGTGTTTTAACATTAACCAATACTTCATTTAAAGAAGGGATTAACTTACTTCAATTTAGCATTGAAAACAACCAAAACTATAACATCACCACCATTCAAAACAATTACACCATTGCCACCCACTCTAACACTAAAATAGAACAAGAATTTTTATCGGGCAACAATGTTTTTTTAGCTTTTTTAAGTAATGAAAACAACTTAGGTATTAAGACCAACAATGCAACCTTACTTAAAAATATCGTTTTAAATGATGAAGTACTTTTTGATGAAAAACAAGCTCATTTATTCTATTACTTACCTCAAAACAACATTGCTATTTTAGACTTTTGCTTGGTAAATACTTCGTTAAGCGAAAACGGCAACAAAATAAAAGTAACCTTTAACGGAACTACTTCCATTATTGTTGATAAATGGGCTTCTTATCAAATTGATGGTTTAACCCAAAACAAAAATACTATCCGAATAGAACTCATTGATAAAATAGGAAAATTAATTCCCGGACCTTTTAATGATTCAGGAGAACGTAGTTTCATCCTTAAACAAAACAGCTAACATTTTGAACAAAAATGTAACAGAAAAGAATACCCAATTCATCAAGCAAAAAGCTACGGAATTAGGTTTTTCTTTTTGCGGTATTTCAAAAGCTGAATTTTTAGAAGAAGAAGCTCCTCGACTTGAAAAATGGCTTTCCAACAACATGCACGGCAGCATGCAATACATGGAAAACCATTTTGAAAAACGTTTAGATCCCACCAAACTAGTTGAAGGCAGCAAATCGGTTATTTCGCTAATGTACAACTACTTCCCTGAAAAAGAACAACGAAAAGACAGTTTTCAAATTAGTAAATACGCTTACGGAAAAGACTATCATTTTATTATAAAAGATAAACTTAAAACTTTTTTACAACTATTAATTAATGAAATTGGAGAAATTAATGCTCGTGTTTTTACCGACTCAGCCCCAATTTTAGAAAGAGCTTGGGCAAAAAAAAGCGGATTAGGTTGGGTAGGAAAAAACACCATGCTCATCAATAAAAATCAAGGCTCTTTTTTCTTTTTGGCAGAAATTATTTTAGATGTTGAATTACAATATGATTCTCCTATAAAGGATTATTGTGGTTCTTGTACCGCTTGTATTGATGCATGTCCGACCAATGCCATTTTACCTACTAATATTATTGACGGAAGCAAATGTATCTCTTATTTCACCATAGAATTGAAAGGTGAGTTATTGCCAAAAGAATACACTAAAAATTTTAACGATTGGATTTTTGGTTGCGACATTTGCCAGGATGTTTGTCCGTGGAATAGGTTTTCTACTCCGCACCAAGAACCACTTTTTGCTCCCGACAGTAGATTATTAAACTACAGCAAAAAAGAATGGAAAGAAATTACTCAAGATATTTTTAATGAAATTTTTAAAAAATCTGCCGTAAAAAGAACCAAGTTCAGTGGATTAAAAAGAAATATAGAAGCGATTTCGAAAAAGTAAAATAATTTAAACTTGTTCTTTTAAAGACAATAATTGACCAACCAATTCAGCAACCCCCTCTCCTGCTTTCTTTTGTATAAACTTGGTTTTGTTTTCTAAAAATGATGAAGGTTTTTTTGGATCTACTAAATATTTGTTACAATTAGCAGGAACAAAATTTACAATATTGGCAGCAGGATAAACATTTAACGAAGTGCCAATAACTATCAAAATAGTGGCTTTTTCACAAACTTTTTCCGCTTCAAACATATTAGGTACAGGCTCACCAAACCACACTACATGGGGGCGAAGTTGGTATCCTTTCGGACATTTATCTCCTAGCTTCAAGATAGGTTTTTTCCAATCATAAAGCTCATCATCAAAAGTACTCCGAGCCTTTAAAATTTCTCCGTGGAGATGCAACACTTTTTTAGAACCTGCTCTTTCATGTAAATCATCAATATTTTGAGTAACAATTTGAACATCAAAATTTTGCTCCAATAAAACAAGTGATTGATGAGCTTCGTTTGGTTGTGCTTTTAACACTTGTTTTCTTCGTTCATTGTAAAAATCCAATACCAATCTTGGGTTTTTATTCCAAGCTTCTGGAGTTGCTACTTGTTGTATATCATAATTTTCCCATAACCCATCACCATCTCTAAAGGTCTGAATACCACTTTCAGCACTAACTCCAGCACCTGTAAAAACTACAATTTTTTGTTTCATGAATTTTTTTTAGATAAACAAAGCTAATGTTAGTTAAACAACTTTACAAATTTTTCTTTCAAGCTTATCAAAAAACATTTATTTTTAAAAATTATGTAGTTTTGTCAAAACTAAAATATTATGATACAACGCATTCAATCTTTATTCTTATTAGTTATAGCCTTATCAGGAGTTATTTTTCTATTTACACCAATCATAGAAATTATTAATTATGAGAGCTTTTACACCATGGATGCATTTAATGTGTTTGAAATGGAAAACAATACAAAAAAACCATTAAAAAGTAATATTGGCATAGGCGTTATGAGTATCATCATCACATTACTTTCGGGAATTATTATTTTTCTATACAAAAATAGACCATTACAAATAAAACTTTCAAAATTTTTAATGTTACTTTTAACACTTGAACTTGCTGCCCTATTTTTTTATAGTGATGCTGCTAAGTCATTTTTAAGTCAAACTCCAAAAGATCAAGTTTCTATTAGTTATAAAATTGGTATTGTTATTCCTGTTATCTCAATAGTTTTTACTTACTTAACCATTCGTTTTATCAAAAAAGACGATGAATTAGTTCGTTCTGCTGATAGGCTTAGATAAATATAGACACTTGATTAATATCGTTTTAGTTAATTGCATTTTTCTTTTAATAACTAAAGATATAATTATTTTTTTTATTTACTATTAGCTATATCTTTAGTTAATTGTTTTACTTATATCTTCTAATTTGGAACAATCTAAGCAACCTAAGTAATTTTATTTTCGTCAAAGAAAAAAATACTTAAAATTAACATTTCATACTGAAAATTAAGTTTATATTTGCTTTCTAATCCGATACTTAACGTTAAGTATAAATACTTAAAATTATATAAAAATGAAAAAAAAATACATTCTTTCATCTGCTATAATGCTATCTTTAGCATTATTTTCAGTTACTAATCCTACCAAAGCTCAAAACATTGGTATTAATGCTACAGGAGCAGCCCCGGATGCTGGTGCTATGTTAGATATTTCTTCAACCAATAAAGGTCTATTAATTCCTCGCGTGAATATAGCCAACCTAGCTACAATAGCTCCAATTACAGGTAGTACTACAGTAAGTATGTTAGTATACAATACAAATGCCACTACTGGACAAGGATATCATTACTGGAACGGAACAACTTGGGTAAAACTTTCTACTGGTGATGCTTGGGAGCTAACAGGTAATGCTGCTACAAATGCTGCTACAAATTTTTTGGGAACTACTGATAATATTGACTTTTCTATTAGACGAAATAATCTAGAAAGGTTCCGATTAAATACGACCAGTGTTGTTTTTAATGAAAATAGTTATGATTATGACTTTAGAATTGAAAGTAACAATCAAGCAAATATATTTTTTATTGATGGTGGCTCTGATGAAATTGGAATAAGAACAAATGCTCCTACAAGTATGCTTCACATGACAAATGGAGGGGTTAATGTTGGTGCAAATGCTATGGCTTCTTTTGATAACTTGGGAATAGATGGTGTTTCAATTAGCGGATATAATCAAGGAACCACAAATGGATATAATGGAATGGAAGGAATAACAGCATATAATGGCACTGGATTTATTCCTGCAGGTGTTATGGGACTAGCAATATATCAAGGAGCTGCTAATGCTCCAACATTAGGAGTTATGGGGGCTACAAATGAATGGCAAGGTACTGGAGTTAGAGGGCAAAGATTTAACAGTGGAGGAGCAAATAGTGGATGGGGAGGATTATTCTTAAATGATCTAGGTTATACAGGAGGTGTTTTTAATGCTTCAGATAAACGACTAAAAACCAACATAACAACAATTAAAGGGGCTATTTCTATTATTGATAAATTAACTCCTGTATCATACAACTATGATTTAGAAAAATATCCTTCAATGGGTCTAAATACTGAAAAAGAATTTGGATTTATTGCTCAAGAAATCCAAGAAATTTTACCTGAAATTGTTAGGGAAAAATATTTACCCACTAATGGAACTGAAAGAGTTAATCCAAACACTCCCATAGAAAACAAAAATGAATTATTTCTTACTATGGACTATACAAGACTTATTCCTTTAGCAATTCAAGGAATTAAAGAACAACAAAGCATTATAGAAGCTCAAAATGCTAAAATTGATGCCTTAGAAAAAATTATTTTAGAATTACAAAAAGCTATTGAAAATAAATAATTCCAATGAAAAAACTACTTTTCATACCACTACTAATGCTGCCAAGCATAATATTTTCCCAAGCACGTTTAATATTAAATAACAATGGCTATATAAATATAGAAAATAATGCCTATTTGGTAATTGATAATGGTGCTGCCAATGCTGTTACTCTAACAGGAACAGGCGGTAATATTTTATCTGAAAATGAAAATGATTTAGTAAAATGGAACATTGGCAATAATACAGGAAACCATATTGTTCCTTTTACAAATACAAATGGAGTAAAAGTACCTGTAGAAATTAACATAACCGCAGCTGGTAATGCTGCAGGTTATTTATTATTTTCTACTTATAGAACTGCCAATATGAACACACCTTGGCCAACTGGAGTTACCAATATGTGTTCTCCTGTTATTGGTGGAGATGCTTCTTTATTTGTTATTGACAGATTTTGGAGAGTTGACCCTAGTGCTTATACTACTAAACCAGGTTCTACTATGAGTTTTGGATACGATTTTACTAACGAAGCTGGAGGAGCAAATACCATTAATGAAGCCAATTTACAAGCTCAACGTTTTAACCCAACAACAGGGTCTGGTGTAAATACTTGCCCTTTTCCTGCCCCACCTCCTGGCCCAGGCGGTCATTGGGAAGGCTTGTTATTTGGAACTGTAAATACTGTAACAGATAGAGTAACAAGTGCTGTTGTTGCTTCTGCTGATTTGTTTAAAGATTGGATTTTAGTGGACAACTCTACTCCACTACCCGTTTCATTATTAAATTTTGATGTTACTTGTGAAAATAGCTTATCAACATTAAATTGGTCAACTGCTTCAGAAATTAACAACGATTTTTTTGTCATAGAAAAAAGTAATGATGCAATCAACTTCTTTCCAATAGGAACTATTCAAGGAAATGGTAATAGTAATGTTGTAATGAATTATTCATTTATTGATAACACTCCAAACTTTAATACGGCTTATTATAAATTAAAGCAAGTCGACTTTAATGGTAATTTTGAATATTTTGATATTGTAGCTTCAAATTGTAGTTCAGAAAGTAATTTTATAGTAAATCAAATCATTTTAAATGATAATACTTTTCAATTTATTGTAGCTACAAGCGAAAATGAAAAGTTAAATATTTTTCTTTACGACTACAGAGGTAGGCTAATTTCCACTGAAACTAAAATGGTAACTAAAGGTATTAATCAAATCGAGTTAAACAACCTTCATTTAAGTAACAGTATTTATATGCTTAACATTGTTGGAGAGAAAAACCATTACTCTACAAAGGTATTTAAACAATAAAACACAAAGCCTATAAAACAAAAAAGTCCGATAGAATCTATCGGACTTTTTTTATAGCTTTAAATTCTTTTTCTCAGATAACTTTATTGTGTTATCAATACTTTCTTTGTAATTACTTCTGAAACTGTATTAACAACAAAAGCATACTGTCCTTTAGGAAGACTTGAGATATCTAACGATAATTTTTCATTAGAATAATTTTGATTAGATTCTAAAACAACTTCTCCTAAAATATTTATTAATCTATAAGACAATACAGCAACATTTGAAGCTATTGTCACATTTAACACATCTTTTGCAGGGTTTGGATATATGGTTAGTTTTTCACCACCATTAGCCTCATCTATAGAAGTTGTACAACCTGTACCATTCCAATGACTAACTCCGTAATCTACTGTTCCTCCATTACCATTATAAGTATAAGTTGGATTTCCACAAACAAAATCTCCTGCTGTCCATATTCCTTTGTTAACTGCAACAGCTTCTCTGCCATGCCCTCCAGATTTCCATTGAACAAAATCCAATAAGTTAGAAGTATTATTAAAATCTGTTGTTCCTGGAACATACAAAGCTAAATCAGCACCAGCAGCATCTAATGAACCTCCTTGCACCCAAGCTGTTTGCATCGAACCAAGAGCGGATGGATTTCCCGCAATTACTGTCATTGAACCTACTGTAAAATTAGTTAGTTTAGAAGATAAAATATGATTAGTAATATCTACTGTTGTAGTGCCATAATTTCTAATGAATACTAAGTTTTGATTAGGATCTACTCCTGTAATTCTAATTTGAGAAAAAGAGTCTACTGTTGTTGTTAAAGCTAAAACAACAATTAATGTTTTAAATAAATTTTTCATGATAAAAACGATTAAATTAATACACCCTCCACCGACAAAATTATATAAAACATCGATTAAATCTTGTTTTTATTACATAAAATTTAAGCTCCATCAAAATCACCAGCATTAAACCCTTGATTTCTATCTGTTTTAGAAGTCTTAATATTTTTAACTGGAGTCTTTCTAGTAATCGTATCAGCTGCTAATAAACTTGCTTGAATTTGAGTTTGTAAATCTCCAACTGTAGTTGGCGAATAAGGCATAAAAATAGTATTAACACCTTGCTCTGAAAGTTTTCCAACAGTATCGTAATGTTGTGTCATAAACAACATATTCATAACTTGCTGTCCGGTCACACCGTCTTCCATTGCTCCCCTAACCTCTTCAACAGACTGTTTCATCCCATTAGCAATAGCAATTCGCTGATCGGCTATACCCTTTCCTTGCAATTTTTTGCTTTCCGCTTCTGCTTCGGCAGCTTTTACTACCTTAATTTTTTCTGCTTCAGCATATTCTTTTGCTGCCTCTTTCATACGTTTAGCAGCATTAATTTCATTCATGGCATGTTTTACCTTAGAATCAGGGTCTATATCCGTTATTAACGCCTTAATAATTCTAAACCCATATTCTTCCATTACATCTGCTAATTCTATTTGAACTGCTTTTGCAATTTTATCTTTTTCACTAAACACATCATCTAAAAACATATTAGGCACTTCAGAACGAATAGAATCAAACACGTAAGACTGTATTTGACGTGCTGGATCGTCAAATTTATAAAAAGACGTTTGAATTCCTTCTTTTGTTTCAACAACATAATACTGAACGGAAACGATTAACCGTACAAACACATCGTCTTTCGTTTTCGTTTCTACATCAACAGGTAGTTCCATTACTTTCAAGTTTACACTTCCTGCTTTTTTATCTATTATAGGAATTTTTAAGTTAAATCCTGCTGTTGCCACTCTTTGGAACTTACCAAATCTTTCAATAATAGTTGCTGTTTTTTGTTTTACCACAAAAAAAGAACCTGATATAAAAAGTATTCCTAATACAATATAAATTATTGGGGTAACTGAAAATTCTTCTATATTCATAATTTGTTATAGTTTTAATTATTTATTTGATAGCAAGATACTCATTTCTTTTTGAATTTTTTCTGCTTCATTTCTCGACTTTTGAACAAAATTCTTATCGCTTCCGGCATAAATTATAGCCCTTGAAGAATTAATTAATAAGCCAACATCTTCATTCATTCCATACTTACAAACCTCTGCCAAAGAGCCTCCTTGAGCCCCCACACCCGGAACAAGTAAAAAACTCGATGGTACTATTTTTCTAATAGCTTCAAGCATTTGTGGACGTGTAGCCCCAACAACATACATTAACTGTTCATCATTACCCCATTCTTTTGATGTTTTCAATACTTTTTCAAACAAAAATTCATCATCTTGTTTAAAAAATTGAAAATCATCCGCTCCTTTGTTTGAAGTTAATGCTAATAGAATTACCCATTTATTTTCAAAAGTTAAAAATGGTTTTACAGAATCTTCTCCCATGTATGGAGCAACTGTTACTGAATCAAAATCCATGTTTTCAAAAAACGCTTTAGCATACATAGCAGATGTATTGCCTATATCTCCTCTTTTTGCATCTGCAATGGTAAATTGTTCTTTAGGAATATATTCCAACGTTTTTTGCATGGCTTCCCAACCTTTTAACCCCATACTTTCGTAAAATGCAGTATTTAATTTATAAGAAACGCACAAATCGTGAGTAGCATCTATTATTTGCTTATTAAATTCAAATACTGGATCTTTTTCTTTTAATAAATGGGTAGGTATTTTAGTAATGTCTGTATCTAACCCAATACACAAAAAAGATTGTTTTAATTTGATTTCTTTAATAAGTTCCTGTTTTTTCATATTATTAATATTCTATTTTTTTATAATCGCGCATTTGTTGGGTAGGTTCAATAATATTATAGCCTTTCCAAATATTATCATTAAATTGATCTACATATATAATTTTAAAAGTATCCTTTTGCTTAAAGTTAACATAAGTTTGATTGCTAATTTTTATTTCATCAATAACCATTACTTCAAAAGAACTTTCCTCTCGCGAAATCATATTCAACCCGACCTTAATCTCATTAAGTTCTTTATCTATTAAAAATCGTTTCTTTTTCTTTATTAAAGATACATTTCTGTCAAAACTAATTTTTTCTCCTGTTTTTTGGGCATAATATTTTAATTGATAACTATCATCTTTTTTCTCGAAATAAATGGATATGTCTAATTGATTAAAAGTATAACCTACTCCAAATAATTGAATATTTGTACCGGTTTTACCTACATCATATTTAAAATCTGCTTTTACTAAAGCATAAGAATCAGTTGTAATATATAATTTACCAATTAACTCTCCACTTTTTTTAGGTTTAAACTCTATAATAAAAACATCTTCACCATTTACTTTTGTACCTCCAACAAGGGTGTATTCATAATTTCCAGTGTTATGTAAAAAATCCCATTTTTTTTTATCGTCTAAAATATTATCGAAACGTTTATGCAACCTTTCTGCATACGTTTTTACAGTAAAATTATTTTTATGAAAATTGCTTAAGGAATCCAAATCAGCATCTGAATCTGTTATTTCGGTGTCAATTTTACCTCCAATTATTCCACTTTTTAACTTCCAGTATTCATTTTCTTTGGTGTTGGAAAAAAGGTTAGTAAATACTTTTTCAAGTTGCTCTAAGTCTGCCACATTTTTATCTTTGAGACGAACAATTTTTATAGGACTGATTTTTAACGTGTCATTATCATTATTAGAAGTATAAATATCTCCCAAAAAGTCGGTATAAGATATGGATTGTTTTGGAATTTTTTGCTCCATAACTTTAGTCATTTTTTCATCGAGATGACTAAATGAACTTTTTTTAAATTTAATACTAATTTTATCTACATTAGAAATGTAACGATGTCGGACAAATAATTGTTTTTTTGATAAAGTGGATTGATAATTTTTGTCTTTATTTTTTAATACATTTTTCACAATCTCTTTGACATCATAATCTTTTGAGAAAACAAAAAACTCATTTAAACTGATTATTGCTTCTTTTAAATACACCAATGAGCCTTGTTGCAAATCGCAAACACATATTTTTTTCTGCTCATACCCAATGTAATGAAAATTAAGTGTATCAGATTTCTCTAAATTTCTTATAAGAAAGTAACCTTTTTCGTTGGTGGTAATTACTTTATTTTTACCTTCCACTACAATATTAGCATAAGGTAATGGGTTTTGAGTGTGTTCGTCAAGAAGGGTTCCTGTTAAACTAACTAACGAGGGAGTATCAGATTGAGCTAAGCTACTTAATACAAGCAATAACAAAAAAAGAGAAGTATAGAGTCTTTTATTATACATTAGCTTCTTTTCATTGTTTATTGTTTTATCTTTTTTTATTCAATTCCTGCTTGTAGTTTTTCTGCATTTTCTGCTAATTTTAATGCTTGGATTATTTCATCAATATCTCCAGCAATTATAGCGTCTAAGTTATATAAAGTCAACCCAATTCTATGATCTGTTACTCTACCTTGTGAGTAGTTATAGGTTCTAATTTTTGCAGATCTATCTCCAGTAGAAACCTGAGATTTTCTTTCGGCAGCTCTTGCTTGCTCTCGCTTTATAACCTCAGCTTCATATAATTTTGTACGTAAAGCTGTCATTGCCATTTCGTAATTCTTTAACTGTGAACGAGCTACTTGCCTTTCAATAACAATTCCTGTTGGAATATGAGTTAGCCTAACTGCTGTTTCTACTTTATTTACATTTTGTCCTCCAGCACCTCCAGATCGATAAGTATCTCTTTTAATATCATCTTTTCTAATTTCTATATCCACCTCTTCTGCTTCAGGCAAAACAGCAACTGTAACTGCAGAAGTATGTACTCTTCCTTGTGTTTCTGTTTGCGGAACCCGTTGCACACGATGTACACCTGACTCAAATTTTAGTATGCCATAAACATCATCACCTTCAACAGAAAAAGAAACTTCTTTATATCCTCCTGAAGTACCTTCACTCATGGACAAAATTTCCATTTTCCATCCTTTTTTTTCAATGTACTTAGAATACATTCTAAATAAATCTCCCACAAAAATAGATGCTTCATCACCTCCCGTTCCAGCTCTTATTTCAACAATAGAGTTTTTGCTATCTTCTTCATCTTTAGGGACAAGCATTAGTTTTATTTCTTCCTCTAACTTTTCTTTCTCATCATTCAGCTCTTCAATTTCTGCCTTAGCCATCTCTATAAAGTCTCTGTCTTTTTCAGTTTTAAGCAATTCTTTAGATGAAGCAATATTATCTATTACCGATTTATATTTTTTATAAATTTTTACAATTTCTTCTAAATCTTTGTATTCTTTATTCAACTTCACATATCGTTTCATATCAGAAATAATCTCAGGATCAACAATTTGTTCTCCAATTTCCATGAAACGAATGTTAATGGCTTCTAATTTTTTTAATAAGGTACTCATTTCTATAATTTAATGATAAACAAATTCTCCATAAGCACTCTTTATGGTCAGTTTTTTCTCTCCTTTTTCAACTACTTTCCCAATAACTTGGGCATCAACATTAAATGATTGAGATATACCAATAATTTCATTAGCTATTGCTTGCGGAACATATAACTCCATTCTGTGCCCCATATTAAAAACTTTATACATTTCTTCCCAACCAGTTCCTGATTGTTCTTTAATTAATTTAAATAATGGTGGTGTTTCAAACAAATTATCTTTCACTATATGTAAATCATCTACAAAATGTAAAATTTTAGTTTGTGCACCTCCACTACAATGCACCATTCCATGAATTTGTTTTCTGTGTTTTTCTAGCACTTTTTTAATAATAGGTGCATACGTTCTAGTTGGAGAAAGTACTAGTTTTCCTGCATCAATATCAACACCTTCTACTTTGTCTGTTAGTTTTTTCAAACCAGAATAAACTAAGTCTTGCGGCACTTTATTATCATAAGTTTCAGGGTATTTTTCTGCAATATACTTATTAAAAACATCATGTCTAGCCGAAGTTAGACCATTACTTCCCATTCCTCCGTTATATTCTTCTTCATAACTCGCTTGTCCGTATGAAGCCAAGCCAACAATTACATCTCCAACTTGAATATTCGCATTATCAATAACATCTTCTTTTTTCATTCTACAAACTACTGTAGAATCGACAATAATTGTTCTTACCAAATCACCAACATCTGCTGTTTCTCCACCCGTAGAGTAAATTCCAATACCGTTACTCCTTAATCCTTTCAGTAACTCCTCAGTACCATTAATAATTTCGGAAAGTACTTCGCCAGGAATTAAATTTTTATTTCTTCCAATAGTGGATGAAAGTAAAATATTATCAATTGCTCCCACGCACAACAAATCGTCAATATTCATTATTAAAGCATCTTGAGCTATTCCCTTCCAAACAGATAAATCACCAGTTTCTTTCCAATATGCATAAGCTAAAGAGCTCTTAGTTCCAGCACCATCTGCATGCATTACCACACAGTGATTTTCACTTCCAGTTAATGTATCAGCTACGATTTTACAAAAAGCTTTAGGGAAAAGTCCTTTATCTATGTTTTTAATTGCATTATGTACATCTTCTTTAGAGGCTGAAACACCTCTTTCCATATATCTTTCTGATTTATTGTCCTCTATCATTTTCAAAATTTTATATATAAAAAAAGCATCCACCAATTAAGACGGATGCTTTAAGTATTATGTAAGAAAACTAGTTTTCTTTTGGAGTAGCATTTTTAGGAACGAAGTCTGTGCTTATTACTTTAAAATCAGTCCTTCTGTTTCTTTGATGTGCTTCTTCTTTCTCTTCATTAGTTTTTAAGCCATTAATGTATTTCTCATCCAACAATGTACCATCTGGCATTTTTAACGGTTCATCTTCACCCATACCTTTAGCTTTAATTCTGTCCGGATCAATTCCTTTTTCCTTCACTAAGTAATCCACACAAGATTGAGCTCTTCTTTGAGAAAGTGCTTGGTTATATTTTGCACTACCTCTAAAATCTGTATGAGAACGTAATTGAATTACAATATTTGGATTCTCAACCATAATGTCATACAAATAATTCAAAGAATCTTTTGAGTTAGGTTTCAAATCAGCTTTATTATATTCGTACTCAATTAAAGGAAGTTTGATAACTGTATTCTTAACAGGTTGTAACAAATATTCATGAACAAAAGTTCTAGAATCATTTAAACCTACAGTTGTTTCCTTACCTTTAGCAATTAAATAATCTTTTTTTGTTACTACTAAAGAATATGAAGTATTTGGGTTAATGTATCTATCAGCAGCATTTTCAGCAAAAGTAAAAAATCCAGCAGCATCAGTAGTCACTTCTGCACTACTTCCATCCGTTCCAATTAATTTAATAGTTGCATTAGCTAAAGCTTCTGAAGTTTCTAAATCTTTTACAGTTCCTTCTATTGCAAATACTAATGGAGGTAGGTAGAACTCCCAAATATCATCTCCACCTTTTCCACCTTCTCTGCTTGAAGTAAAAAAACCTCTTTCTTTATCTCCATCAAACGTAATTCCAAAGTCATGAGCTGACGAGTTCATAGGGTATTTTAAATTTTCAATATTACCCCATTGGTTTACCCCTTTGTTTACAGCTTTAAACATATCTAAACCTCCCATTCCAGGATGTCCAGTTGAAGAAAAATATAAGTCCCCATTATCCTTTAAATAAGGGAACATTTCATCTCCTTGAGTATTAATTTCACCACCTAAATTAGTTGGCTCAGACCAAGTTTTTGCTTTTTTATCGTAAGTAATGTACCATAAATCTCTTCCTCCTTGCCCACCTGGCATATCTGAAGCAAAAACTAAAGTGTTTTCATCTAAAGAAATTGCCGGATGACCAATAGCAAAAGTATCTGTACCTATAGGTATTAATTCCGCATCCCCCCATTTCTGTCCTGCTTTTTTAGCTACATATATTCCACAACCCATAATACCATTTTTCTCAACCCCACATCTTGTAAAATATATCGTATTTCTTTTTTCGTTTAAAACAGAAGCTCCCTCACTTGCAGGCGAATTTACTGTTTCGTTTAATGGTGTAGGTTCACTCCATTTACCATTTTTATCTCTTTTTGTACTATATATATCAGAAAAATTCATTCCTGTAACTTGAGAAACTTCTGTACCTGCAGAGCCTTGTCTTGTAGATGTAAAATAAATCTCTTCATTTTTTCTATCTGCATAAGTTGGAGCGAAATCATAATCTTCAGAGTTAATCTGTGGCATTGGATTCACTACAGTTCTGGTGGGATTATCCATCCATTTTTTAGCTTCTTCGCTAGATTTAATACCTATATCAGCTCTTTTATCATTAGGGGCTGCCGCTTTATATTTTTCATATTCAACTATAGCGTCTTCATATCTACCTTCAGATTTATAAATATTTGCTATATACAAATATGCTAAAGGATTATCATGTTTAGCTTTAATAGATTTTTCGTACCATACAGCTGCTTGTTTTCCATCTTCTTTTAACCTGTAACATTCTGCAATTTGAAATAAAATCTCTGCTTTAACATCATTTTTGCTTTCTTTAGTGTATGCTTTTTTATACATCTCAATTGCTTGATAGTATTTGTAACCACTAAATGCAACATCAGCTTCTTTTTTATAGTCCTTTTGGGCACTAGCTGCTGCACTAAATAAAACGACAGTTAATAGAGTAAATAAAATCTTTTTCATGTTGATAGTTTTAGTTTCCTTTGAATTCGCTAAAATATAAAATATATTAGTATTAATCAAAATATGTTCGACAAAAATATATTATTTTTTATTTTTTATATCATTTCTCTAATTTTTTTTAAAATTAAAATTATAGTTAGGTTACTAAAAATTATTTAGTAAACAACATTTCCCTTAATTTAGGCAAAGGCCACATAGTATCATCTATCATCAATTCTAACTTATCTGAATGATATTTAATTTCATCAAAATAAGGTTTTACCTTATCACAATAAGTCAATGCTTTCTTTTCAGGGTTTTCTATTTTATTAGCTAGCTTTCTTTCTTCCAACATTTCGTCCGTTTTTTGCTTAATGGTATTAATATGTAAGGACAATTGTTTTAGTACATCTCTTTGTGTCGAAGTCATTCCTTTACTTTCTTTACCAAAAACATCATCCATACCTTTAATATTTTGCAACAACACATTTTGATATTTAAATGCCGTTGGTAAAATATGATTTCTTGCAATATCACCTAATACTCTTGACTCTATTTGAAGCTTTAAAATATAATTTTCCAATTCTATTTCATACCTAGCTTCTAATTCTTTCTCTGTAAACACTTCTAATTCAGCAAACAGTTTTTTAGTATTTTTATCCACCATAGTTTTAATGGCTCTTGGCGTATCCTTAAAATTAGACAATCCTCTCTTTTCAGCTTCTTTTATCCACTCATCACCATATCCATTACCTTCAAAACGAATTGCTTTTGACTCTTTAATTAATCGTTGCAACTCCTTAATAATAGCCTCATCTTTCTTAACTCCCTTATTAATAGCAATATCTACAGATTTTTTAAATTCATTAAGTTGTTTTGCAATTATTGCATTAAGAGCTATCATTGCACTTGCACAGTTTGCAGATGAACCAACAGCTCTAAACTCAAATTTATTTCCTGTAAATGCAAATGGAGAAGTTCTATTTCTATCCGTATTATCTAGTAATATTTGAGGAATTTTTCCAATACTCAACTTTAATTCGGTCTTATCTTCAGGAGTCATTTTTCCTGCTTTTACGTTTTTCTCAATATTATCTAACATTTGTGTTAATTGAGAACCAATAAATACAGACATGATTGCCGGAGGCGCTTCGTTTGCTCCTAATCTATGATCATTACCCGCAGTAGCAATACTCGCTCTTAAAATATCTGCATTATCATAAATTGCTTTAATAGTATTCACGAAAAAAGTCAAAAATCTTAAATTAGTTTTAGGATTTTTTCCGGGAGAAAGTAAGTTAACACCAGTATTGGTACTTAACGACCAGTTATTATGTTTTCCTGAACCATTTACAGATTTAAATGGTTTTTCGTGAAATAAAATTCTGAAATCGTGCTTTCTTGCAATTTTCTCCATTATATCCATCAACAACAAATTATGATCGTTTGCTAAGTTGGTTTCTTCAAACATTGGAGCACACTCAAATTGATTTGGCGCAACCTCATTATGTCTCGTTGTTACAGGGATTCCTAATTTTAAAGACTCTATCTCAAATTCTTTCATAAATGCTACGACACGCTCACTAATTGAACCAAAATAATGATCATCCAACTGCTGTCCTTTAGCGGGATTATGCCCTACTAAAGCCCTTCCTGCCATCATAATATCCGGACGGGCATTAAACAAAGAAGAATCTATTAAAAAATACTCTTGCTCCCAACCCAAACTCGCATTTACTTTATTTACATCTTTATCAAAATACTGACAAACAGCAGTCGCTGCCTTATCAACTGCGTGCAAAGCTTTCAATAAAGGCATTTTATAATCTAACGCCTCCCCTGTATAAGCAATAAATACGGTTGGAATACACAAAGTTCTCCCTATAATAAAAGCGGGAGATGTTGGATCCCAAGCTGTATAACCTCTTGCCTCAAATGTATTTCTTATTCCACCATTGGGAAAGCTTGACGCATCAGGTTCTTGTTGAATAAGATTATCACCATCAAATCTTTCTATTCCTCTTCCTCCACTAATAGGTGTAAAAAATGAATCGTGCTTTTCTGCTGTAGCTCCTGTCAATGGCTGAAACCAGTGCGTATAATGAGTTACTTTTTTTGTTAATGCCCAATCTTTCATTGAAGAAGCTACCTGACTGGCTATATTTCTATCTATTCTTGTTCCTTCATTAATTGAAGCCATTACACTTTCATAAGCTTCTTTAGGAAGAAATTCTCTCATTTTTTCCTGTGTAAACACATTAGTAGCATAAAACTCTGAGATTTTATCTGATGGGTATTCAACGTGTTTAGGCGTTCTTTTCAAAACATCATTTAAAGCATTAAATCGAAGCATTGTTTAAATTTTTATAGTTATGCCGACAAAAGTATTACTTTTTTAGACCTCTAATTATTTTATATATATATATTTTTATCAACACCCCCTAAATTTTTAATATAAAACAAAAATTAACAACTAATAAAACACAATAACCCTAAAAAAAGAGGGGTAAATTAATTTGCCCCTCTTTTTTATTGTTTCCTGCTGCTTAACACAATAATTATTTAACTTCTTGAATTTCTACTCTCATATTTTTTAATGGATCATTCTTATCTACTGGTTCATCAGCCCCCTTCATCTCTCTTTCTATACGCTCTTTAGCCACACCTTTAGATAAAAAGTATTTATATACAGCAGCTAATCGCTTACTATCTAATCTTTCTTCTGTTTCAGATGCGTCATTGTGACCAATCATCTTTATTTTAACACTTTTATTAGCTTTTAAATAAGCAATAATTTTATCAATATAAGCAACACTTTCGTCAATAGCATAAGAATCAGCTAGAAATAATATATTCACATCATTCAAATTTTCTATTTTACCTGAAATTAAAGGAGTATTAGCATCAATCACATCTCCATGCGTCCCTACAATTTTCACTTTATTTGCTGATGGATCATTATCACTACTAAAGTTCCTACTAACTGTTTCAACATTCTTCATTGCAGGATCGGTATCACAATCACACTCTCTTGGCCTATCTGTCTCAACAACAGAAATATTATCTACGTAATAATAAGCATCATATAATTGTGGTTTCGAGAAACCTCTTGGCCTTTTTACTTTTTCAAGCTTTAACGTTTCATCTGGAGTAAAATTACCAATGGTTAAAAACTCTTCATCTCCTTCAGCATTAAAAACGCCACATACAGGCACCCAATAAAACTGTTGTTCATACATTTTAAGCTTCTTACTTATAATTTGTTTTTCAACTTTTAAAATATCTGTATTATTCGCAGAAATTGCATTTTTAGTTATTGTCATACCAATGTGACTTGTCGCATATTTTGATAAATCAGCCAAACTAACATTCATGGTTACACAATATTTTTTTCCAGCCTCTAACTTTTCTTTCAATTGAACTTGTAAATAACTTCTTGGTTCTTTATTCTTATAACTGTAGGCCATAAATCCTGCATAATTATCACCCGACATTGGCTTTTCTTCTCCATAAGCATTTGCCGGAGCACCAACATTTCCGTTTTTAGTATCTTTGGTATACAAATCTGCCGGAGCTAAGGTAGGAGAAACCCATGGAGTTGCCATATTTATTTGTCCTTCTTCTTTTACCTTCTTTTCTATTTGTTGAAAATCATGATTTGGAACCAAGTTCTCTTGAGCAAAAGCTATTCCTACCATTCCTATCAAACTTAATAAACTGACTATTTTTTTCATTTTTTTTTAATTTTATAATTATTTCAAATTACTTCCCAAATTTTGTTCCGAAATTACAAATTTCCATTTGTTTTTACAAAATGTGTTCAATATTAGTGCCTAACAAAATATCAACAAAAAAGAAAAAGCCGCCCGAAGGCGACCTTTCTCTTGGACCTTTAATCAAATAAACTATTAGTTAATTTTCTTTTGATAAAAATTTTGTTCAATTAACTCTTCTAACAACATTCTTTTGCCATTATAAAATGGAGTAATCCATGCATCTTTTTGGCCTGCTTGAATAATTTTTTGCCTCAACTCTTCTGCTTCCCCAATCTTATCAAAATTACCCTGAGTAAACCTTGTAATTCCATCAGGGTAATTATTAATTTCAGGCTTCCCGAATTGTTTTAAATGGTTCCATTTATAATTATCTGGAAAACGATAAGCTGCTATCTGAACCTTAAACACCAATCCATCAGCACAAATATTCCCCGCTAATTTTATTAATTTATTATAAATTGTTTTATCATTTAAATCTTTACCTATAAAATCAGAAAAATCTATAAACTCCATTCCTTCCCCACAAGGAGTAGTTTTTTGATATTCCTCTAACATTTTTCTTTGTCCGAAAACAAATACAGTTACAAAAGCATCTTCAGCTTCTTTTTCTTTTTCAATTAACATTTGTCTAAAACCCTCTGCTTCTGCCAAAGTCTCAAACGGACCAAACGTATATCTGGTAGTCCCATCAGGATATTTTTTTGCAGTAATATTCCCATATTTTTCAAGATATCCTAACTTAAAATCTGCAGGATCTTTTACAGCACCTACTTCAACTTTAAAAGACAAACCCGTAATAGTTTTCTCTCTTGCATTTACTAAATCTTCACTTTTTAAATCCACCTCGCCATCTTCTGTCAATTCTTTGGCTTTTCTCTCTTCTTCTGTCATTGCAATTTCTTCTTTTACCTTATCCTTCTGAGTTATCTTTTCATGCAAGGAAATTTCCTCATTATAATCATTTCTATGAAATTCATTAGGGTAATGCTGATAAAGTGATTTTTCTACACCATCATCATCCACTTTTATATTCATAGATGTAATCATTGAATCTTGTTGAGATAACCTGCTTCTAAATAACTCCGCTTCCAATAATGTTTTAAACGGACCAATAACCACCTCATCCGTTCCTATTTTCACCATAGAACGTTCTGCTACTCCTTTTACATTTTTAACTTTTTCAATATCTGTTGGTTCAATATAATACTCAACCCCTTCAACTTGATCACTTCCTTTATTGTTTAACACTTTTTTAAAAGCTGTTTCAATATAACCTTCTTTAGTATTTTCATATTTATATTTTTCTATTTGAGTATCAATTTTTCCCTGTAACTCATCTTCATCATCGGTAACAGATACTCCTTCCACTTGTTCTTTAGAATACAATTCAAAATCATGTTCTACCTGAACATAAGTTTCTAAATCTTCTATATCCAAATAATCTATTTTTGTTTCATACCCCTCTACTTCAATAGCAATTTTATATTTATTTCCTGGAGTTAATGCCAGCATATATTTACCTGTACTTGAGTTTGATTTATATTTCCCTGCTAGCTCTCCAGTTTTATCATTAGTTACTGTAATATCGGCATCAACAGGCTCTCCATTAGCTTTTGTAACCCCTACAACTAAAGCTAAAATCGGTCTTTTTCCAAAATGTCCAGGAGAAACTGTATAAATATTATGTGTTCCATTTTCTGTTCTTCCTGATGATGAATAATAGCCTGTTTTAGCATCCGCTGAAAGCACATAAAATCTGTCATCATCGATAGTATTTACAGGATACCCAACATTTGTAGGAACTTCCCAGCCTTCATCAGTTAAATAAGTGTAAAAGATATCATACCCCCCCATACTTAAACCTCCTTTAGAACTAAAATATAAGGTTCTTCCATCTGGATGAATAAATGGAGCATCTTCATCAAATTTTGTATTTATTTCAGAACCTAAATTTTTAATATTTCCCCAAGAACCATCTGGTTGTAATGTAGCAGAATATAAATCTCTACCCCCCATACCCCCTTCTCTACTACTAGAAAAATAAAGTGTCTTTCCGTCACTAGTCATTGTAGCACTTCCTTCCCAAGCTTCCGTATTTACTTCTCCTTTAAGTTTAATTGGTCTCGACCAAGTTTCTCCTTCCAAATTACTTATATAAATATCCCCATTATCTTTTTTAGTCTGCTTGTAAACAAACAATTGTTGACCATCCACCGAAAGACCAACAGAAGCATCATGTCTATTAGTATTAATATTATCACCAATACTTTCAGGCTCCAACCAATTATCTCCTAATTTATGAGCAATCATTATGTCTTCATAATACTGTCCATAAGGATCTGGCTTCCCAGAAACATCTTGTAACCCTCCCTTACTTCTATTACCTCTATAAGTAAAAATTAGCATCGATTCATCTGGAGTGATTACAGGAACATATTCAGAGAAAAGTGAATTAATAGGAGCTCCTATATCTTTTATCTCTACTTTAATGCTATCCTTAACATATACTTTGGCATTATCGCAATATATAATATTCTGCTTAGCCATAGCTTCTGACTGTTCATCAATATCCTCAGATTTTAAATATTGTTCAAAATATTCTTTTGCTTTATCAAATTGATGATTAGCAGCATAAGCTCTACCTAAATAATTATTTATCAAATTAAAACCAGGATTTATTTTACGAACCTCCTCTAATTTTTGAATCGCTAATTCTTTTTTATCTTTAAAATAAGTATAACAAATTCCCACCATTAATTTAAAATATGGATCTTCAGGTTTATTAGCCTCCAATTTTTCGAATAGTTCTGTTGCTTGCGGTATATTTTGCAAATCTCCCTCTTCAAAATAAAGCTCTGCATTCTCTATAAGTTTTTTCTCTTCTTTTGAACTTAATTTTTCTTGAGCCATCAAATTACTACTAACAAGAAACATAAAAGCACAAAAACTAATTATTTTACCTACAATATTCATTCTTCCTAATTTATGGAATTATTACAATGCTAAAATATAGTAAAATAAGAAATCTGTTAGTAATCAAACTTTTCACTTATCAACCGAGTTATTAACAATAATTTAAATATTGTTAATTATTCATTTATTCCTTTTTTAGGTGTTAATTTTGTAAAATCTATGGAGGAATTTATATTTGAACTTTCAAACGGGATTAGGGTTATTTTCAAACCTACTACAGGAAATGTAGCTCATTGTGGTTTTATCATCAATACTGGTTCTCGTGATGAAACATTGATAGAAAATGGAATGGCTCATTTCATTGAACATGCCATTTTTAAAGGGACCATAAAAAGAAAAACACACCATATCCTTAACAGAATTGATAGTGTTGGTGGTGAAATAAATGCTTTTACTACCAAAGAAAACACCAACATTTATGCTTCTTTTACTACTGAATATTTTGAAAGAGCTACTGATTTACTTACCGATATTATTTTTAACTCTACTTTCCCCGACAAAGAATTAACTAAAGAAAAAGAAGTTATTATTGATGAAATTTATTCTTACCAAGATACGCCTTACGAGCAAATCTATGACGATTTTGAAGAACAAATTTTCAAAAATCACCCATTAGGAATGAACATTTTAGGAAGTATTGAGAGCATTTCTAATCTTAAAAGAGAAAATGTCATCACTTTCTTTGGTAAACATTATGCAAGCGAAAATATTGTTTTTAGCATAGTTGGTAATATTCCGCTTAAAAAAATACAACGAATTACCGAAAAATATATTGGAACTATCATACAAAAACCAATAACAACTGTTAGAGAAAATTTTACTAACTATATCCCACAAAGTGATTCAATTTTAAAAGACACGCATCAGGCTCATTGCATTATTGGAAACATTGCTTATGGTTCCTTTCATAAAAAAAGAAACATATTTATGCTACTGAACAACATACTTGGTGGTCCGGCAATGAATAGCAAACTAAATATGGGATTGAGAGAAAAATACGGACTTACTTATAATATTGAATCTTCTTATAACCTTTATAGCGATGTTGGCTTATTTTCTGTTTACTTAGGTACAGACATTAAACACATTGATAAATCGATACGTTTAGTAAAAAAAGAAATGAAAAAACTAAAAACTACCCAACTATCTTCTTCTCAACTAAAAAACGCTAAACGTCAGTTTTTAGGACAAACTACCATTGCCGAAGAAAACAACTGTAACGTAATGCTCGGACAAGGAAAAAGCTTATTACTTTATAATAAAGTAGAAGATTTGGCTACTGTTCACGAAAAAATAAATGCCATTACCCAAAACGACATTCTTGATGTTGCCAACGAAATTTTTGATGAAAATCAGCTAAGTACATTATTATATCAACCTGAAAATTAAAACTTAATAATATGGATTTTTTACCTGAATCAATTTCAAATTATGTAGAAAAATATTCTGAGCAAGAAAGTGAATTATTACAAGAACTAAATCATGAAACTTGGGAAAAAATACTAACCCCAAGAATGCTTTCCGGACACTTACAAGGCAGGGTATTAAGCATGCTCTCACACATGATTCAACCTACAAACATCTTGGAAATAGGAACTTACACTGGATATTCTGCTCTTTGCTTAGCTGAAGGACTAAAAGAAAATGGGAGCATTGATACCATTGATATTAATGAAGAGTTAGAAAGTTTTGCCAAAAAATATTTTGATAAAGCAGGGCTTTCAAATATCATAGAACAACATATTGGGAACGCTCTAGACATCATTCCTACATTAAATAAAAAGTATGATATTGTTTTTATTGATGCTGATAAAAGCAACTACATCAACTATTATAATTTAGTATTAGATATGGTTAATCCCGGTGGATATATCATTGCCGATAATGTTTTGTGGAGTGGAAAAGTGACCGAACCAATTGAAAAAATGGATGAAGACACCAAAACACTGTTAGAGTACGCCAAACATCTAGCTAACGACAATCGTGTGCAACAAATAATTTTCCCAGTAAGAGACGGCTTATTAATAGCACGCAAAAAATAAATCAAACTTCAAACCTCAAACTTTTAACTATAAACAAAATTATGAACTCACTTTTTTTATTAAGAATAATTGCTTTTTTGGAGGGCTTGTCTTATCTTGCACTTCTTTTTATCGCTATGCCAATCAAATACTTATACAACAAACCCGATGCTGTTAAACATACCGGAATGGCTCACGGAGTTTTGTTTGTTGCGTATGTAGTAGTTCTTTTAATTGTTCATGTTGAATATAAATGGAAACTATCACAATCTTTTTGGGCATTTGTAGCATCTCTGGTTCCTTTCGGAACTTTTTATGCCGATAAAAAATGGTTTAGAGAAATAAAAACTAATCAATAAATCGAAATAACCTAAAAACAACCTAACTATGAAAAAGACCTTCACCTTACTCGTTTTAGCAATTTTACTTTTTCAATTTTCTTGTAAAGAAAAAGAAGAACAATCAAAACCTGCTTATAAATATGAATACGAAAGCGTTGAAAACGATGGCTTAAACACCTTAATTTATACGCTCGACAATGGTTTAAAAGTTTATATGTCTATAAATAAAGACGAACCTCGTATTCAAACCAACATTGCAGTTAAAACAGGAAGCAAGCAAGACCCTGCTGATGCAACAGGATTAGCGCATTATTTAGAACATATGCTTTTTAAAGGAACTTCTAAAATTGCTACTGTAAATTGGGAGGAGGAGAAAAAGGTTTTACAACAAATTTCTGATTTGTACGAAAAAAGAAGAAACACAACAGATGAAACAGAAAGAAATGCTATTTACAAACAAATTGACAGTCTATCTGGTGTTGCTGCAAAATTTGCAGTGCCTAATGAATACGATAAAATGATTAGCTCTTTAGGTGCTAAAGGAACTAATGCTTACACTTCTACCGAAAGAACGGTTTACATTAATGATATTCCTTCTAACGAATTTGAAAAATGGTTAACTGTTGAATCTGAAAGATTTAAAGAACTGGTTTTACGTTTATTCCACACAGAATTAGAAACTGTTTACGAAGAATATAACAGAAGTAGAGACAACGATTATTGGTTAGCTTATGAGGCAATGTCTGCCAACTTATTTAAAAATCATCCTTACGGAACACAAACCACCATTGGAACAGGCGAACATCTTAAAAATCCTTCTATGGTAAAAATCCATGAGTATTTTAATGAAAGATATGTTCCTAATAATATGGCTATTATCCTTGCCGGAGATATTGACCCTGACAAAACAGTTGATTTAATTAAAAAACATTTTGGTGAATACAAAAACAAAGAAGTTCCTGAATTTACGTTTACTCCAGAAGAGGAAATTACCGAACCAATTGAAACAACAGTTGTTGGTCCTGATGCCGAATGGGTAAGTATTGGTTACCGTTTGCCGGGAGTAAAAAATGAAGACACCTACATTTTACCGCTAGTTTCTTCACTTTTATATAACTACCAAGCTGGTTTAATCGACCTTAATTTAGTTAAAGACCAAAAAGTACTAAGTGCTAATGCTTACGATGATGTGAGTTATGATTATTCTACTTTTCAGCTTAGTGCCAATCCAAGAGACGGACAAACTTTAGAAGAAGCTCGTGATTTATTGCTTTCTCAAATAGAAAAACTAAAAGCAGGCGATTTTGAAGATTGGATGTTACCTGCTGCTATTAAAAACTTTAAACTACAAGACCAACAACGTAACCTTTACAATAACTACAGAGCTTACAAAATGACCAATGCTTTTATTTTAGAGCAAAATTGGGCAGACGTAGTTAAAGAAAACGATAAAATGAGCAAGGTTACCAAACAACAAATTGTTGATTTCGCTAATAAATACTTTAAAAACAATTATGTGGTTGTATATAAAAAACATGGTGAAACCAATAATCCGAAAGTAGAAAAACCTGAAATTACCAAAGTTGACCTTAACAGAGATACTGCTTCTGTTTTTGCTCAAGAGTTCGAAAAAATGGATGCTACCCGCTTAGAACCTATTTTTGATGATTATTCTAAAATCAACCAATCAGAAAAAATTAACGGCAAAATTCCTTTCTACTTTATGAAAAACACTAAAAATGAAGTTTTTAGTTTAAATTATATTTTAGATATGGGCTCGTATAGCGATAAAGAAATCGCTTTAGCTGTTCAATATTTAGAATACTTAGGTACCGATAAATATTCTGCCAATGAACTTCAAGTGGAGTTATTTAAAAAAGGTTTGAGTTATAGTGTATATGCTGCTGATGAGCGTGTTTATGTATCATTAAGCGGGTTAGAAGAATCTTTTGAAGAAGGTGTTGAATTATTTGAACACATTTTGGCAAACGTTCAGCCTAATCAAGAAGCTTACGACAACATGGTTCAAGGTATTTACAAAGAAAGACAAGATAACAAATTAAGTAAATATTATATTTTATACCGTGGAATGTTCAATTACGGAAGATACGGAGAAGAATCGCCAATGAAACACATCTTTAGTAATGAAGAGTTGAAAAAGATAGATGTAAACAACTTGGTTGCTAAAATTAAAGAACTAACCTCCTACGAACATTATGTTTACTACTATGGTAAAAAAGAATTAGCCGAAGCTAAAACCATTTTAGAAAAACACCACAAAACCCCTGAAACACTTAAGTCACTTATTGCTGCTAAAGAATTTCCTGAGTTAGATATCAATAAAAATCAAGTATTTTTTGTTGACTATGATATGGTACAAACTGAAATGTTGCTTTTCACCAAGCAAAAACCTTATACTGAAGGAGATTTACCAATGATTAACTTGTTTAACGAATATTTTGGTAGCGGACTATCTTCTATTGTTTTTCAAGAAATAAGAGAAGCTAAAGCATTGGCTTATTCTGCTTATTCTTTTGTAACTACTCCAAGCAAACCAGATCGTTCGCACTATGTACAAGCTTACATTGGTACACAGGTAGATAAACAAAAAGAAGCAACCAAAGCCATGTTAGAGTTAATGAACAATATGCCGGAAGTAAACGACCAATACGAAGGTGCTAAATTAGCTGCTCTTAAAAAAATTGAAACTTCTAGAACAAAAGAAAGTAGCTTATTTTGGAAATTTTTAAGTGCTAAAGAATTAGGTAGAGATTATGACATTAATACCAAAGTTTACCCTGCAATTAAAGAAATGCAATTGAGCGACCTTAAAACTTATTTCGATAATAACATTAAAGGTAAAAACTATGCATTCTTAGTTATTGGAAACAAAAAATTAGTGAACAAAAAAGCACTGTCAGAACAAGGCGAATACAAAAAACTTACCCTAGAAGAAATTTTTGGATATTGATAAATTGACAAAAAAAAAGCGGCAAGATAATCTTGCCGCTTTTTTTGTAAACTTTTATTTTATATTTATTATCTTTAAACAAAGTTTTAGTGAAAATATTTACTTCTAAAAATAAAATGAAAAAACTGTTATTAAATCTTTGCTTAATTTCTTTTTTATTAATTGTTCCAACTGTTATTTATTCTCAAGACTATACTAAATGTTCTGATTTTAAGTATGGAAAATTTACATTCCCACTTTTACCAGAAGGTTCTGGTTATGCTGTTAGAGATGAAAATTATCAAATCTCATATATTGGAAATGGTGAAAAACAATTAGTGTGGGAAATAGAATGGATAGATGAGTGTCGTTACAATCTAATCTTAAAAGAAATATATAGTGAGGGTAATCATTGGACTAAAGGGGATAAAATAGAAGTTGAGATTAATTCATTTAAAAATAACTGTTATGGTTTTAAATCAATGCTAACAGCAAAATTCTTATCAGAACCATCAATTATATAAGATATGATGTGTAAAGAAAATGATATATAGGTTTTACTTTTTTAAATCAGGAATAATAGGTCAATCCCCAACCTGTCCGTAGTTTGAAGCATTAGCAAAGAGTGACGACAACTACGAACTTAAAACTACAAAGCCAATCCACTACTTCATTTTAAAAATAGCAGAAAAAGTAGTGTTATAAACCGATTTTACTTGTTTCACAAAATACGGACGGTATTCACTCACATCTTTTCTTAAGTAGTGGTCTTCAAAAGTTTGTTCTTCGTTTTTCTTAAAAAAATCTCCTCTACCAATAAGTAACATATCTGTCATGATAACCAAATAATCTTTTTCTTTAGCTCTGTATTGGATAACTACCATTCCTTTAAAATCATTTTTATTTACAATTACCGGAACTGCTGCAACACCTGTCTTTTCAGGGTCAGTAGCATGAGGTTTTAGTTTCGCGAAAATTTGGTTATTTTCTATCTTAAAAGAATCAAACTTTTTCGATTTCTCAAAATAAGCAAAAACTTCTTCTTGTGTTTTTTTAGTAGCATAAGCCTTTTGCCAAGTTATTTTACTATCGTTCAAATAAAAATTTTCATCTTCCGCCTGAGAAAAGCCATTTAACGCAAAAGCCAAAGAAAGTAAAAGAAAAATATGTTTCATCTGTTTTTGTTTATTGTTTTTTGTCGGTCAGATGTAACTCCCTTTATAATCATTCTCCTGTGTGAAAAACTTTTACTCATGGTCGTTTCATCTATTTATGTTTTTATTCTTAAATCAATTCCCTACAAAGAAAGTTATTTTAAACACAAAAACCAAAATGCTACTTTCTCTATTTCTATTCTCTAATTTATACTACTGCACTCCATTAATAAAACTTCCAAAAACAGAATGTCCAAAATTATAATTTAACGAAAAGCTAATATAAGGAGCCGAAGCAACATCTTGCTTAAAATCAGTATTAATCCCATGCAGCTTTCGTAAAAAGGCATAACCTGTTTCCACTTTAAGCTTATAGTGCCTTCCGAACTTAGCATTTACTGCAAAATAGGTTTTCAACTCTCTTAAATTAACCGTATTGTCGTCATTTTGCAAAATAGAACCTTCTCTACTTACAGCATTAATACCACTAAAATAACCTGCTAAATCAAAATTAACTTTTCTGTTTAAAGCATAGTTCAATTTAAGATGCACAGGAACAATAAACTCCAATTTTGTCCTTGCATTGAACTTAGCTCTAAAACCAACCAAAGGTAAAGGGACAATCCTTCCTTGGTTAATCACCAATGTAGCACCGTAAAAATGTACCATTTTTAAATTTTTAATGTTTATGTAAGCGGTATAAGCCCTAAAGTTTGGTGTAAAACTCTGGTTGAAAGAAGTATTACTTTCTTCAGCATAGAAGTTGGCAGCATAAACCCAAACACCATTTCTCATACTTGCTGTAATGGCTGTAAATTCAATTTCTCCTTTATAAATATTATCTAATGGTGTATTTCTAAGTGAAGGTTGAGCTACACTAAACTTTGTCGCTAAAAAAATCTGACTAGCTTTAGCATCAGCTTTCTTCATATTAAAATCTTTCAGAGCTATACCAAGTCTTGTTCTCAAAGGTTTCACAAATTGAAACTTATATTTTGTCATCTGAAAATCTGTAGAATCATCAATTGCTCCTGGAGTAGGATGATCAACACCGAAAGTAGCTCCGGCATTAAAGAAACTATTTACATTAAACGATTGGGCAACAACTTGTACAAATATTACAAAAGATAGTACAGCAATAAAAAGCAGTCGTTTTAACATCATTATAAATCTAAAAAATGAAATCCACTCAAAAAATAAGCAACTAAACTAATCAACCAAGTTCCAAACAATTCCAAACTTTAAAGACCTTCCTAAAGCAGGGTAATTGGCTGTTGCATAAAAATCATAACTATTCCACCCGGCATTAAAATGCTCATACTTTAAAAATACCTGAGCTCTTTTAATATGCATGTTTAAAAATACATCCACATAAGGATATTCTCCAATTTTTTGCTCTTTTTGAACGTAAAATTGAGCAATTTCAGGCATATAAGCATATCCATAAAAACCTGTTTTGTACGAAACATTAAACCCTATTTGCAATTTTACCGCTTTCTTAAAAGCGTTCGTCTGAAAATAAACCAACTGCCTCCCAATAAAATCAGGCAATGGAAATAAATATTTATCACTAGTTGTTTGGTAAATAACCGCAGTTCTAAAATGAAATTTATATAACCTATAATTCTTAGCCAACGAAAAAGTATTTAATAAAGCTTGTTTATTGCTCTGTGTCAAATTAACCTGTTCATCAAAATAAATATAGTTACCCATAATTCTCGAATTAGCCGATAATTCTAACCTATACTTTTGTAAATTCACACTGGCTTTAACACCATTAACTAATTGTTTTTTCAAAGAATAATTTTGCCAAGAAAAATGATTCGAACTAAAATTCACATATTTTAAATCAGCCTCTTCTTGCTGACTAAATAAAATTAACTTCAACAAGATATCATTCTTACTTAAATAAGATGCATTAGTCATCACCAACAAATCATTTTGTCTATAACCAGTCACACCATAGTTTCCTTCTGCTTCAACCTTTAAACGTTGATTCTTATAAGTAAATTTGACTCCCGAAAAAATATTATTATAATTAGTATCCAACCCAGAAGTCTGAAAATAGGTATTGTACTCATGCACTGCAAAAACACCAAAATCATATTTTTTATTTCGGATTCCTATTCCACCTTTATTAGCAATAGTATGATAAGAAATGGAATCCAACCAAGCAATAGAATCTAATCGTATAGTATTAAATAAAGGCGCCAAAACATCATTATCTCTATATAAATTTTCATTGATAACGTAGGAGTTATTTAGAAAAAAGTATAACCGTTGTTCATTAAATGAAATTAAATCCATTCGTTGAGCAAGTTTATAAGTATAATTAGTAAACTGATAATTAGAATTAGATAAGTTAACACCAATACTCAATGGATCTTCAGCTAAATTTTCTTCAAACTGAACCTTATCTACCAATCCTCCATTCTCTTTCTGTTTCTTACGAAAATATTCACCTGAAAAAGAAATAGCATACTTATCAGATTTACTTCTATACCTAAGCATAGAACCAAAATCACTAATTCCAGCCTCTTGATTTATATATACTCCTGGTGAACTAATCTTTTCTAAATCCACAAAAAAGTCAATACCTTTACCAAAATTATTTTGATGTTTTAACGAAAAAATCTGCTCTCTCCTACTCGCATTAATATAAGTAATCCTTGATAATGGTTTAATACCGTCAATATCTATCATCTTTTCATAACGCTTTTGCTGAAGAAAACTAGGAACAAAAATTCCATCTGCAGTAGGAAAATAAGATGAAGAAGTATAAACACCCAAGTTATTTAACAAAACATCATTACTATGTTTATAAAATAGGGTATTGACATCATTGTGTTCTGAGTGAATTATAGAATCAAAGAGGCTATTATTAAATAACAAGGAATCATTATTCTGCCCCACTAATATAGGTGAGGAACAAACAATAAAAATGATATATAAGAGGATATAGTTTTTACTCATAATAAAAGAGTACAAATATAAAACAAAAAAACCCTTATCTTTCGATAAGGGTTTTAAAAGAATGGCAACGACATACTCTTCCAGGTGTTACCCCAGTACCATCTGCGCTATTGGGCTTAACTTCTCTGTTCGGAATGGGAAGAGGT